>Ga0272441_10000004_pt1 | contig 639342 bp, 585 predicted proteins | sample SSMProp6N_FD_193582 | JGI IMG/M metagenome (GOLD analysis project Ga0272441, IMG submission 193582) | Marine sediment archaeal communities from Little Sippewissett salt marsh, Falmouth, MA, United States - SSM-Prop-6N | ecosystem: Environmental > Aquatic > Marine > Wetlands > Sediment ... | reverse complement strand
TTAGTGCTCGTAACGATTCAGCCACTTACGCAAGGTTGGGCATGAGATGCCACGTTTGAGGCAAACGATTCCTGCGTTGCCAATGCGTTCATAGCGTTGAATCCAACCCAAGCCTTTTCTGATCTCTGGGTCTATTCAAACAGAATAAACTTTGAAACGATGTCTATGAATCTAACATATAAGCTGAATAAATTTTGCAGTCTCGCCAAAACCAAAAAAGCCTCCATTTCTGGAGGCTTTTTTAATGAGCGGGAAACGAGACTCGAACTCGCGACCCCAACCTTGGCAAGGTTGTGCTCTACCAACTGAGCTATTCCCGCTTGAGCAGCTTGATTATAGGGAAAATTCTTTTTGTGTGCAATAGGCGGGTGAATTTTTTGTCGGAGGTAATTGAACTGCCGCAAGTGATCTTCATGGCGCTGTTTGCACGTCGTCACGTGAAGGTGGCAAAATGGCTCTGATGTGGTATTTGAATGTAATGGGGAAACCAAAAAAGCCTCCAGATTTGGAGGCTTTTTTAATGAGCGGGAAACGAGACTCGAACTCGCGACCCCAACCTTGGCAAGGTTGTGCTCTACCAACTGAGCTATTCCCGCTTGAGAGGCCTAATTATAGGGAAAAAGCTGTTCCCGTGCAATAGGAATTCGAGAAATTTTTTTTAGTGTTTGCTTCAGTTTCTTCTGACTTCTGGACATGAATTCGCAGTCAGATCCAAGTCAATCTTTTATGTCTTGCTGGTTAATGTGCATTCTCAGAGCTTCAGCTCTTCCATGATGGTGCCCATATCTTTGTCGCCGCGGCCCGAAAGGTTGACGACGATGATCGACTCTTTCGGCATTTCAGCAGCTCGCTTCATGGCGTAGTGCACAGCGTGGGCTGATTCGAGGGCACAGATGATACCTTCGGTTTTGGCCAGAGCGTCCAGCGCCGTGAGCGCCTCCTTGTCCGTCGTCGATGTGTAGCTGACAAGGCCGAGTCTTTGCAAATAGCAGTGCTCGGGGCCGACGCCGGGGTAGTCGAGTCCAGCGGAGATCGAGTGGGCTTCTTCTACCTGACCGTGCTCGTCCTGCAACAGCTTCATCATCGAACCGTGCAGCACACCAATTTCTCCTTTGGTGAGCGAGGCTGCATGCCTACTGTCAAGGCCCTCTCCTGCTGCCTCGACGCCGATCAGCTCGACCTTTTTGGCATCCGGAAGGAATTCGTAAAACATGCCGATAGCATTGCTGCCACCACCGACACACGCCACGATCGTATCGGGCAGACGCCCGGCCTGTTCGACGACCTGCTTGCGGGTTTCGCGGCCGATGACCGCCTGGAAGTCGCGCACCATCATCGGATACGGGTGCATGCCGACCACCGAGCCGATGATGTAAAAGGTCTCCTCTGGGTTATTCATCCAGTCGCGGATCGCTTCGCTGGTGGCGTCCTTGAGGGTTCTGGTGCCCGCCGTGACCGGGCGGACATCGGCACCGAGAAGCTTCATTCGTGCTACGTTGGGTGCCTGGCGGCGAATATCCTCTTCGCCCATGTAGACGATGCAGTCGAGGTCGAATAGCGCGCACACGGTCGCCGTGGCCACGCCGTGCTGGCCTGCACCGGTTTCAGCGATGACGCGCTTCTTGCCCATCCGTTTGGCGAGAAGTACCTGGCCCAAAGCGTTGTTGATTTTGTGCGCTCCGGTATGGCAGAGGTCTTCGCGCTTGAGCCAGATCTGGGCGCCGCCCTGCTGCTCGCTGAGGCGCGAGGCGTGGTAGAGCGGGGTCGGGCGACCGACATAGTTTCGGAGCAGGTCTTCAAGCGTGCTGCGGAACTCGGGGTCTTCCTTGGCTTTGAGGTACTCCTGTTCGAGATCAGCGGCGTTTTTGACCAGCGTTTCGGGAATGAATTTGCCCCCGAAAGTGCCGAAGTGGCCGAATTCATCGGGTGCGTTGTAGGTGACCTTCTGCGTCATAGAGCGTAGCGAAGAGTTTTGAGAATCGTTCTCTGGTTGCGGCGTTGCCGCGGATGACGATGCTTGAATAGGTTGATGTTCTGAAACGTGCCCTTAATATAGAAAGCTTTGTCTCATATATCCATACAGCAAGACGTTCAGTCCGGTTTCTGGCCTCGATAAAGGCCAAAGGTTTCCTATATTCTGTTTCTGTACGAAAAGTTTTTATCGCCGTTTGTAAATCCATGAAGATTTGCCCGTGAAACTTGCCAGATCACTGAAACTTCTGACATTGCTGCTGCTCGTTCAGGCTGCTGACGGGCTTACGCCACTTCGTGCGGACGAGCCGGAGCAAAAGCAGGGGGGGCTTGACTCGACGGTGGTTTATACGGCGCGCGACTCGTTATCGTACAACTTCGATGCTCGCACCATCGAACTGTTTGGCAAGGCGAAGGTCGAGTACAAAGACATCGTGATTGAAGGGCCCAAGATCACTGTCGAGCAGTCGGTGAGTACGGCCCACACCAGTGCGTCGCTCGATTCTCTCGGCAAGGTTCGCGAACTCCCGAAGTTTACCGACAAGGATGGCTCGTTTAACGCCGAGACGATGTCGTACAACTACAAAACCCGCTACGGTGCAGCATCGGCGGTAACCTCGAACGAGGAACTCGGCATTTTTTCCGGTAAGCAGATCGAACGCATGCCCTCCGGGGAACTGCATATCGAGGACGGTACGTACACCACCTGCGACCTCGAAGAGCCGCACTACTGGTTCTGGGGCAAACACATGACGATCATTCCAGGTGAAAGGCTCACCTCCAGCCCGTTCATCATGTACATTCACCCGGAAATTTTCAACACACGGCTGCCGGTGATTCCGATTATTCCGCTGCCCTACATGTCGGTGCCGATTTCCAACAAACGCGCCTCGGGCTTCCTGTTCCCGAGGGTTGGGCGCAGCTCCGGGCAGGGTCTGTACCTGTCGAATCTCGGTTACTTCTGGGCAATCAACGATTATGCCGACCTTCGTGTCGAAAGTGATGTGTCGTTTAACGGAAGCTGGCGGCTCGGCGAGCGTTTCCGGTACAAAAAAGGCGAGCTGTTCAGCGGCAGGATCGAAGGTGAGTACGAGCGAATTGTGCGCAATGATCCCGGTGATCCGGACTACGCCCGCTACATCAACCGCAATTTGCGGATAGTACACCACCAGGTATTCGATCCGACTGCCCGGCTCGATGTCAACCTGCACTATCTGGACGGCAATCGCTACTATGACATCAATTCGATCGATCCTGAATCGATCGTTACCCAGCAGGCGACCTCGTACGCATCGTTCTCGAAGTCGTGGGATGAGGGGTGCCGTGTGCTGAGCGCAGGCTATCAGCGGGTCGATGATCTTACCAATGCCGATTTGACCCAGAAGGCTTCGGCTTCGCTTTATCAGGAGCGGATATATCCCTTCCGAACGAGGCTTTCGGCACCATTGTCCGATTGGCGTTCCCGTTTTTCCATTCAGCCGAGCCTGTCTTTCAGCGGGGAGTTTGTCGATGATGCGAACGGTACGAACGACCTCTATATCGGCAATGCCGGGCTGGACGTGAACTACCAGCAGGAGTTCGCTCCCGGCTATCGCGCGATGTTTACTCAGGGGGTGACCGTTCAGGGGCAGCACAAGGTCATGACGGCGCAAGATGACCTGAGTGGCACGAGGGTTCAGTTGCCCTTTACGATTCACTCCACGCTGTTCAAATACCTGAACCTGACGCCATCACTGACCTTTACCCATTACCGGGTCAACAGTACGTTGCAGTATGACAGTGGCACTCAGTCGCTTGTTACCGTCAACGAGCCGGACGAGTATTCGACTACGGTCTTTTCTGTCGATGCCCAGACCCGTCTGTATGGCGTACTCAACACGCCCCCGCTGGAAAAGCTGGTAGGGTTGAAGGCGTTGCGGCACACTTTTATTCCGACGTTTACGTTCACCTATAACCCGAATTATCGGGGTGGCGACTACGACTATTACCGCTCCTATTACGATCCGGTTGCGCAGTCGATGGTGAGCTACAACCGGTTCGCTCAGTCGCTCTACTCCGAGGTGCCGGAAGAGCAGACGTATGTGGGCCTCAATCTCCAGAACCTCATTCACGGCAAGTTTCGCAACAATGACGGAAGCTATCGGACGGCGCAGCTCCTGTCACTGACGGCTTCGTCCGGCTACAATTTTGCGGCTGATGAAATGCCGCTTTCGCCACTGGTCGTGACGGCTTCCAGCAACGCTTTTTCACCGGCATTGCTCTTCAGCGCAGGGGCTACCTACGATTTCTACAGTTTCGATCCCGCAACCGGTGAACGGGTAGACAAGCTGGCCATGGACGACGGCAAGGGGCTGTTGCGCTTCGTCAATGGTTTCCTCAACATGAGCGTGAGTTTCAGCGGCCATCTGCGTCCGGAGTATAAAGCTGTAGATGGCGATCAGGAGAGCGGTTCGTTGGTGAAAAGGAGTGAGTCTCCAATCCAGCGTGCCATTTTCAGGGAGCGGTTTAATGATGATCAACTGGTTGATTTCAAATCGTCGCTGCCGTGGTCGCTGCGCATGTCGTTTTATCTCGTGAGCGACAAAAACGATCCCCTTGACCCGAGTACCACCGCATTGGTTAACACGGCCACAAAGGTAGCACTTTCCCGAAACTGGCAGGTAGGCCTCAATACCGGCTTCGATCTCGGCAACGGCAAGTTCGTCTATCCGGCCCTGATGGTCTGGCGCGATCTGCACGATTTCGAGTTCAGTGCGCAGTGGGTCCCATCAGGGGAGTATCAGGGATACCGCTTGCAGATCGCCATGAAGCCACCCCAGCTCAAGTATCTCAAAGTGCAGGCCACCAGCGGAAATACTACATCAGGCTTGTAGCAAAGCTCACTCCAGACGCCCCAGAATGTGCGCGAGGCGGGCGTTGAAGGTTTCGTGAGCGTCGTGGTGGATGCAGTGACCCGCTTTGGGAATGATGTACGCCCCCGCTTGGGGGAGCAGCTCCTGGAATTCCGGAATGATCTTGTGCGGTGGCAGCGCGGTGTCCTCCGCGCCCCACATCAGCCATGCGTCGCCTTTGTAGTTGCAGGGGCGGATGCCTTCGAGCAGGAAGTCGTGCGGGCGTCTGGAAGGGGAGAGGTAGGAGAACATGGCGCCGCGGTCCTGTAGTGGGCGCGAAAACTGATTGATCAGCTTGAGATCGACCTTTTTCTGGTTGTAGTAGGTCGGGGTGAGGCTCTGGCTGACGCCGACCGGGTTGGCGAAGGCAGTGAAGAGCATTTCGCCGACCAGCGGCGAGCCGACCAGCCCGAAAAAAACCTTTGCCATGCCGTCCATGCTGTCGCCGTAAAGGCCGGAGGGGTTGGCCAGAATCAGTCCCCGAACTTTCTCCGGATTCAGATGCGCGTAGATGACGCTGCCCGCTCCTCCCATCGAGTGGCCTACCAGAATTACCTTGTCGAGCTTTTTCAGGTGCATGAACGCCTTGATCTGGGCAGCGAACAGTTCGAGCCGGTAGCGCACGTTGGGCTTGGATGACTGGCCGAAGCCGATCAGGTCCATGGCGTAGATTCTGTACCTGTCCGAAAAAGCTGGAATGTTATCGTTCCAGTGCTCAATCATGCCGCCGTATCCGTGCACGAACAGGATGGGAGCAAAGGGGGAGTCAGCCGGGCCGTACTCCCGATAGCGGATTTTGGCCTCCTCTTTTTCCGAGAATTGCCAGATGAACCAGCGGTCTTTCGATGCCATTGTCATGTGTCGGATTGGGGCAAGTCGCCCGTTGAAACTCTCTTGAAAGCAAGATATACCGGTTCCGGCAAGAATTAAAAACTGATTGGGGAATTTCCTGAAACAGGTGTTAGTTTATCCTGTTTTACAAAACATCCCATTTCGTTTATGCTGCAAGTATCCAGAAAATTCGAGTACGGCCTGCACGCCGTCTCCTACCTCGCCATGAAAGGCCCCGACCGGCCCGTGACGGTCAAGGAGCTGGCCGCCGAAATCGGCTTCTCGCAAGTGTTCCTCGCCAAGGCGATGCAGAGTCTGAACAAGGCTGGCATCACCCGGTCGGTGCAGGGCGTCAAGGGGGGCTACACGCTGGCGCGGCCTGCCGACGAGATCACTGTGGCCGACATTGGCGTGGCCATCGAAGGGGAGCCGCACCTGATGCGCTGCTCCCAGGAGAACTGCGAATGCGAAATCGAATCGACCTGCGCCCACAAAGGGTATATGTTCAATCTCCAGAAAAGAATCCAGCAACTGCTCGCCGAAACGACTGTGGCGATGCTGCTCAAAAGCTATCCGGTGTCCGCTGAAAGCTGAAGTTGCAATGCCGGAGTTCCGGGAACGGAGATTGTTTCGTTTATTGTTCTCTGGTATCGCCGCGGGTTGTCCCGCTACGGATTTTCCCGTTAATGTGCCCGGAATATTGTCAGTTACAGTCCCCATTGCATGTCATCCACTCAAAACCGTCCCGAATCGAATACGGCTATCGAAAGCTCGGAGAATGGAGCTGAAACAAGGCTTCCCGACATCGTGCTTCGCGGCGTTTCGACGCATAACCTCAAGCACGTCACCGTCCGCATTCCCCGCAACCGCTTTGTCGTCCTGACCGGCCTGAGCGGTTCGGGCAAGTCGAGCCTGGCGTTCGATACGCTCTACGCTGAAGGACACCGCCGCTATGTCGAGTCGCTCTCCGCCTACGTGCGGCAGTTCCTCGAACGGATGCCCAAGCCGGAGATCGAAAGTGTTGAGGGGATCGCGCCGGCCATCGCCATCGAGCAGAAGGCGATCCCTAAAAATCCCCGCTCGACGGTCGGTACCGTCTCCGAAATCTACGACTACCTACGGTTGCTCTACGCGCGCATCGGTAAGATCTACTCGCGCGATACTGGCGAGTTGGTGCTGAAGCACACGCCGGAGGATGTGAGCCTGCAGGCCAGCTTTTTCGAGGAGCGCACCCGCTTCTACGTCGGCTACCCGTTTCCGAGCCATCACGATCTGGCTAATAAAGATCGTTCGGTTTCGGACGAGCTGAAGAATCTTTTGCAGAAGGGTTTTTTCAGGCTGCTGAAGGCGGAGACCGTGCTCGACATTTCCGACGAGAAGGTTCGCGCCGGGGTGGAGAAGCTCAAGCGCGACGAGCTGTCCAGATTGCTTGTGCTGGTTGACCGGTTCGCGGCCAAAAAGGATGAGAAAATCTACAGTCGCGTCGCACAGGCTGCCGAGACCTGCTTTGCCGAGTCGGATGGCCACGCCATCATTCGCGTCGCCGGAGGCAAGGAGTACCGCTTCAGCGACCGGCTGGAGCTGAACGGCGTGGTCTATCAGGAACCGACGCCGCAGCTTTTCGCCTTCAACTCACCCATCGGGGCCTGCACCGCCTGCCAGGGGTTCGGGCGGATCGCTGGCATCGACGAGGATGCGGTCATTCCCGACAAGTCTCTCTCGCTGAAAGAGGGGGCGATTTCGTGCTGGAACTCCGAGAAGTATTCGTGGTACCGAAAGCAGTTGCTGAACATCGCGTCCGAGGTGGGCATTCCGGTCGATGTGCCGTACGAAAAGCTCGGGCGCGTACATCGGGAGATGATCTGGAAGGGGATTCCGGAGCGCAAGTTCAAGGGGCTGTGGCCCTTTTTCGAGGAGATCGAAAAGGATGCGGGCTACAAGGTGCACTACCGGGTGTTCCTGAGCCGCTACCGGGGCTACTCGACCTGCTCCGAGTGCGAGGGCGCGCGGCTCAATCCCGATGCTCTGCAGGTGCGGGTTTCCGGCAAAAACATCGGCGAGGTGGTGCGAATGACCATTGCCGACGCGCAGGAATTTTTCGCTGGACTCGACATCTCGCCCTTCGACCGCTCCGTAGCCGACTCGGTGCTGCGCGAGATCGACAAGCGGCTCGGCTACCTGATGGAGGTCGGCCTCGACTACCTGACGCTCGACCGCTTGACCCACACGCTCAGCGGCGGCGAGTTCCAGCGCATCAACCTCTCGACCTCGCTCGGCTCACCCTTGGTCGGCGCGATCTACATTCTCGACGAGCCGAGCATCGGCCTGCACCAGAGCGACTCGGCGCGGTTGGTGGCGTTGCTCAAGCGGCTGCGCGACCTGGGCAACACGGTGGTGGTGGTTGAGCACGACCGGGAAATCATCGAGGCCGCCGACGAGGTGATCGACCTCGGTCCGCGCGCCGGGCGGCTCGGTGGCGAGGTGGTGTTCCACGGCCCGCCGTCGGCGATGGCCGGAGCAGAGAGTTCGCTGACCGCCGACTACCTCGCTGACCGCAAGCAGATCGCTGTGCCCGCCGAGCGGCGCACGCCGGACTTCTCGCGCTGCATCGAAATCACCGGTGCGATGCAGAACAATCTGCGCAACATCGACGTCAAATTCCCGCTCGGCGTCATGACCTGCATCACCGGTGTGAGCGGTTCGGGCAAATCGACGCTCGTGAACGACATTCTCAAGCTCGGCATCATCCGCGCAAAAGAGGGTTCGCGGGAGAAGGTGGGCACGCACCGCGCCATTTCTGGCATCGAGCTGATCGAGAAGGTCGAGCATGTCGATCAGTCGCCCATCGGCAAGTCGAGCCGCAGCAATCCGGCGACCTACCTCAAGATTTTCGACGACATCCGCCAGCTCTTCGCTGCGACCCGCGAGAGCAAAGCCCGCAAGTGGAAGCCGGGTTACTTCTCGTTCAACATTCCTGGAGGGCGATGTGAAACCTGCGCGGGCGAGGGTACGGTTAAGATAGAGATGCAGTTCCTGGCCGACATCGAGGCGGTGTGCGAGGAGTGCGAGGGCAAGCGTTACAAATCCTCGACGCTGGAGGTGAAGTACAACGGCCTCTCCATCGCCGAGGTGCTTGACCTCACCGTCGAGGAGGCGATTACCTTTTTCAGGCCGGAGAAGTCGATTCAGCGAAAACTCAAGGTGTTGCAGGATGTGGGCCTCGAATATATCCGCCTCGGCCAGTCCTCCAGCACGCTCTCCGGCGGCGAAGCGCAACGGCTCAAGCTCGCGCACTTCATTTCGCGCTCGGATGTGAGCAACACGCTCTTCATCTTCGACGAACCCACCACCGGCCTCCATTTCGACGACATCTCCAAGCTGTTGCGCTGCTTCGAGGAGCTGATGGCTCGCGGCAACACGCTGGTCATTATCGAGCACAACCCTGACATCATCAAACAAGCTGACTGGATCATCGACCTCGGTCCCGGCGCAGGCGTCCGCGGCGGCGAGGTGGTAGCGGTTGGAACCCCCGAACAGATTCGTGACTGCGAAGCCTCGCTCACGGGGAGGCATTTGCGGGGGTATGTGTAGCAGGTAAGAAAGGGGCTTCAGGGACTACAAAGACAAGAGTGTGAAGATGATTGCCTTGTCCTTGTAGTCCCTGAAGCCTTTGTCCTCAAAGATTCAATTTCGGCGGATCATCCTCCAGCGCGCCGCCATGCAGGCGGATGTGGGGGTAGTGCGATTCGGATGTGCGTTCCGTCCAGGCGTCGCCACCCTCTTCGACGATCGATTCGTTTTTCTCGACCGAGAGCCGGTTCGAGGCTAGCGCTGCTATTTCGGAGAGCAGATCATGGTTGGCTTTATCGGCTTCGGTCGCGACGTCGTCCCTGATTTTCGAGGCGAGGCTGTCCAGCTTTTCAAGCATGACCTTGCCGATTGTGGCGATCATTTCAGGGGCCAGTTTGTTACTGTCGTTCGGGGTCATAAGCAGTTCGATTTCAGGATTTTACTCTGTTTCGTGATGAAAAAGTATTTGCCGTCTGAAAATCTTTTTTTATACTTGTTTCAGCTTTTAGCACTCTCCTTTGATGAGTGCTAACAAGTGGCCCGAACCAAGCATTCGGGGTGCAATCTGACTTGAAAAGAAGTACAGACGATTCAATATAAACTCAAACGAGAAAGAAGACAATGAACTTGAAACCATTAGCTGATCGAGTTATTGTTAAGCCCGCAGAAGCCGAGGAGAAAACCAAAGGCGGTCTTTACATTCCCGACACCGGCAAGGAAAAACCGCAGTATGGCGAGGTTGTCGCCGTTGGCGAAGGCAAAGTGGCCGACAACGGCCAGGTTGTCGCCATGCAGGTCAAGGTCGGAGACAAGGTGCTCTACGGCAAGTACTCCGGCACCGAAGTTCAGGTCGAGGCCGAGGACTACCTCATCATGCGCGAGTCCGACATTTTCGCGATTCTTGCCTGATTCAATTCACAATTTTTTCTAAATCCTTAAGGAGGAACGCTTTACAATGACAGCTAAAGATATTCTCTTTGATTCCGACGCCCGCGCCAAACTCAAGGTTGGCGTCGATAAACTTGCCAACGCCGTGAAAGTCACGCTCGGCCCTGCCGGTCGTAACGTGCTGATCGACAAAAAATTCGGCGCTCCGACCTCCACCAAAGACGGCGTGACCGTCGCCAAGGAGATCGAGCTCGAGGACGCCGTCGAGAACATGGGCGCCCAGATGGTTCGCGAAGTGGCTTCCAAGACCAGCGACGTTGCTGGTGATGGTACCACCACCGCGACCGTGCTCGCCCAGGCGATCTACCGTGAAGGTCTGAAGAACGTCGCCGCTGGCGCACGTCCGATCGACCTCAAGCGTGGCATCGATCGCGCTGTGCGTGAGGTTGTCGCAGAGCTTCGCAGCATCAGCAGCCCCATCTCCGGCAAGAAATCGATTGCTCAGGTTGGCACCATCTCGGCCAACAACGATCCGGAAATCGGTGAGCTGATCGCCGAGGCGATGGACAAGGTCGGCAAGGACGGCGTCATCACCGTCGAAGAGGCCAAAGGTATGGACACCGAGCTGAAGGTTGTCGAGGGTATGCAGTTCGATCGCGGCTACCTCTCTCCCTACTTCGTGACCAACCCGGAGACCATGGAGACCGAGCTCGAAGAGGCGCTCATCCTGATCTACGACAAGAAGATCAGCAACATGAAGGAGCTGCTTCCGATTCTCGAAAAAACTGCCCAGTCGGGTCGTCCGCTGCTCATCATCGCCGAGGACATCGAGGGCGAGGCCCTGGCCACCATGGTGGTCAACAAGCTCCGCGGCACCCTGAAAGTCGCCGCCGTCAAGGCTCCTGGCTTCGGTGACCGCCGCAAGGCCATGCTCGAAGATATCGCCATCCTCACCGGTGGTACCGTCATCAGCGAAGAGAAGGGCTACAAGCTCGAAAACGCAACCATGGCCTACCTCGGCCAGGCTGCTCGCATCAACATCGACAAGGACAACACCACTATCGTCGAAGGCAAAGGCAAGCAGGAAGAGCTGACCGCCCGCATCAACGAGATCAAGGGTCAGATCGAGAAATCGACCTCCGACTACGACACCGAGAAGCTCCAGGAGCGCCTGGCCAAGCTCTCCGGCGGTGTTGCCGTGCTGAACATCGGCGCATCGACCGAAGTCGAGATGAAAGAGAAGAAAGCTCGCGTCGAGGATGCGCTGCACGCAACCCGCGCAGCCGTTCAGGAAGGTATCGTCGCCGGTGGCGGCGTCGCACTGATTCGCGCCATCAAAGGCCTGGATCGTGCAACCCCCGACAACGACGACCAGAAGACCGGTATCGACATCATCCGCCGCGCGCTCGAAGAGCCGCTTCGCCAGATCGTTGCCAATACCGGCACGACCGACGGCGCCGTGGTGCTCGAGAAAGTTCGCAGCGGTGAAGGCGACTACGGCTTCAACGCACGTCTCGAAACCTACGAAAACCTCGTGGACGCTGGTGTGGTCGATCCGACCAAGGTGACCCGCAGCGCGCTCGAAAACGCCGCTTCGGTTGCCAGCATCCTGCTCACCACCGAGGCTGCCATCACCGACGTCAAGGAGGAGGGCGGCGACATGCCGGCAATGCCTCCCGGCGGCATGGGTGGAATGGGCGGCATGGGTGGAATGATGTAATCGCCCGATTGCCCGGAACAAAACAAAAAAGGCCTGCGAAAGCGGGCCTTTTTTGTTTTGTTCCGGGGAGGGTTAGCTGAGCATCGCTTTTATCGTGGCGGTAAATTCTCGCATCTTAAACGGTTTGCTAATGAAACGCTCGTTTTCAGCAAGCTCATTAAGGTCTATCAGATCCTTTGAGAAGCCCGACATGAAAATCGTTTTCAGGTGAGGTAATAATGAGACAAGTTTTTTTGAAAGTTGTTGTCCGCTCATTTCTGGCATGACTACATCGGTTAGCAGCAGATCGACTCTTGTATCTGAGTTTGCCACTATGTTGATTGCCTCTTGTGCTGAAGTTGTTGAAAGAACACGGTAGTTGTTTTTCTCAAGCACTGTTTTAACAATGTAAAGAATGGTTCCATTATCATCGATTACGAGTATCGTTTGCTTATCGTCAGGACTTGCGAGATCTTTCAGGGTTATCTTTTTGTTTGGCTTGATTTTCTCTTCGACAACAGGCAGGTAAATTGTAACGCGGCTTCCATTACCCGGAGTGCTTTGGCAGTTAAGATAGCCCTTGTTTTGCTTTACAATACCATAAACGGTTGATAGTCCCAATCCAGAGCTTTTTCCGACATCCTTGGTGGTGAAAAAAGGATCAAAAATTTGGGGAATTACTTTTTCGTCCATTCCACAGCCGGTGTCGATTACTGAAATCATGGCAAAGAGGCCAGGCGTTTGGCAAGGGTGATCAGCATAGCAATCTGATGTTTTAACCCTGACGATGGATGTCTCTATTCTCACGGTGCCAATGTCGGTAATAGCGTCGCGTGCGTTCTCGCATAGGCTTATCATTAACTGGTAGAGCTGCAAAGGATCAATCAGAATTCTGGCATTATGACTGTTGGGATGCCACTCCAAGTTCAGTTGCTCTCCGATTAGCTCCCTCAGGTAGGGTAGCTTGCTGAGAAGCGTTGCATCGAGTTCCAGAATTTTCGGATGGATCGTCTGTTTGCGTGCAAATGTCAGCAATTGCTGTATCAGGTTGGACGCTTTTGTGGTTGAGCTTTTAATATGCTGAAGGTTTTCTGTGAACGGGCTTTTCGGGTCCACCTGGTCAAGAACTATTTCGGTATGCCCAAGAATGACGGCAAGCCCATTGTTGATTTCATGGGCAATGCCTCCGGCAAGCCGACCGATCGAATCCATGTTCTGTGTATGCTGAATGGCTTTCAGCATTTTTTGTTCTGACTCTTCGGCATGTTTTCTGGCGATGATGTCCCAGGCTACTCCAGTAAGCATGCTTACCAGTGTGCTGTCTTTTTCATCGTAATCGGTCGGTTTGTTGGCGAGCTCAAGTGTTGCCATGAGCTTGTCGTTGCGAATGATTGGCACGATCAGCTCGCGTTTTGCTTCTTGATGGCTGGCGATATCGCTGTTACAATGCTTGATCGAAGCATGATCGTTGTTGATCACAACTTTTTTTTTGTAGATCACATCTGCCAATAATTCGGGATCGATTTCAATAGGGTGCTTGGCATGCCCGCAGTTATCTGTTTTTGCAAGATTCGAACAGGCGTGCCGAAAAATCTTATGGTCTTCCGAGATGAAATTGAAAAAGCCAAGTGTGCTGCCTGTCAGACGTTCTGCCTCATTGAGTGTAAAGTTAAGCAGCTCTTCGGTTGAAGCATGTTCAGCCAGTTCAAGCAGTCGGTGTCGGAATTTTGTCAGTGCCTCAAAGTATTGACGTTCGCCGTTTTCCTGCATGATGAAGTGGAGCACGGTTTTATCTTGTAGCTTCGTTGTGCCGAAACTTACCTCCACATACTGAAGCATGCCGTTAGCGCAGCGGTGCATAGATGCAAAACGGCCGCGTTCCTGTGTCGCCAACTCCAGCAACCATGACTTGTTTCGCGTCCATGAAGGCGCATCGATTTCATTGATGTTTTTTGACTTGAGCTGTTCGATGGGCCATCCGTAAAACTCTGTAGCTGCTTGGTTAGCATCGATGATGTGCCCGGATTCCGCATCGATCAGCAGCATCACGGCAGAATGGTTTTCGAATGCCTTTAAGAGCAATGTTTCGCTTTGTGGAGTCACGGTCGAAGAGCTGTCACTCGTTTCTGCTTGTTGGATGCTTTTTCAGCAATACAGTTGAGCTTATCCTTGGGCATGGCGAGTGTTATTTTTCAAAACATTTAAGTTCAAAAATAACATGAAAAAATGAAGATTGAGAGTATTATTGAATAGATATTGTTTTTTTTGAAAAAACGTATGGTCGAAATTTGAATTTTCCTTGAGCTGTTAAAGAGGCGATCGGGAGTTGAGGTAACGTGATATGAGTGATGGTAGCACATTTCAGGGTTGTACCAGCAACCTTCTCATTACATCTTTTTTATTTAACTTTTAGATTACGTAAAATTACAACCAATTTATTTATTCGTCATTACGAACTGAATTTATGAAAGCAGTGCTTCTGGTCAGCGGTGGAATGGACAGCCTCGTGGCGACCGCTCTGGCACATCATGAGGGGGTCGAGCTTGCGGCCATGCATGTCAATTACGGGCAGCGGACGTGGCAGAAAGAACTTGAGTGCTTCCGTCAGGTCTGTGATCATTATGGCATCGAAAAGCGTCTTGAGATCGATGCCGTATTTCTCGGTGCAATCGGAGGCTCGTCGTTGACCGACACGGCTATTCCCGTTGGCCCTGCTGACCTGGCAGGAACCAATATTCCCACCAGTTACGTGCCCTTCCGCAATGCCAACTTCCTCTCGATGGCTGTGAGCTGGTCGGAGGTGATCGGCGCAAATCGCATTTTCATCGGCGCGGTCGAGGAAGATTCGTCGGGCTATCCCGATTGCCGCAAGGTGTTTTACGACGCCTTCAACCAGGTGATCGAACACGGTACGCGGCCTGAGACCAGCATCGAAATCGTTACGCCACTCATCGACATGAGCAAGGCCGAAATCGTCAAGCGCGGCATGGAGCTTGATGCGCCGTTCCGTTTCAGCTGGTCGTGCTACAAGAGCGAGGGTAAGGCGTGTGGCGTTTGCGACAGTTGCGCCCGGCGGCTGAGGGCGTTCGCGTTGGCGGGCATGAAAGATCCGGTCGAGTACGAAGTTCGGCCTGATTATCTGCAATAATACAGAACCTCTTAAAGTTTTATGGAAAAGGCATATTCGATTGAGACCGGTTCCTCTTCACTGAACGAGCGTTTCAAGCTTGCGTTCGGTTTGACCGCCCTGATCTGGATTACCGGCCTGGTCGGCCATTTCACCCCGCTGAAGGAGTGGCCCGCGCTGGCGCTGTACGTGATCGGCGGCATCGGCGTCGTCATCTGGCGCGGCGTGAGCAAGGGCGAATGGGCCGGGATGTATCTTGCCGGCGGTGACTTGAAAAAGTCGCTCAAGTGGGGTGGCATCGCGGGCGGAATCCTCTTCGTGATGGACATCGTCAACACGGTGATCTACTACTCGAAGGGAGCGCCACCAATGGTTGATATGCTCGGCATTCTGGTCAACATGAATTTCCTCTTTCTTTTTCCGATTCTCGTGCTTGCCGAGGAGTTCCTGTGGCGTGGCCTGATGCTCTCCTCGATGGTCGAGAAAGGGTTCAACCCTCACCTGAGCGTGTTTGTGACCGCTATGATCTACGTGCTGAACCACTACGCGGTCGCGCCGGTCGGCATGTACGAGCGCGGGCTGATGGCGATGATGGCTTTTCCGATTGGTATGCTTGGCGGTTATATTGTGCTCAAATCGAAAAACGTGTGGGGAAGTGTGCTGGTGCACATGATTACCATGTTCTCCATGGTGCTCGATATTTTTGTTATTCCCAATCTTGTGCCCTCATTATTTCATCTATGAAAGAGAATCGTATTACCCGGCTGATGAAGCAGGACAAGAAGCTTCTTCTGGCCTACTATATGCCTGAATTTCCCGTGCCGGGCGCGACCCTGCCGGTGCTCGAAGCGTTGCAGGAAAACGGGGCGGACATCATTGAACTCGGTATGCCGTACTCCGATCCTATCGGCGACGGGCCGGTGATTCAGGACGCTGCGCACAAGGCGATCAGTCACGGCGTGACCGTGCGGGCTATTCTCGATCTGGTCAGGAAGGCGCGCAACGGCGAGGGGTGCAAGAAGATCACCACGCCGATTCTGCTCATGGGCTACAGCAATCCGCTCATCGCCTATGGTGGCGACTGCTTTATGGCCGATGCGATTGAGGCTGGTGTCGATGGCCTGCTGATTCCCGACCTTCCGCCTGAGGAGTCGGAGGATTTCCTCGAACGCGCCCGGAGCTTCGGCCTGACGGTGGTTTACCTCATTTCTCCGGTGACCCCGCCAGACCGGATCGAGCTGATCGATTGCATGTCCACCGATTTTTCGTACTGCCTAGCGGTCAATGCCACCACCGGTACGGGCAAGCTGGACGCTGCCGGTATGGACGAGCAGATTACCGAGTACCTGAAGCGCGTGCGGCAACACGCCAAGAAGAAGTTTGTCGTTGGTTTCGGCATCAAGGACCGCGAGCGCGTGCACAAAATGTGGGAGTTGGCCGACGGCGCGGTGGTCGGTTCGGCGTTGCTGCAGCAGGTGGCTTCGGCAAAAACGCCCGAAGAGACCGCCGCTATGGCTGCCGAGTTCTGGCAATCGCTGCGCTGAACCCGATGACGGAGCTTCACTCGCCGGGGCTCCGTTAAGCCCAACCTTACCCGATCATGAGCACGCCGAGCACACAAGCCCCAATGGTGACGGTCATCATTCCGCATCTGAAAAACCGCCCAATGCTCAATGCTTGCCTCGATTCTCTCCAGAACAGCACTTTCCAGAACTTCACCATCATTGTCGTCGATAACGGTGGCAAGGAGTCCGACCTTTCCGGACTTGAAATCGATTATCCCGATGTTGCCGTGATTCGCCTGCCCGCCAACGCCGGGTATGCCGGAGGCTGCAACGAGGGGCTGAAGCTCGCTGATTCGCCGTACGTGGTTTTTCTGAACGACGATACCATCGCCGAATCTGATGCGCTCGGGCATCTGGTCGAAGCCGCCGAGCGTGATCCGATGATCGGCGCGCTGCAGCCGAAGATTCTCTCACTGCCGGAGCGACGGAAGGGCAGGCGGGTGTTTGACTATGCCGGTGCGGCTGGCGGGCTGATCGATCGGTTGGGTTATCCCTATTGCCTCGGCAGGAATTTTCGCGAGAGGGAAGAGGACACGGGTCAGTACGATCGGGGGCAGGAAATTTTCTGGGCTTCAGGCGTAGCGCTGTTTGCTCGACGTGACATGCTGATGAGGCTTGGTGGGTTCGAGGCTGGGTTTTTCATGCACATGGAGGAGATCGATTTCTGCTGGCGGATGAAGTTGCTCGGCTATGCGGTGCGTTCCGTGCCGCAGGCGGTCGTTTGGCACGAAGGCGGCGCGTCGCTCCGGGAGGGTTCGCCGCTGAAGGTCTATTACAACCATCGGAACGCCATGCTTATGCTGCTCCGCAACCGGAGCGCAACGCCGCTCATGCTGTCGCTTCCGTTGCGCCTGGCGCTCGAAGTGGTGTCGATGATCTTCTATCTCTCCGGTGGACGAGAGGGAGTGTCGCGAGCCGTGCAGGTGGTTCGGGCCGCCGCCGCGACCTTGTCCCGATTGCCGGAAACGCTGCGGCAGCGCCAGACGATCCAGCGCATGAGAACTGTTGCCGACAGGGAGCTGTTCCGTGACTCGCCGTTTTCGATCTTTCTTCCGAAACGCTTCCGTTAGCTTCATTTCTTTTCTATCCCATCCCTCTTTTCTTTTCAAGGCATCCTCATTTTTTCGCTGAACTGTTTGCAGAAACGAAACGCGACGAAATGCTATGTTCGTACCGAATGTTTGAACAAAGCGCTCAACATATCCCCTCTTTCAAACCGATCATAATCAACATGAAACTCAAGGCATTGAGATACGGTGAGTTTTTCCAGGGCAAGATCAGCATGTACAATCACAAACGCCCCGTATTTATCAAATTCCTCGAATGCATCGAAAAAGAGACGCAGGAGTGGCTGGTCGATTTCTATCCCAGGAACGGCCTGACTCCCGGAACAGTGCTGGCTATCGATCACCCCGAAGAGAATGTTTTATGCGAAATCCTCGGCAGGAAAAGCTCCGGTCGGTTTGTGCGTCTGCTGAACCCGGAAGCCGACCTCAAAGAGGTGTGGGGACAGAGCGAACTTGCACTTGCGGACTGATAATACGGAGGGGGACTATGCTCTTCGAATCAATCGAATCGATAAGGCACCAGGTGCTCACCCAACTGCATAGCGCCCGAGAAGAGGGGCGTGCTCCGGAATCGATTAAAACCGCACCGCATACCTACCACCATTTTCTGGTCGCCTTCATGCACCAGCTTAAAGCCTCATCCAACGGCGTTGAGCTTTTCGGCATTCCGCTGGTCATCGCTCATGACGTCGACGAAATTGCCGTGAGCCTGAGTTGATTTCTGCTATTCCGGCCTGCATCTTTTCCAGGCTCCAAGGAATGAGACTGCAACGTAAAAGCGCACAAAGCTATAGCTTAGCATGAAAAAGAATGCGATTTTTCCCGCGTTCAACCATGGTCCCGAAATAGTGGATAGATGAGTGAATGCGTGGATATGTAATAATTCGTCAGCCTGAGTCGGATAAAACAGCGTATAGCCCAGCGCAAGGCTTCCGACAAGAGATACAATTGCGACGGTGACCAGTAACGCAAAATACTTCAACGGCTTGTCGGTCATCTCCTGGCTCTGGAAGGCTATGCGCTCGCTGACATCGGGTTGATTATCATCCAGCAGGGTATTTGAACCCAGACTTTCGACAATCAGGATTCTTCTCCACTCAATTGCTGCGCTGACAAGGCGGCTGAAAATACCTCTGACAGGCCGGATTTTATTCCATTTATCTTCAAGCCACGACCGAGCCATTTTGCGGCTGTCGACAGTTTCATCCTTGTATGCTGTCAGCAGGTTCGGCCGAACCCAGAGCAGAACGGCGGCAACGATGGATAGCCAACGCCATAAGAGCGAGTCGTTCATGACGCCATAACTAACCAGCGCCGTGGTTGCCAGTGTGGTGATTAACGGAATCAGGTAATAGGCCCACCGTTTCGCTGATTTGAAAGCTCTTGTTTTCTGGTGAATCTCCTCCCAGACAAAGTCGTCGCTGGTGTTGGCGGTTTTGGTGTCGATAATTTTGTCAATGATGCCGAAGAAAAGCTTCTGATCCGTCCAGTACAGGTTGTGTGCAACGCCGGGAATGCCATAACGCCTGAAAACGACATCGTGATTGCCTATCGGGTCGGTGTTGAAAAGCGTTTGATACACCGGAGTTTTCATCGCCTCTTCCAGATGATGGCCAACCGGATCCTGTTCGTCGCAGAAGTTGTAATGGTACATTTTTCCCGGAGCGGATGTGGCGATTGTTCCGGTGTCGTGGAGATGGAGATAATTATCGGGCCAGAGGGCAAGAAATTTGTCGATAGGAGAGCCGATCGTGATGAAATTGGTTACGTGATTTTTCCATGATACGTAAGGGATGTCAGGTGCGGCAATGTTCTCGCGCTCTTGTCGGTCACCATTTGAATGTTCGGAATCGGCGTTAAACAGTTCGTCAGCATTTGGAATGATTTGCTTGATAACGCTGAGAATTTCCTGGTTGTTTTCCTCAGCATTCCATATACTCTGGAGTTTTTCGTGCAGGTAGTTCCAGTTTTTTTTCTCGATGTCATGAATGAAATCGTACCCCGGAAAGGGCAGGCTCTCCGGCCACTCATCGCTGGTATAGTCGTTTCGCCGGATGTCGTCCCTGATATGCGCGTAGACCAGTGAGTCGAAACTCATGATGCTTCCGAGGCTGTGGGCGAGGATTGTGAATTCTGGTGGTTCGTATGCCGGTTTTTTGCCGTTCTGCTCTTTGCTCTGGTAATAGATTTGCCAGTACCATTGCAGAAAATCCCGGATCATGATTTCATCCAGCACGACATGGAAATGCCTGACCGCGCGTCCTCGGGTTCTGCCGTAATCGCCATAAAGATGCACGTCGCCCAGGAAGTCGTCAAACACCAGTTTCGTCAAACTGGCATATTTGAATGCCAGCATCTCTTTAACGGGGATGGCCGTATTGACGATGGACTTGAGCATTGGCAGCGCCCAGGAAGCCATCGGCTTGCCATTTTTCTTCCGAAGCTCAAGCTTTTCGAGCAGGGCTTTTGACCACTCTTCGGTTGACGAGCCGAACGTATTGATATCACTTCTCAGAATGAATTGCCAGGCAATATCGACGAACCTGAAGTTCTTGCCGTTGGGGTCAGTGGAAATCGCTCCGTTGAATTCCTGCGGGTTGGAATCCTGCGATACCGAAATGCCTTCGAATTCGGCCCAGCCGTGACCGATTCCGTCATTGCGAACGGTTTGTCCGGAGAGATTCGCCGGTATGATAAAATTGTAGGCCGGGGCTTTGGTGGACGAGTCGGGTTTTCTGTGGCGAGCTTCACCGAAACGCTCTACAACCGGAGGAGCCGTGACATTGGTTTTCTGCTCGCCCATGCCATGCACAACGACGATATATTGCCGTTTTTGAGGGCTCGCCGAATTCTGGTGCTGGTTATCCACGGCCATCTCCTTTTCTTTCGGTGAATAGATAAAGGGAAACACGTAAAAAGTAATGTTTTTTTACCCTTTGTTAAAGGCTCAACGCCGATGTCAACTCACCTCATTCTGGCAAAATGGTGATTGGGGAAAACGTGGCGATCTCTCTGAAGTGATTCTAAATCAGCAGGTTAGCAGTACTTCTTCCTGAACAGGAGGAAGTCGGTTGCCAGAGAATTGGCGTTCCGATTCGAGGATAGATCGGGAATTACTCGCCGGTGAAGTCGGCCCAGTTGTTCGGCGTTTCGTACCAGCGGAGGTTTTTGAGAGTCACGCCTTCGGGGAGCTTGTCGCTGATCTGGTTGAAGGCCCATTTGGCGAGGTATTCGGCGGTGGGTGGCTCGTCGGTGACCAGCACGCGAGTGTTGCGCTTGAGGATGAATTCGAGGTCTTCCTTGTCCTCTTTCCAGACTGCGAACCCGTGGTCGAGTTCGTCGTGAATGTACTTGTCCATGATTTCGCGTAGGAACTTGAAGTCCATCACCATACCCTGTTCGGCATCGCCATCGCGATTGATGACCGGGCCTTCGACGCTTGCAACAATCACGCCTCGGTGCCCGTGTAACTGGTTGCAGAAAGTGAAGCTGTTTGGAAGGGTGTGGCCGTAGTCGATCTCGATTTTCCTTGAGATAAGCATGGTGTCGCGCGGTGTCGTATTCATGGAACTGTAGGCAAGTGTACGTAAAATTTTTCAGAAAACATGGAGCATTTTCCGTTCGTTCAGACGACCTGATGCGTGGTCTGGCAAGGGGCAGGTGGATGGTTTGCAGCGTTTTGCGTACATTTGGCCAGCTGGTTTTACCAGGTGTTTGCAGGAGGCGGAGTTTGTCGCATACATCGACAGGAAACCTTTAAGAGACCGGCAGGACTTTATAGCATCATACAGCGGGCGATTCCTGTTCGTTGTGGCAAGCCATTCAGGAAAAGATTATGAGTGTACAGGAAATTTGGTCGTTAATTCAGGAAGAGGCACGTCTTGAGTGCGAGCGTGAGCCGGAAATACGCCTGTTTCTGGAGCAGCACATTCTGCGGTATGAAGAGTTTGCTCCGGCGCTAGCAATGCTGCTTTCCGTGAAGCTCGGCTCGAAGCACTTTCCTCCGCCGGTATTGGAGGGGATTTTTGAAGATTTTTACCGGCAGAGTCCACAGTCCGTGCGTTGCGCAGCCTGCGATATGGAGGCTACCCGGGAACGCGATCCGGCGGCGGTGAACTATTTCGAGATCATGCTTTTCCTCAAAGGCTATCAGGCGCTCCAGTCCTACCGCATGGCTCACTGGCTGTGGCAGAATGGCCGCAAGTCGCTGGCCTATTTTTTGCAAAACCGCATGTCGGAAGTGTTCGGCGTCGATATTCATCCGGCGGCCAAAATCGGCAAAGGTATTCTGTTTGACCATGCCACAAGCATCGTTATCGGCGAAACCGCTGTGGTTGAGGACAATGTTTCGATTCTGCACGAAGTAACGCTCGGTGGCACCGGCAAAGAGGGCGGCGACCGCCATCCCAAGGTTGGTAAGTCGGTGATGATTGGAGCTGGAGCCAAGATTCTCGGCAATATCAAAATCGGCGAAGGCGCAAAAATCGGTGCAGGCAGCGTTGTGCTCGACGATGTGCCGCCGCACTATACGGTCGCTGGTGTGCCCGCGCACATCGTTGGCCGTACCGAAGTGGCCGAACCTTCACTCGACATGAACCAGCGCTTGGTCTTTCCGGAAAAGCAAAAGCAGACGGGCAGCCATCACTCGTGTCTGTGAGTGAGCGAAATGAGTAAGGGCGACTGATTGGTCGCCCTTTGTGTATCAGACATTATGGCTGCGCCACTTCTGACCACAGCCATTCTGTTCCTATAAAATATCGATGGTCATCTCGACCGGTAAGTGGTCGCTGAATCCCTTTTTGCTCCTTTTGTCGAATGCCTTTGGCCTTTGCTTTTTACCTGGAGCCATTTCTGGGGTAGTGAAAATTCGCATTGAGTCTGGCCTTGCCTTGAGGCCTGAGTCCCCATAATAGAGTCCGCGTGATACCATGAACTGGTCAAACAGGTTCATGGTATTCGCCGATTCGCCGCTGAAAAAAATCGTGCCCTTATCCGGTTCTGCGAGCAGCGACCACGAAAGATTGAACAGAGCGGGCTGTCGTTTGATGTAAGCGTCGAGGGTCGGAATTTCGTGGTGCGACGAGGCTTTCACCTTCTCCTCGACCTTGTCGAGATCCTTTGATGCCAGCAGGTAGTCGGTGATGCTGCGGCTGAACGGGTCATCGTTGAAATCGCCCATCAGCAGGACGTTGCGGTTCCAGCGAGCATTCAGCTTTTCAAGCTCTCCGGCAGCGTCAGGAACTTGTGTGTATTCCTGCCGGTCGAGCTTCAGTACATTATTGGCGAGCTGGCCGCAACGCTCCGCTACGGTGATACGGTGCGGCTCTGATTGATACTGTCCCAGCCTGCGCGACGGCCAGTGGTTTACGAATACATTGAGCTCTGCACCGGTGGCCTTGAGGGTCAGTCGAACCTGAAAGATATCTCGTGTAGGAAAGCGGAAGTTTACCAGATGGCCTTTCATGTCCTCGGCTGGAGGCTTATTAAATACCTTCGATGAGTAGATGAGCGAACAGTCGATGCCACGGATGTCCGGAGCCTCCACATGCGCCACTCGATAGTCATCGCGCCCGATCTTTGCAATCAGATCGTTTACAACTCCCTTGTTTTCAACTTCGCACAGGCCCAGGAGATCCGGCCCTGTGCCGCCATGCATCTGTTTGATGATGCTTGCGATATTGTCAACCTTGATATTGTAAACCTCTTCCGTCCACCCCTATTCGGGTGTGTAGTCGAGATCGGTTGCGATGGGCGATGCTGTGGTGTCAAACAGGTTCTGAACGTTCCAGAACGCAACGTTGATTGCTGACATGATCAGGGGCCTCCGGATATTGTTGTAAAACCGTTGGTAATGTCATCTTTCGTACATGCTGACGAGTGCGGGATGTTTGAGGCGATTGGTTTGGGAGATGAGAGCTGTTCTCGTTTGGCTCCATTTTTCTCTTTTAAAAGACGTGGATCGTCAGAGAAGCAGGTGTATTTACGTGCAAGATAGCGCTCTTTATTTTTACCGTCAAAATGAAGGAGTGAGAGAAAAGGAGTTCGATGAGCGTGCCGTGCCGGTTTCGATAGCCGGGTTAAGCAATATTAGGTGGAGAATCGTTGTGAGTCATCAAAAAAAAGCCCCTTTAAAAAAGAGGCTTTTTAAGGCAGTTTGAGGTCATTTTTCAAACCTCATCCTCAGTTCCTCCCGATAAGCTTCAAGCCTCTCCGCAATTTCTGCCATGTGATCTCCGCCGATCTTTTCCAGCAGAGCATTGGCGATGACGGGGGCGACGACCGCTTCGGCGACTATTCCGGCGGCGGGGACGGCGCAGGTGTCGCTGCGTTCGAAGCGCGACTGGACAGCTTCGAGCGTGGCGAGGTCGAAGGAGCGAAGCGGGGAGACGAGCGAGGAGATCGGTTTCATGGCGGCGCGGATGTGGATCGGCTGGCCGCTCGACATGCTGCCTTCGATGCCTCCGGCGCGGTTGGTTTCGCGCCTCAATCCTTTCTCTCCACCGGCAAAGAGTTCGTCGTGCACCTGCGAGCCGGGTTTGCGGGCGTTGTCGAAGGCGGGGCCGATTTCGACCCCTTTGATCGCCTGGATCGACATGATGGCGGCGGCGAGCTCCGAGTCGAGCCTGCGGTCGTGCTGGACGTAGCTGCCGAGGCCCATCGGCACGCCGGTGATGTAGACTTCGACGATGCCGCCAAGCGTGTCGCCGTCGGCTTTGGCCTGGTCGATGGCCGCGATGGCGGCGTCGCTTGTCGCTGCATCGATCATGCGCACGGGCGATTTATCCGCTTCGGTGGCGAGGCTTTCAGCTCCGGCATCGAGCAGCTCCGGCAATGAGGCGGGCCCGGCTGCTTCGGAGACGGGGCCGATGCAGGAGATGTAGCTGCCAATCTGGATGCCGAGCTGTCTCAAAAATGCTCGTGCCAGCGATCCGGCGGCGACCCGTGCTGCGGTTTCACGGGCTGAGGAGCGGTCGATGACCGGGCGGATGTCGTCGAAGCCGTATTTCACGAAGCCGGTGAGGTCGGCGTGGCCGGGGCGGGGGATGGTGACTTTCTCGACGTCGGCGGAGTTATCATCGAACTGCGCCATCGGGACGGTCCAGTTCTCCCAGTCGCGATTGCGGATGAGCATCGCCACGGGTGAACCGATGGTTTTGCCGAACCGGACGCCGGAGAGCACCTCGGCGCGATCCTTTTCGATCTTCATGCGACCGCCGCGTCCGTAGCCCTGCTGTCGGCGGGCGAGCTGGTTGTTGATGTCGGATTCGGTCAGCGCAACGCCTGCGGGTATTCCTTCGACGATTGCCGAAAGCGCCGGGCCGTGCGATTCGCCTGCGGTGAAGTAACGGATCATATCAGTGGGGGGAGAGGAGGTCGAAAAAGTTGAAAAAGGAAAATAGTAGGTTGCATCAAAAGCAAAACCGAGTTGTCATTCTTGTGATTGTCCGTTTCTGTTTCTCGTCATTCTGAGTCCGACGCAGTCAGGCGAAGAATCCAGAAAAGTTTCGTGACGTATTATAAATCATCAACTTATTGGTGATCTCAGAAAACTGGCTCCTTCACTTTGTTCAGGATGACAAACAAAATCAACAAGATAAACTGTTTCGATGCCTGACATTCAAGTCATCCTAAAATAATAAAAAAGCCCGGCGATTTGGCGCGCCGGGCTTTTGATGTATGGTTTCAGCCGGAAATCAGCGCAGCTTTTTGGCGGCTTCCTTGGCGTAGTAGGTGAAGATGATGTCGCCACCGGCGCGTTTCATGCAGAGCAGCGATTCCATCATGACGAGGTCTTCGTCGAGCCAGCCATTGGCGGCGGCAGCCTTGACCATCGCGTATTCACCCGACACGTGGTAGATAGCGACTGGCACGTCGAAGCGCTCTTTGGCGCGCCAGACGATGTCGAGGTAGGCCAGGCCGGGTTTGACCATGACGATGTCCGCGCCTTCGACGATGTCGAGTTCGATCTCTTTCATCGCCTCTTCGGTGTTGGCCGGGTTCATCTGGTAGGTGCTCTTGTCACCGAACTGCGGAGCGGAGTTCAGGGCGTCACGGAACGGGCCGTAGAAGCGCGACGAGTATTTAGCGGCGTAGGAGAGAATGCCGACGTCGGAGTGATCGGTTTCATCGAGCGCCTCGCGAATCGCGCCGACGCGCCCGTCCATCATGTCGCTCGGCGAGACGAAATCAGCACCGGCGTTGGCGTGCGATACAGCCATTTTCTGGAGCACTTCGACGGTTTCGTCGTTGAGGATGATGCCGTCTTTGACGAGGCCGTCGTGGCCAAAGGGGGTGAACGGGTCGAGCGCGACGTCGGTCATGATGCACAGATCTGGCACCTCTTTCTTGATGGCGCGGATCGCTTCCTGAATGATGCCTTTGTCGTTGTAGGCTTCGCTGCCGTCCTCGGTTTTCTGCTCCGGAATGCCGAACAGGTCGATGGCCTGGATGCCAAGATCCCAGAGTTCCTTGCACTCTTCGACAGCCTTGTCGATGGTGTAGCGGAAGCTGCCGGGCATGGAAGAGACCTCTTCAACGTTGTTGGTGCCGGGCATGACGAACAGGGGAGATACGAGGTCGTTGACCGTCAGCGTGTTTTCCTGCACGAGGTTGCGGAGCGCGGCGGTTCTGCGAAGTCTTCTCGGGCGATTGACAATGTTGAGGAGATCGAGCTGGCTCATGGTTCTGGAATGATTTTGTTATGAAGAAAAACGAAGATAAGAAAATCCGTCAACATCGTGAAGGAAGCCTTGCGTTTTTCAGGGGTTATGGTTAGGTTCGACTTGCCTTTATTACATTGCTTATACATTTCTTTTCAACGGACTTTTTTCGATATGACTCCTGACCTTCAGCTCGCGCTTGAACTGGCCGAAAAGGCAGGCAAACTGACGCTCGACTATTTCGGACGCCGCTCGCTTAAGGTCTTCTCCAAACGCGACGATACACCTGTGACCGAGGCCGATCGCAGAGCTGAGGAGCTGATTCGGCAGGGCATTTCGGCGAAGTTTTCCGACGACGGTCTTTTCGGCGAAGAGTTCGACGAGCGCCCCTCGGGGAATGGGCGGCGCTGGATTATCGATCCCATCGACGGAACCCGATCGTTTATCCACGGCGTGCCGCTCTATGGCGTTATGATTGCGTTGGAAGTCGGAGGTTCGATGCAGCTTGGCGTCATCAATTTTCCAGCCCTTGGCGAGCTGTACCAGGCCGAGCGGGGGAGTGGGGCGCAGATGAACGGAACAAGCATTCAAGTCTCCGCAATTCCTGAGGCTTCAGCAGCTACGGTGGTGTTCACCGAGAAGGAGTATCTGCTCGACCCGCCATCCTCGCATCCTGTCGATCAGCTTCGCATCGATGCTGGCTTGGTGCGCGGTTGGGGTGATTGCTATGGCCACATGCTGGTGGCGTCCGGACGGGCTGAAGTTGCTGTCGATAAAATCATGAGTCCGTGGGACTGCGCGGCGGTCATTCCGATTGTCACCGAGGCCGGGGGCTGCTGCTTCGATTACCGGGGACGGCAGTCGATCATCGACGGCGAAGGGCTGGTGAGCGCGAACCGGGCGATGGGCGCGACGCTTGTCGAGGCTATTGAACAGCAGGAGAACGCAAGATGATAATTGTGATGATTTTGCTGGCAGTGATTATTCTTCTGCTCGGGCTCATCATTTTTATGATGGTGACTGGGTGGCCTGGACGTCAGCGAGAGGAACTGGATCGATTGGGCAACGGGTTGCGCCGAGAGATGGCCGAACAGCGCAGCGATAGCCTTCAGCTTATGAAAGCCATCCGCATTGAGATCGAGGATGCTGTCCGCGAATCGGTTGAGCGTGAGATGGCTGCAGCTGCGCCAAGAGGGCGCTCGCGGAGAGGCACGCGCAAGAAGGTTCAGGAGGTTGATTCCGGTGCTGCTCTTGATATGGGTAGTGCAGAAGAGGCTGATAACGGCAGTTATGAACCGCCTTTACAGGCAATGCAGATCTCGCTTTTTTCGGAAAAACCTGTAACGGCGGAGTCCTCAAAGCTGTTAGCGGATGTACCCGAAAAGCCAGTTGAACTTAAGCCGGAAGCTGAAACCATTCACATGGGCTACATTGATGACATTCCCGATGTAGAGTGAGCTGTAATGAGATTGTGTTGATCGTCGGATTGATCTTATTCGGCGATACCAATAAAAAGGGCGACCAAGTGGTCGCCCTTACAATTTCTTTTTTTGCAGCTCAATTGAGCGCCTCAGCTATTGCCTTGGCAAAGCTTGGACCGTCGAAGTATTCGGGAATGATGTCCACTTTGATGCCCATTTTTTCGAGCGCACCAGAAGTGGTCGTGCCGATGGCTGCTATCTGAATCGATTCAGGCACCTCTTTCGAGCCCATAGCTTCAAAGAAGTTTTTAGCGGTCGAGGGGCTGGTGAAAGAGAGGCAGTCGAGTTGGCCGCCGGAGAGCATCTCTCTGATCTTTTTGCTGTCTTCAAGCGATGGCGGCATATTTTCATACACTGTTCTCTCGACGCAAACACCGCCACGCTGGGAGATCAGTTCGGGAATCGTGCCGAGTGACAGACTTCCGCGGACGAAAAGGAAGGTTTTGCCTTTGATTTCAGCCGGATCGATGTCGGCCATGAGGTTGACCGCATCGGCGATCTTGGGTACCGGCTCAGTGCTGACCCCATGCTTTTCAAGGTCGCGAGCTGTGGTTTTACCCACTGCCCACACACGCGCATTTTGCAGGTTTTTCAGCTCTTCAGGAGCGCTTACTAACAGATGTTCGAGGAAAAACTGGACGCTGTTGGGACTGGTGAAAAAGATGCCCGCAAATTTGGACAGGTCAGGTACGTCCCAGCCGGCAACCGGCCTGATCTCGATGGTCGGAAAGACCACTGTGCTCAGGCCGTACTGCTCAAGCTCCCTTACAAAAGGCGCTGCCTGATGTTTTGGGCGTGTAACGAGAACCGTTTTCATCAGCAGGTTTTGCGGATGTCGGCAAGGATTTTTTCTGCGCCCATTGACAGCAGAATCTCTGCCAGTTCGATACCGACGGCTTCAGCCTCTTCTGGAGTCTTGACTGCTTTGGTCACTTCGTTGCGAAGCCCGGTTTTGCCATCTACCGAACCTACGAAGGCAAGAAGCTTCAGGGTGCCGTCGATGTACGAGCCGAACGATCCGATCGGGATCTGGCAACCACCCTGCAAATGCCTGAGCAGCGCACGTTCAGCGCGGCAGCACATTTCAGAGTTGTCATCGTTGAGCACGCGGACGATCTCTCTGGTATCGGCATCATCCTCACGGGTTTCGATGCCCAGAGCGCCCTGCCCAACTGCCGGAAGCATGGTTTCGTGCGGCAGGATTTCGGTGATACGGTCGCTGAACTCAAGGCGATAGACGCCGGCGTAGGCAAGCATCATCGCGTCAAAATCACCTTCGTCGAACTTCTTGAAGCGGGTGTTGAGGTTTCCTCTGATGTCCATAATCTCCAGATCAGGCCTCAGACTCAGAAGCTGCGACATTCTGCGCAGTGAGCTGGTAGCCATCTTCGCGTTCTGCGGAAGGTCTTTCAGGCCTTTGCCGGACTTGGAGATGATGACGTCGCGGGTATCTTCACGCTCGGTGAACGAGGTGATAACCAGGCCGTCCGGCGTACCGGTCGGAACGTCTTTCAGACTGTGCACGGCCAGATCGATCTCACCGGCAAGCAGGTGTTTCTCGATGTCCTTGGTGAACAGACCCATGTCTCCGATCTTCGAGAGCGGAGAGTCGAGCAGCACGTCACCGGTCGTCTTGACCAGCTTGAGCGTGATGTTCATGTCGGGAAAGCGCTTGGAAAGTTCTGCTTTGGTGAACTCAGCCTGCCACAGAGCCAGCGGGCTGGAACGAGTGCCGATGATAATCTCTTTTTTCAATGCGAATACAGATTGATTTTATTGGAGTGACTGGTTTGGTTCTTCAAGATCGAAGATGTTCCTGACGAGGTTGACTTTGCTGGGGATGTTGTCGGCAGTATCGACCGGAGCCTTGAGCATTTTGATCGGATGATGCAGAATCTTTTTCAGGATTCTGTCGGTCAGGTGCTCCATGCGGCGCAACTCTTCTTCGCTCACCTTGTGGCGGTAGCGCTCAAGCTCTTTGTCCTTGATTTCAAGGAACTTGGACTGCAAGTCAACGATGGTCGGACGCACCTTGAGGGTGTTGATCCACTGGCCGAATCCGACCAGCTCCTCATCGATGATGTTTTTGACTTTCGGAAGCTCAGCGCGGCGGCGTTCGAGGTTTTTGTCGATGATATGCTTGAGAGCATCGATGTCTTTCAGGAACATATTCTGCAAAGCGCCAACTTCCGGATCGACGTTCCGGGGAAGTCCCAGATCGAGAATGATGACCGGTTTCAGGCGACGTTTCGCCATGCTTTGCTGCATCTCCGCGGCGTTGAGTATGTACTCTTTGGTGCTGACTGCGGTGATGATGATGTCGAATTCGTGCAGGTGTTCCTTGTAGCTTTCGTAGGGAAGCACACGATTTGTGCCCAGCTCTTCGGCAAGCGCCTCAGCTTTGGACTGCGTCCTGTTAGTGATGACGATGTTGCGGGCATTTTTGGCAAACATGTGTTTGGCCGCCAGCTCTCCGGTTTCGCCAGCGCCGATCAGCAGCACCTTCTTCATCGAGAGGTTCGAGAAGATTTTCTGGGCAAGCTCGACAGCTGCATAGCTGACCGAAACCGCACCCTCCATGAGTTTGGTGCGGGTCTTAACCTTTTTGGCGACGCTGAACGCCGTGTGGCAGAGGCGGGTGAGCAGAATACCGGCGGTTCCGACCTCGGCGGCGATGCGGTAGGCATCCTTGACCTGCCCGAGAATCTGGCCTTCGCCGAGCACAAGCGAGTCGATTGCGCTGGAGACTTCGAAGAGGTGACGGGCTGTGCCGCAGTAGAAACGGTTGAAGAAGTGTTCGGGACGGACGGCGTTACGCGCGTCCTTGTAGGAAATGACGTACTCCTTGAGGTAATCGCAATTGACCTCAGGCATTCCCGGAACCACATAAAGTTCCGTGCGGTTGCAGGTCGATACCACCATCGCTTCGCTGGCTAGTCCGCTCGAAACCAGATCGGTGACGAATTCCTTGTTCTGAACCTCTGAAAGAGCGATCCTTTCACGGATTTCAATAGGTGCTGTCTTGTGGTTGACACCAACTGAAATGATGTTCATAGCAGGATTATTTTGTTAACCGTTCGTAAACCGTGCAAAAAGAACCTTATCGGGGGTTTCCCGAAAGAGTGATAATATATCGTAAAGGGCTGAATTTTCAAATTGAAGCCACGGTTTAAAAGAGATTAGTCGTATTACAAAAATTATGCTGATATGTTCACGGTGGGCTTCGCCTGGTGTTTCTGCAGCCCCTTGTCCTTGTGCTTGGTAATTGCGTTAAAGCTCAGGAATTTGGTCACCTTTTGGTTGTTCTCCAGAGCTTCCGTTAAAATCCCCCTCCGTGAAAGCTTGGCGTGATCAGGCTCATGATGAACAGGAATGCTGTGACCAGGACAAAAGTCGCGATGAGCAGGACAGCCATATGCTTGATATCCCAGCCCAGTAGCGGTTTAATGAAGAGGCTGATGCCGTAGAGCAGCCAGATGACGCCGACTGAAATGAGCCTGGGGTCGAGCAGGTTGATTGCCTCTCCGGAAGCATGCTGTTCGAGGACGCCTGCCACCATGGTGACCGACAGGAAAAAGAAGCCGAAAGCCACGGCGTGCATGATGAGCAGTTCGAGCGCTTCGAGGTTCGGCAGCCGCTGGAAGAGCAGGCCGAAGCGGTTGAGGCGAATTTGCCGGAACAGCACCAGATAGATGCCGCTATACAGCCCGGCAATGGCAACCGAGCTGAAGCCGAAGATCGCGGCGATAAGGTGTACGCCTATACCTATGCCACTGACGGCCGGTCCGGGATCGAATGTTTGGGTACTCAGAATCGATGAGAGCAGCGCCGAGCCTGCCGCAAAGGCGATCACGAAAAAACCGGTCTTATCGCTTTTTGTGGTTAGCTCTATGAACATGTAGGTGATCGTGAGCGTCAGGGCTACCATGCCCATAAGGGTGTAGGCCGAGTAGCTCAGCCGGTATCCTTCCAGCGAGGTGAGCAGGCCGATGTCAGCGATGTGGGTGACGATGGTGATGATGAGCGCCGGCTGTTTGAGTTTTCCGGCAATTGGCAGCTCGCGGAAAAAGTGGAGTCCGTACAGCGCAGACGTGGCGATATAAAGCCCCGGCACGACCTGGGTCAGGACGAAAAGCAGGCTGTTCTCAAGAAAGATATTTCCCATAATTGGTTACAAGGCAGAGAGTCGTTTCAAAGGGCAGGTGGCTTAGGAGCAGGCTTGTTTCAAGCTGCCTGTTTTGTCCGGTTTCCGGCGTGCAACCGAAAACGGACGCACAAAGCTTTTCATTCCCGTCCGGTAATATTCAAAGAATAATCAAAGGAAAAAGTGTATATTCGGCCCGAGTGAAGTCATGTCATTAAATATACTTATTTATCGCTAAAAGATGAGCAGGAAACAGAATATTCGCAATATCGCCATTATCGCGCACGTTGACCACGGAAAGACTACCCTTGTCGATTCGATTTTCCAGCAGACAGGTGCTTTCAGGGAAAACCAGCAGGTGGATGTCAGGGTGATGGACTCAAATCCCCAGGAGCGGGAGCGAGGCATTACCATCTTCTCCAAAAATGCTGCTGCACAGCACAAGGGTTGCAAGATCAACATCGTCGATACGCCCGGTCACGCCGATTTCGGTGGTGAGGTTGAGCGCATCCTGAAGATGGTGGATGGAGTTCTCCTGCTTGTCGATGCTTTCGAGGGGCCGATGCCGCAGACCAAGTTCGTGCTGCGCAAGGCGCTTGAGCTGCACCTCAAGCCGATCGTTGTGATCAACAAGATCGACCGTCCGCAGGCCGATCCGGAGAAGGTGCACGATCAGGTGCTCGACCTGTTCATCGCGCTTGGCGCTGACGAGGATCAGCTCGATTTTCCTTACATTTTCGCTTCGGCCAAGAACGGAATTGCCAAGTACGATATGGCGGACGAGGATGGCGATATGAGCCTTCTGCTCGACATGATCGTCAAGGAGATGCCTGCACCGGAAGCTGATGATGAGGCCGGATTCCAGATGCTTGTTACCAGCCTCGACTATAATGACTACATCGGCAAGATCGCCATCGGGCGTATCCAGCGCGGCAAGGTCTCTCCCGGTGACCAGCTTACCCTGGTGACGCAGGATGGCGTGGTCGGCAAGGGCACCGTCACCAAACTCTTCCTGTTCGACCGTACGCAGCGCGTCGAGGTCAAGGAGGCTGAAGCTGGCGACATCGTGGCCATGGCGGGCATTGCGGCGGCCAACGTCGGTGAAACGCTCACCACTCCCGACCAGCCGGAAGCACTCGATTCGTTTGAAATCAGCAAGCCGACTCTTTCGATGCTCTTTTCGGTGAACGACTCGCCTTTCGCCGGGCAGGAGGGCAAAGAGGTGACCAGCCGCAAGATTCGCGAGCGCCTGATGAAAGAGGTGATGACCAACGTCGCGCTCAATATCGAGGAGACCGATAGCGCCGATACCTTCAGGGTTTCGGGCCGTGGTGAGCTGCACCTCTCCGTGCTGATCGAGACCATGCGCCGCGAGGGCTTCGAGCTGGCGATCTCCCGCCCGGAGGTGATTCTCCGCGAGGAGAACGGCGTGAAGATGGAGCCGGTCGAGCACGTCACCATCGATGTTCCGGATGAGTATGCCGGCGTGGTGATCGAAAAGATGGGCCGCAGAAAGGCCGAAATGACCCACATGACCACCTTGCGCGGCGGCATGAACCGCCTCGAGTTCGAAATTCCGACGCGAGGCCTGATCGGTTACAACCTCGAGTTCACAACCGACACCAAGGGCGAGGGCATCATGTCCCACGTGTTCCACAACTACCAGCCCTTCAAAGGCAAGTTGCCGTCGCGTGAAACCGGTGCACTGGTTTCAGCTGAAACCGGCGTGGCTGTTTCTTACGCCCTTTCGAGCCTCGAAGATCGCGGTACGTTCTTCATCGGCCCGAACACGAGGGTGTATGAAGGCATGGTGATTGGCGAATCGACCCGTGACCTCGACATCACGATGAACATCTGCAAGACCAAGAAGCTTACCAACATGCGCGCCTCCGGCTCGGACGACTCGATCCGCCTGACACCGCCGCGCAAGCTCTCGCTCGAACAGGCGCTCGAATTTATCAACGATGACGAGCTGCTCGAAGTGACGCCGGAGAACATCCGGATTCGCAAGAAGATTCTGAACTCCGACCAGAGAGTCAAGGCTGCCAAAAGGGCCAAGGCTGCAATGGGGTAATGGATAGTTAGATAGTTGATTATTGAAAAGGCTGTCCCGGTTGGGGCGGCCTTTTTTTATTGGGGGGTGAGCAAGAAGAGATCAGTCGGATCAGTCCGATCTGACTGATCTTAAAAAAGCAGGAGGGGCAACCAGCTTTACAGTCCGAAAAAGAGCTTGCGCATGGCTTTTCTTGCGCTGGCGATGGTGGCGCGCACTTCCTCTTCGCCGAGGCTTTTCAGCTCGGCGATCTCTTCCGGTGACTTACCCTCAACTTCTAGCAGCGTGTAAATTTCGCGTTCCGCTTCCGGCAGTTGTTCGATGCACTCCAGCAGGCGCTGCTGTTCGGGGTCGTTGGCTTTGTTTGCTGCTTCAGTATCGTTGTCGCGCTTGAACAGTTCATTCTCGGTGGCCGGAACCGGTGATTCGTCGCTGACCTCGCCGAAGAGTTTGACGAAGTCGGCGAAGCTGAGTCCGCTGGCGTTACAAGGCGTAATGGCGTTGTCGAGAATGTCGGTCGCGAGCTTGCGGAACGGTTCGCCGACTTCGGGCAGTTTGATGGCGAAGTCGAAGCTGTCGTCCATGTCGCGCGCTTCGAGGTTGTATGGCACCTTCATCAGCACGTTGATGCCCGCCGCTTTTGCGTATTTCTCAGCCATGCCGCTGCCGTCGTCGCGGTTGACGATCATGCCGAGTAGGCGCGAGCGCCCTCCGATGGTGCGGAAGTAGTTGTTGGCTTGGCAGATGTTGTTCGAGGTGAAGATCGACTGCCGGTCGTTACTGGTCACCAGAATGACCTCCTCGCTGAGCGAGCGGGCGAGCGGAGTGGCAAAACCGCCGCACACCACGTCGCCGAGGAAGTCCATCAGAATGACGTCGATGTCCCATTCGAAGATGCCCAGCTTTTCGAGCACGTCGAAGCCGGAAATGATGCCGCGCCCGCCGCAGCCGCGCCCGACCTGCGGGCCGCCGAGTTCGATGCCGTAAATCGGCTGCGGAAAGCCCGGAATATCGCGACGGAACACGATGTCGCTGACCTGAACCTGTTCGTTCTTTGCGTTCTTTTCTGCGAACACCTCGGTCACCGTCGGCAGCGACATGCCGCCAAAGAGCGAGGTCGTGGAGTCATGCTTCGGATCGCAACCGAGCTGCAACACCCGCTTGTTCATCATGGCGAAGGTGGCGCTGAGGTTCGTCGTGGTGAAGCTTTTGCCGATGCCGCCTTTGCCGTAAATGGCGATGGTTTTTGGTGCCATACCCGTTCTCAGCGCCCCATGTTGCAGGTTGCCATGCCGCCATCCTTGTCAGCCTTCGAGCCGTCCTGCCAGTGGATGATCATCTTCAGGCAGTCGGGATCGTCGAACGCCTGCATATACGCCTCCATGAGGTTGTCATCGAGGGTGCACTGGTGGGTGAAGATTTTCTCGGCGTTGATCTTGCCGTTGGCGATCAGGTCGCGCACGCGGCGCAAGTCACCCTTGGCCCACTGGCGGGCGGCGATGAACGAAAGCTCCTTGTTGAAGGCCTGCGAGTAGTCGATGTTGATGCGCTGGTAGTAGCCGCCGAAGATCACCTTGCCGTGGAACTTCACGAAGCGCAGCCCGGTGTCGATAGCGCTCATGATGCCGGTGCTGTCGATGAGCACATCGAATTCGTGTCCGGCCAGTGCCGCTGAAACGTCCTGCTTTTCGGGGTTGACCTTGATGTCCGCCGTCGAGATGTCGAGCCGGTTCTGGTGCGGTTCGGTGACAGCCACGAGGCTTGCTCCCATGTGCTTTGCCAGCTCGGCGGCAAGGATTCCCACCGCGCCTTGACCGAGCACGAGAACTTTGCGGTTCTTCACTTCCGCCAGATCGACGATGTGCAGCGCCGTCGCGCCGAGCGGCAGCGCAATGCCGCACTGCGGATTAGCGATGCCGTCGAGCACCGTCAGGCTCTCGACCGGGCAGACGATAAACTGCGATGCGCCGCCGAAAGCCGCGTTCACATCCTCGTAGCCGAACGACCCCGCCACGTAGGCATACTTGCCGATCAAGTCCTGATTGACGTGGTCGCCCGCCTCCATGATGCGCCCCACAGTTTCGTAACCGGGAATGAACGGAAAGATGAAGGGGGGTGACGGGATGAGGCCGTTCAGGGCCATCTTTTCAGTGCCGGTGCTGATGGACGACCAGCAGGTTTCAACCAGCACATCGGTCGAAGTTACCGGCTTGAGGGAGACCTCTTTCAGCTCGATCTGCCGGACGCCGCTGAAGACGATCGCTTTGGATTTTTTCGCTTCCATGCTTCTTCTCGAAAGGTTAAGGCTCAGGCTACCGAACCGCTGGCCTTGAGTTTCTTTTCGTTATGCTTTTCAAGCAGCAGGCGAATGACGAACTGCGCCGCGTTGATGAGATAGCTCAGGTAGGCAAGATAGGCAGTCAGAATGAGAATGTTTTCCGCCGGTTTGATCCAGAAGAACAGAACAAAATAGGCGAGGTGCACAATCATGGCAATCGCGCTGCCGAAATCCTCCCAGAAAAACTCGTGCGCGAAGGCGAATTTTCCGAACACCTCAAGCTCGAAAAAGCCGCCGGTCACGAAGATCAGCACGAGCATGAAGGTCTTGAGCGCCACGAAGAAGGTCACCCACCAGAAATCGGTGATCCAGATGCCTTGCGAATAGAGGTACGTGACCGTCAGACCGGCAAGGAAGATGAGGAACTGGATCGGCGCGAGAATCGCCTGCGAGGTCGTCCACTTGGACGCATTTCTTTTTTCAAGCTGTTCCGGTGTATAACGAGGCATGATGGATGATCGGTTCGGTGATGGAAAGGGCACGCAAGCCGCGCGCCGAAACGACGGAGAATATAGTAAAAGCGGGGGAAATAGTTGAGGGTTGATAATTGACAATGGATAGTTGATAATGGATAATTGAATACGTGGCGGGTGTCAGAGTTTCGTAGGGGCGCATGGCGTGCGCCCGATGTCGGGAAGTGACAAGAGGCTTGTCGTAGGGGCGGAGCTGCGTATCCGCCCTTTGGACGGCGAGGTGTCGCGTGACTTTTGTAGGGGCAGTCCCTTGCGGCTGCCCTGTTGCGGAATGGTACTGAATTTTCGATGGCGATTACATCTGTCATTGCGAGGAGCGCAGCGACGTGGCAATCCCGTCGATTTGCTTGAAAATCAGACGTATTCTGTGTACATAGAAACTGTAAGCCTAACTGTCGGGCTTATTTTGTACCCCTTTCGAGACGGTTTTTTATGGGAAAATTCTGACTTGCTTAAGTATTCCCGACTTTTTAGAGGTGCCCTTTATTAATGGATAAATGCTTTTTGTATGTTTAATAAAATCAAATTCCTTTTTAAGGAAAAGAGCTATTGCTTTGATTCTTTCTTAAGTCATGATTCGTATGGGCTCACAGACAGTGCAAGGCGTTTTATGAACAATGATTTACTTCGAAATAATATTCGTTTAAGGAATGGGAGGAGAGTTCCAGAAAAATCTTTTGAATCGGCAAGCAAGCAAAGCCTTGATTTAATGCATAAATTGCCTTATGGTGATCAGGTTGAATATCTGGTGTCTCATAAAAAAAGGTTTTATGAATTATGTAATTATGTTGCAGAATCTATTGGTGATAGAAAAGGACTTAAAATCCTTGATATTGGTACAAGCGTAAATACTTTAATATTGAAGCATTTGTTTGCTGATCAATTGGTTGTGACTGCTGATCGTCTCGGTGTTAATTTTTCTGAAAAGGATATTCTCCCTTTACTTAATGTTGATTTAAATGATCCTGAATTAGATTTTTTCGATTTTGGTGATAGGTATGATATTATTTTGTTTGCCGAGATATTAGAGCATCTTTTGGCAAACCCGAGGCGAGTTTTTCAGTTTTTATTGAAACATTTGACTCGACAAGGAGTCTTGATTCTTACGACGCCAAATTTCTTTAATGAAAGAAATCTCAGGGCTTTAAGTGAAGGTGTTAATCCTCAGCCGATATATCCGGATTATTTAAAACGAGGAGAGGAAAATCAATATCATATTCGAGAGTATTCCAGGAGTGAACTTATGGAGATATGTGATGAGGCTGGTGGCAAAATTCAGGCTGCTATTTATAGCGATTGTTTTGATGATGTTTCTGATATCCCTGAATTTATGAAGGGGAATCTGGTGCTTTTTTCTGTAAAAAAAGATAACTATTCAGTGTGATATTTATCGCTTGCAAATTTTATGACAAAAAACTCATTTCCTTAGGTTCTGCTTTTCGCGTCGCATTGTACAAGTCAGCGCGCAACTGAAGGTTCATCCAGAAATCAGGGGTATTGCCGAAATATTTTGCCAGACGCAGTGCTGTCGAGCTTGTTATGCCGCGCTTGCCGTTGATGATTTCGTTGATTCGCTGATAGGGTACCTGAATGGCGTTGGCCAGTTGACGCTGGGTTATGTTCATCGGAATCAGGAATTTTTCGAGCAACATCTCTCCGGGCTGCGTTGGTGCGCGATGTGTTGGTATGCGTATCATGTGATTGCTATCTGAAGATGCCAAGCTGGAGCATGGCGTTCCCAGGGTGAAAAGGGCAGACACGCAGGTCTGCCCCTACAAAGCAATTATCAACTATCCATTATCAATTGTCAACTGACTTCACCTTCCAATCATACATATTCCCAAGCGTGTAGAGCAGGCTCAGCTTGACGTTCTGCACGCGCGGGCTGAATCCTTCCAACTCATCATAATAATACAAGAACGTTCTCGGCTGTTCGTTGGCGAGAATCTGCTGGTACTCTTTCCAGAGTTTGAGCTGTTCGGCTTTCGGGAGCGGGCTGGTCAACTTCGCGACGACGCGGTCGAGTTCGGCGTTCTGGAAGGCTGAGGAGTTGAAGGGTTTTTTCTCGAAGTCCGATCCCCAGATGACGAGCTGGAAGGGGAGCGTTTCGGCGGCAAGGCCGGAGAGGGCGGCGTCGTAGCGGTACTCGTTCTGGTTCTTGTTGAACATGAGGGTTTCGTCGAACTTGAGCTTGCAGTCGATGCCGATCTCCCGGAGATTCTGCTGGATGATCGTTGCCGCGTAGTTGCGCCTCGGGTTGCCGGTGGGCGCGGCGAGTTCGAATGAGAACTTCAGGCCGTTCTTCTGCAAAATGCCGTCCGGCCCCGGCGTCCAGCCAGCCTCTTTGAGCAGGGCAAGCGCCTTGTCGGGGTCATACGCGTAGGAGGGTAGCGCCTTGTCGATGATCGAGGTGTAGGCGGGCGAGAGCGTGGTGTTGACGATGGTGGCGTGGTCGGGGCCCATGAAGCCGTCGATGATCGCCTGGCGGTCGATGGCGTAGGTCATCGCCTGCCGCACGCGGCGGTCGCCGAAGAAGCGATTCGGCTCGATCTTTTTGCCATTGCGCCACGCCTCGCCGTCGATGTTCAGCCAGACGACGCTGTCGAAGTAGCGATCGGCCACAGGGATGATCGAAATCTCAGGGTTGCTTTTTGCCAGCTCTGCGGCGTCTTTTGGGTTGATGCCGCCCGCCGAAACGAGCGCGTCAATCTGGCCCGATTTGAGCATCGCCAGCCGCGTGGTGTACTCCGGTACCACCATGAAAGTAAGCGTCGGCGAGGCCGCCGGACGGGGCAGCACCGAGGTCGGATTCGATTCGAGCGTTAGCTTCGACTGCCGCTGCCACTCCTTGACTTTGAACGGGCCTGCACCCATGATTGGCAAAGTGGCCGCCTGCTGGCGGATCTGTTCCGGCTTGATGTCTCGGAAGAGGTGTTCGGCTACCGGCATCAGGTCGTTGAAGTGGTCGAGCACGATGCTTTCGGCCATCGGCTTGTTGAAGTGCAGCACCAGCGTCTTGTCGTCCGGCGTCTCGACCGCTTTGTCGAAATCGATCGAGCCGTCAGGCTTGAGCAACAGGTCGTACAGGTAATCCTGACGACTGCTTGCCACGTTCGGGTCGGCATACAGGCGGTAGGAAAAACTGAAGTCCTTCGAGGTGAGCGGTTCGCCATCCTCCCAGACCGCCTTTTCGTTCAGGTGGAACGTCACGTTCCGGCCATCCGGCGTAAACTCCCAGCTTGCGGCGGCTCCCGGTTCGTAATTGATCGTGCCATTCTTTTCGTCAAACGTAGGGCGGAAGAGCGTCGGATAGATCATCGTGCACAGCTCGCGGGAGAGCGAGAGCTGGATGAGCAGGGGATTGAGGTGGTCGAAATCGGCTGATACGGCAACCACGATGGTGTTATTGCGCGACGAATCGGACGATTTGGGGCCGCATGCGCCAAGCAGCGTCGCGAAGAAAAGGGTGAGGATGGTAAACAGCGATTTTCGCATGGTGTCGTCTCAGGTTATTTCGATTGAGCAGGCTTTTGTTCAGTTTCCGTAGGTGAACACTTCCGTGAAGCGGTCGATGCCGAGCACGCCGTGCAGCAGGAAGCCTTCGCCATACATCACGCCGATCTGCTCGCCGAGGGAGCGGGCGCGCGCTTCAAGTCCTGGCAGGAACTCCTTGCGGTTGATCATCGTGACCGGCTGGTTGCTGTTCTCGTCACGCTGGAACTGCGAGCCGAACGCCAGCACACCGCTTCTCGACCGCTCGAAGGTCGAGGAGACATCGACAATGATCTCCGGCTCGGTTTGCTTGAACTGGATGTAGTACAGCAGGTGCTTCGGTCGATGGGCCTGTTGTGGTACGCCGTTCTCGACGGTTTCGATCTTTCGCAGACCCGCGTAGAAGCAGGCGTCGCTGATCAGCCGCGAGGCTTTCATGTGGTCGGGGTGGCGTTCGTCGGGCGGGTTGCCGAAAACCGTGTCGGGCCGGTATTTCCGGATGATGCGGATGAGTTCGTGCAGGTTCTTCCTGGTGTAAAACAGCTCCGAGTCGCCGAAGTCCAGCGCTTCACGAGCCACGTAGCCCATCTTTTCAGCAGCCAGCAGGGCCTCTTTTCGCCGGGTCTCCGGCGTGCCTGCCGTGCCCATCTCGCCCTTCGTGAGGTCGCAGACGGCTACACGGTGGCCTTCGTCCATGATTTTCAGCAGCGTGGCTCCGCAGGCCAGTTCGACGTCGTCGGGGTGCGCGCCGAAAGCGAGCGCATAAACAGGTTGGATCAATGAACTCACGGTCGGGTTTGTTTATATTTGGGCCTTGTGAGCCTCAAGTAAATTCAGATTTGATCAATGATTAAAGTAAAAATAGTACGACTGAAAGAAAAGGCAAGCCTGCCGGTCTATGCCACCGCTCACGCAGCGGGCATGGATGTATCCGCCTGTCTCGATGCTCCGGTCACCGTCGAGCCCTCATCCTCTGCGCTTATTCCCACCGGCCTCGCCATCGAGCTGCCCGAGGGGTACGAGGCGCAGCTTCGCCCGAGAAGCGGGCTGGCGCTTCGCCACCTCATCTCCCTGCCCAATTCGCCTGCAACCATCGATGCCGATTATCGCGGTGAAGTCGGTGTGATTCTCATCAATCACGGGTGCGAACCCTTCACGGTCAATCACGGCGACCGTATCGCGCAGATGGTCATCTCAAAGGTTGATCGCGTAGCGTTCGAGGAGGTCGATTCGTTGTCCGATACGGAGAGGGGAGAGGGAGGATTCGGTCACACCGGCATTCAGTCCTGAATAAAATTGTGAGACGGTTTCAGGAGCCGGAGCCGTGGCGGACGGTGCTTTGTTGGCTGTGCACCATCCGTCACGGTTAGGCAAGCTGTGGCGATTATGCGCCCGGCTTTTTCCCCGAAGCGGGTTGCGGTTTGGCCGCTGGTTTGTTTTGCGGAGCGGGCGTTGCCGGAACTGGTTTAGCCGCAGGCGTCGAAGTCGGTGCCGGAGTTGGAGCTTTGGCAACCGCATGAGTTACCGGAATCTCCCTGGCTTGCTTCCTGGGTTCGTCGCTGCTGGCGCCGCCGCCCATGAACGGAGGCTGCATGCCCTGCGAAAAGACCATGCCGGTGAGCTGGTTGATGCCTGAGCTGACGTTGTCGAACAGATCCTTGACTTGATCGGAGTTGACCGTCGAGTTCAGGTTTGAGATCATCCCTGCCCAGAACTTTCCAAGCTCGTTGAACGAGTTCTGGAGCTGTTCGGAGTTCAGGGTGTTGGTGACGCCCTCGATGAGCTGGCCTGAGACCGAATTGACATTGTCGATAATGCCTTTGACCTGGTCGGAGTTGATGGTCGTGGTTACTCCATCCACAATCTGGCCTGTAGCGGAGCTGACCGTGTTGATCATGCCCTGAACCGATTCGATGGTCGAGTCGATCAGAATGCCCATGTTGCCGATCAGATTTGCCATGTCACCGTTTCCGGCATTGGTTTCCTGAGCTGGAGCGGCCGGTTTTGGGGCCGGTGCTGGTGCTCCTGCGGCGGGTTTGCTGGTTTCTTCGTTAGCCATAATCGATGTGATTTGAAAAGAGTGAAAGGGTTTTTCCGGATGGAGCGTAAGCTCCTGATTGGAAGTTCTATGTGTTAAATATAGTTATAAATCACGTTTGAAACGATGGTTTGTTCCCCAATTTCCAGCACTTATCTGATTGAATTTCGGTAAAATTCCCGGATGTCGTCCTGACTGAACCCGAGTGCGTACATTAGGTGGATGGTGCCGAAAATGGCTTGCAGTCGAACGGTGCCGTTGGCGTGGTATTTCCTTGCCGAGGTGGTAACGGTCGATTCGAGAATATGGAATTCGGTCTGCCGCTGAATCCGTTCGATCATGTCGATGTCCTCCATAATCTGCATCCGCTCGTCGAAACCACCGATCCGCTCGAACAGCTTTCGGGTAATGAAGAGTGACTGGTCGCCGCCCCGGCAGATGGTGAGGGGCAATTGCGTGAACCAGCCGTAGAGCTGCATGAGCCAGTCGGGGTCGTCAAAAGTCATCCGGAAGCATCCGGCTTCGAAGCCACGTTCGACTGCGGCGAGAATGTCGTCGCAAAACGATGGCGGCGGCACCGTATCGGCGTGCAAAAAGTAGAGGATCGAGCCTTTTGCAAGTTTTGCCCCAGTGTTCATCTGGATGGCGCGCCCTTTTGCCGAGTTGCAGATGGTGACCGGAAAGGCGCTTGCAATGTCGTCCGTGCGGTCGTCGCCCGCAACGCTGACGATGATTTCGGTATCGCTTCGCTCTGCCGTCAAGCCGAGCAGCGTTTCGAGCGTCCCAGAAATCGTCGCCTCCTCGTTCCAGGCGGGGATGATGATGCTCAGCTTTGTTTCGGAGTCCATAAGCTGCTGGCTTTGAGGTCGTCGATAGTGTCGATGTCCGAGAGCGCCGGGAGCAGATCGCACGATTTGCCGTGCTCGCTCACGATTCGCTGCGAATCGTTCAAGACGCTTGAGGTGCTCCAGGTTCTGTCGAGAAAAAGCTCCGGGAAGGGCTGTTTCAATCCAACCAGATAGAATCCACCGTCGCGCGCCGGGCCGAGCACCACGTCGCTTGTTTCGAGTTTCGTAAATGCCAGATCAAGGATTAAAGGGGTGATCTCCGGGCAGTCTGTGCCGATGAGTGCGATGCGGCTGAACCCGAGCGAAAAGCCTTGCACAAAGGCTCGGTGCATCCGCTTGCCGAGGTCGCTGCCTTGCTGGAGCCACGCTTCAGTGTCTGGCGTCAGCAGCAGGTCGGTGTTGGGGATGAAATCGGAGTACGCGATGGCTTTGGTGGCATCGGTGCCCGCCGTCGCTTGTTTCGTCAACTCCCGGAGCTGCTCGTATATTCGTAGCGCCTCGGTGTCGCCAATCGAAGCGGCAAGTCGTGTTTTGACCCAGCCGGCGACGGGGTTTTTTGAAAAGACGATCAATAGTTTGTCATTCCGGCTTTTCATGCGAAGTTGGTGGTGTGCCAAGATAAAAATGACTGAGATTCGTCATCGCGAGGCCCGACAAGTCGGGACGTGGCGATCCAGTTCTTATTATCCTTTTGCTGATTTCGCATGGATTGCCGCGTCGCTATGCTCCTCGCAATGACGGGGGGATGTAAGGACGGGTTTTACGCCCGTCTCTACAGAAATCTCTCTCACCCGCCCATGCGCTGGTGCAGCTTTTCAGCCACCTGACGGCCGCTGAGTGCCGCGCCCTCCATCGAGGCGAGGTAGTGCTGGTCGGTGTAGTCGCCGGCGAGGAAGAAATTGCGGATCGGGCTGACCTGGTCGGGCCTGAACTGATCGACGTCCGGCACAGCCTTGTACACAGACTGCGGAATCTTGACAATGGTTGATTTCAGCAGCTTCGCATCGCGCGATTTCGGGAAGCGGTCGTGAATCTCCTTCATCACCATCTCCGTGATCACCTCGTTCGGCAGGTCGAGCAGCTGGTGCGCCGGAGCGAGCACGAGGCTCATCACGCTGCCGCCTGTCGCGCTGCCCATGCCCGCCTGGAAGTCTTCCGGGCAGGTGATCGAGACGTCGGCGAAGGTGGCGAAAGTGGTGCCCTGTGAGAACATCAGGTTGTCGGTGTCGGTGATCTTCTTGTCGAACCAGAGCTGACAGTTGGCCACCGGGCTGCCGACGAACTGGTGCAGGTTCCGGAAGTAGTCGTGCTCCAGCCACTCGTTCGGCACGATCTTCTTGACGCTGTGCACCGGCAGGGCCGAAATGTAGGCGTCGGCCTCGACGGTGTGGCCGTCGCGCAGCACGGCGTGCTTGATGGTCTTGTCATCATTCAGTTCGAAGCGCGACAGGCGAGCATCGATGAAAATGCGGCCACCCTTGCTCTGGATGTACTGGCGCATCGGTTCGATCATCGAGTCACCGGGGTTCTTGCGGAAGAAGGCGAACTTGGTGGCGGCGTAGTCGGTGCCGAAGTACTTGAAGATGGTGATCATCGGGCGGGCGCTGATGACGTTCGGCTCGATGAAGTTCATCGCCAGCGCAATCGCCCGCCAGAGCTTCTGCAACGAGTGCTCGGAGGCGCCGTGCAGGTGGTGCCACTCGGAGTAGGTCATGTGGTCCTGACTGCGGAAATACTCCTCGTTGCCGGCGAGCGCGGGCCAGAGGCCTTTGATGAGCGAGATCTTGTCCCACATGGTGAGGAAGTCCGCCTGCAAGCCGCCGACCACCTCCGCCCACGGGCTGGGCAGGTTGGCCTTTTTGAAGAACGACTGCTTGCCGTCCGACTCGGCGTAGATCAGCGAATGATCCTTCCAGAGATAGTTATCGCCCGCGCCGATCTTGTCCAGATACTTTTGGAGCTGGGTGTAACCGCCGAAGACGATATGTAGTCCGGACTCGATCGAGTCGCCGTCACTGTCTTTCCAGACCGATACTTTTCCGCCGAGAACCTTGCGTTTTTCATACAGTTCGACGGTATGGCCGCGATCGACCAGTTCGATGGCCGCGCTGAGACCGGCGACACCGGCTCCGAAGATGGCTACTTTCAACGTTTTGTAAGCTTGGGGGTTGGATATGCTGAATAAATGTTCAGCGGTGAATATAAGGATTTGCTGCTGTATCTCGAAAGTACCGATCTGTTGTTGTTGGGCGGCATTTCGGCTGCTCGTTGCCGATCAGGACTCTTTTTCCGGTTTCTCCTCCTTTTTCGGCTCATCCCCCTGTATTTTTTTCAAGAAGAGCTCGACGTCGTTCAGAAACCGGGCGCCAAGGTTGAGCGACTCTTTGAACACGAAGCGCACATCCTGAGATGCGGGAGCATGTTGCCTCACCGGTTGTTGGAACGTGTGACTGGAAGATTGTTGTGGCTCATCTGAATTGCCGGAGAATTTTCTGGATACTTCTTTCATGATGGTAACTGACAAGTCGGTAGAATCGGCTGGCTTTGTCATTCAAGCGCAGGCAGCTCAGCCCACCCGCTCGATAGACAAAGCTCTTGAGAGGCTTAGATTATTAAGTTACATTCTTGTTTGCAAATACTAACATCTCTGTCACGTTCTTATCTCTGTTTTTGATTGCGTCTCCTAAATTATTTAGGAAAAGCGCTGTATAAAACAGCCATTATTAAGAATGTGCTTGTTTATTTCTTAGATTTCATTAATTTCCTACAAAATCGAAGATTCTGCTTATGTCCGGACACCTTGACCTTATCGATCTGAAAATTATCGAATCACTCGGCGGTAACGGCAGGGTACGGCTCAGCGAGCTTGCTGAAATCGTAGGACTGTCGATTCCATCAGTCAGCGAGCGGCTCGACAAATTGCAGAAGAACGGCATCATCAAAGGGTTTACGACGGAGGTCGACGAGCGCAGGCTCGGTTTCGATATTCAGGCTTTTGTGCGGGTGCGTGTCGATTCCTCGAAGCACTACAAGTCCTTCCTGGAGCATGTCATGAAGGAGGAGGAGATCATGGAGTGCTACTCGGTAACCGGTGAGGGTTCGCATATCATGAAGGTCATGACGCACAACACGGCGTCGCTTGAACAGTTCCTGTCGCGCATCCAGAGCTGGCCGGGAGTGCTGGGCACCAATACGAGTTTCGTGCTTTCGCAGTTGAAGAAGAATACCAGCATCAGCGCCGATATTGTCAAAAAGAATCTTCAGGACAGACAAGTGCTGCTCACCTTCGATGAAAAGAAGTCGAGAAAGTAATTATCGCAATCATTCGTGTTTATTTATCACGCTTAAAAACAAGTAAAGGAGGAACTCTTGAGTAAAGAGAGCAAAAAATCGGTGACGTCCTACTATGGCGCATTGACCTTCGGCCCCGAAGCCATGAGCGAAAGGCTTCCCAAAGAGGTCTTCAAGGCGTTGCAGGAAACGATCAAAGCCGGCAAAAAACTTCCCGAAGACATCGCAGGTGTCGTGGCTCACGGCATGAAAGAGTGGGCGATGGAGAACGGCGCCACGCACTATACACACTGGTTCCAGCCGATGACCGGCACGACTGCTGAAAAGCACGATGCGTTCCTGACCACCCAGATGGATGGTTCCGTTATCGAGCGTTTCTCGGGTGAGCAGCTCATCCAGGGCGAGCCTGACGCTTCGAGCTTCCCGTCTGGCGGCATGCGCTCGACCTTCGAGGCTCGCGGCTACACTGCATGGGATCCTTCCAGCCCGGCATTCCTGATGAAGGGCGGCAAGGGCATGACCCTCTGCATCCCGACAGTTTTTATTTCTTACCACGGCGAGGCTCTCGATGAGAAAACCCCGCTTCTGCGCTCCATGGACGCGGTCAGCAAGGCTTCCATCAGGCTGCTCGAAACCCTCGGCGTTACCGGTGTGAACAAAGTCAACACCTATGCCGGTCCTGAGCAGGAGTACTTCCTGATCGACAAGAAATTCTACTCGCAGCGTCCTGACCTCGTGATGAGCGGCCGCACTTTGCTCGGCGCCCTTCCGCCGAAGGGCCAGCAGCTCGAAGATCACTACTTCGGCTCGATTCCGGATCGCGTGCTCGAGTTCATGCAGGAGGTCGAGGAAGAGCTTTACCTGCTCGGTATTCCCGCCAAGACCCGTCACAACGAGGTTGCTCCGCACCAGTTCGAGATCGCTCCGATTTTCGAGCAGGCCAACATTGCTTCCGACCACAACCTGCTGGTCATGGAAGTCATGCGCAAGATCGCCGATAAGAAAGGCTTTGCGTTGCTTCTGTTTGAAAAGCCGTTTGCAGGCATCAACGGTTCGGGTAAGCACAACAACTGGTCGATCGGCATCGATGGCGGCATGAACCTCCTCGATCCGGGTGACACTCCTGAATCGAACATCAACTTCCTGGTTTTCCTCGTCGCCGTGCTTAAAGGTGTGCTCAAGCGCTCTGCAATCCTGCGCGCTTCGGTGGCCAGCATCGGCAACGACCACCGTCTCGGTGCCAACGAGGCTCCGCCGGCCGTCGTCACCGTCTTCCTCGGTGATCTGCTCGAGCGCGTGCTCGACGCCATCGAGAGCGGCAAGGTTGACCTCAAAACCGAAAAGCAGATTCTCGACCTTGGCCTGGGCCAGGTTCCGTTGCTCAACAAGGACTACACCGACCGTAACCGCACCTCGCCGTTCGCTTTCACCGGCAACAAGTTCGAGTTCCGCGCCGTTGGTTCCACCCAACCGATTTCGGTGCCGAACACGGTGCTCAACACGCTCATGGCCGAAGCGGTCGATGAGATGAACGAGGCTATTGTCGCCAAGATCAACGGTGGCATGTCGAAGGATGACGCCATTCTGGCTGCTGTTCGCGAAGGTATCACCGCAACCAAGGCTGTGCGTTACCCCGGTGACAACTACAGCGAAGACTTGCAGAAGGCTGCTGCCGAGCGAGGTCTGCCGAACATGAAGAACACCCCTGAAGCGGTGCGTGCATGGGTCGAACCCGACACGGTTTCCATGTTCGTCAAGTATGGTGTGCTGACCGCAGAGGAGATCGACTCCCGCTACAACGTTCGCATCGAGCGCTACGTTAAGGGCATCGACATCGAAGCCCGCACGCTGCTGCTCATGCTCAAGACCATGGTTATTCCGGACTCTTCGGAATACCAGGGCGACCTTGCCAGCTCGTTCAACAACCTTGTGGCAGCTGCCGACTCGATCGGACTGTCCGAAGGCGCTTTCAAGAGCCAGTCGGGTCACCTCAAATCGCTTGCCGAGGATCTCTCGCAGCTTATCGATCTGACCGCCATTCTCGAGGAGACCATTGCCGAGATGGAAGAGCAGGAGACCGAGCTGGATCAGGCCGACTTCTGCGCTGCAAGGCTTCTGCCCTGCATGGACGCTGTGCGCGAAGTGGCCGACAAGCTGGAACTCCAGGTCGATCGCAGCCGCTGGCAGCTTCCGACTTACTCCGAAATGCTCTTCGAGCACTAAGAGCTGGAGCGAAAGCGCGAATCAAAAAAGCCCCGGATTTCCGGGGCTTTTTTTGTTAGGAAAAAATCGTGAGCTCAATGAACAGAAAGGGAGATCATTACTCTCCGATAATTTTGATTAAAACCCGCTTTCTTCTCCGTCCGTCAAATTCGCCATAGAAAATCTGTTCCCAGGGACCGAAATGAAGGCGGCCTTCGGTGACGGCTACCACCACTTCGCGGCCCATGATCTGGCGCTTGTGGTGCGCATCACCATTGTCCTCGCCGGTGAGGTTGTGCTGGTAGCGCGACGGGTCGTGCGGCGCAAGCTCTTCGAGCCACCGCTTATAGTCGGCGTGAAGGCCCGGTTCGTCGTCGTTGATGAAGACCGAGGCCGAGATGTGCATGGCGTTGACGAGGCAAAGCCCTTCCCGGATGCCGCTTTCGCTGAGTGCGCGTTCGACGTCCCGGGTGATGTTGATGAAATCCATTCTTGCCGGAACTTCCATCCAGAGCTCTTTGTGGTATGATTTCATGCGTTTGCAGGTCTAAGGTTGATCGGGGATATTTGTATTTAGAACATCTCCTGAAAAGGTGTATTTTTTGACCTTTGAATAATAAGAAACTTGGGCAGCTCTCAATAGCGTGATGGTTCCGGTTTTCCGCGTCAATCCGTTTTCAGCGTTGCTCTTCAGATGGCTTTCCGCTCATGACCGACCTTTTCCAGTATCCGATGTCTTTTCCAGGCTGGTGGCTCGATAACTACTTTTACGTTACCTGGTTTCTGAGCATGCTGTTTTTGGGCGGCGGCTGGGCACTTTTCTACCGCTACGGCAAGTTTAGCTACGGCGTCGATTTTGGATGTCTCTGGAAAACCACGCTGATGATTCTCGTTACGACGATCGCGCTCGGTGTGCCGCAATATTACAACACCCGCTTCAGCGCAGAGCATGGCAAAGATGGGAACAGCTACAGGCTCGCTGCCGACCGCATCGAGTTCACCTCGCGTAAAGGTGAAAAGAAGATGTTCCTGTACAAAGACATCGTGTCGATCTATCAGGAGCAGATTACCTACAATCCTCCACCTCAGGTGTTCATCGTGGCCAACAATGCCGGTCTGCGTGATTCGATCACTGTGACCGACGGCGAGAAAGGGTTGCCGGATGCCGACAAGATGCTCTCCGAGCTGTCGAAGCGAAGCGGCGTGACCGTCGAGAGACCGGCCAAGAGGCAGTAAGCCGGCCATTTCAGCGATTTATTCATGCAGCGTTTTCGGAACGATTTGGCTCCTGAGCTGGTGAGGCTTGTCGTTGATATCGGCAATACCACCACGACTTTGGCTGTTTTTAGCGGCGCATCGGAGCCGATAGTCGAGTCTGCGCCGAGCTCTATGTTTGGGGACCCAAAGGCAACCGCCGATTTTTTCTCGTCGCTCGCTCTTCAGCACGGTACGCCACAGGCTGTTGCGGTATGCAGCGTGGTGCCAGCAGCGGCAGCCTCCTGCTCGGCGCAGCTCGAATCGCTCTTTTCGGTTGCGGTCATTACTATCAACTCAGCTCTTCGCCTCCCATTCCAGCTTGACTATGCAACCCCGCACACCTTCGGTGCGGATCGCATCGCGTTGTGCGCCTGGAGCCGTCATCTGTTCGGTGACCAGCCGGTGATTGCAGTCGATATCGGTACAGCGATTACCTTCGATGTGCTCGATGCTGAGGGAAATTATCGTGGCGGGCTGATTATGCCGGGGATCGACATGATGGCCGGAGCGCTCAATTCGAGAACGGCACAGCTTCCGCTGGTTGGCATCGACAAGCCGGAAAGCCTGCTGGGACGATCTACTATCGAGTGCATTCGGAACGGTATTTTCTGGGGAGCGGTCAGGCAGATTTCCGGGCTGATCGATGCCATTGGCGCAGAACTGTTGGGCGAATCGAAAGCTGCTCCGGTCGAAGTGCTCGTCACCGGTGGCAACAGTCGCATCATTGCTCCGGAGATCGGTTCGATTACCCGCCTCGACGAGCTTGCCGTGCTTAGCGGAATTGATCTGCTGCTGCGGTTGAACTCGTGAGCTTGTTGAGGGGAAGAGCGCGGGTAGTTTTTTCTCTCCATCTCGATAAGGGCAACCGCAAGGGTTGCCCTTACACGTTTTTGTTGTCACTTCCCGATTCAACGCGACGGCAAGCAGGCTATCCTCTACTTTTTCTCCGAGAACCAGCGCTGGGCTTTGTCAATCGCATGAAGCACGTCAGCTTTCGGAACCTCGCGGTCGTGCAGAAATGCGTGGCCGATGCGGTCGAGCAGGACGAAGCGCAATTGCTTGTCGATCTTCTTTTTGTCGGAGTGCATGGCGTCGAACAGCTCCTGGCGGTCGAGCGGGATGAATCGCTTGTTGACGAGATTTCGTGGGAATCGGAAACGGGCGATCAGCGCGAGTCCTTCGTTAAGCTCCTCTTCCGGCAGGAAGCCCATTCGGTGCGAGAGGAAGAGCCCGCAGGCCATGCCAATAGTGACCGCCTCGCCGTGGCGCAGGTTGCGGTACTCGGCCATCTTTTCAAGCCCGTGCGCGAAGGTGTGCCCGAAGTTAAGCGTCGCCCGCAGGCCGCTGGTTTCCCGGAAATCCTTCTCCACGACGTCCGCCTTGGTAAAGGCGCTCTTGCTTACCGCATCAGAAATCCACGGTTCTTCGAGTTTCACCACATCGTCGAAATGTCCAACCAGCATGTCGAAGAACTCGCGATCGGCGATGAAGCCGTACTTGACCACCTCGGCCATGCCTCCGAAAATTTCGCGTGATGGCAGCGTTCGGAGAAATGCTGGGTCGATCAGTACCAGTGCGGGCATGTGGAAGTAGCCGATGAGGTTCTTGCCGAGCGGGTGGTTGATGGCCACCTTGCCGCCGATGGAGCTGTCGGTCATGGCGAGCAGGGTCGTCGGTAACTGTACCACCGGAATGCCGCGGTAGTAGCTCGCCGCGATGTAGCCGCCGAGGTCGCCTATGACGCCACCGCCAACGCAGAGCAAGTTCCAGCTGCGGTCGACGTCAGCCTCGATCATCTGTCCGTAAAGCTTCCAGGCGGTCGAGACGCTTTTGGAGGTCTCGCGCGCAGGCACGACCAGCTCGACGGTGCGGAGCCCCTGGCGCTGCATCGATGCGATGATCTCATCGCCGTAGAGCTTCCGGGTATTCTCGTCGAACAGCACAACGCTCTTTTTGCCGAGTCCGTGGGCTTCGTACAGCTCTCCGATCGAGTCGATGACGGGGGTTCTGACGATAATTTGACTGGCCGGATTTTCCATGATTCTTACTTCTCCTTGTTACTGCTCCGCTCAGCACGGCGGATATGTCTTTCGATTTTTCTTGTCATCTCCTCGACTGTAGAACCGATTTTTTTCGATTCGGTTGCGATTACCATATCTGCTCTCATGTAACGCGGCTCACGCTTTTTCAGAATATCCGAAATCCGTTCCTGAATCTCTTCCCGTGAAAGCTTCTCGCCATTCGGGCCCTTGAGCAAAGGACGGTCGGTTTTGTGCTGAAGCCGAAGCGAGAGCATCTCGGGACTCGATTTCATGTAGATTAAAGTACCTGTGCGCCTGATCAGCTTGAAGCAGCGGTCGTTTTCCAGCACACCACCGCCGAGCGAAACAACCAGCTCTTGCTGACTGCCGATTCGTTCGAGCGTGCGGAGTTCAAGCTCGCGGAAGGCGGCTTCGCCATCTTCACTGAAGATGCGATTGATGCTCTTGCCGGCAGCGTTTTCGATTTCACGATCGAGGTCGATGAACTCGAAGCCGAGCGAGTTGGCCAGAAGCGGGCCGATGGTTGATTTGCCGGAGCCGCTGAATCCGGTCAAAAAGATAAGGGTGTGGTGTTTCATGCGTTCGCGCAACGTGTCGATCAATGTGCGGCCAATATACGAAAAAACGGAGCGATTGCCGTCGTGTTGGGAGGCTCAGGAGTTCTGCCAGTGCTGGTTGTCCTGAGCCCTGAGCCGCTGCACCAGTCCGGTCAGGCGGCGCTTCGACTTGCAATTTCTGATGGCGCGCTCAAGTGCCTTCGGTTCAGCCACGAGCACCACAAGCTTGCGTCCCCGCGTGACGGCTGTATAGACGAGGTTGCGTTCGAGCAGGGGGTAGTGCTGCATGGAGAGCGGAATGACTACGGCAGGGTATTCGGAGCCCTGGCTTTTGTGGATGCTGATGGTATAGGCGAGCGACAGTTCGTCGAGGTCGCTGAAGTCGTACTCGACGTGGCGATGGTCGAAGAGCGCCGTCAGAGTCTCCGCATCGATGTCGATCTTTTCTATGAGCCCGATGTCGCCGTTGAAGACCTCTTTGTCGTAGTTGTTGACTGTCTGAATCACTTTGTCACCCGGCGCGAAGGTGGTGCCGAAGCGGGTCACTTTCGGCTCGGCGGCCGGGTTGAGGCGCGCCTGCAGTTCGGCGTTCAGGGCTTGCACACCGATGCCGCCCTTGTTCATCGGCGTCAGCACCTGTACGTCGCGCACCGGGTCTAGATCGAAGCGTTTCGGGATGCGCTCCGTGACGAGCTGCATCACCTTGTCGTGAATCGCCTCCGGGGAACTTGCCGGAACGATGTAGAAATCGGAAAGCTCCTCGCCCTCGCTCTTCAGCGGCATTTCGCCCTGGTTGATGCGGTGGGCGTTGACCACGATTTTCGATTCAGCGGCCTGCCGGAAGATTTCGGTCAGCCGCACGGTGGGGATGACATCAGACGAGATGAGATCGGCGAGTACCGCTCCGGGGCCGACCGATGGCAGCTGATCGACGTCGCCGACGAAGACCACCGCCGCGCGGTCGGGGATCGCCGATACGAGCTTTTGCATCAGCGTTACATCCACCATCGAGGTTTCGTCAACCACCACGAACGAGACGTCGAGCGGATTGCCGCGTCCTCGTTTGAAATCGAAAATCTGCGGATCGAATTCGAGCAGGCGATGGATCGTTTTGGCCTCGATGCCGGTCGATTCGGTGAGTCGCTTGGCTGCCCGGCCGGTCGGAGCGCAGAGCGCCACGGAGACCTTTTCGCGCTGAAGTACCGAGAGGATCGCCTTGAGGATGGTGGTCTTGCCGACGCCCGGTCCGCCAGTGATGATCGATACTTTGCTGGCAAGCACGAGCGTCACCGCGCTGCGTTGCGAAGGGGAGAGCTCAAGGCCGGTCTGCTCTTCGATCCACGGTAGCACATCGTGCGGATCGAGCGCCTCCCAGGGCAGGGGGCCACGCTTCAGTCGGTGCAGCGCTGAGGCGACGCCCGTTTCGGCACGATGCAGCGATTCGAGAAAGATGCACGGCACTTCGTCGATCGTTTCACCTACGATGCGGCGGGTCAGCTTTTCGTTCGTCACGGCTTCGGCAACGAGCGGGCGGTCGATTTCAAGCAGGCGTGAGGCTTCGTCGATGAGCGTCTCTTCCGGAACAGCGCAGTGGCCGTCGCTCGACATCTGGCCGAGCACATGGGTGATGCCCGCTTCGGCCCGCATGAGCGAGTTCCGTTCGACGCCAAGGCTCGCCGCGATGGTGTCGGCGGTCTGGAAGCCGATGCCTTCGATGTCGAGCGAGAGGCGGTAGGGATTTTCCGTGATGGTGGCGATGGCCCCTTCGCGGTAGCGGCGGTAGATTTTCCAGGCCCTTGCTGCGCCGACGCCGTGCTCTTGTAAAAAGAGTATGATGTCCCGTATGGCTCTCTGCTCAGTCCACGATTCGATCACCATGTCGAGCCGCTTGCGTCCGATGCCTGGCACTTCGAGTAGTCGCTCCGGTTCGTTTTCAATCACATCGAACACCGCGTCGCCGAACTGTTCGATCAGCTTTTTTGCGTAATAGTTGCCGAGACCCTTCACCTGCCCGGAGGCGAGGTAGCGCTCCTTGCCTTCGAGCGTGGTGGGCTGCACGGGGGTTATTTTCGTGGCCTTGAACTGCAAGCCATGCGTGCGGTCGTTCTGCCACGAGCCGACGCACTCCATGAACTCGCCCACGGCGGGCGAAGCGGCGAGACCGACCACCGCCACCGGCTCGCGCTGCCCGGCAACCCGCAGGCGCAGCACCGTGAAACCCGACTCTTCGCTGTGAAACGTTACCCGCTCGACGGAACCCGAGAGGCGCTCTTCATGGGTGTCGGCGGGTGTTGTCATTGGCTGTGCGGTGGACTTGGTGGACGAAGTTGAGTGCGCCGGCAGGGCAGAGTCCTTTACGGAGTTCCGGCGGCGAGTTTCTGGAGCGCCTGAAGTGTGCGGTCGCACTCGGCTTCAGCCTTGCGTTTGTTGCCGAGCGAAAGTGCTGCGCTCGCCTGGTTTGTGTTGAGCGTTGAAAGGCGCACGATTTCGGTGTTCAGCTGCATGAACTCGCTGAACTCGGTTTTTGCCTCCCTGATGTAGTGCTTGCTCTTTTTGCCCGTCATCTTATTGAGTGTGCCCAGCGCAGTCTCGGTGGTTTTTTGTTCAGCCTGCATCACTTCTTCGAGGCTCTTCTTTGCTTTCTCATCAGCTGCGTTTACATGGTGTGTCTGAAGAATGACGAGGTTGCGAATGGCCAGTTTGGCATCTTCAGCGGTCTTTTCCATCTGCGCTTTGCGCCATTCCGGCTTAACCCTCGCGGTCAACTTGTCGAGGTTGCCGTCGATTTTGCGTACCAGCTCTTCGCCGATCGTTGATGAAAGATTGAGGGCCTTGATGTTGGTGTTCTCCGTGGCGGTTTCGAGCAGCGTTGCGTCAATCGTGCTGACCGTTGCCCACGATTTGCTGAATTTGTCGGCCAGCTCTTTCTCCTTGCCGGAGCCGTCTTTGGCAACCATCGATTCGAGCGTTTTCAGGTCGCGATTGACCTCACGCGCAGCGGCGCTCGACTGTTCGGCATAGGTGCGCGACTCCTCGTCGGTTGTGGCCAGCACGGCACTTTTTTCCTTCTCGACCGAGCGCACAAGATTGACCCGCATTTCGGCCAGCAGCGCCTGCTTTTGCATCGAGGCACTGCCGCCACTCATGAACGAAGCGCTCTGGAGCCAGAGCGAAAGCAGCAGCGTGACAATCGCTGTGGCAACCAGACTTGCCGCCCATGCCAAACCGATGCTTTTGCCTGCTTCTTTTTCGTCTCTGTTCATGATGTGAGTGTCTTCTCAGGGTTAAGCTTGTCGTGGTTTCGGCTTAATCCGCACAATATACAAAAGGCTGGATACGTTTTTTCAGCAAAAGGTGAACCCTCGTCGAGCGAATTTCGTTAAACTGAAAAGAGTTAACCGATAACAAACGAGTAGCATCATGAAAGCCGATAATGAACAGGTCGCGATGGTCAATGCTCTGATCGATCCGTGGTTGAGCGTGATCGGGCGAGATTTTGAGGGGTACCGAAACCATTGCCGGAGAGTGTTTCTCTTCGGTTGCGCATTAGCTGGAAAAGATGGTGACAATCAGCAGAAAATAGCCATTGCGGCAGCTTATCATGACCTCGGCATCTGGACGGACGGCACGTTCGACTATCTGGAGCCCTCAAAGCGGCTCGCGCGTGCCTTTCTCGAATCGATCGGCAAGACTGACTGGGCGGATGAAATCGAAGCCATGATCGAAAACCACCACAAGGTCGGCCCGTGGAGCTGCAAACCCACATGGCTTGTCGAACCCTTCCGCCAGGCTGACTGGATCGACGTCACCTTTGGTGCACGCAACTTCGGCCTTTCGCGCCGTTACATCCTCGAAATCCAGCGCCGCTATCCCAATGCTGGTTACCATCCAGCCCTCGCTCGCCTGACCTTCGAGCGGATGAAAACGCATCCGAAAGATCCGCTGCCGATGTTCAAGTGGTAGTGGGGGCTATCATTTCTGCAAACTGTAGAGCTGATGGATATTTTATTCTTGCTGATTTTACGATAGTTTTTCCTTTGACCTCGAAGAGATATTGCCGGGGCAGAGTCAGTCAAAAAAGCGTGTGCTTTATACAACCTCAAGCATAGTGGCACATTGCCGGTATCCGATAAAAATTCTGAGACATCGAAGAGAAAAAAATCTCTGACGTTGAGCGACGATGCAAGGGCTTTGTATGGCGGCTTTTGGGATTCTTTGGGGCAAAACGCCTTACAATTAGCCGAGCGTGGTTCATTGACCGTAAAAGTATATACCGGTTCTGACATGCCGGTGCCGCCAGCCAATACGACAGCTGAGATTCTTCAGGGGCTGGAGGCGTGGATTCAGCAGCACGCACACTCTACCGAAACCATCGAAATTCCGCTCGACACGCTGGCGAAGCCTTCCGGGGTCTCAACATTTTTCGATACACTTTGGCAAAGCGTTCAGCGCTTTTATCGATTATGCTTGAAATTGGTGAGATGTTCAGGTCGTCAGTAAACAACTCGATAACCGAAAAGGAGAAAAACCATGGGTGTATTCAAAGACGCATTCAAGAGCATTGGTGGCGCCGTCAAAGACGCGGCGAGTCTCGACGTTGTTACCTTCAAAGGCTCGATTGAGGCAGGGATGACTACCAGCAACATGCCGGATACCTTCGAGAAAGTTCTCAAGCTGGCAGAAGGGAATACCCAGGTGAAAATCAAGCTTTTGGCATCAACCCAGGTCAAACTGGATGGCGATATCCTGGCTTATTTCGATACCGGTATCACTCCGGATGAAGCTAAGGCGCACGCAGAGCTGGTCTCTATCGCACAGAAAACCCGTGAGGCTACGGTTGAGTTTGTGCATCGCGTCGTCGGTCTGGACGACATCACTTGATGAACAGGGTCTGCACAGCTTGAATTGACCGATATGTCTGAGCAACTCTTTGACGAGCTTGGCTATGGACTTGACGAGGCCGTAGCCCGCGGTGACTTGCCGAATCCTGCTGAAAAGCCTGAAGATACGAGCAAGCGCAACGACACTGATTCAAAAAGCTACATCTGGGCGTTGCGTTCGCGCCTGGTAGAGCTCGGTTACCTTGGAGAAAGTGCCAAAAATCGCAGTTCATCGGGGACGGATCAGGCCTTTACGAATGCGGTAAAGCGCTTCCAGCGTGATGTAGGCGAGGAGCAGGATCGTTGGGCAGGGCCCGTAACCTGGCGTGTTCTTCAGTGCCTGGTAAGCTTCGAGGACGAACAGGAGCCGAGGCACTGGAAGCTCAAGGTTCCATTCCAGGAAAGTCCGGCAGTGGTGCGCGCGGCTTGGCTGCGCTTGTGGGTGATGGGTTTTTTTGTGAAAAACCGGAACTCAGCCAAGGATGACTGGAAAAACAGCAAGCTTAAGTTCAACGCCTCGATGGATGTCAGCGAAATACTTGGGGATGAGGCGTTCCGTGCAGCCTTTGCCCGGTTCTGGGCTTTTGCTCAGCGACTGGGTCTATTGAGCGACGATCCGCCAGCCGTGCCAACGCTCAACGACACATTTCTCGGCGCCTTGTTCAACTATGACGGCATTGTCCGCAAGCTCTCTGAGGTGGACGAACAATTCTTCAAAGAGTATGAAGAGCAGGTCGAGGCCATCGCCCGCATCGAGTTATGGCTTCTCGGGTATAACTGTGCTCCCGGACCATCGCAGAGAGCCGTTCGGCGTCGATACTTCGCTGGGAAATGGATTGGGCAGCTCACCACGCGCTTGGAAATTGTTACGGGCCAGTTCTGGCACGATGTTGCTAAGCAACGTGATCATTCGGATGATAACCGTGTGTCTGTCGCCATGTTTGTAGAGTTCCGCAAGTTGCTTGATGAGCCGGCAAAAATCGAGGTGAGGGATGTTGATCAGGTGGTCCTCAAAGTGAATGAGGTGCTGGCTGAAGAGCAGGGCAACGATGATGACAAACTTTCGTTCATTGGGACCTTCGAGACTCTTGCCTCCAGTATTTGGGACGGGGTGAAGCGCCTCGCGAAATTTATCTGGCGGGTGATTCGTGGCGTCGTCTCCACGGTTACGAATCTGGTTCGTAACCTGGCCAGGTACATCGCGAGTGAGGCGCGGGAGTTTTTCCACCTTGTCGTGCGAGCGGTGGATGCTGTTCAGGGCGGCATCGATTATCTGCGCAACTCCATTTTCCCCAAAGAGTTGCCAGCTCCTGTTGTTATTTCTCGCAGTGCTGATTTTGACCATCGCATGCTTGTGAATTCGGGCGCGGTAAGGATCGCAGACAGTTCTGCGTTCGGAATCTACCGGCGCCAGGCGAAGTGCTACTGTGCCGGCTGCGTGATTCTCGGTGAGCTGGTTGGCATGCTGGGGCGTGTCGTGTCGCTTGCTACTGGCCAGTTGGCAGGTGTGCTTGGCTGGTTGAGGGCTCTCCTTGCGCTTGGGCGTTTTCGAGCGAGTATCCAGCGTGTGAAGGAGGCTTTAAAAGAACTGGATAAAAACTACGAGGTTAGTGGAGACAGGTCCGGTGCTCTGATGCTCATCGATGTTGCGTGACGCTGAGTCTGTTCAGAGTTGCACGGAATCCGCACTTCTGTCTCTACAAGAATTACAAATCCAAAGGAGTACATCATGTTTATTCTGAAAGAAGAAGATTTGATGCGGCTGTGGCAGATCAACCAGTTTGATATTCCCAAAGATCAGTGGATCTTCTTTGGATTGCGTGGTTGCCTTCCGGTTGACGATCAGGATCACTCCTTTGCGCGGGAGCATCAGCTTGAGGTTGTTTCACCTGACTATGTTCATCCACGATGTACGATCGGCCAGTGGGCTCCGGGCAAGGGCTTTGCGGTGTTTCCGGGTAGTACGGTTCCGCATCGCAAGCATGTCGAAAGCTCCATCAGCAAACATGGGCAGGGGACTAACCAGCTGCTCACCGGTTGCTACAAGGATTACAGAAAAGGGGTGCACAAAGCAGGCCAATCGACCGGACATCAGGCGTTTCGGCAAGATCACAAGCTTCCGGTTCGCCGCACGGCTGATGATGTCGATTATGACGCCGACGATCGCGTCGAGTTCGGGCAGCCGTTCGACAACCTTCATGCCGGTTGGTGCATGAGCGTCGAATCGGATCTCTACGCGAGTGCAGGCTGCCAGGTGCTGGTGGGATTTCCCCAATGCGGGAAGCGCGGGAACAATCCGGACACCGGGCCGTGGAAAGCTTTCAAGGAAAACGCCTACGCAATCGACCAGCGTAGTTTTCATTACGTTCTCCTGACCGGATGGGAAGCGCAGCGAGTGGCGACCTCCCAAAGGACAATGTCGCCTCGACTGCGGTTCGGCTCGCAGGGGGAGCTTGTTCACGTCATTCAGCAGAAGCTCAGCGCACGGGGTTTTTACGAAGGTAAAATCGATAGCGATTTCGGCCTTCGTACGTTGCAGGCTCTGCTCGATTTCCAGACCGCCGAGTTCGGCCCGAGCGAAGACGACGGCATCGTCGGCCCGCAGACGGCCTCCGCGCTTGCCATCGACTGGCCCGATACCCTTTCCGGCATCTATGTTGCCGCCCCGGCAGCGCCGACAACAACGCCTGCCGGATTTTTCCGGTTTGAAGGAAACAACGCAGTCGCGCCAGACGACACGGTGTTCGCCAGGAAGTTTCGGAAGGGCGTGTACCATTACGGCAAGACGACCATCCGGGATTTTGTCCGTCAAAACCGGACGGCGTTTTCAGACGTTTCAACCTCTCTGTTGAACATCATGGACGCCGTGTCGGAGAACGAAGGGAGGCTGGAGGCGATCAATACATGGGACAACGCCTTCCTGACCTTCGGCACTTTTCAGTGGACGGTCGGAACTGGCGCGGGCAGCGGAGAGCTGCCGGCCTTGCTCGCCCGGCTCAAACAGGATGATGCAGATGTCTTTGAGCGATACTTCGGCCAGTATGGCCTTGATGTGACGGGGGTTCGCGCTGGAGCGCCCGAGAAGCCTGGAATCACGCCTACCGGTTACTTTGCTCTCAATGGCGAAAAAATCTCCAGATCAACAGCAAAGGAGAAACTGCGTACGCTTGAGTGGGCCTACCGCTTCTGGCTTGCCGGTCACGACGACGTTGTCCGCGCTGCGGAAATCCGGCAAGCGATGGATCGCGTCCATATTTTCTACAATAGCCCCCGCCACCAAATCAACGGACGTCCGGTTTGCGATTACGTTTCGTCAGAATACGGCGTCGCCCTGCTTCTCGACCAGCACATCAACCGTCCCGGCCATGTGCCTAAAACGATCGCGGCAGCCGTAGCCCAAGCCGGTGGTGGCAAAGACCCCGCCATATGGAGTGACGACGACGAACGAAGGGTTCTCGACGAGTACATCGACCTGCGCTCTCACACCAGCATGACCGATTCCGACAAGCGCGCAGAGGGTTGCTAGTGCAGTCGAAGACGGGATTATTTCGGACAAGCGAGGTTCGTTCGTTGCGTAGGGAGAGTTCGTATCTGAGTGGGGAGGTGGCGATTCCAGTTTTTCACAACTGGATACACGTTCTGAATCAGGAAGTAAAATGAACAAACGTCCTCTTGTCGATTGAGCTGTTTATGCTGATTTTTTACGGTTATTGTAAAAAACAGCGTATGTTTAAATAAACGTCGGATAAATTACTGTTGTTCAAGGGCTAACTCAATGTTTGCATTCCTCTTATGAGGAAACAATATATGTCATAAGATAGTATGAAGAATAAGAGGCGAGAATTCATTGTAATTGCCTTTTTTAGCAGTCTTATTCATTTGTTTTTTTCTGTGGTTTTATTCGCTTATGGGCTTTCAGTGGCCGATGGGGGCACTACTTCTTCATTCAAGTACCAACTAGTTGAATTTCTGGTTGCAATCTTGATTTTCCCTTTGAGTGCTCTATTATTTCTTTTTGATCAATTTACGCTTGTGCAAGGTGCCGGGTTGATTTTTTGTTTGTTAAACAGCATGTTTTTTGGCTTTTGTTTTGCGTTTTTATATCAAATAAAGAAGAGGAAAAAATCTTGTGACAATTAGTCCTATAGAGATAAGTTTTTTTTGTGTTTGTGGTTATTGGTGTCATTTGGCTTGGAAGTGAAAAGACTTTAAATACATATTGGTAACGGCGGAGAAATGCGAATTAGTCAAATATTTGTAAGCCTTTCTTGGATACCGTTAGCGTTGTTTGCATGGGCGTTTTGGCAGATATCGCATCTTGACGGCTGGAGCGCTTAGGCTGCCGGGTCAGTCCTTCTACCCATCGTTTGGATCAGTATACTCATGGGGTTAGCCGGTGCAATTCTGTGGTTTCGTGAAAGGCGTAGTAAACGTCACACTTTGCCAATAGCAGCAGCGACTCTCTTGGCTGGTTCTGTTGCTGTTTTCTTCTTGGTCAAGAGCGTTATTATTGGATAATTAGTATGAATACGGCGTCGTAAGAAGAGCTGAAAAAGGTGAAGTTTGAGATTAGGCCAGGTGGGTATGCTATGGCTTGGAACAGTGAAATTAATATTAGCGAATATGAGCATTAACGATATGCTGTAGCGTTTCAATAATATTGTTTCTCTTGGCGACTTATGCGGAAACTATAACCAACGTTTGACAACATGAGGTACGTAATCACCGGTCGCGTTCAGCCAGAAAGAGCAGAAATTTCCTTTAGTCGCGTTGATATGAGAATTGGCGAAAATGGAAAAGCAACTCTTAGTTGTGATGCATCACAGGTCACAGTCGTTCTTGATATTCCAAGTGTTGATGGATGGATTTCGGCAATGCTTATTGCCGAGGATGTTGCGTCCATTGTCGTTGGTGGGCTTGGCTTTTCTTTGGGATCAGGTTACTCGCTTGACCTTATTCAAGTTACAGAGGAGGACGGGACACCACATGTCTTTGGCGTTCGACCAAGCAATCCCGAAAAGCATTATGAGACCTTAGCGTATGATCCCCATTCAGAAGTATTCAATCGAGCACTTCGACTCGCAGGCAGGGACATCTTTTTCCGGCTGGCCGTGCGCGACTATCTTCAAGCCATTAATGATATGAGCGATTGTGCTACCTATTGCTACCGTGCCATCGAGAGTCTCAAATCTTCATATGCAATGAGAAGCGGTCATGATCGATGGAATGAAATGCATGAAGCGCTTGGCACAAATCAGCAGTTAATCACGACAACAATCAAACAATACGCCGATCCAGTCCGTCATGGAAATTGGGTCAATGCAAAGCCGACTGATAAATTCATTCGATGGCGCATGTTGTCTCTAACTCGCGATATTCTAAAGCGGTATCTGGATATTGAGCAGCCAGTTGTTTAACCTTGCTGTCGAGTTGGCGCAAACATTTTATACAAGAAGCTATCTTCTCATTTGCCCAGAGTTCACTCCACGCTAATCCTTCCAAACAACTCGTAAGCCGTCGAATCTTCGACAATCACCTGTCGGAATTCACCTTCCTCTGCAGCTTCATCGCCAATCTCGATAATCACGTCGTTATCGACTTCGGGGGCGTCGTATTCGGTTCTGGCGTAGGCGACGTTATCCTCGATGCGGTCGATGAGAACGGTGAGCGTCTGGCCTTCGAGTTTTCGGTTGAGGCTGGCGGCTATGCCTTCTTGCAGTTCCATCAGTTCGCTGACTCGTTTTTCCTTCTCTTCGTCGCTCACGGTGTCCCCCAGCTCGTAGGCGGGGGCGTGCTCTTCGTGGCGGTAGGGGAAGCAGCCGAGGCGGTCGAAGCGGGTCTGGCGGACGAAGTCGAGTAGCTCTTCGAACTCTGCGCGGGTTTCGCCGGGGTAGCCGGCGATCATGGTGGTGCGGAGCCGGATGTCCGGGTTGCGCTGGCGAATGGTGTCGATCAACTCTTCTGTGCCTTTGCGCCCGATGCCGCGCTGCATCGATGTCAGGATGCGGTCGCTGATGTGCTGCAACGGCATGTCAAGATAATTGCAGACGTTATGGCGCTGGCGCATGGTATCGATCACCTCCAGCGGGAAGTTGAGCGGGTAGGCGTAGAGCAGGCGGATCCAGTCGAAACCCATGTCGGAGAGGCGCAGCGTGAGGTCGTTCAGCGCGGACTTGCCGTAGAGGTCGTAGCCATAGACGCTGATGTCCTGCGCGATGAGGTTCAGCTCTTTGACGCCCTGCTCTTGCAGCAGCGCGGCTTCGCGCAGGAGCTGTTCGACGGGCTGGCTGACGTAGGGGCCGCGAATCTTCGGAATCGAGCAGAAGGAGCAGCGGCGGTTGCACCCTTCGGAAATTTTCAGGAAAGCGTAGTGCGGCGGCGTGAGCAGTTCGCGCCGGTCGTACAGCTCCTCGCAGTAGTGCGCGCCGATGGCCGCGAGCACGTCGGGGAGCTGGCGCGTGCCGAACCATCCGTCAATCTCCGGCATCTCCTCGCTTAGCTCCTTGCGGTAGAGTTCGACGAGACAGCCCATAACGTACACCTCGCGTACGACGCCCTCCTCCTTTTTGCCGATGGCGGCGAGCATTTCGTCGATCGACTCGCGCTTGGCGTCTTCGATGAAGCCGCAGGTGTTGATGAGGATGATGTCGGCTTCGTCAACCTCGTCGGTGAAGGTCAGCCCTGAAGCGACCGCCTGCGCGGTGAGCCGCTCGCTATCGACGGTGTTTTTCGAGCAGCCGAGGCTCAGTAAAAACACCGCCGGTTTCCGTCCGTCACTTGTTGCCATTGTTGTTGAACTCCATGAGGAATGACTCTTTCCAGTCGGTGAAGTCGCCTGCTGCGATATGCTCGCGCGCCGTTCTGGTGAGCCAGAGGTAGAACGAAAGGTTCTGCATCGTGCAGAGCTTGAGGCCGAGGATTTCGCCGACGTTGAGCAGGTGGCGTATGTAGGCGCGGCTGTAGTTGCGGCAGACGTGGTTGTCGAACCCTTCGTCAATCGGGCGGAAGTCGTCGGCGTATTTTGCCGAGCGCAGGTTGATTGTCCCCTTGCGGGTATAGACGCGCCCGTTGCGCCCTTCGCGCGTCGGGATGACGCAGTCGAACATGTCGATGCCGCGCTCGATGGCGTTGAGGATGTTCGCCGGAGTGCCGACGCCCATCAGGTAGCGTGGCTTCGATTCGGGCAGAATCGTATGCGACAACTCCAGCATCCGGTACATCTCTTCTGCCGGTTCGCCGACCGCCATGCCGCCGACCGCGTAGCCATCGAAATCCATCCCGACCAGCTCACGGCTGGAGTGCGCCCGCAAATCGTCAAACGTGCCTCCCTGCGTGATGCCGAACTGGAACTGCTCGAAGCCGTAGTGCGGGCGGGTCGAGAGGAAATGCTTGCGCGCCCGCTCGGCCCAGCGCAGCGTCAACTCGCCGGACTTCTGCACGTACTCGCGCTCGGCGGGCCACGGAGGACACTCGTCGAGCGGCATCATGATGTCGCTGCCGATAATACGCTGCGTATCGACCACGTTCTCCGGCGTAAAATGGAGCTTCGAGCCGTCGAGGTGCGACTTGAACATCACCCCCTCCTCGCTGATTTTCCGCAGATCGGTCAGCGAATAGACCTGGTATCCGCCGCTGTCGGTCAACAGTGGTCCGTTCCAGTTCATGAATTTGTGCACACCACCGGCTTTGAAAAGGATGTCGTTGCCCGGCTTCAGGTAGAGGTGATACGTATTCGCCAGGATGATTTTCGCGTCGAGCGCTTTCAGCTCGTCCGGTTCGACCGATTTGACGCTGGCCCGCGTGCCGACCGGCATGAAGATCGGGGTGGGAATATCGCCATGCGCGGTTGAGAGCACACCGCAACGCGCCGCCGAGCGGTTGTCTTTCGATGTGACGGAAAACTTCATAGTGTTGGGCAGGTGGTCGAGGGTCAATTATGCGTGCTTTGGTGAATGTGCTTCGGTGCGAAAGGAGCGCTTACGGTCAAAAGCCATGAATCGTGAATGAAAGTAGGGAACAGGCATCATAAATAAAAGCGAATCGTGGAATGACAGGGTGAGGACAACCGCTCTTTGAATTGTTAAGAGAGAAAAAATTATGGCGTAAAAAATAAAATTTATCATAAATTACAATATTACTTCGTTGATGTATTATTTTTATATATTTGGCGCGCCGGATTTGTTGTTGCGTAGTGTTGTCATCTATGCTTTCAGCTTTTTTTGTGGATAGCATTTTTTCGTAGCACCCCTTTCATGCAATCGTAGCACCCCTTTCATGCAAGAAAATCTCACAAGCAGATCGCAAGGATTTCTGGATTCTGGAACTTCCGTTATGACAGATGGTAAACGTTTGACAGACCTGTTGCCGAGGTCGATGTATCTCATCGATGCCGAAGGGCAGATGGTGCGCTGGAGTCCGTGGTTTCGCGACCGGATTGTCGGCTGCTCCGAAAGTGAGATGGCATCAGTCGATTTTCTTGATCTTATTCACCCTGAAGACCGGGAGCTGGTCACGCGGCGAATGCGCACTATTCTTGAGCGCGGAGTCGAGAAGAGTATCGAGGTCAGGGTGCTTTTCAAGGGTGGTCCGGCATATCGCTGGTTTTTTCTTGTGGCCAACCGGTACGAGTATGATGGAAATTTTTTCATCACTGGTACCGGGGTCGATATAACCCGACTCAAGAACGCCGGGGCGGCCCTGACGCTCAGGGAGGAACGTTTTCGCTCGATATTCGAACAGGCCGACTCGCCCTTATTCATCACCAATATTGACGGTGTGATTGAATATGTTTCGCCTGCATTCGAAAAGATTTCCGGGTATTCTGCATCGGAATGTCGCGATAAGCCGTTCATGCAATTCTTCGAAGAAAAGAGTGGTGATGATTCGGAAACAGTATTGATGCTTTCCGAGGTGCTAGCCAATCCTGAATCCATACAAAGTCGTGAGTATGCGATGCGCAGGCGAGATGGATCGGTGTGCCATGTCGAAATAAAACTTCAGCGCTATCGTGACAATCACACTGAGGGCGCGATCGGGGTCCTGCAGGATTTGACTAATTGCAAACGGCTTGAGTCACTGACCGAGTTTCGTCTCAAGCTGCTCAGTATGGTCGAGCAGACCTCGATCGAGGAGATTCTGCAGGCTGCAATTGATGGGGCAGAGCGTCTTACCAACTGTACGGTTGGATGCATTTCCCTCCTTTCCGGTGATTCGATGACCCTTCCAAAGCATATCTGGTCAACCAAAGTTCGAGATCATCTGAAATCTCTGAGCCATAATAGCCAGGAGCCTCAATTCGATGTGATGCCGTTTCTTCAGGAAACCATCGAAACATGTCGTGTCGTCATCTTCAATGATTTGCAGGCTTCAAGCAATGCTCCAGAACCCTCAACTGATTTTTCGATCACCAATTACCTATGCGTGCCGGTGATCGAAAACGGGCAGGTCATGGCAGTGTTTATGGTTGCCAATAAACCCTCACTCTACGAGAGAAGCGATGCCCGATTGGTCAGTACGCTGGCCGATTTGGTGTGGGATATCGTAAAGCGGAAAATGAACGAGCAGTCTGAAACGCGGACTCAGTCGATTCTGCTGCAAATCCAGAAAATGGAGCTGATCGGCCAGCTCGCCGGGGGCATAGCGCACGATTTCAACAATATGCTTGGCGTTATTCTCGGCAACACGGAGCTGGCGATGAGTAGCGATAGTCTCGACTCCGAAATCGAGGAGAATCTTTCCGAGATTTACCGCGCAGCTGAGCGTTCAGCCGAGCTGACCAGTCAGCTCCTGGCGTTTGCCCGCAAGCAGACTGCCGTTCCCAATGTTTTTGAGGTTGATAAGGCGATTGGAGGTTCTCTGGACATTTTGCAGCGAGTGGTCGGTAAAAAGATTGGATTTGATTGGCAGCCATCAGGATCTGATTGCAAAGTGCGTATCGATCCGTCTCAGTTCGATCAGATTCTCATGAATCTTTGCTTGAATGCAAGCGATGCCATGAGCGGTGAGGGATCTATTGTTCTTAAGGCCAACCGGATAAAAGTTGATCATACTTTTGAGCATCCCGGAGGGATAAGAGTTCCCGGCGAGTATGTTCAGATTTCGGTTCACGATTCAGGACAGGGAATTGCTGAAGAGCACCAGCTGCATATCTTCGAACCCTTTTTTACCACCAAGGAACTCGGCAAAGGCTCCGGGCTGGGGCTTTCGTCGGTGTATGGCATTGTGAAGCAGAATCGCGGGTTTGTCGATTTTGAGAGCCAGGAGGGCAAGGGCACGACCTTCAAAGTCTATCTGCCCCTGCACCTGCACCGTAAAAAATCTGACGCACCGGTATCAGGCCCTATCGATGCGTCGTTGTACGATACCCGCTCCACTATTCTCGTGGTTGAAGACGAACCAGAGATTCTCAGTCTTTGCAAGATGATGCTTCAAAAGTCCGGTTTTACGGTATTAACGGCAGCATTCCCTAAAGATGCGATCATGATCGCTGAAGAGTTCAGTGGCAAGATTGATCTGCTGTTGACAGATGTCATTATGCTGGAAATGAATGGTGTCGAGCTTGCCTCAAAACTTTCAACGATCAGCCCCGGTTTCAGAGTTCTCTTTATGTCAGGTTATTCAGCTGATATCATCGTTGACAAGGGTATGCCGCACAATTCGCTCAATCTGCTCCGCAAACCTTTTACCATTAAGACGTTGATCGAAAAGGTGAACGCTGTGCTTGAGGCAAAGTGAGATTTTATGCCTGCTCAGGTGTTCTGCTTGCGAGCTTCTGCTGCAGTTAGTTCAAGTGAGCTGACCCTTACCGAGACGCTCAGGGTTTCCGATGAGGCCCCTTTATAAGTGCCTCGCACGGGGGGCACGTCGCCGTAGTCACGTCCCGTGCCGATTTTGATGTACCGCTGGTCAACCACCAGGGTTTTGTGCGTCGGATCGAATCCTACCCACCCTTTTTCATTTCCGCACCACACTTCACACCAGGCGTGGCTGGCTTCATCCTGCCCTTCAGGTGTGCTACCGCCGCCGTAGAGGTAGCCGCTGACGTAGCGCGCCGGAAGCCCGAGGTGGCGGCAGATGGCGAGCATGAGGTGCGCGAAATCCTGGCAGACGCCGCGCCCGAGTGCCAGCACGACGGCGCTGGTGCTGTGAACGTCGGTCACACCCGGCTCGTAGCGAAAAGTTTCGTTGATGTGCTGGCAGATTTCCATGGCTTTCAGGTACGGGTCCATGATCGGTCTGAACTGCTCGCCCAGCGTGTGAATTGCCGGATCGACGTTGACGTAGCGGCTTTCGGAGAGCATGTCGAGCAGCACGATTTCGTCCTCTTCGTGTGGGCCGGTAGGCTGGTGGTCGAGGGTTTCGATGACCGAGGTGGCAACGATGCGCACCTGTTTGTGGCTCTGCAGAATGTTGAAGTGGTGCACGTTGTTGCCGTAAAAATCGGTGTAGTCGAAAATCGTGGCTGAGGGGCTGACCCGCAGGCTGAAGCTCGCGCATCGCTGTGAACCGGTGTCGCTTGCCGGGTGCAGGCGCACTTCGGCGGCTGTTTCGTAGATCGGCTTTTCGTAATCGAAAAGCGTGGTGTGTTCAACTTTGAGAATCATGCTCGGTACAACTTCCGGTTAGTGATGGCGATACGGCAACTGACTGCTGCTGTTGCTGCTGCTGAGACTGGCTCCAGTTGGCCCGTCCGCCGGAGATGCCGGTGAAGGGGAGCGCTTCGGAAACGTCGTCCGGTTCGATTTTCGGCGTGTGGTAGGCGAAGTAGAGGAGGTGAAGCTGCTCGCCAACCTTGACGACGCCCTGCTTGACCTCTTCGAGGAACCGGTGCACTCCCTTGCGGAGAATTTCATCGACCGTGGTGTAACTCATTTCGGCCTCCATCCGGCCGATCAGCCGATCGACCTCATTGGCGTACCGGTGCTGCGAGCTGCCCGAAATCGTCCAGAGCGCCTCCTGTGCCGCACAGATTGAGTAGGTGATGCTGCGCGGAAAGGTGCGGTCGAGAATCAGAAAGCCGAGGATGTTGTCGGGGGTGATTTTTGACAGGTAGATTTTCCGGAACGCCTCCAGCGCGCTGCAACTTTTCAGCACGGCCATCCACTGGATGATGTCCATCGAGTTCCTAACGATCTCGGCGTGGTGTTCATCGCCGTGGGTCAGCATGTGGTACTTGACGTCGATCAGCCGCGCGGAGTTGTCGGCCCGTTCGAGGTACTTGCCGATCTGCACGAAATCCCACCCCTCGTTGTGCGACAAAGTGTTGTCGGTAATGCCCTGAAAGAGGTGCGAGGCGTTCTTGATCTCCTTGTAAAAGGTGTAGGGATCGCTGTGCACCAGCTCTGGCGAAGCGTTGTTCAGGAAGTGGTAGAGGTTGTTGAGCTGCTCCCACATCTCGCTTGAAATGCTCTCGATGACGCTCCGGGCGTTTTCGCGCGCCATGCTGATCGAGGAGAGGATCGAGCTGGTGTTGCTGCGGTTGAAGACCAGGTAGTCGGTCACCGAGTGGGCATCGTACTCCGGGTAGAGCGAGCCGAAATGGTCCGGTTCCGACATGACCATGATCAGCGGCTTCCAGTAGTTCGGATGATCGACCGGGGCGATGCTGTTCAGGTCGAGCAGCAGGTTGAAATTGACGTCGAGGAACCGGGCGGTGTTTTCCGCGCGTTCAAAGTAGCGGCTCATCCAGAACAGCGATTCGGCGACACGACTCAGCATGAAAGTGGTTCGTTAAAGGTTCAGTTGTCGATGACCCAGGTATCCTTGCTCCCCCCGCCCTGCGAGGAGTTCACCACCAGCGAGCCACGCTTGAGGGCCACGCGCGTCAGCCCGCCGGGCACGATCGAGACCGAGTTGCCGTAGAGCACGTAGGGACGCAGGTCGATGTGGCACGGGTAGAGGTCTGTCTCGTTGATGAAGCTCGGGTGGCGCGAGAGCGAAATGGTTGGTTGCGCGATGTAGTTGCGCGGGTCGGCTACGATTTTTTCAGCGAACGCCTCCCGCTCCTTGGTGCTTGCTTGCGGCCCGACAAGCATTCCGTAGCCGCCCGACTCGTTGGCCGCCTTCACCACCAGCTTGTCGAGATTGTCGAGGATGTACTTCAGATGCTTCGGATTGCTTGCCAGCCAGGTCTCCACATTGTCGAGAATCGGCTCCTCGCCGAGGTAGTATTTGATGATCTGCGGCACGAAGCTGTAGATCACCTTGTCGTCGGCCACGCCGGTGCCGATGGCGTTGGCCAGCGTGACGTTGCCTTTGCGGTAAGCGTTGACCAGACCCGCCACACCGAGCATCGAATCGGGGCGGCACACCAGTGGATCGAGGAAATCGTCGTCCACACGGCGGTAGATTACATCGACCTGTTTCAGTCCTCTGGTCGTGCGGGTGTAAACCTTGTTGTTGTTGACCACCAAATCGCGTCCCTCTGTCAACTGCACGCCCATCTGCTGAGCCAGGAAGCTGTGTTCGAAGTATGCTGAATTATAGACTCCTGGGGTGAGAATCACCACCTTCGGATCGGATTTCGGCGCAGGGCTGATTTCCTGAAGCGTCCGGAGAAGCTGCTGTGGGTAGTTTTCCACCGGGCGGACGGTGTAGCGGTTGAAGAGCACCGGAAAGGCGCGCTTCATCGCGTTCCGGTTCTGAAGCATGTACGACACGCCGCTTGGCGTGCGAAGATTGTCTTCGAGCACCAGATAGCGCCCGTCGATGTCGCGGATGATGTCGCTACCGGTGACGTGGATGTAGATGTCAAGCGGCGGCCTGACGCCGATGAACTCGCGCCGGAAATGCTTGCTGCCAAGCACCAGTTCTGCCGGAATGACCTTGTCGCGCAGAATTTTCTGGCTCTGGTAAATATCCGACAGGAAAAGATTGAGCGCAGTGATACGCTGGATCAGTCCTCGCTCGATGGTATCCCACTCGGAGCCGGGAATGATGCGCGGAATCAGGTCGAACGGAAAGATTCGCTCGGTGCCCTCATCGACGCCATAGACCGTAAAGGTGATGCCCTGGTTGCGGAAAAAGATATTGGCCAGCTCGCGCCGGGTATGAATATCTGCGGATGAGAACTGGTTGAACCGGTTAATCAGGATGTCGTAATGGGACTTGGGCGCGCCCTCCTGCGTGATGACTTCATCAAAAAAACGTCCAGGCTCGGCGTCGTACAGATCGAACAGTCGGGTCATGACCGGAAAAGTAAACAGGTCGGAAAAGATGACACTATCTTAAATAAATAGGTCTAATCCGTGATATTTCCTAAATAAATAGCGTTGCGCGATGGCGTAATTACAGGCATGAACGTTCTTTTTTTCAGCGTTCAGTTGCTCCGGTGATGCAGGATAAGTGTGTCGCTGAAGCGACGGTCAGCTGGCGGCGAGGGCGTAGCTGCTGTGGCGGCCTTCGGTGATGAGACGCAGCGCGCCTGAGCGGACGAGCGACACCAGAATGCGCCGCGCCTCGCGCATGGGAATGCAGGCGTTTTCGGCAAACTCGTTGGCGGTGATGCGCTCGTGGCTGTCGAGGTAGTCGAGCAGGCGCTTTTCGCGGTCGGTGAACGACAACTTCACCGGCTCTCTCGACGAGAGCATGAGCGCGATCTGGTCGTCGTTGGCCGCCTTGTTGTGGCTGCCGTTGCGGGTGAATACCCGGCGCTCGACGGCCCGTTTGCCGGTGTCACGGCGGATGACCCGCTCGATATGAAAGTGCGGGCGCTCGGGGCTTTGGGGCACCTCGATGAGCAGCACCATCCGGCGCTTGAACTCCTCGAAGCGCACGTCGAGGCGCGGTTTCGGTTCGACGTGGTAACGCACGGCCTCGTCGATCACCGCAAGCATCTCCTTTTCGCTCTGGATTCCCACGATTCGCCGGTCGTCGTCAACCCCGATCAGAATGACGCCTCCTTCGGTATTGGCGAATGAAACAATCGAACGGGCGATTTTCGGCGCCGAGTGAACCAGCCGCTTGAATTCGATGGTGAGTCCCTCTCCCTTGGCGACAAGATCGAGCAGGCTGTTTCCTGGGGCTTTCTTTGCGAAGTAGGTCATGAGGCGTCTCCATTGTGGTTAATGGGGGCCGGGACAGTTCGCGGGACTTCAGTGACGAACCGTTTTCGCGCTCATCCGGATCAAGCCGTCGGGGTGACGGATAGGCTTCGGAGATGCACTTTTTATACCATACGTACGAAAGCGGTCAAATGCAAGCCATGTTAAACTCTTGTGACAAAGCCAGCAATCATCCCACTTTCCGCTCAGCTACGTCTCCGGTGTTTTCGCCGATGAGGTTCATCTGCTTGCGGTAGTAGGAGAAGGCTTCGTCCTGCTTGAGGATACCGAGGAGTTTACGGGTGCCGCTGGCGACGACCGGCAGGGTGGAGTATTCGGAAATCTCGAAGATCTTGAGCGCTTCATCGAGCTTCGAGGTGTCGTAGAGCACGGTGACGTTTTTCTTGACCAGATCGTCGGCGATCATGCCCGGAAATCCGCCCTCCTTGAGCACCAGGCTCATCTCGTCAAGTCCGATGATGCCGATGAACACCCCTTCAGGTGTGGTGATGAAAAAGTGCGAGTCGCGCGTGTTGTGAAAGGCGTCGATGATCGTTTCGACCCTCGTGACGTCGAAGAACTTGACGAATTTGCGCTGCATGGCATCGAGCACGCTGATGTTGCCCGCAATGGTCAGGGCGATGCCGAAGCCGACTCGAACGTTCTCCTTTTCGAGCACGTAGGTCTCCATCGTGTAGGGGTAGGCGAGCCGCGCTACCAGCGCCGAGGTGACCGCCGCGAACATGATCGGCAGCACAATTTCGTACTGGCCGGTCACCTCGAAGAGAATCAGAATCACCGTCAGCGGTGCGCGCATGATGCCTGCCGTGACCGCCCCCATACCGACCAGCGCGTACGCGCCCGACACCGCCGTGATACCGGGGAACCACTCGTTGACCAGCTTGCCGAACATGCTGCCGAGCATCGCGCCCATCTTCATGGTCGGCGCGAACATGCCGCCGGAACCGCCGGAGCCGACCGTGAAGGCCGCCGTGACCGGCTTCAGCAGGTAAACTGCGATCATGTTCTTCCAGCTCTCGGTGCCTGTCAGGGCGCGGTCGATCGTCTCGTAGCTGAAGCCGTAAAGCTCTGGCACCCACATGCTCACCAGTCCGCACATCAATCCGCCGACTGCCGGCATCGCCCAGAGTGGAATCTTGAACCGCTTCTCCATTTTCTGCAAATACTCCTCGACCTTGTAGAAGGTCCGGATGAACAGGACTGCCGTCAGTCCTGCAAGCACGCCGAGGACGAAGTAAAAGATCAACTCGGTATTGGAAACGAGATTGTAGGGCGGCACCTGAAAGGTCTGGTAGTTGCCGAGATGGCTTCTCGAAATGACGGTGCCGACCACCGAGGCCACAACGATGGGGCTGAACGTCCTGACGCTGAAGTCGCCGAGAATCACCTCCACGGCAAACATTACGCCGCCAATGGGAGCGTTGAACACCGCGGCCAGACCCGAGGCCGCACCGCAACCAAGCAGCGTACGGGTTCTGCCCGGCGAGAACTTGAGCAACTGCGCTATGGTCGAGCCCACCGAGGCGCCCACCTGCGCGATCGGCGCTTCACGTCCACCGCCGCCGCCGGTGCCTATGCTGACTATCGACGTGAAGGTTTTGTGGAACCAGCTCCTCATCGGAATCTTGCCGTTTTTCTGGGCCACCGCCTTGATGACCGACGGCAGACCATGCTCCGGCTTTGCTTTAACGATGAACGCATTGTACAAGCCTACGATCAGCCCGCCGAGCGCCGGAATGAGCGGAAGCAGGATGAGGCGTGCGTAGTTATCGAAATTCGGCAAGCCGAGAGCGGTCGTTCCGTAAAAAAGGTAGGAGCTGATGATTTTGATTGCGTCGTGGAAGAAGACTGCCAAATAGCCGGTAACAACGCCGACCACGACGGCGACGAGCAGAAAGGGGAGATCCTGATTGAGGTTGAGCTGGGCAAGGAACGATGCCCAGGTCATGCGGACGAATTGCTGTGACGTTCCCTTGAAGTAACGGCTTTTACGAAGGACGAGGTAGATAAACGCAGCAACACGCCGCTTGAGGCGGCTGTTTCGGAAAAGCCCCTTCATTGAATCTAATTAGTGAAATTGGAAGTCATAGCAATACTGGAATGTATTGGTTCTCGTTGTGGATACCAAATGAGTGATTCGAATTATTTCTTGCTAGGCAAGGGTTTCCGGCTATCCGGTGCTTCAGCGGGTTGTCAGGAGGAGCGCGTGATCGACATCTGAAAATCTTTCACCGCGAGCGACAAAAAATGAGAAAACTGGCGTCATACAAGCTGAAGCACAGCGCAATCAAGAAAACTGAGTCTATGGAACAAGAAATCATCCGCTCCTGGGTATGGTCAACCCAATCGTCCGTACCGTTTATTCTGGTCAACGTCTTTCTCTGGGCCTTCTATTTTGTCCCCTCACTCATCGCCTGGTCCCGCAAACACCGCAGCCTGCCCGCCATTATCGCGCTGAACGTTTTGCTTGGCTGGACCGGCCTCGGCTGGATCGGAGCCTTCGTCTGGTCACTCTCCTGGCCGGGTAGCGATCACTCTCACCCGTCAAACACCTCGGGAACACAGGCAAGCGAGCCGGATCGACAGTCCTGGTCTTGACTCGTTAACCTCTGTAATATCCTGCTTGTTGTTTTCTACCGAGCAGGGGCTGTATCAGATTTTTAGTATCATTCCTTATTGAAAGTCTGGAAAAGCCTCCTGCTCGCATTTTTTACCCGCCTTGATTCATCGAGCAGTTCGGCTGATTTTTTGTTCGCTGCAATAGCGTGCGTTGAGCATCCGGGATCGTTAGCTCTCGGATAAGGCTTTCAAGGACAGGAACAACTTCTCCGATGTGTTGCAAAAACGAAAAGGAGAACAGTAATATGGAACATCAGGATTCATACGAAAAAGCTCAAAAACGGGTGGATGCAAAGATTGGATTCTTTATTCATCTGGCGGTATTCGTCCTCGTCAACATTGGGCTGATTGTTATCAATCTGAGGAGTTCACCTGAGTATTTATGGTTTATCTGGCCGTTGGCGGGATGGGGGATTGGATTGTTCTTTCACGGCATGGGCGTGTTTGTGTTTACCGGAAAATCGGCGATCAGGGAACGGATGATCGAGAAGGAAATGAAAAGTAGGGAGAAGTTGTGATGTTGGTTGTGAGTCTGTAATCTTTCCATATCTTTCTCATAGCTGATTTCCAAATGGGATTCATTAGTTAGAAATTAATGGCTTGACGTTCGAACAATTTAGAAAAGTATTATGGATAATAATAGAGACAAAAACGGCTCTTTTTTATTGTATGCTTTAGTGCTGTTTGTTTTATTTGTTGTGGTTTGTTATGGTTGGCTGGTTATGAATCATTTTTCAGTTTTGGTGTCGTCTGATACCCTTGAGGTTATGACGCCGGGGACGTTTGGCGATTCGTTCGGGGTAATAAATACTCTTTTTGCTGGGTTGGCTTTTGCCGGGTTGTTTTACACTATTTATCAGCAGGGACAGCAGATTGCGTTACAACGCAATGAGCTTTCGTTGCAGCGTAAAGAATTAGAGTTAACACGAGAAGAATTGTCGAGGTCAGCTTCAGCTCAGGAAAAATCAGAAAAGGCTCTTGCTGATCAGGTTGATGTAGCTTCGGCGGCAGCAATGTTGAATGCTGCAAACTATATGCAATTGGGATTTGAAAGGAAAAAAGATGAATTGGAAAAAACAAGAAAGAATATTCCTCATGGTGATAAACAGAGATTCATGAGTATACATAGGGAGGTTTTGGTTATAAACGGTAAGTATAATGAGCTTGATGATGATATACGTATGCTTTATTTGTTTTTAAAGAGTAAGAGTTTTGTTTTTGACGACAAGAAAAGTATTGAATAGGGATCCTTTGCTAGGAGAGAATTATTGGATAGTTGGCGTTTTGGTCCTTTTTATCTATTATAACAGCACGTGAGAAATGTGTAACCAGTCATTGTTTACTATTGCGTTGTATGTGGAGCTGGATTCTTCACTTCGTTCAGAATGACAATAAAACTTGCAAAAGCCCCGGAGCTTCATCAACTCCGGGGCTTTTTGCATTTCAATCCCGTCAATCCGTCCGTCATTCCGGCTTCATGTGCGGGAAGAAGATGACGTCGCGGATGGAGTCTTCGCCGGTGAGGAGCATGACCATGCGGTCGATGCCGATGCCGAGACCAGCGCAGGGGGGCATTCCGTATTCCAGTGCGCGGAGGAAATCCTCGTCCACGATCATCGCTTCGTCGTCGCCGCGCTGGCGGAGGCGGGCCTGCTCTTCGAGGCGTTCGCGCTGGATGACCGGATCGTTCAGCTCGGAGAAGCTGTTGCACACCTCCTTGCCGCCGACGATCAGCTCGAAGCGCTCGACGAGGCCTGGTTCCGAGCGGTGCTTCTTGGCGAGCGGCGACATCTCTTCCGGGTAGTCGGTGATGAAGGTCGGCTGGATGAGTTTTGGCTCGACAAACTCGCCGAAGATTTCGTCGATGATCTTGCCGCTGCTGATCTTGGGGTCGAGTTCGAGTCCCAAGTCCTTGGCGATGTCGCGGAGCTGCGCTTCCGATTTGTCGCGAATCTCCGTGCCGGTGTACTCTTTGATCGAGTCGGCGATGGTGAGGCGGCGGAACGGAGGCTTGAGGTTGATCTCGTTGCCGAGGAACATCGTCGAATCCTTGCCGTTCACTTCCACGCACGCCTTGTGCAGTAGGTCTTCGACCAGCTCCATCATCCAGACGTAATCCTTGTAGGCGACGTACAGCTCGACCTGCGTGAATTCGGGGTTGTGGAAGCGGTCGATGCCCTCGTTGCGGAAGTCCTTGGCGAACTCGAAGACGCCGTCGAAGCCGCCGACGATAAGGCGCTTGAGGTACAATTCGTTGGCGATGCGCAGGTAGAGCTGCATGTCGAGCGCGTTGTGGTGCGTCGTGAAGGGGCGGGCTGCCGCGCCGCCGTAGATCGGCTGGAGGATCGGTGTTTCTACTTCAAGCCAGCCGTTCGAGGCGAAGTAGTTGCGCATCAGGGCGACGATTTTCGTGCGCTTGATGAAGGTGTCGCGCACCTCCGGGTTGACGATCAGATCGACGTAGCGCTGGCGGTAGCGCAACTCGCGGTCGGCGAAAGCATCGTACACGACCTTCTCGCCATCCACCTCTTTTTCTTTGGCGATGGGAATCGGACGGAGCGATTTCGAGAGCAGCTCGAACTCCTTGGCGTGCACGGAAATTTCACCCGTGCGGGTTTTGAAGCTGAAGCCCTTGACGCCGACGATGTCGCCGATGTCGAGCAGCTTGAAGGTGTTGTACGCTTCGACGCCAACCTCGTCGCGCTTGAGGTAAATCTGGATGCGTCCGGCAGAGTCCTGGATGTGGAAGAACGACGCTTTGCCCATCTTGCGGATTGCCATGATGCGACCGGCGACGGAGACATCCTCCGGATTGTCCTCGTCGAAGCGCTCGATGATGCCTTTCGAGGTGGCGGTGACGTCGAACTGGTAGGGATAGGGATCGATGCCCGATTCGGCGAGGTGGGTGCGTTCGTCGAGTCGGCGCTGTATCTGGTCGTTGAGCGAAACTGCGGGTGACGGATCGTTCTGCTTGTTCTTTTGTTTCGGCTTCTGTTCTGGTGCGTTGGACATGCTTGTGGTCTGAAAATGGTAAGAAACGGAATTATCGGAGGTTAGCGTACTCAGGCCGTGATCATTGTTTTGATCCAGATCGACGGCAGGGTGCTCAGCTTCTGGTAGAGCGAGCGGTAGGCGCGCTGGGTGAAGACGTCGTAGTTGTTCTCTTCGATGGCCTTGAGGATGTCGCTGTAGTTGCGGCTGCTGATGCCGACGGCCAGGCGGCTGTTCTTTTCGAGCATTGGAATGCCGCGGTCGGCGGAGGCGTAGTATTTGCGCGCTCGCTCGATCTGGAACTTCATCAGCGCGACGAACTTGTCGTTCATCGTGCGGCTCATGAACTCCTCGCGGCTGTAGTTGAAACGGCGCAAGTCTTCGAGCGGCAAATAGATGCGCTCGCGGTCGATGTCCTCGCCGATGTCGCGCAGGATGTTGGTGAGCTGCATGGCGATGCCGAGGTCGATGGCGTGCTGGAGCGCGGCTTTATCTTTATAGCCGAAGATTTCAACCGTCATCAGCCCCACCACAGAGGCCACTTTGTAGCAGTAAACGTACAGCTCGTCGAAGGTCTCGAAGGTCTGGAAATCGATGTCCATCGCCACGCCGTCGATCAGGTCGAGCGGCAGCTCGATGGGAATCTTGTAGTGGCGCAGGGTGTCCTGCCAGGCCATGAGGATCGGGTCGTTGCTCGGCTTGCCGTCGTAGCAGGCGCGGAGCCGCACCTTCCAGTCCTCGATGGAGTCGTTCAGCTCCTCGCGCGTGAGTTGGCCGTTGTTCAGCTTGTCCTCGGCCAGATCGACCAGATCGTCAACCGTACGCAACAGGGCATACATGGCGAAGATCGGATTTTGCTGGCGTTTGGGCAGGAACTTCGTGGCCAGGTAGAAGGTCTTGGCGTGGTGCTTGGCGATCTGGCGGCAGTAGTCGTAAGCGTTCGGGAGCGACAGTGGCTCGTCTGCGTCGTGAAGTACTGTCTGTCCGTTGTAGGTGTAATTCATGAATCGCTTACGCTTGTTGTGCCTGTTCGGATGCCGTAGTCTGCCTCTCCGTCACTCAAATTGGTGCTTGCTGCTCAGCCTGTTTTTACGTGCCGGAGAGCTGAAAATATGTAACTTTCTGTGGACGGAATACGTTATCATAACGTGACGGCAAAATAATCTAACAGCTTAAATATAGCAAGCCCGCACGGCGGCCGTCATCGCATGAGGCGAGCCGGATGCGACGGAGAACTTTTACTGCGAGACAATCCATTTGATACCCATTCCATCCTCAGAGCCGAGAGAGCGTGCCGTGCTTGTTGGCATCACCTCCTCGCCCGACATTCCGCGACACCTTGTCGAAGAGTATCTCGACGAACTGGCCTTTCTGGCTGATACTGCCGGTGCAGACGTTATCAGTACCATTATTCAGGAGAAGAAGCAGCTCGATACCGCGACTTGCATCGGCAGCGGTAAGGCTGAGGAGCTGGCTGCGCTGGTCGAGGCCGAGTCGATCGACATCGTCATTTTCGACGATGACCTCACTCCGGTGCAGGTCAGGAACCTCGAACGCATTCTCAAGTGCAAGGTGATCGACCGCACGGGCCTCATTCTGCAAATCTTCGCTATTCGCGCAAAATCGTCGCAGGCCCGTACGCAGGTCGAGCTGGCGCAGCTCGAATACCTGCTGCCACGCCTCTCCGGCGCGTGGACGCACCTGTCGAAGCAGAAAGGCGGTATTGGCACCAAGGGGCCGGGCGAAACGCAGATCGAGACCGACCGGCGACTGGTGCGCAACCGCATCGCCTCGCTCAAAAAGAAGCTCCGCGCCGTCTCGCTCCAGCACGACACGCAGACTCGTGGCCGTGCCGCCGTGCCCCGCGTGGCGTTGGTGGGCTACACCAACGCGGGCAAATCGACGCTGATGAACGCTCTCTGCCCCGAGGCGGCGGCCTATGCCGAAGACCGGCTTTTTGCGACGCTCGACACCAAAACCCGGCGGCTCCAGCTCCGGATCAACAAGTTGGTGCTGCTCTCCGATACGGTCGGCTTCATCCGCAAGCTGCCTCATTCGCTGGTCGAGAGTTTCAAGTCCACGCTCGACGAGGTGTTGCAGGCGGACTTTTTACTGCACGTGATCGACGTAAGCCATCCAGCCTTCGAAGAGCAGATGCAGGTGGTGCGTCAGACCCTCAAGGAGATTGGAGTGAAGCACGAGCACATTATCGAGGTGTTCAACAAAATCGACGCGCTCGAAGACCCGGCGGTGCTGACTGGCCTGCGCCAGAAGTATCCCGAGGCGGTTTTCATCTCAGCGCAGCGCGGTCTGAACCTTTCGGTTTTGAAGGAAACTATCGCTAATCACGTTGCTCGCGACTACAAAGAGCGCAAGGTGAGGACGCATGTCTCGAACTACAAGCTGATCGGCTACCTCTACGACCACGCCGAGGTGATCGACAAGAAGCACGTCGATGAGGATGTGCTGCTCACCATCCGCGTGCATCGCAACAATCTCAAACAGATCGACGCCATGCTCAAGGCGTCGGCATCGAAAAACCATGCCGCTGAACATCTTCAACACCACGAAGCGCACGATTGATGAAGCGCTCCTCGCCCAAGCCATCCGGCTGGTGATCGGCGAGGAGGGGGGCGAGGTCGGCTCCATCGAAGCGATCTATTGCGGGAACAAGATGATCCGGCGCATCAACCGCGACTTCCTCGCCCACGACTATGCCACTGACACCATCACCTTCCGCTACAACGAAGGCGACGAGGTCGAAGGCGAATTCTACATCTCCCTCGATGTCATCGCCGCCAACGCAAAGCGCTTCGGCGTGAGCTTCGAGGACGAACTGTTCCGCGTGACCATCCACTCCGCCCTGCACCTCATGGGCTACGAGGACGAGAGCGATGAATTGCGTGCCGCGATGAGCCGTCGGGAGGACTATTATCTGGGGCGGTTGAAGGGGTGAGGTTTCCAGATTTTAAGACACAGGGTGTTTGCATCGCAGATCGATTTTTTTCATTAAATTCCCCTCATAACCCCCCTTGCATCGAAGTATTTTTTTGCCGTCACGCTGTTTGGTGATGGCGAGTGCATGGGCATTGTACTCAAACGAACAATCCCTACAGAAATGAATCTCATCATTAACGACAAAACCGCCCAGGCCTCCGTCGGTGAAACCCTCGGCAAGGCTGCGAGACTGAACCACGCCCACGTGGGCTACGTTTGTGGCGGTCATGGCCTTTGCCAGGCTTGCTACGTTACCGTTCAGGAGGGGGCCGACTGCCTCGGCCCGCTGACTGACGTCGAAAAAGCGTTCCTTTCGCCCCGCCAGATTGCCGCCGGTGGCCGCATGGCCTGCCAGGCTACGCTTGCCAAAGAGGGCACCGTGAAGGTGCTGTCGCGTCCGGAAGAGGTGCGCCGCATGGTGTTCAGCAATCCTCTCGAACTGTTCGGCTACGCCGCCGAGATGGGCAAGGACACCGCCCAGCAGATTGTTCCGGGCGTGCAGAACCTCGTCGGTCGCATCCAGCGCGGCGAGATGGGCGGCAAGGAGGCTCTCGGCGACCTGATGGAGTCGGTGCAGGGCGCTGCCGGTCTGATTGCTGAAACCGTTCAGCAGCTTCCGCAAAACCTTCCGATTCCGTTCAAAGAGCAGCTCATGGGCGTCATCAGCAAGCTCCCGCAGCTTCCAGCTTCGCTGCCGCAGATTCAGCTTCCGCAAATCCAGCTCCCGCAGTTGCCGATTTCGCTGCCGCAGCTTCCGTTCCAGCTTCCGTTTTTGCCTGCCCAGCAGGAGTCAGCCGAAGCGCTCGAAAAAGTGACGATCACCGTTCAGCCGAAAGCTACGCCTCAGCCAAAGCCGAAAGCCTGACGGGTAATCCGGCTTTAGATTTTTTTCTTGACTCCCTCGGCCCGAAAACCGGGGGAGTTTGTTTTAGCAGAGGTCCGCATTGATAACCAGCGATATTAAGATTTACAAGGAGGTTTGCCTATGAATGAGAATACCGGTGAAAACAGAAGTGTTGTTGTTACCGACATCAAGATGCCGTTCGGTTCCATGGTGATTTTTTTGGTCAAGCTCGCGCTTGCCAGTATTCCGGCGCTCCTGATTATTTATGCCGTGATGTTTGGATTTATTATGATTCTGGTGCTTTTGTTCGGAGGCATAGGGACGATTACCGAGATGTTCCAGCATCAGCCCTATTTATGAAGTTGAACGGCTTTTACTTTTCAGAATCATCTATCCTGAAGTTATCTATTTCATGAGCCTGAATCTTGCAGAACGCTGCAATCTGGTGATGCAGTCCGATATTCGCACCATGTCGGTCGAGTGCGCCCGCATCGGCGGCATCAATCTTTCGCAGGGAATCTGCGATACGCCGGTGCCTGCCGAGGTGCTGCTCGGGGCGACCGAGGCAATCGGGCAAGGCGCGAACATCTACACCCACTACGCCGGTCTGCGGGAGTTGCGGCAGGCGATTGCAGCCAAGCAGCGGCGCTTCAGTGGCATGGAGCTTGACGCCGAGCGCGAGATCGTGGTCTCCGCCGGGGCGACCGGGGCGATGTATTGCGCGTTTCAGGCGCTGCTGAATCGTGGTGACGAGGTGATCGTGTTCGAACCGTTTTACGGCTACCACGTCTCGACGCTCCTTGCGGTCGAAGCCGTGCCGGTCTTCGTGCCGCTCGACCCGTCCAACTGGTCGTTCACGATCGAGGCGCTCGAAGCGGCGGTGACACCAAAGACCAAAGCGATTCTCATCAATACTCCTTCCAATCCCTCCGGCAAGGTCTTTACCCGCGAAGAGCTTTCGTTGCTGGCGGAGTTCACCACGCGCCACGATCTCTTCGTGCTGACTGACGAGATGTACGAGCACTTCGTTTTTGATGGTTGCTCGCACACGTCGATGGCCACGCTGCCCGGCATGAGGGAGCGGACGATCACGGTATCAGGGCTTTCCAAAACTTTCAGCATCACCGGCTGGCGCATCGGATATGCCATGTGCGATGCGCGTTGGGCCGATGCAATCGGCTACTTCAACGACCTCTGCTACGTCTGCGCGCCTTCACCGCTTCAGGTTGGCGTCACAGCCGGGCTTCGCGCGCTTGGCGACAGCTACTATCACGGACTTGCAGCCGAGTACGAGGTCAAGCGCGACCGCTTCTGTTCTGCGCTTGTCGACGCCGGACTTGAACCGTACGTGCCCGAAGGAGCTTACTACGTGCTTGCCAACACCGAGCGCGTTCCGGGCAACACGGCAAGAGAGCGAGCTATGCATATTCTTCATCATACCGGCGTTGCATCGGTGCCTGGTTCGGCATTTTTTCACAGTGCAGGCGGCGAAAATCTTGTCCGCTTCTGCTTTGCCAAGGAGGCCCACGTGCTGGACGAAGCTTGTGAAAAACTGCAAAAACTCCGAGCGATCTGAGCCATTTTTAAGATGGTTACGAAACCTCTCCGTGACGGCGGTTGTTTTACACAAAGAGGCGGGGGCGCCCTCTTGCTGAGCACGCAGTTTTGCCGGCTTTTTTACAAAACAACGAAGAACGAGGCGGTTATGGAGTATGAACAGAGCGTCATGGTGCAGTGTCCCTACTGTGGTCAGAGTTTTGAGGTGCTTGTCGATTGTTCCGTCGAGCATCAGGAGTATATCGAGGATTGCGAAATCTGCTGCCGTCCGGTAAGCCTTGTGATCGATGTTGCCGAGGATGGCACCGTGACTGCAATAACACAGGGTGAGGATGTCTGAGCAACCTGTCGAAAATTCCCGGGAGCAGGAGCTGCTGAACCTTCGCCGGGAGCTTGAGGAGGCTAAGCAGCTCAACGAAAAGCTTCAGACCGAGCTGGCCGAGCAGCACAGCTTCATGAATGTGTTGCTCGAGGTCAGTCCGGATTTTCTGGTACTGAAAGACACGAGCTTCCGTTACCGTAGCGTCAACCAGCCCTTCTGCCGTTTTCTCGGCAAGAGGGAAGAGGAGATTATCGGCAAAAGTGACGAGGAGTTGTTTTCACCTGAGGATGCCGCATTGTGTGCCGGTCAGGACGCTGAAGTTCTGAAAACCAGGAAACCACTCGAAAGAGAATGGGTTATTGCTGGCCCGAAAGGCCGGGTCTGGTTCCGGGTGAAGAAGACGCCGGTGTTCGATGCTTCCGGTCAGGTCACGGCCATTCTGTGTCTGGCAAGAGATATCAGCCGCAGAAAAAAGGCTGAACTCGAGTTCGACAGGCTGTTCAATCTCTCGCCGGATATGGTGTGTATCGCCTCCTCCAGCGGGTACCTCACCAAAATCAACCAGGTATGGCAGAAAACGCTCGGTTATTCCGAACAGGAGCTGCTCTCCACGCCATTCTTCAGATTGATTCATCCCGATGATATCAAGGCCACCTGGGCTGAAATTGAAAAAATACTGCATGGTAAGAGCTCGCTGAATTTTGTCAACCGCTACCGGGCCTGCGACGGGTCGTATCGGTGGTTGGAATGGAACAGCACGCCACTTGAGGAAGGGGTGATTTATGCTGTTGCAAGAGATATTACTGAACGGATCGAGCAGGAGAAACAGACCCGCCTCTGGGCAGATGCTTTCAGGCTTTGCGCTCACGGCATTGCCATAGGGTTGCCGCAGACCAACCGGGTTCTCGCCTGCAACGATGCTTTTGCCCGCCTGTGCGGTCGGCCGATCGGCGACATCGAAGGGGCCGGCATCGTGAGCCTTTACGTGCCTGAAGATCGTGAAACGGTGATGAGCAACATCAGAACCGTCAACCGTACCGGATTTGTCAGTTACCAGGCCAGAATGCAACGACCGGATGGCAGTGCTTTTTCTGCGCAGATGGATGTGGTCAGCGTCAGGGGCGATGACGGACAGCTCATGTACAGAGTTGCCACGGTGCAGGATATTACCGAAAGGCTCAAATCTCAATCAGCCCTGCGCGAAAGCGAGGAGCGGTTCCGCTCGGTGGTGGAGTCGGCGCCGGACGCTATTTTCATTCAGACTGGTAAATGTTTCAGCTATCTGAACAATCGCGCACTGGCTCTGTTCGGAGCATCGAGTCCCGATCAGTTGCTTGGTCGTAAGGTTCTTGACATGATTCATCCCGATTACCGTGAGCTGGTCGATAAAAGAATGAGCAAGCTCAACGAGCTTTGCCAACCTGTTCCTGTAGTTGAAGAGCGGCTTCTTCGTCTAGACGGTTCCATCGTTGACGTCGAGGCGTCCGCCGTGCCGTTCACCTTTTCCGGTAAGCCAAGTGCACTGGTCTTTCTGCGTGATATCAGGCGCAGGAAAAAAGTTGAAAAGGAGCGAGCCGAGCTCGAGCAGCAGCTTTTCCAGTCGCAGAAAATCGAATCGATCGGACGGCTTGCCGGTGGCGTTGCCCATGATCTGAACAATCTTCTGACTCCTATTCTCGGCTACTCGGAAATGCTTTTAAAGCGCATCCGCGAACCCGGAAAGAGTCGGCAATATATCGACGTCATTCATCACGCTGCGCTCAAATCTCGTGAACTTGTCCGGCAGCTTCTGGCCTTCAGTAGTCGCCAGTCGCTTGAGCTCAGAACCATCGACCTGAATGAAGTGATCCGGGATTTCGAGCAGCTTTTGCGGCGAACCATTCGGGCCGACATCGACATCCGCTACCATTTACACGAGCAGCCGCTTCCCATGCGCGGGGATGCCAGTCAGCTCGAACAGATCGTTATGAACCTTGCCGTCAACGCCGAAGATGCCATGCCGGCGGGGGGCAAACTGATTATGGAGACTTCGGTGCTGGTGATCAAAAATGGGCAGGAGAAATATTTCGAAGGTCTGGCCGCCGGCTCCTACGCTTTGCTGACGGTTCGCGATACCGGAGAGGGGATGGAGCAGCAGACGCTGAATCATCTGTTCGAGCCCTTTTATACCACCAAGCCGAAGGGCAAGGGCACCGGGTTGGGGCTTTCTACCGTTTACGGCATTGTTCGCCAGCATGGCGGCATTATCCAGGTGAGCAGCGAACGTGGTGCGGGCACGTGCATCAAAATCCTGTTGCCCATTCAGCAACTCGAGGTTCAAGAAATTCCTGCTGCTGAAGAGGTTGTGAATCAAGTTGAGGACGGCGCCAAGGTGCTGGTTGTCGAAGATGACGAACTGGTGCGAAAGTTTGTTGTTCAGGCGCTCGATGAAGTTGGGTATACTATTCAGGAAGCTGAAGGGGGAGAAGAGGCGCTTGCGCTGATTGAGAAGGATGGATTTATTCCGGATTTACTTCTGACCGATCTGGTTATGCGCGGCATGAACGGACGCGTTCTGTATGAAAAAATTCATGAACTTGTTCCGTCGATCAGGGTGATTTACATGTCCGGGTATGCCAAAGACATCATTTCAAGCCAAGGCATCGTGAATGAGGGGGTGACATTTCTGCAGAAGCCGTTTGCGGTACCGGTACTTCTGGATAAAGTCAGATACGTGCTCCTGAATGGAAATGAAAAGGGAAAAAGCGGGAAAGAAAAAAGCTGAAACCGAAGCTGTAAGCCGAATTCTGTGAATCACCATCAAGTGGTGAAGCTGCAGTCATTTATCTGATGCGGCCTACCCGAAAGCTGCATTCAAGGCGATGCCTTGAATGGTTGGGCGGGCAACCCTTCTTTTCTTGCGAAAAAAGCTTCCTTATTCGGCCTTGCTTCGGGGAGGTTTTCATAGCACAGGGCATTACTGACCTGTCTGGTGGTCTCTTACACCCCCTTTTCACCCTTACTCCGGCCGGAGCCGGGGCGGTTTGCTTTCTGTTGCACTCTCTGTGACAGACGGTTTGCACCGCTGTCCCCGGCCTTGAACGAAGTTCTCGACCGGCACCCTGCCCTGTGAAGTTCGGACTTTCCTCTGCACGGCATTAAGCCATACAGCGACTGCACGCTTGCGGTTTCAGCTTTAAAGATGAACAATGCTCCCCATGCGGGGAGTGAAAAAGAAAACAGCCGAACAGAGTTATTCCGTTCGGCTGTTCTGATAAAAAAATATTACTTGCTGTCTTCGCTTGCGGCTTCCTCGAACAGACGCTCGTGAACCACAATGCGACCGCACGATTCGCAAACGTAAAAACCGCCCTGCACAATCAGGGTATGGCGATTGGTCGGAACTCTGGTGTTGCAGCCCGAGCAGGCCTGACGATCCAGCCTGACTACAGCATTTTGCAGTGCACCGCTTTTGAGGTGATCGTATTTGTTGAGCAGGCGTTTGGCTTCCTTGGCTACGATGGCCCGCTGCTTGTCAAGGCTTTCCCTGAGTTGGGCAACCTCTTCGGCTGTTTCGACCTCGATGCTCTCCAGCTCCTCTTTTTTGAGCTTGACCTGTTTGTTCAGATCCTCCCTCTGTTGCTGAAGCACATCGTCCGGCATCATCTCTTCGGAAATCTCGTCGTAACGGTTCTCAGCAATCAGTTCACGTCCCTTTTTCTGCACCTCTGTAGCATGGTGTTCGGCCTGGGCAATGTCCTGGAGCTGAATTTCGCACTGTGCGATCTCTTTTTCTTCGTACTCGATCTGCTTTGACAGCGCATCATACTCCTTGTTGTTGCGCGCCAAGGTCTGCTTTTCCTTGAACGATTTGATTTTTTCCTTGCAGTCGGTAATGAGGCCGTTCAGCCGCTCCCGCAGTTTCTGATGATCGTCAGTGATTTTCTTGCGTGCCTCGATCTGGCGAATCGTGAATGCCAAATCCTCTTCGAGCGCAGAAATCTCTTCCGGAAGCCCTTTCTGCAGGCTCATGATCTCTTCGATCTGATTGTCGATGTGCTGAAGGCGAACGATGAGATTGATTTTAGTATGATCCACTACTGCACCGGTTTAGATTGTATAAAAAACGAAAAAAAAAGCACCTCCATCGAAGGTGCTTAACCCAGTATGTCACATCATTTGTCAGAAATAGACAACGTCGTGATTGCTTTAGTACCGATCCTCTTGCACATTTAGCTCTTGCAATTAGTTGGTGCCCGAAAGGAGATTCGAACTCCTACACCTCTCGGCGCTCGCCCCTGAAACGAGTGCGTCTACCAATTCCGCCATTCGGGCATTGCAATGGTCAAAAAGGTTTACCCGGAAAGATAAATTCTTTTTGACGATTATGCTAATTACTTGATCTCTTTGTGCTCGGTGTGCCTCTTGAGATTTGGGTTGTACTTTTTAAGAATGAGGCGCTCGGTGGTATTCTTTTTGTTCTTGGTCGTGGTGTACCTCGAAACCGGCTTGCCCTCTTTCTTGGCTTCAGTGCACTCAAGCGTGACGATGATCCTGTTCTCTTTTCCTTTTGCCATCAGTAACGTCGGTCAGTTGATTATTTTAGAAGGAACGAATATACAGCATGAAGCATGATTATGCAAGCAAAGCTGTTTTTTTGTTTCAGGAATGTAGAAAGGCTATTATGTTAAGGAACATAACGAGATAAACCACAAAATCGCAAGCAAATCGTGCTCGACAGTCACTTTTTATCCTACTCCGACGGAACCCTCTCTTGTGAATCGCTCAAGCTCGACGAATTGGCCCAGCAGTACGGTACGCCGCTGTTCGTGACCAGCCGCCAGAGCCTCATCAGCCAGTACCGCACCTTTGAGGAGGCGTTTGCCGCTCTTCCGCATTTCACCTGCTACTCGGTCAAGGCCAACTTCAATCTTGAGGTTATCCGCACGCTTGCCGCCGAAGGTTGCGGCTGCGATGTCAATTCTGGCGGTGAACTCTATCGCGCCCTCAAAGCAGGCGTGCCGTCTGAGAAAATCATCATGGCCGGCGTCGGTAAAACCGAGGAGGAGATCGAGTATGGCCTGAACTCGGGTGTAATGATGATCAAGGCCGAGTCGATTGCCGAACTCAAGGCGATCAATCGCGTGGCTGCTCGCCTCGGCAAGGTCGCGCAAGTCGGCGTCAGGGTGACTCCTAACGTGACCGCCGAGACCCATCCATACATCACCACGGGTGATAGCAAAGAGAAGTTCGGTATCGACGAAGCTGGGCTGGCCGAGGTGTTCGATCTGTTCAAAACGTTACCAAACCTTGAGCTTCACGGTCTCGACATGCACATCGGCTCGCAGATTTTCGATCCGGAATACTACGTGGCCGCCACGCAGAAGTTGCTCGAAGTGCTCGAATCGGCGCGTCATCTTGGTTTTGATATCAAATGGCTCGATCTCGGTGGAGGCTTCCCGGCAACCTACGATCCGCAGAAGCCTGCCACGCCGATCACCAAGTTTGCCGAAAAGCTTATTCCTATGCTTGACGACAAAGGTGTGACGGTCATTTTCGAGCCGGGCCGGTTCATTGCCGCCAACTCGTCGGTGCTGGTCACCAAAATTCTCTACCGGAAGAAAAACCATGCCGGCAAAGAGTTCTTCATTGTCGATGCCGGTATGACCGAGCTGATTCGCCCCGCGCTCTATCAGTCACACCACGAAGTGCTCACGGTCAAGCAGCACGACAAGAGCGTTGTGGCTGACGTTGTGGGCCCGGTCTGCGAATCGAGCGACTTCTTCGCCCGCCACCGTACCATCGACGACGCGCCTGAAGGTGAACTGCTCGCCGTACTCTCTTCCGGAGCTTACGGCGCAGTCATGGGCACCAACTACAACGGCCGTCGTCGTCCCGCAGAGGTGATGGTTGACGGCAGCGAAGCCAAGCTGATTCGCCGCCGTGAAACGTACGAGCAGCTCGTGCAGAACGAGATTTAAGAGCGTGAACGACATGGACGAAGTGGACAGGGATATTCTCCTCATCCACTTCGTCTGTTGACGAGCCGCCGACACGCTATATTCCGTCCTTTTCCCGCCAGAATTCCCTATCTTTTTTTAGCGATACCCACGTCGTTCTGACGTTGATTTCGGAGCGGTAACGCTAGTCTTGTTATCAAACAAAGAACTATGCAGCAAGCTGAAAAGATGAGATATATCGCGCGAACCATTGTTTCGATGTGCTTGTTCTTCGCACTTATCTTGTCGAGCAGTTTACTGCTTGCCCGATCCGATTCTGAAGCTTCGACACGAGCCTTGGCTGATACGGTTGGATTTGCGCATAAGGCCTGGCAGATGGACTCGGTGATGGTGCGAATCAATCAGCTTTATCATGACGATCTTGCACGCACGCAGCAGCCAGCGGGAACCGTGTGGCGGGCGGCGATCTGTCCGCATGACGATTACACCTACGCGAGCTGGCTCTATCCGGCGGTGTTGAGGAATATCAAGGCAAAAACGGTCATTATTTTCGGCGTGGCTCATAAAGCGTGGCGCTACAATCTCGAAAACCGGCTGGTGTTTGACAGCTTCAGCTCATGGCGCGGCCCGTACGGAAAGGTCACGGTGTCACCGCTGCGGGATGAGATTATCGAGCAGTTGCCTGCTGACATGGCCATCGTGCACGATCCGATGCAGAGCGAGGAATATTCCGTCGAGGCGATGATTCCGTTTCTGCAATACCAGAACAGGGATGTTGAAATTATCAGTATTCTGGTGCCGTACATGGATTTTGAACGGATGCAAACCATCAGCAAGCATTTGGCCAAGACGCTGTTTGCCGTGATGAACCAGAGGAATTTGCGCTGGGGAGAGGATGTCGCCATCCTGATTTCGTCCGACGCCGTGCATTATGGCGATGAAGATTGGGGAGGGTACAATTATGCCTATTACGGAACCGGCAGTAAAGCCAATGCGCTGGCGGAGGCGTATGATCGGGAAATAATCAGCACCTGTTTTGACTCGAAATTGACCAAAAAGAAAGTTGCCAGATTTTATGCTTACACGACCAAGCCCGACAATTTCAAGGAATACAAATGGAGCTGGTGCGGCAACTATGCGATATCAGTTGGCCTGTTGACGGCGCTTGATCTGCAGAGGCTGGACAAAAGCGCTCCGTTAAAAGGCGTGCCGATTGCTTATGCTACGAGCATCAGCCAGCCGCATTTGAAAGTCGATTATCTGGGAATGGGCGAGACGGCGATTGCTACGCAGAGGCATTGGGTTGGTTATCCTGCGATTGGGTTTCGGTGAAGTAGAGGATAATTATAGGTATGGCGAACAGTGTGAGTTCAAGCTGGGTAATGTCCTTGATAAATAAACGAAATTGTCGGGTTGAAAATATTTATTAACGAAGGAACAAAATGCATAACGTTTACTTGCCAAGTCAATATCAATTTAGTCATGACTATTGTTTTTTTCTTCATGATCAGCTTTTAGAAACGCTTAAATCTGGTGAAGAATCTGATATATTTTCTCATTTTATTGATATAAAAAATTACCCTGATTTTCCTGAAGAGCCGTTGTCAGGAGAAGAATTAGTTGGTTGGATTGAGAAGAGTGATAAAAAGGCAGATTTGTATGTTTTTTATTATAAGCAAATTGTGTTAGCCCTTCTTTCTGATATGTTGCATTTTGTGTATGAGGCACTTCGATGTTCTGAAAAAGGAAAATTGACCGTTACCTATGCTTTGTTGAGAAAGCCATTAAAAGAGAATCTCTTTTATTTAGAGTGGTTGCTTGCTGATTCAGTGGAGATGTTAAAGCGTTTTGATAGCGAAGATTCTGCACGCGCATTAGATAAAATTGAACCTGAAAAAAAACGAGATATTATTAGGCGGGCAATGAATAATACAGGTTCAGGTGAGTGGATAAATCATGAGTTTATTTATGATTTGAGGTTTGATAAAAAGTGTCTTTTTGGGTATGAGAAAGCTTTTCAGCAAGCGAATCATTTGGTGACGACATATCGCCATTTTCCTACAGAAAAAACAAATTTTAATTTTGTTTTTTCTGATGAAGATTCGGTAGGCTCTCAGTGGGAAGGGCTTTATGCTTTTTTGCCGTTATTGTTATTTCATACTGTTGCAATTATAGAAGGGCTTGTGAGTCGGTTTGCAAAAAGAAAAGATGCATTTGATTTGACTCCGATACGAACAGTTATAGGTGTCATGTTTTGTCTTCGAGAGTTTCCCCATAATGCAAGAATAGATGATATAGTGAAAGATGTTAGGCAAATGATTAGTCAGATGTCATTGCGTTGTTCTCATTGTGGGGCTTTGATTGATTTTCATGATGATAATCTTCTTGGTCTTTACCAGGATTGCCGAATAATTTGTAATAAATGTAATCAGAATATGGATTTTATGAATTCTCCCCTTATAAGTTGATCTTAAAGGCTTTCGGGAAAAAATCTATTAGCCATTTACCCCCGCTTCAGATTTCTGAAAATCTTCAACGTAGCTTCGGAAAGGTTGAGGGTTTAGTGGTGTTCGGATGATGCTTGGCCATGGGTGGAAGGTCTAGCAGGCCTTCCCTCCCATGAGTTTGGAAGCGGTATTTGTATCTGTAAAACTGTGTGCGCCAGATCCCTTTTTGGCACTAAGCCGCTGAGATATTGCCAAGGGGTTTAGCCAGTTCAAGGACGGAGGCATCGCCCCTGGTCTGGATCGCCTCGTCATGATTTTGCGCGACGAGCAGAACATTCGCGAAGTGATCGCCTTCCCGATGAACCAGTCCGCTCAGGATCTCATGATGGCAGCCCCCTTCGGAAGGTCACCGCCCAGCAGCTCAAGGAGCTGCACATCAAGGTGGAGATGCCTGAAGAGGAGGAGTGACGACTGGGTGATCGGCAGAGTCGGTTGTAAATGAAGAATCCCGCAGGTTGTAAAGGCTTGCGGGATTCTTCTTTTTAAGCGTTGAATTTGATATCGGAACGCTGATCGGGCAAGCCCCGTTTTATGCAAACAGCAGCAAGCTCACGGCCATCACCAGCATTCCACCAACCAGTCCGCCGATGGCCAGATGGTGTTCGCCATACTCTTCGGCGGTGGGGAGAAGTTCGTCGAGGGAGATGTAAACCATGATTCCGGCGACGCTGGCAAAGACGAGGCCGAAGGTGAGATCGGTGAAGAGCGAGCGCAGGAGGAAAAAGCCGAGGAGTGCGCCGACCGGTTCGGCGAGGCCGGAGAGGAATGAGAGCACGAACGCTTTCTTGCGGCTTTTGGTGGCGTAGTAGATCGGGGCGGAGACGGCCAATCCTTCAGGGATGTTGTGGATCGCGATGGCCACGGCGATGCTGATGCCGAGCGTCGGGTTTGTGAGGCCGCTCATGAAGGTTGCGAGGCCTTCGGGGAAGTTGTGAATACCGATGGCCAGCGCGGAGAAGAGGCCCATTCTCAGCAGTTTGGCTTTGTCTTTTGCCGAAGACTCTTCGATGATTTTTTCGGTATTCATCTCGTGCGGGTTTTCGTAGGCCGGTACGAGTTTATCGATTAGCGCGATCACGAAAATGCCCGCGAAAAAGGCGATCACCGTCCAGATATATCCCGCTTTATCGCCAAGTTCAATCGACAGGGCATCTTTTGCCTTGACGAAGATTTCGATCATCGAAACGTACAGCATCACGCCTGCGGAAAAGCCGAGGGAGATGGTCAGCACCTTCGGGTTAAGCTCTTTGGACAGAAAGCCAATCAGACTGCCAATGCCGGTTGCCAGGCCGGCAAACAGGGTGAGAGAAAAGGCAAAGAGAATGCTATCTGACATGAGATGTGGAGCTGTCTGCTGACAATATTTTCATGCGCAACTTACTATTCTTCTTGCATGTGGTCAAGGTAAGCTGGGCAAGAGCTTGTCAGTAGTGAAAAAAAGACCTACAGGTTTTATGAGTCCTGTAGGTCCTATGGGATTGCTGTTTTGAGACGTCGCTGATGTTGAGCGGATTCTCTGAAATCTTAAAGATAGATCTCCGGCGTGAGTTTGCGGGTGAAGCGGTTCATGAGGAAGTTGACGAACCAGACCCAGTTGACGGGTTTGCCCTGCATGCGCTTCATGATGGCGCTACCTTTGTACACTTCGCGTTGGAGCTTGATGAAGTTTTCGAGCAGCTTTTCGCCGCCAAGCGTTTTTGGCTCGAACATGTAGTGGTAGGTGTCGTACTTGTCCCAGTCAAAGTGGCGCACCCTGTCTTTCATCTCCTCGAAATAGGGGGTGCCGGGGAAGGGTGTCAACAGCGAGAAGACCGGGAATTCGATGCGGTTCTGCATGATGAAGTCGTAGGTCGCCTGGAAGCTCTTCTCGTTGTCGTCGTCGAAGCCGAAAATAAAGTAGCCCTGGATGGCGATCTTGTTCCTGTGCAGGTTGCTGACCGCCGTTTCGTAATTGTGCAGGCGGTTCGAACCTTTGTTCATGCTTTTGAGGATATCGGGATTGAGCGACTCGAACCCGATGCTCATGAGGTCGCAGCCCGAACGTCCGGCCACTTCGGCCACCTCCGGTTTGTGCAGGAAGTTCATCGAGATGTTGGCGTTCCAGCGGACGCCGAGTTTGGCCATGCCTTCGAGCAGCTCCATGAAGTATTTCGGTCTGAAGCTGATGTTGTCGTCCATGAAGGAGAAGCGCACCTTCTCTTTGCCGAGCCGCTCCTGGTGGGAGCGCATTTCGTCGAGCACCAGATCGATCTCGCGGTAGCGATAGCTTTTGCCGTAAACGGTGGGTGTGGTGCAGAAGCTGCATCCGACCGGGCAGCCCTTGGTGGCCAGAATCGGGATGAGCTGGCTGTACTTTTTGGCGTGCGGCGAGTTGAGGGCGAAGCTGAAGTCCGGAGGCGTCATGGTGGTCATTGGACGCAGGTCGTCCGACTTGTAGAACGATTTCATCCGGCCTTGGAAAATATCGCGTGCAAGTTCATTCCAGACCGATTCGATTTCGCCGTAAATGACGCTGGTGCAGTGTGATGCGGCCTCGTCGTGCAGCATGGTGGGGTGAACGCCGCCGAGCAGCACAATCTTTCCCTGCGCCTTTGCCCGGTCGCCGATCTTGTAAGCGTTCGTGGCGTTGAGTGTGCGCGAGGTGATTGCCACGACGTCATAGCCAGAAAAGTCCTCCGGAACGGTGTCGCCGGTGCGTTCGTCGAGAAAGGTGATGTCGAAGAATTTGCTGGCCAGTGTGCCGACCATGATGAGGTTCAGGGGCATGCTGACCGTGCCGGAATCGACCATCATGCTGGTCTGGCTCTTGGGTTGAACCAGCAGCCATTTCTTGCGGGTCTTCTGTGCGGCGGCGAGTTGTTCGAGGGACGGGCCCGCGCTGTCTGAACGGGAAGCGGTTGATTCGGCGGTCTGAAGATCTTCTGCCAGCATGCCTATACTTCAATAAGTGGTAATGATTTCAGGGCAGCGTGAAAAATTGACGTCTGTCGCCCCTATCCGGAAAGCCTTTGGAGAGGAAGCATTCATGACATTTGTTGCTTTTTCAAGGTGCCTTACAGAATGAATTCACAAGGTAGGAAAATTTCCCTAAAAAAGTCTTTAACGCCCTGAAAAACAGGGGAGATCATGAGCGTTTTTCGAGCACGGCGACGGTGAAGCGGCTGACGCAGACGAGACGGCCTTTGTCGTCGCGGATTTTGATGTCCCAGACCTGCGAGGTACGGCCCAGATGCAGAGGCGTGGCGGTGGCGTGCACGGAGCCTTCGCCCTCGCGGACAGCGCGGAGGTGATTGGCGTTGATCTCCTGACCGACGATGAACTGCTTGTCGCGATCGATGCAATACGAAGCCGCGATGCTGCCGAGCGTTTCGGCCAAGGCGAGCGAAGCGCCGCCGTGCAGAATGCCGATGCGCTGGATGGTGCGGTGATCGATCGGCATGGAGGCGGTCATCGAATTGGAAGCGACTTCGGTCATTTCGATGCCGAGGTGGCGGGCCATCTGGCCTTCGATGATCTGCGTTTCGTTGATCTCTTCGGGCGTAACCGGTACGGTAAAAATCGAGTCCTGTGTCATGGATCAAAGCGGTTGGGCTGGAGAGAATCGGAGCAACGGGAGTCGGTGGAGTGGCAGGAGAGCGGGTGACGAGACTCGAACTCGCGACATTTTGCTTGGGAAGCAAACACTCTACCAACTGAGTTACACCCGCTTTTCAACAGTACTCGCCTGACGGTCGAGATCAGGCGGGTGCTCTGTGTGGTGGTGAGAGAGGGAGTTGAACCCTCGACCTCAGGGTTATGAATCCTGTGCTCTAACCAACTGAGCTATCTCACCTTAAGGGCTGATAATATACGACGGCGCTTTTCAAAAAACAAGCGCCAGCTTGCAATTAATTCCCGCTTTTTCTTGCTTTGAGTCCGGCCAGAATTGCCTCGCCGACAGGGACGTCCTCGGGCGTGGTAATCTTGATGTTGTGGTAGCCCATCTCGTACACGTGAATCTCCTGCTCGGGGAAGTAGCGTTCAACAAGCGCCGCATCGTCGGTGGCATACACGCCATCGCTGGCGGCCTTCCGGTGGGCTTCGATGAGCTTTGCCGGTGCGAATCCCTGCGGGGTCTGTACCTGGAGCAGGCGGCTGCGGTCGAGGGTTTCGCCGAACACCTCGGGGGTGCGACCGATGAACTTGATGGTGTCCTTCGGCTTTGTCGCAGGCACGCACGCACCGTGCTCTGCCGAAATGCGGGCGATGTCGTCGATCTCTTCGGGCTGGATGAAGGGGCGTGCGCCGTCGTGCACCAGAATGGCATCGGGCATCACGCCGGATGATTCGATCTCCTGCTCGATTAGATCCATGCAGTTCCTGATCGAGTCCTGGCGCTCTTTTCCGCCCTGGATGATCGAGTGGATTTTCGTGAATCCACTTTCACGAGCGAGCAGCTTAAACGGTTCGATGCTGTCGCTTTTTGTGGCGATATAGACCGCTTCAACCGATTTGGCATCCTGAAAGGCTTTCATGGTGTGCCAGATGACCGTGTGGCCTCCGATTTCGATCATCTGTTTGCTCATGCCGCCGTCGAGCTTCATGCGTTTGCCGACTCCGCTGGCGGCGATGATTGCAACGGTTTTCATGGCGTCAGACAATGAGCATTGAGTCCCCGTAGGCCAGGAACCGGTAGTTGTTTTTGAGCGCGGTTTTGTAGGCCTCCATGAGCAGGCGGTGCTCGGCGAAGGCGCTGACCACCATCATCAGGGTCGTTTCGGGCTGCTGGAAGTTGGTGATGAGCGCATCGGTGACCTTGAAGTTGTAAGGCGGATAGATGAACTTGTCAGTCCAGCCCTGGCCGAACTTGATCTTGCCCTCCACTGTCGCGTTGGCCTCCAGAGCGCGGCAGGTCGTGGTGCCGACGACGAACACGCGGCCAGACTTGTTGACCTTGGTTTCGTTGATCTCCATCGCCGTCTGGTAGGGGATGTTGAAGTACTCGGAGTCCATTTTGTGCTTCGAGACATCCTCCACTTCGATGGCATTGAAAGTGCTCAGGCTCGGGTGCAGGGTGATCGGCAGAATTTTTACGCCCACTTTCTGGATCTGTTCCAGCAGTGGCATGGTGAAGTGCAGGCCGCCCATCGGGGCGACGACGGCGCCGGTCTGGTTGGCATAGACATTCTGGTAGTCCTCCCGGTCAGATTCTTTGGGCTTTCTGGCGAAGTAGGGGGGAAGCGGAACCTGGCCGATTTTTTCGACCATCTCGAAGACGTCGATGTCGGGGTTGAGGAAACGGATCGTCCTGCCTCGCGAGGTGGTGTTATCCACCACTTCGGCCACGACATCGTCCTCGAAGTAGATTTTGTTGCCAACCCGGACCTTGCGCGCCGGGTCAACCAGCACGTCCCAAAGGCCGGCTTCCTTGTTCAGTTCGCGGAGCAGGAAGACCTCGATCTTGGCGTCGGTTTTTTCTTTCTGTCCGAAGATTTTAGCCGGAAAGACCCGACTGTTATTGACCACTAGCAGGTCGCCCTTTTTGAAGTACGAGACAATGTCGGTAAAAACTTTGTGCTCGATGTCCTTTTTGCGACGGTTCAGTACCATCAGCTTGCAGGCGTCGCGAGGCGATTCGGGGTGATCGGCGATTCGTGTTTTGGGGAGATTGTAGCGAAAGTTCGAGAGCCGCATGTCGTATTGGGGGTCTATGAGTAATGAGCCCTGAAAAGGCGAACTTAAATATAGGGTGTGCCGGCAGAAATACCAAAACCGGGAGAACGCTACTGCATTCTCCCGGTACGGTTTGGCATCAGTTCAGGGAAACGGTGGTTTCCTTGCCTTTCTTGAGGGTTACGGAACGACCTCCGATCAGGGCCGGTTTTTCGTCCGCATCGGACTCCGTAAGGGTGACCGAAATGCTGGATGGCGTGAGTACTACCCGGTACCAGTTTTTCTGGAAGCAGAGATTTGTTTCGATCGACCTCCAGTGTGATGGGAGGTTCGGGTTGATATTGAGCATCTCCTTGTGGAATGCGATGCCTGCGAAGTAGCGGGTTACTGTATCGATGGTGCCAGCCATCACGCCGCAGTGTATGCCCTCCTGCGTTGTTCCGCCCTGCGTGTCGTTAATATCGCTTTTGAGGGCTTCGATAAACCAGTTCCAGGCAGTTTCGTGGCCATCCTGCAGATATCCAGATATGATCGAGTGCACCACCTTGCTCAGGGTCGAGCCGTGGCTGGTTCTCGGTTCATAGTACAAATAGTTATCGCGCACGAACCTGGCGGAGTCGGGGATTGAGTAGCCGAGTTTTTCAAGCAGCTCGCAAACCTCCTTCTGGCTGAGCGTGTAGAAGGTCATCAGTACGTCGGCTTGCTTGGCCACCTTGTAATGGTCGGGCGAATCGTTCTCGGCTTTCAGAATGCGGTCCATGCGGTGGATGTTGCCGTATTTGAGCTGGTAATGTTCCCAGTCCAGCTCTTTCAGGCCCATGTAACCGTCGAACTGTTCGAGTATGCCGTTCTTGTCGATGAGAACGTTCATCTTGCTCATGATTTCACGCCACTGCATGAATTCGTCTTGTCCGATGCCGATGCGCTGGATAAGCTGGTCCAGCACGACGGGGTCGAGCTTCTGGCTGATTTCGATTGCTTTTTCAAGCAGCCAGGCGGTCATGATGTTGGTGTAGGAGTTGTCCTTCAGGCCGGGTTTGCCGGAACCGGGCAGCTCTTCATGGAACTCGTCGGGACCCATGACGCCTTCGATGTGGTAACGGCCGGTTTCGGACGAGAATTTGGCGATGCTCGACCAGAAGCGGGCGATCTCGAACATCATCTCCGCTCCATAATTGTTCAGGAACTCGATGTCGCCGGTGTCGTGCACGTAATGCCAGGCATTGTAGAACACAGCTATCGATACGTGGCGCTGACGGCAGCTCAGATCGGGGTCCCATGCGCCGCTCTTCGGGTTGTAGTGGATGGTCGGCGTCTCCTCACGGCCATCATCGGCGGTCTGCCAGGGATACATGGCTCCGTGGTAACCGTTTTCGCGGGCATATTCGCGAGCCGCGTCAAGATGGTTGTAGCGGTACATCAGCAGAGCACGAGCTACCTCGGGCAGATGCTCGATGTAAAATGGCATGATGTAGATTTCATCCCAGAAGTAATGGCCGCGATACCCTTCACCACTCAGTCCGCGCGCAGCGATGCTGGCGTCGATGGAGACGTTATGCGGTGATGCGGTTGAGACGAGGTGGTAAATGTGCAGGCGAAGGACGAGCTGGGTGAAGCGATCGCCCTGAATTTTCATGTCGCTTTTTTCCCAGACACGCTCCCAGGCATCGCAGTGGCTCTGGAACAGCTCGTCGTATCCTCCCGCCGAGCCAATCGTTTCGGCTCCAGCTGCGACCGGATCGGTCTGGTCTTGATCGCGGGAAGTGTGAATGGCCACCACCTTTTCAATCGCGCATCCCTTGTTGGGTTCGACCTTCAGCCGGAAATGCTCGCTGATGCGCCGTGGGCTTTCAGTGAGGAGGCCTTTACCCATCGTCTTGCCGTGGTAACCGCATTTGATGGTGGTTCGGGCATGAGTGACGATGTCGGTGCCGGAGTTGTTGGTGCGTACGTGCAGGAACATGCCGCCGTGCTCACCCGACTCTCCCTGATCGACATGGTCGAGATGGTCGTTCGAAAGGCTGCTGTAGCGCTGTACGCCCTGGTTTTTGACCATGCCGTCGATGGTCGAGCGGATTTCGATTTCAGTCGAGTAGTTGACCGGCTCGATGACGTAGCGAATGGCCGCCAGATGCGGGTTGTCCATGCTGCAGAATCGCTGGCTTCTGATCCGGGTGATGTTGCCGAGCGTGTCCTGGAAGACGATGTCGCGCTCCATCACGGCGTGCTTCATGTCGAGATTCTGGCGGTAGCTCAGGATTTTCTGCTCCAGCGGATTGATGAACTCGCCGGAACCGATCCGGAACTCGATGGGCAGCCAGTTTGGGGCGTTGACCATGTCGTTGTTGATGACCGTCTGGCCATGCACCTCCGAGGGAAGCTTGTTGAAGACGCCGGCCAGGTAGGTGCCGGGGTAGTGATTCCGGGAGGCCATGCTGCTCTCGAACGCGCCACGGACGCCCATGTAGCCGTTGCCGGTGGTAGTCAGCGACTCCCTGAGCCGTTCGTCGCGTGTCACCCAGGAGTCGTACCGGAGGTTCCAGCCTTCGCGTTCCAGGCCCTTGTCGAACCAATCTTCGATCTGCTCGATGCTGATTTCGCTGAGGTCGCGCACCACGATGTCGGCGCCTTCTTCCTTGAGCTTGATGCCTTCGATTTCGCGGGCGATGCCGAGCACCAGGCCGAAGTTGCCTCTCGAACCGGCCTGAACGCCGGAAATGGCGTCTTCGACCACGACGCAGTCGTGCGGTTCGAGGCCGAGGTTTTCAGCGGCGGTGATGAAAATATCGGGATTGGGCTTGCCCTTGAGCTTCATTTCAATGGAAACTTCGCCATCAACCCTCGTTTCGAAAAGATGTTCAAGCTTGGCAAGTTCCAGAATGAGCTTGCAGTTGCGGCTCGACGACGCCACGCCGATTTTTACGCCGCGAGCGATGAGCGCTTCGATGAAATCGACCGTGCTCTGGAAAACGTCAGGTCCCTCTTTGACCAGAATTTCAGTAAACAGGCTGTTCTTGCGGTTTCCGAGTCCGCAGATTGTCTCCTGCTCAGGAATGTCGTCGAGTTCGCCGTAGGGAATTTCAATGTCCCTGGAGGCCAGGAAGCTTTTGACTCCCTCCATGCGTGGTTTGCCGTCCACGTACTTCAGGTAATCATGCGCCGGGTCGAAGGGTACGTAGGGCTCATTGTTGATCTCGGCATAACTTTTCAAAAACGAATTAAACATGGCTTCCCACGCAAGGCTGTGGACTTTGGCCGTGCCGGTAATGACACCGTCGAGATCGAAAATGACTCCTTTGAAATTCATGCTCATTGTGTGAGTTTGGTGTTTAAATAATTGTCAGTTACTCGTGTCAAGCGCTCAAAGCGAAAGCAGCCCGAGAATGGTCAGGAGAATGTCGGGATAGGGCACCGTGTAGCTTTTCGGGCAGATCTTCTTGACCTGCCGCATCAGCTCTTCATCCCTTGTGACAAAGATCGCCCAGACATCGTCATACATCTCCATCGCTTTGGTCAGCATCGGCAGATCGGATGGCGTATCGCCGCAGACCAGCACCGAGCCGCTTTCACGCTCGATGCCGAGCTCGCCGCAGATGAATTCGAGCCCGTCACCCTTGTCGAAGTCCCTGATCTGGTGTGTTTCCGGATTGTCATCGATGGTGAGGATGATTTCGATATCCAGGCCGGTATCCTCGATCCTGAAGTTCTTGCCCTCGGGGTCGATGTCTTGCACGATGCCCTTGACCTTTTCGAGGAATGCTGCTGATTCGGCTTCATTGATCGAACGGGTTATGTCCTGACGGGCGATGGTGGTCTGGCCGAACTTGATCTGGAGGGCCGAGCCGATGAAGTTGAACTTCTCGAATGAAGGGTCGCGCAGAAGCAGCTGCATCCGCTCATTGAGCAAGCGAATCAGCTCCTGCTTGCCGGGAGTGATGGGGTAGGAGTGGAAGTGCCCGTCGATGTCGATGAACTCTCGGCCTTTGGAGCCTGCATAGACGAAAATGTGCTCAGGGTTGATCGAAACGTTCAGAATGCCAAAATCCTTGAGTGGCGCAGAGGTGATGATGAGCGGATACTTGCAGCAGTTTTTTGCGAATCGGGAAAGAAAGACCGAGTTATAAATCGGCTGGATCGAGGAGCGGTAGCGGCCACAATAGTTGTTTGTGGTGCCATCGCGGTCGGTGATGAAAGCGCTGAAGGTCTTGCCTTTGAGCATCTCCACACCGTCGGTAACGTAATCGGTAAAGCCGGGAATAAACTTGGCGAGGTATTCGATGAAGCGGTCTTCGCCGTATTCGAGGTAATAAATATCCTTCTGCAACTCCCTGATTTCGTAAGTCAGATCCACCTCGATCTGCTTCATGCCATCAAGACGCAAGAGGCGCTGGCCGGTGTAATCGTCGATATAGATGGTTTCGAGGGAGTAGAGCGCATTTTTCAGTGACTCGATGCAGCCTTTGCCCACCACCCTCTGTTTCATGATGTTACGAACGATCGGCTCTCTCAGGTCTCTGGTTTCGGATTTGAGCCGATAGAGCTCCTTGAGCGTCCTGATGTCCTGCAACGTAATTGGAAAATTGCAGGTGCGGAGACTTCTTTCATTAACGATCGTTGTGTGCATGCGAAGCCGAATGTGGGAAAAATGGATAACGAGTTGAAACGTAAATCTACGAAAAAAGAGCTTGACGATTCAGTAAATCTTGTTTTTTGTGCCGCTGCCAATGCCTAACAGAGCGAACGCTTTTCCCGTTCCGCCCTAGTGTTTACGATCGCTCGAAACGTCTAAATCTTGAAGGCTTGAGAGGATTTTCCGGTGGATCTCCTGTGGCGTCAGAAGTGCGTCGATCATGATAATTCGCTGCGGTTCGGCTTCCAGAATGGCATGATAACCGGCACGAACACGCTGGTAAAATTCAAGCCCTGAATTCTCCATGCGGTCGAGCTCTTCAGACTCGAACGCCAGCGGCAGCGATTTTTCGGAGAACTTTCTCAACAGCGCGTCTTCGGGTGTGAGGTCGAGGTAAAAGGTGATGTCGGGGCGAATGCCGTGTGAGGCGATTTTGTTGATTTCGGCGAGCATGTCGAGGTTCAGTCCTCGGCCGTAGCCTTGGTACGCGGTGGTCGAATCGAAAAAGCGATCCAGAATGACGTCGCAGCCGTCTTCTAGCGCGGGCACGATGATCTTCTCCATCAGCTCTGCGCGGCTTGCCGAAAAGAGCAGCAACTCGGCGATCGAGGTGATATCGTTATGGCTTTCGAGCAACAGCTCCCGGATCTGTTCGGCAACGGGTGTACCGCCCGGCTCGCGAAGTGTGAGCACTTCACGACCGTGTTCCTGAAGATGGCGCTTGAGTTTGACGACCTGTGTCGATTTTCCTGCGCCGTCGATTCCTTCGAAGGTGATAAGCATAAGTCTTAATGCGCTGGTGTTTCCTCGAAAATAAAGTTTTTGATCGCCGCACTGAATTTTTCCGGGTATTCGAGCATCGGGCAGTGGCCGCAATCCCTGAAGACGATCAGCTTTGACGTGGGCAGCTCCTGTTTGACTACCGGGGCGATTTTCGGTGAAATGTACTGGTCATGGTCGCCCCAGATGATCAGTACGGGCTGCTTCAATTCGCCGAGTCTCGAGCGCAGACCGGTGTGCTGCATGTCGAGTAGCGGCATGTTCCGGTTCAGCTTCATCGTGGTGTCGAATGCGCCGTGATCACGCGCAATATCGAGCAGCCGAAGGTAGAGGCTTTCGTCGACTGCCTGCCGATTGTGCAGTGCGGCATCGAACATTTTGCGGGACATCTTTTCGGTTGTAGCCAGCGGTTTGAGCAGATGGCGCACGCCGGGCAGGCTGATGGCTCTGGCCCATGACGGTAGGGTGACAAAGCCGTCGGTATTGCTCAATACCAGTTTGCTGAACGTTTCGGGATGTGTCAGGGCGGTGGCGAGCAGATACTTTCCGCCCATCGAGTGACCGGTTGCGTACACCGGGCCCTGTGCCATTGCTCCGGTTTTTTCGAGAAACTCGCGGATCAGATCGGCATAGAGCTGAAGCGAGTAGGCGACCTCCTTTGGCTTGTCGGAGCGACCGAATCCAAGCAGGTCGAGCCCGAGCACCCTGAAAGGGGCGGCAAGCTGCGGGATGACCGGATCGTAAAAGTCGAACGATGCTGAAATCCCGTGCAGAAGCAGCATCACGGGAGCATTGCCTCCTGTATCGATATAGCGGTGCCGGTGACCGCTGAGTGTAATGTGCCTGTCTTGAGCCGCCATTGCCAGAGGGCGTTATGATAACAAAGAGGTGTTGTTGCGAGGGCTGAACGGGAAGTAAAAGTAAAATAAGCAATGAACGGCAAAAAAAACGTTACGATGGCGTGATGGGGATGTTTGCAGAAAACGATGAAGAGTTATTTTGCGTTTAATGAAAATAGTGTATGTTCCCGCCAATGTCACCAAAATACTAACGTAACGTCATGACTCTGAACATGAGCAGCGTGATTCCTCGTTTGCGTCCGCATGGCCGAAGCATAGCATTGCTGCGTCGTGTCGGCATGGCGATTGTTTGTGTGGTGTTGTGCTATGGCTTGCAGGGGTGTTCCGGCAACTCCGACGACCGGAAAGCTGCGACCCCGGAGGTTCCGGAAGATCACCGCCTGACAGCTCCTATTGATCCTCATACCTTTGCCAAGGATATGCCCAGCTGGCTCGACCTCTATCGCGAGAAAAGTCTGTTGAACATCTCGAGCGTCGATCACGTCGTCATTGTGAAGTTCGAGTCTCTTGCGGATCGTGACGAGGTTTATGGCTATTACGCCGGCAAGTTTGGTGATGAGGAGAATTTCTCATCATTTCGTGATGGTCGCGACATCATCAGTTTCATGCGCGACGGTTACGGTGTAAAAATTACACTCCTCAACCCGTCTAAAAACCTCTGGTCTCTCGAATACCACCGACAGGCGATTTGAGCCCTGTGTCTGCATCGTCCGACGCTCAAGTCGGTTCTGTTTGCTGACCACAAGCGCAGTTTTTTCCCTCCCTGCAAGTCCTGCCTTTTCCCCCTCTGTTTGCCGCTTGCCTTGAGTCGCTCATGGATTCATTCAGAAAAATTTTCACGTGAGCGCAGGAATTTCCGGTGGCGGTCGTCGTATTGGTTGAGCGGTTGCCGCATTGATAATACTGGCACCCGATACGATAAACAAACATGAGCTATACGATGAAAAAGACGATTATTACGACAGCACTCCTTGCCGGATTTATCGGTGCGGCAGGAACCGCCTCAGCAGCAAATAACGACAGGCAGGCTCCGTGCCCGCCTCCAAGCGTTTCCCGGTCAGTTGACGGTCCCGGTTACGGTATGGGGCCGGATGCAAGAGCGCAGAGGAGGGCTTCGATCAAACAGGTGCTGAACCTGAGCGATCGTCAGGAACGGAAGATGGTCGAATTGCGGCAGAACTTTTTCCGGGACAGCCGCCCGGTCAGGGTTGATCTCCGGGATATGAGGCGCGATTTGGTCCTCGAATCGGTAAGAAAAAATCCGGATAACCGGAAAATTGATAAACTCACCCGCAGAATTGGCAGGGCGCATGTTCGCCTGGCAGAGATGCAAAGCCAGCATCTCAGCAAAGTGGCTTCCGTGCTCGATAAAAAGCAGCTCGGCAGGTTCATGCATATGAAAGATCGCCCTTACGGGAAGTATGGTAAAAGAGGCTGAACTATTCCTCACAGAACAGCCGCTGAAAACAAAAAAGCCGGGACTCTCTCCATCCCGGCTTTTCTGTTTCTGTTCGATTACCTCAGTGCCCCTGCCCGGTTGGGCGAATCAGTATTTCGTTGACATCCACATGCGCTGGCTGGCTGACGGCAAACATCACTGAACGGGCGATGTCGTCGGGGAGCAATGCTGGTGCGTCGGGTAATTGAAGCTGATTCCAGAACGGCGTGTCAACGACACCCGGCTCCACCAGCGTGACCCTGACGCCCTTTTTTGCTACTTCGTTGCGAATTGCCTGCGCCATGCCGGTGACGGCCCACTTGGTTGCCGAGTAGAGGTTGCTTACCGAGGTGATTCGGCCCACCACAGAACCGCATACGAGAAAATGCCCCTTGGTTTTGATCAGCTCTGGCAGGGTGAGTCGTGCGGTAGCCGCAGCGCCGAAGACGTTGGTCATCACCATGTCGCGCCACTCGTCGGGCTTGTGTTCGCCCTCGATGAATGACGAGCCGTTTGAGAAGCCTGCGTTGGCGAATACCGCATCGATCCTGCCGAAACGGTCGAGCGTTTGCTGCACCATCCGCTCCTGCTGATTCCAGTCCGACACGTCGCACGCAACGGCCATCGCCCGCTCAGCGCCCAGTTCATCCACAAGCGCCGCAAGCTTTTCCGCCGACCGCGCTGCCACCACAACCCGCCAGCCCGCTTCCACGGCCTGAATTGCCGTCGAACGCCCGATGCCGGTCGAAGCGCCGGTGATGAGAAAAACCTTTCCGTTGTCCGAAGTAGTCATGGTATCTGATTTGTGATTTCTCGAAGTTTGCGTGGGGGCAATATACGACGGTGGGGTTTTGGAGGGAACCGGGTGCGGTCACTTCATCAATTCGGGCAGTCTCGTTTTCCATTCGGGGAACAAAACCAGATCGCATTCGACGGTCGGGCCGCTCTGGTGGACGAGTTCGAGTTCGCCGATTCGCTGGCGGGGTTCTTCGGCGAAGGCGGTAGTCATGAGTTTCAGCACGGCTTTTTTGTACTCGGTGTCGTCATTGCCGGCGAGGTGGTTGCCTTTCATTTCGAGCACGATGAGTTTGCCTTTGCCTTCGGCTTGTTGCATGGCGAAGATGAAGTCGGGATAGACTTTTTCGCGCCGCCAGCCCTGCACGGCGTAGTGGCTTCGGGCGACGTTGCGGTGCCACCAGGTGAGCGCTTTCTGCTCGTCGAGATAGATGGCGATATCGCGTTCGTCCTTGCTTGAAAAGTCGCCTTTGTAGATCGGCGAGAAGAGGCTCTTTTCGAGCGGGCCGCCGTTCGTGCTGTTGAGCTGATCTGCCCCCTGCGGCTCGAAGGTTTCTGCTGTTTCGGGGAGTTGCCAGTTGTGCCCGTCGGCCCGCAGACGGAACTGGATGCGCCCTTCGGCAACGTCGTGGCGGAACACCGCTTCGGCTTTGTCCGTCCGCAGTTGTTCGAGCCACTTGCGCAGCTCTTCGACGATGAGGCCGGAAATACGCCCGAGCACTGCGTCATCAAACCCGCGACTTTTCAGCGCCGCGAGCAGATCGCCGACGATGTCGTGCGCCCACCAGGCGTTCGGCACGATGTCCGAAATCATGCGCACGGCGTAAGCGGTGTCGAAAACAAGCCGCTCCTGCGATGCGCCGACCGCTTCGGAGACGATGCGTTCAACGCCGGAATCGACGAGGCGGATGCGCTGCATCTGCTGTTCGGCGGCGGTGGCGTTGTCCGGAATTTTGGCGGCAAGCGGCGCGACGTCGATCTGCTGCCAGTTGATGGCCGAGAGGATGTCCTCTTCGTAGCGCAGCGGTCGCACGTCGCCGCCTTCGACGCGGAGCACCAGCGGCAGGTAGATTTTCGTGCTGGCGAATTTCGGGCGGCGGTGCACGGTGCGCGGGCCGGATGATAAGGTGCTGTCGCTTGACCTGATCTCCCGCACAAGGTCGCCCATGCCGTCCTCTTCGAGTCCTTTTTTGATCGCTTCGACCACCTTTGCCGTGTCGGCGTGGTGGGTGATGACGTAGCTTTCGTCGAGCAGCGGCACGCCGGTCTTTTGCGCGCCTGGCTGGCGGAGGATGCGCCCGACGAGCTGGGTCATGGCCGAGAGGTTCGAGCTGGCGGCGAGCGCGCAGAGCACGTAGGCGAAGGGGCAATCCCACCCTTCCTGCAACGCCTGCTTGGTGATGATGACGCGGATGCGGTTCAGCGGACTGAGCAGATCCTGATTTTCCGGCGCGGCCAGATCGTTGGTGTCGGCAGTCTTGATGGCGATTTCGGCTTCGTCCAGCCCGGCGGTGTTGGTGAGCCACTCCTTGACGTCGAGCGCGTGGATGTGCGCACCGTCGCGCTGGTCGCTGCCGGTGCGCTCCACCTGCACGAGCAGGATTGGGCGGATGTAGCGGCCCGTGTCAGCCTGAAGTGTGCGGGCTTCGGAATCGAGTTCGCGCAGCCTGCCGAGCGCTGCCGAGAGCGTGGTGTGCCAGTCCGAGCCGCTCCGGGGGTCGAGGTTGAGCGGCATTTTAATCATTCCTTCGCGGTCGAGGTCGATGCCCTGCACTTCGACGAGCACGTTCGAGTATCGCGCGGGTCTCGGGCTTTTGCCGCCCGTTGCGGCGACATCTTTCGGCGTGGCGGTCAGCTCCAGCACAAAGCAGGGGTTGAAGCCGTAGAGCGTCGAAAAGGCCAGCTCCGACACCGCTTTGTGCCCTTCGTCCATCACTACCACCGGCCGGACGAGGCGCAGCGCGTTGCCGAGCGAATCCTTGATTTGCGGCCAAGGATAGGCGGAATTGCCAAGGTCGTAGCAGTCGAGGTTCGGCGTGCGGTCGAGTTCCGCCGCGTGCGCCTCCTGATCGCCTTCGGGCGGAAAGAAGCCGTGCACGTCGCCCCGGTCGCGGAACATCCGCAGCGACTCCTTGTTCTCGCGGTTGCCGGACTGGAGCATCAGCAGCATCACGCAGAGGTGGCTTTCGACGTCTCGGGCGTCGAGCTGGTCGCCCTTTTCGAGGATGCGCACGGCGTTGCCCGAAAGCACGTCGAGCATCTGGCGGTAGGGGTGCTGGCGGTCGGTGAGCTGGCGTTTGGTCTGCGCGTAGATCGCTTCGTTCGGCACGATCCAGAGCACGAATTTTCTGTTCTGACCAAGATAGCGTCCGAAGATTTTCGAGAGCGCCGCGACGGCGAGAAAGGTTTTACCGCCGCCGGTCGGCACTTTGAAGACGATGTTCGGCACGGGCCGATTGAGTCCGTCGAGACGCGGCGAAAACGGAATCTGCTGTCGCGAAATAGGCAAGTTGCCCGCCTTGCGCATTGCCTCCCATGTCTCCGCTGTGAAGTCGGGCGCGTCGAGTTTGAGTTCCGGATGCTCCGCCGCGACGCGGGCGATGTCGTCCGAGCGCTTTTTCTGCGCGGCAAGCTCCGTCAGGTAATCGTCCAAACGGGCGAGCACGCGGCCCTGATAGTCGAGTTCACGTAACGCCATGCGGTCAGCTCCTTTCGATTCGGTAGAGCGCCCACGGCAGCGGCGCGAACTCCACCGGCACCTGCTCTTCGTCGAGCACTTTTTGCGACACGAACTTGGCTGGGGCGAAGACGAGGTGGCGCTTGCCCGCCGGTTTCGAGGCGGCGAGTTCACGCGCTTTGGTGAGCGTCAACGCGGAGTCGCGCGATTTGAGGAAGGCGAGGTCGGGTTTGTAGATGAGCCAGACGTGGAACGCCGACGACTCGCCGAGGTAGCCGCAGCCGTCTTCGCGTTCGACGATCGCCGCCGGATCGAGCGCTTCGCTGGTGGCCATGTGGAAGAGCAGCGCGCCCAACTGGTCGAAGCCCGGCAGGTTTTCGCCGGTGAGCATCCGCTCCAGATCGACCGCTTCGCCGAGGGTGCAGTAGGTGAAACTGCCGCCAAGCCCTTCGACCCGTTCGGTGACGCTTGTGACGCCTTCGACGAGCAGCTCGCCGTCTTTGACTTTTTTCTCGATTTTGCTGAAGCGGTGGGTTTCGAGGTTCTCGATGCCTGCAATTTCGTGCAGCAGCTTATCGGCTTTTTTGAGGTCTGTGAAGGTGAGTGATTTGCGCAGCAGCTCCTCGCGTTGCGTGCCTTTGAAGCTGTAGCCGCCAATCACCCGCCGCACGCGCTCCGCCGTGAGGCTGTCGGCATACTCCTCGCACTCGACGAGAATGAACTTCCGCTCGCCCCCATCCTTCGCATTCGCCGCCAGCACCGCGTGCGCGGTTGTGCCCGAACCGGCGAAGGAGTCGAGGATGATTGAGTTTTCGTTGGTTGCGATTTCGAGAATGCGACGAATCAGACGGACTGGTTTTGGCGTCGCAAAATCATGTTCATGAGAATTAAAGATTGCATTCAATTCTCGTTTTGATTCTTGGTTATCGCCAGCCATTTCTCTTGGCCACCAAGTGGCTGGGACAGCCCCAACTTCTTCGGCAGTAGTGTCGATAAATTTTTTAACGCGAGGCTTGCCTCGGCCAGCTGGCCACCAGATCAAGTTTTCATCAATGTTTTTTTGATGTGCCTCTGGCTCAAAAGCCCAGACGCGAGTACGTTCAGGCCAGACTTCTTTACCCGTATGTGGATTAGTAATCGGATAATAAAGGTTGGGACGTTCCTCAGCAGTCTTGTTACAAGTGTAATCACAGTCTGTCCAAAGACCTCTCTCGTCACTATCTAAATTGGCATATCTCGCTATTTGCCCTTCGCTTAGGGCAACTAAATTTCTCTGCCAGCCATTCAAATCTGTCTTTGTTTTCTTGGCGACTTTTGCATACACAATCACGTAATCGTGCATTTCAGAGAAGTTCGTAGCATCATTTTGAGGAGACTGCTTTTTCTGCCAAACGATGCTTGCGATAAAATTATCCTCCCCGAAAATCTCGTCGAGCATCATCCTTGCGTGGTGGACTTCGTTGTCGTCGAGGGTGATCCAGATGCTTCCCGCTTCGCCGAGCAGTTCGTGCAACAGGCGCAGGCGGGGCCACATCATGGCGCACCACTTGTCGTGACGGAGGCCGTCCTCGATGCCGACGGGGTTTTCGCTCAGCCACTGCTGCATCATCGGGCTGTTCACGTTGTCGTTGTAGCACCACCCCTCGTTGCCCGTGTTGTACGGCGGATCGATGAAAATGCAATCGACTTTGCCTGCGTACATCGGCAGCAGCGACTTCAGTGCGTGCAGGTTGTCGCCGTGCAACACGAGGTTGCCATCGAGCCGGGCGTCGCCGACCGACTTCGAAGCGTCCGGAACCAGCTGCCGGTGGGGTACGGCAAGGTGGTGGTTGAAAACGAACTCCTTGCCCTTGAAGCTCAATTCTGGCATGACACGGTGGTTTTTCTGGGGTGTTGTGGCCGGACGCGCCGGTTGATCTTGCCACAAATATAGGAAAACAATCGCGATACGCCGGTATTGCCTCGCCGGGGAGTAATCACGATTTTCGTAGGGGCAGCCCTCGCGGCTGCCCTTGTGCGGAATGGCTGGGTGTCTGGGCGGGCCGGGTAGCCGGAGCAGGGCAGGCGCAAGGCCTGCCCCTACAACAGTGGCGCAAACTGGCGAGAATCTTCGACGCCGATTCAGATCACCGCAAAGAATCTGGATTGCCGCGTCGCTGCGCTCCTCGCAATGATGGGAAATCCGAGGGCGGCGTGTTGGGCAGGCGCGGCCCCCGCAACAATCCGGCGAAGATCTTCGACGATGTGGTCAATTTCCCGGTTTTTGCATAGATTGGGGGCATTATTTCGTCAATCCAAAATCTGTTGTTTTCAATGGCTTTGATGGATCCGGCAAGCTGGTTGTTCGTGCTGTTCATCAGCGTCGTCTGCTCGATTGCCTGCACGATCGTTTCGTTCAAAAAGGGGTTTCGCGGTACGGCAGTGTTCGGCTGGCTGGCGATGGGCTTTTTCTTCAACGTATTCGCCCTGATTGCCATTATTCTCGCTCCGCATCACCACGAGCAGTAGTGGAGCAGGGAGGTATGGAGAAATGAAAAGGGAGCCGTGATTGGCTCCCTTTTTTTTGTTGGATTTACCTGCGGTCTCGATCTCTGTCTCTGTCTTTTCTGCCGTTGTCAGAGCGGTCTCTGTCCCTGTCCCGATCCCGATCCCGATCTTTGCGTTGATTGTCATCGTTTCTGTTTTTCCGATCGAATGAACGCTGCTGTTCCTGGTCGGACTGAATTCTCGGCTTGAAAGTTCGTCTATCGTCTTTTTTATAATCAAAATTACCGTCGGATCGTCTATCAGGTTGGAAGTCCGGTCTTCTGTCTTTTCTGTCGTCGAATCGATTATCGCGTCGGAAATCAGGCCTGTTGTCGCGTTGTTTGTCCTGCTTGTAATCACGTCGGAAGTCCGACCAACTGTCCGGTCGCCCATCTGGCCTTCTGTCGTGCCTGTTACGATCGCGAATCCTCTGTTCCCTGAAATGTCTTTGCCAATAGGAGCGGTCGTGCCGGTTGTACACGTGGTCGCGGCGTCTTCTGATGTCGTTCCAGCTGTGACGCCTGATCTGCCAGGGCAGGTCATAATATCTCACCAGTCTCCACGGGCCGCGGTAGTAGGAGGAGCGGTACCAGTCGCCGTCGCGGTAAATGAAATAGAAACTGCCGAAGCGGATGAGGTCGTAGTCCCACCCGTAGGAAACATAAAAGCCGTAATCGTCGAGGTAGATAAAATCGGGATAGTTGCTTATGACAACAACCGGGCTTCTATTGCCCAGGCTGAGATGCACGTTTAAATCCGCCTTGGCATCGTTCTGTGGCGCGAAAAGCAACGCGCCTGCAATGCCGGTGGTTGCTAAAAAGAGTGACTTTTTCATGGTCGGTAACTTTGGGTTATACACTTGATTGCAAGATCGTGTGCCATATACTCGTGAAGGAGCGCGTTGTTTGCCAGCGCCTCTTCGTCCTCAACTATATGACGTTGTCGTTAGTCAATTTCTTTCACTTGCGTGAAAAAATCTTTACAACGGGTTGATTCTACTGCATTTACGGTCAAGTGTTTCCTTTTGCCACCAACCGGTTCAGCGCAGGTCGCGGATTTTATCCAGCAGCACTTTATGGGCGGAAATATCCGGATCCTTTTCGGAGAAGCCGTTCAGTTCAAGGTTTTTGGCCACGAACTGGAGCAGGCGGCCATCAAGGTGTTCGGCGATACCGAGCATGTGCGAGCGGTGGTGCAGCAGTTCGAACAGAATGACTTTCTCGGCCTGGTTGCGTTTCATCTTTTCAAAGATGCGCGCCATAAGTTCGTCGTCGATATGACGTGAAACCTCGCTGAAGTATTCGAGCGGGAGGTCGTTGGCGTAACCTACAGCCTGGTCAACGCCCATTGTGCGGCAAACGCCGGCTGAAATCTGCGGGCGGATGTGTTCGACCATGAGCGGTATGACGATGAAGTGCGGAATGAACCGTACGATCGAGCCAATGGCGTGGTAGAGTTCGTCAAAGCCATCGGTTTTATTGTTTACCACGTCTTTGACATAGCTGGCGAGCTCCTCCTGTGTTTCAGGGGCGAGGTTTTTGAGCGATTCCGGCAAGGGGGTTTCGGTCCAGGCGAGGGTTTGTTCGATAGTTGCCATTGAGGATAGTGTTGTCCGGCAACGGAAGGCCGGAGTTGGGGCCGGGCGGGTTGAATTTCGGCGCAATACTGTCGTTCAATAATGGTATTCAAAATAATGGTGAAATGAAAAGCAATTGCGTGAGTCGATAGCTCGCTGCGGCGGGCTGCTTGGGTTCCATTCAGAAGCCGCTGCGCTTGAATCGACAAACTCGTGAGTGGGGGAGAATTAGTTGATGCTCGATTGATGGCACCGTGCGGTGCGGTGCGAGATTTGCCTATCCGCCGAGATAACAGATTGCTTGGCGCAAAGATGCTGAAGAAATGGGGGCAAGAGCGCCGTCCCGGAATTGTTCGGGACGGGTTGATACTGATAAAAGGGGGACTGGCCTTTTCAGGGCTTCAGGATTGGATAGGGCGATGGTGTGAGGAATGCAGCTGCCGAAAGTTGTGTGTAGCAACGAGCAGTCTTATTTTGTTGCAGGTTTTCAGGCTGCGATGACTTTCTGGAGTTTCACAATCGCTGCTTTTTTGGCTTTTCGTCCCTCATCCCAATCACTTCCGAACATTGCGGCCTCACTTATTTTATCCATAATAGAGGTCAGGCTTTTGATTTTTCGCCTGTCGGAACCGCTTACCTCTATTTCCAGAATCGCATTCTGCAAACACTGGATTGCATCAAGGAACTTATCCTTTTCGATATGCTGGATGGCGAGTTGTGCTATATTTGTTGTCATGGTTTATTGACGTATTTAAGTTGTGCTACGTGGGGAAAGAATACTCCTATCATAACTCGGTTAACGAGAAACGATCCCGGATATGGCTTTTTGGATTCTGAAATTCAAAGTACGGCTACTCTGTGACGTACCTCTGTAACTCAAATATATGAGTTGTGGCTATTATTTGCCAATAGTTTGTTGTGTTCTATATGCTGCTCATTTCAGGGAGCACAGGAATTACGCAAAAGCCTTTGGAATCAAACCACTGGTTTGACGTTAATGACCTTCAGTTTCTTGCGGTCTGCGAGTTGGAATTGTACGATTGCTGTCGCTGACGTTTTTTTATACTACGTTTTACGTCTGATCGATGTATTCGTAGCGTTTTTCCTCGTGATACTTGCTCAATTCCGAGATAGAGAGTCGGGATTTGTCAGGAATGTTTCCCTCGAAGTCTCTTGGCTTTGTTACTTCACCTCAATCGCTCTCAGATTGGGCACGGTGAAGAATGGCCATATCGAGGAGTCGTGACGGTTAACCCGTCGTTTTCCTCAGAAGTTTCATTGATGGAGAGGAATGTAAAGAATTCAGATGATTATATCAATGAGAATTGAGTCGGGAGTTCGGTTTGATAAACCGACTAGCTGACTTGATATTCCGTTGACCTTCCGGTACTTTGATACGGCTAATGCGCTCATGCGATCCGGTCGGGTTGTGGCTGAAGGAGACAAACGGCGATTGCTTGACCTCCGCATCAGTTTTCGAGCTGTTCGAGTATGGTGTCGAGGTGGTCGAGCGACACGGGTTTTATCAGACGGAGCCAACTGGCAATTGACCGTTGATGATAGACGGTTTTTTATGGGCGTGTTGCTTTCAGAACCTGGCGGGGAACGGATCTCCTTTGTTGCCGGTTTATCATCCAAGTGCTTTTGAGCGTTTCATACAACTATTTAACCCATACCTATTATGGCAACTATTACCCTGAAAGGTAATTCCATCAATACTGCTGGTGAGCTTCCGGCTGTTGGCAGTCAGCTTCCGGCGTTCAATCTTGTTAAGAGCGATCTTTCCGAGGTTACGCTGGCCGATTTCGCTGGCAAGAAAGTTGTGCTGAACATCTTTCCGAGTCTTGATACGGCTGTGTGTGCTGCATCGGTGAGGCGTTTCAACAAAGAGGCTGGTGAGCGGGGCGATACCGTCGTGCTGTGCATCTCCGCCGATTTGCCTTTCGCGCAGGGCCGTTTCTGCACCACCGAGGGACTTGAAAATGTGGTGTCGCTTTCGGTGTTCCGCTCGCCCGAGTTCGGCGCGGATTACGGCCTTACCATCACCGATGGCCCGCTGAAAGGCTTGCTCTCTCGTGCGGTGATCGTTGCTGATGAATCCGGCAAGGTGCTCTACACCGAGCAGGTGCCGGAGATCGTACAGGAGCCGGATTACGATAAAGCGCTCGCGGCGCTCGCCTGATTCCCTCTGATTTTTCGTGCCAGCCATGCCCGCGTGATTGCGGCATGGCTGCCGGCTCATCTCTTTTTTGTTACTATATTCATCCGGTTACGCCGGATTTTTTCATTTGTTATCACCAAGAATCGTACAAGGATGTTTACCGGAATCGTAAAGGATATTGGCACGGTCGAGGGCGTCGCGCGGCAGGGGAGCGGGATGCGTCTGAAGGTTCGCTACACTTCGGCGGCGGAGTTGGGCGACCTCTCTGTCGATGAGAGCGTGAGCATCGGCGGCGCTTGCCAGACGGTGGTGGCGGTCGGGCCGGGGTGGTTCGAGGTCGATACGGTTGCCGAGACGCTGAAAAAGACGACGCTCGGTTCGTTTCGTTCGGGCGTGAAGGTCAATCTCGAACGGGCCGTGAGGCCAATGGATCGGCTCGGCGGGCACTTCGTTCTGGGCCACGTCGATGGCGTCGGGCGGGTTTCGCGCATCGAGGAGGTGGGCGGCAGCCGCATGATTTCGGTGGCGTTCGACTCGCGCTTCGATGCCTGGATCGTCTCTGCCGGTTCCATCGCCATTGACGGCGTGAGCCTCACCGTGGCGTCGGTCGAGCCGGGCGAGTTCACCGTGGCGATCATCCCCTACACCTTCGCCAATACCACTATCACCAGCCTCGCCACCGGCAGCGAGGTGAACCTCGAATTCGACATTCTCGGCAAGTACGTTGCCCGGCAGCACTCCGCTGCTGCGCCGTCCGAGCAACCGAGCCGCATCACCGAATCGTGGCTCAGCGGCCAGGGGTTTGCATGATGCCGGACGAACACGCGCAATCCGACCTGTTCGGCTACTCCGATCCGGGCCGTTCGTCCGGCAAAGGTGGCGCGTTCCAGCCGCTCGCCGAGCGAGTGCGCCCGCGCTCGATTGACGAGCTGTTTGGCCAGGAGCATCTTGTTGGCCCCGGCGGGCCGGTCAGGAGCTACCTCGAACAGGGGCGCATTCCTTCGATGATCTTCTGGGGGCCGCCCGGTTCCGGCAAGACCACGCTCGCCGAAATCTGCGCCGGGTCGCTGAACTACCGCTTCGAGCAGCTTTCGGCCACCGACGCGGGCGTCAAGGATGTGCGCCGCGTGCTCGAAGTCGCGCAGAAGAGCCGCTCCATCGACGGGCGGCAGATGCTGCTTTTCATCGATGAAATCCACCGCTTCAACAAGGCGCAGCAGGATACGCTGCTCCACGCCATCGAGCAGGGCCTCATCGTGCTGATCGGTGCGACCACCGAGAACCCGTCGTTCGAGGTGAACCGTGCGCTGCTCTCGCGGATGCAGGTTTACATTCTCAACCCGCTGAGCGAGGCCGAGGTGCGGCGCGTTGTCGAGCGGGCCATCGAGAGCGATCCGCAGCTCGCCGCTGCCGGAGTCGAGGTGCGCGACATGGAGTTTCTGCTGGCCTACGCGGCGGGCGACGCGCGCAAGGCGCTCAACGCGCTCGAAGCTGCCCTGTCGCTCGCGCCGCGTGGAACCGTGCCGTTGGTGATCGACCGCAAGCTGCTCGAACAGGCGCTCCAGCACCGCGCTCCGGCTTACGACAAAGGCGGCGAGGCGCACTACGACACGGTGTCGGCTTTCATCAAATCGATGCGCGGCTCCGACCCCGACGCGGCGCTCTTCTGGATGGCCAAAATGATCGACGGCGGCGAAGACCCGAAGTTCATCGCCCGCCGCATGGTGATCTTCGCCAGCGAAGACATCGGCAACGCGGACCCCTACGCGCTCACGCTTGCCGTCGCGGTGTTTCACGCGGTCGAGCTGATCGGCCTGCCCGAAGCGCGGATCAACCTCGCCCAGGGCGCGACCTATCTGGCCTCGTGCCTGAAATCGAACGCGAGTTACCAGGGCATCAACGAGGCGCTGTCGGAGGTCAAAAAGGGCGCCGCCAACGTCGTGCCGCCGCTCTACCTGCGCAACGCCCCGACCGACCTGATGAAAGAGATCGGCTACGGCAAAGGCTACCGCTACCCCCACAGCTACCCCGGCCACTTCGTCGAAGAGCACTACTTCCCCGAACAGATGGAGCCAAAATCCTACTACCGCCCCACCGGCGAAGGCCGCGAAAAATTCATCCGCGAACGCCTGGAAGTGTTGTGGAAGGATCGGTACGGGGATTGATTGCATCGCATGGAAGCCGGTGGTATATTTGAAGCACAACTATAATTCATACCCCGCTATGAGCCTGCCCAGATTCTTTATTTCCCTTGCCCTTACGCTTTGCCTGGCGTTGCCAGCTTTGGCCGAGACCACGTCTGGAACCGAACCCGAAATGCCTGCTGCATCGGAGCAGGCCAAAGCAGAGCCGATGGTTATCAGCCTCGATGATGCCGTCCGAATCGGTTTGAAGCATAACCGTGATCTGGAAATTGCGCGCCTGGACAAGCGAATGGCTGGGCAGAAGGTTCGGGAGTCGTGGGCCGAGGTGCTGCCGCATCTGTCGTCGAGCCTGACCTATACCCGCACGCTGAAGCCAACGGTGATGTTTCTGCCGTCAACCATTTTTGGCGGCACCGGAGGCACGCAGGCGATCGAGATCAGTTCGGATAACTCATCCGTTGCGTCGCTCAATCTCAATCAGAATATCTTCAAGCTGTCGGCGTTCGCGGGCATCAAGGCCGCCGGGCTGGTGCGCGAGATCAGCGAAGAGTCTTATCGCCAGACCAATGCGGATGTGGTGACCTCGATCCGCCGGGCTTACTACGACGTTCTGATCGCTGCTGAAAACCGCAAGCTGGTTGAGCAGAGCATCGCCCGCTGGGAGCAGTCTCGGCGCGATACGAATGCGCTGTTCCGGCAGGGTGTGGCGGCTGACCTCGATACGCTCAAGGCTTGGCTGTCGGTCGAGAATCTCCGGCCCGACCTGATTCGCGCGCGTCACGGCGAGTCCATCGCAGCCACGAAACTGAAGGTGGTCATGGGCATTGATCAGGAAACTCGGCTCGCGCTTTCTGACTCTTTGGCTTTGAGTGAAATTCCGGTTCCACAGGGTGTTACCGCAGCATATCGAGAGGCGCTCGATAACCGTCCCGACCTCAGAAGTCTGGGGCTCCAGGTCGAAGCGGAGGATGAAAAGGTAACCGCCGCACGCTCAGAGGGCTTGCCGATGCTCAGCGCTTTCGGCCAGCTTCAGGCTCAGACTCAGTTTAACGATGACATTGCGCTTGATTCGACCCGCTGGCCAGTTTCATCCTCTGTTGGATTGCAACTCAGCGTGCCCATTTTTTCAGGCTTTGCCACCAGCTCGCGGATCGAGCAGGCGAAGATTAACCGCTTGCAGCAGAGAACCCGTTACGAAGACCTGAAAGCACAGGTCAGGGCTGATGTCGAGGTGCGACTGTCGAACGTCATCGAGGCACGCAAGCGCATTGATGTGCAATCCAAAACCATCGCGGTCGCCGAGCGTAGCTACCGCATCACCCGCCTGCGTTTGCGCGAGGGAATCGGTTCCCGACTGGAACTGACCGATGCCGAACTTCAGCTTCAGACGGCCAAGACCAACTACCTGCAAGCGGTCTATGATTATCTGATTGCTGCGACTGAATTGGAGAAATCGCTGGGAAGAATCAATCCGCCAGGTGAGGCGATGTGAGGTTGGTTGAAATCGGGATTGGTATCAGGGGGAGGGTAACCGCAAGGGCTACCCCTACGAGAAGGAATGGGAGATTGATGAGTTTCTTGGTTGTTTTGTAGGGGCGACCCTTGCGGTCGCCCTTTTCGCGTGTTGGCGTTAGCAGGGCAGGTACAGGTACCTCTACGAAAGATTCATAATCTATCAACCATATAATCCCGCGCAGGTGATTATCCCTTCATCCTGACCGCGCGGACGACGATGCTTGATGCTCGTTTCGGATCACGTCCCACTAAAAACGATTTGCTCGCCTGTAACGCAACTCGCACAATCCCGCCGATCCCAAACCTTTTTCTCTTGATCTCGCGATCCAGTTTTTCGCTGTACCAGACGTTGTAGAATGTGTCGGGGAGCCACGTGCCGATCTCCATCACAGAAAATCCGTGCTTGACGAGCAGCTTTTCGAGTGTGTCTGGGGTGAAGTGGTAGATGTGTCGGGGGGCGTCAATGGCTATCCAGTTTGGTCCGTAGCGCCGGGCATCTTGGCTTTCCAGATTGGGTAGGGCGATGATGAGCTGGCCGTCCGCATCGAGAAGCTGTCGCGCTTTGTCGAGGTTTTCGCCGATCCGGTGCAGGTGTTCGAGGGCGTGCCAGAAGATGATCCGGTCGAATCGGCGGTCAATATTGCTGTTCGGTAATTCCGTTGCCGAGATGTGCGCGAGTCCGGCGGTTCGGGCTGCCGAGGCGGCGTTCGGGTCGGGTTCGATTCCCCAAAAATTCTCTGTCGGAATACCGAAATCCTTTTGAAGCTTCAGCAGCAGTCGTCCCGTCGAGCAGCCGACTTCGAGCACCTGCGTCGCATCAGCAGGTTTGCTGATCCCCTTCATCACCATCCGAGCTTTTCCTGCCAGCAGCAGATCGCTGATTGCGAGATAGGCTTTGTCGCGCAGTGAGCGGGAGTTGGTTTGGTTCAGGAATGGGTCGTACGAGTCGCTGGGGTAGTGCTTGGCCATTTCGTCAATCGCGGGCCGGGGGTTGAGCATGACGAGGCCAGAGGCGTCGGAGCGGACGAGTTGCCACGGCTTACCGGAAAGGTTGAATCGGTCGGGAACCTGCATCAGCGGGGTGAACTCCCGGCTTCCGGAGAGGGGGCAGGGGGCCGATTCCATGAGCTTTTGTTACGAGGCCTGCTCGTTTTTCAGCTTTTCGATAGTCTCTTTGAGCTGGTCGTAGGTTCGGCGCAGGTCGTTGGAGAGCACCTTCGTTTCGCCAAGTACTGGCATGAAGTTGGTGTCGCCCTCCCAGCGGGGGACGATGTGGAAGTGGATGTGTGTATCGACGCTGCCACCGGCGACTTTACCGAGGTTCGCGCCGAAGTTGAAGCCCTGCGGCTTGTGGGTGATTTTAAGCGCCCTCATGCACAGGTCGGAGATCTGCATGATTTCAAGCATGGTCTTGTCGTCGAGATCGCTAAACTCGGGGGTCTGGCGGTAGGGAATGACCATCAGATGTCCGCAGTTGTACGGGTAGAGGTTCAGAATGGCGAAGCAGTACTCGCCGCGCGTGAGCACGTAGCGCTTTTCGTCCTCTTCCGGCGGAATGTCGGCGAAGACGGACTTGCCTTTTTCCGGCTTCGGATGTTTTTCATCCTTGAACGAATCCATATACACTTCGCGCCAAGGGGAGTACATTCTATCCATAAGAAACCACTGCTGATCGTGCGATCCGGCCAGTACTCCGGTGTCGGGTTGCCGGGATCGGCTCACATTTTAGAGGGGATTGTCATCATCAACTTCGTACCAAAGGTGGGACTCGAACCCACACGAGCTTGCGCCCACTGGATTTTGAGTCCAGCGCGTCTACCAATTCCGCCACTTTGGCATATATGGTGCGAGAGAAGGGACTCGAACCCTTACGCCTCACGGCACTAGTTCCTAAGACTAGCGTGTATACCAATTTCACCACTCTCGCGTTAAAGAACGCCAATATACGTGGTTTTCCGGGATAATACATAATCTTGTCGAATTTTCCTGATCGTGATTTAATAGCGGATTCCGTACAGGCGTTGAAAGCATAAAGATCGAAGCGTTAGGCGCTGAGTGCCAGCCGAATTGTAAGGCCTGAGCCCTGTGTTGACATAATCTCCTGCTTTCGGTTTGTTACGGAAAGCGTTATCTTCTCGATCTCCTGAGATTGGTCGATCAGACCTCTTTTTTATCACTTACAGATTCGCTGATGCAGTTCGATATACGCCGGTTTGCCTCTCTGGTTTCATGGGTTATCAGTCCTGTCGTCGTGGCACCGGCAGTTTATCTGTTTGTTGTGCTGATTGGTTACCGTGAGGAGCCTCGCCATTACGAGTGGCTTACCGTGCTTTTTCTTGCGGCAGCGATCGCGCCGATGTTTCTGATTTACGGGTTGAAGAAAATCGGCAAGGTTTCGGATTACAATATCAGTTTTCGTGAGCAGCGTTTTCTGCCGCTGTTCGTGCTGGTGGGGCTTAACCTGATCGGTTACGAGCTGATGTTGCAGCTCGATTCGCCGCGTTTTCTTTCCGGTATCCTTTTCTTCAATGCGGTCAATACGGTGGCCCTCCTTCTGGTTACGCTGCAATGGAAGATCAGTATTCACCTTTTTTCTCTCACCTCGTCGATTGCTTTGCTGGTGCTCTTTTTCGGGCCTCAGTATCTCGCGCTGCTGGCGTTCATGCCGCTCTTGATGTGGTCGCGGATTCACCTGCGGGCGCACAATTTCATGCAGACGCTGGTTGGCGGAACCATCGGATTCCTGTTGATGTATCTTGAATTCAAATGGTGGCTTGCCCTGTGAAGAAACGGCGCTACACGGTTGTGCTGGTGACGTATGGCGAGGTTGAAAAGCTCTCGGTGCGCGCGCTCTGGCCAAGTTCTCGCAAGATCGTCCAGGTGCTGACCCGGCAGATCGTGCAGTTGCCGAAGTTGCTGATCTACATGCTGGCCGATTACCGCTCGGCCAAGCACTATCTTGACTGGAAGCTGCATCGGTATCGTTCGCGGCTGGTTGAAATCAACCGGAGCCAGACCCTGGGAGTTGCCGATGAGTTTCGTCGCAATCCAGAGCTTGCTGGCGAGGTTGAAATCGAACTCGTTGATGCGTATTACTTTGTGCCGCCATTTCTGGAAGAGGTGATCGAAAAGGCGCAAGGCAGGTCTGACGGGATTCTGGTTGTGCCGATGCTTCCGGTCGAGTCGGCGTTTTCCTGCGGTCCGGCCTGCCAGATGGCTGGCGATCTCTTGGGCGAGGGGCATCTCGGATTGCTCAGAGTTGTTCGCGGCCTCTGGAAAGACGAGGCGTTGCACAGGCTCTATCTCGATCATCTGTTCGAGTCGCTTGGCTCTGTCGAAAAGCGTGGGCGGCAGGGGTTGGTGCTGGTGATTCACGGCACGATCGTGCGTAACCGAAGTGGTGAAAAGCCGTCGGTCTTCACCGGCTTGGATGAGACTTTCGAGTTTTACCGGATCATGCGCGACAAGATCATGGCTGACCCGCGCAACTGTTTCGATGAGGTCAAGATCGGTTGCCTGAACCACAAGCGGGGCGGCGAGTGGACGCCCGAGACCGTGGAGCGGGCTATCGATGAATTTGAAGGGGAGGGGTTCGACTCGGTCGCGATGTTCCCGTTCGGTTACTTCGCCGACAACAGCGAGACCGACTACGAGTCCAAAAGCCTGCTTGACCGTTCGAGCATCACGACGAAACGCTATATTCCATGCGTCAACGACTCGCCGGCATTTGCCCGGTGGCTCGCGTCAAAAATTGCTGCTGAACTTGAAGTGCTCGAACTCCAGCGCCGTGCGTTCGGTGCGGAAGAAAATGAGAAATGATTATGGATACCATAAGTAATAACGATCCTGCCGTGCGCGAAGAGCAGTATCAGCAGGCTCTCAAAAGTATCGATGCAGGGGAGTTCCAGCAGGCAATCAACCTGCTCGATCCGCTGGCCGGGCCTGCTTCGCGCGATCCGCGCATTCGCTATGCTCGCGCCGTGGCGTTGCTTTCGACCGGGCAGTACCGTCAGGCGGGCACCGATCTGGCTTTCACCGTTGTGCTCGATCCAGAATTTTTGCAGGCCTACCGGCATCTCGGCTACGTGCTGCTCTCCATGGGTAAGGAGGAGGCTGCGATCAAGGTGCTCAAAAAGGCGCTCGATCTCGATCCGGCATTCGTCGATGCCTGGTGCGTGCTTGCCGATGTCTATATGGATCTCGGCGAGAACGACAACGCGCTCGAAGCGCTTGACAAGGCGCTTGAACTTCAGCCTCGCAACACCGAGGTGCACTGCAAGCTGGCCATGTATTACTTATCGAGAGGCGACATCAAGGGCTTGCGCAGCGAGTATGAGCTACTCAAAGAGATGGAGCCCGATGTGGCAGCCCAGATTGCCGAGCTGCTGCCGTGAACTAAACAATCAGATTGCGATGAAAATTTTCCCCGATGAGGAGACGAGAAAGCGATTTATGAAAAACGGGCTGCCGGTTCTTTTAGCCGTGGTGTGGGCGCCGATTATCTGGATGGTTCTGGCTGCCGTGCTGGGGCCGTTGCTCGAACGGGTTTTGCCTTTGTGGCAGTTGGTTTTTCTCGTTATCGGCATGATGACAGTGTTTGCTATGGTTATGCTCGTCCGACTGTTCAGAATTGTTGGGTTAAAGGTTTTTGGAGATAAGGGTGAATTGGTAAAAAATTAAGACCGTTAAGCGTTCTTGGCTTAAATAGGTGGGGCTGCTCGTTTTCTGCGCATGTTTTTTGTGTCGAAAAAAACACCTTTTTCTCTCGGGTTGAACGGTTTTTATTCTTATATTTGCGGCACTTGATTCAGAGGCTTTTTCAAGCCCGCATAGAAAAGGGAGCCAAAAACTCCCTTTCCTTTTAATGTCAAACAGCTGAACATGGATCAGACGTTAAGCAATTTTGGTACCGTTTTTGTGTTCCTCGTCCTCGGTATCGTGTTTGTGGCAGGTGGTTACCTGACGGCGAGAATGCTCCGCCCGAGCAGGCCCAACGAGGAAAAGCTTTCAACCTACGAGTGCGGTGAACCGGCTGTGGGCAGTGCATGGGTCAAGTTCAATATCCGCTTTTATGTCGTCGCTCTTATCTTCATCATCTTCGATGTCGAGGTTGTGTTTCTCTATCCTTGGGCAACCGTGTTCAAGGAGCTTGGCACGTTTGCGCTTGTTGAAGTGCTGATTTTTGCCGGCATTCTGGTGCTGGGACTTATTTATGCATGGGTGAAGGGTGACCTGGACTGGGTGCGTCCGACTCCGAATATCCCGAAAATGCCGGAGCTGCCGAAACGGCACTCGTCTGGTCGTTCGAACGGATAATCTTTCAATCATCATCGATTACACGCTATGGGTTTGCTTGATGCAAAGGTATCGAACCGGAATGTTCTGGTGACATCGGTTGACAATGTGATGAACTGGGCCCGCCTCTCTTCTCTGTGGCCTATGGGTTTCGGTCTTGCATGCTGCGCTATCGAGATGATGGCAACCAACGCTTCGAACTACGATCTCGAACGCTTCGGGATTTTTCCGCGTTCGTCGCCTCGTCAGTCCGACCTGATGATTGTGGCCGGTACGGTCACCATGAAGATGGCCGAAAGGGTGGTGACGCTCTACGAACAGATGCCAGAGCCTCGTTACGTGCTTTCGATGGGAAGCTGCTCGAACTGCGGTGGGCCTTACTGGGATCACGGTTACCACGTGCTCAAAGGTGTTGATCGTGTCATTCCTGTCGATGTGTATGTGCCTGGTTGCCCTCCGCGTCCCGAGGCGCTGATTGGTGGTCTGATGAAGATTCAGGAGCTGATCCGTATGGAGGGACTTGGTATTTCGCGCGAAGAGGCTCTGAAAAAGCTTGCTGACAAGAGCGTCGATGCCCAGCAGGTGCTCGACCAGACTCGCAAAGCGGCCATAGCGTAACAACTATTATTCAATCGAGAGACAAGGGAATGGAAGAAGCAGCAAACCAGATGTCGCCAGCGGTTCTTGAGAGCAAGGCCGCCTATGATATTATCAAAGAGCGGTTCGGTGATGCGGTGTCGGAGTTCGATGCCAATCCCACCATGCCATTCTTTGAGGTGCTTGACGCAAGTCGATGGGTAGACATCGCGCTCTACATGCGTGATAATTCTCTCCTTCAATTCAACTACCTTGCCTGCCTTTCGGGTATGGATTATCCCGAAGAGGAGAGGCTTGGTATTGTCTGCAATTTCGAGTGTATCGGCAAGTACACGCACAAGATTGCTGTCAAGGTCAAGTGCGCGCGTGATGGAGGCGCCATTCCTTCGGTTTCGTGTGTCTGGCATACGGCCAACTGGCACGAGCGCGAGGCTTATGATATGTACGGCATGGTTTTCGAAGACCATCCCGATCTGCGACGGATTCTTTGCCCGGAAGACTGGACAGGGTTTCCGCTTCGCAAGGATTACAAGGTTCAGGAAACCTATCATGGCATCAAGGTTCCGTACTGACGCCAACTACGACGCTAACAGACGAGAGCATAAAACGTAAACAAGCTTCCGAGCATGCAGGAATTAGGTAAAGTCGAATCGAACTCCATAAGGGTCACCCGTCAGGATGACAAGCGCGTCACTATCGAAAAGGATCTCGATACTGAACACATGTTGCTCAGCATGGGACCGCAGCACCCGTCGACTCACGGTGTGTTGCGTCTCGAGTGCATTACCGATGGTGAGGTGATCGTCGAGGCCGAGCCTTATCTTGGCTACCTTCACCGCTGCTTCGAGAAGCACTGCGAAAACGTCGATTACCCCGGCATTGTTCCCTACACCGACAGGATGGACTACCTTGCCGGCATGAATAGCGAACTTGCCTACTGCCTTACCGTCGAGAAACTGCTCGACATCGAAATTCCCCGCCGCGTCGAATTTATCCGGGTCATCGTTTCAGAGCTGAACCGGATCGCCTCCCACCTGGTGGCTATCGGTACTTACGCAATTGACCTCGGCGCATTCACTCCGTTCCTCTTCTGCTTCCGCGACCGTGAGCACATTATGAACTTGCTCGAATGGATTTCCGGCGCGCGAATGCTTTACAACTATATCTGGATTGGCGGCCTTGCCTATGATGTTCCGACGGACTTCAAAAAGCGCGTCGCCGAGTTCGTTACCTATTTCAGGCCAAAAGCCACGGAGCTTTACAAGCTTTTGACTGAAAACGAGATTTTCGTCAAGCGTACTTACGATATTGGCATCATGCCTCCTGACGTGGCCATCAACTATGGCTGGAGCGGCCCGATGCTTCGTGGTTCCGGTGTCAAGTGGGATTTGCGCCGCAACGATCCCTATTCGGTCTACCCGGAACTCGACTTCGACGTCTGCGTCCCGGACGGCAAGTTCTCCGTCGTTGGCGACTGTTTGTCTCGCCACGTTGTTCGTGCACTCGAAATGGAGGAAAGCCTCAAGATTATCGAGCAGTGTCTCGACAAGATGCCTGAAGAGCAGGGGTTCGACCCGCGGGCGCTGATCCCGAAGAGAATCAGGCCGAAAGCAGGCGAGGTGTATGGCCGTGCCGAGAATCCGAGAGGGGAGCTGGGCTACTATATCGTCAGCGACGGAAAATCAACCAAGCCGGTTCGTTGCAAAGCCCGCTCTTCGTGCTTCGTCAACCTGGCGGCAATGAAGGATCTTTCAAAGGGGCAGTTGCTTCCTGACCTGGTGGCCATCATCGGCAGCATCGACATCGTGCTGGGTGAAGTTGACCGCTGAGAGTTTTATCAAGTTCAAATTTATTTCAAGCAGGTTCGCCTATTGATATGAGTGCATCACCATCTCTGAATACCTGGTCCGACGCCCTTTCAGGATTGTCCATCGGCTGGTTCCCGCTCGGTCTGGTCATTGTCGCGGCCATTCCACTCGTGTTCATCGCCTTGTACGCCTTGACCTACGGCGTGTATGGCGAGCGCAAGATTTCAGCTTTCATGCAGGACAGGCTTGGCCCGATGGAGGTTGGCTTCTGGGGTATTCTGCAGACGCTGGCTGACATTCTGAAGCTTCTCCAGAAAGAGGATATTGTGCCGAAGATGGCCGACAAGTTCCTCTTCGTGATTGGCCCCGGTATCCTTTTCGTTGGTTCTTTCCTTGCTTTTGCGGTGCTTCCGTTCGGCCCGGCCTTCATCGGCGCCGACCTCAATGTTGGCCTGTTCTATGCGATCGGTATCGTTGCTCTTGAAGCGGTCGGTATCCTCGCCGCCGGTTGGGGCTCCAACAACAAGTGGGCACTCTACGGTGCGGTTCGCAGCGTGGCCCAGATCGTCAGTTACGAAATTCCGGCTGCCATCGCGCTCTTGTGTGCCGCCATGCTGGCCGGTACGCTGAGCATGCAGCAGATCACCATGTTGCAGGCTGGCCCTGGCGGCTTCATGCACTGGTTCCTGTTCACCAACCCGATCGCATGGCTGCCGTTCCTGATTTATTTCATCTCCTCGCTTGCCGAAACCAACCGTGCGCCTTTCGATATTCCCGAAGCTGAATCCGAGCTGGTTGCCGGTTACTTCACCGAGTACAGCGGCATGAAGTTTGCCGTGATCTTCCTTGCTGAATATGGCAGCATGTTCATGGTGTCGGCGATTATCTCGATCGCGTTCCTCGGCGGCTGGACCTCTCCGCTTCCGAACATCGGCGGGCTGGAACTCAATGCCATGACCAGCGGACCGGTTTGGGGTGCGTTCTGGATTATCATGAAGGGCTTCTTCTTCATCTTCGTGCAGATGTGGCTTCGCTGGACGCTTCCCAGGCTCAGGGTTGACCAGCTCATGTACCTCTGCTGGAAGGTGTTGACTCCGTTCTCCCTGGTCGCATTTGTTCTGACCGCAATCTGGGTGATCAACCATTAATCGTGAGAAGACAGACAGGCAAGCAAGACGAACAACAAAAACTATGAGCGAGTACTTCAGCAATATAAAGACCAGTGCGACTACCATCGCGACCGGCATGGGCATTACCCTCAAGCACTTCTTCAATGCGGTCAAGCGCAAGGGAGATGCGGGTATTGACGATGCCGATTACTTTCGTCAGGTTGATGGTCTGTGCACGTTGCAGTATCCGAAGGAGGCTATTCCGACGCCACCGCACGGACGCTACCGCCTGTATTGCGACATCGACGACTGCATCGGCTGCAAGCAGTGCGAGCGCGCCTGCCCGGTTCAGTGCATCAAGATTGAAACCATCAAGGCGACCAGCGACGATCTCGAAGCTTGCGGCAAGACCTCAGGCGGTCAGCAGAAGCGGATGTGGGTTCCGGTTTTCGATATCGATACGGCCAAATGTATGACCTGCGGTATTTGCGAAAGCGTTTGCCCGACCGATTGCCTGTATCACACGCCTGTAGCTGATTTCTCGGAGTTCAATGTTGAGAATATGATGTATCACTTCGGCAACCTGTCGAAGATCGAGGCTGAAGCTAAAGCCAAGAAGCTTGCCGAGCAGCAGGCCAAAGCCGCCAAGGAAAAGGCTGCCGCTGGAGGAGCTCCTGGGGCAAAGCCGGCTCCCAAGCCGAAACCGAAACCGGCACCGCCTCAGGCCTGAGGGCTAACATGAGATATAACCGTTAGCTGTTCGATACGGCTTTTGGTTGAATGATTAACTGTAGATGAATGCAACGGCGAGAACGGCGCCGAATACCAACAAGTGCTGATAAATCATGAATGAACTGACCATTCCAATCATCTTCTACATCTTCGCAGCTGTGACGGTTGTGTCGGCGGCGTTTGTCGTGTTCTCGAAAAACGTCATCTACTCGGCCTTTTCGCTGCTCTTCACCTTTTTTGGTGTGGCAGCCCTCTACGTCTTTCTCAGCGCAGACTTTATCGCCGTAACACAGGTCGTTGTCTATGTTGGCGGTATTCTGGTGTTGCTGCTCTTCGGTGTCATGTTCACCAACACCATCATGTCAACCGAGCTGAAAGCCGATGTGATGCACGTGGTGCCAGGAGTTATTTTGCTGCTCCTCATGATTGCCGGTATGCTGTTCACCTTCTATACCGGAGGTGGTTGGATGCCAGGCTTGGTGCAGCTTCAGGGCAGTGTTGTCGAGAGTATCGGTCTGGAAACGATGTCGCGTTACATGCTGCCGTTTGAAATGGTCTCAATCGTGCTGCTGGTTGCCCTGCTTGGCGCTGCGTACCTGGCTCGCTACGACAAGGCTCAAAACAAAGAACAATAAGGGGAGTTCAAGAATACATGGAACAGTTACTGTCGATTGGCGTTAATCACTTCCTGACGATTTCCGTTTTGCTTTTCAGCCTCGGCATGTTTGCCGTTATGACCCGCAAAAACGCCATCGTCATTCTGATGGGGGTTGAGCTGATTCTCAATGCCGCCAATATTAACTTCCTGACCTTCTCCAAGTACAATGGAGGCATGGAGGGCGTGATGTTCAGCCTTTTTGTGATTGTGCTGGCTGCTGCTGAAGCTGCCGTTGCCTTGGCTATTGTGATCAATATTTTCAAGACCTTCAAGACGGTCGATGTGTCGAGTGTGGACACTATGAAAGAGTGACTCGTCACGCTTAACTCTTAAAGCTGCAAATTCTCTGTAAACCGAAACATGATGCACAGTTTAATCCAGTTATCGATCGCTGTCCTGCTCTTGCCGCTGCTCTCGTTTGTGGTGCTGATATTCTTCAACCGCAGGCTGCCGCGCAATGGCGATTTTGTTGGTATCGGCCTGTTGGGGACGTCTCTGGCGATCTCCCTCTATATTTTCTGGACCGTGATTGTTCAGCACTACGATCCTGCTTTCAGGGTTGCCTGGGATTTTACATGGCTTGATTTCGGCAATGTGCCCGGCGTCGGTCCACTGCAGATCAAGATGGGGATTGTGATCGACAACCTCACCGCGATCATGCTGGCGATGGTCAATCTCATCAGCTTCCTGGTGCATCTCTATTCTACCGGTTACATGAAGGGCGAAACCTATTACGGACGCTTCTTCGCTTATCTCGGAATCTTCACTTTCTCGATGTTCGGCATCGTTCTTTCCGACAACCTTTTCTCGATCTATATTTTCTGGGAGCTTGTCGGTCTGTCTTCCTATCTCCTCATCGGTTTCTACTTCCACAAAGACAGTGCGGCCGATGCACAGAAAAAGGCTTTCCTGACCAACCGCGTCGGTGACATCGGCATGTGGCTCGGTATCCTTATTCTTTATTCGCAGTTCCACACTTTCGGCTATCAGGAGATTTTCGAGCATATCAAGAATGGCGACTTCCACATGTCGCAGGCCTGGCTGACTGCCGCTGGCGTGTTACTCTTCATGGGCTGCGTCGGTAAGTCTGCTCAGTTCCCGCTGCACGTCTGGCTGCCGGATGCTATGGAAGGCCCGACTCCTGTATCGGCGCTTATCCACGCGGCGACGATGGTTGCTGCCGGCGTCTACTTCGTGGCACGTATCTTCGTGATTCTGACGCCTGATGCTTTGCACGTGATTGCCTTTATCGGTGCGTTCACCGCTTTCATGGCCGCGACCATTGCTATTACCCAGCACGACATCAAGCGCGTTTTGGCCTACTCGACTGTTTCGCAGCTCGGTTACATGGTGCTCGGCCTCGGCGTCGGTGCTTACTCTGCTGCGTTGTTCCACCTTCTGACGCACGCTTTTTTCAAGGCCTGCCTCTTCCTCGGTTCTGGCGCGATCATTCACGCTATGCACCACGAGCAGGATATGCGCTGGATGGGTGGCCTTTACAAGAAGATGCCGTGGACCTTCGTCACGTTCATGATTGCTACGCTTGCGCTGGCCGGTCTGCCGCTTACCAGTGGCTTCCTTTCGAAAGATGCTATTCTTGCCGGTTCGCTTGGCTTTGCAGCAGTCGAGGGCGGCGGGATATTCTATCTGATTCCAGTGCTCGGTTTTGGTGCAGCAGTTCTGACCGCATTCTACATGGGCCGCCAGATCTGGCTGGTCTTCTTCGGCGAGAGCCGTACCCATCTCAAACCGGCTGACGATCATGGCCACGACGACCATCACGGTGACGATCACGGACACCACGAGGTTCACGAGGTCGCCTGGAACATGAGGCTTCCGCTTGTGGTGCTTGCAACGCTTTCAATTTTCGTTGTCTTCTCGCCCGATCCGTTCGACGGTGGCAAGGGTTGGTTTATGCACCTGGTGCAGACCCCGCCGACCGTGGTCAGCTCAGGCGCGGCTTCGCATCACGAAGAGGCAGGTATCCATACCGTCGAGGCAGGCATGTTGCTCGCCGAGGCGCATACGGATAGTCATCACGCTGAAGTTGCTGCCGCTCACGAAGGCCACGCTGCCGAAGCTGCTCACGGACAGGAATCTCATGATGATGCCCACGGTGACCACCACGGTCCGGTGTACGATGATCCCCGTCAGGCCGAGATCGCTCACATGACGCACGAGAATCACTATACGGCCATCAAGCTGTCGTCGATCATGGTGGTTATCGGTATCGGTATGGCGCTGATTTTCTATGTTTTCAGAATCATCGATCCCGACAAAACGGCCAAGGCCATTCGCCCGCTGTATCTCTACTCTTTCAACAAGTGGTACTGGGACGAGATTTACAATGCGACCATTATCAAGGGCTCACTTCTGATCTCGAAAATTTTTGCCTGGTTCGATACCAATATCATCGATGGTATCGTCAATGGTGTGGCGACTGTTTTCAGGAAGTTCGCCTTCTTCAATGGCAATGTTGACAAGTATGTCGTGGACGGTATGGTTAATTTCACCGCCTTTACCGTTCAGACCACTGGCGCCGTCTTCAGAAAGATTCAGACGGGTAAAGTGCAGACCTATTTGCTCATGGTGGTCTTTGCAGTTCTGGGCTCGTTTGCCTGGTTCATCGCGCAATTCATGAAATAACCGAACGATTTAATTTATCTCCGAACATAACAGGTACTGAACATGCTGAGCTTAATTGTATTTCTGCCGATCATTGCCGGACTTATCATTTTGGCTGTGCCCGCGTCGCAGAAGCAGATCATCAGGATCGTGTCGCTCCTGGCTGCGTTGGCGCAGGGGGTGCTCGCCTATCTCATCTGGCGTCAATACGACCCGACGATGGCGGGTATTATTGCTGCACCCGGAGGGTCTCCGGAAGGTTCCTTCCAGATGATCGAGCGTCTTCCGTGGATCTCACTCGACCTCGGCTCGTTCGGCCCGCTGAACATCGAGTACTTCCTCGGCGTTGACGGCCTTTCGATTACGATGGTCATCCTGACCGCGCTGATTTCGATCATTGGCGTGCTGTCGAGCTGGACGATCCAGAAGCAGGTCAAAGGTTACTTTATTCTCTATAACCTGCTCAGCACGGCCATGATGGGCTGCTTCGTGGCGCTTGACTTCTTCCTGTTCTACGTGTTCTGGGAGCTGATGCTTCTTCCGATGTACTTCCTCATCGGTATCTGGGGCGGTCCGAGAAGAGAGTATGCAGCAATCAAGTTCTTCCTCTACACGCTGTTCGGTTCGGTGTTCATGCTTCTGGTTATGATCGGCTTGTACTTCAGCGTTATCGATCCGGTGACCGGTCACAACACCTTCAGCCTTGTCGCGATGGCCAGCCAGGAGAACTACATTCCTGGTGCTATTCTCGGCCCTGAAAGCACGACCTGGAGATATATCGCCTTTATCGTTCTGTTTGTCGGTTTCGCCATCAAGGTCCCAATGTTCCCGTTCCACACCTGGTTGCCTGATGCTCACGTTGAGGCTCCGACTCCGATCTCGGTTATTCTTGCCGGTGTGCTTCTGAAGCTCGGTACCTATGGTATGATGAGGATCAACTTCCCGCTGTTCCCTGAGGTATTCCAGGCTGGTCTTTATGTGATCGGCGTGTTCGGCGCGATCAACATCATCTACGGCGCATTCTGCGCTCTGGCCCAGCAGGATCTGAAAAAGATGGTTGCCTACTCGTCGATCAGTCACATGGGTTATGTGCTGCTCGGTCTGGCTGCTGCCAATACCGAAGGTATGATCGGCGCCCTGTACCAGATGTTCAACCATGGTACCATTACTGCAATGCTCTTCCTTCTGGTTGGTGTCATTTACGACCGCGCACACTCTCGTCAGATCGACAAGTTCGGTGGTCTGGCTACCTATATGCCGGTCTATGCCGGTTTCGTGACCGTCGCATGGTTTGCTTCGCTTGGCCTTCCTGGCCTGAGCGGCTTTATCTCCGAGGCGCTTGTTTTCGTCGGTGCGTTCACCGAGCCGATCACCCGCCCGATCGCTATCGTTTCGGTGCTCGGTATCGTTTTCGGTGCTGCTTACCTGCTCTGGTCTCTGCAGAGGATGTTCCTCGGCAAGCGCAAGCCGGATGCACTGTATGAACTTGAAACTGATGCAAATGGCCATGAGCACATCCACTTCCACGACTGGAAGGGTAAGCTCGATCTCGATGCTCGTGAACTGACCATGCTTGTTCCGCTGACCATTATTGTTATCGTTCTCGGCGTTTATCCGATGCCGGTGATGGGACTGTTGACCAGCAGCATTAACAAGCTTGTCGAAGTTCTCGGCCCGGTTGCCATGACGGCGATGCATTGATCCGGTAATCCAAGTAAAAAGACTAAACGTTTGAGCACTATGTTCGAAATGCCATCAGGCGCTGAAATACAGAGCATCATATCGACGCTCAAGGGCGGTGCCGGATATTTTCTCCCTGAAATCTACCTGTCGGCCCTGTTTCTGGTGCTGATCGCCATCGATCTGCTCACCGGCAGGAAGAACAGCCGGCTGCTCGGGGTTGCGACCATTGCCGGTCTGCTCGGCAGCCTGTACTTTGTTTTTCAGCAGCAAGCCATGCCTGATACTCAGTTCTTCTTTGGCTTGTACGCGCTTGACAGGTTTGGAATCTTCTTCAAGTACTTTTTCATTGCCTCGGGTATTCTGGCCGTGCTGACCACCATGGTGGATGACACGATGAAAAAGCACGACTCCGGCATGGGTGAGTACTATGCGCTGACGGTGGCCATGGTTGTCGGCATGATGATGATGGCCTCTTCAAACGAGTTGCTGATGCTCTTCCTCGCCATGGAGCTGGTCAGCCTTTCGGCGTATGCTCTTACCGGTTACTACAAACGTGAGAAGCGCTCTTCTGAGGCTGCGCTCAAATACCTGGTTTATGGCGCTGTCTCATCGGGAATGCTGCTGTATGGTTTTTCGCTGATCTACGGAATGACCGCCGAGACCAATCTCATCCGGATCAACATGATGCTGATCGCTCATGGTTACGATCCTCTGGTCATGATTCTGGCTTCATTGCTCATCATTGCCGGCCTGGGTTACAAGATGGGCGCTGTGCCGTTCCACTTCTGGAGTCCCGATGTCTATGAAGGTGCCCCGACTCCGGTGACCGCATATCTCTCTGTTGCCTCGAAAGCTGCCGGTTTTGCCATGCTCATGCGCTTCTTCTACGTGGCGATCCCACATGGAATGACCGGATATGAAAATTTTCTGCACATCGATTGGCTCATGATCCTGATGGTCATCTCTGCGGCCTCGATGATTTATGGTAACGTCGTGGCTATCTGGCAGAAGAATGTCAAGCGTTTGCTCGCTTACTCTTCGATCGCTCATGCAGGTTATCTGCTGCTTGGCATCATTACGATGAATGAACTGGGCGTCCAGGCGACCCTGGTTTATCTGGCCTCCTATCTCCTGATGAACTACGGTGCATTCTATGTTGTGATTCTGATCGCCAACCGCACCGGAAGCGAAAATCTTGACGATTACAAAGGGCTCGGTAAAAAGATGCCGTTGGCTGGTGCAGCGCTCACCGTGTTCCTGATTTCTCTGGTCGGTCTTCCGCCGACTTTTGGGTTCATTGGCAAGCTGATGATTTTCTCGGCTTTGCTAGCCAAAGGAAGCGTGTTTATGTGGCTGGCTCTGATCGGTATCCTCACCAGCGTCATCTCGCTCTACTACTACATGCTCATTCCGCTCAACATGTACCTTCGGGAGTCGGAAAATCCGCAGGACGATGTGGTTGAGACTGGCATGGGAGCCAAGCTCGTGACGGCTGCGCTTATGATCCTGACCCTCTGGTTCGGCATCTTCTTCCAGCCGATTGCCAACTTTGCTCATTACTCTTCGGTGCTCTTTGGCGCGATGCTGCACTGAACGATTTTCTGCATAAGCTCTGCGCGAGCCTTAAAAACCTGGCCTTATCTTTAGAATGGCCGGGTTTTTTTTGTTTGAAGCAGGTGATGGAATTAATAAATTTCAGTTGGACTGATGTTTTATGAATAACAATTGTTATGTATATTAATTGTATAGCAATCGTGTGATGCCAAGTCGGTAGTTGAGGAGAATGCTTCCCGACAGCTTTTTCCCCGGATACCGTGAATCTTCATCCAAAGCCACGGAGGGTTCCATGCCACAAAAGCAGACATTCGCTGAGGTATTTAAGTCACGAGGCCTCTCGCGAAGGGATTTCCTGAAGTTTTGCAGTCTCACCTCGGTCGCCCTCGGCCTTGCGCCGTCGATGCTTCCCAAGGTCGTCCACGCTATGGAGACCAAACCCCGCACACCGGTCATCTGGCTTCACGGCCTCGAATGTACCTGCTGTACCGAATCCTTCATCCGCTCCTCTCATCCCATCGTTGCCGACGTTATCATGAACATGATTTCGCTCGATTATGACGACACCCTGAGCGCTGCGGCGGGCCATCAGCTCGAAGAGGTGCGCAGGCAGATCATGAAAGAGTACAAAGGTCAGTACATCCTCGCCGTGGAGGGTAACGTGCCGACCAAGGATGACGGTATGTACTGCATCATCGGTGGCGACTCGTTCCAGAATATCGTGAAGGAAACTGCCGCCGACGCGGCTGCGGTGATCGCATGGGGCGCATGCGCTTCATTCGGCTGTGTGCAGAATGCCGACCCCAATCCCACCGGAGCGCAACCCATCGACAAGATCATCAGCGGGAAGCCGATCATCAAGGTGCCAGGCTGCCCGCCGATTGCCGAGGTGATGACCGGCGTGATCACTCACGTGCACACTTTCGGTGAGCTTCCGGAGCTGGATCGCATGGGCCGCCCGAAAGCGTTCTACAGCACCCGGATTCACGACAAGTGCTATCGTCGTTCGTTCTTCGACGCGGGCATGTTCGTCGAGTCGTTTGACGATGAATCGACCCGCAAGGGGTGGTGCCTCTACAAGATGGGCTGCAAGGGGCCAACCACCTACAACTCCTGCTCGAAAATCCAGTGGAACGAGGGCACCAGTTTTCCGATCGGTTCTGGTCACCCCTGCATCGGTTGTTCCGAACCGAACTTCTGGGACAAGGGGCCATTTTACACGAGGCTCGCTGATGTTGAACTGTTCGGTACCGATTCGACCGCCGACAAGATCGGTATGGTGGCGCTCGGCGCAGCGGCTGCCGGTGCGGCCGCTCACGCCGCCGTGACGGCGGTCAAACATCGCGGTGACGGAAAGGAGTCTGAACAATAACCCAAGGAGTAGCGAGCATGTCGAAGAAAATCGTTGTCGATCCGATTCCCCGCATCGAGGGGCATCTGAGAATAGAGGCGAAGATGAATGACGCCAACGTCATCGAAGATGCGTACAGCACCGGCACCATGTGGCGTGGCATCGAGGTGATCCTCAAGGGGCGCGATCCGCGTGATGCCTGGGCCTTCGCCGAGCGAATCTGTGGCGTCTGCACAACCGTTCACGCGCTGGCGTCGGTGCGCTGCGTCGAAGACGCGCTCGGTATCGAGATTCCGAAAAACGCTCGCATCATCCGGAACCTGATGAACGCAACGCAGCAGACGCAGGATCACCTGGTGCACTTCTACCACTTGCACGCCCTCGACTGGGTTGATGTGGTCAGCTCGCTGAAGGCCGATCCGAAGCAGGCTTCACAGATCGCGCAGAGCATCTCGCCCTGGCCGAAGTCATCGGTTGGCTACTTCAAGGACTTGCAGAAGCGGCTTGTGGCGTTCGTCGAGAGCGGCCAGCTCGGCATCTTCTCCAATGGCTACTGGGGTCATCCGGCCTACAAACTGCCTCCGGAGGTAAACCTGATCGCCGTGGCGCACTACCTCGAAGCGCTCGAGTTCCAGAAGGAGATCGTCAAGATCCAGACCATCTTCGGCGGCAAGAACCCGCATCCGAACTACGTAGTGGGTGGTATGGCCTGCGCCATCGATCCCAACAGCGACACGGCCATCAACATCGAACGGCTTTCGATGGTCAAGACGATCATCGACCGCACGCAGGAGTTCATCGACCAGGTCTATATTCCCGACCTTATCGCCATTGCCGGGTTCTACAAAGGGTGGCTCTACGGTGGTGGCCTCGGTAACTTCATGAGCTACGGCGACTTCCCGGAGACCACGCTCGACGACTACGATAAGCTGCTGTGGCCGCGCGGTGTGGTGATGGGCAAAGACCTCACGACGGTGCTTGACGTCGATCCGCGCGACATGTCACAGGTCAAGGAAGAGATTGCCCATAGCTGGTACACTTACAGCGACGGCAGTGACGATGGAAAACATCCCTGGGAGGGGGAGACCACCCCGAACTACACCGGCCCGAAGCCTCCGTTCGAGTTCCTCGATACGGACAAAAAGTACAGTTGGCTCAAAACGCCGCGCTGGAAAGAGCAGCCGGTAGAGGTCGGCCCGCTGGCCCGCGTGCTGGTGGCCTACGCAAAGGGCGACCCGATGATCACCGAGACGGTTGGCATGGTGCTCTCCAAACTCGACATCGGTCCCGAAGCGCTCTACTCGACGCTCGGACGGACGGCGGCGCGCGGCATCGAGTGCAAGCAGACCGCAGGGTTCATGCGCCACTTCTACGACGAGCTGGTGTCGAACGTCAAAACCGGCGACTACCAGACCTTCAACAGCGAGCGCTGGGAGCCTTCGACCTGGCCGAAGGAGTGCAAGGGATTCGGCTACACAGAAGCGCCGCGCGGTTCGCTCGGCCACTGGATCAGGATCGAAGACGGCAAGATCGGCGACTACCAGATCGTGGTGCCATCGACCTGGAACGCCTCGCCGAGGGACGGACGCGGCAACTCCGGCGCGTACGAAGCCGCGCTCAAAGGCACGCCGATGCATGACCCGTCGCAGCCGCTCGAAATTCTGCGCACGGTGCACTCGTTCGACCCCTGCCTGGCCTGCGCGTCGCACGTGTTCGACATGAACGGCAACGAAATTACCAAGGTAACGATCGTTTAAGACGGAGGTTGTCATGGGACGGATTATCGAAGAAATCTATGTCTGGCGTCTGCCGGTAAGGCTCTATCACTGGGTGAACGCTTTCAGCATTGCAGTGCTGCTCGGTACCGGTCTGTACATCGCCTATCCCGTGCTGGCAGCGCCATCCGGTGAGGCGACATTCCACCACGGCATGGCGACCTGGCGAGGCGTGCACTTCGCGGTGGCGTTCGTATTCATCGCCAACTTCCTGTTCCGGATGTACTACGCGCTGATGGCCCGTAACGATCAGTATGCCCGCTTCGGCGGCTTTCAGCCCTGGAAGCCCTCGTGGTGGGGGACGCCCTTCAAGGAGCAGATGTCCGCCTACCTGTTCCTGCGCAAAGGCGAGCCGAACTACGTCGGCCACAACCCGGTGGCCGCGCTGACCCACTTTCTGTTCATCTTCTGCGGTTCGGTGTTCATGATCGCTTCGGGTCTGGCCATGTATGGCGAGAACAACCCCGGTGGCTTCTGGGAGAGTCTCTTCGGCTGGATGCTTCCGCTTCTTGGTGGCAGCTATAACCTCCGCTTTGCCCACCACGCTGTAGCATGGATTTTCCCGTTCTACATTCTGGTGCACCTCTACGCCGTTTTCCGTCACGATATCGTCGATCGTAGCAGTGTAACCTCTTCGATCATAACCGGTTACAAGCATAAGGTTGAAGATGAAGCCGCGCTGTAGTGAGTGGCGGACTTTGTGGACGATGTGGGCTTGGTGGACAAGATTTGGAAGGATCGGCTGTTGTCCCTATAAGTCCTATTTGACCTATCAGACCTATAAATCTTACATTCCCCAGTGAACAAAATCAATGTCGTCGGTCTCGGCAATATCCTCTTTGGCGACGAAGCCTTCGGCGTGGAGGCGGTTCGCACGCTGGAGGTTTCGGGCGATTGGCCAGAGCAGGTACAGTTCGTCGATGGGGGGACGCAGGGGTTGTATCTGCTCGATTACTTCGAGTCGTGCGATGCGTTGATGGTTTTCGATTCGATTATTCCGGTCGAGTATGAACCGAAGGTCTATTGCTACCGGAATGACGAGCTTCCGGCTTTCATTCACCGCAAGATGTCCTCCCACCAGATGGGGCTGAGCGAGCTGCTCGGCGTTGCGAAGCTGCACGACAAGGTGCCGCCGGAGATCGTGCTGATCGGCGCGCCGCCGCACGACCTTGGGCTTGGCAACGGCCTGAGCGAGCCGATGCGCACTCATCTGGCGCGAGCGGTCGAGATGGGGTACGAAGTGCTGGAAGAGTGGCTGGAACGGTGACGGCTTGCGGTTCTCCACCGATTGCCGGGGAGAACCGCAAGACTTGTTGCGTGCCGTAACGAATTTCCGGTGCGCCGTCAGTGCTTGCCGATCAGGCGCAGGAACTCGCTCCGGGTTGAGGCGCTGGTCATGAAGTCGCCCGACATGGCCGAGGTGGTGGTCACCGAATTCTGCTTCTCGACGCCACGCATCACCATGCACATGTGAGTTGCCTCGATCACCACGGCTACGCCACGCGGATTGAGCACATGCTGAATCGCATCCCGAATCTGCTGGGTTAGCCGCTCCTGAACCTGAAGCCTGCGGGCGAACACCTCCACAACTCTCGGAATCTTCGACAGTCCCACGATCTTGCCGTCGGGAATGTAGGCCACGTGTGCCTTGCCGAAGAAGGGGAGCATGTGGTGCTCGCACATCGAGTAGAGGTCAATATCCTTGACCAGCACCATCTCATCATACGACTCGGTAAAAAGCGCCTTGGTCAGCAGCTCTTCCGGATCCTGCTCGTAGCCTTTGGTCAGGAAACGCAGGGATTTGGCCACCCGCTCAGGGGTCTTGAGCAGCCCCTCGCGATCCGGATCTTCGCCGATGCCTTGCAGAAGCGAATAGACCGCGTCGCCCATCGAGTTGAGCCGTTCCTGTTCCTGCTGGTTGCGAATTTCATCGAAACACTCATCGGTATCGCAGTGCGAAAAGGCGGACGATTTGAGGTTATTCTCCACGATAGGTGACGCTGTTTTTTCCTGTTTCATGTATTTTGACTTCATGGAGGCTCACCTCCTGTTTGGTAATGGTTTCCAGTCGCGATTCGAGTATGTCCCACACGACAACAGCCAGAATCTCCGTTGTTGGCACGTGGTTCTCAAGCTCTTTGACCTCGAAGTTCATGTGCCGGTGGTCGAATCGTGCGACGATCTCCTCTTCAAGAATGGTTTTGAGTTTTTTCAGGTCGAAAAGATAACCGGTTTTCCGGTCGATCGGGCCTGAAAGGGTGATTTCAAGCAGATAGTTGTGACCGTGCCCATACTCGCCGCTGCACTTTCCGTACAGGATTTGGTTCTCCTCTGCAGGCAGCTCGGGGTTGTACAAGCGGTGGGCGGCATTGAACTCGATCGTGCGGGTGACGTATATTTTTCTCGGCTTTTCGAGGATGTCGTTCATCAGCAATTGGTAATGGAGATGCCCGTTTTTCGAGACAGAACCGTTCAAAAAACAGGACGGTGAACCGTAATTTTTCAGATCAACCTTGCCTGGCAGCTATAAGTTTCAGCCGATTGAATCCTGATTGTTTGATGGTTCGATATACTGCGATCAGGAGATTGAAACGCTCAAAAGTGAGCGACGGTTTTTCTATCCAGAGTCACGTCATCGATGTTGGCTTTCTGAAACACAATCATGTTAACGATAATTCTGTGCAACTTATTATGGCTCAATCACTTGACAATTTAATCAGAACAAGCGAACTACCGGTTTTCATCGATTTCTGGGCAGACTGGTGTGGTCCGTGCAAAATGGTGGCTCCAGCCGTGCAGCAACTCGCCAGGGAGTTCAAGGGACGGCTGACCGTGGTGAAGGTCAACGTCGATCAGCAGCCCGAAGCGGCTGCCCGATTCCAGGTTCAGGGGATTCCGGCGCTCATGCTCCTCGTCGGTGGGCTGGTCAAATGGCGCACCGCCGGCGCTATTTCTTACCAGCAGATGCGTCAGGAGGTGCTCAAGGTGATCGGGTGATCCGACTGATCAAAAAAAAGAAGGGGCGACTTTCTGGCCGCCCCTTCTTTTTAAAATTCTCGTTAATTCCGCCGGTTCATCACCATCACGTAGTAGAGCAGCTGCATGATCGCCTGCGCGGCGGCCGCTACGTAGGTCAGGGCTGCGGCGTCGAGCACGGCATTCACGCCCTGCATTTCGCGCTGCGACACGATCCCTTGTGAAACCAGCAACTCCTTGGCGCGGCGGCTTGCATCGAACTCAACCGGCAGTGTCACCAGTGCGAAGAGCGCCGTGGCGCCGAACAGAATGATGCCTGCCCAGGCCAACGAACTGCCGAGCGTGCCGGAGAGGAAGAAGCCCACCATGAAAAGGATAGGGCCAAGCCAGCTTCCGAATGAAACAACCGGCACCATCGCCGACCGGATGGTGAGCGGGAAGTAATCCTTCTTGTCCTGAAGCGCGTGCCCCGCCTCGTGCGCCGCAACGCCAACCGAGGCGATGCTCGGGAGGTTATAGACATCTTCGCTGAGGCGCAGTACTTTGTGGCTCGGGTCGTAGTGATCGGAAAGCATTCCGCGCGTCATCTCGACGTTGACATTACTCAAGCCTCCGCGTTGCAGAATTTTCATGGCGGCCTGCGCACCCGTCATGCCGCTCTGGGTTGCTACCTGCGAGTACTTCTTGAAAGCCGATTTGACTCTGAACTGCGCCCAGAGGCCGAGAAGCAGCGGCGGCAAGGCGAACAAAAAATATACCGGATCGAAATAAAACATGGTTGTGCTATAAAAATATTGGTTGGTTTTGCCTTGTAAATCTGTCAATAAAACAGAAAAGTGACAAGAATCGTTTCGAAGAAAAGGTAGGTCTCAAGCCTTTTCGAGCGTACGAATCTCGCCGCTCATTCGACGTCAAAACGGTGCGCTTCCTGCGCTGGATTGTAAGTCTTTACAATAAAAAAGCCGCCTCGTACTGCAGGCGGCTTCTTAGTGGTGGGGACAGGACTTGAACCTGCAACCTTCGGGTTATGAGCCCGACGAGCTACCAATTGCTCCACCCCACGATGTTATGGCTCATAATCTAAGAGAATATCCGGATTCTCCAAATCCTTGTTTCTAAAAAGTTGTTTTTTGGTTGCTAATCTGCACCATAGAAGATTTCTGCATACTGTTGTCATCCGGCCATCATGTGCTGATCGCTCTGTTTGCGACTGATTAGAATGTTTGACAATCGCGGCGTATTGTTGATTCGAGGAGCCCTATCGACTACATTTCAATTACTACAATAATAGCAGACTGAACGGAGAGTGACATATGGGCGACCCATACATGAATGCTGCACGTGATGATGAGTGGTTCGGCTACTACGACCGGTTCCGATATTTCTCGCCCGAACTGATTCGCGACGGATGCCATCCGAGAATTATGGAGTATCCGGACCCTGTTGAAAAAGCGATCGTGCTGGTGCATGGCCTTTCAGACTCTCCTCACTTCATGACCGCAATTGGGAAGTTTTTCTTCCACCAGCTCGGCTACAACGTCTATCTGCCGCTGCTTCATTGCCACGGTCTCAAAGAGCCGAACGGCATGGAGGCGGTCGAGCTCGAAGAGTGGAAATCAAACGTCAGCTTTGCCATCAATACGGCTGCATCAAAAGCTTCGGAGATCTCAATCGGCGGTCTGTCAACTGGCGGGGCGCTTGGGTTCTACATGTCGGTGGTCAACCCGAAAGTACGAGGTGCGCTGTACCTCTTTTCAGCCGCGCTTGACTTGGCGGGTGGGCCGTTCGGGTTGATCGGCGAAATCAAGGAAAAGCTGCTGCTGACTTTTTTTGCCGACTTGCTCGATTTCAACAAACCGCTGATTGGTGAAAATCCCTTCAGGTACAGCTACATCGATATAGACGGCGCCGTGCAGCTTGCCAGGCTCATCAAGGAGACAGACATCATTATCGAGGGATTCGACCCACGCTTTCCTTTTTCAAAAAAGGTATTCGCCGCCCATTCGGAGTCCGATACGACTGCCGATATCGAGGGGATCGAGCTCCTGCAAAGCGTGTCCGTGCAGGAAAGATTCCAGGTTTTCAGGATTCCGGAAAAGCTCGGCGTGCCCCATGCGAGCGTTGTGCTCGACAAGCCGGTAATGAACGGGACGGAGGTACTGGAGATCGCAAATCCACAATTTTCCAGCATGATGCAGAGAATTGCTGCATTTGAGGCATTGAGGTGATAAAGCGATTGGAGTGCGCCATTCAGCAGGCAAATCCATCCGGTTCGCCATTGAGGTGTTTTTTCGTGACCGCAGTTTTTTCACCGATTTCAATGGCCTTGAGCAACACTCATCAGGGAACCATCTCGTTTGTTTTGTTATTGTTATGAATGGATGTAACTCAGGGAATATCGTTTCTATAACATGGCTCAGATAATGGTCAGAAGCTTTCTGAAGCTCGGGTTGATACCGATGGTGATAGCACTCCTGTGCGTTGCCCTCTATCCGTTCAGAGCCGAATCAGCTGAAATTCGGAGTATGACGTTGAAGGGAAGCGTCAATCCGGGAAGTGCGACGTGGTTTTTGCGAGAGCTTGATGAGGCCAATCGTGAGGGTGACGAGCTGTTGCTTGTGGAGCTTGATACGCCGGGCGGGCTTGTTGCTTCTCTGCGCCAAATGGTGCAGGGAGTAATGGCTTCGGAGGTGCCGGTGGTGGTTTATGTCGCTCCTTCGGGCGCGCAGGCTGCTTCGGCCGGAGCTCTTTTGCTTTTGTCATCTCATGTTGCGGTGATGGCTCCCGGCACCGAAACCGGTGCAGCCCATCCGGTCAGCATCGGCGGTGAGGTAGATAAGGAGAGTGTGATGAACGCCAAGATCGAGAATGACCTGGCGGCGTTTGCCCGCAGCCTTGCGCAAAAGCGTGGCCGCAGCCCGGAGTGGGCGGAGCGCGCCGTGCGGGAGAGCATCGCCTCGACCGCTTCCGAAGCGCACGAGGCAGGGGTGATTGATACTGTCGCGTCGCGCCGCGAGGAGCTGCTGGCATTTCTTGACGGACGAAAGGTCGAGACCGCTGCTGGCATGGTGACCATCAACACAAAAGGCGTTTCGGTTGTTCAGGCCGAGCCGACTTTCCGTGAGAAGGTGATGATGACCATCGCCGACCCGAACATCGCTGCATTTCTGCTTCTTCTCGGCATTGCCGGCCTCTATTTCGAGCTGACAACGCCGGGCGCAATGTTTCCCGGCGTGGCCGGTGTGATTTCGCTCTTGCTTGGTGCATGGGCCATGCAGCTCCTGACGGTCAGCGTCACCGGGCTGTTGCTTATTTTGCTGGCGATCCTCTTTTTCGTACTTGAAATTTTTGTGACCAGTGGCGGCGTGTTGGCTATTGCCGGTCTGATTGCAATGTTTATCGGATCGGTGATGGTGTTCGATGCGCCTGAGATCGGTATGACGATTAACTGGTGGTTTTTTCTGCCTTTATTTCTTTCTTTTTCCCTTGGAGTCCTGTTTCTTGTTTTTGTGGTGCTTCGTTCCACCCGGCGCAAGGCTGTCTCGGGCACGGAGGAGCTGGTCGGTATGAGCTGCACGGTCGAGCGGGCGATAGAGGCTGGAAAATCGGGCAAGGTATTCGTGATGGGCGAGCTGTGGGAAGCCCGTTCGGACAGTCCGATTCCCGCCGGAGCGCAGGTGACGGTGACGGGCGTCGAAGGGATGAAACTTTACGTTAAACAATCACATAAGGAGTGACGATGATCTCGATGAACATTCTGGTATTGCTGGTGCTGGCGGGCGTTTTTCTTGCGTCGGCCATCAAGATTTTGCCCGAATATGAAAGGGCCGTGGTGTTCCGTCTCGGACGGCTCATCGGCGCCAAGGGTCCGGGTCTGATTATCCTGATTCCATACATCGACAAGATGGTGCGGGTCGATCTTAGAACCATCACCCTCGATGTTCCTCCTCAGGACATCATTACGCGCGACAACGTTTCGGTCAAGGTGAGCGCCGTGGTCTATTTCAGGGTGCTCGAGTCCACCAAGGCGATCATCGATGTCGAGGATTTTCATTTTGCAACCTCCCAGCTTGCCCAAACCACGCTTCGGAGTGTCTGCGGACAGGGCGAGCTTGACAACCTTCTGGCCGAGCGTGACGAGATCAACGATCGTATCCAGTCGATTCTTGACAAGGATACCGAGCCGTGGGGAGTGAAGGTCAGCAAGGTTGAGGTCAAGGAGATCGACTTGCCCGAGGAGATGCGTCGCGCCATGGCTCAGCAGGCCGAGGCCGAGCGCGAGCGGAGATCCAAGATTATCAATGCAGAGGGTGAGTTCCAGGCCGCTCAGCGCCTGTCTGAAGCGGCGGAAATCATCGCGAAGAACCCTGCCGCTTTGCAATTGCGTTATCTTCAGACCTTGCAGGATATCGCCGTTGAGAACAATTCAACTACGATTTTCCCGGTACCGATCGATCTGTTCAAATCCTTTTTCGAGAAAAAAGCCTGAACCGGCTTTTCCAGAATATTTCAAATGATCAAACAATAAGGCCATGATTACCATCAAGTCGATTCTCTGTCCGATGGATTTTTCCGAAGCTTCGAAAAATGCTTATCGCTACGCTTGTGAGTTTGCAAAATCGATGGGTGCGAAGGTGTTGCTGCTCAATGTGATCGAGCCTCGTCCCATCGCCGCCGACATGACGCTGAACTACATTCCGCTCGAAGAGGATTTGGCCGCAGCAGCCAAGGAGGATTTTGTTCCGATGATCGAGCAGTGCAAAAACGCAGGCCTCGACGTCAGTGCTGATGTGATGATCGGCGTTCCGGCAGAGGTGATTTTGCAACAATCGGTTGATCTCGATGTGAACCTCGTCATCATGGGTTCGCACGGCAAAACCGGTCTGAGCCGCCTCCTGATGGGCAGCGTTGCCGAAGCCATCGTGCGCAAAGCCCACGTGCCAGTGCTGATTGTCAAGGCTCACGATCAAGAGAAGGAGTTTATCAGCGAGGATTAGTCGATTTGATAATGGATAATTGACAATCGATAGTGTAAGGGCGGCTCTTGTAGTCGCCCTTTTGCTGTTGCTGGTCTCCTTTGAACGGTCGGATCGGATTGAGCTTTCCGAGCTGATCTTCAGCCCCAGAAAAAGGCTTTCAGCAGCTCCAGTGCTCCGCTGAAGGGGCTGAGGGTTCCGGTGAGCACTTGCTGTTCTATCTTCTCTTTTGCTGTTTTCACCAAGACTTGGTTGTAGAATTCCCGTTTCAGCCTCTCTTCGGCGATGGTGTAGAGGAGGTGCCGGAGCTGTTCCTGCCGCGTATTGTCCCACGCTCCGTTGTACCGCATTCGTTCTTCAAACGCCTTGATCTTCCGCCACACTTCGGCAACGCCTGCGCCTTCCAACGCTGAGGTGAGCAGCACGTCTCTTTCCCATCCGGGATGCTTCTCCGGCAGGAGCCTGAGTGCGGCTTCAAAGTCGGCTTTCGAGATTTTTGCGATTGACTGTCGTCCGGCATCGGCCTTGTTGACGACCACCAGATCGGCGATTTCCATGATGCCGCGCTTGATGCCCTGCAAGTCGTCGCCCGAGCCGGGGAGCATGAGCAGCAGGATGAAATCCACCATCGAGTTGACCACGATTTCGGACTGGCCGACGCCGACCGTTTCGACGATGATGACGTCGTAGCCGGCGGCTTCGCAAAGCAGGATCGTTTCGTGTGTGCGCGGCGAGGTGCCGCCGAGGAAGCCCGACGATGGCGTCGGGCGTATGAAGGCTTCCGGGCGGGCGGCGAGCTGCTCCATGCGGGATTTGTCGCCGAGGATGCTGCCTTTTGTGCGGGTGCTGCTCGGGTCGATGGCGAGTACTGCGACTTTTTTTTCTTCCCGCAGAATTTCAAGGCCGAGTGCTTCGATGAAGGTGCTTTTGCCCGCGCCCGGTGCTCCGGTGACGCCGATGCGGATCGAGTTGCCGCCATCGCCGAGGCAGCGGTCGAGAATCTCGTGCGCAAGCTGTTCGTGCTCCGGGCGGCTCGACTCGACGAGGGTGATGGCGCGGCTCAACAGACGGCGGTCGCCGTTTCTGATGCCTTTGACAAACTCTTCGATTGTCGGTTCGTGCCGTCGCTTGTCAGTCATCGTTCCGCTTGCTTTTCAGTCACTGGTGCTGTTCAAGAAGCAGGTCAAGCAGCTTGATAGCTGCTTCGGCGATCACCGTGCCAGGGCCGAAGACGCCCGCCACGCCGCGCTCGTAGAGGTAGTCGTAATCGCGTTCGGGAATGACGCCGCCTGCGATCACCAAAATATCATCACGTTGCGCTGCCTTCAGCCCTTCGACCACCTGCGGCACCAGCGTCTTGTGCCCACCAGCGAGGCTCGAAATGCCGACGATGTGCACGTCGTTGTCGAGCGCCTGCTGCACGATCTCCTCCGGCGTTTGGAAGAGCGGTGAAATATCGACGTCGAAGCCGATGTCGGCGAACGCGGCGGCGATCACCTTTGCGCCACGGTCATGACCGTCTTGCCCCACTTTGGCCACCATGATGCGCGGTCGTCGTCCTTCGGCGTCTGCAAACGAATCGGCCAGTTTTTGTGCCTGTTCGAAAAGGGGATTGTCCTGCATCTGCGACTGATATATGGTGGTGTTGAGTTGCGCTGTGGCGCGGTAGCGGCCGAAGGTCTTTTCGAGCGCCGAGGAGATTTCGCCGAGCGTGGCCCGATTGCGGGCAGCCTCGACCGAGAGCGCGAGCAGGTTGCCGTCGCCGGTTTTGGCGCACCGTTCGAGCGCTTCGAGGGAGCGGGCTACCGCCTCGCTGTCGCGTGTCTGCTTGACCTCTTCGAGACGCGCGAGCTGCTGCTGGAGCACGGCGGTGTTATCCACTTCGAGCAGTTCCATCTCGCTCTTGCTTTCGGTGCGGAATGCGTTGACGCCGACGATTGTCTCCTTGCCGCTGTCGATGCGCGCCTGTTTGCGCGTGGCGGCCTGCTCGATGCGCATTTTCGGCAGCCCCTGTTCGATCGCCTTCACCATGCCGCCAGCGGCCTCGATCTCTTCGATGATCGCCCACGCCTTTTCGGCAAGCTGTCGCGTCAGCTCCTCGACGTAATACGAGCCACTCCAAGGATCGATGGCGCGGGTGATGTCGGTCTCCTCCTGCAGGTAGAGCTGGGTGTTGCGGGCGATTCGTGCCGAGAAGACTGACGGCAAGGCAATCGCTTCGTCGAGCGCGTTGGTGTGCAGCGACTGCGTGTGGCCGAGCGCGGCGGCCATTGCCTCGACGGTGGTGCGGGCGACGTTGTTGAATGGGTCCTGCTCGGTGAGACTCCAGCCAGAGGTCTGGCAGTGCGAGCGCAGCATGAGCGATTTTGGATTCTTCGGATTGAACTGCGCGACGATTTTCGACCAGAGCAGCCGCGCGGCGCGAAGCTTGGCGATCTCCATGAAGTAGTTCATGCCGATGCCCCAGAAGAACGACAGGCGCGGCGCGAAGGCGTCGATGTCGAGCCCGGCGTCCAGGCCCGTGCGGATGTACTCCAGTCCGTCTGCCAGCGTGAAGGCGAGTTCGAGGTCGGCGGTCGCGCCCGCTTCCTGCATGTGGTAGCCCGAAATGCTGATGGAGTTGAATTTCGGCATCCGCTCGCTCGTGAAGCGGAAGATGTCGGCGATGATCTTCATCGAAGGCGCAGGCGGGTAGATGTAGGTGTTGCGCACCATGAACTCCTTGAGGATGTCGTTCTGGATGGTGCCGCTCAATTTTTCCGGCGGGACGCCCTGCTCCTCGGCGGCCACGATGTAGAAGGCCATCACCGGCAGCACCGCGCCGTTCATCGTCATCGAAACCGAGATGTCACCGAGCGGAATGCCGTCGAACAGGATTTTCATCTCCTCGACCGTGTCGATGGCCACGCCCGCCTTGCCGACGTCGCCCACCACGCGCGGATGGTCGGAGTCGTAGCCCCGATGGGTCGGCAGATCGAAGGCGACCGACAACCCTTTCTGCCCCGCCGCGAGGTTCTGGCGGTAGAAGCGGTTCGACTCCTCAGCGGTCGAAAAGCCCGCGTACTGCCGGATCGTCCACGGACGCGAGGTGTACATGCTGGCGTACGGCCCGGCGAGGAAGGGCGGAAATCCCGGCGCGAAGTCTGGCGTCGGCTCCGCTGGAGTTCCGTAGCTTGCGTGAACTGAAATGCCCTCCGGCGTTTCCCAGGTTTCGCCGCCGGTTTGCCGCGTTGCCGGGGCCGCTGCCGCAAAAGGATCGATGCGCGAAAAGTCGGGTTTCATAGCACTCCGGTTTTGTGTTGCAGCGCAAGCAGGTCGGCGAAGGCGTCGCTGCCGAGGTGGATGAAGCGGTCGAGTCCCGCCTGCAAAAGCTCGTCGGCCTGAGCTGGAGGTTTTGCGGCCATGATGACGACGCATTCGCTATCGACTTCGTGAATTGCTTTGCAGACATCCGGTACCGCGTCGAGACTCTCTTGGTTTGCCCAGCAGAGCACGACGATCTGTGGCTTGTCCGAAAGGATCGCTTTGCAATTTTCGGGGGCAGCATCGAGCGTCACCGGAGCCAGCACCTCGAAGCCGCCGCTTCGCAGAAAATCTTCGGCGAAGCTTGCCACGCGCTGGCTTTTCGCAGCTTCGCCATGCAGCCACAAAGCGGCTCGTGGCGTCGATCCTCCGGCGGCGGCGTGGGCGAGCATGCGCATCCGGAGCTGCTCGTAGCCGTTGATTTCCGTTTCGTTGGCCTGTGGTTGCAGTGCGTTCACCACCTCAGGCGAAGGAGGCACGGTGTAGCGGTTGATGCCGACCAGCGTGTGGCGGCGGGTGTTGATCTCCTTCTGGCGCACTTCAGCCGACGAGGCGATGAGCGAGCTGATGAATCCGTTGGCTTCGGCCTCTCTGAATCCTCCTTCGGTCTGGATTCTTGTGAAAATCCTCCAAGCTTCGCGTCCGAGCTTTGAGGTCAGAGTCTCGATATAGTAGGAGCCGGCTGCGGGATCGACGACGTGATCGAGGTTTGATTCCTCTTTGAACAGCAGCTGGATGTTGCGTGCGATGCGATCTGAAAACTCCGGCGAGAGCGATCCGGTGGGATCGAATGGCGTGACTTGCAGGGTGTCGCAACCGCCGAGAATGGCTGAAAGCGCTTCGGTCGAGAGGCGCAGAATGTTCGTGTAGGGATCGAGCACCGAAAACGAGCGGCTTGACGCGCGCACGAAAATGCGCGGTTCGGGCATCGTTTCCGCCGGAACGCCCCATGCGCCGAGCAGTTGCGGCCAGATGGAGCGGAGCGCCCGCAGCTTTGCCAGCTCCGGCAGGTGGCTGGTCCCGCAGGCAACGACGATTTCGATGGCGGAAGCGGCCTTGGTGGCATCGACGCCCGCATCGGTTAGGCGGTCGAGGCAGTCGCTGAGGCCGGCAAGAGCGAGCGCCAGCTCTTGGGCGACGGTGGCGCCGGCATGGTGAAAGCGCACGGTATCGACCGCGATGGTGCGGAATCCTGATCCTTTTATCTCCGCCGTCGGCAGCGGCAGGTCGGCCTCCAGAGCCGCGAGCGCGTCGAAGAGGATAGCCCCTGAGTTTGATCCGAAGCTGGCCAGCGTCGCGAGCGCGTCGAAGAGCAAAGCCGGATCAGCGATGTTTCCTGAAAAGTAGAGTGCTATTTGCGACAGATCGATGCTCTTCAACACATCGAGTAACTGTTTTAGTTCGGCGTTTTCCGGTAACTTCTCAAATCGCAGTTCGATGGCATCCGCGCCTCCGGCCACCGCGTCGCCGAGCAGCGCTGGATTGTCGAGTAATCTCGTAACGGCAATTTGCTGGCAGATTCGCCAGCGGTTCGTCGAGCGGCGGAATGGTACCTCGGGAGCAGGCGCGGCGGTGTGTCGGTTGTACCACGGTTCCATCTCGAAGCCATCCGGTGTTTTCCAGACAACTTTCGAGAAATCTGCGCCTTTCAGCTCATCGATCACTTTTGACTTCCACTGCGCGTGATCGACGGCGGGAAATCCGGAAAACAGCGATTCAGTATCGTTCATCAGTCAGGGTGTTCAAGTGTCTCAACGTTGCGTCCAGTTATCAATGATTCCGGCGATACGGCTTTTCAGTTCGAGCGGGTGGGCGACCATATCGACGTATCCTTTCGACTGGAGCCACGCGGTGGTCTGGAACTCTTTCGAGGTTTTTTTGCCGGTGTACTGCTCTATGACGCGCTTGCCGGAGAAGCCGATGTTACCCGCGTTGTGCTCGAAGATCCGGATGCCGCGCGAGCCGAAGCCGATGGCTACGCCGCCGAGCGTCGGGTCGGTAACGATGGTGATAAGCGGCAGCCCGGCCTGTTCGACGAGCGAAAGTGCCAGATGAATTTTCGGAATACTGACCATCGAGGAGCACCCCTCGTGCATTCGCGCGCCGCCGCCTGCGGCCTGGATGATGAGCGGGCGTCGCTTGTCAATCGCGATTTGGCAGGCCCGCCAAACTTTTTCGCCGGTGGACATGCAGAACGAGCCGCCGAGGAAGCCGAAGCTGGTGGTGCAGATCACCACTTCACGTCCATCGATTGTTCCGTCGCCCGTGATGAGCGCCGTTGTTATGCCGTTTTTTACGCGCTCCTCGCGCAGCTTGTCGGCATAGTCCGGGAACTCCAGAATGTCGCGGTCGATGATGTAGCGTGTCTCCGGGTGTTCGGCGAACGAGCCGCAGTCGAGGAGCAGGCCGATGTAGTCATGCGCACTCAGGCGGGTGTAGCGCACGCCGCAGGTGTCGCAGACGAAGTTGTCAGCCAGCAGCTTTTTGTACAGCACCGGATCGATAATTTCCCGTTTGTGCTCGTTTCGGCAATGCTTGTGGCGTTTGATGAAGAGTCCCTTTTTCGGTGCCGGGATGAAGCACGAGACCGGCTTTTCGTAAGCTGCGATGGCCTCTTCGGTGGTTTCATTCCACTGGCCGATCTTCTCCCACCGTTCGATACGCCGCTTTTGAAGCGTATCGAGCGGCTCCTTGCCGAGGGCTTCGATCCGGCTTCCGACTACCTCGCGGAATGACTCGAAAGCCTCCTTTCTGAATCGGTGAGCTGGACCAGGCGTTTCGGGAATCAGCGCATCGACGTTGCCGTTGTTCAGTCCCTTTTTCGAGGTGATCTGTGAAATCTCGGCGGCGAGGTTCGCCTTGTCTCTCGTGCGGAACAGGATCGAGGAGCAGGCTTCGGGCGAGATTACAAGGTAGGTCGAATACTCCATTGCAAGCACCGCGTCGCAGCCGGTAAGGGCGATGGCTCCGCCGCTGCACCCGCGGTTGATGATGACCGAGATTGTTGGCACCGTCGCTTCGGCGAGCGCCTGCATGCAGCGTCCGATTTTCCACGCGATGCCGCCAGCCTCCGACTCCTCGGTGGGGTCAGCTCCAGCCGTGTCGATCACCGTGATGATCGTACGGCCTTCGCGCTCGGCGATGGCGATGGCTTCGATCGCCTTGTCGAACGCAGCGGGGGTGGGCATCCCTTGGTTCCAGCGGAGCATTTCCTCCTGATCCTGCATGATGCGGGTCAGCTCAACAAAGTCGGAGGTCGGTCCCGACTGCTGACCGATGAGCATCACCGGCCATGCCTTTCCATTGCGATGCAGCTCGGCGCGGTGGGGCTGGATCAGGCGACTGCCGTGAAGATCGTTTGCAAGGCACTCTTCAACGTTGTCGAAAACCGCAAGGTAGTCGAGGTACTTCGGGCGTTCCGGGTGAAAAGAGAGCTGATACTTTTCGTACTCCGATAGCCGCTCAATTGAGTCGGCGCTGTAGCTGAATTTCTCTGTTCTCTCGAAAGGCAGGAAGAAGTGTTTCACGGTTGTTGACTGGGTTGATGGGGAGACTTCGGTTGCACGTATTCCACAAGAACACGGTTGGTCTGGCGGGGATGGAGGAAGACGATCCGCTTGTCATTCGCCCCCTCCGACGGCTCGCCGAGCGGGGTCAGACCGAGCCCGGCAGCTCGTTCGGTTTCGCTGTCGAGGTCGCCGGTCGCCAGAGCGATATGGTGCATACCCTCGCCGTTTTTCGACAGGAATTTAGCAATTGCACCTTCGTCGCCAAGCGGTTCGAGCAGTTCGATTTTGGTCTCTCCGATGGGAATGAAGGCGACGCGCACCTTCTCTGCCGGAACCTCGTGGATGGTCACGTTTGAGCGGTCGCAGCCCAGCACGGCGACGAAGGTGTCGACCGCGCTGTTGAGGTCCTGGACGGCAATGGCGATGTGGTCGATCCGGTCGATCATGAGTTCAGTTTCAGGTTGACGATTTTGCGTAGCCGATGGTCTGGAGCGCCTCTTTGATTTCGTCGAGGATGGCCGGGTCGTCGATGGTCGGTGGCATGGTGTACTCCTCCGAGTTGGCGATCTTGCGCATCGTGGCGCGCAGGATTTTGCCCGAGCGGGTTTTCGGCAGGCGCTTGACGATGACCGCTTGCTTGAACGAGGCAACCGGTCCGATGTTCTCGCGTACGTACTCGATGACGTGCTTGATGATCAGCTCCGGCGGCGTATCGACGCCCGACTTGAGTACGAGGAATCCGAGCGGTACTTCGCCTTTCAGATCATCCTGCACGCCGATGACTGCGCTTTCTGCCACGTCAGGGTGTTCGCACAGTTCGGCTTCGATACCGCCGGTGGAGAGGCGATGCCCGGCGACGTTGATGATGTCATCCGTGCGCGACATGATGTAGATGTAGCCATCTTCGTCGATGTAGCCCGCGTCGCTGGTCTGGTAGTAGCCGGGGAAGTTCTGCATGTAGCTTTCGACAAAGCGCAGATCGGCTCGCCAGAGCGTCGTCATCGTGCCCGGAGGCAGCGGCAGCTTGACGACGATGTCTCCCATCGTTCCGGGAGGCAGCTCTTCGTGCGCCTCGTTGAGCACCTTGACGTCGTAGCCTGGCACTGCCTTCGATGCGGAACCGTACTTGACCGGGCCGGGCTCGATGCCCTGGCAGTTGGCCGCGATGGCCCAGCCGGTTTCGGTCTGCCACCAGTGGTCGATTACCGGAACCTTCAGGTGGTTCTCCGCCCAGCGCACGGTGTCGGGGTCGGCGCGTTCACCAGCGAGGAAGAGGGTCCTGAAGTTCGAGAAGTTGTAGCGCTTGATGTACTTGCCGTCGGGATCCTCCTTCTTGATCGCGCGGAACGCAGTCGGGGCAGTAAAAAGTACCGAGACGTCGTGCTCGCTGATAATGCGCCAGAAAGTGCCGGGATCGGGTGTGCCGACCGGCTTGCCCTCGAACACAATCGTCGTGCAACCGTGCAGCAGGGGAGCATAGACGATGTAGGAGTGGCCGACCACCCAGCCGACGTCACTGGCTGCCCAGAACACCTCGCCCGGCTTGACGTTGTAGACGCTCTCCATCGACCACTTCATCGCCACCATGTGACCTCCGTTGTCGCGCACGATGCCCTTTGGCTGGCCGGTGGTGCCGGAGGTGTAAAGAATATAGAGCGGGTCGGTCGCTTCAACCGGTACGCACTGAGCCGGAGCGACACCGAGCAGCGCCTGCTTCCAGGTCATGTCACGCTCCTCGTTCAGCTCCGCCTTGAGCTGCTCACGCTGGTGGATGATACAGATTTCCGGCTTGAAATGGGCCAGCTCGATGGCAAAGTCGAGCAGCCGCTTGTAGTCGATAATCTTGCCGTGCTCGATGCCGCACGATGCCGAGACGATGATTTTCGGCTTGCAGTCGTCGATGCGCACCGCCAGCTCGTGCGACGCGAAGCCGCCGAACACCACCGAGTGAATCGCGCCGAGCCGGGCGCAGGCGAGCATCGCCACCAGCGCTTCCGGAATCATCGGCATGTAGATGATCACCCGGTCGCCCTTGCGCACGCCCCGCGCCTGAAGCGCTCCGGCGAAGAGCGCCACCTTGTCGCGGAACTCGCGGTAGGTGAACTTCTCGATGGTGCCGGTGACGGGGCTGTCGTAGATGACCGCGGTCAGGTTGCCGTTGCCTTCATCCACATGCCGGTCGAGGGCGTTGTAGCAAGTGTTGGTCACGCCGCCTGCGAACCAGCGGTAGAAGGGCGGATTCGAGTCGTCGAGCACTTTGTTCCACCGTTTGTACCAGTGAAAATCTTCGGCAAGTTCGCCCCAGAACTGTTCCGGGTTCTCGATTGATTGGCGGTGAATTTCGTTATAGGATGGTGACATACTGCAAGCCCCCTTGAACTATAAAGTTAATGATGGGATGAACGCAATGGAGTGCCGTGTGCAGGGCGGCGCGGGAATCGATGCTGGCGTGAAGTCCGCATATCCTGAAGCAGGAGTGGATGAAACTGTTCTTTGAATTGTAACAAAAATAACCCGTTACTCAATGCCGCCGTGAGTTTCCGGATCATTCGGCAAATGGCCAAGGGGCTTGAGCTTCTCGAACAGCTCGATCAACTCTCCCACCCCCAGCGCTTCCGCTCGCAACTTCAGCGTTTCTGCCGGAACCTCCGAGGTGTTGTAATACTCCTTCAGATTGTTGTGCAGCGTTTTTCTTCGTTGGTGGAAGGCTCTGCGTACGAAGGTTCGGAGCCCTTCGCTGTCCTTTACCGGCTCGTCAGCCTTCGGCACCAGCCGGATGACCGCGCTGTCAACCTCCGGGCGCGGTTTGAAGACAGCTCTTCCTACTTTGAAAAGATATTTGACGTCACAGAACGCTTGCATCTGCACGGCGAGGATGCCGTACTCTTTGGTGCCAGGCGCGGCGGCGATGCGCTGGGCAACTTCGTGCTGCATCATCAGTGTGGCCGAGGCGACGAGGTGGCGGTTGTCGAGCAGCCGGAACAGGATCGGGCTGGTGATGGAGTAGGGGATATTGCCAAGCACCGAGAGTTTGCCGCCAGCCGCCAGCGGTTCAAGTGGCACCTTGAGGAAATCGCCTTCGATCAGCTCAATCTCCGGATGCTCCTCGCGGATGAACTTCGCCAGCTCCCGGTCTTTCTCGATGGCGGTGAATGACGGCATCACTTCGAGGATCGCCGTCGAGAGCGCGCCGAAGCCGGGGCCGATTTCCAGCACGCGGTTCCCCTCAGAAATGCCCGATTCGCGGACGATCTTCCTGGGAATGTTCTTGTCCAGCAGGAAGTTTTGGCCCAATTTTTTTTTTGCCGCTATATGCGTATGCTTATATTCAACTTTCGTCATCGGCCTGTGCTCTGTGATCGCAACTCGATAAGTGGGCAGAGGTTAACCCGGAGCTTATCCGGGGCCTGCATAAGTTTTTCTAATCTAAGGTATTCTGTCATTAATGGGAGAGAAAAATATCATCGAGGAACCCGTGAAGTACGCTTCCCGGGGTAACAAGGCTACCCGTAAAGGATTTGGCGATGCATTGGTTGAAGCCGGGCGTGAAAACCCTTCGGTTGTCGCTCTCTGCGCCGACCTGACCGGCTCGCTGAACATGAATCTCTTCCGTAACGAGTTTCCGGAGCGCTTCATCCAAACCGGTATTGCTGAGGCGAACATGATTTCGATGGCCGCTGGCCTTGCCACTACCGGCAAGACTCCCGTGGCTTCGACTTTCGCTGTTTTCGCGACGGGTCGTGTGTTCGACCAGATCCGCCAGTCGGTCTGCTATTCGAACCTCAACGTTAAAATCTGTGCCTCGCATGCCGGCCTGACGCTCGGCGAGGACGGCGCGACCCACCAGATTCTCGAAGATATCGGCATCATGCGCAGCCTTCCGCGCATGACCGTTGTGGTGCCGTGTGATTACAGCGAAACCAAACGTGCCACCAAGGCGATTATCGAGCACGAAGGTCCGGTTTATCTCCGATTCGGCCGCCCGAACGTGCCGGACTTCACCACCGACGAGGACGGCTTCGAGATCGGCAAGTCCATCGAGCTGCATCCCGGCAAGGATGTGACCGTCATCGCCTGCGGCATCATGGTGTGGAAAGCGCTTGAAGCGGCGCGGATCCTCGAAAAAGAGGGCGTGACGGTGCGCGTCATCAACATGCACACCATCAAGCCGATCGACACGCTCGCCATCGTTCGTGCGGCCAACGACACCGGCGCGATTGTCACCGCTGAGGAGCACCAGATGCACACCGGTCTCGGCGAGGCCGTGGCTCAGGTCTGCGCCCGCAACATTCCGGTACCAATCGAAATGGTCGCCGTCGAGGATACCTTCGGTGAATCGGGCAAGCCGGACGATCTGCTCAAAAAGTACAAGCTGACCACCGAGGATATTCTGGAAAAGATCTACATGGCGCTCAGAAGAAAAGATTAAATAGCGAGGAACAGCTCCGATGGGATGCGTGTTCCTTTAAGACATTTTTGAGATACCGGAGCCTGATGTCATAAAAAGCTGTCAGGCTCTGATTTTTAAGACAGCTACCGCATTACAGGAGAACGAATCATGGCGATGCCCAATTTTGGCGATATGATGAAACAGCTTCAGGAAGCTGGATCGAAGATGCAGGATGTTCAGAAGCAGCTTGAAAAACTGGTTTCCGAAGGTGAGGCCGGAGGCGGTATGGTCAAAGCCAAAGTCAACGGACGGCAAAAGCTGCTCGAACTCTCCATCGATCCCGAAATCATGGACGACGTCGATATGGTGCAGGATCTCGTGGTGGCGGCTGTGAACAAGGCACTTGATGCTTCAGCGCAGCTCGCGCAGAATGAAATTCAGAAAGCAGCCGGCGGTATGATCAATCCCGCCGATCTGATGAAACAGTTTGGCGGTCAGGGATAATTTTTTCAATTCATGCGTTACAGTTCAGGAGCCGTCGAGGCGCTCATCGAAGAGTTTGCCAAACTGCCCGGCATTGGCCGGAAAACTGCGCAGCGCCTGACGATGCATGTGTTGCAGGAACGGCGAGGAGAGGTCGAAAAACTTGCGGCTGCCCTGATTGATGTCAAGGAGAATGTGGTGCGCTGTTCGGTTTGTCAGAACATTACCGATCTCGGCACAGACCCCTGCCTGCTCTGCACCTCGCCAGCTCGTGACCGTTCGGTTCTTTGTGTTGTCGAATCGCCTACTGAAGTGCTCGCCTTTGAAAAAACAGGTCATTACAAAGGACTGTACCACGTGCTGCACGGGGTGATTTCGCCGCTCGACGGCGTCGGCCCCGATGACATCAAGGTGCGGGAACTGCTGGCTCGAATCACTCCCGATTCGACCGGCGGTGTACGTGAAGTGGTGTTGGCGCTCAATCCCACAGTCGAGGGTGAGACCACCTCGCTTTATATCAGCAAACTGCTTAAACCGCTCGGTATCAACGTTACCAGGATCGCTAGAGGCATTCCGGTGGGTGCTGAACTCGAATTTATCGACGAGGCGACCTTATCGCGAGCGATGGACGGGCGATCGGCCGTCTGACAACGTCGATGGCTGCTTAGAGAACAAGCTATTCAGTTAACTCGAATAATGAACGGAAACAATAAAAAGGTTCTGATTATCGGTGGTGGCCTTGCTGGACTGACTGCCGCAAAAAGGCTTGTTGACCGGGGCTTCCAGGTCAAGGTGCTTGAGAAACGCTCCATTTACGGTGGCAAGGTGTCGGCCTGGAAAGATGAGGAGGGTGACTGGATCGAATCCGGCACCCACTGTTTTTTCGGGGCCTACGACGTGCTCTACGATCTCATGAAGGAGATCAAAACCTACCATGCCGTGGACTGGAAAGAGCACCAGCTCACCTACACGCTCGAAGGGGGCAACAACTTCACCTTCAAGACCTGGGACTTGCCCAGCCCGCTGCACCTCATGCCGGCAATTGTCAACAACGGCTACTTCACCTTCGGCGAGATGGCCTCGTTCGCCAAATCGCTCATCCCTCTGGCGCTCCAGAAGGCCGCCTACCCGCCGACGCAAGATCATCAGACTTTTGCGCAGTGGGCCGAGGAGAAGAAGTTCGGCAAGCGCCTGATGGACAAGATGTTCCGCCCGATGGCGCTCGCTCTCAAGTTCATTCCGCCGGAGGAGATTTCAGCCAAAATCATTCTCGATGTAACCGAGACTTTCTATCGCATTCCCGATTCTTCCTGCATGGGCTTCCTGAAAGGCTCCCCGCAGGAGTATCTGCACGATCCGCTTGTCGATTATTCGACCCGCAAGGGCGCGGATTTCCAGAGCCAGGTGGCGGTTGATGAGCTGCTCTTCGACGGCACAGAGATTCGTGGCGTGCAGCTTCGCAACGGCGAGATTCTCGATGCCGACTACTATGTGACCGCACTGCCGATTCACGACCTTGGCAAGGTGCTGCCCGCGTCGCTCAAGCAGCACGACCGCTTCTTCGGCGACCTTGACAGGCTCGAAGGGGTGCCGGTCATTTCGGTGCAGATCTGGTACGACCGTGAGATTTCCTCAATCGATAACGTGCTTTTCAGCCCCGATGGTATTATCCCGGTCTATGCCAACCTGGCGCGTACCACACCCGACTACCGGACGCTACGAGGAGAGCCGTTTGAGGGCAAGACCCGCTTCGAGTTCTGCGTTGGCCCGGCCAAATCGCTGATGGGGTTGGCCAAGGAGGAGATCATCGACAGGGTTGATCGCAGCGTACGGGCCAACTTCCCGAAAGAGATGCAGGGTGCGAAAATTCTGAAGTCAACGCTGGTCAAGATTCCCCGCTCGGTCTATGCGCCGCTGCCCGGCATGGAGCAGTATCGCCCCACGCAGAAGACGCCTGTCCGGAACCTCTTCATCTCCGGCGGTTACTCGCAGCAGCTCTACTATGATTCAATGGGAGGCGCGGTCATGAGCGCCAACCTCGCGGTCGATGCGCTCACGAAAGCCGCGTCGGAGAACGGGCGGTAAACGTCAATCGTGACGTCCGGGAAAACTTTTCTACAATGAGCGAAAGTTGTTCTTTTTCTCGATGAAAATGTTATCTTTGCTGACCTGATTGAATGACCCAGAAGGTCGACAGGCCCTTGTAGCTCAGTGGATAGAGCAGCAGTTTCCGGAACTGAAGGTCGGCAGTTCGAATCTGTCCAAGGGCGCGAGATTCATCAGGACATCATCGGGGTGTGGCTCAGCTGGTAGAGTGCTGCGTTCGGGACGCAGAGGTCGTGGGTTCGAGTCCCGCCACCCCGACACAAAGGCGGTTACAGCATGTACTGTAGCCGTCTTTTTCTTTTTCCAAATTACTTCCCCCGCCTCCTTTTTTACATCGCATGTAAAATTGCGATACCTTTCGAATATCCTGTTCTGTATCGCAGATAAATTCTAAGCCGCGTAACCTTCCGTGTATCGATTTGCTGATGAACCGGTTCAGTGGATCGTTTAGACAGCCATTGTCGTTGTTGTTGCAATGCACTTTTGGCTAAATCCAGTTAATTGTGATTGCAACCATGAACGACCAGTTATTCGAGAAAGTATTGGGATATATCGAATCGGAAAGCTATTTGATGGCTTACCGCGAGCTGCATAAACTTGCCGATGAGTACATGCCGCTCGAAACCCGGATGGACTTCGATGCTCTGCACTCTTCACTGAGCATCATCGTCGGTGAAAGGTCAGGATACCCCGATATAGCCGAACAGCTTGCCGATACGGCAGGGTTTTACGAAAGGTTGGCCTACCTGTTGACCAAGAAACTTCTTGGCGACGAAGAGGCGGGCGAAAAGGCCGGTACCCTCATGCTGTGTGTGGCGGCTTTCGGCAACCACAGGCGGAATTGACTCTAAAGCCTTCAATAGAGAAGACCTTAAATACATCAAAGCATTTAACGTAAACAAGTAAGGGGCGGGTTACAATCCGCCCCTTACTTGTTTACTGTCACGCCTTTTTGCCCACTGGAGCGAGGTATATCGTGAACTCCTCCTTGCCGTCAACGCCGATTAATTTATCCATTCCATCCTGATGATATGCGGCGATGGCGCAGGTTCCCGCGGCGATGGCTTCGCAGGCGAGATACAGATTTTGGCAGACGTGGCCCGCGTCGAGCACGATCACCTTGTGCGCGGCGAGGCCGTAGCGCCACTCCATGCGGTAGGGGAGTGCTGTCCAGATGAAGTTTACGGCCGCGTCGCCGGTGAATCGCTGGCCAAGTGTGGCTCTCGCGATGCTGCGTTCGAGCTGCTCCGGCGCGTGCGAAAAGAGCAGCGCGTGCTCCAACGGCAGGTAGCGATAGATTCCCTTTTCAAGACCCTCGACGTTCAGCACGCAGAGGTAGGTCTCGAATGCGTGACGGCATCCCGCCGACGGCACCGTTCGCAAGGCGTGGCCTGCGTCGAGCTTCAGCCGGACGCCCTGTGTCGCCCAGAGCAGGATCGAGAGTTCGTCGAGATTCAGCGGCTCACCGGAGTAAAAACGGCAGCTTTCGCGTTGCCCGATGGCCGACCAGAGGTCGATGCTGCCTGCGAGTTTCGCCTTGTCAATAGACGGTAGCGGGATCGTTTCTGCGCCCTCTGGAATCGGCTTTTCAATTGGCGGCGGCGGAACGCGGCGGTTCTGCGGGGTTTGGGAAAAGTCCACCATTTGGCGGATGGAGTCCTTCAGGAACTCGCGGTAGTGGCTGATTTCGTTGTTCATGTGAGTTTGTTTTTTACAGATCAGTCCGATTCGTCCGATCAGTCCGATTTGTCAGATTTCCCCAGCTTCGCCGCCCGCAGCCGGAGCGAGTTGGTCACGACCGACACGCTGCTGCCGGCCATCGCGATGCCGGAGAATGCCGGGTTCAGGAAGATGCCGTAGAGCGGGAAGAGTGCTCCTGCGGCCAGCGGAATGCCGATGACGTTGTAAATGAAGGCCCAGAAGAGGTTCTGGCGGATGATGCGCATCGTTTTCTTCGAGAGTGTGATGGCTTGCGTGATCTTACCGATGTCGCCGCCGAGCAGCGTGATGGCTGCCGATTCGATGGCGATATCGGTGCCGCTGGCTAGTGCAATGCCCACGTCGGCCTGCGTGAGTGCTGGAGCGTCGTTGATGCCGTCGCCCGTCATGGCGACAATGCGTTCCTCTGACTGCAATTTTTTGATGGCGTCAGCCTTGTCGCCGGGCAGCACCTCGGTGATTACTTCGTCGATGCCTGCCTGCCGGGCGATGAACTCTGCGGCGGAGCGGTTGTCGCCGGTGAGCATCACGACCCGCTTGCCCATCCGCCGCAGCTCCGCGACCGTCTCCTCCGCCTCAAGCTTCAGCGTGTCTGAGAACGCGACGAGGCCGAGCGCTTCGCCGTTGCGCTCGACGATCACCACCGTTTTGCCCTCTTGCTGGAGCCGCCCGATCTCCGGGCGGACGTTATCGCCTTCGTCAGGCTTGCGCACCCGCACCGTGTCATCATCAACCTTTGCATTGACGCCGACCCCTTCGAGCGCCTTGAAATTCGTCACCAAAACCGGCTCGACCTTCCGCTCCTTCGCGGCGCTGACGATGGCCTGTGCGAGCGGGTGCTCCGAGTGCTTTTCGATGCCTGCGGCCAGCGAGAGCAGCTCGTCCGCCGTGGTCGCGTCGCCGAACGGCTCGATGGAGGTGACCGACGGTTCGCCGCGCGTGATGGTGCCGGTTTTGTCGAACACAACTGTATCGACTTTGCTGAGGGTCTGGAGGCTTTCGGCGTTTTGGATCAGAATTCCGTGCTTCGCGCCGAGGCCCGTGCCGACGATGATCGCCGTCGGCGTGGCGAGGCCGAGGGCGCACGGGCAGGCGATGACGAGGATGCCGACCATTGCCATGATGCCGTAGGAGAGAGCGCTTTTGAAGCCGAGCGCGGGAGTGCCGACGCCGAGCCAAAGGATGAAAACCAGTACGGAAACGACGAGCACTGTCGGCACGAAGACGGCGGCAACCTTGTCGGCCAGATTCTGCACCGGCGCTTTCGAACCCTGCGCATCCTCGACCATCGAAATGATGCGGGCGAGCATCGTCTCCGCGCCGACGCCGGTGGCCGTGAAGGTGAACGCGCCCTGCTTGTTGATGGTGCCGCCGATCACCGTGTCGCCTTCGCGCTTGTCCACCGGCAACGGCTCGCCGGTAATCATCGACTCGTCAATCGACGAGCTGCCGGAAAAAATCACGCCATCGACCGGAATCCGTCCGCCCGGCTTGACGACGAGCATCGTGCCCTTGACGACCTGTTCGACCGGCACTTCAATCTCTTCGCCGTTGTCGTACACAATCGCTGATTTGGCCTGCAAGCTGACGAGCTTTTCAATCGCCTCGCCGGTTTTGAGCTTCGAGCGGGCTTCGAGGTATTTGCCGAACAATACGAAACCGATCACCACAATGGCCGCGTCGGCAAAGCTTTCGTGCGGCAGACCGAGCCGGTCCCGCAGCGTCGGGAAGAGGATCGAGAAGGCGCTGTAGCTCCAGGCGACCAGCGCGCCCATGCCGACCAGCGTATCCATGCTCGCCGCGCCGGTTCGCGCGAAGCTTGCGACGCCTTTCAGGAATGGCTCGCCGATGCGGAACACCACCCAAGCCGCCACGAGCAGCGTGACGGAGTGCCACGTCTCCATGTCGATGGGAAAGCGGGGAAGTGACGGCACGAACGCGGCGGCGGTGTGCCACAGCATCACCGCGAAAAAGAGCAGCGCCAGCGGCAGCGCGATCTGCACCTGCCGCTTCTGCCGAAGCAACTCGTCGAGCTTCTCCTGCTTTTTGGAGGCGCGGCGATCGGCGGTGGGCTTGGGTGCAGCGGCTTTTGGGGGCGCCTGTTCGACCAGCGAAAATCCGTACTTGCCTAGCAGCTCGTTCAGTGATTCGAGGCTCAACGGCTCACCGGTGAACTCGATGCGAGCAGTTTCGGTCGCGAGGTTAACCTCGACTTTCGAGACGCCGTCAAGCGCTGAAAGCTTTTTGGTGATGATCGCTACGCAACTTGCGCAGTGCATCCCTTTGACCGAGTAGGTGCGAATAGTCATGGCTGGTTTTTGTGGGTAGTAACAATTATAAGTTACTACCCACGGCTACCCGCAATGGTTCCATTGCATTCGCCGTCCACGGTGTCCACCAAGTCCACAACGTCCACCAAAAAAAAGGCGCACGCCGTGAGCCCGTAAAGGGGAAAGATTCAAAGTGGCGTTGAGTTGGTTCGGATCAGGGTAGGCGCGAGGCCTGCCCCTACAAGAGGAATTTGGTGTTTTCCGTAGGGGCGGGTTTTACGCCCGCCCTTTTCGCTCACCCGTCAGGCGTCTTCGCCTTCGGTTTTGAATTCCGAGGTAGAGTGGAATTCGATCTCCGGGAAATCCTCCTTGGCAATTTTGAGCATCCATTCGGTTTCGGCGAAAAAGACCGGGTGCTCCTCCTTGTCAAGGGCGATGACGTTGGCGCGGCGGCGCATGAACTCTTCGAGCTGCTCCTGGTTGTCGCTGGTGATCCAGAAAGCTTTGTGGAAGCGCAGGGGCGTGAAGGAGCACTGCGCGCCGTATTCGTGTTCAAGGCGGAACTGGATGACGTCGAACTGAAGCTCGCCCACCGTGCCGACGATTTTGCGCGTGCCGTACTGGACGAAGAGCTGCGCTACGCCTTCGTCGGTGAGCTGGCGGATGCCCTTTTCGAGCTGCTTGGTCTTGAGCGGGTCGCGGTTTTCGAGTACTTTGAAAATTTCCGGCGAGAAGCTCGGAATGCCGCGGAAGTGCAGCTCTTCGCCCTCGGTGAGCGTGTCGCCGATCTTGAGTGAACCGTTGTCGTACAGGCCGATCACGTCGCCCGCCCACGCTTCGTCAATCACGTTTTTCTCGTTGGCCATGAACTGCGTCGGGTTGGAGAAGCGCAGCTTTTTGCCGAGTCGCGAGTGCTGGTAAAATTTGTTGCGCTCGAAGCGTCCGGAGCAGATTTTAAAGAAGGCGGTGCGGTCGCGGTGGTTCGGGTCGAGGTTGGCGTGAATCTTGAAGACGAAGCCGGAGAGTGCCGGTTCGGAGGCGTTGACCATGCGCTCGGTCGCCTCGCGCTCGTGCGGGCAGGGGGCGACGTCGATGAAGGTGTCGAGCAGTTCGTGCACGCCGAAGTTGTTGACCGCGCTGCCGAAAAAGACCGGCGCGAGCATCCCTTCGCGATACAGCTCCAGATCGAACGGCTCGTACACGCCCTCGATCAGTTCGACATCTTCGCGCAGCTTCTCGGCGTTTGCTGTTCCAATCCAGTCGCCGAGCTTCGGGTCGGCGATGCCCTCGATGTCGGTCAGCTTCTGGCCGATCTTGGACGAGGTTGCCTCGAACAGGTTCAGCGATTTGTCGAACAGGTTGTAAACGCCCTTGAAGTTCTGTCCTTGGCTGATCGGCCAGGTCATCGGGCAGGTCTGGATGTCGAGTTTCTCCTCCAGCTCATCGAGCAGCTCGAATGGGTCGCGCCCCTCGCGGTCGAGCTTGTTGATGAAAATAATCACCGGCGTGTGGCGCATCCGGCACACCTCCATCAGCCGCTCGGTCTGCTCCTCGACGCCCTTCATGCTATCGACGACGAGGATGACGCTATCGACCGCCGTCAGCGTGCGGTAGGTGTCCTCGGCGAAGTCCTTGTGACCCGGCGTGTCGAGAATGTTGATCCGGTTGCCCTTGTACTCGAAGCCCATCACAGACGTGGCCACCGAAATGCCGCGCTGCTTCTCGATCTCCATGAAGTCGCTCGTCGCCGACTTGCGAATCTTGTTGCTCTTCACTGCGCCCGCCGTATGGATCGCGCCGCCGAACAGCAGCAGCTTTTCGGTGAGGGTGGTCTTACCCGCATCCGGGTGGCTGATAATAGCGAACGTCCGCCGCCGCGCGATCTCCTTTGCTAACTCCATGCTTGTGGTCTCTCTGTCTGATGTGTCAAGTCCGGTTCTGTCCGATGAGGGCGGAAAATATGAAATTATTGAGAATATCGGGCATGGGTAGGGCGCTTGCTGAGGGGATCACCGGGGGCGTTTACATCTCATCAAAATTCGGTATTTTAGCCTAATCAGTACCCAAGCCGTTTCAGGAGCATTCATTACCTATCCATCACTCGATCATGGCAAATCCGGAACATCTGGCGATTCTCAAACAAGGCGTTGAGGTTTGGAATCAGTGGAGGGAGAAGAATCCAGATATTCAACCGGATTTCATGGAAGCTGAATTATTTAACGAAGATTTAAGTGGGGCAGATTTATCAAAAGCAAGGATGTTTAAGGCGACATTGGCTGGAGTTAATTTAAGCAGGGCAAATCTTCATAGAGCATTTTTGAGTAATGCCAATCTGAGAAGGGTAAAATTTGATGGGGCGGATTTAAGTAGCTCTGATCTTTCTGATGCGGATCTCAGAATGGCGAGTTTGTCAGATTCAAACCTGAGGTATGCTCATCTGGAAGGTGTGAATTTTCACGAAGCGAGTTTGCAAGGCGCAGATTTGAATTTTGCTTTCGTGGCCTATACAATTTTTGGAGATGTAGATTTCAAGAATATCGTAGGACTTGAAACAATTCAACATCGAGCAGCTTCATCCATCGATACTCACACTTTATACCGCTCACAAGGAAACATTCCCGAAGTCTTCCTCCGTGGTTGCGGTGTCCCTGATCAGATGATCGAGTACGCTCGCTCTTTGACAGGAACTCCTATCCAATATTACTCCTGCTTTATCAGCTACAGTCACAAGGACGATGAGCTTGCTCAGCGGATTCACAATGATCTTCAGGCTGCTGGCGTCCGTTGCTGGTTTGCACCGCATGATTTGAAAATTGGCGATAAGATCAGACCAACTATTGATGAATCTATTCGAGATCACGATCATCTTTTACTGATCCTTTCCCAACACTCCGTCCAGAGCGATTGGGTAGAGCACGAGGTAGAGCACGCCCTCGACCGTGAACGGATCGAGAAGAAGAATATTCTTTTTCCTGTTCGTTTAGATGAATCCGTGATGTACAGCACAACTGGCTGGGCCGGGAACGTTCGTCGTCAGCGACACATCGGAGATTTTTCCCAATGGAAAGATCATGGTGCTTATAAGCTTGCCTTCGACCGGTTGCTGCGAGATTTGAAGTCTGAAAAATGATGGAGAGAATTATGCGACTGTTACCGATCAAAAGTTACCTGTTGCTTTTTTTGCTCCTGCTTTTCTGCAATGCTTGCGCTGAGCCTGTACGTGACTCCGTTGAGGGGAGTGCGGGTTCACGGCTCAAGGTCGAGAGTTTCGGGACTTTCGATGAACCCTGGGCCATGACCTTTTTGCCTGATGGGAATCTCCTGGTCACGGAAAAAGCAGGAACGTTGCTTCTTGTCAAACTGGCTGATCGTTCGAAGGTTCCGGTTCAGGGCGTGCCTGTGGTGGCTTACGGCGGCCAGGGCGGGTTGGGTGATGTCATTCTCCATCCTCAATTTAAGGAAAACGGCTGGATATACCTGTCATACGCCGAAGAGGATGCATCGGGGAACAGAGGCGCTGTCGTTGCTCGCGCTCGATTTCGTCCCGCATCGGCCAAGCCAAAACTGGAAAATCTTGAGGTCATCTGGCGGCATCAACCCAAAGTGTCAGGCGGTGGGCATTACTCTCACCGCTTGGCATTCAGCCCGGACGGTCATCTGTTCATCACTTCCGGAGATCGGCAAAAGCAGACGCCGGCGCAGAGCTGGACGCAAAATCTTGGCAAGGTTATCAGGCTGAACGCGGACGGGTCAGTGCCGCCGGACAATCCGTTTCAGGATAAAGGCAAACTCGCAAAAACCTTCTGGTCTCTCGGCCATCGAAATCTTCTCGGGATTGCATTCGACAAACAGGGGCGGCTGTGGACACACGAAATGGGGCCACGGCACGGTGATGAGTTCAACCTGATCGTTGCCGGAGATAATTACGGCTGGCCCTTGGTGTCGTGGGGTGATCACTACTCGGGCATTCCAATTCCAGATCATGACACACGTCCAGAATTCCATGCGCCCGAAGTCTACTGGGTGCCGACTGTCGCACCCTCGGGGCTGATCATATATTCCGGCTCCATGTTCCCAGAGTGGCAGGGCAATGCCTTTATCGGTGGGCTTAGATCAGAATCACTGATACGGATCAGGATTGACGGCGACAAGGCGGAGGAGGTCGAACGTTTTTCCATGGGAAAACGAATTCGAGAAGTTGAGCAAGGCTCCGACGGTGCGATATGGGTTCTTGAGGATAAAAAAGGTGGACGCCTGCTCCGGCTTACTCGGCGCGAGTGAGCAAATATTGGGGATGTCGGAATGCATTGATGATCTACATCGATGAATTCTCGCTTGAGGCATCCAGCTTTTGATTTGCACGGTTCTGATGCTTCAGGAATTTCCGTACTTTTTCCTGACAATCTCAAAAGCAGTTCATCCCATTTCAATCTAACCCACTCTCATGCAATCAATCGAAACCATTCTCTCGCAAATTGCCGATGTCGTCTGGGGCATTCCACTTCTGGTGGCGTTGTTCGGGACGCATCTGTTTTTGACGTTCAGGCTTGGCATTATCCAGAAGCATCTGCCGGAGGCGATCCGGATTTCGTTTACGCGGACGAGCGAGGGGGAAGGTGAGATCAGCCATTTCGGAGCCTTGGTGACTTCGCTGGCGGCGACGATTGGCACAGGTAACATCGTCGGCGTTTCGACCGCGGTGGCGCTGGGCGGGCCGGGGGCGGTGCTGTGGATGTGGCTGACGGGCGTGTTCGGCATCGCGACCAAGTATGGCGAGGCGCTGCTGTCGGTGAAGTACCGCGTGATCGGCGAGGATGGCTCGGTGGCAGGCGGCCCGATGTATGTGCTCGAAAAGGGGCTGAATATGAAGTGGCTCGGCGTGCTGTTCGCGATGTTTACCGTCGTGGCCTCGTTCGGTATCGGCAACATGGTGCAGTCCAATTCGATCGCTTCGCTGCTGGAGGCGAAGTACCAGGTTTCACCATGGCTGACCGGCGTGGTGCTGACTGTCTTCACCGGCGTGGTGATTATCGGCGGCATCAAATCCATCGCCCGCGTGTGCGAGTACCTCGTGCCGTTCATGGCGGCGCTCTACCTGCTCGGCTGCATCGTTCTTCTTTTCCTTGGTCACCACTCGATTGGCGACACGCTCAGCCTCATTTTCAGCTCGGCCTTTTCGGGGCAGGCGGCGGTTGGTGGCTTTTCTGGCGTTGTGGCGCGCGAGGCGGTGCGGTACGGCATTTCGCGCGGGTTGTTCTCCAACGAGTCGGGCCTCGGCAGCGCGCCCATCGTGGCGGCAGCGGCCAAGACCGCCAATCCGGTTCGCCAGGCACTGATCTCTTCGACCGGAACCTTCTGGGACACGGTCGTCGTCTGCGCCGTGACCGGCATTGTCATCGTGAATTCGGGGGCTTGGTCGACCGGCCTTGCGGGCGCGGAGCTGACCAATGCGGCCTTTGCGGACATGGGGGCTGTCGGCCCGCTGGTGCTGTCGTTCGGCCTGTTGACTTTCGTGTTTTCGACCATTCTCGGCTGGTCGTACTACGGCGAGAAGGCGCTCGAATACCTCGCGGGCAAGCGGGCGATTACGCCCTACCGCTGGGCCTGGGTTGCGGCGGTGATGGTCGGTTCGGTCGCCTCGCTTCAAGCGGTCTGGACTTTCGCCGATATCGCCAACGGCCTGATGGCTGTGCCGAACCTTGTATCGCTGCTGTTGCTCAGCCCGGTGATTGCCAGCGAGACGAAGAAGTACTTCGATCGGCAGGAGTGATGGTGGATTGACGCCTTTTTTCTGGAAGGTTTGAAAAAAAATTCTATCTTGAAGAACGTTTTTATTTACACCATCCAGATAACCAAGGACAGGCAACTATGAATTTTAACCCGTGGCATCACGTTGATATTGGTGAAGATAGCCCGAATCTCGTCAATGCGATTATCGAGATTTCCAAAGACAGCAAGACCAAGTACGAGCTCGACAAGAAAACCGGTATGCTGAAGCTCGACCGTGTGCTGTTCTCCTCCGTACTTTATCCTGAAAACTACGGTTTCATTCCCAAGACTCTCGGTGAAGACCACGACCCTCTCGATATCGTCGTTATTTCTCAGTGCTCCATCGTACCGATGTGCATGGTGAATGCCCGTGTGATCGGTGTGATGCGCATGATCGATCACGGTGAGGGTGATGATAAGATCATTGCCGTGGCTGAGGGCGACATGAGCGTTAGCGGTATCAAAGACATCAGCGATCTTGGCAAGCACTTCAAGATGGAGCTTCAGCACTTCTTCGAAGAGTACAAAGCGCTCGAGAACAAGACCGTTCTGGTCGAAAATTTCCAGGACGCCGAAACCGCAAAGCGGATCGTTGTCGAATCGGTTGAACGCTACAACGAGACCTTTGGCTGAGCGTTTCAGTTATACCGAAAAACAGCATTATCAGGGCGGCATGAATTGCATAGTTTCATGTCGCCTTTTTGATTGCCTCATCCTGTATCGATGTCCTTCCGCTTGCCTGTTTTTGCTTTACACTTTAAGCTGCGTGCTGTTTTTGTCGTCTTGACAAAACAAAGTCTACAAGCGGTTATATAATGTTGAAAAGCCAGTATAGATAGCTTGTCCATTTAAAACTGCTTCGGTGTCTGCAAGTGAGCGCTTGTCTGAGAGATTTTTCTTACCTGTTGTTTAAGTTGCAATTTTATAATCTGTTATGGCTTATTGTTCTGAGTTGCCGGTTTTGGTTGCGGTGATGTAGTCCATCAGCAAAACTTTACAAAACACGCCTTTAGGCGTTTGTTGATGGAATGTTGATAAGTTGTTGGTAGGTGTTGAGAATTCGGAGTGGAGCTGCTTTTGCGTGGCATCCTCGACGGAAAAGTGATATATTTGCGGTTCGCTTTTGTTCAACTGTTTTTCCGTAAAAGAACGCAGATTTTATGATAGAACTCTTCCCGCAGGAACTGAAATCTAGGGCTTCGCGCATCAAACTGGTCCTTTCGGACAACGATGGGGTTTTTACCGATAACGGGGTCTATTACTCGGAGCGCGGCGAGGAGTTCAAGCGCTTTTCCATCCGCGACGGCATGGGCGTCGAGCGCCTTCGTGCTCATGGCGTTGAAACCGGAATTATGACGGGCGAGGTCTCTCCGAGCCTGGTCAAACGGGCCGAGAAGCTCCATATCAAGCACCTCTACCTCGGCGTCAAGGACAAGCAGTCTCGCCTGCAGGACGTGCTGCGCGACACCGGCGTCGATGTTTCCGAAATCGCCTATATCGGCGATGATGTCAACGACCTCGGAATCATGAACGCCATCGCCCCCTCCGGCCTGGTGGCCTGCCCCGGTGACGGAATGCATCTGGTGGAGCACAGCGTTCACTACCGCTGTACCGCTTTCGGCGGTCGTGGCGCGTTCAGGGAGTATGCCGAATTGCTCATTTCCCTGCGAGCTTCGTAATTGCAATCTCGCTCCAGAGAACTCATCATCCTTTATTTAATAAACCTGAGAGTGTGCAACGCGCGCTTTCCACTATTTGATCGGTGTTATTTATGGCTGAAGTGAACATTGGGAATCGCATGGTCGGAGATGGTCATCCGGTCTACGTTATTGCAGAAATCGGCATCAACCATAACGGCTCGCTCGAAGTGGCCAAAAAGCTGATCGAGGGTGCCGCCCAGGCTGGCTGCGACGCGGTGAAGTTCCAGAAACGGACTCCCGAGCTGTGCGTTCCGATGGATCAGCGGCAGATCGAGCGCGATACTCCGTGGGGTCGGATGACCTACATGGACTACCGTTACAAGGTCGAGTTCGGTTTCGACGAGTACTCCGAGATCGACAAATACTGCCGCGAGAAGGGGATTGCGTGGTTCGCTTCGTGCTGGGACGAAGAGGCGGTCGATTTCATGGAACAGTTCAATCCGCCGTGCTACAAGGCGGCTTCGGCTTCGCTGACCGACCTGACCCTGCTGAAAAAGACCAAGGCGACCGGTCGTCCGCTGATGATTTCGACCGGCATGTCCACCATGGAGGAGGTCGAAGCGGCGGTCGCGGCGCTGGGTCAAGACAAGCTTCTGATCGCCCACTCCAATTCGACCTACCCATGCCCGGTCGATGAGCTGAACCTGCGCATGATCCACACGCTTCAGCAGCGCTATCCTGACAACCCTATCGGCTACTCGGGCCACGAGGTCGGCCTGGCCACGACTTGGGCCGCAGTTGCGCTTGGCGCGACTTTCGTGGAGCGGCACGTGACCCTCGACCGCGCCATGTGGGGCTCCGACCAGGCGGCCTCGGTGGAGATTTCCGGCATGTCGCGCCTGGTTTCCAACATCCGCGACATCGAGAAATCGCTCGGTGACGGCGTGAAGCGGGTGTACGAGGGTGAGGTCAAAGCGCGCAAAAAGCTGCGTCGGGTCTGAGCGCTTGCGTTATTTGGAACTCACCGTTAAATTTAGCCCGAAAATTATTACGCTTGCCTTCAGGCCCCTGTTCTGAAGGCGGATTCCTGAACCAATCAAACGACGACTGAAATGAGTGAACAGAACTCCTCGGCAAAGCAATTTGAATACAAAGCTGAGATGAAGCAGCTTCTGGACCTTATCGTCCATTCGCTGTATACCCATCCCGAAATTTTTCTCCGTGAGCTGATATCCAATGCTTCCGATGCGCTTGGCAAGGCGCGTTTCAGGATGCTCTCCTCCGACGAGGGCATCGATAAATCTGGTGATCTGAAGATCGACATCACGGTCGATAAAGAGTCCGGTAACTTTGTGATTGAGGACACCGGCATCGGCATGAGCGAAGAGGAGCTGATCGCCAACCTCGGTACGGTTGCGAAATCGGGTACGCTCGGCTTCATGGAGGCGCTCAAGTCGCAGCAGCAGGAGGGCCAGCCGCTTGACGCCAATCTGATCGGCCAGTTCGGCGTCGGCTTCTACTCGGTTTTCATGGTGACCGACGAGGTGACCGTCGAGACCAAAAGCGCCGAGAGTGGATCGCAGGGGTGGCGCTGGGTTTCGTCTGGCCAGGGCACCTACACCATCGAGCCGATCGAACGTGAGGTTCGTGGCACGAAAATTTCGTTCACCCTCAAGGAGGAGTTCAAGGAGTTCGCCGAGGAGTATCGCATCGAGCAGATCATCAAGAAATACTCCAACTTCGTGGAGTATCCGATCAACCTCGGCACTCGCCAGATCAACAGCATGACCGCCCTCTGGCAGCGTCCGAAGAGCGAGCTGAAGACGGAAGAGGTCAACGAGTTCTACAAGTTCATCTCCAACGATTTCAAGGAGCCACTCGACTACCTGCACGTGTCGGTCGAGGGCGTCGTCAGCTTCAAAGCGCTGCTCTTTATCCCCTCCGAAGCGCCGATGGAGCTGCTCTACCAGCAGGGGGCGCTTGAAAAACGCGGCCCGCAGCTCTACGTCAAAAAGGTGCTTATTCAGCACGAGTGCCGCGACCTGCTGCCGGAGTACCTGCGCTTTGTGAGCGGTGTGGTCGATACTGAAGATCTGTCGCTGAACGTCTCGCGTGAGCTGGTTCAGTCCAGCCCGGTGATGGCCAAGATCCGCCAGATTCTCACCAGCAAGTTGCTTGGCTGGTTCGACACGCTCGCCAAAGAGCAGCCGGAGAAGTTCCGCACCTTCTACAAGGCGTTCGGCACCATCCTCAAAATCGGGCTCAATACCGACTTCACGAATCGCGACAAGCTCATCGAGCTGCTGCGCTTCGAGACCACCAAAACCGGCGAGGGCGAATACGTCACGCTCAAGGAGTATGTCGAGCGCATGGCCGAGGGGCAGGAGGAGATCTACTTCCACGCAGGCAACGACCGCGCCCAGATGCTGGCTCACCCGAATCTCGAATACTTCCGCAAGAAGGACATCGAGGTGCTGCTGCTCTCCGACCCGGTTGATGTGTTCGTGATTCCCTCGCTTTTCGAGTACGAGAAGAAGCCGCTCAAGTCCATCGAAAAGGCGGAGGTCGATGCGAGCAGCCTCGAGCCCGAGGCCGAGAAGCTCGGCGCGGAGGGCACGGTTGGCGTGATCTCGCTTTTCAAGGAGGTGCTCGGCGAGCGCGTGGCCGACGTGATCGAGTCCAAGCGCCTGGTCAGCTCGCCCGTGACTTTGGTGAGTGCCAAGGACGCGATGGACAGCCAGATGGAGAAGGTCATGAAGATGATGCAGCAGGATGCCGACATGCCGGGCGCGAAGAAGGTGCTCGAAGTCAACACCTCGCACCCGATCATCCGCAACCTCGCCGGCAAGCAAGCGGTTGGCATGTCAACTGACCCCATCGTGCGCGCAGCGGTCATGCAGCTTTTCGACAGCGCGATGCTGCTGGAAGGCGACCTGGAATCGGTGACCGATTACGTTTCGCGCATGAACGAGCTGGTTGAGGCAGCGACCAAGGCGTGATTTTTCTCAGTTGGTTTGTTAGCCTGCCGTCATTCGTGCGGTGGGCTGATTTGTAACCCTAACTTCTCTTTTTGTGACTACACTCAGCGAACAGGATATCCGGCTGATTACCGGCTTTCAGAGAAACGAGATTACCGAGCACTTCATTTACAAGAATCTCGCTGCGCGCATCGATGGCGTGAAGAATCAGAGGATTTTTGCTCAGATTGCCGATGATGAGCTTCGCCATTATCATATCTGGAAAAAGTTTTCCAGGCAGGATGTCGAACCGAACAAGCTCAAGATCTGGTTTTATTCGGTTATCAGCCTGCTGCTCGGCTTCACTTTTGCGGTGAAGCTGATGGAGGGTGGTGAGCAGGAGGCGCAGATTGCGTACGAAAAAGTATCGGCGCTTGGCGATGAGGTTACGGCTGTGGTCAACGACGAGGAGGAGCACGAACAGGCGCTACTTACGCTGCTTGACGAAGAGCGGCTTCAGTACACCGGTTCGATCGTGCTCGGCTTGAACGATGCGCTCGTGGAGCTGACTGGAGCGCTGGCCGGTTTGACCTTTGCGTTGCAGGATACGAGTCTGGTGGCCTTGACGGGTCTGATTACCGGTTTTGCAGCTGCGCTTTCGATGGCTTCGTCGGAGTATCTTTCCACCAAAGCCGAGCCGGGTGCGAAAAATCCGGTCAAGGCCTCGATCTACACCGGCGTGGCCTACATCCTGGCCGTAGCTGTGCTGATTGTGCCCTACTTCGTGCTGGCCGATATTTACATGAGCCTCGCCTTTGCTTTTGCCGGTGCGCTGCTGGTGGTGGCCCTGTTCAACTTCTACGTCTCCGTGGCCCAGGGGGTTTCGTTCAAGAGCCGCTTCCTTGAAATGGCCGGGTTGATTGTGGTGGTTTCCGGCATCAGCTTCATTGCCGGTTTGGCTATTCGGTTCTTCTTCGGAATCGAGGTGTAGATGAGGGTGGACGGTGTGGACTTTGTGGACAGCCACCCGTCATCTTTCAATCGCCCGAAGTAGCTTTTCGATGGTAATTTCGCCCTCTGTGTCGATGTCGATGCAGAGGGCTTTTTCGTTGTCGGTGAACGGTTCGATTTTCTGCATCTGGGCTTCGAGCACGGCGAGGTCGGCTTCGGAGGGGTCATGGCCCGCGTCGTGGCGCTTCCGCACTCGCCGACGCAGCTCACCCGGCGATGCGTGAAAGTGGAGGATGCGGCATTGGCAGCCCATCGATTCGGCAAGTTCGATGAAGGGCTTGCGGAAATCTCTGGTGGGGAAGGTCGCGTCCGCGATGACCGGATAGCCTCCCTCCAGCGCTGCTTTCGCCGCTTCGAGCATTGCCGAGTATGTTTTCTCCGTAGCGTCGGGCGTGTAGATGTCGAGCCCCTGCTCGGCGCTCTTTTCAAGACTGCCGATGCCGAACAGGCGTTTGCGTTCGACGTCGGAGCGGATGTGGATGAAGCCTCCAGCTTCGGCGAGCCTGGCCGAAATCGTCGATTTACCGCTGCCGGAAACGCCGTGCGTGAGCACGAGCAGCGGTTCGGGGCGCTCGGTGTAGCCGAGGGCGAGGTGCAGGTAGGAGTTGTGCTCGTCGAGCGTCTCCTGTTTTTCGGCCTCGTTCGTTTCCTGCGCCAGTCGGATCGAGGTGACCTTGGCGCGCACCATCGCGCGGTAAGTGCAATAAAAGTTGAGCACTCTTAATCCGTCGTAATCTCCGGTTTTCGACAGCCAGCCGTTGAGCAGGCGCCAGGCCAGTTCCGCGTGCCCTGCGTGCTGCAAATCCATAAAGAGAAACGCCAGATCGTTGATGATGTCGATCTTGCTGAGCTGCGGGCTGAACTCTATGCAGTCGAAGATCATCACCCGCCCGTTGCGGATCAGCATGTTGCCGGTGTGCATGTCGCCGTGGCACTCCCGCACCATGCCGTCCTCCTTGCGTTTCCTCAGCACTTCGTTCAGTCGTCCATGCTCCTCAAGCGTCCATTGGCGCAGGCGTTCGATGGCACGCCTTTCGTCGTCCGAACGGGCCACCTCACCGGTGAGGTGAAGGTTGGCGAGCATCGGCTTGATCACCTCTTCGGGCTGGCCGAAAGGGGAGTCGGGATCGGCTTGCGGGATCGAAGCGTGAAATTCGGCAATGACGCAGGCTGCATCGTCGATATGCTGCGGAGTCAGCTCGTCATTCCGAAGCAGCCGGTCGAGTTCCAGGCTTCGGTCGAACTGCACCATACGGACGACGTAATCAATCGGCTCTCCGTTGCCGCCGATGCGAATCCGGCCACTCTCTTTGGTCACAGGAAGCACGTCGAGGTAGAGGTCCGGGCAGAGCCGACGGTTCAGGCGCAGCTCTTCGTAGCAGAAGTGGCATCGGCGTTCGAGCGTCGAGAAATTGAGGAAGCCGAGGTCTACCGGTTTTTTGAGCTTGTAGGCGTAGTCACCGGTCAGGAAAACCCATGAAATATGGGTTTCGACCAGCTCGATCTCAGGCGCGGTCGGATGCGGATAGGCTTGTGGATCGAGCAGGGCCTGGGCTACCTTGTTCATGCTTTCACGTCGTTTTATGCAAAGCGTTTCGAGCCGAAGATTTTGCTTTCTCAAAGCTAAGTCAAAAAATCCGGGATTGCCATACTGGCCTTTCTATGCATATGTCTGAATGTGCATTTGATCATGCAGGCTACTTCGGGGTTTCTCAAAAAAAATGTAAATTAAAGGCTTTATTGCCAGCCGTCATTGATCGCCCAACTATAAGTAAACTAAAGCGTAATTAATGATACAGCTTTCCAGAATTCTGTGCCCAACCGATTACTCCGACGCCTCCGACAAAGCCGTGCGTTATGCCGTGGAGCTGGCCAGACGCGTCGATGCACATGTCAGGTTTCTGCATATTCGTGAAAAGGATGGCTACGCGCCCGGTGCTCCTGATGATGAAGCTCCGATGCCTGAAAGCTTCTCGCAGATGCTCATGTCGGAAATCAAAAACGGCTTGCAAGCTGATGTGAAGGATACTAGCGGTGAGCCGAAGGAGGTGATCATCAGGCAGGCAGAGCAGTGGGGTGCCGATCTGATCGTCATGGGTTCACATGGACGGAGTGGCCTGATGCGCCTGATGATGGGGAGCGTGGCCGAGGCGGTGTACCGTTCAGCGTCGATTCCGGTTTTGCTCATCAAACAGGATGCGATCGACAAAACCGCTACTGAATAAGCGATTTACCAGCGGAGCCTCTCCGGACGCGATCCGGGCGGCTTCAAATACTATTGTTCACTTTCAAGCTTCCCGATTATGAAACAGTTCAGGGATTCAATGATAGCCTTGATTACGGAGACCTCCGCCAACCTGCCGAGCGACGTGCGCAAGGCGATTGCCGATGCTGTCGGCAAGGAGGAGGCCGATTCGAGGGCAAGTCTGGCCATGTCGGCCATCACGCTCAACATCGACATGGCTGTCGATAACGTCGGCCCGGTCTGTCAGGATACCGGCATGCCCACCTTTTTCGTACACACTCCGAAAGGCGTCGATCAGCTCGCCATGAAGCGCGACATCGAGGAGGCGATTGTCGAGGCGACCCGCACCGGCAAGCTTCGTCCCAACGCGGTCGATTCGATGAGCGGCAAGAACTCCGGCAACAACCTCGGCGCGCATGTGCCGGTGATTCACTTCGAGCCGTGGGAGCGTGACGAGATCGAGGTGAAGCTTATCCTCAAGGGCGGCGGCTGCGAGAACAAGAACATCCAGTACTCGCTTCCGGCTGAAATTCCGGGACAGGGCCGCGCGGCCCGCGACATCGACGGCGTGCGCAAGTGCATCGCCCACGCGGTGTATCAGGCGCAGGGGCAGGGGTGCAGCCCCGGTTTCATCGGCGTTGGCGTCGGCGGCGATCGCACCAGCGGCTTCGAGCTGGCCAAGAAGCAGCTTCTCCGCTACGTCGATGACGTCAATCCCGATCCGGAACTGGCCGGTCTCGAGCAGGAGATGCTCGAAAAGGCCAACACGCTGAACATCGGCCCGATGGGCTTCTCCGGCAAGAGCACGCTGCTCGGCTGCAAAATCGGCAAGTCGCACCGCGTACCGGCGAGCTTTTTCGTGTCGGTGGCCTACAACTGCTGGGCTTACCGCCGCCTCGGCGTCATCATCGATCCCGCCGAAGGCTCGATCACCGAGTGGCAGTACCGTTCCGACGACGAGATCAAGCGCATGGCACAGGGGGAGGGGATTCCGCTCACGGGTCGCGAAGTGGTGCTCAAGGCTCCGGTCAGCGAGGAGACGATCCGCTCGCTCAAGGTGGGCGACATCGTCATCGTCGAGGGCGAAATGCACACCGGCCGCGACGCCTTTCACCATTACGTCATGCACCACGACCTTCCGGAGGATCTTGACATCAGCGGCGGCATCATCTACCACTGCGGCCCGGTTATGCTGAAGGACGAGAATGGCGAGTACCAGGTTCTGGCTGCCGGCCCGACCACTTCGATTCGCGAGGAGCCGTATCAGGCGGACGTGATCGAGAAGCTCGGCCTTCGCGCTGTGATCGGCAAGGGCGGCATGGGGCCGAAGACGCTGGCCGGCCTGCAGAAGCATGGTGCGGTGTACCTCAACGCCATAGGCGGCGCGGCACAGTACTACGCCCGCTCGGTAGAAAAGGTGACCGGCGTCGATTTTCTCGAAGAGATGGGCGTGCCGGAAGCGATGTGGCACTTGCAGGTCAAGGCCTTCCCGGCAATCGTCACGATGGACGCCAACGGCAACAGCCTGCACAAGCAGGTCGATGAGGAGTCGTTCGCAGTGCTCGAAACCATCGGCAAAGAGTAACCCGGTTCGACCGGATCAATCAGTTTTTTTGAGGCTGTTTGCCTGCCCGGCGGGAGGCGGCCCTAACGGATCAAGATAAAACCAGCGAGAGCGTTATATGAAAAAAATACGGTTCATGGATGTCTCCTTCCGCGACGGGTTCCAGTCCTGTTACGGAGCAAGGGTCAAAACCGAGGATTTCCTCCCGGTGCTTCAGGCTGCGGTCGATGCGGGCACCGATAACTTCGAGGTCGGAGGCGGCGCACGCTTCCAGAGCCTCTACTTCTACTGCCAGGAGGACGCCTTCGAGATGATGGACGCCTGCCGCCGCGTGGTGGGGCCGGACATCAATCTCCAGACTTTGTCGAGAGGCGCGAACGTGGTCGGCCTCGTGTCGCAGTCGCGCGACATTATCGACCTTCACGCCAAGCTCTTCAAGAAGCACGGCATCAGCACCATCCGCAACTTCGACGCCCTCATGGACGTGCGCAACCTCGCATGGTCGGGCCAGTGCATCGTCAACGCCGGGCTGAAGCACCAGGTGGTGATCGCCCTGATGGGTCTGCCTCCGGGCCTCAAGGAGTCGTACTGCCACACGCCGCAGTTCTACCTCGACAAGCTCAAGGATATTCTCGATGCGGGTATTCCGTTCGATAGCGTCGCTTTCAAGGACGCCTCCGGCACCACCACGCCAGCCGTCGTCTATGAAACGGTCAAGGGCGCGCGCAAGATGCTGCCCGAGGGCACCACGCTCGAATTCCACACGCACGATACCGCCGGCATGGGCGTGGCGTGTAACTACGCAGCCATCGAGGCGGGCATCGACATTATTGACCTCGCGATGGCCCCCGTCAGCGGCGGCACCGCCGAGGTTGACATCCTCACCATGTGGCACCGCCTGCGCGGCACTGACTACACGCTCGACATCGATCAGGAGAAGTACCTCGAAGTCGAGTCGATGTTCATCGAGCACATGGACAAGTACTACATGCCGCCGGAGGCCAAAGAGGTCAATCCGGTCATTCCGTTCTCGCCGATGCCGGGCGGCGCGCTGACGGCCAACACGCAGATGATGCGCGACCACGACACGCTGCACTTCTTCCCGGAGGTGATCCGCAACATGCGCGAGGTTGTCGCCAAAGGCGGCTTTGGCTCGTCGGTGACCCCGGTTTCGCAGTTCTACTTCCAGCAGGCCTTCGCCAACACCGTGCAGGGGCCGTGGAAAAAGATCGTGGATGGCTACGGCAAGATGGTGCTCGGCTACTTCGGCAAGACGCCCGCCGCGCCCGATCCGGAGGTGGTGGCGCTCGCCGCCGAGCAGCTCGGCCTTGAGCCGACTGTGCAGGACGTGCACGACATCAACGACCGCAACCCCGACCTCGGCGTCGAGCACAACCGCAAGCTTCTCGAAGAGGCAGGTCTGGAGACCACCGACGAGAACATCTTCATCGCGGCTACTTGCGGCGCCAAGGGCATCAGTTTCCTTCAGGGCGACAAGCCGATGGGCATTCGCTACAAGGCGGATATCGAGGCCGAAGAGGAGGCCAAGCACGACGAGGAGGAGCTGAAAGTCACCTCCCACGGCAACTCCTTGCAGGATCGCCTCTCCGACCTCATCAAGCCCTCGACGCGTGACCTGTCGGGCAACTATATGGTGATGGTGGACGGCAAGTCGTTCAACGTCGTGATCGCCGACGGTATGGTGATGGCTCAGTCCACCGCCCCCGGAGCCCAGCCGATGGCAATGCCGCAAATGGCCGCTCCTGCTGCGGGCGAGCAGCATCAGGGCACGCCCGTGATGCCGTCAATGCCGGGCAACGTCTTCAAGATGGAGGTCGAGGTTGGCCAGAAGGTCGAGGAAGGTCAGGAGGTCGCCGTCATGGAGGCGATGAAGATGGAGTCCCCGGTCAAAGCTCCCAAGTCCGGTATCGTCACGGTCGTTCTCGCCAAACCCGGAGACGCCGTTTCCGCCGATCAGGCGCTGATGTATATCGACTGATAAGTCAGCGTTTCATCATAGCACGATTCAAAAGGGCAGACTTAATAGGTCTGCCTTTTTTTTAAGTGTTTTTTAGGGTGACCACAGGTGTGTTATGAGGATATGAATCGAAAATTAGGCGTCATATGCGTAAACCGTTTCATAAATGTTGGCTGTAATCAAATGAGTAAATGGAAATTTTATGCGCGCGAAGCGTATAGGCAAATTGAATTCGCTGAATATTCATGGTCAGCGTTCATTGATGCAGAGAAACATCATAGAACGGAAGAAATTTTTTTGCATCTGCAACATTTTTTAAATCATGCTGCAATGGTGGATAAACTGTTAGACCCAAAAGATGGAAGCGAGAGGAGTCAAATATTGAACGGCCATATTGATTTATCAGGTGTAGATTTAAAGTTATTTCGGCGATTGAGAAATCACTTAGAGCATTTTGATGAAAGACTTGATAAATGGGTAGATAATTATGATGGCCATCCATTCTTTGATATGAACCTTGTGAGTGGTACAAAAAGTTTTCCTGAAAAAGCATTCTTACGTGCATTGGATTCGCATATATACAAATTTCATGGTGAAAGTTATGATTTAAAACAGTTACATAAAGCATTGCTGATAATAAAAAAGAGGGTAAAAGTGTGAAGTTGTCAGCTAATAATTCAATTTTCTACACATGCCTTTTTATCGTGTGGCTTCAGTAAAAGGCGAGGTTAGGCCAAGGTTTATAACGCAATGCTTTTTTATCAACTTTGACCATCCCGGCTAGAAGGATATTCCTCACCAACGCAAAAAGGGGAAGAGGCTCCATTCCGGAAACTCTTCCCCTTTCTCATTTCATGCCAGCTTTATCCCTTCAGTTCCTCATCCCCTCGGCTTGATAATCACGTCGCAGGCTGGGTTGGTGAACATGAAGCGCTCGATTTCGGATTGCGGTATGCGGCCAGTCGAGAGTTACAGCTTTACCTTCACTCTGCCTGAGTCTTGTTTATGTATTTGTGCAAAATACTCGAAATCAAAGTCTGGTATGGCAACCCTTCTTTCAGGGCAATTTTTTGCAATTCTTTCAGATCGCGCTCAGAAATTCGGATATTTACCCGTTTATCCTTCCGGATGGTAGCACGCGCAGATTCTTCCAATTCCAGCTTTCGCTTTTTCAGGTCTTTGACAGATCGCCATTCATTTTTTTCAAAAGAATCCAGCAACTCTTTTTCATCATTGTTCAAATTATTCATTTTTTACTCTCCAGATATTCTTTTGTCGCTTTTCTGCTTGGAATAATCGTTTTCAGGAAAATCTCATCAGCTGTTTCTACATAAGGAACAAGGTGGATATAGTTATCGATATTCAAAACCATCATTCTTTGTCCGCCATATTTTTCCTGATTAGGATGTTCTATATCGTCGATCAAACACTCACGATCCAGATAAAACAGAATATCCTCAAAACAGATTCCTCTGTTTTTCCTCAGCCACTCGTTCTTGTCTCTATTCCAGTTTATTAGTTTCATAAGAGCAATTTATGGCATGGTGTGCACTTTGGCAACAGTATTATACGGATTTAGCTCCAGAACATGTCATCTGTTTGCTCGAAGATCAGACAGTCCAGTGTCGGCTTTCGCGTGGTGTCCGTCCTTCAGTTGTAGGGGCGAACCTGTGTGTTCGCCCTTATCGACAGTGAGTGATAACGAGCCAATATCGGGGTGGCGTTTTCAAATATAAAAAAAGGGATAACGGCTTGTTGAAATTACCGTTATCCCCTTTTTCATTTCATCCCCATTCTTTCAGCTCAATCCGTCATCCCCTCGGCTTGATAATCACGTCGCAGGCGGGGTGGGTGAACATGAAGCGTTCGATTTCGGATTGGGGTATCCGTCCTGCCGACAGTTCCAGCTTTTCCAGATTGGGTAGCTCGATCAGGGGCGCAATCGATTCAACCTCGGTGCCGATGATGTTCAGCTCTTCAAGCTCTTCGAGCCCGGCGAGCGGGTCGAGATGGAAGACACCGGTCTGCTCGACGCTCAGCTCTTTGAGTGAGGAGAGCTTGCGCAGCGGTTCGAGGCTGGTGATGTTGGTGCGGCTGCAGCGCAGGTATTCGAGCTTGTCGAGTCCGGCGAGCGGCTCCAGTGAACTGATGCGGGTGCTGTTGATGCCGAGTTCGATCAGGTTTTCGAGCTTTTTGACTGGCTCGATAGACTCGATCTCCGTTTTGTAGCAACTGAGCTTTTCGAGATTGATCAGTTCTGCAACCGGCGACAGGTCGCTCACGAGGGTTTCCGAGCAGTAGAGCTCTTCGAGGTTGATGAGGCCTGCAATCGGTTCGAGGTCGCTGATTTCGGTGCTTGAAACCCAGAGCAGTTTCAGCGAGGTGATGTTGCGCAGCGGGTCGAGCGAAAGGAAATCGCAGTCGAACGCGTAGAGGCGCTTGAGCTGACGGAGGTTCCTGAGCGGTTCGAGGCTTTCGATCGGGGTTTCATCACAGCGGACTTGTTGCAGATTTTCCAGCAGGCTGACCGGCGCGAGATTGTGGATTCGCGTGTTGTCGCAACGGACGCTTGTGACGTTCAGGAAGTCGAGCAGCTCCGTATCGGACGGGTCACGCTGGAGTTTCAGGGTGTGCCTGACCACCTCTTTCCAGTCGTTGCTCAGCGCTTTAAACCAGTCGTGGCGTTTCTGCGGCTCACGCAGCAGTAAGGCTCGGGATGCCGCCAACGCCTCCTCTTCGGCCGGTGTCAGGCGGTCCTTGAAGCCATGCCGCGGTGCAGTGTCTTCCGGCGAGAAGGTGACGGCCGGAGCTTTTCCGGTGTCGAGATGTTCAGCCAGGCAGCGAATGTACCAGTCCGCTTTTTTCTCCTCGATGATCTGGTAGTGCTTTTCGAGATTCTGCTCGTCGAGAGTATTGATGTCTTCGAGAATATCGTTCTTGCAGCGCGGGCAGATCGCGTTGTCCTGCGTTAGCGGAAAGCTGCAGACAGGGCATTTTTGGTAGATGTTTTGCTCCAAAGCGAGTGTGAGCTTGAGGGGTTGTTCAATGCTGAGATGTTTGCCTAAAATAAGAAAAAAACAGCCTCAAACCATAAATGGCCAGCGCTGATTGCTGGTGTTTTCGGGGGCTGGGAACGGCCGGATCTTTGACAACCGGATGAACTATCAGGCTTTGTTCCTTTGTTATTAAAAGTATTGCGGCCATTGAGGTTTGGGTGGTCATGTGTATGGGCAAAAGTTGTTCTCTGGACTTTTCCAGAGAACGGAATGCATGAGGTGTTGGAGGGAACGATGACCGGACAAACTTCATCAAAAGCCGAACGCTTGGTGGTTCAAACGGACGCTCTGTTCGAGCTTTCGCCGGAAGAGTGGCTCCTGAGAAAAAAAGGGTTCAGGAAGCGTTCAAAGGCCATTCAGATCAACGAAACCCTTCTGACGATCGGTAATGGCTACCTCAACATCCGGGGCAGTCTCGAAGAGCTTCCGCCCGGTCACTGTGGCGGCATGTACCTGTCCTGGATTTACGACAAATCGGAAGCCGATGTCGAAGAGCTGGTCAAGTGCCCGATGTGGACCGACGTCTCGGTCTGGCATGAGGATGAAAAATTCTGCCTCTCATGCAGCCGTGCGCTGGAGCACGAGCAGGTGCTCGACATGAAAAAAGGCATCCTTCACCGTCGCACCACCTTTAAAAATTCACACGGAAAAATTCTCACCCTCGAAACCTCGCGGCTTGTGTTCATGCACGATCCTCATCGGGGCTACATGCGGGTGAAGATCACGCCGGTAAATTTTTCCGGTCAGATCAGGGTGCTTTCTGGGCTGAACGGTGACGTTTACAATCGCGGATTCTTTCCGCACGAAGAGTACAAGCACCTTCAGCTCGAAAAGATCGAGCGGGGCCGCAACTTCATGTACCTCGAAATGAAGACCCGTGAGCGGGGCATCCGCATTGCCGAGGCGGCATCGTGGAAGATGATCAACAGTGTGGACCGGAAGCGTCGCTGGGAACCGAGGATTTATGGTGAGAAGTTCACCAGCGAGATCGCCATCGACGCTTCGCAGGGGGAGTCCTACACCTTTGAAAAGCTCGCTGTCGTGATGACCAACCGCGATGTGCCGGTGGAGCGCGCGAACAACATGATTCGGGAAGCGATCTGCAATCTCCGCTGTTACGTGCGTACCGGCGCACTGGTCGAAATCAAACGACATATCGATGTCTGGCGTCATCTGTGGAGTCGGGCCGACGTGCGTATCGAAGGCGATGGCACTGCCCAGCAGGCGCTACGCTATAACATCTACCAGCTATTGATTAACGGCCCGTCACGGCCAGCCCCTATCGGAGCGAAATTCCTCAGCTCGGAGGGTTACATGGGCCACGTCTTTTGGGATACCGAAATTTTCATTCTGCCTTTCTACATCCACAATTTTCCGTCGATGGCGCGCAACGTGCTGATGTACCGCTTCAACACCTTGTGCGGCGCGCTCAGGAACGCCGAAAAGTCGGGTTACGATGGCGCGCGCTTCGCCTGGGAGTCGGCCACGACCGGCGAGGATGTGACGCCCCGTTTTGCCTCCAAGCTCGAAAAAACCATCAGGCTGATCTATACCGGCGCCGAGGAGGATCATATCGTGTCCGATGTCATTTACGGCGTGGAGCGCTACTTCAGGGTGACCGGCGACGAGAGGTTCCTCTTGCAATGCGGGCTGGAGATGGTGTTTCTGACTGCGCGTTACTGGGCAAGCCGGGTGACGAAGGTGGGTGAGCATTATGAAATTCACAAGGTGATCGGTCCCGATGAGTTTCATGAGCACGTCAACAACAACGCCTATACCAACTGGCTGGTCAAGTGGCATCTGCGGCTGGCGACCATGCTTTTCAAGCACGTCGGCAAAACGGCTCCGGAAGAGTTGCAGGAGCTTGTTGGAAAGATTTCACTTGCCGATGACGAACCGGAACGCTGGCTCGATATCAGCCGCCGCCTCAAGTTCACCCAGGATGCCGAAACGGGGCTGATCGAGCAGTTCGACGGCTACTTCGACCTCAAAGATTATGTGATCGGCCATCCCGACCGCTTCGGTCATCCGGTGCTGCCTCCTGGTGTGAACTACCGGAACATCGGGCGTACCCGGCTCATCAAGCAGGCTGACGTGCTGCTCATGATGCTGCTCTTTCCGCACTGCTTCAGCGTCGAGGAAAAGAAGGTCAACTACGACTTTTACGAGCCGCGCACAGCCCACAAATCTTCCCTGAGTCACTGCACCTACGCTATGATGGGGCTGGCAGTTTCGGAACGCGCCAACGCCTATCGCTACTTCATGAAAACCGCGCAGTTCGATCTCGAAAACCTTCACAACAACACCGAACTTGGCATTCACGCAGCGTCGGTCGGCGGAAGCTGGCAGACGGTCATCCAAGGCTTTGCCGGCCTGACGCTCAAGTCCGACCGGATTGTGCTGAATCCATGGCTGCCAAAAAAATGGAAGCGGCTGTCGTTCAGAGTCAGATGGCGCGAACGCGATGTTCATCTCGACATCACCCATAGCGAGGTGTCGATAAGGATCGATGCTGTTTCGGATATAACGCTGCCCTGCACGCTATACGGAAAAACCAGTAAACTCAGAACAAACAACGCCTATACGCTTCAGTACTGCCCGGCGAGATAGACAAGGAGATCGCATCTATGAAAAAGCTCAGAATCGCACAGATTTCCCCACTGATCGAAAGCGTGCCTCCGAAGAAGTATGGCGGGACGGAGCGGGTTGTCTACTACCTCACCGAGGGGCTTGTTGACCGGGGCCACGAGGTGACGTTGTTTGCTTCCGGGGACTCGGTGACCAGCGCGCGCCTGATTGCGCCGGTGAAGCAAAGCCTTCGGCTCGGGCGGAAAGTCCACTCGACCACCATTATGCACATGCTGATGCTTTCGAAGGTGTACGAAGAGATGGCTGGTGAGTTCGACATCATCCATTCGCATCTCGAATACCTCACGTTGCCGTATGCCATCCGTTCCCGGACGCCGACTATTCTTACCATCCATGGACGGCTCGATATTCCCGACTATGTTGACATCCTGAAGCGGTATGGCTCGATGGCGTGGGTTTCGATCAGTGACTCGCAGCGAGCACCGGCGCCGGGCATTAACTGGGTGGGCACGGTCTATCACGGTTATCCGGAGGATCTTTTCGAGTTTAACCCCGATCCGGAAGATTACTTTCTCTACCTCGGCCGTTTTTCGGAGGAGAAGCGGCCCGATGAAGCGATCCGGCTGGCACGGGCGTGCAAAATTCACCTGAAGCTGGCCGCCAAGATCGACCCCGCCGAGAAAGCCTATTTCAAGGCAAAGGTCGAGCCTCTTCTCGACAGCCCCTACATCGAGTACATCGGCGAGGTGAACGACAGCCGGAAAGGGGAGCTGCTCCGGAACGCCAAAGCGCTGCTCAACACTATCGACTGGCCCGAGCCGTTCGGCCTGGTGATGATCGAGGCGCTCGCCTGCGGCACGCCGGTGATCGTGCGGCGGTGCGGCTCCAGCTCGGAGGTGATTACTCACGGCGTCAGCGGCTTTATTTGCGACAGCCAGCTTGACTTCATCAGAGCGATTCACAATATCAACGCGATTTCGAGGGCGACATGCCGGCGCGAATTCGAACGGCGTTTCACCTCACGTTGCATGGTTGAAAAATATGAAAGGCTGTACCGGCAAGTCATTGCTGCTCCCTCCGCCCGCTCTTCAATCTCTTCGCCTCCGTTGATTCTGAACACGATGCAGACGAGGATGGGACGTCGAACGGTTTCGTAACCTGTTTCCTGAGCGTCAATTGCCATGACGTTCGCTGGCCTGAAGCCCAATTTTGATCTTGCATGAACGGCTCGAAAGGTTATACTAATTGGTGACCCGTTCGTCCCTCGTCCGGAGCATTGCAACCAAAAACGTGTCGCCTTGGAGTTCGTTCATCTTCACACCCATACCCACTACTCGATGCAGAGCAGCCCGATCTTTCCGGGCGAGCTTTTCGCGGCCTGCAAGAAGCAGGGCATGACGACCGTCGCCGTGACCGATTACGGCGCGATGTTCAACATGCCGGAGCTGTTCGGCCAGGCTGCCAAGGCGGAGGTGAAGCTGATCATGGGCGCAGAGGTTTACCTCGCGGGTACCGATGCGCACGATACCGGACGCCCGGCCACGCTTATCCTGCTTATCCGCAACGACATCGGCTACCGTAACATGTGTGTCATCCTGTCGCGCGCGGCGCGCGACGGCTTTGCCAACGGCATGCCGCATGTTGATCGCGTTGTCCTCGAAGAGTGCAGCGAGGGGCTGACCTGTCTGTCGGCAGCGCACTCCGGGCAGATCGGCCGCGCACTGCTTGCGGGCCATGAGGGCGAAGCTGTGAAGCTGGCGGAGCACTATCGTTCGTTGTTCGGCGAGCATTTCTACCTCGAACTTCAGAAGCACGGCGCGCCCTACGATGACGAGTTGGTGTTGGGCACGATCAAGCTGGCCGAACAGCTCGGTATTCCGCTCGTAGCGACCAACAACGTGCACTACCTCGACCGGCGTGACTCCGGCTGCTACCGCGCGATGATGGCCAATCGCACCAAGGAGCGGCTGAACAGTCAGAACCTGCAATGCTTGCCGGGCCACGAGAACTACTTCAAGTCGGCCTCGGAGATGTCCGCGCTCTTCGACAACTCGCACGACGAACTCAGCAACACGGTGAAGATCGCCGAGGCGTGCTCCTACAAGTTCGTCGATCAGGATCCGCACCTGCCGAAGTTCCCGCTTCCCGAAGGCTTCGACAGCGAGAAGGGGTATCTGCGCCACCTGACCTGGGAGGGGGCTAAAGAGAAGTACGCCACTGAAGATGGCGAAATTCCGGACGAGGTGAAGGAGCGCATCGAGCTGGAGCTGGGCGTCATCGAGAACATGGGCTACAGCGCCTACTTCCTGATCGTCAGCGACCTCATTTCGGCATCGCGCGAGATGGGCTACTCGGTCGGCCCCGGACGCGGCTCTGCAGCGGGCAGCATCATCGCTTACTTGACCGGCATCACCCGTATCGATCCGCTGAAGTACAAGCTGCTGTTCGAGCGCTTTCTCAATCCGGAGCGTATTTCGATGCCCGATATCGACATCGATTTTACGCCGGTTGGCAAGCAGCGAGTGCTCGACTACACCGTCCAGAAATACGGCGCAGAGAGCGTGGCGAAGGTGGTCGCCATCGGTACGCTTGGCGCGAAGGCGGCGATCCGCGATGCAGGGCGCGTGCTCGATGTGCCGCTCAAGGCAGTCGATCAGCTCGCCAAGCTGGTGCCTTCCAAACCGGGGACATCGCTCAACGACGCTTTCAAGGAGGTCAAAGAGCTGAAGCGGTTGGTCGATAGCGATCCGCAGTACCAGCAGCTCATGCAGTACGCCCGGGCGATGGAGGGGCGGGCGCGCAACGTTTCGATGCACGCGGGCGCGGTGGTCATCACCGATGGCGCGCTCGAAGAGCAGGTGCCGCTCTACGTCTCCAACAAGATCGAGACCGAAGAGCGCAAGTACGCCGACGAGTTCAACAAGAGCGACATCGCCGGCACGAAGTCCGAAAGCAGCGACGAGAAGCAGGTGGTGACCCAGTTCGACAAGAACTGCATCGAGCAGGCGGGTCTGCTCAAGATCGACTACCTCGGCCTCGAAACCCTCGCCGTGATCGACGAAACCCTGCGACTCATCAAGAAGCGGCACGGGATCGACATCGATCTTGAAAAGGTGCCGATGGACGACCGCCAGACCTTCCGCATCTTCCAGGAGGGCAAGATGGCCGGCATCTTCCAGTTTGAATCCTCCGGCATGCAGAGCTACATGACGCGGCTCCAGCCCACCACCATCGGCGACATCATCGCTATGAGCGCCCTGTACCGTCCGGGCGCGCTCAACGCCGTGATCGACGAGAACCGTAACGCGGTCGATCTGTTCGTTGACCGCAAACACGGGCGCGAGGAGATCGACTACATGCACCCGATGCTTGAGGATATTCTCAAGGAGACCTACGGCGTCATCGTCTATCAGGAGCAGGTGATGCAGATTTCGCAGGTGATGGGTCGATTCTCGCTCGGCAAGGCGGACAACCTGCGCAAAGCGATGGGCAAGAAGAACGCTGCGCTGATGCAGAAGTTCAAGGATGAATTCGTGCAGGGGGCGGTGAGCATCGATGTCAACGAGGCGCTGGCCACGCGCATCTTCGACCTGATGGCCGAGTTCGCGGGCTACGGCTTCAACAAGAGCCACTCGGCGGCCTACGGCGTCTTGGCCTACTGGACGGGTTACCTGAAGGCGCACTACACCATCGAGTTCGTCACGGCGATTCTGAACAGCGAGATTGGCGACACCGAGCGCATGAAGCACCTGACCGACGAGGCCAAAGGGTTCGGTATCTTCACCCTTCCGCCCTCGATCAACCAGAGCGACGCGCTCTTCTCGGTCGATGAATTCAAAGGCAAGCCCTGCATTCGCGTCGGCCTCTCGGCGATCAAGCAGGTCGGCGGCGGCGCGCGCGCGGTGGTGGCTTCACGGTTGCGGCGCGACGGCAAGCCCTTCGCGAATCTCTTCGACCTGACCGCATCGGTCGATCTGCGCGCCATGAACCGCAAGGCGCTCGAATGCCTCGTTATGGCCGGAGCGCTCGACGAGATCGAGCCCAATCGGGGCAAGTTGCTCGCCAACGTTGACAAGGCGATCAAGTTCGGCCAGATCCAGAACAAGGCGGTCACGCTTGGCCAGGGCGGTTTTTTCAACGACGACTTCAGCGATGAACAGGCGGGCATCTACTATCCCGAACTCGACAACGCCGAGCCGATGCCGGAGAGCGAAAAGCTCCAGCATGAAAAGCGGCTCGTCGGCTTCTACCTCAGCCACCACCCGCTTGACCGCTACCGGCGCGACTGGGAGGCCTTCGCCAACCTGCCGCTCGACAAGCGCGACGTTACCCCCTCGCGGCTCTACAAGGCGATCGGCGTGATCGTATCGGTCAAGCCCTATCAGGATCGCAAGGGCAAGCAGATGCTTTTCGGCGTGCTCGAAGACTTCACCGGCAAGGCGGACTTCACGGTGTTCGCCAGCGTGTACGAGCAGTACCGCCACATGCTTCAGCCAGACGAGGCGGTGATGCTCAGCGCCGAAGCCGAGGCGCGGGACGGCAGCCTCAAGTTGCTGGTACGCGAGGTGGCGCCGCTCAAGAAGGTGCGCTCCGCCTTGATCAAAAAGGTGGTGCTGCGCATTGATACCGATGATGCCTCCCAGCTTGACAAGCTCAAGGAGGTGCGAGAGCTTTTCGAGCAGCACAAGGGGGAAACCCCAGTCGATTTCGAGCTTCGTGCAACGGTGGGATCGAAAAGCGAAACGCTGAAGGTTTTTGCGCGCAACACACCGATCGAGGTCGAGGATGAGGTGCTCAACCAGCTCGAAGAAATTCTCGGACCTGATAATGTGAAAATAACCGGATAGAAATCCTGCATTTATTGCCAAGTTGCGATTTATTCAATTATATTTGCATAGAGTAACGTTGTTTCTCTTATCAATTGTTAACCTTTAGCATTGTATATTATGAGCGGAAAATATTTTACGGCTACCGATCAGAATTTCGAGTCTGATATTCTCAAGTCTGATAAAGTTGCCCTTGTCGATTTCTGGGCATCGTGGTGTGGCCCGTGCATGATGCTCGGTCCGGTTATCGAAGAGCTTGCCGGTGATTACGAAGGCAAGGCCATCATCGCGAAACTCAACGTCGATGAGAACCCTAACACTGCAGCACAGTTCGGGATTCGCAGCATTCCTACCATGCTGATTATCAAAGGAGGACAGGTTGTTGACCAGATGGTCGGTGCACTGCCCAAGAACATGATCGCCAAGAAAATCGACGAGTACCTCGCCTGATTTTCCTTCCGTTTCTTCTTCAACTATCCCGGCTTCATGCCGGGATAGTTATGTCTAAGCATACCCCAACACATCTTCCCGGAGAGCAACGATGGATAAAGAAATCAGGGACGTCGTCATCATCGGAACCGGCCCTGCCGGATACACTGCGGCCATTTATACCGGAAGAGCTAACCTCAAGCCGCTGGTCATCGAAGGCCACCAGCCAGGCGGTCAGCTCATGATTACCACCGACATCGAGAATTTTCCCGGTTTCCCGGAAGGCATTCCCGGCCCGGAGCTGATGGGCAGAATGCGTGAGCAGGCCTCACGTTTTGGTGTCGAATTCAAGTTTGGCAGCGTGACGGAAGCCGATGTTTCGCGCAGTCCGTTCAGCCTCTCGCTCGATGACGGCAGCGAAATTCTTGCCAAAACCCTTATTATCGCGACCGGAGCGAACGCCAAGTGGCTCGGCATCGAGTCCGAAGAGACCTACCGCGGACGCGGTGTATCGGCCTGCGCTACCTGCGACGGCTTTTTCTTCCGCAATTGCCGGGTCTTCGTCGTAGGTGGGGGCGACACGGCGATGGAAGAGGCGCTCTACCTCACCAAGTTTGCATCCGAGGTGGTGCTGGTGCATCGCCGCGACGAGTTCCGCGCTTCCAAGATCATGAGCCTTCGCGCCAGCAAAAACGAGAAGATCACCACCGAGCTCAATCAGGTGGTTGATGAAATTCTCGGCGACGGCACGAAAGTGACCGGTATCAGGCTCAAAAACGTCAAAACCGGCGAGCTGACCGAGCATGCCTGCGACGGCGTTTTTATGGCGATCGGCCACGAACCGAACGCCAAGCTCTTCAACGGCCAGCTCGATATGGACGATTATGGTTACATTCTCACCAAACCGCACTCGACCGAAACCAGCGTGCAGGGCGTTTTCGCCTGCGGTGACGTGCAGGACTTCACCTATCGCCAGGCGGTGACGGCTGTCGGCACCGGCTGCATGTCAGCCATCGAAGCCGAGCGTTTTCTTGAGTCGATTCGGTAAAGTCGTTGGCTGCAAAAGGTTCTAACGCCACCGGGGCTGCTGAGGCTCCGGTGGCGTTTTTGGTTTTTGGGGGGATGTTGACGAAGTGGACTGGGTGGACTTTGCGGACGGGAAAGAGGGGGAGTGTTTTTGCGCCGTTGTTGTAGGGGCGCTTCGCGAAGCGCCCGAAAAGGTCAGCACTCGGCGAGTGCGTCAGTTCCCTGGTACTCAAGCATCGCTTCGAGTTTTTGCCAGGCTTTGCCCGATTCGAGTGCCTCGCGGGCCATGTCGGTTGCATTGCGGTAGTCGGTAGCCATGCCGGCGATGTAGAGCGCTGCGGCGGCGTTCATGCTGAAGAAGTCTGCAGCGGCTCCTCCTCGTTTTCCTTGCAGCACTTCCAGAACCACAGCGGCATTCTCCGCACCGCTTTTCATGCTCGCAATCTGTTCCAGCGGCACCTGCTTCATACCGAAATCTTCGGGCGTCACCTCGTAGTTGGTGATCGTGCCATCGCGCAGCTCGACCACTTTGGTCGGACCGCAGAGGGAGAATTCGTCCATGCCGAGCGACGGGTCGTACCCTTCTGCGAGGCCGTAGGGAGAGAGCGCGGCGGGCATTCCGATTTCAGCGAGGATGTCGATCATTTGCGCTGAAACCTCCGGGGCGTACGCGCCGATCACCGCGCAGTTGTTCTGCGCGCAAGGGCGGGTGAGCGGGCCGAGGATGTTGAAGGCCGAGGTGAAGCGCATCGAGCCGATCAGCCGCGCCCAGCCCGACTTCAGGAACGCTTCGCCCGGCAGGTAGCAGATGCCGGTATTTTCGAGACTCAGCGCGGCGCGTTCGAGCGGATGGTCGAGGTCGATGCCGAGCGACTCGAAAATGTCCGAAGCGCCCGACACGCCAGTCACGAGCCGCGCCCCTTTCTTGGCCACTGGCAGTCCGCACGCCGCGGCGATCAGCGCTGCCGGACTGGAGCAGTTCAGGGTTTTGAGCTTGTCAGACCCCGTGCCGACAATGTCGCACACCGGCCCGTCGAGTTCGATGTCGAGCTTTGCCGTGTCGTGCCGGTCGAGCGCATCCCACGCGCCTGACAGCTCTTCGGTGGTCGGGTTGCGCATCAGGTGCGCCGCAAGAAATGCGCCCTGCTGAAGCTCCGGCTGAAGGTTCAGAATCACCTGCCGGTACGCCTCGTATGACTCCTCGCGGCTCATGATGTGGCCCGAAGCAATTGAGGAGATCAGCCTGCCGAAAGCGCGTAGTTCGTGTTCGTTAGTCATTTGGGGCGTTGGTTTGAAGAATGGGTCAGATAGGTCGGATAGGATGAAAAAGTGTTACTTGTTGCTGAACTCGATGATTTGGCGGAAGCCTTTGCCTGCGATTACGGTTTCCATGACTGAAGGTACTTCGTCGAGGCTGATCGTGCGTTCGATAAGAAATCCGAGGTCTTGGCCGTAGCGGGCGAGCAGGCGAAGGGCGTCGCGCATGTCCTCTTTTGTGCAGCCGTAGGAACCGACCAGTTCGAGTTCCCGGTAGTGCATCTCGCTGAAGATCGTGGCCGGATTTTCTGGAGCTTCGCCGAGGCCGCTGAAGAGGCAGAACCGCCCGCCTGGCGCAATCCGACGAATGCCCGAGTCGAGCGTGTCGGCAGACGAGGTGGCGTTGATTGCGATGTCGAATCCGCCGCTTGCCGAATTTTCATCGGCTTCGATAGTATAGCGGCTTCGGAACGCCGTGCTTTTCGCAAGCTTCTCCGCATCGGGATCGCTCACGACCACGCTTGCGCCCCGGTTGATCGCCGCGAGGGCCAGTAGCAAACCGAGTGTCCCCGCGCCATAGATCAGCACCCGGTCGGCGCGGCGGATGCTGCATTGCTTGATGGCGTGCACCGCACAGGCGAGCGGCTCGGCAAGCGCGGCGAGCGTAGCGCTGATTCCTTTCGGAACTTCGAGCAGGCTCGAACGCGGCACGGCGAGAAAATCCGCAAAGCCGCCGTCGCGATGGAACCCGGTAATTTGCATCGCCGGGCACAGATTTTCTCTGCCGCTCCGGCAAGCCTCGCACGAGCCGCAAACCTTGCCCGGCCAGACCGCAAACAGCCTGCCTGGAGCCTCATCTATCGTGCAGCAAATCTCATGGCCCAGCACGCGAGGCATCACCAGATCACGATGCCCAGAGCGCCACATCTTCGCATCAGTCCGGCAGATCGCTGTCGCAACAACCCGCCCGGCAACTTCGTTTTCCTCGGGAACAGGCACAGGCCGATCCACCAATTCAAGCTGTTCCTTGCCGGTCAGTACTAGTGCCTTCATGCTGTTTCAGTGACTGGGTTGAATAAAAAGCGCTCTCATCAGGCGAGCATCTAACTACATAATTTCAAGGGACTTTCGCAAGGCTAGTGGGGATATTTGTCACTGGTTAAGAGCAGGATTTTGATTATGATTTATCAGTATGGCTATCGTTAGTGAGATGACTTGCAAAATTAGATGTCTCACGATGCCATAGCCACGATGTCCGATAACATCTGAAATGACTGAATCATGGCAAAAGAATTGACTTGGCGCAAAGCGATTGACAAAATTCTGGCCGTTTCCCCAACTGCTTTGCATTACAAAGAGATTACAGAGCAAATTATTTCAGAGGGACTCCGCAAGACGGTGGGGGCAACTCCTGCCGCGACCGTCAATGCTCAAATATCAGCGTCTATAAAGCATGAGGCGGAGAAATCTCCCTATGTCAGAGTAGCCAAAGGAACATTTACTCTGAAAAACAGGACATCAGTTTCAACTGTGGTTCCAAAAAAGCTAACACCCGAAATTATCGAATCAGAAGATTCAGAAGAGCAGTACGAAATAATATCATCGTTCGGTATGTTTTGGCGCAGGGACGCGGTCGAATGGGCTGCTACTCCAAAACTTTTGGGGATGCAGCAAATTGGGGCAACACCTGTTGATTTTAACAAACAACTAGGTATCTACTTGCTGTATGATGGCAGGGAGGTTATCTATGTCGGGCGAACGACTGATCGTCCGCTTGGGCGAAGATTGTACGAGCATACCATTGACCGGATGTCCGCACGTTGGGATAGGTTTTCGTGGTTTGGTCTTCTCCCGGTTTCCGATTCTGGGGCGCTTGGATCATTGCCAGCACAATACGGGGCGGCAAAATTAATCCCAGCATTAGAAGCAATTATTATTGAAGCCCTTGAGCCTCGACAAAATCGTAAACGTGGAGATGACCTTGCAGCGGTCGAGTATCTCCAAAAAGTTGATCCGGAGATTGAAAAGAAAAGGGTGAAGGCAATACTTGACGCAGCTTTAAACAAGCTATAAGCCTGTTTTTTACCTTGCCATTCCTGGTTGAGGAATTCTCAACCCAAAAACCATCCCCCCTCACAACCGCACCCGCACGTGGCCGATTCCGAAGCCGCTGGCTGCTCCGTAGAACATGACTTCCTGCCCGGAACCGAAGCTCAGCGTTTTTTCCTCGATCAGTTTGCTGAGTACCAGCGGAATCGAGGTGCTGGCGGTGTTGCCGAGGAGGTCTGCGACGATCGGGATTTTTGCCATGTCGTAGCCGAGTTCCCTGACGATGTCTTCGATGAATTTGCGGGAAATCTGGTGGGGGATGATGTGGGCGATATTGTTGTAGAAAAACGGGTCGTATTCCAGACCGAGCCGCATCGTGGCGTATTCCCGGAAATAGCTCTCCGTGTGCAGCTTGGCTACCTTTGCGAGCTTCGGCATGTCCAGATAGAACCAGCCATGGATGAGGCCGCCGGTAGGCCGCCATTCGGTGTTTTCGGGTGCATGGCACTGCTCCCAGTGCTCACCGAGGTTCATCAGGTTGATTTCCAGTAGCCCGTTGTTGCCGTCCGAGGCTGAAAGAATCATCGCCGCTCCGGCATCGCCTAGCGTCAAGCCACCCATTTTCACATCCAGTTCGTCAAGCGAATTGATCTGCCGGTTGGCCACATAGCTGCCGATTTCTCCGCTGCCGATCAGCACGTTGCGCGCTGCACCGGTGATAATCATGCTGTTGGCCACGTTCATCGCCTGCAAGAAGCTGTTGCAGGCGTTGGTGACATCGAACGAATTGACCATCTCGATGCCCAGTCTTTTCTGGACAATATTGGCTGTCGCCGGTTCGAGCATGTCCATATCGGTGCTCGAAAAGATTACCGTGTCGATGTCCCCGAGCTTCAGCCTGGAGCTTTCGATCGCCTTGAGGGACGCGGCAACAGCGAGGTCGGAAGGGCTGGTGCCCGGCTCTGAATAGGCGCGGGTTTTGCACTTGGTTGTCCGGTAGATCAGGGTCGGCAGCATCTTTTTGATCTTGTCCGGAGCTTCGATCATTTCGACCAGTGCTTCGTTATCAACCCGGTTTTCGGGGATTTCCGATGCAACCGATACAATTCTGGATGCCGGTTTCGGATAACGCTGCAAGTTTTTGAAGTAGGTGCAGGATTGCAAGGCTGGAGACTGCATTACAACTGGGGACTAATGGGGTGTGCCCGGAGCAAAATTGGAATTCGTGAAGATATTGAACTTTTCATGAAAAAGCTCGGATAAATTGTTGTAACTCCTGAAATTTCAAGCTTCTGAATTCCTCCGCCCTCAGTCCGGCACACCGATCCAATCGCGGGAGCGCCATTGAATCCCAAACTCGCTCAATGCCCTGCTTTGTGCGTGCGGATGGTCATGACGGGGGTGTCGGCAAGGCGGACGACCCGTTCGGCGGTGCTGCCGAAGATCATGTGGTCGATGCCGGTTCGGCCATGGGTGCCGAGCACGATGAGGTCAGCCTGCTGCTCTTTTGCCGTGTGCAGAATCTCCTTGTAGGGTTGGCCGCCGATGGTGACGGTGGAGTAGTTCTCGTAGTCGGCGAGCTTCTTTGCGCAGTAGTCGGTCATCATTGTTTCCGCCGCGCTGATCACATCTTCCTCAAGTTTTTCAAATGGAATGGTCGAGCCGTAATAGGTGCGCAGATCGACATCGACCTGCTCGCTCACGACGTGCAGCACGATGAGGTGCGCGTCGAATGTGCGGGCCATCGTCAGCGCGTAGTCGAACGCATGATCGGAGTTCTCCGAAAAATCGACAGCCGCAAGTATGGTATTGAACGGTTGCATTGGTGGTTTTCCTTTCGGGTTAAAATGGTTGTTCGGTGAAGCGGGTGGGTACAAGACCTGCCCCTACACGTCATTCCTTATTGAATAATTCCCTGCATGATTGCAACGCAGCTTATGGCCGAGACGATGACCCAGAGGCTGATGCCTTGCGCCAGCGGCTTGAGGCCGGTTTTGGCGAGCACTTCTCTTGTGAGGCCGCTGCCGATCATGAAGAGGGTCACGACGAGGCTCTGCTTGGCGACGCTGTTGACGCCGTGCCAGACGGGGTCGAACTGCGGGAGCATCGTTTTGATGACCGCGGCGAGCACGAAGCCGATGATGAAGAGCGGGATGCTGACTTTGCCGCCCGACTTGTTGAGCCAAGAGCCAATCAGGGCCGAAGGCATGATCCAGAGTGCGCGGGTGAGCTTGACCGTGGTGCCGATGCCGAGCGCCACCGCGCCGTAGGCCGAGGCCGCTCCGACTACGCTGCTGGTGTCGTGAATGGCGAGCGCCGACCAGATGCCGAACTGCTCCTGCGTCATGTTGAAGAGGTGTCCAAGTGGCGGAAAGAGGATCAGCGCCAGCGAGTTGAGCGTGAAGATGGTGGCCAGCGCCACGCCGGTGTCTTCGGACTCGGCTTTGATGACCGGTGCCATGGCTGCGATGGCACTGCCGCCGCAGATGGCCGTGCCGAACGAAATGAGCGTCGAGGTCTGCTTTGGGGTCTTGAACACCTTGCCGAGCAGCAGGCCGATGAGCATCGTCACGGCGATGCTGATGGCGGTATAGACGAAGGCGTCCTTGCCGGTTGCGATCAGCACCGGTAGGTTCATGCCGAAGCCGAGTCCGACCACCGAAATCTGGAGTAGCCGCTTGGTCCAAACCGAGAGCGCCTTGCCCCACGGATTACCCACAGCTATACCGAACACGATGCCCGCCACGAGCGCCATCGGTGCATGAACCAGCGGAATGCAGCTTGCCACGATCAGAATCCAGAATATCGCTTTTTGTATGTTCTCGTTGTTCATGAGCTTTTGTGGTAATGATTGTTAATAATTGCTTGTAATGTGCAGAAAAGCCCATTCTCAAACCAATCGTGGTTTGTTATTTATCATAACTTGATGTTATGATGAGTCTGGGCGTACCGCGATGAGCCGTTCTCCGGATTCATCCGCAGCCCGCAGATTTTGCAGGCTTGTTGCACTCCGCGGGAGGTATGCTGTCGATGGGGGTGTTATCTAACGAAACAGACGTTTTAACCCTACAGACAAGCATCATGAGTGGATCATCGAACAAGCCCAAGCCGTCGAGCATTCACGTCGAGTGGCGGGAGAATGGGGATTTCATGTTTTCGTGCCGGTACCTGACCGAGGCTGATCGGAAGGAGGTCGAGCTTGATGAGCGGCAGCCTGATGAGCGGCATCTCTTTTCGACCATGACGCTCGCGATGGGCAACGTGCTCCGCAAGCTTCGGCGCGAGCACATCTCCTTTCCGCTGTTCCTGGTATCGCTGGCGGTCAATCACCGCCATCTGCTTGCCGAGATCGACCGGCTGCTTCAGGCGTTGCATGAGCATGTCGATCAGCAGGAGGGGAGCGGGGAGTACACTTGCTATATCACTTCGGGGAAGGGGAAGAAAATGGACGCGATGGACTGAGTGGACGAATGGAAGAGGTGGACAGTGGATGGAACGGTTACCTGTCCCATCGCTCACGTCCGGCGAAGAAGTCTTGCAGAACGAGGTCGAAGCCGTAGGCGAGTTGATTCCACGGAATCTCTGATTCAGCAAACCATTGCAGGCGCTGGCCTTCATGCAGCACAATCTTGTCGGCTTCGGTATTGAACTCCATGAAAAAGAGGTACTCGATGCGGTCGTCGAAGTCGTAAATCGCTTGGCGGCGACAGGCTGAAACGTCGGTTTCGATCTCCTCCTGCATCTCCCGCACGATGCACTCCTCGGGCGTTTCGTCCTCCTCTACATGACCGCCCGGCAGGTCCCAATGGTTGGGGTAGGGTATCTCCGGTTTGTCGTCTCGCAGGAAGAGCAGCACTTCGTTGCGGCTGTTTTGCAGGATGATGCTGGTGCCTCCTCGTTTCATGGTTTGGTGGTTGAGGTGGTTGGGTGGAGTGGGACTTTTGGGAGAAGAGTTCGAGACTATTCTTCGGGGGTTTGGGCGTCGTGGAATGCGCCGTTCTTGTCGAGCTTCGGATAGGGTTTGCCTTGCTCGCGGAGTACGTTGGCGAGGCGAGGGTAGGCGTATTCGAATAACAGGCGTTCGAACTCCTCGTCCTCGAAGTGCCTTGTGTCGTACAGTCCCGCGGCTTTGCGCTGGCGTTGGGCTTCGAAGAGTATGAGCGCGGCAGCGACCGAGACGTTGAGCGATTCAACCATGCCGAACATGGGGATGTAGACGAAGTGGTCGGCCAGATCGATGGCCTCCTGCGACGGTCCGGTCAGCTCTTCGCCCATCACGATGGCGGTCGGGCGGGTGTAGTCGATCGTTCGGAAATCGACCGCATCAGGACGGTAGGTGGCGACGAGAATCTGCATGCCCGCCTCGCGGATTTTTTCGCCGATCGGCGGTATTGAATCGCTCAAGCCGACCTTGACCCAGCGGCTTGCACCGGCGGCGGTGTGCTGTTTGGTTCTGATCGAGGAGCGTCGCGAAATAGCGTGTATCTGATGGATGCCGACCGCGTCGCAACTCCGGATGATGGCCGCCAGGTTGTGCGGCTTGTTGACGTTGTCCATGACGAGCGTCAGGTCGGTCTGGCGCCGCTCCAGAAGTTGGCGGATTTTCTGAAATCGTTCGGGGGCGATCAAGGGCGTGGGGTTTCGTTAAGCGAAGCATTTTCAACAAGAAACCTATTTTTCGTGAATTCTTCAATTGGGTGGGAGCGGTGGTTTTCCTGAAGCTTGTCGTGATCGTATATTGAACTGCACTTGCCGTGTCTGGCAAGCATGTCGAGAACCAATTGAGCGGTTTCGGCGGTTTACATTTTTGACCCGGTGCGCCAGTAGGCACAGGCCGGAAGTAAGAACGTGCCAGAATGCGTCTGCATCAGAAAAAACATCCTCATCTCGAACGGCTGCTTTCGAAGGCCAAAACCGTCAATCTCGACAGCTCTTCGAAGGTGCTGATTCTCAGCGATTTGCATATGGGCAACGGTGGTCGCCGCGACGAGTTCAAGCGTAATGCCAGGCTCGTGCGCATGATGCTTCGCGACTACTATTTGCCAGGCAAGTACAGCCTTGCGCTCAATGGCGATGTCGAGGAGTTGTTCAAATTTTCAGCGGAGAACATCGCCGAACAGTGGACGGAGATGTATGAATTATTTCTGCGATTCCAGAACAACGGCTTTTTGTGGAAGACCTTCGGTAACCACGACGCCGATCTCGACGGAGACCGAAATTACCCGCTTGCGCCGTATTTACAGGAGGCGGTCAAATTCGTTTATGGCGATGAGACCTTGCTGCTCTTTCATGGTCACCAGGCCTCGATTCTGCTCTGGGAAACCTACCCGCTCGTGAGTCGCGCGGTCATTCTTTTCCTGCGCTATATCGCCAAGCCTATCGGCATCCGGAATTTCTCGACGGCCTACAACAGCCGCCGCCGCTTCGCCATTGAAAAGTCGATCTACGACTTTTCAAACGAGGCCAAGATCGTCTCGATCATCGGCCACACCCACCGCCCGCTGTTTGAATCGCTCTCGAAGGTCGATCATCTCAACTACCGCATCGAGGAGCTGTGCCGTCTCTACTCGACTTCTGCGCCGGATGAGCGGGGTGGAATTCAGGAGCAGATCGACGAGCTGAAGGCGGAACTCGACGCCTGTTTTTCGCAGGGCAAGAGGATTGGTCTGCGTAGCGGGCGCTATAACAACATCGTCATCCCGAGTGTGTTCAACTCCGGCTGCGCCATCGGCAAGCGCGGCGTCACCGCCATCGAGATCGACGGCGACCGCATCCGGCTGGTTTACTGGTTCAAGGGCAAACCCGGCAGGCGTTTCGTCAGCGATCGCAACCACGTGCCGGAACAGCTCGGCAAGACCGGATTTTCACGCATCGTTCTGAACGAAGATCAGCTCGACTACGTCTTTTCAAGGATTCACCTGCTGGCGTAGGCGAGAGTTTGCCGGATGTTTGCACTGCACCGGGCTGAAAAGCTTTACCTTTGCTGAGGCAAAGGCTGAGTTCTCTTCACCCATCCACGCAGCGCACGATGCCCTTTTCCAACCTTGAACGACTGCTGCACACTTCCGAAACTATCGACATCAGCCGCGATTCGCGCATCGTCATCTTCAGCGACCTGCATCTGGGCGACGGCGGGCGCAACGATGAGTTCCTGCACAACGGCCCGCTTTTCGAGACGCTCCTGCGCAAGCGTTACCTCTCCGGCGGGTTCAGCCTCGTGCTGAACGGCGACATCGAGGAGCTGTTCAAATTCGATCTCGACCGCATCGAGGCCGCGTGGGGCGAAATGTGGGAGCTGTTTCTGTTGTTCGGGCGGAATGGATTTGTCCGCAAACTTTACGGAAATCACGACCACGCGCTGCTTGACCACGCCGACTATCGGCTTGCCGATGTGCTGGCCGAGTCGCTTTGCCTGCACTACGAAGGCCAGCGGCTCTTGCTGTTCCACGGCCACCAGGCCTCGCCCTACCTGAACGAGCCGAGTTCGATCTTCAGTCGCTCGCTTTTCTACCTTCTCCGCTACTTCGCCCGGCCATTCGGGTTCCGCAACTATTCGGTCTCCTACAGCAACCGCAAGCGCTTCGCCATCGAGCGCTCGGTGTACGAGTTTTCCAACCGCTCAAAGGTGATTTCAATTATCGGCCACACCCACCGTCCGCTCTTCGAGTCGATGTCGAAGCTCGATTTCCTGAACTACCGCATCGAGGAGTTGTGTCGCAGCTATGCCGAAGCGGACGCCGCAGGCCAGCAAATCATCGAGGCTGAGATCGGTGAAGTGCGCCGCGAGCTCGAAGCGTGCTACCGGAACGGCAACGGCAAAAGCCTGAGAAGCGGCCGTTACGATACCATCGCCATCCCGAGCATCTTCAACTCCGGTTGTTGCATCGGCAAACGCGGCGTGACGGCTCTCGAAATCGAGGACGGTACGATCCGGCTAGTCTATTGGACGCGGGAGGGAGATAGAAAAAGGTATTCCAGCGATCGGCTCCACAAGGCTGAAGAGCTTGATGGTACCGGCATCTACCGCGTCGTGCTCAACGAAGACCGGCTCGATTACGTGTTTTCGCGGATTCGATTGCTGGCGTGAGGGGGGAGAGGAGATCGGATCAGAGCGATCTGTCGTACTGGCGTCCCGACTAGTTGGGACGCCAGCACAAGATTACGGAAACGCGCAATGTTCAGTGTTTAGTGCCCTTTAACCCGTTTGCGCACCTCGTCCCACAAATTGCTGTATGCCTGGGCGGCGGGAGTTTTGGGGTGGATAGCATTGAGCGGGGCGCGGAAGTTGCCCATTTTTTCGACATCCGAGCTGTAGGGGATGGTTTGGCTTAGCATAACCGGATCTTCGCGGAACTCGTCAACAATCTCCCGGTGCATGGTTTTGCGCTTCTCCTCCATCGAGAAGAAGCCGACGATTTTGCTTGTGTCCAGTCCGCTTTGCCTGAAAAAGTCGAGGAGCTGGTTAAAGGTGCGGATGGAGAGCGTTGTGGGGATGATCGGCACGAGAATCAAATCCGAGGCGCGGAACACGCTTTCCGACAGCAGCGTGAGGTTCGGCGGGCAGTCGAAAAAGAGATATTTGTACTCCTCTTCCAGCCCTTCGAGATTTTTGGCGAGCCGCTTTTTCGGGTTCTTCGCTTCCGAAAGTTCAATGTCGAGGTTCCGGTACGACATGTCCGAAGGCAAGAGGTCGAGGTGGTCGAAATCAGTTGCTTTGATGTTCCGGATGATCTTCTGGTTGCCTTTCAGGAATTTCTCGCTGTTGTACTTCTTCGAGGCTTTAATCCTGAAATAAAAAGAGCTTGCGCCCTGCGGGTCGAGGTCGCAGATGAGCGATGGCGTCGATGGGGAAGCGGCGAGGAAGGAAAGATTGACGGCAGCGGCTGTTTTGCCGACTCCGCCTTTGATGCTGTACAGGGCGATAGTTTTCATGCTGAGGCAAGTCCGTTCAGGAGTTCGTCGAACAGTTTTCCGGTCTCTTCGTTGTCGAAACCGGAAAAGATTTCATGGAAATGTTCTCTGACTTTCTCCCGTTCGCTGTAGAGCGTGGTGAGCAATCCTCCGATGGCCGCCGCCTCTTCGACGCCGCCCCTGCCGGTTGGAATCTCATCAAGTCGGCTTTGCAAAAAGGTCATCTGCACCGACATGTCCACGAAGGTTCCAAGGTTGTCCTGCAACGCCTTCATCTGTTTGAGCACCTGCGAGGCGGCCTTTGGCGGAAAGAGCGACGAGAAGAATTCAAGCAGGTAGCGCAGCTTTTTGCAGTCGATGCGCAGCTCGTGAAGTTCGGGATCGCTGGTTTCCTGTCCGGTTCTTCGGCCATGCACGAGCACTTTTTTCAGCGCTTTTCTGATCGCCCTGGCTGCCACCTGCCCGGTTGGCTGGCCTGCAATCGGCGCGAGTGCTTCGTCCGGAAGGTCATCGGCGTCGATGAACGCTTTCCAAGAGGTCATGAAGTCGAGATATTCCCTGCTGGTAAGGTAACGAGAGAATTGCTTGTGATGCAAGCGTTTGGCTGCTTCGATGTCGCTGAAAAAGGGATTGAGAGCCGTCTGAAGCGATGGCGGTAGCAGCTCGGTGTACTCATCGCGGCGGAGGAGATAGACGTCGCTGTCGCGCAGCTCGTTGGTGCGCTTGCCCAGCTCCCGCAGTCCGGCCAGTGCCCAGGCGGTCTTTTCCGGTTCGAACGCGCCGTTCAGCAGTTTGATGATCGACCGGCTCCGGCGGACGGAGACCCGGTAGTCGTGCAGGAATTCCGAGTCGATGTCCTTGCGGATGCCCTCCTCGTTGATCTCCATAATCGAGGTGGTGAAGCGCAGCAGTCGCCTGATGTTTTCGTGAATCGGCGCTTTGGGGTCGAGTTGCAGATGCAGCTTTGCGGAGTAGCCCTGCCCGAACGGGGCGGCGGCCTCCATGATGGTCATGAAGCGCTCCTTGAAGCTGACGATGCGGTAGGCATCGACCGGTTCCGGCAGCGCCAGCAGCATCTGCGACAGCTCCTTGTGGTAGCCTTTCAGGGGCGTGATCGAGTAGTGGCGCGGAAAGACCGCCTTGCTCTTCTTGTCAGCCGGGCGGATCGATTCGTATTCGAGCCGGGCGACGGTTTTGTCATCCTCGTCCAGCAGCCGCCACGAAGAGATAAAGTGGTCGATGGTGCAGCGGTTGATGAAGGCACGGAGGTCGCTGCATTTCAGGAGCAGTTTCCGCGCCTTGTCCTCCGGCAGAGTTGCTGCGAAAAAAGAGGCCGGTGAACCGGAAAAGGGTGCGTCGGTGAGAATCTGCCCGCTGTCGAGTTCAATGACCAGCAGCTTGGCCTTTCGGCGCACGACGGCAAGACCTTTGCGAAATGCTTCCTCTTCAAACGTGTCATAAAAAATCTGTCGCTCCCGGCGCGTGGAGATTTTCGTGATCTTCCAGCCTTCGGGCAGGTTGCGTCCGACGGTCTGATCGAGCGGATCATCGCCGCTGACTCTGAAGTAGAGGCTTTCGGGAGCGGTAGTCATCAGATTGCCGTGTTGATCGGTGAACGTGGTGGAGAGAGCGAGACCGGCTTCTCCTTGCTCGGATTCTGGCAGCAGCAGCGGGTCGAGCCGTCCTGAACCAGTCTGATGCACCGGTTGCCGGAATCCTGCTGTGCCGTGTCGCACGAGACAGACGAAGTGCCCGAGCAGTCGAGTATGCCAGCCACTTTTTTGGGGAAACGTTTCAGGTTCGTGAGCTTGTTGCCGGAGCAGTTGAAATTGCCGGAGACTTCGAGCGGACCGTGGTCGAGAGTTTCGAGCAAATTGTTTGCGCAGGAGAAGTGTCCGTTCACGATTTCCGGTGAGCCGTCGAGCGTGGAGAGCAGATTCGAGGAGCAGTCGAAATCGAAGTGTACTTCGTCCGGAGCGCCTTGCAGAATGCGCAGGCGGTTGTTCGAACAGTTGAATGAACCGGTGATAAGCGGTGCACCGTAGAGCGAAGCCAGAGTGTTGCCGGAGCAATCGAACAGCCCTTTCACTTTTTTGGGCGCTCCGGTGAGCGCGATCAGGTGGTTGTGGGAGCAGTCGAACGAGCCCTTGACCTTGGCCGGTGCGCCTTTCAGGCAGTTCAAAAGGTTCCCGGAGCAGTCAAAATCCCCTCTGACTTTGCGAGGTCCGCCTTCGAGCGAGTTGAGATTGTTGCCGGAGCAGTTGAAACTGCCGGTGATTTCCGGAGCGCCGTCAAGTGACGTCAGCTTGTTGCCGGAGCAGTTAAACGAGCCTTCCACGATTTCCGGGCAACCTTCGAGCGAGGTGAGCCCCATGTTCGAGCAGTCAATATCGGTGGTGCCGTCGAGCGTGCCCATGACATCCCTGAATGTGCGTTTCATTTCCGATCGATGTTGATTCGATGCCAGTATCGGGCGCAGCTTGCTCTGAGCGATGATGCTGCCAACATGCGCGAGGGGGAAGCCTCCGGTTTCCAAGAGTTTCGCGTTCTGACCGGCAATCGATGATTGAAAAGAGTTTTCTGACATTTTCGATCGTTAACGTATCTCGATGCGAACACTTATTTCCAGATGTCACGTCAAATTAACACAAAATTGTCTCCTTTGTTGCAGTCGCTCGAAGAGGAGTGAAACTGACGGTTAGTTCATCGTCAGGCCGCGCTTGATCCCGGTCGATTTCTTTTTCTGCTGGCCGCGTTTCATGAAACGATCCTGGCTATTGACTTTCGGTGCTTCGTTGGCGAGCGGTTCGCAGGTGCCGTCGGGGCGGATGCGCCACGCTTTCACGTTGTCCGAGAGCATCAGATCGAGGTCGGCTTTGACCCGCTCCACCAGCGCCGGATCGAAGATCGGGAAGAGGGTCTCGACGCGGTCGTCGAGGTTGCGCGGCATGATGTCGGCGCTGCCGAGATAGACCTCCGGCCTGCCGCCGTTGGCGAACCAGTAGGCACGGCTGTGTTCGAGGTAGCGCCCGATGATGCTGATGACCCGGATGTTTTCGCTCACGCCCTGCACGCCCGGCTTGAGGCAGCAGATGCCACGGACGACGAGGTCGATTGTCACCCCGGCGCACGAGGCCTTGTAGAGCGCGCGAATGGTGGCTGCATCGACCAGCGAGTTCATCTTCATGATCACATGCCCGCTGCCGCTTTTCTTTGCCCACTCAATTTCGCGCTCGATCATTTCGATGATTCGTTTTCGCGTACTGATTGGCGACACCAGCAGATTGTGGTAGTCGGTGTGGCGGAAGTAGCCGGTGAGGGCGTTGAACAGCTCGGCCACTTCCCCCGCCAGTGCCTCGTCGTCGGTGAAGAAGCTGTAGTCGGTGTAGAGCTTGCCGGTCGAGGGGTTGTAGTTGCCCGTGCCGAGGTGCAGGTAACGCCGCAGCCCCTCCGGCTCGCGGCGCACGATCATCGTCAGTTTGGAGTGGGTCTTCAGGCCGGGCAGGCCGTAGATGACGTGCGCGCCGACCTCTTCGAGCGCCTTGGCCCAGACGATGTTGTTCTCCTCGTCGAAGCGCGCCTTCAGCTCCACCAGCACTGCAACCTGCTTGCCAAGCTCGGCGGCCTTCATCAACGCCTTAACGATGGGCGAGTTGCTGCCGACGCGGTAGAGGGTCTGCTTGATGGAGAGAACGTCGGGATCGGCAGCTGCACGGTCGATGAAATCAACCACAGGCTGGAACGAGTCGTACGGGTGATAGAGCAGAATATCGCGCTCGCGGATCACGCTGAACAGGTCGGTGATCCGCTTCTCCTCGAAGGGGTGGAAGGGGATGAACGGCTCGTCCTTCAGGCTGGGGCGGTCGATCTTCAGCAGCTCGATCAGGCAGCTCAGACCGAGGGTGCCATCGATTTCATAGACGTTGCGCTCATCGACTTCGAGGTTGTTGACGAGCAGTTGCCGGATGAACGTGGGCATCTTCGGGCTGAGGTCGAGCCTCACCACGTCGCCGTAGCGGCGCGAGCGCACCCCCTTTTCGATGGTCTGCAACAGGTCGCCCGCCTCGTCTTCCTCGATCTCGATGTCCGCGTCGCGGATGATCCGGAACTGGTGCGACCGGATGATCTTCATCTTCGGGAAGAGCCGGTCGAGGTTGTTCTGAATCAGATCTTCCATCCAGAGGAGGCGGATCGTCGAGTCGCTCGATTCGATGCCCTCGATGTCGTTGAGCTTGAGCAGGCGGGGCAGGATGTTCGGCACCTTGACGCGGGCGAACTTGATGTTGCCATGCTCGCAATCCTCCAGCTCGATGGCCAGGTTCAGCGACAGGTTCGACATGAACGGGAACGGGTGGCCAGTGTCGAACGCCAGCGGGGTGAGCACCGGGTAGATCTCCTTGAGGAAGTAGGCGGTCAGCGTGTCGCGCTCACTCTGCGGCAACTCTTTGAACGAGACGAAGGTGATGCCTTCGGACTCCATTGCCGGAATGAGGTCGTTGTAGAGGCAGGATTCGCGCTGCTCGAACTGCTTGAGCACCGCCGCGCGAATCTGTTCGAGCTGCTCGTAAGGCGTGTAGCCATCGATGGTCTTTTTCTGGATGCCCGCTTCGACCTGCTTCTCGATGCCCGCCACGCGGATCATGAAAAACTCGTCGAGATTGGAGCTGAAAATCGAAATGAACTTGACCCGTTCGAGCAACGGATGCAGGCCGGGGCGCGTGGCCTCTTCGAGCACGCGCTGGTTGAAGAGCAGCCAACTCAGCTCGCGGTTGATGTAGAGCGACGGGTCGGTGAAATCGCCGAGAGGTCCGTTGCCGTTCAGCTCCGCCGGAATCGGCGTCACAGCGTTCAGAAGGTTGTCGGAACTGGTTTCGCTCATGGTTCGGGCAGGAATGTCGGTCAGCAGAGTGTCCGGCTTCAGCAGAGAGCCGTGGCCGGTCATGACGGAGCCGCTCGCAGTCAGTCGAAGCAAACGATTTCGTCTTTGTATTAATCTTTAAACGTAGGCAATAGTTTCATCCCGAAATGTTACGCGAATGTTAAATCGCTTGCCCGTATGGAGTTGCTGTCTTCAACGCGAAAGCAGCGGGATGATCTCCTCCGGTGTCGAAACCAGCTTTCGTGCTCCCGTGGCGACCAGGTCTTCGGCGGGGCGGTAGCCCCAGGTGACGCCGAGGGGGTACATGCCTGCGGCGACGGCGGTTTGCATATCGACGCCGCTGTCGCCGACGTAGAGAATCGATGCGGGGGGCAGGCCGAGCTCTTCGGCGATGAGTCGGGCGCCGGTGGGGTCGGGCTTGGCCGGGATGTTTTCGCGGAAGCCCATGACGATGTCGAAGCTCCAGGGTGCGAGCAGCTCGTCGGCGCACTGGCGGGTGAAGCGGTCGGGCTTGTTGGAGAGAATCGCCTTTTTCAGGCCGAGCCGGTCGATGGCGTTCAGGAGCGTGTCCATCCCGTTATACGGCCGCGACCGCTCGTTCCAGTGCTCGGCGTAGCAGGCTTGCATCTCCTTCAATAATGGCTCGGTGATCGCCTCGTCGTGCGCCTCCTCTGGCACCGCTTTTTTAATCAGCACGCGCATTCCGAAGCCCACCATCTGACGGCAACGGTCGAGCGAGTGGGTCGGGTAGCCGTGTTTGTCGAGCACCGAGTTGAGGCAGAACGAGATGTCTTCGATGGTGTCGAGCAGGGTGCCGTCCATGTCGAACACGACGGCGGAAAATGGTATGGTATCTGATTGCATCGTTCGTTAAGCCTTTGGTTTGACAGCGGTGACGAGGAAAATCGGGTAGGCTGTCTGCTCGCCCGCGCGGTTCTTTTTTTCGATGAGGTGCGCCGTGATGAAGGCGACGTTGGTGAATCCCGCCGATTCGAGCATGGCTTGCAGCACGCTGCGTTCGAAGCCGTGGTGCACCTGCTCGGAAGGGTCGTCGTGGAAATAGCCCTCCTCGGCGTCGAGGTCGGCGATGGAGAGTGTTCCGCCGGGCGACATGTGGCCGATCAGTTCGCGCAGGAAACTCGCGGGGTCGGGAATGTGGTGCAGCGTCATGCTGCTGAAGACAAAGTCGAAATCGCCTGCAAGTTCAGTGGCGGTTTCGGGCCGGCTGAAGTCGAGGTGCAGCAGCTCGATGTTGGGGATGTTTCCGGCGGCGATCTTTTCGGTGAGCATCCGGATCATCTCGCGCGAGCTGTCCACGGCGGTCAGCCGGGCGCAGCGCGGGGCGATGCGCGTGGTCACGAGGCCTGTGCCGCAGCCGAATTCAAGTGCATTCTGCGGCTTGCCGATCGGCATGTGCGCAGTGATGGCGCGCGCCACTGCATCGGCCAGCGCCGCGCGGCGAGCGTTGTCGTCCCACTCGGCAGCCTTGTCGTCGAAGCGTCGGGTATCGGTCCAGTTTTTGTCGGTCATCGGTCGTTCGGTTCGTTGTCGAATTGCGCCAATCATAACGGCTGCGATCAATATACGGTTCATCGCCAAAGCGTAAAAGGCGTGCCCGATAATCATCCCTTTTCGTTCATTTCGCAGTTTTTGATACGATGTTTCACAATCGTTTCCAGCGCTCAACGGAGCCCCAACAATCGCCGGTTATCTTGATTTTCAAAATCAATAAAGTGTCTGGCGGATGCGGGAAAAGTGGCTACCGGCCTGTTCTCTTCGCCCTACATTCTCATGAGTTTTATAACAGTCCCTTGAGCTTCTTATGAACCGATTGCTCGAACTGTTTCGTACACCGCTTCCGCATCTCACGGCGGGGAAGGCCCTCTTGCTGAGGTTGCTTATGCTTCCCAATCTTTTTCTGATCAGGGTCGAGGGGGCGGAGCATCTCGAAGCGGTTGGCAGCAAACCCTGCATCTTTGCGTTTAACCATAACAATGCGTTCGAGTCGCTGTTTGTCCCGGTGCTGCTCTTTTACCTGCGTGGCGGCCAGACGGTGAGCTTTGTGATCGACTGGATGTTCGGGCAGCTGCCGGTGGTCGGCTGGCTGATGAACCAGATCGATCCGGTGTACGTGCATCACAAGCGCTCGACCATGCCGTTTCTCGAATGCACCCGTCAGCGGGCAGCTTCGTCGTCGAGCCGAGGGGAGTGCATCGAGCGGCTCGCTTCGGGAGCGAGCATCGGCATTTTCCCCGAAGGCACCCGCAACCCCGATCCTTCCACGCTGCTAAAAGCCAAGCCGGGTATCGGCTATATCGCGCTCGAATCGGGCGTGCCGGTGCTGCCGGTGGGCATCGACTTTATCGCGAGCGGCAAGCGCAACCGTGTGCCCTCCATCGGGCGCATCGTGGTGCGTTTCGGTCGTCCCATGCAGTTCGAAGAGGAACTTTCCGACTACCGTTCGCTGCCCGCTGAGGGCCAGAGAGTCCGCAAGAGCGAACTAGCACGGGAGGTGGCCGAGCAGGTTATGCTCTCCATTTCAGTGCTGTGCGGCAAGGTGTATCCGCACGGCAGCCGGGAATCTGAATCAATCAAGACCGATAACCAAACCATGGAGGCTTTATGTCCCTCATAACCGTTTCGAAGGTGCTTTCATCTCGCAGCCGGCTCGATGCGCTCTCGGTGATCGAGGAGGTGTTCGTTCGTGAAAAGCAGTGGATGCAGGAGGTCGAAGAGCAGATTCCGCACGATTTGGCTAACAACCGTGAATTTTCGTGGTTTCTGGCCAGGGTCAATGGCAAACCCGCCGGCATCATGCGCCTGCAATACGACCCATCGCTGGAGCTGCCCGAATCGTGCCAGGCGAGTTTTGAGCCGGGTGTCGATATGGAAACCCTCAAAGCGGCAGGGCAGTATGTCGAAATCGGCAGGTTCATGATTCGCCCGCAGTACCGTCGGCAGTACCGGGTCGCCCTGCGCCTCATGCGGGCTGCCACTGCCGAGGTGGTCGAGCGCGGTTATACCCACTTCATCACCGACGTGTTCAAGGGCGAGGAGCACTCGCCGCTGAACTTCCACACGCGAGTGCTGGGCTTCGAGGTGATCGGTAGCCACCTGTTCGGCGAACTCAATTGCAGCTCGACCCGCATCATCCTGACGCTCGATATTCTTAAACTCTACAACCGCATCAAGGACAGTCGCAGCCGCCTGTATCAGGAGCTGGCTGAAGGATTGCGCGGGAAGATCGAGGTGGCTTATGCGAAACGGCAGCGGTTCCGGCCGCAGGTGTGAACAGGCTTTTCAATCCGGCCTTTAACGTCAAAAAGGGGAGTGAGGTCTATATCTCGTGTATATAAATCGCCTTGTTAACAATCTCTTTTCACTGCCTTAACAAATCCTCAACATTAGGAACCGTAGATTAGCACTCGAAAAGGATGGCCGTGTGGTCATCCCTGTTTCAACAAGCTACAACACAGCACAAACAGCACAGCAAACACAAAAACCTCATCATGAAAAAAACTCTCTTTTTTGTAGCGCTCGCAACCGCTATGGGTTTCAACAACGCTCAGGCGGTTGATTGGGACTGGAAAGGTGATATCCGTTATCGTTACCAGTCGGGCATTCAGGAGCATCAGGATCACAGCCGTGATCGCCATCGTCTCCGCGTCCGTTTTGGCATGAACGCCTGGATTAACGAAGAGCTGTCCGCCGGCTTGCGTCTTGCTACTGGTAAAGAGTCTGATCCGATCTCTCGCAACCAGACTCTCGATAATGAATTTGGTCCGAAGAACATCATGCTCGATGAGGCTTTCATCAACTACCATCCGATGATGTTCAATGGTGATGTGAACCTGCTTCTCGGTAAGCGTGCCACCAAGAGCACCCTCTTCGTTGAGGATGATCTCCTCTGGGATGGTGACCTGACTCTGGAAGGTATTACTCTCCAGTACGGCAAAGACATCAAGGGTAAGCAGAAGAGCGGTTTCGGTGCAATTGCCGGCTGGTATTCTATTGATGAAGGCAAATCCGAGAACGATCCCTACTTCGTTTCACTCCAGGGTGCTTACAAGGGCTCAGCAAGTGACCTCAAATACGATCTCGGTGTCGGCTACCATGATTTCGTGCATTACTATACCGACTACGACATGAACATTGTCGAGTTCTTCGGTAGCATTGGTGGCAAGGTTTCCGGTACTCCGTGGAAGCTCTATGGCATGTATGCCTTCAACACCGCTTCACAAGACGATAACATCTTCATTGATGATAGTGAGCGTGATGCCTATATGGTCGGCGTAAAGCTTGGCAAAGCCAAGAAACCGGGCCAGCTCGAAGGTTCTGCCGAGTATGTTCACATCGAATCTGATGCTGTTGCTGCCGAATTTACCGATTCGGATCGTAACGGAGGTGGCACAAACTGTGAGGGCTTCAAGCTCAACGCGAAATATCAGTTGATCCAGAACATGACGCTCGGTGTGACGTACTTCAACTTCAATGATATCACCGGTCCTGATAAGGATCTGACCAATCACCTTCTTCAGGCTGACGTTGTCGTCAAGTTCTAAGAACGTTTAACTGCTGTTCTTTTTGTGTGTACTGTTCTTTCCGTTGGGTGGGTGTGTGGTGCTCATCCGGATTGCTGCAAAGGCCGCCCGGGTATGGCCGGGCGACCTTTTTCGGAGAAAGGCAGCAGGATTATTCTGTGAATGTATTTTAAACAAGCCAATCATCTAATCAGGAACAAATCATTATGAGTCTGTTCAAGAAAATCGTTTTTGGCGCCGCTGTTATGGGCTTCATGGGTGCCGGTAACGCTTCTGCCGCTGGCAAGATCACCCTCGATGGTTCGACCACTGTCGGCCCGATTGCCAAGGCGTTTGCTGCTTACTACACCAAGACGACCGGTGTTGACGTGACCGTCAGCGAGTCCGGTTCCGGTAACGGTGCCAAGAGCCTCATCAACGGTACCTGCGACATCGCCAACATGTCTCGCGCGATGAAGGATAACGAAGTCGCTGCCGCCAAGTCCAAAGGCGTCAATCCGGTCGAGCATGTTGTTGCTCTCGACGGTATCGCCGTTATCGTTCATCCCGGTAACAGGGTTGCCAACCTCAGCAGAGCGGCGATCCGCGACATCTACTCCGGCAAAATCAAAAACTGGAGCAAAGTCGGTGGCCCGAACGCTTCGATCGTTATGATCCAGCGCGAGTCGAACAGCGGTACCCAGGACTCTTTCAAGAGCCTCGTGATGGGTAAAGGTATGCCGATTTCGAAGCGTGCCGAGACCCAGGCCAGCAACGGTGCTGTCAAGAGCCGCGTTGCTTCGACCCCTTCGGCTATCGGTTTCGTTGGCCTCGGGTATGTTGACTCTTCGGTCAAAGCGGTGGCCGTCGATGGCGTCAAGCCTACCGTTCAGACGGTTAAGGATGCTTCCTACCCGGTTGCCCGTCCGCTCTTCATGTACACCAACGGCCAGCCGACCGGTGATGTGAAGCAGTTCATCGACCTGAACAAGACCGCCAATGGCAAGAAGATCATCAGCGAGATCGGTTTCGTCAACAACTACTGATTGTTCGATCTCACAGCGAAGAATTATGTCTCTCTTTACGGAAGCCTGCTTTTACCGGCAGGCTTCCGTTTTTTTGTGTTGGCTGTATGACCTCTTGGCGCAATGCGTAAAAAGGCAGTTTGAAAAGCGAGCGCCCATTCGTTAATTTCCGGCACCATGAACAACTCTGTTTACGCTTGAATGTGCTGGAGATGTTTTCTAACAAATCGTTAATGAGATGGAGAATCGAATGAGAAAGACTGGAATGGTTTTGCTGCTGCTGGGTCTGTTGATTGCCTGGGGAGGCAGCTCCGAAGTGTTCGCAAAGGGGATTGTTATCGACGGCTCGACTACCGTTGGCCCGATTTCCAAATCCTTTGCAGCCTTTTTTATGAAAAAATACAACGTGCCGGTAACCGTCAGCGAGTCCGGCTCGGGTAACGGTGCCAAGAGCCTCATCAACGGGAGTTGCGATATTGCCGACATGTCTCGCGCAATGAAGCCGCAAGAGCTCGAAGCGGCAAAGGCCAAGGGGATCAAGCCGGTGGCTCACGTGGCCGCACTCGACGGCATCGCGATGGTCGTGCATCCCTCCAATCCGGTCCGCTCTCTTACCATCGCGCAGATTGCCGACATTTACACCGGCAAGGTGCGTAACTGGCGTCAGGTCGGTGGACCGAACTTTCCGGTCGTAGTTATTCAGCGTGAGTCCAACAGCGGTACTCAGGAGACCTTCAGGGAGCTGGCTCTGAACAAGCGCAAGGTGGTACGCTCCGCCGAGACGCAGGCCAGCAATGGCGCGGTCAAGAACCGTGTTTCACAGACTCCGGGCGCCATCGGTTTTCTCGGCCTTGGCTATGTGGATTCATCGGTCAAGCCGATTGCGGTCAACAAAGTGATGGCTTCCACCGCCACGGTCAAAGATGGTACGTACCCGCTCTCCCGACCTCTTTACATGTACACCAACGGTAAACCAGCAGGAATGGTCGGCAAGTTCATCAATCTGCCCAAAACGCCCGAGGGTAAAAAGATCATCCAGGAGCTTGGCTTTATCTCCAAGTATTAAAATCACATCCTTGTAAGAGATTTTGTTGCAGGAGTCAGTCCGTTTCTCGATGGAGGTCGTTGAGGACGGACTGATTTGGTTTTGCTGAATTGTTCCTGAATTGTAACAATTTGTTCATTTGTTCTTAACCTCCGGCCATGTAGATTTGGTCGTCATGAAAACAGAGCCTTCTGTATAGTTCAGATATAAATATGTCGGGACCGAAGCGACTTTGGCGTTTTCAGGTCAATAACCGGTAAACAGCTGCGGTATGAGTGATGAAGTAACACCGAATAAGGGCAGGTCGTCCGCTTTCGTGGTCAGCGAGCAAAAGCGCAAGATTCAAAAGATCAAGCAAAAGACCGGGGAGGGAGCGCTTCTGCTGATTGCTTCGTTCGTGGCCATTGTCGTGCTTTTCATCTTTTGGTTCGTGGCGCGTGACGCCGTGCCTTTCTTCCAGATCAAGGGGTTCAGCGAGTTTTTTGGCAGCACCAACTGGTATCCGGCAGATGATCCTGCTGAATTCGGTGCTCTGGCCATCATCTACGGTAGCGTCATGGTGACGGCCGGATCGGCCCTCCTCGCTGTTCCGATGGGTGTCATTGCATCGATCTGCCTCTCCGATATTCTTCCTTTCTCAGTACGCCAATATGTTAAACCCGTCATCGAAATGCTGGCGGCCATTCCTTCGGTGGCGTATGGCTTTTTTGCTCTTGTCGTGTTTGCACCGCTGCTCCAGAACTACGGCGGGCCGATTCTGATGTGGACCTGGTGGGTCATTTCTGCGCCATTTCTGCTGATTGCTGTCATCGTTGCTGCCGAGCTGATGACCGCCTCCATTGAAAAAGAGTCGTCAAAGAAAACCGCCAGTACTGTTGTCGGACTGGGGCTGGGCGCGATTGCGCTGGCGTTTCTGTACTTTGTCGGCAACAAGTTGAACGGCATCACCATTCTGAGCGGCACCAACGCCCTGAATGTTTCGATTATCCTGAGCTTCATGGCGCTGCCGACGATTGTGAGCGTTTCTGAAGATGCGCTGCAGGCCGTTGGGCGCGACCTTCGCGAAGGCAGCTATGCGCTTGGCGCAACCAGAGCTGAAACGATTATCAAAACGGTGCTTCCGGCAGCCAGTAGTGGCATCCTCGCTGCGGTGATTCTCGGCATCATGCGCGCCCTCGGCGAGACGATGGTGGTCTGGATGGCGTCGGGTAACTCCTCAGCCATTCCGGATCCATTCTATAATTATCTCGACTCGGTTCGTACCCTCACGGCCACGATTGCTGGCGACATGGGCGAGGCCGATCAGGTAACCGGTTCGGCGAGGTTCCATGTGCTCTTTGCAATGGGTCTGTTGCTGCTGATTGTCAGCTTTGTGAGCAATCTCATCAGTGAGCGCATCGTCGTCCGTCAGCGAAAGATTCTTTCCGGTCAGTGAGGCCCAATCAACCCAATGATGTGAACGTATGAATCTCGGTACCAGAAAGCTTCTCGACCACTCTTTTTCCGCACTCGGCTTCGGTTCGATTGTGATTATGGGTTTGGCTTTGCTCGTCGTGCTTACGCCCATCGTTTCCAAAGGCATCGGAGCGCTTGTATTCCAGGGGACGATCGAGCATCGTAAAATTCTGCTCAACGAGTTCCAGCGTGGTGATGCCAACGCGATCGGTCTTCAGGAGGCCGAAGCGAACGAGTATCGGCAGAATGCATTTGCCATGCTTGCCGCGTTCGATCAGGAGCTGGATCAGATGGAGTGGTCGGAGCAGTCGAAATATCGCAACAATTACGACCAGGTCAAGAAAGCGCTTCGGCATCTCTTCGGCCCGATTCCGGGGGATACAGAGCCCGCTCTGACGCGCTTCCGTTATGGCCAGACCCGATGGGATAAGGCTGAGGAGGCACTTCATGAGTTGCTCTACGAGCAGAAGTGGGACTACTCCAATCCTGACGTGATCGCCAAACCGTACTACGTTAGTCGAGCAACTGAATTCGAGGGTACCTCTCTGGTGAAGCTGTTTTCTTATGTCGAAGAGAACCTCGACAAGATGATGCTGCCGGAATGGACGTTCTACTGGGGCTTCATTACCGACAAATCGATTGACGCGCATTTCTTCGGTGGCATCTGGCCTGAAATTCAGGGCACGATCTTTCTCGCTCTTGGCGCTATGCTCTTCGCCTTCCCGCTTGGCGTTATTGCGGCGATCTACTTTACCGAGTATGCCAAAGACGGCTTTTTGACCAGTATGCTCCGTAGCGCCAACAGCACGCTTGCCGGTGTGCCGAGCATCGTGTTCGGTCTGTTTGGTCTGGCCTTTTTTATCAATACGATGCACGTTTCACACTCCAAAAGTGTGTTGGCAGGTTCATTGACATTGGCTATCATGATTTTGCCGACGATTATCCGTGCGGCTGAAGAGGCGATTCTTGCCGTGCCGAAAACCTACAAAGAGGCTTCGCTCGGCCTGGGGTCGACCAAATGGAATACTATCGTCACGGTGATCCTTCCGGCGGCTTTGCCGGGCATCCTGACCGGTGGCGTCATCAGTCTCGGCAGAGCGGCGGGCGAGACCGCGCCGATTATCTTCACTGCCGCTGTCAGCGTCGGCACGGCCATCGGAATTGGCGATGTGCTCAACTCGCCGACTCCGGCGCTGTCGTGGAATATCTACAACCTTGCCAGTGAGCATGAAGCCGCTGCCGAGATTCGTCATGTCCAGTACGGCATGGTGCTCTCTCTGGTGAGCATCGTGCTTCTGCTCAACCTGAGCGCCATTATTCTCAGGGCGCGCATATCCAAAAAACTTAAAGGGTGAGACTTATGCCAATGTCACTCGAAGCAACCGATACCAAGAAAAAGAGCAACGGTTCACCTGCTCTCGATATTTATCTTCCTCCCGAGCGCAAGAAGATCGATGACGGTGGCAAGCCTCACGTCGTGGCCAAGAATTTTTCGATCTATTACGGTGAATTCGAAGCGGTCAAAAAGGTCAACGCCGATATTCTCTCGAAGTACGTGACGGCGATCATCGGGCCCAGCGGTTGCGGCAAGAGCACCTTTTTGCGTGCCATCAACCGGATGAACGATCTCATTCCGAACTGCCACACCACCGGCGCTTTGATGTTTGACGGTGAGGATGTTTATGGTAAATTCACCGATGAAGTTCTCCTGCGCAAGAAGATCGGCATGGTGTTCCAGAAGCCGAATCCCTTCCCGAAATCGATCTTCGACAACATCGCCTACGGTCCGCGCCTGCATGGCGTAAGAGATCGCAAGACGCTCGAAGGTATTGTCGAACAGAGTCTTCGCAAAGCTGCGCTCTGGGATGAGGTCAGCGACCGGCTCGACAAGAACGCTCTCGGCTTGTCCGGTGGACAGCAGCAGCGCTTGTGCGTTGCCCGTACTTTGGCCGTCGAACCGGAGATTCTCTTGCTCGACGAGCCGACTTCGGCGCTCGACCCGAAGGCCACAGCCAAGATCGAGGATCTGATTCAGGAGCTTCGCGGAAGCTATACCATCATGATTGTGACCCACAACATGCAGCAGGCTTCACGCGTTTCGGACCACACGATGTTCTTTTACGAAGGTGTTCTCGTGGAACATGCGCCGACAAGCGAGTTGTTCACCAGACCGAAAGATCAAATGACCGAGGATTACATAACCGGAAGATTCAGCTAACGCAAACCGTTCACCGCCATGCCGGAGAGACCCGTTCACGAGTACATCAAGGAACTTTCGGAAGCCCTCGTTCAGCTTTCCGAGAAGGTATTACAGAACTTCAGGGAAGCTCTGTACGCCGTTACGCACAAAGACCTCCAGACCGCCCGGCGGATCAGGGTTGTCGATGACGAGATCGACCAGGCCGAGGTGAAGCTCGAAGAGCAGTGCCTTGAGTTTCTAGCGCTGCACCAGCCAGTTGCCCGTGATCTGCGCACGATGGTGACCATCATCAAAATCAACGATGATCTCGAACGCATCGGCGATTTGGCGGTGCACATTATCGAGCGAATGCCTGAGCTCGGCCAGGAGGTCATGGAGAATTACGAGTTCGAGAAGATGGGCAATCTTGCTGCCGGAATGGTGCGCAAATCGATCGAAGCATTTGTGAAGTGCGATCGCCCGCTCGCCGACAAGGTATGCCTCATGGATGAAGAGGTCGATGCCATGCACCGGGTGGTGTTCAAAAAGGTGGCCGAAGTCATGAAGGGCTGTTCCGTTACCGACACCGAGCAGTTGCTGGCAATCCTCAGCGTTTCGCGCTACATCGAGCGCATGGCCGATCACGCCACCCGTATCGCTCGCGAAGTGATTTACCTTGTCACTGGCGAAATCGTTCGTCACAACGAAGACTCCTTCGAAAAACTGATCCAGTCGCTTCAGGACTGAGTTTGGTTGCATAGCCGCTGATGCGGTTGAAATGATATGAATCCTGCCATTGGAACAAGACGTGCGTTCCAGTGGCAGGATTTTTGTATTTATGATGGGTGGCAAGATGAGGTGGAACGCTGCAGCTAAGCGCCTTTTGGTGATTTTTCCAGACAACTTTACCGCTCTTTTTTCCCTTCTAAGTCTTGCCTTAACCCCTCCGGAAGCGTAAATTAGGGGCTGTTTAATCAGCTCTTCAAAAGGGCGCAGGAACTTCATCAAATTTCAGCAACGAGCTCTTTACCACTATGGCACTGTTCGGCAAGAAATCTTCTGCTTCGAAATCCGCCGCGATTCCGAAAGCGTTCACCATCCAGATAGACCCTTCGAAATTCAACCTTGCCACCAAACCCGCGGGTCCGGTGCACGAGCAGCTCGAAACCATGAAGCAGCGCCTTACCAAGCTCTCCTCGATGGTTGAGAACAACCTGATGAACGCTGTCAGGGCTGCGACCAAAAAGAACAAAGACCTTGCCATTTCGATTTTTACCACCGACGAGCAGTACGTCCAGAAGCTGAAGTTCGAGGTGGAGTACATGACGCTGGCCTACCTGAACTTCCAGAGCCTCGATGAGGCTGCCACCAAGACTGTGGCTGATGCGCGGTTTATTCTGAAAAAGCTCGAAACGCTCGGTCAGCTTGCGCTGAACATCGCCAACAAGACCGAATACATTCAGCTTGCCAACGTCGAGGTGTTGCACAAGGATGAATACGACCTGAAGCCGATGGGCGACGACACCGCTGAAATGGTCAAGAAGGCGGTCGAGGCTTACGTCAGCGGCAACTCGAAACATGCTACCGAGACGCTCGACATGATGAAAAAGATCGAGGACATTTACCAGAAGGCAGTCGCCAAACTCAAGGCCGAAACGAACGATTCGAACATCACCAACTTTACCGGCATTCTGTCGGTTGTCGAGCACGTGCACGAGTCGGCGCTCATCTCCTGCGAAATCGCAAAAGAGTTCTGCTGAGTGGACGAACGGTAAACTGTAGCAATTCTGAACAAGGCGGGCGTGTCCCGCCTTTCTCATTTTTCGGCTGAAGATTGTATTATAGAAAGCGAAACAAACAGGCAAAACGTAGCGCAAAGACTTTCATCCTTTCCCGTCCACCAAGCTCACCATGTCCACTTTGTCCATCAGTTACTCCCATGAAGCATCGTAACCGGATTATCGCTATCGTGCTGCTCGCCGTGGTTGCGGCGGTGGCCCTCCTTGCTTTGCAGGAAAAGCGGGAGCCTGCAAAGCCAGCTCATGAGAGCGAACGAGCTGCGGCTGTGAGTATTGCCGTGAGCGTCGAAGCGGCAAGGGTGGAATCGGTGCGCGATAGCCTCTCGGTGGTGGCGCTGGTCGATGCGTGGCGCGATGTCGATCTGCACTCCGAAACCTCTGGCATTGTCCGTAAGGTGCGTTTCGAGGTGGGACAGAAATTGAAAGCAGGGCAGATACTTTTCAATGTCGATGACGAGGTTGCTGCCTCCGCCTTGCGCAAGGCGCGGGTGAATCGAGAGCTGGCCCGTCGCGATTTCGAGCGCTACGAGCGGCTTCACAAAGAGGGGGCGGTATCGGCTTCGAGCTTCGAGGCCGCGCGGCTCAAGTTCGCCGATGCGGATGCCGACCTCGTCGCTGCCCGCCGTCGTCTTGACGATACGGCGATCAAGGCTCCGTTCGCGGGCGTCGTCACCTCGCGGCTTGTCGAGGTGGGCGACCTCGTGCAGCCGGGCGCGAAGGTGGCCAACATGGTCGATCTCTCGAAACTCCGCATCCGCTCCTCCATTCCCGAAAAACAGGTCTCGCTCATCGTCGAGGGGATGCCGGTGCGGGTGACGACCGATGTCTGGCCGGGCAAGGTTTTCGAGGCTCGCGTGCTTTCGGTCAGCGCCAAATCGTCGCGCGACCACACCTATGCAGTCGAGTCTGTCATGGCCAACCCCACGAAAACGCCGTTCCGCGCGGGGATGTTCGCCCGCACGGCGTTTGTCGGCAAGCAGCCGCGTGAAGCCCTGCTCATCCCGCGTCAGGCGCTTGTCGGCAGCGCGTCGGACGCCGCCGTGTTCGTCGTCCGCGATGGCAAAGCGCAGCTCGCGAAGCTCGTTGCCGGTGCGGAATACGGCACTCGCATCGAAATAATTCGCGGACTTGCGCCGGGCGACAAGGTGGTGGTGAATGGGCAGAGTGATCTGGACGACGGCTCACCGGTCACAGTTTCCAATCCGGAGGAAGCGCGGTGAACGGGTCGCTGACAGCGCTTGCCATCCGGCGTCCGACGCTGGTGGCGGTGCTGTTTTCGGTGATCGCCATCCTCGGCTTTTTCAGCTACCGGCAGCTCCAGTACGAGCTGCTGCCGCGCATGACGACCCCCTACGTCACGGTTACCACGATCTACGCGGGCGCGGCTCCGGACGAGATCGAGACCTCGATTTCAATGAAAGTTGAGGAGGCGGTCTCCTCAATCGAAAAGATCAAGGCCATCAACTCTTCCTCCAGCGAAGGCCTGTCTCTGGTCACCATAGAGTTCGACAGCGACGCCGACATCGACCTCGCCTTGCAGGATGTGCAGCGCAAGGTGAACGAGGCGCGCGACGATCTGCCGGACGGGGCGAAGGAGCCGGTGGTGTCGCGCTTCGCCATCGATGAGATGCCGGTGCTGCGCATCGGCGCGACCGCAAACCTTTCCGATACCGACTTTTACCAGTTTCTCAAGGATGACGTCAAGCCTGCGCTCTCGAACATTTCGGGCGTCGGGCAGGTGGCCATTCAAGGCGGACGCGAGCGGGAGATTCGGGTCAACATCGACCTCGACCGGCTCGAAAGCCTCGGCATGACCGTCGGTGATCTGCTGGAGGCGGTTGGCAAGGCGAACCTCGACTTTCCGGCTGGATCGGTCGAAGCGCTCGACCGAAAGTACGTCGTGCGCATGGCGGGAAAATTCAGGAGCCTCGATGAGCTGCGAAACCTCGTGGTGCGCGACTCGTGGCCCGCCGGAAAGGTGCGGCTGCGCGACGTGGCCGAGGTGCAGGACACCTTCCGCGAAATCCGAACCATGACGCGCATCGACGGGCGCAACGCCGTCGGCATCCTCGTGGTCAAGCAGACCGACGCCAACACGGTCGAGGTGTGCCGCCTCGCGCGCGAAAAGCTCGGCGAGCTGGAGCAGCGCTACGCAAGCATGGGGCTGCGCTTCGTCGTCGGCCAGGACGCCTCGACCTTCACCATCGACGCGGTCAACGCCGTGCAGCATGACCTCTTGCTTGCGATTCTGCTCGTTGCGCTCGTGATGCTGCTCTTCCTGCACAGCCTGCGCAACTCGCTCATCGTGATGGTCTCGATCCCCACCTCGCTCGTCTCGACCTTCATCGGGATGTACCTGTTCGACTTTTCGCTCAACCTGATGACGCTGCTCTCGCTGTCGCTGGTGATCGGCATTCTGGTCGATGACTCGATTGTGGTGCTCGAAAATATCTACCGTCACCTCGAACGGGGCGAGGAGCGGCGCGAGGCTGCGCTGGTGGGGCGCAACGAGATCGGTTTTACGGCGGTGGCGATTACGCTGGTTGACGTGGTGGTGTTCCTGCCGCTCTCGCTGCTTAGCGGGCTGGTTGGCGACATCCTGCGCGAGTTCGCCGTGGTGATGGTGATTTCGACCTTGGTGAGCCTGTTCGTCTCCTTTACGGTGACGCCGCTGCTCGCCTCGCGTTTCTCCAAAGTCGAACAGCTTTCCGCGTCGTCTCTCGGCGGGCGGATCGCCCTTGGCTTCGAGCAATGGTACGAGCGCGGGCGCGACTGGTATCTTCGCCTGCTCGGCTGGAGCCTGAACCATCCGGTGAAGGTCGTCGCGACGGCAGTTCTGCTGCTTGTCTCCTCGCTGGCGCTGGTGGTGTCTGGCAAAATCGGCGGGGAGTTTATCGAGGTGTCGGATCGCGGCGACTTTTCGATCATGCTCGAACTGGAGCCGGGCACGAGCCTGCGCCAGACCGACCGCTTCGTGCGCACGGTCGAGCGGCAGCTCCGGGAGTATCCCGAAGTCAACAAAATCTTTGCCGTTACCGGAACCTCGAACGAAGGGTTCCTCGGCCAGTCCTCCGACCACGTCGCCGAACTGAACGTCCAGCTCACGCCCAAGGATAAGCGCACGCGCTCGACCGACCAGCTCATGCAGCTTGTCCGCGAAGAGCTGGCCGGAACGCCGGGGCTGAAGGTGAGTGTCAACCCTATCGGCATCTTCGGCACGGCCAACGAAACGCCGGTTACGGTGATTCTGAGCGGCCCGTCGCGGAGCGAGGTTGCGCGTGTGGCCAATGCGCTGCAGGACAGCCTCAAAACGATTCGCGGCACGGCCGATGTTCGGCTCAGTTCGCAGCCCGGAATGCCGGAGATGCGCGTCGAGGTTGACCGCGAACAGATGGCCGCGTTTGGCCTCGACCTCGCCAATGTCGGTTCGGCTATGCGCATCGGCTTCGAGGGCGACGACTCGAACAAGTACCGCGAAGAGGGCGACGAGTACGACATCCGCCTGATCCTCGACGAGCGCTACCGCCAGCGCACCGGCAGCATCGGCGACCTCTCCTTCCGTACGCCCGGCGGCGATCTCGTGCAGCTCCGCCAGTTCGCCCGCATCGAGCAGTCTCGCGGCTACGCTTTGCTGCAACGCCACAATCGCAACGAATCGGTCTGGATCAAGGCGCAGGTGGTGGGCCGCCCGGTCGGCGCGATTGGCCAGGAGATCGAGCGCGTCATCGGCAATATGAAGCGGCAAGGCGTCATGCCAGCGAGTGTCACGCATCACTACGAATCCGACCTCAAGCGGCAGGGCGAGTCGAACATCAATCTGCTCTACGCCTTCGTCGTGGCCAATCTGTTCGTCTATCTCATCATGGTCGCGCTCTACGATTCGTGGCTCTGGCCCGGCGTGGTGATGTTCTCCATCCCGCTCGCCATCATCGGTGCGCTCTGGGCGCTTTTCCTGCTCGGCAAATCGCTCAGCATTTTCACCATTCTCGGCATCATTATGTTGGTCGGTCTGGTCGGCAAAAACGCAATTCTGCTGGTTGACTTCATCAACAAATTCCGCGCCGAAGGGATGGAACTGGTGCCCGCCATCACCGAAGCCGGACGCGAGCGGCTGCGCCCCATCCTCATGACCACGCTTACCCTCATCTTCGGTCTCATGCCGATAGCCCTCTCCGGAAGCTCCGGCTCCGAATGGAAATCCGGCCTTGCCGTAGCCCTCGTCGGCGGCCTGTCGAGTTCGATGTTTTTGACGCTGCTGGTGATTCCGGTGGTGTACGTCTGGTTTGACCGGGTGCGGGCGTGGGTTGTGGGGAAGATTCGCAGTTGATAATTGATAATGGCCGGAGGCTGTGTAGGGGTAGGCCTTGCGCCTACCCAGCATCGGAATCTTTATGAGTACTTCTTACTTATTTTCTCCTTCCGTTTTTTCCTTCTTGTTCGTGTTATTTTAGTCAAGACAGTGGTGATCGGAGCATTTCTCCTTCACACTTCATTTTCAAACGGACAATACATCAGAAGCACTTTGACGTGACAATATGCTGACGACATCGAAAATTCATCAAAAGTATCTCCCTGTTTTCTTGACAGTTGCTATCACTCTGGCAATCTGGCTCTTGAGTAAATGGTACTACAACGACTGGTTTGAAAACATATTCAAGTACCCGGCAAAAGCGGCTTCACTGACAGCCACGGTTATGATGTGCTGGGCGGTTATCCTCTCGACGCGGGATAAAGTAATTGAGCGTTACTTTGGTGGGCTGGACAAGGTATATCAGGCGCATAAGCATATTGGGCGCTGGTCTTTCTTTATTATTCTGTTGCACCCATTTTTTCTCGCTGTTGATAAATTACCGGACTTCCTGGAATTTATCGGTTATTTCTGGTTCCAGGCGCCGCAAGGTGACAGCTACATCTGGGGAACGAACCTGGGTATTCTTGCTTTGTTGCTAACTGTTATTCTTGTCATTGTTACACTATGGATCAAGCTGCCGTATCATATCTGGAAAAGATCTCATGAATACATGGGATTGATGCTTGCTATTGTTATTGGGCATGTTTTTGTTATTGATGGAGATGTTGCGGCGTATCCTGTGCTGAAGTACTGGATGTATTCCATATTGCTGCTTTCGCTTGCCGGATTTGTATATATCCGTTTTTTGTATCGATTTGTTGGCCCTCGCTATGAATATCAGATATCGGATAAACATCATACCGGCGACATCCTTGAGCTGACTTTTTCACCGCTTGATCGGGTTATGGACTTCAAGCCGAGCCAGTTTGTTTATCTGGTTGTGAATAAAAAGGGCTTTTCAAAAGAACCTCACCCGTTTTCAATCGCTTGCGGGTATAATCTGAAAGGCTCGTTTAAGTTCGGGATACGTCAATCCGGAGACTACACTCGTACGCTTGGAACAGTCGAAAAAGGTGATTCAGTAACCGTTTACGGGCCTTATGGAATGTTCAGTGATCGTTTCTTGAGTGCGGAGAAAGATTGCGTTTTTATCGGTGGCGGTATCGGCATTACGCCTTTTCTGGGAATGTGGCATGTTGCTCTTCATTCGGAAGAACAACTTTCTGAAAAAGATATTCCACAACGTTTACAGGCTTCGCATCCCGAAATAATCAAAACCTGGAAAAGTCCATTGGTATCGTTGTTTTATGTGGTCCGTTCAATGGATGATGCATCGTTCGATAAAAATATTCTCGATGAAATATCGTCCAGCCATTTTCATGGCTTTGCAGCCTTGGAAAAAAGAGGACATCATTATGAACTCTATTGTGCTGACAAAAAGGGTTTGATCAGCGCAGATTATATTAAGCAACAGGTCGATGGTGATTTGAGCGATAAATACATATTTCTTTGCGGTCCCTGGCCTATGGTTGCTTCGTTAATGTCGCAGTTTAAAGCTCTTGGCGTGCCCGAGGGGCAGCTTATCGTTGAGGACTTTAATTTAGTCTGAAATCGTGATAATTGATGAGTGACGATTTTCTGTATTGCATTGTATCTTTCGTCCTCTAGCAAGGGATCAAATACTAATTCGTCACGCTAATTGTCGGTCTTTAGCAGTGCGGTAACACCAACGCTGATACTGCACCTTGTGCAGTATGGCAAGCTTGTTGGATTTATCTGGTCTCCAATACTACACTCAAAAAATCTCCAATTTTCCATCTATTCCTTCTCCGGCAGCTCCGGCTCCGAGAGGAAATCTGGCCTTTCCGTAACCCTTGTCGTCGGCCTGTTGAGTTCTATGTTTTTAAAATTGCTGCTGATACCGGTGGTCTATGTGTGGTTCGACCGGGTGCAGGCGTGGACGGTACGGATAGTGAAGAGATGTGAGTGATTTTTCCTGAGAGGGGGGGCGTCGTTGTCGTAATAGTTGTAATCGGAGTAGGTTTTTCCGGTTGTGAGCATCCCCTCAAATCTCTCAACTTCCGCGCGCACTTTCTCCGTGCCATTTGTGTTGAAGGTGGGTGTATTTTGCCTGCAAGTCGTTATCTTGTCCATCTCAATTCGAGAAATTTTTATCATGATGAACTTTTTCGCATCTCAGTCTCCGGTGTTGCTTATTTGCCGGGTCGCTCTTGCTTTTGTGTGGCTTTATCAGGGGGCGGTGCCGAAGCTGGTGTGCCAGAGTCCGGTGGAGCTGGGGCTGCTTTCGCATCTGGGCCCGTTGTACGGTTTTATGTGCTCCGTGATGGGCTACGGCGAGATGGCATTCGGGCTGCTTATACTTCTGACGCCGTGGCGCTGGCCGTTTCTGCTGAATATTGCGGCCATGCTGAGCCTGTTTGGTTTTGTTGCGTTGCATGAACCGCACCTTCTGGTCGAAGCATTTAACCCGGTGACGCTTAACGTGACGGTGATCGCCCTTTCCATCATAGCTTTTCTGGATATGCGCAAATCCAGGAAGAGCAATCAATAAATATCATAACAATCCATGACTCCTGCTCTTTCAGACAATTCGCTTCGCGGAATCACCAGAACCTTTCTTGCTGTTTCGGTCATTATCATCTCCGTTGCCGTATTAGCTGGCGGTACGGGTGTGCTGACGAGCAATGATTTTCTGCTCAAGGTGCATCCCTACATCTTTTTTGTTGGATTCGGAAACCTGGCAATTCTGCTCTTTAACCGCTACCTGACTGCGGCGATCTATCCGGAACTGAGGATCCATCCGGCTCGTCAGCGTGTGTTCATCGGTCTCGTACTGCTTGGGCTGGTGATGGTTTCTGTTGCTGTTGCGTTCGAGCTGCCGTTGCTAAAGGCGGCGGCGGGGCTGATGCTGATGGGCGTGGTGGTTGTACCGCTCTACGAGATTCTGACCACGCTTTCCGTCTCGAAGATCTGGAACGAGGTATCGGTGCGCTACTACATTTTCGACGTCGTGTTCCTCCTGAACGCCAACCTCGGTCTGTTCACGCTGGGGCTGAAGGAGGCGTTTCCCGATAACGGCATCATCCCGTTTTTCGTGACGCAGTCATCCTACTTCCTCGGCTCGTCGTTCCCGCTGAGCATTAGTGTGATGGGCTTCCTCTACACCTACGCCTGGCGGCGCTCACCGAAGCGGGAGCTGGCGAAGCAGTTGTTCAGCCTCTGGTTCTACCTCTTCGTCGGCGGGGTGCTCTACTTCCTGATCGTTATTCTTCTGGGCGACTACCTCGGCATGATGCTCATCAGTCATATCCTGACCTTCGGCGTGATGGCGCTGCTCTACACCTTCGGGGTGTTCCTGCGCAACTATTTCCGCAACAACTTCGCCCATCCCGCACTGGCATTTTTGCTTGGTGGACTGGCGTTTCTGTTCGCCACGAGCGCGTTTGGCATCATGAATATCTACTACGCGAAGGGGATTCTCTTCGGCAGCTATCCGCCGATTCGCGGCGACAAAATGTGGATTTACCACTCGCACACCCACTCGGCGCTGCTGGGCTGGATCACCCTGTCGTTCACAGGCATGATCTACATCGTTTTACCGGCAATTCAGCGAATCGGTTCGCTGGAGATGCTGCACTCGGGCGATCCGCTGGAGCAGTTGCTCGACGTGCACACCATGAACCGCGCGTTCGTGCAACTTGCTTTCATGCTGGTTTCCGGCCTGGTGATTATCGTCAGTTTCTTCACCGGCTCCGACCTTGCGCTTGGGTTTGGCGGAGTTGTTTACGCCGCTGCGGCGCTCTACCTGTTACGCAACCTTTTCCACGATCCGGTCTTCGAGACTGGTGATAACCAATAACTTCCGATGACTCCGTCACGTTACCGTTTCCTCGTTGTCGCTGCTTCTGCGGCGCTTGTGTTGACCAGCAGTCCGTTGCCGCTTCACGCAGCCGATGCCGGGCAGGAGGCGGTGCTGCGCGAGGGAAGCTCCGAGTGGAATGAGATGCGGAAGCTCAAGTCATCTGAAAAGATCGATCTTGCCGGGGCAAAGCTGAAGGGACGGCGGTTGCGTGAGGTCGATTTCAGCCGAGCCAATCTTGCTGGAGCTGACTTGAGGCAGTCCGATTTCGGTGGTTCCGATTTCAGTGACGCCGATCTGCACGGCGCGATGCTGGACGGGGCGTACCTGGGGGGAAGCCGAATGGCTGGAGCTGATTTTTCAGGCGTTTCTTTTCATGAAGCTTCAGCGGCGAAAGGCGATTTCAGCAAGGCGAAAATGCCCTCGACCGTGCTGCGCCGGGCCGAGTTGACCAGTGCTCGTTTCACAAACGCGGATCTTCGCGGATCCGATCTTCGTGAAGCCAGAATGGAGCATGCCGATCTCAGCCATGCCGACCTTCGGGCGGCCAATTTCTGGCTGGCGAGCACCGGCAACGTCAACTTCAGCGGTGCGTTGATTTCCGAGGAGACCGTGCTGCCCAACGGCAAGCCGGGTTCGGCGAAGTGGGCTGCGGAGCACAGTGCCGTGTTCATGCCGGTTGCAAGGCAGCCCAAGCCAGCCAAAAGCGTTGCCAGCCCTTCCATCGCGGTGCTATCAAAAACGGCACCTGCCGGATCGCCGGTTGCATCTCAATCGTCGAAATCTGTTGAGCCTTCGCCTCGCGCTGAGAGTGCCGGACAAAAAGTTATGTCGTCCGACCCGCAGCTTGCCGCCACGCTCAAACCGCTTCGTGCCTGGAGGCCCGACCCGGAATCGATTGCTTATGATGCCGATCAGTACGAGCAGCTCAAATCGAATGTCACGAAATGGAACCGGATGAGGAAAGAGCAACCAGGCCTCAAAGTCGTGCTCCGGGAAGCGCCGCTTGCCAACCGGGTGCTGGCCTACGCCGATCTGCATGGCACCGATCTTGAGAAGGCTTCGTTCAAGCGCACCGATCTTGATGAGGCCAATTTTCGTGGAGCCAATCTCAGGAATGCTGACTTGCGTTCGGCCAATCTCGAAGAGGCCGATTTTCGGCAGGCCGACCTTCGGGGGGCGAACCTTTGGCTTGCCAATACGAGCGAGACGCAGTTTGACGGAGCGTTTGTTTCAGCCGAAACGGTGCTCGATAATGGCAAGAGTGCCAGCCAGGCATGGGCTGACGAACATGGTGCCCGGTTCGCCGAAAAATAGTTGCCCAAGAGGTAGCGATGTTTTGCAGAAGGAGAAAGTTTTATGCTACGAAGTGCTTCGCCGCTGGTTACGGTCACCATACCGATGTACAACAATGAGCGCTATATCGCAGAAACAATCGAGTCTGTGCTTGCGCAGACAATGCCCGATTTTGAACTGCTGATCTACGACGACCATTCGACCGATCGTTCGCTTGAAATAGCCCGCTCTTACGATGACCCACGAATAAGTATTTTCACCAGCCAGAAAAACCTTGGTCCGGAGGATAACTGGAATCGCTCAATCAGTGATGTGCGGGGCAGGTACGTCAAGCTGCTCTGCGCGGACGATCTGCTGTTCCCGGAGTGCCTTGAAAAGCAGTATGCGGCGTACGATCAGTCTGGGCAGGAGAAGGTGAGCCTGGTCTCGTCGTCGCGAACCATTATCGACCATGAGGGCAACCCGCTCATCAACAAAGTCAGTTTCCTCGATGATGGCCTGAAAAGCCCTTCGGATGTTGTCAGAAAAATGGTGCGTACGGGCACCAACATCATCGGTGAGCCGGTGTGCGGGCTCTATCCAGCCAGCCTGATCGCTTCGACTAGCGGCTACAGCGCGCGGATTCCCTATACCACCGATCTCGATTTCTGGGTGCAGTTGTTGCGGCTCGGCAATCTCTGGATGATCGACGAAGCGCTCTGCGCGTTCCGGATTTCCGGCCGCTCGTGGTCGTCAAGAATCGGGGCGATGCGCCATGAGCAGTTTGTTGAATTTATGAACGAAGTGGCCCTCGATGAGCAGTTTCAGGTCAACGAACTCGATCTGTTTATCGGACGCTTCAACTCGGCGGTGCAGTCTATGACCAGCCTCATGGGCTTTAAACTGTTTGCCGGATCGGCAAGTCAGAAGCGGGTGATTCCGGTAACGTAACCAGACTTGCCCGCAAAAACCCGCTAACCATTATTTCATTCAAGCTATGAGACTGGAAGGCAAAGTCGCCATCGTGACCGGGGCGGCAGGAGGAATTGGCAGCGCCACGGCGCGCTGCTTCGCTCGTGAAGGCGCAACGGTGGTGATGGTGGACATCGATGCCGATGGATGTCATCGCGTGCTTGAAGCGATTGCCGGCCAAGGCGGAAAGGGGTCTTGCTATCCTGCAGATTTGACCTCTGAAGCCGAAGTTGTGGGATTATTCGAGGAGGTGCGCCGTGAGTACGGACGGCTCGACATTCTGGTCAATATCGCCGGAGGCGATTGCCAGCCGAGTGCGCCGATCGAAGAGATCGATCCAGAGCTTGCCATGAAGAATTTCGATCTCAATCTGAAATCCACCATGCTCTGTTGCCGTGAAGCGGTTAAAATCATGAAACCGCAATCTTATGGCCGGATCGTCAATATGAGCTCGCTGGTGTACCGCGGCAGCGCCGGTCAGTTCAGCTACGCAGCCTCCAAGGGGGGCATCTTCTCGTTCACCCGCTCGCTTGCCCTGACGCTCGGTTCTCATAATATCACAGCCAATGCGCTCGCACCCGCCCTGGTCGAGGTGGAGGCCTTCGTGCGTGCGCTCGGCCCGGAACGGTGGGCGGCTCTTGCAAAAGCCTCCGCCGAGCGTTATCCGTTGGGCCGGATCGCTACGCCCGATGATGTGGCCAGAGCGGCGCTCTTTTTCGCTTCGGACGATGCGGCGTTCATTACCGGCCAGATCCTCGAAATTTCCGGCGGCGCAAGGCTGTAAGTAGTTGATAATGGCTAGTTGACAGTTGATAGTTTGAAGAGGAGGCGGTGAGGCTGTCGTGTCAAATGAGTCGCCTGCGGCATGATCAACGATCCATTGCCGATTGTCAACTTTCCATTGTTTCCTGTCCGCCGATTGTTCATATTTAGTGTTAATAGTGTATTGTTCCCCTGATTCTTCAGTTAATTATTCCTCATTCATCATGTCACTTTCTTCAGCCAGAGCATTCCTTGACAAAATTATGGCAGACGACGAGTTGCGTCGTCAGCTTGTGGACGATCTCCTGAAGTCAAGAATGGAGCTTATCAAAAAGGCAGGATTCGAGTTTACCGAGGAGGAGCTCGATCATGCAAAATCGAACATGCCTCCCGGAGCGCTTGGCCATGAGGGGGGCTGGTTCTGCCAGGTGCTGATTGACGAACGTACCAAGCGCGGTGGATATTGCGGTGGTGGCGTATGGCACTGATGGCATCTGCTTCATTCGGTGATAATCTCAAATTATGCGCGTGCAGTCGCGCTTAAACAGGAGCTCGGTTCATGTATCCGATTCAGATAGGCAATTACGATTTCAAAAGGCTGTACCTCTGGTTGCAGCATTCCGACAAGCTCCCGTTTTTCACGGAAATTGTCATCGAGGTGTTCTATCCGAACAACATGCAGGCCGACGGGCTGGTGATGTTCAACCATGGGTTTCTGATCGGTACCGACCTGTTATTTTATCCGAAGCAGTTCATCAGCAAGCTCACTAATCAGGATACGCCGCTCTTTCAGGTCAATCCCTCCTGGTACTACAACTACTCGCAGGCGGCCATCAACAACAATTGGGCATTGGGCTTTGTGACCACCGCTCATTTGCAGTTCGACATGATGCCCTGGACCAATCTCGGCGGAAATCCGCGCGTCGGGCAGGCGGCGTATGCGGCCGCATCGTACCTCATCAAGTACGGAGCGACGCACAAGTACGACGATCACGAATCGGTCATGAAAGCGCGGTTCCTGCGAGAGGCTCCGTCCAGCAATAACAAGATGGGCAACCGGGTCATCTTTGCAGGCCATTCGGTCGGCGGTGCTCATGCTCAGGTCGCTGCAACCGGGTTCGATGCCTTGCAGGAGATCGGAGCCCGGAACCTGATGCCGTTCGATCCTGTTTTCTACAACCGTGAGGTGAGGCCCGATCACACGCTTCCGATGTCGAAATGGGACGAATCGATCCGGGCGCGTTCGATCGGTCTGCTTCAGCTTTCGCCGGTCGATGGCGCAGGCGGCAAGACCGTACCGTACCTTGCTCCTGGCATGAAGCCCTACCGTGAGCATCTGGCGAGCGTGGCCATGCCCAATCTGATGGTGACGGGCGCTTGCGACAGTGCATGCCTCGATCCGAAAAACTCCGATCCTCCGGCCTGGATCGATGTTGCTGACAGAAGCACCAGCCAGTACGCCCAGATGGCCTACGGCAGCAGCAATTCATGGGCTGCGACCTGCATGGTTGAGCGGGGCAGCCATTGCGGCTATCTCGCCCACCACAATGATCTCTGCAAGCAGGCCGACAAGAAGAGCCTGTGCGATCCGTCGGTTACCCCCTATACGGCCAAGCAGGAGGAGTACCGTTTCACCAATGAACTGCTCGATCAGTACATCGGCTTCGTTGCCGGCAAAGATCCTGCGAACTGCTCATTTGATACCTGGAAAAACGGCAGCCTGATGCAGTGGCTCAACAAGGAAAAGCCGGGAACCAGTGGCGTCAGCCTGAGGCAGTTCCCTGACGGCTACGTCCATTTTCCTGGCTGATGCTCACGGGAACGGCTGTAGCGTTCCAACGGTTGAAGCGGTAGATTTCATTCAAAAACGGCGGCTGTCAACTCCGGCACAGCCGCCAGCTCAATCGTGTTTCCGTAATGCCTGAAGCTGCCCACAGCCTCTCCTCCGAGGCTGTTCTCAAACAGTTCGAGACTACCTCAGAAGGCCTCTCTCAAGAGGAGGCTGCCGCCCGGCTTGAACAGTATGGGCCCAATCGGCTCGATACCGCACCACCGGTCAGTCCCTGGAAGCTGCTTGCCCAGCAGTTTGCCAACGTTCTGATTATAACCCTTCTTGTCGCTACGGTTCTTTCCGCTTTTCTCGGTCATGGCATCGAGGCGATTGCCATTGCGGTGATTGTGCTGTTTGCCGTACTGCTCGGATTCATTCAGGAGTACCGGGCGGAAAAGTCCATCGAAGCGCTGCGCCGCATGGCCGCGCCGGCATCGCGGGTCATCCGGGAGGGCGTCGAAAAGCTGATTCCTTCGCAGGAGGTGGTTCCGGGCGACATTGTTGTCCTGGCGACAGGTGACCGCATTCCGGCTGACGCTCGCCTGATCGAAGCAATCAATCTTCGCACCGACGAAGCGGCGCTAACTGGGGAGTCTGTTCCATCTGAAAAGGCCGCGTCTGCGATGTTATCTCCAGCAACGTCGATTGGTGACCGGAGCAACATGGTTTTTTCCGGCACTTCGGTGGTGTATGGACGCGGGCTTGCAGTGGTGACTGCAACCGGGATGCAGACTGAATTCGGGCGCATTGCCGGAATGCTTCGACAGGTGAAGGTCGAAAAGACGCCGCTGCAGAAAAATCTCGACAAGGTCGGCGCAACGCTGGCGCGCGCGGCACTGGTGATCGTGGCGCTTATCGTGGCGCTCGGTGTTGTGCGCGGTCAGCCACTCATCGAAATCCTCATCTTCGGCATCGCGCTTGCCGTGGCGGTGGTGCCCGAAGCTCTTCCGGCGGTGGTTACCATTTCGCTCGCGCTCGGCGTGCAGCGCATGGTGAAGCGCAATGCGCTCATGCGCCGCTTGCCTGCGGTTGAAACGCTCGGCAGCACCACCGTCATCTGCTCCGATAAAACCGGTACCCTGACCCGCGACGAAATGACCGTCCGCCGTCTCTATGCCGGTGCGATTTCCGCGACGGTGAGCGGATCTGGCTACAAGCCCGAAGGTCTCATTACATCTGACGATGGCAACCAACAGCTGTCCCAACCGTTCACCGCGCTGCTCGAAGCTGGCGTGCTTTGCAACGACGCGCATCTCGAACAGTCGGAAACAGGCGAGTGGGGTATCACCGGAGACCCGACCGAAGCTGCCCTGATCGTGGCCGCTCGCAAGGCTGGCTTTGACCAAACTATACTCCAGCAGCGCTTCCCGCGCATCGATGAAGAGCCGTTCGACTCCGCTACCAAGCGTATGGTGACCGTCCACCGCTCCGGAGATTCGACGCTTGCCGTGGTGAAAGGCGCGCCCGAGGTGATTTTTCCAGCCTGCGCTTCGTTTTTGGACGCTTCGGGAGAGCTGAAGCCCTTCGACTCAGCGGCGCAGGAGAATGCTGCCCGGCAGGCCGAAGCGATGGGGCAGCAGGCTCTCAGAGTGCTGGCTGTCGCACAAAAAGAGGGGGCAGGCATCGGGGATGCTTCGGATGGCCTCACTTTTCTCGGTCTGTTCGGCATGATTGATCCGCCGAGAAGCGAGGCTGCTGAAGCTGTCGAGCGCTGCATTGCAGCTGGCATCCGTCCGGTCATGATTACCGGCGATCATCCGGTGACAGCAGAGGCCGTGGCACGCGAGTTGGGCATCCTGCGGAATGGCAAGGCGGTGACCGGCGCGGAACTTGAAGTGATGGACGATGAGGCGCTTGGCAAAGCTGCGGCAAGCGTCGCTGTGTTTGCGAGGGTGTCGCCAGAACACAAGCTGCGCCTTGTTCAGGCCCTGCAGCAGCGCGGCGAAGTGGTTGCCATGACTGGCGATGGGGTCAACGACGCGCCTGCGCTCAAGCGGGCCGACATCGGCGTTTCGATGGGCATTGCGGGCACCGAAGTTTCGCGTGAAGCCTCGGCCATGACGCTTCTCGACGACAACTTCGCCACCATTGTGTCGGCCATCGAGGAGGGGCGGGGCATCTACGACAACATCAAAAAGTATCTCACCTACCTCCTGTCGTCCAACATCGGCGAACTTGGCCTTATGGCCGGGGCGACCCTGTTTGGGCTTCCGTTGCCGCTGACTGCTGTGCAGATTCTGTACGTCAATCTGGCTACCGATGGCCTTCCTGCGCTCGCTCTCGCCGTCGATCCCTCATCTTCCGACATCATGAAGCGGCCACCGAACGACCAGAAGCACGGTATCTTCAACCGCACGGTCATGGTTTTGATGCTGGCGGGCGGCATCTGGTCAACTGCTGTGAACCTCGCCCTTTTCGAGTGGGCGCGTCACTCCGGCCGCAGCCTCGATCAAGCCATGACGATGACTTTCGTTTCGCTGGTGCTCATCCAGTTTTTCAAGGCCTATAACTTCCGATCGGAAAAAGAGCACGTGTTCACGAATATCTTCTCGAATCGCTGGCTTAACCTCGCTATCGTTTGGGAGCTGACCATTCTGCTGGCTATTCTCTACGTCCCCGTTCTTGCCGCACCATTCGGCACCTTCATGATGTCGCTCTCAGACTGGCTGATTGTGCTTGGCGGCGCATTAACCGTGGTGCCGGTCATCGAGTTTGTCAAGTGGCTTGTGAGAAAGGGCTGGATTGGATCCTGACCTGCCATTTGCATCCACTTTTTCGTGTGATTTTCATGACTTGTAGGTCACAATGGATGACTTTATGTATATTGTCACCCTGTTTTTACTGGCAAAAGATTATTAACCCCCTTTTATCCGGAGGACCTACCATATGCAGACCACTTATGCTGACGGAATTGCAAACATGATTCTTGTTGATGGCGTCGTTCGCGTCGATCTCATGAATGTTACCTCGGTCGAGCAAGGCAAAGAGCCCAACACTCGCCCCGTCGGAACGCTCGCCCTGTCGCTGCCCGCACTTATCCGCATCCACGACCAGTTCGGCAAGATGATCGACAAAATGGTCAGCGATGGCATTCTCACCAAGAACCAGCAGCCGCAGCAATAAGCTTTTTAAAGCTTAGCGATCTCAGAGGACACTGGGGGACAAAAACGAAGATGCGAGGTTTTAATCTGGCTTCTTTGTGATTGTCTCCGGTGTCCTTTTCCTTTTTGGCCGATTCGTTCCTACCTTTGATTTTGTTCTCAAGCGTACCGAATTTTCAAAGACTTCAGACCGTATGATCACCTCGCTGTTTGCCTGCCCGTTCCGTGAGCATGTTGATCTTTCGACTGTCGGCTACTACGCGATCGGCGGAGAGGCCAGATGGTTGCTTTTGCCCGGCACTGTTGCTGAGCTTGCCGCCGCTCTTGCGCAGTGCCGTCAGCATGCGATTCCGGTGATCATTGCAGGAAAGGGCACCAACATGCTTTTTTCGGATGAGCATTTTCCGGGAGCGGTGATTTCGCTTGGCTCGATGAACCGCATCATCCGGCTCTCCGACACCCTCTTTTTCTGCGAAGCAGGTGTCGAGAACACCGACTTGGCGCTTCGTCTTCAGCAGGCAGGCCGAACCGGCGGCGAGTGGCTTTACCGGCTGCCGGGCAGCCTCGGCGCGACTGTGCGGATGAACGGGCGCTGCTATGGACGCGAAACCTCCGCTGTAACCCGGAGCGTGGTGACGGTCGGGCTTGACGGCGTTATTCGCTTTCGGGAAGGCTGCGAGGTGTTTCTTGGTTACAAGCACACCAGCCTGATGCAGAGACCCGAGATCGTCGTCGGAGCGCTGCTCGAATTCGACAGTGAGGACGATCCAGAGGCGATCGGCAGGCGAATGCAGGAGTACTCGGACGACCGCGACGCGAAGCACCAGTTCGATTATCCAAGCTGCGGCTCAACCTTCAAGAACAGCTACGAAGCCGGGCGACCAAGCGGCCAGATTTTCGATGCGCTCGGCTTTCGCGGTCGGCGCGAGGGTGGTGCGCAAGTGAGCGACCACCACGCCAATTTCATTTTCAACACCGGCGGCGCGAAAGCCGTTGATGTGCTGCGTCTTGCCGCTGCCATGCGCATGAGCGCGAAAGAGCAGGCGGGAGCGGAGCTCGAACTTGAGCTGCAATGCGCTGGTCTGTTCGAGACCGAGCTGCTCGATCAGTGCGGTATCGTATCAACGCCAGAATCTTCGCGCCCCGGTTATGGCTGGACGGGCCTGCTGCGCTTTCCGAATCAGAACGAAGCCGTTATGCCCCGGACGCTGCTCGAAGGGCCGATGCTTGGCTACGCCTGCCGTGACGCGGAATTTCCGTTTGGCATCACGGTGCGGGTCGAGCAGCTCATGTCGCTCGACGAAGCGCGACGAGCACCCGAAAAGCCTTTCATCCGCTGGACGACCTGCGACGAGAGTAGCAAGGGGTTTTCGCTACGCCCCAATGCTCCGGCAGGCGCGTTTGTTAACCGGTTGTGGGAATCAAGTGTTTCGGAGCTTTTTGTCGGCAGCGGAGAAGGGGAGGGCTACCTCGAATTCGAAGTTACGCCCGAAAGCCACTGGGTTGCGTTTCGCTTCGACGCCCCGCGCCAGCGAGCTGCTGGGCACGAAACGCCCTCAAAAGCTCTGTGGCAGGGCAGGTCGCAGCCGTTTGCTGGCGCGCAAGGTTTCGGGATGGAACTCAGCTACGAGCTGCTCGAACCGTTTATTTGCGATGGAGCGCTACACTTGCAATGCGCCAGCAGTCTCGGCGAAGGGCGCTACGGGCTTTTTCCGTGGTGGTGCGACGAGGGCAAGACTGATTTCCATCAGCCGGGGAGATTCTGCGAGGTGAGGCTGGTGTGAGTTTGTAGGGGCGGGTTTTACGCCCGCCTTGCTGCGTGTGGCGCGGGATTTTCGTGGAAGAAGGGTTCACGGGCATCCCGACTTGTCGGGATGCCCCTACGAAGTCGCCGGGCGTTGTTTTTACGTACTCTCTCGCTATCTTTCCTGAAGCAACGTTCATTCCAGCTCTTTTCGCATGGCTCCGGAAAAAAAGGATTTTTTCATCAGCTACACTGGCGCTGACCGGCAGTGGGCCGAGTGGATCACCTGGCATCTCGAACAGGCGGGTTATTCCATCATCATTCAGGCGTGGGATTTTCATCCCTCGTCGAATTTCGTGATTGAAATGCAGCGGGCGCTGGAGAACACTCACCGAGCGATTGCGGTGTTGTCTCCTCGATATTTGAACTCGGCATATTGTCAGGCAGAATGGGCGGCAGCTTTTGCGGTCGATCCGACTGGCGAGAAAGGTATGTTGATTCCCGTTCGCATTGAACAGTGCGAGTTGCGGGGACTTCATAAGGCCATTGTTTACATCGATCTGGTTCAGAAAGAGAAAGAAGAGGCAATCGCTTTTTTGCTTGAACAGGTCGAACATGTCATCACGAGGAAACGGCAAAAACCTGAAAATGAACCCGGTTTTCCGGGTAGCGCTGGAACCGCGCCGTCCGCAGCGACTCATCAGCCGCGCTTTCCCGGAACGTTGCCGCCGGTCTGGAATGTGCCGTCTCAGCGCAATCCGAATTTTACCGGCAGAGAGGAGGTGCTCACCGAACTGCACGAACAGTTCAAAGCGGGATCGGTAAAACAGATCATTCACGGGCTTGGTGGCGTCGGGAAGTCGCAGATTGCGGCTGAGTTTTGTTACCGGAATGGAGCCGATTACGATGTGGTCTGGTGGCTGCACGCTGAAGAGGAGTCGAGCCTGATTGCCGATTTTACGGCTCTGGCCACGGCGCTTGATTTGCCGGAAAAGGATGCGGAAGAGCAGGGGGTGGTGATCCGTGCAGTGCGGCAGTGGCTGGAACGTCACGATGGTTGGCTGCTGATTTTCGACAACGCCAGAGATGCGGAGAGTGTTCGCGGCTATCTGCCGCAAGCAAACGGTGGTCATGCGCTGATAACGTCGCGCAATCTCGACTGGCGGCACGTTGGCACACCGCACGAAATCGTCAAATGGTCGAGGCCGGAGTCGGTTGCGTTTTTACAGAAACGAACCGGGAAGGATGATCCCGCAGCGGCGGATGGCATCGCGGAGGAGTTGGGTGATCTGCCTCTCGCTCTCGAACAGGCTGGCGCGTATATCTGCCAGAAGCAGAAGAGCCTTGTCGAGTACCTCGCGGATTTTCAGCAATTCCGAACCGAACTCTGGAAGCGGGAGAAAAAGCCTGACGAGTATCCCGATACCGTCGCGACGACATGGCTCATGGCGTTCGAGGCCATCGAAGATGTCCCGTTGGCGAAAGAGCTGTTGCTTTTGTGCAGTGTTGTTGCACCGGATAATATTCCGAAAAGTCTGGTGAAAAGCGCGTTGGAATATGCCGCTGGAAAAGATGGAGCGCCAGCCACGATTAGCAGATTCGATCTCGATGACGCCCGTGGATCGCTGTGCTCCTATTCATTGCTCACCGCCGATACCGATACCTTTTCGATTCATCGCCTCGTGCAGGTGGTTGCGCAAGATCGGACGGGTGAGGAAGAGATTGCCCGTTATCGAACGGTGATGCTCAAGGTGCTGAGTGAGCAGTTTCCTAATGAAGGTTATAATAATCCTGCTTGCTGGCCGGAATGCGAATGGTTGTTGGCTCATGCGGAAAAAATTACCGATGAGAGCGATCCATCGGAGAACGCCGCAACGCTGCTCAACAGCATGGGCTCGTATTATCATGGTCGAGCTTTCTACGCAAAAGCCGAGCCGCTTTACCGGCGGTCGCTGCAGATCAGGGAAGATTTTCTTGGTAGCGATAATCCCGATGTTGCGGAGAGCCTCAACAATTTGGCGGTATTTCTGAAAAATCAAGCCAAGTACGCCGAAGCAGAGCCACTCTATCGGCGAGCGCTGAAAATATGGGAAGAGCAGTTTGGAGGCGATCATCCCTTTGTTGCGACAAGCCTCAACAACTTGGCAGCAATGCTTAGTTTCCAAGGCAAGTACGCCGAAGCAGAGCCTCTCTATTGGCGAGCGCTGACGATATACGAAAAGCAGCTTGGTCGCGATCATCCCGATGTTGCAATAAGCCTCAATAATCTTGGGGATTTTTTTAGGGTCCAAGGCAAATACGGTGAAGCCGAGCCACTTATCCAGCGTTCGCTGCAGATTAGGGAGGAACAGCTTGGCTGCGAACATCCTTTTGTTGCGACAAGTCTCAACAATCTTGCGTTATTGCTTCAAGAGCAGGGTAAGTACACTGATGCTGAGCCGCTTCAGCGGCGATCATTGAAGATTTTGGAACAGCAGTTTGGATGCGATCATCACAGAGTTGCGACCAGCATAAATAATCTGGCGTCATTGCTAAAAGTGCAAGATAAATACGGCGAAGCAGAAGCGTTATTTCGACGATCGTTGAAGATAATGGAAGAACAACTTGGTAGTTATCATCCCACAGTTGCAACTGGCTTGAACAATCTGGCGATGTTACTTGTTGACGAAGGCAAGTATGCAGAAGCTGAGCTGCTTTTTAAGCGTGCTGTGCAGATTTGTGAGAATGTCTTAGGCGCATCGCATCCCAACACGATTGCGGTTAAGAAGAATCTGTCAGTATTGCGGGAGAGGATGGGCAAGAGGTGAGCGTTCGAGTAGGAGTTGGAGTGTTCCGCAAATTGAGGAGGACGCACGCCATGCGCCTGTACAAGGGAAAGAGGATTGTTGTAGGGGCGGGTTTTACACCCGCCCTTTTGCATGTGGCGTGGATTTTGTGTGGGCGCTTCGCGAAGCGCCCGTACGAAGAGTCGTTTTTACGAAACATACACGGAGGCCGTGGACTCCGTGGACAATGTGGACAAAAAGGCGAATGATCAAAAAAACAAAGGGAGCAACGAGGCTCCCTTTGTTCATTTCACAATCTGGAGAGGGCGGGCGTGAAACCTGTCCCCACAGAATTCAATCGTGTCCGTGTCAATCCACGCCATCCATCACAAATCCGCCTGCGGCATGGCCTGTACTTCGGCGGCGGTGAAGACCGGGCCTTCTTTGCAGATGTACACAGAGCCGACGTTGCAGCGGCCGCATTTTCCGACGCCGCATTTCATCCGGTTCTCCAGCGTGGTGTAAACGTTTTCTGCCGTGAAGCCGAGTTTTTCGAGCGCGGTGAGCGTGAATTTAATCATGATCGGCGGGCCGCAGAGGATAGCGACGGTGTTATCCGGCGATGGGCCTGCCTCTTCAAGTACGCTGGGCACGAAGCCGACGTGGTCTTGCCAGTCGGGGGTTTCGCCTCCGGGATCGACTGTGAGCACCAGATTGACGTCGTCGCGCTGCTTCCACTCTTCAAGCTCGTGCTTGTACACGAGGTCAGCTACGGTTCTTGCGCCGTACACAATCGTCACATCCTTGTACTTCTCACGCTGGTCGAGACATGACCAGATGACGCTGCGGGTCGGGGGAAGGGCGATGCCGCCTGCGATAAAGAGCAGGTTTTTGCCTTCAAACTCCTCGATCGGGAAGCGGTTGCCGTAGGGGCCGCGGAAGGTTACGATGTCGCCCTCGTCGGCGTTGGCGAGCGTGGTGGTCACGCGGCCAGACTGACGGAAGGTGCATTCGATGTAATCCTTTCGGGTCTCCGGGCTGGCGACGCAGAAGGTGCTTTCGCCTTCGCCGTAGATACCGTACAGGCCGAACATGCCGGTCTGGTAGTTGGCTTTGAAAAATTCGTGATCTTCCGGTTTGACAAACTCGAGTTTGAGCGTGTTGACGCCGGGAGCCTCTTCATGCTTCGATACAACCCGCATCGGGAACGGGGTGTAGATCATGTCGTTGGTTTGGTAGCGGTCTTGTGTCACCTCGGTAAATTTGTAATCGCTTGCAGAGTTTCGGTAATACCCATGTCCACCGGGCACTGGCGGGTGCATCGGCCACAGCCGCTGCAACTGTTGACGCCGAACTTGTCACGGTAGTAGTTGAACTTGTGCATGATGCGCTGACGCCACCTGGTTGATTGCGCGTTCCTCGGGTTGTGGCCAGAGGTGTGCATGGTGAAGAGCGCAAAGGAGCAGGAATCCCAGTTCTTGCGGCGGATCCCCTGATAGGTGTCGCCTTCGTCCTGGATGTCGAAGCAGTGGCAGGTGGGGCAGAGGAAGGTGCAGCTTCCGCAGCCGATGCAACGCACGGAGATGTCCTTCCAGAACTGGCTCTCGAAGTTCTCCTTGTCGCCGAGCCACTCCATCACCTTTTCGACGTCGAACTTCGGTGCGACCTCCGGAACCGGAGCGGCCTCGTCCGAGCTCTCCTCAAGCAGCGATGAGACGCTTTCGAGCAGCGCGGTGCCTCGATCCGAGACCGCTTCGACCTGCCAGCCGTTGCTGTTGGCGAGAGGACGGAGCATCACGTCCGAGCCTTTGGTGCTGTCGGGCGAGAGCTTCACCGAGGTGCACATGCAGAAGTCGTCCGCCTCGGTGCAGGCGATGGAGACGATCACCGAGTTCTCGCGGCGCTTGAACCAGTAGTCGTCCTTGTAGTCCCAGCCGAAGAGCGGATCGTCGATGGCCAGACCCGAAGCGTCGCAAGGACGGACGCCGAAGAAGACGCGCTTCTTTTCGGGCGGGGTCATGGTTTCGGAGGCGATCTCCTTTTTGGAGATGTTGTACTTGATGAGCGGTTCGGTCTGCGGGAAGAACTGGTCTTTGATGGTGCGTTCCGGCAGGATGAGGTCGAGGGCCATGTCCGCACCCTTCTGCACCTCGTCAAAGCTGCTCATGTCGTGGCGCTGAACCGGCGCTAGCACGCTGTAACCGGCTTTCTGCCAGGCGGCAATGCAGTCGTCGAGTTTATTCTTGAGAAGTATTCTGGTCATGCTTGTCCGGATGCTTAAAGAATGAAGGTCTCGGGATCGTCCTGGTTGAAGCTCGCGAGCACAGGTTTCTGGTCGCTGCTTTCACCGGCGTAGTAATCAAAGGCCTCTTTGACCTCTTTGCCCATGCGGTAGTTGATGAGGCGCAGAGGGATGTTCACCGGGCAGGCCCGGTCGCAGGCTCCACAGGCGGCGCAACGGCCGGCAAGGTGGAAGGCCCTGACGATGTTCCACTCGAAGTTGCCGAGGGTGTGCGACGAGGTGCTGACCCACTGCGGCTGGTTGACATCGACGATGCAGCGACGGCAGTAGCACATCGGGCAGGCCTGTCGGCAGGCGTAGCACTTGATGCACTTCGAGAACTGATCCTGCCAGTACTCGAACCGTTCGGCGGGGCTCATCGCTTCGAGTTTCTCGGCCTCCTGCTGCACAGACGGCGGCGGAGTGGCGGTACGAAGCTTTTCGCCAAGATTGGCGAAATCGCCGATCGAGCGTCCCGGAAGCTCTTTGACTTCGCCGTTCTCGATGGCGTAGCCGAAGATTACCACCTGCTCGGGTTTCACCTGCGACTCGGAGATGAGGATGTTGAGGCTCCTGATGGCGTCCGGTTTCAGAAAAATCGCGACTTTCTTGCCATCCGAAAGCAGGCCTCCGGCAACCAGGTAGGTCGTGAGGTTGGCGATGCAGTTCTGGTCGAGCACCAGCTTTTCAGCCTCTTCTGCCGTGCGGGCGAACTGTGCACGGCGGCGGTCGGCGGTCGTACCGGGGCCGAAGCCGATCACCAGCTTCACCTCGCCGGACGAGAGCAGCGATGCCGCCTCTTTTCTGTATTCTTCCTGTATTCCCATGAATGGTTCCTTAGTACGAAGACTGGGTTTCAATGACTTTCTGCAGCTCCTGATACTGCGTGAACGGGCCGATCTTGCGGGTCTTCTCGGTGATGTCGTTGATCAGGTCGGCGAACTTGGCACCCTCGGCGGCGCTGACCCACGAGAAGTGGATGCGCTCTTCAGGAATGCCCGTGAAGGCGAGCAGCGCACGGAACACCGTCCAGCGGCGTCGGGCGTGGTAGTTGCCCGCTGCGAAGTGGCAGTCGCCGGGGTGGCAGCCGCTGACCAGCACGGAGTCGGCGCCTTTCTGGAGGGCCTTGAGGATGAACATCGGGCTGATGCGTCCGGTGCAGGGAAGGCGCACGATCCTGACGTTCGGCGCGTATTTCAGTCGGCTCGTGCCTGCAAGGTCTGCACCGGCGTAGGTGCAGTAGGTGCAGACAAAAGCCACGATTTTCGGTTCGAATGATTCGCTCATCGGCTGATTCAGTCGCTTGGTTTAATTCAGTGTTACAGGGCCATCACTTCGGCAAAGATCTGCTTTTCGGTGAACCCGGCAAGATCGATGCTGTTGGAACGGCAGAAGGTTACGCAGGTTCCGCAACCCTGGCAGAGTCCGGGATTGACGTCGGCCACCTGTTTGATGAGGTTGCCGTTGCGGTCGTTGATGTCGCGCACGTCGATTGCGTTGTACGGACATGCCATCTGGCAGCCGAAGCATCCGGCGCAGGTCGCGTCGCTGATCGATGCCACCACCGGTTCGCGTTCGAGCAGCTCGCGGCTGAACAGGCCGATCACCTTGGCCGCGGCGGCGGATGCCTGGGCGACCGAGTCCGGAATGTCCTTCGGCGACTGGCACGCACCGGCCAGGTAGATACCTGCCGTTGCGGTTTCGACCGGTCGCAACTTGAGGTGAGCCTCGTTGTAGAAGCCGTACTCGTCATAGCCGATGCCGATCTTCTTGGCGGTCTCCTTGGCGTCGGGCTGCGGCACGATTGCCGTGGCAAGCACCACCATGTCAGCTGCCACCTCCACCGGTTTGCCGAGCAGCGAATCGACACCGCGAACCATCAGCTTGCCGTTCTCTTCGTAAATCTTGCTGACGCGGCCACGCAGGTATTCGGCTCCATCCTCCTCGATGGCGCGGCGGGTGAACTCGTCGTACCCCTTGCCGGCAGCGCGGATGTCCATGTAGAATATCTGGCTGTTGCCGTCATGATTCTTGTGTGCGTACAGCATGGCGTGCTTGGCCGTGTACATGCAGCAGATTTTGGAGCAGTACTTGACGCCTTTTGACGGGTCACGCGATCCTGCGCACTGGATGAAGACGATTGTATCTGGAATTTCACCGTCCGAAGGGCGCCTGATGACGCCGCCGGTCGGGCCGCTGGCCGACGCGAGACGCTCGAAGCTCAGGCCGGTGATCACATCCTTGTACTTGCCGAGGCCGTATTCGCCGTAGATCGAGGTGTCCTGAATCTGGAAGCCGGTGGCCACCACGATGGCACCGATTTCAATCTCCTCGAAGGTGTCCTGCATCTCGAAATCAATGCAGTTCTCGATCTGGCAGGTCTTTTCGCAGATCTTGCAGCGTCCGTTCTTGAAGTAGGTGCAGCGATCCTTGTCGATGACCGGCACGTTCGGCACTGCCTGCGCGAAGGGCGTGTAGATCGCCGTGCGCTTGCCGAGGCCGCACTCGAATTCGCTCGGGATTTTCTTGACCGGGCACTTCTGGATGCAGTCGCCGCAGCCGGTGCACTTGTCCATATCGACGTAGCGCGCCTTCTTGCGGACTTTGACCTTGAAGTTGCCGATGTAGCCGTCGACCGACTCTACCTCGGAGTAGGTCATCACCCTGATGTTAGGGTGCTGGATCGCCTCCACCATGCGCGGTGTCAGGATGCACTGCGAACAGTCGAGCGTCGGGAAGGTTTCGGAGAGCTGCGACATGTGGCCGCCGATGGAGGGCTCGCGCTCCACGAGCACCACCTCGCGACCGGCTCCAGCGATGTCGAGCGCCGCCTGGATGCCCGCGATACCGCCGCCGATGACCATCGCGCGACGGGTGATCGGCACCTCGATCGGTTTCAGATTGTTGTTGCGCTTGACCTTCTCGACCAGCGACCGGGTGATCTCGATCGCCTTGTCGGTGGCCTCCTCCTTGTCGGAGTGCACCCAGGAGCAGTGCTCGCGGATGTTAGCCATTTCGAGCATGTACGGGTTGAGGCCCGCTTCGGCACACGCCTTGCGGAAGGTGGTTTCGTGCATTCTCGGGGAGCAGGCCGACACCACGACGCCGGTCAGGTTGTTCTCCCTGATTGCGCGTTTGACGGTTTCCTGTCCGGGGTCGGAGCAGAAGTATTTGTATTCGGTGGCTACGGCGACGCCGGGATGTTCGGATATTTCCTTGACCAGCCTTTCCGTATCGACGACCGACGCGATGTTCTCACCGCAGTGACAGACGAAGACTCCTATTTTTGCCATCCTGAAGTCCTGAGTTTTAGGTTTCCGGTATTACGCCAATCAGGTGCCGTAGTACCGCCAGACTATGGGGGACAATCAGTCCCTTATCCCGCTGAATCCAGCGGAGCATTTCAAGAGTTGCGCGTTGAGTTCTGACTCACGCCCGTTATCCGATCTCAGAAACTCTTGCCAATATTGTTGTGACCGAAGAGAGTTACAGATGGATGCAGGCGTCCGGTTGATCAGTCGCCGAACGATCCGGCGAAGACCTTTAATGTACGAATCAAATGCCCTTTTTTCATACGTCCAGAGCAGATTAAAGGTTTTTGACCATGTCGGTTGCCTCGACGAAGTGAATGTTGAGTGCGACCTCCTCGGGGCTTGCTCCGCAGGCCAGCGCTACCAGGTCCGAGATGTAGTAGACCGGCATCTCGCCGACATCGTTGTAGCGCTTGCGCATACTCTCCTGACGCATGTCGAGGTTTGCATGGCAGAGCGGACAGGCGACGACATAGGCTTTTGCGCCGCTGTTCGAGGCGTTCCGGGCGATCTTGTGCGTCAGATCCTCGATCATCTCCTGCTGGGCCATCGTCAGGCCTGCGCCGCAGCATTCGACCTTGTAACCCCACTCGACCGGCTTGGCGCCGAGCGCCCGGACGATCTCTTCCATCTTGGTCGGGTTCTCCGGATCGTCGTAGCCCATCGCATCGAACGGGCGTACCAGCAGGCAGCCGTAATAGCAGGCCAGTGGCATCTCCTTCAACGGGTGGGTGACGCGTTTTTTGATCTCTTCGGGATCGAGTCCTTCGAGGAGTTGCATTACGCCGATGAACTGTGCCTTGCCTTCGGTGTCGTAACCCATGACGCTCTTCAGCTCCTCGCGAAGTTCCTCGGACTCCTGAAGCGCCTTACGGGCGGTTACCTGGCGGTTCAGGCAGGCAGCGCACGGGGTCAGCACGTAGTCGAGTCCCTGCTTGTCGGCCAGCGCCTGGTTCCTTGCCGGAAGGAGCTGCGAAAGCTTGTGGTTGGTTGCGTGAGCCGAGCTGGCACCGCAGCAGTTCCAGTCTTCAATCTCATGCAGCTTGATGCCGAGATGATCGCACATCCGGCGGATCGAGATGTCGTAATCCTTGGCCGTGCCCGAAAGCGAGCAGCCGGGGTAGTAGCCGACGGTCATGCCGGGCGTGACCTTGATCGGCTCGTCGGGGGTGAAGGTGCGCTTGACCGGTTTGCGTTTCGCGGCGGGAGTGTGGCTCTCCTTTTCGGAGAGCTGGAAAATTTTTTCGATCTGCCCCTTTTCGCTGACCTCTTCCTTGGCGGTGAGGGCCGCGACAGGGTTGATTTTGCCCTGCTTCATCATCTTGAGGCCTGCGCCGACATCCTGCGTCAGGGTGCGAGTGCGCAGCTTGTAGCTGTTGACCAGGGCCAGCTCCTGCAAGCGGCCGCTCTTGCGAACCGTTTTGAGGAACGAAGTGTGGAAGGCCGTGACCAGCTTTTTTGATTTATCGGAGGAGACAATGCCGCTCTTGAGGGCCATCTCGCGGAGGGCGTCCATCGTTCCGGCGATCTCCATGTTCTGCGGGCAGCGCGAGGTGCAGGTCATGCAGCCGATGCAGTACCATAATGCGTCACTTTTCATCGCCTCTTCGACGTAACCGGCCTGGATAAGGCGCATGATTCGGGCCGGGGGATTATCCATGAATCCACCGGCGGGACATCCGGCGGTACATTTGCCGCATTGGTAACAGCAGGCGTAGTTGTTGCCTGTTGCGTTCTCAAGTTGCTGCTTCAGTGAATCTGTACGAATAGTATGCTCCATCGATTGATGACTGCCTGATTTATAGGCTTCCCGGAAACCGCTGTGCGTTTTTGATAGCTTGATAGCCTTATGGGCGTTTCGATACTCTACCGGTTACGTCACTGTTTCAGAGATGCTTTTTATTTTGGATGAATTCGTGCGGGCTCAACAAGGGCATGAGCCTTAATTTTAACAAAAAATACACTAATGTCCAATTAAGGGCGTTTAATTTCTTGAGATTCCTTAGCCGTTCCTCGTCTCTCCACGGTTTGATTTCTCTAATTCTGGTAACGGGGTTTATGCGGAAAGAGTTCGGGCTCAAGAGTGGCTTCGTGGAAGTTTCTGTTAGCTTCATTACCGGATGCGCCTTGAGCGGAATCGCCTGCTTGCTGGTCGCCGATGTGCTGTTGCTTTTTTGAGATTTCATCACAATTCGCACGTTCCCCTATGGAGATCAAGCGCTTTTTGTTTATGATTATCAAAGCTTACGTTTCAACGATTTTCCGCAAATAATTCCCATGTTCGACGAGATTGAATTCGACAAGATCAAGCGATTGCCGAAATATGTTTTTGCTGCCGTCAATGAGCTGAAAATGGCAGAACGACGTGCCGGAGAGGATGTGATCGATTTTTCGATGGGTAATCCCGACGGCCCGACGCCACAGCACATTATCGACAAGCTGGTAGAGAGTGTTAACAAACCAAAAACCCACGGCTATTCGGTTTCAAAGGGCATCTACAAACTGCGCGGCGCGGTCGGTTCGTGGTATCGCCGGAAGTACAATGTCGATCTTGACCTCGATCGCGAGGTGGTGGTGACGATGGGCTCGAAAGAGGGGTATGTGCACTTGGTACAGGCCATCACCAATCCTGGCGATTTGGCTATTGTTCCCGACCCGTGCTATCCGATTCACTCACAGGCGTTCATCCTCGCCGGCGGGAACGTGCATCGCATGAAGCTGGAGATGAACGACGACTATACGCTCGACGAGGAGGCGTTTTTCCACAACATCGAGACCGTATTCCGGGAATCGTCACCCAAGCCGAAATATCTGGTAGTCAACTTCCCGAACAACCCTACTACCGCTACGGTCGAACTGCCCTTCTACGAGCGGCTGGTCGAGTTGGCTCGACGCGAACGTTTTTACATCATCAGCGACATCGCGTATGCTGAAATCACCTTCGATGGCTACGTAACCCCATCCATTCTGCAGGTGCCAGGGGCGAAAGATGTGGCTGTCGAGAGCTACACGCTTTCCAAGACCTACAACATGGCTGGATGGCGCATGGGCTTCATGGTGGGTAACGCGAAGTTGATCGGTGCGCTTGAGAAGATCAAGAGCTGGCTTGATTATGGCACCTTCACGCCGATCCAGGTTGCCTCGACCATTGCGCTCACCGGTGACCAGAGCTGCATCGATGATATTCGGGAGAACTATCGCAAGCGGCGAGATGTGCTCATTTCAAGCTTTGCCAACGCTGGTTGGGACATCGTGACGCCGAAGGCCTCGATGTTCGTGTGGGGCAGAATTCCCGAGTCAATGCGCCATCTTGGCAGCCTTGAGTTCAGCAAAAAACTGCTTATGGAAGGTAAGGTTGCCGTGAGCCCCGGCATCGGTTTCGGCGCGTACGGTGACGAATACGTTCGTGTGGCTATGATCGAGAACGAGGAGCGCATACGCCAAGCCGCAAGGAATATCAAGCGCTTTTTGAGGAGTAATGCCGGGCAGTGACGTGGGGGATGACAAGTGACGAGAAATAAAAGGGGGGCTGGAAACAGCGCCCCTTTTATTTGTTCACGTTGTCCATTGCGTTCACAATGTCAATACGGTAAGCCGAAACAGGGCAGAAGCGAGGCCTGCCCCTACAAGGAAGAGTGCGAACCGTACAGGCTGAATTGAAAGCGAAGCTTTACTCTTCGCTCTCGAACAACTCCAGAATGGCTTGGGGAATCGCTTCGAGAACGTCCATCGACGAGACGAGGCTTGAGACGTTTGAGGCGAGGTCTCCTGCGCGTCCGTGAAGCCAGGCAGCAGCGGCAGCGGCTTCGTGCGTATCAAGTCCCTTCGCGGCCAGTGCCCCGATCATGCCCGAGAGCACGTCGCCTGTTCCTGCCGAGGCGAGGGCTTCGGTGCCGCTGTCTGAAATGAGCACCATGCCTGAAGGCGAGGCGATGAAGGTCGGTGCGCCTTTGAGCAGCAGGTTGGCGTTCCACACAGAGGCGAGGTTTCGTGCCGTGTTGATCGGAGCGCCTGTGATCTCATCCGCTTCAAGCCCGGACAAGCGGCTGCATTCGCCGACATGGGGAGTCAGCACGGTATCTTCGAGGCCGGTGATGCGTTCCATCAGATTCCGCTCGGCGATAGCATAGAGTGCATCCGCATCGAGCACCAGCTTTTTTTCTGCGATTTCAGGAGTGCACAACAGGGCTTCGACCAGTTCCAGCGCCTCTTCACTACGCCCGATGCCGCAGCCTATGACGATGGCATCGGCCCATTTGGCCTTTTCGATGATGGAGACCATATCGCGTCCGATTACCACTACTTCGGGCGCAAAACTGTGCATTACCGATGCGTGCCCGTCGGGCAGCGAACAGCAAACGTAGCCCGCACCGGTTTTGACCGCCGCACGCGCCGAAAGTAGCGCCGCACCGAGCATCGAGCCTCCGCCGTCAGCCGAGCCGGTGATGAGCAGCACCTTGCCGTTCAAGTGCTTGGCGCTGGAGGGGTCGCGCAACAGGTAGCTTTCGGCAGCAAAGGTCTCGTCGATCAGTTGGCAGGAGGTCGGCTCGACGAGGAATTCCGGAATGGAGATTTCAGCCGTCTGGATCTCTCCCGAAACTTCTGGGCCGCTATTCTGGAAAAAGCCGGTTTTGAGGAAGGCCATCGTAATGGTCATATCGGCCTTGACGCAAGGTTCGGAGCAGTGTCCGGTCGTTGCATCAAGTCCCGATGGCAGGTCGATGGCTACCGTCACCGCTTCGGAGTGCTCGTTGATGAAATTGATCAGCTCGACCGCAGACTTGGCCGGCTCATGCAGCTGCGGACTGTCAGCATCGATGCGGAGGCCTGTACCGAGCAGGGCATCGACTACGACCTGATAGGTTGTCGCTCCGACCGCCGTGCGGGCCTCGTCCAGTCCCGTGAAGATGCGCAGCCGTTCGTTGTAACGGCGATAAGCCTTGAGAGTGTGCAGCCCTTCGAGATTCACCCCGGCCAGCTCCTCCTCAGGCCAGACGAGCAGCACATCGACCTGGGCACCTCTGTTCAGTAGATGGCGTGCAGCTACGAAACCGTCCCCGCCGTTGTTGCCTTTACCGCACACCACGAGCACCGACACGCCGTCGAGGTCAGCACCGGTGTCGAAACGTTCGGCGATCATCCGGGCTGTCTCCCTCCCGGCAAGCTCCATCAGCCGCGTCTCGCCGGTGCGCAGCTCCTCGATGGCCGCCTTGTCGGCCAGGCTCATCTCTTTTGCTGTCAGTACCGGATTCATCGTTCGTCCTGTTATCAGAGTTCTTCCAGATGCAGTGAGGACTCCAGCGCATGTTCGTAGGCGTGTACCAGCTCGTCGAGCGAGAATTCCGCCACCTGACGGCCGTTGATTGCGATGCTCGCGCCTTCCGAGACCACTTTACCGATGATGCGCACCGGCACATCCAGGCGTTCGGCTTCTTCAATGACTGCGTTGGCGTTATCGGGATCGATGGAAATCACCACGCGGCCCTGCGCTTCCGAGAAAAACTGATTCTGGATAGCCGCGCTCTCCTTGCAGGAACATTCGAGATTGACCTTGAAGCCAAGCATGTTATCGTGGTTCATGATCGACTGCTCGATGAGTGTTACCGCGATGCCTCCATCTGAAACGTCGTGCGCCGAGCGGACGAGCTTTTTCGAAGCAAGGGTGACCAGCAGGTCCTGAAGGTTCTTTTCGTGCTTTAGATCAACCGCCGGTGATTCAGTGCCGGGAGTGCCGTACTGCATCACCAGATACTCCGAGCCGTCGAGCGCAAGCTCAGGATCGCCGAGCAGCACGATGGCGTCGCCCTCTTTCTGGAAGGTCGAAACCACCAGATGATCCATGTCATCGAGCAGGCCTACCATGCCGATGGTCGGGGTGGGGTAGATGGCCGTGCGTCCGCCGCCAAGCGAGGTCTCGTTGTAAAAGCTTACGTTGCCACCGGTTACAGGAGTATCGAACATGCGGCAGGCGTCGCCCATGCCTTCGACGGCAGTTTTGAACTGGAAGTATACCTCAGGCTTGTACGGGTTGCCGAAGTTCAGGCAGTTGGTGACGGCGAGCGGTTTGGCACCGGTGCAGGCGATGTTACGCGCGCACTCGGCGACAGCAATCGCGCCGCCCGCTTTCGGGTTGAGATAGACGTAGCGAGAGTTGCAGTCGGTCTTCATCGCGAGCCCTTTTTTGGTGCCCTTGATGCGGATGACCGCCGCATCGGTCTGGCCAACCGGGGTGACCGTATTGGTCTGCACCATCGAGTCGTACTGGTCGTACACCCATGCCTTGCTTGCGATGTTCGGGCGCGAGAGCAGTTGCAGCGTGAGCGCTTTCATGTCGAGCGATTCGTCCGGCGCGAGTGCAGCAGCTTTCGTATCAGGCTTCTTTTCGACCGCCTCGCGGATATAGACCGGTGCGCCGCCGCCGAGCACGAGCGACATGGCCGGAATTTCAGCTACGACTTTACCGTGCTGGCGGACGCGGAGCAGGTTGTCGTCGGTTACCTGTCCGATCACCTCTGCGTTGACATCCCATTTTTTATAGACGTCGATGATCTCCTGTTCGCGGCCCTTTTCAGCCACGATGAGCATCCGCTCCTGCGATTCGGAGAGCATCAGCTCGTAGGCGGTCATCCCCTCTTCGCGGGCGGGCACCAAGTCGAGATCGATGTCGATACCGCCGTTTCCGTGCTTTTCGATGCCGCGCGCGCTCATCTCCGAGGTCGAGCTGGTCAGGCCTGCCGCGCCCATGTCCTGCAAGCCGGAGACTGCACCGGTGGCGATAGCTTCGAGCGTCGCTTCAAGCAGCAGCTTTTCGGCGAACGGATCGCCCACCTGCACGCTCGGACGCTTGTCCTCGGAGGCTTCGCTGAGGTCTTCCGACGCGAAGGTCGCGCCATGGATGCCGTCGCGTCCGGTCGATGAACCGACGATCAGCACCGGATTGCCTTTGCCCTCGGCGGTGGCGCTGACGGTTTTGTGATGTTCAACGAGGCCGACCGACATGGCGTTAACCAGGGGGTTGCCCGTGTAGCAATCCTCGAAATAGATTTCGCCCGCCACGGTCGGAACGCCAAACGAGTTGCCGTAATCACCGATGCCACGCACCACGCCGTCCACCAGATAGCGCACACGCGGGTCACGCGGTGAGCCGAAGCGCAGCGAGTCGAGCGACGCGACGGGGCGCGCTCCCATCGTGAAGATGTCGCGGTGAATGCCGCCGACGCCCGTGGCCGCGCCCTGGTAGGGTTCGACCGCCGAAGGGTGGTTGTGCGATTCGATCTTGAAGGCCACGGCCAGATTGTCGCCGATGTCAACCAGGCCGGCGTTCTCCTCGCCCGCCTGCGTCAGCAGCGCAGCGCCGTCGCGCGGCAGGGTCTTGAGCACGGCGATGGAGTTTTTGTAGCTGCAATGCTCTGACCACATGACCGAGTAGATACCCAGTTCGGTGAAGGATGGCGTACGGCCAAGTACGTCACAGATTTTGGCGTATTCCTCTTCGTTCAGGCCATGTTCCTGGGCCAGTTGCAGGTTGACTTCGGGTTCGATGCTCATTGTTCGGTGAGAATTTTTACAGGTCTAATAGGTCGTATAGAACGTACTGTAGAATAGGATAAAAGATGAAAGGGCGGGCGCAAGACCCGCCCCTACAAATTATTCATTGTCACATTATCAATTACTCGTTTGCGCCGCAGCAGTTTTTGTATTTCTTGCCGCTGCCGCATGGACAGGGATCGTTTCGGCCTGGTTTCTGTTCGGCGCGGATCGGTTGCTGTACGACGATTTCATCACCGGGCATCGACATGGTTGCATCGACGCTGGCGTTGGGCGAAACCTGATAGGCGCTTTCAGCCTCTTCATGTTGCGCCACGAGCCGCTCCTGTTTCACGGCTTGCTGGCGCTGGCGAGCTTCGATTGCCTCCGACTCTTCCTGCGTGACCGGGAAGAGCTTGAAGGCCAGCGACAGGGTTTCGTGTTCGATTTCGCGCAGCAGCTCGATGAACATTTTGTAGGCCTCCTGCTTGTACTCAAGCAGCGGATCTTTCTGACCATAGGCGCGCAGGTTGATTCCCTCGCGCAAGCCATCGATCTCTCGCAGGTGCTCGCGCCACTTCTGGTCGATGACTGAGAGCACGGCGTATTTTTCGATCTGCTGCATGATGTCGTCCGGCAGATCGGACTCCTTGCGGCGGTAGAATTCGGTGGCAGCTTTATGCAGCTCTTCAGCACTCTTTTCGTATGGTTCACGCTCGAATGCCGATGCGTCAGGTTTGAAATCGACCATCAGCTCACGCATGACCTGCTCTTCCAGACCCGCCGGATCGTTGGCCTCATGGTATTTTTTGACCACGGTATTGCAATAGTCCTGCAGGAGGTCCATTATGTCGGTCGTCAGGTGGTCCATCTTGAGTGCCTTGCGGCGGCGGGAGTAAATCACTTCGCGCTGCTGGTTCATCACGTCATCATATTCGAGCAGGCGCTTGCGGATGGCGAAGTTCTGTTCTTCGACCTTTTTCTGCGCGCGTTCGATCGATTTGGTGATCATCGAGTGTTCGATGACGTCGCCCTCTTCGTGGCCCAGCCGGTCCATCACGCTGATGACCCGCTCGGAGCCGAACAGTCGCATGAGCTGGTCTTCGAGCGAGACGTAAAAGATCGATTCGCCGGGGTCACCCTGACGTCCGGCGCGGCCACGGAGCTGGCGATCGATGCGGCGTGATTCGTGCCGTTCCGAACCGAGGATGAACAGGCCGCCCATCTCGCGGATGCCCTCGCCGAGCTTGATGTCGGTGCCTCGACCAGCCATGTTGGTGGCGATGGTCACGGCGCCTTTCTGACCGGCCATGGCCACAACATCCGCCTCGCGGGCGTGCTGCTTGGCGTTGAGCACGTTGTGCTGGATGCGCTTGGCACGCAGCATCCTCGACAGGGTTTCCGACACCTCAACGCTCGCCGTACCGACCAACACCGGCTGGCCTTTATCCACCAGCTCCTGCACCTTGTTCACGATGGCGTTGTATTTCTCGCGGCGCGTTTTATAGACCAGGTCGTCCATGTCGTTGCGGGCGATCGGCCGGTTGGTTGGAATGACGACCACATCGAGCTTGTAAATCTCGAAGAACTCCGAGGCTTCGGTTTCAGCCGTACCGGTCATGCCGGCCAGCTTTTTGTAGAGGCGGAAGAAGTTCTGGATGGTGACGGTGGCCATTGTCTGGGTTTCGCCCTCGATCTTGACGTTCTCCTTGGCCTCGATAGCTTGATGCAGTCCGTCGCTGTAACGGCGTCCGGCCAGCACGCGGCCCGTGAACTCGTCAACGATATTGACCTGACCATCCTGCACCACGTATTCGTCATCCTTGGTGAAGAGCGTGTAGGCCTTGAGCAACTGGCTGATGGTGTGCAGGCTGTCGGAACGTTCCGCGTAAAGCCGATAGACCTCGTCCTTCTTGCGCACCTTGTCCGAAGGCTGGAGCTCCTTGTCGGCATCGATAGCCGCCACTTCGCTGCCAACGTCCGGCAAGAGGAACAGATCCTCGTCCTGATGGCTCAGCTTGCTGAGGAATTCCCGGCCTTTGTCGGTCAGGTCGATGGTGTTGGCTTTTTCGTCAACCGCGTAGAAAAGCACTTCGTCCACCTCGTGCATGCGGCTGGCGTTGTCTTTGAGGTACTCGTTCTCGACCGACTGGATGAGCTTTCCGATGCCGGTTTGCGAGAGTACTTTGATGAAGCGGTTGTTCTTCGGCTGGCCGCGCTTGACGCGCAACAGGGCCAGGCCTGCATCGAAATCGTTTGGTTTGCTCTTCAGGGTTTTTTCAGCTTCGCCGAGCAGGGAGGCCACGAGGTTCTGCTGTGCGCGGACGATCTGCTCGATCCAGGGCTTGATTTCGCGATACTTCGTATCAGTATCCGAGTTCGGCACCGGCCCTGAAATAATCAGCGGGGTTCGGGCTTCATCGATCAGCACGCTGTCCACCTCGTCAACGATGGCGAAGTAGAAGTCTCGCTGAACCATTTCATCGACCGTTCCAGCCATGTTGTCGCGCAGGTAGTCGAAGCCGAATTCGCTGTTTGTGCCCCAGGTGATGTCGCAGAGGTACTCGTTGCGCCGCTGCGTAGAGTACATGCCCGACAGAATTACGCCGGTCGAAAGGCCGTGGTATTCATACACCGGCCGCATCCACTCCATGTCACGCTGTGCCAGGTACTCGTTGACCGTCACCACGTGCACGCCTCGTCCGGTCAGCGCGTTCAGGAAGACCGGCAGGGTGGAGACCAGCGTTTTACCTTCACCGGTCGCCATTTCAGCAATTTTGCCCTGATGAAGCACCATGCCGCCGATGAGCTGTACGTCATACGGCACCATGTCCCACACCATTTCGCGGCCCATCACCTCGTAGGTGTGGCCTTTCAGGCGGCGACAGGTCTCCTTGACCAGCGCGAAAGTTTCGGGGAGCACCTCGTCGAGAATGCTAGCCGTGGCGCTTTCGTACTCTTTGCGGATGTTGTCGAGCGTGTCGTTGAGCTTTTCGCTCTCCTCGTGGCTGAGGTCGGAGTTATCGAGTTTTTTCTCGATGTCTGCGATCTTGTTTTCGATGGGGATCAGGCTGTCCCGAACCTTTTTGCGCAGCTCGGTTCCTTTATTGCGGAACGCCTCGTCTGAAAGCGACTGAAGCGGCTCGTAGAGTTTATTTATCTGGTCAACGATTGGCTGGATTTTCTTGACGTCTTTTTCGTGCTTCGATCCAAACAGCTTGGTGAAAATTTTTAACATGTAAACTCTTGATTTCTGCGATGTTTCGTAATAGCCTCAGCGGCTACCAGGCGTACCTCACCATGAGCCCTAAAGTACCGAATTTAGACCGCTGAAAAAATACAAATGAAGGATAAATAATGGATAATTGATAGTCGATAGTTGACAGTTGATAATTGATAATGAAGGGGTGGGCAAGGGGCAGCTTCGTCCTCAGCGGGAAGAACAGGGGGGAGGTGATTTTCTGGAGATAACACAAAGAGTAAATGGTGCTGATTCGGACACCTCTTACTCTTTGTTAAGATTTTTAGCTCCATCTGTGCTGTTAGGTCAATGCCCAGCAGCCCTGCGCATCAGCTTCGTCATTGCGAGGCGCATAGCGACGTGGCAATCCATGTGGCGTGAGTAACGATGGCGGTAAGAGATGGAGTGTTGCGTTCCGACAAGTCGGAACTCGCGATGACGAACTCCAGTCATTCAGAAATTTTTGTGACATGATGAAAAAGCTGCTCTCCCCAATTCACTCCTCCGTCAGCTTTTTATTTACAGCACACGTATCATCTTCTTCAAGTACATATCGTCCGTGTTCATTCGGTGAGCAGGGGCAGGCGTGAAGCCCGCCCCTCCAGATGATGAATTGCCCATTATCCATTAGATCAATGGCCTTTCGCCGCCATCTGCTCGAAAAACTTCCGTAGCTTGTGGTTGCCGTATTGCGGGGCTACCGTGTCGTTCTTGCTCACCGTGGAGGCGAACAGGGCGATGTCGTGGATGTCACGATTAATGAAGCCGGTAATGGCCGTCAGTCCGTCAGCCACCCAGATCGGCACCGAAATGGTGAACGGGCTTTTCTTGACCACATCAGCGGCCATTTCCGCCACCTCGCGATAGGTGAAGATTTCCGGACCGCCAGCATCGATGTTGGTCTTGTCGCCTTCTGCAGCATCGACGCACACTTTGGCCAGATCGGCTCCGTGAATAGGGTTGGACTTGCGGTCGCCCTCGCCGAGCGAGAACATGAAGCCGTTGCGCGCCATGTTCAGGAACTGCGCCATGTCGGAGAAATAGCCCGTCGGCCGCACAATCGCGTACTCAAGCCCCGAAGCACGGAGTTCATCGACGAACTTTTCATGCGCCTGGATGTTCTCGATCTCCATCATGTTATGCGCGTTGAACACCGAGATATAGACAAACTTGCGAACCTTTGCTTTCTCAGCTTCGCGGAGGATGTTCAGGTTTGCGTGGTAGTCAACATCAAAGCTCGAATGCACAAAATCGGGACGGGTCATGCCGAGCGACGAAAAGACGATCTCAATGCCGTCACACACTCCGTGAAGTGTTTTGGGATTGGTCGCCTCGCCGACCACAAGCTCGTCAGCAAGGTCGGCAATCGCCGGTTCAAGGTGAGCGCCCGGCTTTGCAGCCTTTTCGACGCTCCGTACCAGAGCACGTACCCAATAGCCGCGATTCTTGAACTCCTGCACCACATAGCGTCCGATATAGCCGGTCGAGCCGGCGACAAGTACCTTTTTCATAATGAACAAGGGTGATGGGTTGATAGGAATCAAACTCTTAAATCTAACCAGCGACGCCGTTACAACGTGCCCTTAAAACGCCGTCATCTTTTTGACCTCTTTACGCCAGCAATGGAACAGGATGTGCCCTGCGTAGCCAGCGTATTCGGTGCCGAGGATGGCTCGCGCTTTTTCTTGCAGTAAACGGTAGTTTTTTTCAGTCAGGCTGCGGCGGGCCTCTTCGATGCCGAACCACTCCCAGAGGTACTGTTTTACGTGCGTGTCGATAGGGAATGCATCGAACCGGCCAAGCCCAAACAGGGCGATGCAATCGGCGATTTTGAGGCCGATTCCGCTGTGCACGCACAGGGTTCCCCGAAGCGTTTCGAGGTCACACTCACCCGAACCGACGCAGGCAAGTGCAAGTTTGCCGGACTCGAACGAGCGTGCCATGGCGATAATGTTCTTTGCTCTGATCCGGTTGTTATTCGTGCATACTGCCAGTTCAGAAGGATCGGCAGAAGCAAGAGCTGACGGGGTAGGGAAGCCGTAGAAAACCACTTCACCTTCCGGCGTTTCCAGCACAATCTTTTGCCCGTACCGTTCGGCAATCATGGAGACCTGTCGGCGAATCAGGTGCATTCCGATGCCTTGAGCGCACATAAAAGTGACCATAACCTCGAATGGATCTTGTCGCATAACCCGAACACCGAGGTACGGTTGAACAAGTTTCCATACTTCAGGAAAGTTGTGCTTAAACTGATCAGAAAAAAGATTATTGGTGTCAATTTCAAAAGAAAAGTAGTGTGATAAAAATAGATTTAAGTCGTTCGTTTTATCTGATTCATTGAGCTTTATTATTTCAATAAAGTGATTTTTATCTTCCCTTATAAAGATGATTTCTCTGCCTATTATTCCTGCATAATACTCTTCATTTTTCTTTATTTTAATCCATCTGAAGCTTTGTCCGCTGAATATTGATTCTTCAAGATTGAAGTTCTGTTCGGATTTTATGGTGGCGCGCTTAAGGTTCCTGTTTGTCATGATTTATTTTTTAGATAATCAGAATATTCATTAGGGTCTGGATGGTGTGGTTATGGCATCTAAAATCTTAAAATGAAATAGGATAGTGTTTTTTATTTAATAAAGTATTTTGGTCTGTTTTTGGCTATTATGAGTCTCTGTTGCTTGGCAGTTATTTGCTTTGGTTTTGGTTAATTCTTTTGTTTTAGTGGTTTTTGTTTTGATTTATTATTTGGTTATAGTTTTGTGTTTAGTGTCTTTTTTGGTTCTCTTGGTTTGGTTAAAATATTGTAATTAATTCCTTTTTTAAAAGAGTTTTTTGTTTAGCAAATGGCTTTTGTTGTTTGTGGTATTTGTGTTTGTTTTTGGTGATTATTTTTATTTATAGTTTGCTTTTGATTGATTGATTTTTACCTAAATCTTGATTCTTGAATCATCTTTTTGAGAATCCGAGTGTGGTTTGGCCGGGATTTAAATGAATTGAGATTATCTTTTTCAGTTCACCTAATCGTGTCATTGCGTGCAAAAAAAGGACGCTGGTAGTGTGGATAAAAAGCTATTTAATGCCCGTGCTGTAGCTGGGTGAGCGGTGGATTGTTTAGTCAGTGAGTTCAGGATTTGAGCCTTTACAAGTGCAGCAAACAACAAAAAAGCCTTACAGAACGTGCCTGTAAGGCTTTTTCTCTTGGTGATTGATAGTTAGAGGTGGGCCTATTTTATGCCTCTTTTCCTCCTAAGCTGGTGGCGATCTGGCGGAAACTGTTGAGTCCGGCTTCGATGTTTTCGATGATCTCTTCGGCTAGCTCTTCCGGCTCAGGGAGGTTGTCGAGGTCGGAGAGGGATTTGTCTTTCAGCCAGAAGATGTCGAGGCTGGTTTTGTCTCGTGCGATGATGTCGCTGTAGCTGTATTTGCGCCAGCGGCCTTCCGGGTTCGTTTCGGCGTTCCACGTCTCTCTGCGGTCGTGGCGATTTTTGGGGTTGTAGCAGTCGATGAACTCCCGGAGGTCTTCAAAGCGCAAGGGTTTTTTCTTGAGAGTATGGTGGATGTTGGTTCGGTAGTCGTAGATCCAGACCTCTTTTGTCCACGGTTCTTTTTGGGCCGGGCGGTTGTCGAAAAAGAGCACGTTGGCCTTGACGCCGTTGGCGTAGAAGATGCCGGTCGGCAGGCGCAAAATGGTGTGCAGCTCCGTGGTTTCCATCAGCTTTTTGCGGACGGTTTCACCCGCTCCGCCTTCAAAGAGCACGTTGTCAGGTACGACGATGGCGGCGCGCCCCGTGGATTTCAGCATGGTGCGGATGTGCTGCACGAAGTTGACCTGCTTGTTGGAGGTGGTGGCCCAGAAGTCCTGCCGGTTGTAGGTGAGGTCGTCTTTCTCCTGTTCGCCCTCCTCGTTGGTGAAGGTCATGCTGCTCTTTTTGCCAAAGGGGGGATTGGCGAGCACCATATCGACCGTTTGCGACGGGGGCGCGATGAGGGCGTCGGTGGAGCTGACGGCGCTTTCGCCGTCGATTTCGCCGATGTTGTGCAGGAACATGTTCATCAGGCACATGCGGCGGGTGCTGGAGACGATCTCGTTGCCGCTGAAGGTGAGGTGCTTGAGGAAGAATTTCTGGTGTTTGTCGAGTGTGTAGTTCTCCTCGTTGGTCAAATAATCATACGCGGCGAGGAAAAATCCGCCAGTTCCGCAGGCCGGGTCGGCAATGGTTTTATGCGGTTCCGGGCGCATACAGGCCACCATTGCCTTGATGAGCGCGCGTGGGGTGAAGTACTGGCCCGCGCCGGATTTGGTGTCTTCGGCATTCTTTTCGAGCAGCCCTTCGTAAATCGTGCCTTTGGTATCGGCATCGAGCATGACCCAATTGGTGTCGTTCACCATCGTAATCAGGCGGGAGAGTTTGGCCGGGTCTTGAATCTTGTTTTGGGATTTGGTGAAGATTTGCCCGAGCATCCCTTTCTTTTTGCCCAGCTCGCGCAACAGGGTCATGTAGTGGGTTTCCAGCGCCGCGCCTTTTGGGGTGCAGAGGCTTTTCCAGTTGTACTCTTCGGGAATACCGACTTCACGGTTGTAGGGCGGCTGGCTGTACTCATCGGCCATTTTCAGGAAGATGAGGTAGGTCAACTGCTCAAGGTAGTCACCATACCCGACCCCGTCGTCGCGCAGGGTGGTGCAGAAACTCCAGACTTTGGAAATAATGGTATCGGCGGTCATCGTATTGGCTCTCCGAGTTAGATTTTTTGTGATTTTTTCACGCTCCGGCCTTTTTTAGCCGTTGCCGCAGCCTCCGCCTTTTCTTTGGCGATGCGCTCCAGCAAAGCGGATGCCGGTTCGTCGTTGGGGTTTTGCGGCACCAACTGGCCGGAAAAGGCTTTTTTCAGAATGGATTGGCGAAGGGCTTCAGCTAGTTTTAATTGCTGAGATAAATCTTCTTCAATTTTTGAACAGATTGATATATTCTGTTCGATGATTTTTGAAATCTCATCTATCTCTGGTTCAGAACAAATAGGAAGAACGTATTCTTGAATAAGATTTGTATTGAGATTAGGTTGAGCTGCACCTTGATTTATATTTCGTAGCTCCATTGTTTTGCTTTCCCAAAAGTAATAATGGTAAAGCAGTTCGTTTTTTGGAAGTCCTAAAAATGCAGCAATTCCATCATTAAATGTTGCTTCGATCTGACAAATTTTTGGAACGCCAAGTGTAGCTCCACTATTTGATAGTAAAAGAACAGGTGGTTTTACAAATCTTGTTTTCTTTAGTCCTGCTTCTTTAATCGTATAAGTATATGTATCAAGATATGCGCCAGGCTTTCTTGTAATATCGGCAACTTTTAGGAATGGAATATTACCATCATAATATTTTGGATCACCAGCGGGTCTTGGTGAGCCACCTCTGACAACGTCGCATAACTGTGAGACTGAAAACCACAACCAGCCTGTTGGTAGTTTTGGCAGCTTTGATTGCTCTAATAACTTAATTTGAGAAATTGGTTTTGGTTTTTCAGGTCTCTTCCCAACTTTCCCATCCTTTTCCCACTGCTCAACAGCAGCTTTCCATTCTTCAAGTTGCTGCTGGTAGCGGGCTTCGCGCTCTTACTTGATGCGCTCCAGGAGCTGCTCTGCGGTTTCGAGCTTGTCGGCGTTCTCTTTGCGCCACTGCTCCGTGAGCTTGCCTTCAAAGGCGTGCTTGAGCAGTGCCTGACGGTAAACCTTGAGCTGCTCACGCGCTTGCTTCAGGCTTTCGACGCCTTTATCGAGTTCAGAGAAGAGTTCTTCGATTTTGGCAACGATGCGGTGTTGCTCGTTGAGGGGGGGAAGACCAAATCTAACTTCTTCTATGTATTGTTTGTTTATAGCAGAAAATGTTGTTCCTGTGCCATCTTTGGCTATTTCTCGTTCAATACTTCTTATCAAATAAAGTAGATAACGAGAACTGATTCCACCCAAAGGATGAAAAGCAGCAAGTCCTCTGCCTATACAACATTTTTCTTGGGCAATATTAGTCGGGCCGACCGGAGCCCTGACAGACATAAGTACCGACTCTTTTTGAGCTATTTTATTTGGTTTTGAGCAGTATTTATCAATTCTTGGGAATGAATTTTGGAATTCTGCTTTTCCTTGAAAAAAGGGTAATCCTTCACCATTCTTATTGTATGTTTTTGATGGTGGAGATTGTCCCATCACCACATTGGCAATATGATTGAAACCACATTCTGACCAGCTATGAGGTAGTTCGTTTTGATTACTATTTGTCATTATTATCACGCAACTAACTCCTCATTTATTTCTTCAATCAAAATCTTTCTCGATCCCTTTGAATCCCCCTCGGTCCCCCTTTTTCAAAGGGGGAGGGTGGAAGATAGGGGTGCCTACCCCCTTTTTCAAAGTGGGAAGGGGGTGGATAGAGTGGCTACATCCCTCTTTTTTAAATGGGTAGGGGAGAGCATGGCTACATCCCCCCTTAGAAAAAGGGGGGCAGGGGGGATTTCAGACAACGCGCCAACAGAGAAACGCTGCATCTTACATTCCCCCCTTTTGCGAAGGGGGGCCAGGGGGGATTCGTGGACTTCCCAAACGCTCTCCCACTTTCGCATAAATATCCTCAACCACCGCCTCAGTCTCCAACAGCACTTGCCGGTTGTCGTAACGAAGCACAAGCAACCCCAATTCTGCCAATGTCTGATCTCGAACCTGGTCTTTCTCCCGATGTTCGGGTTCATAATGTTGACTCCCGTCCAGTTCAATTACCAGCTTTGCTTTTGCGCAGTAGAAATCGACAATGTAATTAAGAATCGGTTTCTGTCTGTTGAACTGCACGCCATGTATCTGCTTTCGACGCAGGCGTGACCAGAGATGCTGCTCTGCATCGGTCATTTCGCAGCGCAATCTTCGCGATGGCTCCTTGAGTTTTTTGTTGTACGCTTGCATCGTTTTTGCTTCTACCTTTTCGCTTAATCTCTGAATTTCCCTTGGATTCCATTTAATCCCCCTCGGTCCCCCTTTAAAAAAGGGGGATGGTAGAGTGGCGCTACATTCCCCTCTTCGAAAAAGGGGAGGATATAAGCTCTATTCCCGACTTTTTTAAAGGGGAGGGGAGAGTGGAGCTATATTTCCCTTTTCGAAAAAGGGAGAGGATAAAGGCTCTGTTCCGCCCTTTTTCAAAGGGGGAGAGTAGAAGGGAGAATACATTCTCCTCTTCAAAAAACGCTGAGGATAGAAGCTCTATTCCCCCCTTAGAAAAAGGGGGGCCAGGGGGGATTCGGAGGATTCTCAAACGACTCACGCCACTAACTCCTCGTTCATCTCTTCAATCAACCGATCCATTTCATCTCCAAAAAGTTGATACATTTTGCCTAATCCACCCTGGCTATCGAACGGAGCCATTTCCAGATCGTCACGTTCAAAGTGGAACGAGCTGATGATGTGGTCGCGGATCATCTGGAGCCAGCGCATCTGCTCCTCGTTGAACTTTTCGCCCGAACCTGCGTGGCGCTTGAGCATCCAGTTCTGGAAGTTCTTGCGTACCGTGGCGTCATAGGTCGAAAGGCTTTTGTCGATTCCGCAAACCCGGCGAATCACCGCCACCAGAGCGGTCAGCTCGTTGATCGGGTGCTGGCCTTTGTACTCGTCAATTTGACTGTAGGCGTTCCACACCCTGAGCGGGGCGAGCGCGGGCATATCCGCCCGGAGCCTCTCCATCACCTCCCGAATCATGCCATACGTTACCTCGCGCCTGCGATACGGCTGGTCGTAAAAAATTGCCAGCGCGTCGATCTCATCCTTGTGCTCGCGGATGTAGTCGGCAAACGCCTCGACCAGCTTGTGAGCGTTCTCGATCGAATCCTTGCCCCACTCGGTGCGGATGACTTCGTCCAGATTGTCGTGGTCGATCTTTTGCTCTTTCTCCCGGCGGATGGAGTCCAGCAGCTCGATCAGTTCGCCATTGAAGACGTTCGATGCCTGCCGAACCCACTGCGCTTGCGCCTCCTCGCGTTTTTCATCTCCCGGATCGCTGCCCGCAGGTTGGCCCGCCAGCTCCAGTGCCTTCGTTTCCACCTTGTCAGCATCGATGGAGTCGAACAGGTTCCCGATAATGGTGGAGAGCCCCGTTCCACTGGCCGCCGTTTTGACCCGCTCTTGCTCATCGGCATCGAGCTGGTTGTTCAACCGCGCCAACCGTCCGGCCAGTGAACTGACCGTATCGGCATCGCTTGCACCCATCATCACGCCCATCGCCAGGTCTTTGAGCGACACCGACGGTTTGGTGATGAGTGGCTGGCTGGAGGTTTTGAGCGATTTTGTGACGCCGATGGCATCGACAATCACATAGTGCGTCTTGGCGCTTCGAGCCGACGGCGTGACCTTTCGCAAGCCGTCGAAGTCGAGGGTTCGCGTACCCCGGCCCTTCATCTGCTCGAAGTAGTTCCGGCTTTTGACGTCGCGCATAAAGAGCAGGCACTCCAGCGGGCGCACGTCGGTTCCGGTGGAGATCATGTCTACCGTCACGGCAATTCTGGGGTTGTAGTCGTTGCGGAACTGCGAGAGGATCGATTTCGGGTCTTCGCCCGGCTGAATCAAATTTCCCTCTTTGTCGCGGCTGTCCTGCGCAGCCTTGTAGGTCACCTTTTTGCAGAATGCGTTGCCCTCGCCGAATTCTTCGCGCACGGTCTGGATGATGTCGTCGGCGTGGCTGTCGGTCTTGGCGAAAATCAGCGTTTTAGGCACTTCGTCACGTCCGGGGAAGAGCTCCGGCAGGATGTTTTTGAAGGCTTTGATGACCGTTCTGATCTGGCTGGGGTTGACAATATTGCGGTCGAGTTGCGTCGATGAGTACAGCTCGTCTTCGTCCTGCTCTTCCCAGCGCTTTTTGCGGGTTCTCTTCTCACGCCGCTCGATGAGCTGTTTGGCTTTGAGTTCCGCGCCCTGCCGGGTGATGCGGGTGTCAATGTAATAGATTTCGTTGCCCACGTTCACGCCATCGGCCACAGCCTTTTCGTGCGTGTACTCGCTGACCAGGTTCTGTTTGAAAAAGCTAAAGGTACGGTTGTCCGGCGTAGCGGTCAGGCCGATCAGGTAGGCGTCGAAGTAGTCGAGCACCTGCTGCCAGACGTTGTAGATGGATCGGTGACACTCGTCGATAAAGATGAAGTCAAAGAACTCGATCGGCACCTTCGGATTGTAGGCGACGGGCACCGGCTGCTTCGGGCGGGTAAGCTGCTCCCACGGGTTGGCCTCTTCGAGCGCCTCGTCCAGCTCTTCACCTTTGAGAATGGAGTACATGCGCTGAATGGTGCTGATGCAGACCTGAGCATCTTTCGGGACGCTCGCGTTCTTCAAGCGCTGCACCGCATAGAGTTCAGTGAACTTGCGGTTATCGTCACTTGGCGTAAAGGCAAGCATCTCCTGTTCGGCCTGTTCGCCGAGGTTACGGGTATCGACGAGGAACAGGATGCGCTTGCCTTTTGCGTACTTCAGAATCCGGTACATGGCCGTAATGGCCGTGTAGGTTTTGCCCGCGCCGGTGGCCATCTGGATCAGCGTCTTTGGCCTGTCGGCCTTGAAGGAGGCTTCGAGATTGCTGATGGCCGTTTCCTGACAGTCACGTAAACCCAGCTCTTTAGCCGGGAGCTTCTCGGGGTTGAACGGCGGAATATGGTGCAGGCGGGCACGGAGGCTTTCGCCCTCTTCCAGCCACTCCTTGAGGGTTTCCGGGCGATGAAAGGTAAAGACTTCCCGTGAGCGAGGTTTCGGATCGCGGCGGTCGGTAAAGCGGGTGATTTCACCAGTGCTTTGGTAGAGGAATGGCAAGGGGGTGCTATTAGTGACCCACTTGAGCTTGGAATCCGCATAATCCTCGGTCTGCTCCTCGACCGTGGTAATGTTCTCCGCCTTCTCTTCCCGTTTTGCTTCAATAACGCCTACCGGGCGTCTGTCTACGAACAGCACATAATCTGCCGGGCCGCTGTCGGTTGGGTACTCACGGACAGCCTGCCCGGAGCCGTCATTCAGATCAAGTTTCTTTTTGTCCTGGATGCTCCAGCCGGAAGCCTTGAGCATGGCATCAATCGCGTCGCGTGCGGATTGCTCGGGATTTTGATTGGGGGTCATTTAGCGATTGTCTTTGTTGCCGCACATCATAAACTGTTGACGCGGTTCCGCAGGTTGAAGCGAAAGGGAGATTGCTTCACAAAACCCTGTAAAGCAACCGCTTAGCTTTTAATGTATCAGTTGCCGGAATGATCACCAAGCTTTTACATCACAATGGCTAAGGGGCAGGGGAGGCAGTTATTTAATGGCCGAACGCATAAGAAGTTGTGTAAAATTTTGGTGATATGCAGTTGCTAGAGATAGTGTCATTCGTATTCTCCACGATGTCTAACCTGAATATCTTTTTTCATGCTTTACAACTATTGCGAAAGAACCGGCCCTGGTTTGTTCGATGAACCGGTCAATCTGCTGACGAATCTCTCGTTCATTGTCGCTGCCGGATTTGTTTACCGTTTAATGCGCGATCGCGAGCAGTTTAATCCCGGTAATATTCTGCTTTTGGTGCTGGTGGCGATGATCGGGATCGGCAGTGCGCTTTTCCATTCGTTTGCGACTGAGTGGGCAAGGTTGCTCGATGTGGTTCCGATATTTCTCTATCAGCTCGCCTTTTTGTGGCTTTACATGCAGCGGGTAGCCCGGCTCGGCACCTTTTTCCGTGCTGTACTGGTAGGCGGGTTTTTGCTTGTCAGTTTGTACGCCTTGACGTTTAAAGCCATGTTGAACGGATCGGTGATGTATCTGCCTGCGATTCTATCGGTTATGGCGGTTTCGGTCTATCACTATTCCAGCAAAAGAGTCGAGCCGATGCTGGGTTGGTATGCTTTGTTTGTGTTTGCTCTATCGCTCTTTTTCCGCACGGTTGATGTGTCTCTTTGCCCGGTCTGGCCACTCGGGACGCACTTTGTTTGGCATCTGCTGAATGGCGTGCTGTTATACCTGACATTCCGAATTATTATCGTGAATTCAGGGTTACAGCAGGCAGATCGTTTATAAAAAGGTAGTTGTGTTGTGGTGGGTCGAGATAAAATGGCGAATTTCGGTCATCGCGAGTCCCGACTGGTCGAGACGTGGCGATCCACCTCTTACGACTTTCGCTGATTTTGTCTGGATTGCCACGTCGCCCTGCTCCTCGCAATGACAGGGGGGAATTCAGAAATGTTTGCCATTGACACAACCAGTAGCGTTTTATCGGAAAAATGGAGAGTGTATTCGGTAGTGATCAATCTGTGCAGAAGGCCCGGTGGCAATTGTTGTATTCTGTGGCGATTCTGATGGTTGTTCCCGCCTTGATCTACTTCGATGTTATTCCTTACGGTTGGCGCATTTATATGCTGCTTGCGCTGGGAGTGATCTTTTCTATCCTGTCGTATGTCCGTGGGTACACGTTGAATGAGCTTGGGTTCAGAAAGGACAATATTCGTAAAGCCTTTCTGATGCAGGTTCCGGTGGTAATGCTGTTTTTGTTTGCTCTTTCATTTGCCCGTGAGCTTGGGTTTGTCGAGAGGGAATTCCTGTCGAAAGAGCTGTTCCTGGTGTTTTATGTTTTTATCTCATCGCCTTTTCAGGAGTTTGTCTATCGCAGTTACATGTTTGCGCTGCTGAAGCGTTGCGGCTGGGAGAACCGGTTGGTGTTCGTCCTTTTCATGGCGCTTCCGTATGTGTTTGTGCATATCATTTACCACAACGCTCTCACCTTGCTCTTTACCCTGATTGTCGGTGTGTTCTGGTCGTACACCTACGTCAGGCAGGCCAACCTTTATGCTGTTTCATTCTCCCACGCTGTGATCGGGTGCGTCGCCCTGGTTTTGGGGGTTGTATAACCCGCATTCAAGCGCCAGTCGGATTTTGCACGCGACTCCATTTTCTGCTACCCAGAGCCTGAAGTTCGGCAGTTAGGTCTGCGCTTTGGAATTCCTTATACTCCCGCGCACTGTTTCTTTTCAATTTCTCGATTTGACCGCTATGAGCACTCTGCCAAACTGCCCCAAATGCAATTCCGAATACACCTACGAGAACGGCACGCTGCTGGTATGCCCCGAGTGCGCCCATGAATGGAGCCCGACTGAGGTGGCCAGTGAAGCAGAACAGGAGCGGGTTTGGAAAGATGCGAACGGCAATGTGCTGCACGATGGCGATACCGTGACGGTGATCAAGGACCTCAAGGTCAAAGGAGCATCTTCGCCGATCAAGGGCGGCACGAAGGTCAAGAACATCCGTCTGGTCGAGGGCGATCACGATATCGACTGCAAGATCGACGGCTTTGGTGCGATGCAGTTGAAATCGGAATTCGTCCGCAAAGCCTGATTTTTATTTTATTTATGGACGGATTGAGAGGAAGCTAGATTGTTGTGCTTCCTGTTCCATCCGTCTTTTTTTTATTGGGTTTGCGCAAAGTGCTTTAAAAATCAAAGCATAATAAATCAACCGAAAAATTTGTCTTGAATCTGACACTTAACGGTTCATGCGAAAATACTTTTGATGGTTGTTTAATGCTGTCGATCAAATCCGTCAACCCAGCCGACGGATTCGGCTGGATAGTGTGGCGGATTTTCAGAACTGGAGCTCTTGGTGGGAAACGCCGCTCTAAAAAGCTGTCAGAACGGCGTTTGCTCGGGGTGAAGTTTTACGCTCCGGAGCCTGAGGTTGGGTTTTCCGGACGTTCGTACTTGAAAATGCAGACCGGGCAGCCTAGAGCCTGGCGGCTGAGGATTTCGCCTTTCATATCGGGGAAGGCACGGCGGGTGGCTTCCATATCCAGTTCACAGATCACATGGCAGGGGGTATCGAATCCATACTCCTTGCAGACCTCCAGCCATGGGCAGATTCGCTGGATTTCCAGCACGGCGTCGATGCCTTTGTTGGAAATGTCCACCACATCCATCTCCATCCCGATCGACTCGAACTGTGGGATCGCCTCCCGGAACGCTTTTGCAAGCGTTGGCAGGGCAAGCAGCGGCCCCATCCGCTGTTTCTGCACTTCGGGAAACCCTTCGAGCATGGCTTCCCAGGCAGCCTTTTCTCCATTCTGACGGCTCAGTTCACGGTAGCGGGCGAACTTTTTGCGCGCCGATTCGATAAGTTCCTTATGGGCATTTTCCATAACTTGCTTGGCGGGTTGACTGTTAAATGGATTGTGCTTCACTTACATAATTACAAAGAGAAGGATTTATGAGTTCAATCGAGTTTCTCCGGGAGTTGTTCGAGGAGTATTCGGAGTGGTATCTCAGCATAGCCGAAGAGAACGGGGTATTGCCGCGTTCGATGTCCGGCATCGATGCGGATGGCAAGCAGTTCATCTATCTGACTGACGGATTGACCTTGCAGCCGATGGCCAGGAACAAGTACCTCCGCTATGTGCTGGACGAGCACCAGTCGGTCGCGTATGCTTATGGCGGCGTGGCATTGCGTGGCGACAGCGATGTTAGTGAGATCGTGGAGGTGCTGGATGTGGTGGCTGCCGATGCGAATCAGTACGTGATGGGCCACTGGCAGGTGATTCGCGGTGAGGGCAACAAGGTGACCGGCCTGCGCGCGATGGGCGTGACAAATGGAACCGATCCCGAAAAGCATCCGGCATCGTGGTACCTGGCGGGGGCGATCCGGTTTTCCGATGCTGAGAAGCAAAAGTACGGCAACCTCTGGGAAGAGGCCCAACCGAAGGTGATGTTCAACGACCGGAATGCGTCGGAGTGATGGCGTAATGTCAATTTATTGAGAGTGCCCCCAAGGTTTTGCGAAAGGTTGGTTAATCAGTCTTGCCGCTTTCATTACAAAGCGTACCTTGGATTGAATATTAACCTTTATTCCACCCATGACTTCAACCCTTGTCATCCTCCTGCTCGTCATTCTCATCGCCGCACTCGGCTTCCTGCTTCTGCGCAGTCAGCGGGAGTCCAACGCGCTTTCGGTGGAGAATGCGCGGTTGCAGGCGGAGGTGGAGCATGAGCGAGAGAGGGGGGTGGCTTCGCTGGAGGCTCGGCACTCCGACGAAGAGCGGCTGGAGGCGGCGATGGAGAATCTCGCCAACCGCATCGTGGAGGAGCGGGGAGCGGCGCTTTCTGAGCAGCACCGGCAGCGGCTCGACGGGCTGCTGGAGCCGTTCCGTTTGCAGCTCGATTCGTTCCGCCAGCGCGTCGATGAGGTACATCGCAGCGATACGGAGCTGTCGGCGCGGCTGCTCGAACAGGTGCGGCAGCTTCAGGAGCTGAACCATCAGGTGAGCGACGAGGCCAACAACCTCGCGCGGGCAATCAAGGGCGAAAGCAAGAAGCAGGGGGACTGGGGCGAGCTGATCGTCGAGCGTCTTTTCGAGGCGTCGGGGCTGGTGAAGGGGCGCGAATACACTGTCCAAGAGAGCGACCGCACCGACGACGGACGGCTGGTGCGTCCCGATTTCATGGTGCACCTGCCGGGCGAAAAGGCGGTAATCGTCGATGCCAAAGTGTCGCTGACCGCCTACGAGCGCTGGTGCGGCGAGGAGAACGAGGCGCGACGCAGCGAGGCGTTGCGGGAGCACGTGCAGTCGGTGCGGCGGCACGTGGCCGAGCTTGAGCGAAAGGACTACGCCGCGCTCCGGGGCAACCGCACACTCGACTTTGTCATCATGTGCATCCCGCTCGAACCGGCCTATCAGGCGGCGATGCAGGCCGATCCGTCGCTCTTTTACGAACTCGCCGGAAAGAACGTCGTCGTCACCGGCCCTGCCACGCTCATGATTACCCTGCGCCTGATCGCGCAAATCTGGCGGCGCGAAAACGAAAACCGCAACGCAGAAATCATCGCCGACAAAGCTGGCCGCATCTACGACCAGGTGGTGCTCGTCGCCGAAGCGATGACCGACGCCCGCAAAAAGCTCTCCGGAGTTTCCGACACTTTCGATCTCGCCATGAAACGCCTCACCGAAGGCCGAGGCAACCTCGCCGGACGCGCTGAGGAGATTCGCAAACTCGGCGCGAAAGTATCGAAAAAGCTTCCGCAGGAGTTAGTGGATAATGAACAATTGAGAATTGATAATGAATCGTAGGGGCGGCCTTGGCCTGACCGTGGTTTGCTGTTGTTTTTGTCTTTATCAAACCTCTCATTGTTGCCAGGCGCGTAGGCTCTTCCTAAATTGTCAATTATCCACTCCTCATTATCAATTGTGAAAATCCTTCATACATCGGACTGGCATCTTGGGCGCACGTTGTACGGACGCAGTCGGCAGCGGGAGTTCGAGCTGTTTCTCGACTGGCTTGCCTCGCTCGTCGAGTCGCGGGGGATCGAGGTGCTGATCGTTTCCGGTGACATTTTCGACACGACCACGCCCTCCAACGCTTCGCAGAGGCTCTATTACCGGTTTCTGCATCGCATCGCTTTGTCGCCTGAATCATCGTGCCGCCATGTGATCATCATCGGTGGAAACCACGATTCGCCGTCGTTCCTCGATGCGCCGAAGGATCTTTTGCGCTCGTTCGACGTGCATGTACTCGGGGCGATGAATGGCGATCCGGCGGATGAGGTGCTGGTGCTTCGTGACGCTGATGGTGAACCAGAGGCGGTGGTATGCGCAGTGCCGTATTTGCGTGATCGGGACATTCGGACGGTCGAGGCGGGTGAGAGCATGGAGGACAAGAATCGCAAGCTGATCGAGGGGGTGACGCGCCACTACGCCGAGGTGGCCCGCATCGCCGAGGAGCGTCGTCAGAGCATCGGGCTAGACATTCCGGTAATCGCGACGGGGCATCTCTTCACGGCGGGCGGCGTGAAGCTTGAGGATGACGGCGTGCGTCCAATCTACGTTGGAACGCTGGCCCAAATCAACGCATCGGCTTTTCCGGCGTCGCTCGATTACGTGGCGCTCGGCCACCTGCACGTGCCGCAGCGGGTGGGAGGCGAGGAGCGCTTGCGTTACAGCGGCTCGCCGATTCCGATGGGTTTCGGTGAATCGAAGCAGCGCAAGCTGGTGCTGGAGGTAGAGTTCGAGGGGCGCGTCCCGACCGTCTCGGAGATCGAAGTGCCCTGCTTCCAGCCTCTCGAAAAGCTTGCGGGCAGCCTCGACGATGTGACGGCCGCCATCGCCGCGCTCCGGTCGGCGGGCAGCTCCGCGTGGCTCGAAATCGACTATCGCGGCGACCAGCCCGCGGCGGTTGTGCAGGAGACGTTCGAAGCGGCAGTTGAGGGTTCGCTGCTTGAAATCCGACGCATTCGCAACAACCGTTCGCTCCGGCAGGCACTGGGCCAGCTCGACGCGGACGAAACGCTCGAACAGCTTGATCCCGATGTGGTCTTCGAGCGTTGCCTCGACGTGCGTGAAATCGATGAGGCGCTTCGGCCCGCGCTGCTTGAGAGCTACCGCGAAGTGCTCCGCTCGATCCACGAGAAGGATGTTCGCGCCGATGAAAATGGAGTCAGCGCATGAAAATTCTGACGCTGCGCTTCGCCAATCTCAACTCGCTGCAAGGGGAGTGGCAAATCGACTTCACCCGTCCGGAGTATGCCGCCGACGGCGTGTTCGCCATCACCGGCCCCACCGGCTCAGGCAAAAGCACCATTCTCGACGCCATCTGTCTGGCGCTCTACGGCGAGACGCCGCGTCTCAACAAGATTACCGTGAGCAGCAACGAAATCATGTCGCGTCATGCGGGCGAGTGCTTCGCCGAGGTGACCTTCGCCGCCGCGTCCGGCATTTTCCGCTGCACCTGGAGCCAGCACCGCTCCCGCAAAAAGCCGGGCGGCGCGTTGCAGCCGCAGAAGCACGAGATCGCCGACGCCGCAACCGGCGCCGTCATCCAGTCGAAAGTGCAGGAGACGCGGCAGGAGGTCGAGGCGCGAACCGGCATGGACTTCGACCGCTTCACCCGCTCGATGCTGCTGGCGCAGGGCGACTTCGCGAAGTTCCTGCAAGCCGACGCCGACCAGCGCGCACCAGTGCTCGAACAGATCACCGGAACGGAGATTTACTCAGTCATTTCGATGAAGGTGCACGAGCGCAAGCGTACCGAGCAGGAACGGCTTCAGCGGCTTGAAATCGAAGCGGGCGGCATTCGCCTGCTGACTCCGGAGGCGCTGGCCGAGCTTGAAGCTGAGCGAAGCGGGCTGGTCGAGACTGAACGAGGTTTGTCCAAAAGCCTCGAATCGGACGCTGCCGCTCTGCGCTGGCTCGAAGAGATCGCACGGCTCGAAGCGGCGGTGGTGGCAACTACCAGCGAAGCCGAAGCGCTTGCTGCCGAGCGAGAGGCTTTTCGCGACGATGCGCGGCGACTTGAGCGTGCGCGCACTGCTGCGCTGGTCGAGGCTGCCTGGACAGAGGTACGGTTGATGCGCGAAGAGGTGCGGCGCAATGCCGCCGAGCTTGCTTCAAAAGAGGCGCAGCATCCCGAAGCGGAGCGCGCCGTCGGCGAGGCGAACGCGGCGCACGAAGCAGCCGAGCGCGAGGTTGCATCGGCGCAACAAGCCGTGCAGGAGGCCCGGCCCCTGATTGCGCAAGCCCGGCGGCTCGACGAGCAGATCGCGGCCAAGTCGGGCGAGGTGGAACGGTTGAAGCGGGAATGCGAAGGCCTCGAACGTCGTCGGGCGCAGCTCCGGAGAGAGCGGGCTGAAGCCTCGAAAGTCCTCGAATCAACCCGCGCCACTTTGCAGGAGTTGCGCGAATGGCAGGCCGAGCACCGGATCGATGCTTCGCTTGCCGGAGCCTTGTCGGGCATCCGTCACGCGCTCGACGAACTGCGTCCCGCCGCTGAACGCGAGGCTGCCGCAGCGTCGGGCATCACCGAAACGCAGCGCGATCTTGAAACCCTGAGGGACGAACTGGCCCTCGCCGAAGCGGAGGCTCGTGATTCGCAATCCGCATTCGACGAGGCAAACAGGGCGCTCGGCGAACTGAAGGAGTCCTTCGCCTCGCAGCTCGATGGCGCACCCCTGAAGTCGCTTCGCGGTCAGCTCGATCGTCTCCGGGAGCGTCATCGTCTGCTTGAAGCCATCGCTGAACTTTACGCCGAGGGCAAGCAGTTTGTGCCGAAAATCGAGCGGATCGATGCAGAAATCCGGGAAGCGGAGCGCAGGCGTTTTGAGACATCGCTCAAGCTCGATCACGCCCGTCAGCTTCTCGAAAGCGCGGAGCGTGAAGCGGCTTCGCAGGAAGAACTTGCGCGACTTGCCAATCGGGTGCGTAGCCTCGAAGAAGAGCGCGGACGGCTTGTGGAAGATCAACCCTGCCCCCTCTGCGGATCAACTCAGCATCCGTATGTCGAAAAGAGCAGGGCAGTGCCGAATCGCGATGGTGAAGCCTTGCAAGCCGCGCGGCTCGTTGTGCGGGAGCGCTCGACAGCGCTCAAAGAGCTGGAACTTGCTTTGGCTAAAACCGGCACGGAGATCGATGAACGCCGCAAGAGCGTGCAAGAACTTGCTGACTTGCGCGAATCGTCCGGACGAAAGTGCCTCGCCCTGCTCAAGGATGCGGGCATAGACGCTCCGCCGCGCGAGGCCGAACCGGTGGTGACGGAAGCGTTGCGGCAAACTGTGTCGCAGCGGGACGCGCTTGGCGGACGCATCGAACAGCTTGAAACGCTCGAGCAGCGGATTCGTGACGATGAGGCCGCCGTCTCGCAACAGCGCGAAGCCGCGCAAACCGCCATGCGTCGCCACGAGCAGGCAACCGAGCGCCAGCGTTCGATGCGGCTGAATTTGGCCCGGTTCGAAAAGGAGCTTGAGCAAGCGCGGCAGAATCTTGCCGATCGGCGGCGAAGCTTGTCCAATTTGGTCGAACCGTTCGGCGTTCGGGAACTCGATGACCCGGCAGGCATCGCGGCAGCGCTCGAACAGCGAAGCGAGGCTTGGGCGGACAAAGAAGCTCGCATCCGAACTTTCGAACAGGCACAACTCGCCAATGAATCACGCTTGAAAAATTTCGACGAACAACTCGCCACGACTGAAACCGATTGTGACACCAAACGCAGGGAGGTCGAAAAATCTCTCAAAGGTCTTGAAGTCTTGAAGTCCGAACGCGCAGGTGTGCTTCAGGGCCGCAATCCGGATGCCGAGGAAACGCGGCTCGAAAAGGATTTGCAAGCCGCTCGCGAAAAGCTTGACGAGGTAACGGAAATCCGCAACGCCGCTCGCGAAGCCCTGTCCGTTCTCGATACTGCGATCAGCGAGCTGCGACAAGCCGGGCAGGAGCGGCGGGAGAAACTTGATCGGCGGGAACAGGAGTTCGGCGGTCAACTTCGGCAGCGAGGATTCGATGACGAAGCGACTTTTCTCGCCGCGCGGCTTGCAAATGATGAACGGCAACGGCTCGAAGAGCAGGCCGACTCGATCGAAAAGCGAGCGCGCGACCTCGAAGCACGCCGGCAGGAGCGGCAGGCGAGGCTTTGTGAAGTCCGAGATCGACAACTCACATCGGAGAGCAACGAGGAGCTTTCGGAGCGCATCGCCCGGCGGCAGGAGGAGTTACGTGACGTCAGGGGGCAAATCGGCGCTATCGCAAATCAGCTTCGGGAAAACGCACAGGCCGCTGACGAGCATCGCATCAAAGCGCAGGCGGTCGAGGCGCAGAAGTCAGAGTACCGCCGCTGGGAGTTGCTGCACGATTTGATCGGTTCAGTGGACGGCAAGAAGTTCCGTAACTTCGCGCAGGGCATTACTTTCGAGCTGATGATTCAGAACGCCAATATTCAGCTCAAGCAGATGACCGACCGTTACGAGCTCTTGCACGATCCGTCCACGCCGCTCGAACTCAGCGTTGTCGACCAATGGCAGGCGGCGGAAATCCGCTCAACGCGCAACCTCTCCGGTGGCGAGAGCTTCATCGTCAGTCTCGCGCTTGCGCTCGGCTTGTCGCAGATGTCAAGCCGGAACGTTCGAGTCGATTCACTCTTTCTGGACGAAGGGTTCGGCACGCTTGATGAAGAGGCACTTGAAACCGCGCTTGAAACACTTGCTGGTTTGCAGCAGTCCGGCAAGCTCATCGGCGTTATTTCTCACGTTGCAGCGCTTCGGGAACGCATCTCAACGCACATCAGGGTTACGCCACTGAGCGGGGGACGCAGCGCCATCGAAGGCCCCGGTGTCAGACATGCTTCGGCAAGCCGGATATGACTACTCGTAAACCGGCTCTCAATAATAAGCCAGCAGGTAGTAGAAATTCTTTTTGATCTCGCTCAGCACGAAGCGCTTGCTGTACGGATCGCTCCACCAGAAAATCGGATCCCACCATTCCGGATCGGTGGCCACAAGAGTGAAGCTTTTGGTAGATCCGGCAAACGCTTTTTTCCAGGTTTTATAGAGTCGAAGCATATGAGGAGGATCGCTCACGACCAGCGCAGAATTCCACCCTTTTTTCTTCATCAGATCGACAGTATTTTCAGCCTCTTCCCACGTAGTTTCCGACCATATATCAACCGTGATCGCTTTTTTCGATATGCCTGCCTCCATCACTCTCCGTTCACGCCAGTTGGGGCGACTCGGACTGTAATAACGGCTGTCAATGCCGGTCAGTACGATGCTTTTTGCGTAGCCTGCCTTGAACAGTTCAGTGCCCTTTTTGACTCGCAGGCCGTTGTCTCCCCCTAAAACTATGATGACATCGGCCTTTTCAGGTTTGGTAGCGTGAAGTGATACCAGAAAACCGAGTCCCAGGTAAATGGTTACGAACAGAGTGCTGGCAACCAGAAAAAACAGCAGTGATATTTTTATGAATGTTTTCATACTACTTCAAAACGTTCAATATCGTCCAGCCAACAGTCCTCATTAAGACTTGATATGACAAATGATTGATCAAGCTTCAGGAGGGGCGTCATTTTTGAATCGCATCTTATCGGATGGGATTTTTCAGGGAGTGAATATACCTTTTTCGACAAAAGGAAACATGGTTGGTTTGAAGAGGAGTTCTTACGTTTTATCCTGCTTTTCAGAAGTATCCCGCGTTTTTTGCTTGCTTTGACGTTTGGTCTGCATCTTTTTTCTGATCTGCAGCTGATTTTTTCTCAGCAACTGGCCAAGCTCGTTTCCGACTTTCCGGATTGCCGAAGCGCCGATACGAATCGGTTCAGGTATGACTACATCGACGTACCCCTCAGCAATGTTTGCCGCACCGTAACTGGCCGGATAAACCATGATTTTGCTGATGCCCCCAAAGTGTTTTTCGAGCTGCTCCGGAGTCTGGTCGAAATAGGGTTTGTACGACACCGAGTCTTTTCGGGCACTGACCAGCACGATGATGTCGTCATCTTTGAAGCGCTTGCGTTGCCGGGAAAGGTTCTCCCAGTCGCGAGCATTTTTCATCGGCTCGAAAACCAACTTGGGTGCCGACTGCATCGATTCGAAGCTGTCGAGTATCGCTGCGTGGGTTTTGCTGTTGCAATGAAGCTCCATCGGAATGCTCAGCTCCAGCGAGAGCAGCGTCATTTTTCCGACCCACTGCTCGAAGCCTTTTTCCATTTCAGCCAGCGGCGGAATAATTACCACCAACCGGCGATGCAAGGCGAGCGGTTGGGTGATCTGGCAGATGATGGTGGTTTTGCTGGTGCAGTTGACGATGCTTTCTGCCGAATCGTTGATCAGGCGATCGATGAAGCCCCTGTGCAGCGGCCACCCATACACGACAAGGTCGGCTTGCAACTCCTTTGCCATCCGGCTGATGCCGCTGCTGACGTTGTAGTCGATCGTGGCCACGATATCCAGCTTCGTATCGAAAGAGGCCGCGTAGTTGACCATTGGCTCCAGCGCCTTTTTGGATTTTTTCATGTTGAGCTCAGCCGCGTGGTCATTGGGCACCACGCTTAGCAGAATCAGCGGCTTGGCTGAGCGCTTCTCCCTGATGAGCACGGCAAACTCAAGCACCCGCTCGGAGGGCAGCCCCTCGGCGATTGGCAAAAGGATCTGCTCGGAGAAGCACTCCTCTTCGCTCTCATCTACCGGTGTTGCCTGGCTCTCCTCGACGACAATCTCCTTGGCGGCTTTTTCGGTAACCATCGAGCCTACGATGCACGTCACCAGGATCAGTATGATGGTGGCGTTCAGAATGTTCAGGTCAAGGATACGAGCCTGGTAGCCGACCAGCACGATTGCGATGGTGGCCGCTGCCCGGGAGCTGCTCAGGCCGAAGATCAGCTGTCGTTGCGCTGCCGATAACTTGAACAGCTTCTGGGTCAACCAGGCAGGAAGCCATTTTCCCGCAAGCGCCACTACCGTCAGCAACGCGGTGATGATGAGGGTCATCGGGCCGCTCAAAATCACTCTGAGATCCACCAGCATTCCCACGCTGATCAGGAAAAACGGGATGAACAGGGAATTGCCGATAAATTCGATGCGGTTCATCAGGGCTGAGGAGTTCGGAATGAGCCGGTTGAGCGCCAGGCCCGCAGCGAATGCTCCGACGATCGGTTCCAGCCCAGCGACTCTGGAGAGGAACGCTGAGAAAAAGACGGCCGAAAGCACAAAGATGTAGTGCGCATGCTTCTCGTTTTCGAGCTTGGTGAAGAACCAGCGCGCGATGAACGGCAGCACGATGAAGACGATCATCGTGAAAATCGTGAGCGAAATGCTGAGGTGAAGCCAGAACTCCTGGGTGAGATTGCCCTGACTGTAGCCGATGATGACAGCGAGCAGCAGCAGGACAACCGTATCGGTCAGAATGGTGCCGGCCACCGTTATGGGCACGGCCTGGTTTTTGGCAATGCCCATGCGATTGACGATCGGATAGGCTACCAGCGTATGGGTCGCAAGCATGCTGGCCGTAAGCAGGCTCGCACTCACATTGTAATTGAGTAAATAGCGGCATACCGGATAGACCGCAACGATGGGCAAAATGAGGGTCAGTAGACCGAAAAAGAGGCTTTGATTGCGGTTTCGCTTTAGCTCGTTGACCTGAAGTTCTGCCCCGGCAATGAACATGATGTAGAGCAGGCCGATGGTCGAAAACAGATCCACCGCTGAGCTTTTTTCAAGCAGATTCAGGGCATAGGGACCAATAAGCACGCCTGAGAGAATCAGACCAACCGTTCCCGGAATGTTAAAACGCTTGAGAACAATCGGAGAAAGCAGGATGATGAACAGCACGAGCGAAAAGATCAGCACCGGATTGGTCAGCGGCAACTGAAACTCCTGAAGAAGTTCAACGTAGTAATGCTCCATGCGTGCGCGTCCGCTTCAAGGTTTTCGGATCGTGGTATCGCTGAAATTTAAACAATTTATCCGAATGCGCTGACAGGTAATGGGTGGACAAAGCGGGGGAAAGGCACCCCTCGCTCCGGTGAATATTTCGTAGATTCCCGTTGAATCAAAAAAACTAACCAGGTATTGAAGCTATTGAGCAACGTTCCTGAATCATTGGGAGTGGTCATTACGGGTGGAACTGCCGGGCTTGGGTTGGCGATGGCCCTGGAGTTTCTGCGCGCCGGTGACCGGGTGGTAATTTGCGGTCGTCGCAAAGAGCGACTCGATGAGGCGCTGCGGCAACTTCAGATGGCCGTGCCGGGCTGTGAGGTGCATGGCATGGTTTGTGACGTCTCCGATCCCGAACAAGTTACGGCATTGGTTGATTTTGCCGCCTCAAAGCTCGGCATCATCCACCGCTGGATCAACAATGCCGGAACTGCAGGGCGTATGCGCCGTCCACTCTGGCAGCTTGATCCGCACGACATTGATGAAGCCTGCCGCACCAATCTTTCCGGAAGCATGATGGTGTGTGCAGAGGTGCTCAAAGCCATGCTCCGGCAACCTGCAGGAGATGGGCACCCGATGTATCATCTCTTTAACATGGGGTTTTCGTCGGCCGGCCTGCGTTCTTCGCCGACTTCGGTTGCGCATCGCGCATCAAAACGCGCGGTGGCTCTGATGAGTGAGCTGTTGCTTGAAGAGCTGGAAAAATCGGGGAACCGCACCATCGGTGTTCACGAACTGAGTCCGGGGCTGGTGCTGACCGAGCTGCTGCTTCGCGACGCCACGCCTGAGCAAAAGCGCTTTTTCAATGCCATGGCTGAAACTGCCGAAACCGTAGCCGCACGGCTTGTGCCTGCAATCAGGCGAATCGACAAACGAGATGGCGCCCTACGCTACCAACCAATTATCGTCATGTTGCTCCGCCTTGCAGCCTCAAAATTCGGTTATCGCAAAGACCGCTTTTTCGATAGCGGCGGCCTGCGTCGGAACAATCAATAAGGGGGATTGCTTTTTACGCAGCCGCCCATTGTACGGCGCTGTCCACATCCTCAAAAAGATCGACACGGTGAGCGTTCTGGCGGCTGTCGCCCTCAAAAAGATCGGCAATGGCATTGTGAAGCCCGTTTTGCAACACAATGGCAACCTTATTGTTCTTTCTGCTCTTTTGGTTCAGCTTTTTGATGATTGGCATGACCGACGAGATCGTTGCAAGCGAAAGGCTTGTTTCGTCATCGCCCTTGAAAACCCAGACCCGGCTCTTTTCGCCAAAACCGGGTAAGGCCGTGATGCGCAGGAAGGCGTCGAGAAGTTCCGAAAAACTGACCGATCCGGTGAAGGTAACCGCAATGTATTCCGATTCGTTGATGATTCTATACATAGCTTTTGTAGTGCTTGACGTTAATGGCGATCTTGCGCCTAAGTCTCTACAGAAGAATTAAGCAAAATACGTGCCAGACATCTGCCGGCAAAAAAAACCATAAACCTCTCATTGTTTTCCAACAATCATATAATTGATTTAAAGTATTATAAAATTAAACGATACGTCTTATATCATGCCAGATAGAGAAAATTCTATCAGGAAAAAAAGAGGAGATTAAATGGTGTGAAATGCGAAGGAGAGAAGATACGTAAATGTAGAATATCGACCTTTATCGCCGCCAGCAACGCCACAATTCTTCATAATTGTAGGATTATATCAGAAACCGATCCGGGATAATGGGGGGGGGCAGCCAGAAAATTGCGCATTTGGCACGTAGTGAGAAGGGCCTCATAAGGGCGACCAGATTGATCGCCCTTGCTTGTTGTCGCTAAAACAGTACTGCCTGAGCCTTTGCCGCTTGTGCGAGGAAGCGTTCCTGCCAGTTGGGGCCGGAGAGTTTTTCAGCCAGCGCAACGGCGATGTGCTTGGGCTCGACGCCCATGTCCTGATTTCGTCCGAGGCCCTGTACGCACGATGGGCAGTTGGTCAGGATGGTCGCCGTGGAAGAGCCATGCATCGACTCCTTGAGCGCTTCGCGCTTGCGCTGGAGCATCGAGTCGGTGATGTCTGGTCGCGACAGGGCCAACGTACCGGCTTCCGAGCAGCAGTGAGGCACCTCGGTCACCTTGCCAAATCCGCCGACGTCGCGCAACAGGTCGCATGCTTTACCTTTCAGCGAATCGTGACACGGTGCGTGATAGAGACTTTCAGACGTGCCGCCGTCAACCCGCAAGCCTTTTTCATAGGCGTAGCGAGACACATCGAGGATTCGGTTGCCAAACAGCTTGGGAGCATCCATGATTTCAAGCCCCTCCATACAGGTGCCACAAGAAATGACGCAGGCATCGAAATCGAGATACGAGAACATCTCTTTGATCTGGCTGAACATCACCGAGTTGCGCAATACGATTTTGTCGTACTCGTCGTTTTTAGCGTTGACGTGCAGCGGAAAGCCGCAGCACAGGAAGGGCGGAGGCAGAATCACCCGCGTGCCCGTTTCGAGCAGAATGTGGATGGCCGCCCTCGACACGGTCGAGTGCAGGCGCTCCGAGCCACAACCGGGGAAATAGAACACGGTCGAGGTAGCCTCTTTGCCCTCCGGTTCAAACACCAGCACCTGATCGCTGTCGCAGGGCGGCAGCACGTCTCGCAGTGTTTTTTCCGGCACTGGTGGCACAGCCGAGCGTAGCAGGCGCAGAGGCGGCAGCATCTTCTGCGCCTCCTCCGAAGTCTGTAACGGAGCCGCAAGCTTCGTGCCTGTCCTCTGGGCAGCACCACCCGCCCGCAGCACGGCATTGCGGAAAATCCGATTGTAAAACGGCGAACGGTTCGTCAGGTAGTCCAGCGTCAACTTGGTGATTAGCGGCGAGTTCTTGAAGCCGCGCGCTGAGAGAATCTCGCGTTCCAGAATCGAAACCTCGCCCGAGTCGATGTCCACCGGGCATGGCTTGAGGCACTTGTGACAGATGGTGCAGTGGTCGGCCACCTCCTCGAGCCATTGCAAGAGACTGAAGTCGGTCGAACGCTCGCGCTGGGCATCGTAGAGCAGCGCCTCGATAAGCGAACCAATTGCCAGGTTTTTGTTGCGCGGATGATAGAACATACCGCGTGCCGGATAGTAAACACAGCAGTCCGGCTTGCACTTGCCGCAGCGGATGCAGTGGTCCACCTTCTTCGACAGCTCTTCGAGCTTGCCTCGTTTCAGGATGTGCGCTTCCAGCTCCAGCAGGTTGAACGACGGGGTGAAGATATGGTTCAGCGCCTCGTAATCTTCCAGCTTGCCGGGATTCATGAGGCGATCGGGATCGACCTCGCTTCGGTAAGCCGACAGCTCCTCGATGCGGGCCTTGTCCATATACTTCAACTTCGTCACGCCGATGCCGTGCTCGCCCGATACAACGCCGCCCAGCGAAATCACTTTTTCCATCACCTGATCGATGACGTGGTCCGCGCGGTCGAGCATCGGGCGGTCGTTCGAAAGCACCGGCACGTTGACATGCACGTTGCCGTCACCGGCGTGCATGTGCGTGGCCAGCACGATGCGGCGATCGCGAACGTGCTTGTACGCAGCTTCAATCGCCTCGAGTGTTTTCGGGTAGCCCCGAAAGAGTTGTTTAAGTTCCGAACGGAACTCCTGAACCAGCGTCAGCGAGCGAAGCATCAACGGATCGGCAGTTTCAAGACGGCCGCGGATCAGGTCGCACAAGCCGAGGCCTGCCGGAATTTTTGCCTCGAAGGCCGAGAGGCTTGCAGGCTTGCTGCTTTCACGAAGCATCGCCTCGATCCGGTCAATGTAGAGCTGCTGCGAGTAACGCTCCTCCTCGACATTCAAATCGTCGATGAAGCGGGCAAACACCGCAAGCTGATCGATCGGGATGACGATATCCTCGTTCAGCTTGAAAGCGTTGGTTCGCCGTGCAATTGCGCTGAGCCGTTTGCGATCCTGCCAGAACTGGGTCGCTTCGGCCTGGTTGCGAGCCACAAACATCAACGTGTTCGGGTGTTTGCCGAGCAGCTCGCGCACCCTTTCGATACCTGCTTCAACCTCCGCTTCATTGTGCCCGGCGATATCGATCAGGAGCACAGCTTTCGGCGTCTGCGGTCGACTGGCCTTCACCTTGTAGTCAATCGCGCGGATGTACTCATCGTCGAAATGCTCGAGCGCAAGCAGCGCCTCGTGCTCCACCTCCCGATAGGGAAAGATGTTGGCAAGCTCGACAATGACCCTGCTGGCTTCGTCCATGTCGGGGCCGAAAAACTCCAGACAGAGCGTACGTTTTTCCTCATACTTCGGATAAAGCACGAACACTGCCGAGGTGATAACGCCGTCAGTGCCCTCTTTCTGCAGACCGGGCACACCGCCAAGCGCCTTGTTAGTGATGTCTTTCCACAGCCCCTGTTTGCGGATTTCGGTGCCGCGCAAGGTGATGCGCTTCAGCGGCGCACCGTGCTGGTCAAGCACCTCATAAGTCACGGTGTCCTCGGGCAGAATCTTGCGAAGCTGATGATCGGTGCGGCGCACGGTCCAGAGCTTGCCGCCCGGCATGGCGATTTTCCACTCCAGCAGGTTGTCGATGCAGGTTCCCCAGCGCACAGCCATTTTGCCGCCCGCATTCTCGGCGATGTTGCCGCCGATGGTGCAGGCCCATTCGCTGGTCGGGTCGGTGGCAAACACCAGTCCGTGCTCGTCAGCATGGTGCATGGCCGCCTCGGTAATGACGCCCGACTCGACCTCAATCACCTTGCCCGTCACCGTATTTCCATCTTTCAGGTGGAAGGTCCGCTCGCTGATGCCGCGCACATGGTTCAGCTTTTCGGTGTTGATGATCACGCAGTCCGAACGCAGCGGCACCGCGCCACCGGTCAGCCCGGTGCCCGCACCACGCGGAATCACGCGCAGCCCAAGCCTGGCGATAGCAGCGATCAGCGGAGCCACCTGCACCTCGTCGTCCGGAGTCACGACAGCTACCGGCAGGTACAAACGCCAATCGGTTGCGTCAGTCGCGTGAGCAACAATCGAGAATGGATCAAACAGCACATTCTTGGCCCCAACGATGGGTGCCAGCTCCCGCTTCAGCTTGTGGCGGTAGGCCGGAATGACTTCAATTTCCGAACGGAACTTGTCGAGCTTTTTGCGCAGGGTCTGTACAATGGCAAGCACCCTCGAATCGCCGTTAGCCGTCGCTTCGATGGTGTCAAGATCCTTCCGTGCATGTTCGAAAATGCGGTTCCGGCGACGCTCCGAATCGAGCAGCTCCTGGAACAGGTATGGATTGCGGCCATGAATAAGGATATCGCCAAAAATCTGCATCAACAGTCGCGCAGAACGGCCTGTCACGCGAAAATCGCGCAACTCGTCAACCTGCCGAACCACAGCTTCGCCCAAAATGAACGAAATCGCCTGCCGGTCGCTGGCAGAGGTATAATTGTAGGGAATCTCGCGCTTGACGGCAGGAGCTGTTTTCACGCTTTCAAGTTCTTTATTGACAGTCATAAGAGGTACTACAGGCAAAAAATTCTTGTTCAGGCCATGGCCCTTTTTGAATCAGGAGTCCATTTAACTACATGACGATGGAAACCCTGAAAATCCAGTGCTCATTCTTCATTGCAATTCCGGTATCAAACATGTCCAGAAAGCATTGCGCCGCAATATAACGAAAACCGCCCTAACTCGTTTGAACCACACTCATATCCCGACAATCCTGTAAGAAAGATGTAAGGAACAGAAATGCAAGCCTTACTGAAGTAAGTGTGCGATTGAAACTCGCACCAATCGCGGTCAATCGAATTCAGAGACATTAACACAGTTAACCGATACAGAAGCACGAAACATTCCCAGCGGGCAACCTCTTTTCATGTTTTTTGTGATTTTCAAATCATGTACGAGGAGATATGAGCGACAGCCTGCCAGTTCAAGAGCATTTCCTTTTCTTGATTGAACATCTCCTGATGACTGAAATATTGCCAAATAATTATATACCTATAAAACCATGCGGATTGTTTTTGCATTTTCATGCGAACTCAGAAAGAGCAAAACGATGCGACATCCGTTCCGATGCATAGAAAACCATCGATGATTTTGCATCACAGTTATCAGAACAATCTTTCGAGACTCGCGATACCTCTCAAAGCGAGTTTTATTCATAAACCCACCTGATAACATGCCCTCCAGATTGAAAAGAGTGAGTGCCATCCTGATTCTGTTCATTCTGGCGCTCTGCTTTAGCCTCGATGCCCGCGCGATTGAGCCGGGGGAGGTGGCAGCAGATTTTACCTTGCCTGGCAAGACTGGTACCGTTCAGCATTCAGCCATCAAGGGCTCAGTGAGCTATCTCAACTTTAGAGCTTCGCAGTGCGGCCCGTGCCGTCAGCCGTTTCCGTGAAGGAACGAGATGCAGCGAAAGTACGAGGCTAAGGGGCTTGGGGTAGTTGCGATCAAGCTTGATGCAAAAAGCGGAAATGAGATGAAGTTTCTTTCGCTGGGATCTGCGAATTTTCCAGTAGCATTCGATCCAATGGGAAAAGGGCTGAACGTGTATGGCATAAACAAAACAGCTGACGGAGGTGCCGTCAGCTGTTTTTGTTTGATGTGTGCCTGAGCCTACATGAACGTATGGTAGGTCTGTCCGGCGAAAACGATCAGGAATCGGAGGACAAGACCGCCGATCAGGACCAGTACCGGTGCTACCAGAGGAAATTTGATATGGACACCCGCAGCCTCGAGGAACTCGAGAAAGAGCGGGATCAGCAGGCCGAGGGCCATAAAAACACCCCAGAACCAGACCATGTAGGACATGCCAGCCATCTGGTAGTCCCCTCCGATCAGGTGCATCATGGCTCCGCTGTTGTTTGCCGGGCCGGTGATGCCGCCCAGCACAAAAAGTCCGACAACGACAAGTTCGATCCAGAGCGCGTTAGCGTCGATCTTGCTGTAGAGAGGTTTTTCGTCGTCAGGAGAGAACAGCATCATCAGCGCGGCTGCGCTTGAAATACCCGAAACCAGGAAGAGCATACCGAGAATCGAGCTCGACCAGAGCGGACGGGCGTAGAAGAAGGAGAGCAGGATGCCGGTATAAATGCCGATACCGACGCCGATCTGCGAGTTGATGAGCGCGACCAGAGTCAGATGGTCCTCCGTCCAGTCGATCAGCTTGTTGACGATGCCGATATTTCTTTCCCTGAGAAACTTCTTGTTGACCAGCATCGCCTGAAGTACGGCGAGCGGGAAGAACGCGATCAGAATCCAGCTGCCTGCGGACATCGGCGATGTCGGCTGGATGGTGGTATAGAAGGCCCAGACGTAAAGCGGATGGGCGAGGTCGAGGAAAAGGAAGAGCATGCCGATACCGAGCAGGACGGGCGAGAGCAGCGAGCCGATCCTTACCGCAAGGCACGGGCATCCGTCGCCTTCGTCTTTCGGTCCGATACCGAACTTCCTTTTCAGGATGATCATGATCGAAGTGATGACCAAGAGGCCTCCAGCGATACCGCCGAGAAAGAGGTAGAGCGGAATATGCCATTCCCAGATGTGCAGATGCGGAAGCACATTCGGGTTGAGCTTCGTGGATATAATTTCTGTCGTCATTTCTGTCATGGTTAGGCTCCGGGTTTGTTGCTTGCTGAAATCCAGTAAAGGCTGGGGCTTGTACCCGCATGCTCTTTCTGGCGGTACACCTCCTTACCATTCATCATACTGACGGCTTTTCCTTCCGGGTCGTTGAAATCGACAAGGTTCAGGCTGGAGGTTGGGCATACCGATACACATGCGGTGTCCAGCCCTTTTTCAATCCGGTGTTGGCACAGCGAGCATTTATCGGCATATCCTCTGGGGTTCACGAAACGGGCATCGTATGGACATGCCGCCAGGCAGGCCTTGCAACCAGTGCAGCGGTGGGGTTTAATCTGGACAGTTCCATCGCCGGCATAGTGTGACGCTCCTGTCGGGCAATAGGTCACACATGGTGCATGCTCACAATGCTGGCACCTTTCGGAGCGATTCTCCATTCGGAGTTTCGGGTATGTGCCATCGGTTTCCTGAACAACCCAGTCGCGGCAGTATCCTTCCGGAACGCCGTTTTCAGATTTACAAGCATAGACACACGCAGAGCACGCTACACAAACACGTGTGTCGATCACCATTCCAAAATTTTTCTGCTTAGCCACGTGTTAAGCCTCCTTGATAAAAGTCACAAAGTTGTTTTGAAAGCCGACTGCTCCGATTGCTTTGTCAATCTCGGTCTGAGATATCAGCTGATTGTGCGAAGCTCCTCGTTTATAGGCCCATTTGAGCTTTTTGAAATAGTGCCCATAGCCATGAACCATATAAACCGCATCCTTTCTGATGCGCTCGGTGACTTTGACCTTGATCGGGTAATCGGATACCACGCCCGCCTGATTTTTCAGGTGAACGTATTCACCGTTCGTTAGGCCGTGCTGTTTGGCAACTTCCGGGTTGACCCAGATATCGTTTTCACGGGCGGTGGGCAGTTCGTTGAGGAAGCGGTTGTTGGCGGTGCGACCGAATGTCAGCATCGGCTTGCGACCGGTGAGAATACGGTAGTATCCTTCCGGGGCTTCAGGATGTTTGATGTATTTCGGTACCGCACTGAAACCGGCTTCTTTCATCTTTGACGAGGCAAGCTCGATCTTGCCGCTCGGGGTTTTGAACTTGAGCTTTTCACCCGGTTTGCGATACAGATCGGTTGGCTCCGCCAGCAGTACACCTGTTTTTTTCATCTCCTCGAGAGAGGATCCAGCTGTCTTGAGGCGCTTGTCGAGATACTCTTCGACACTGTCTTCGAATACCCCGTGCAGACCGAGTTTATCAGCCATCATGCGTGCGATCTCATTACCCGGTTTGCTGTCGAACATCGGTTCAACGGCAGGCTGGCGCAGGGCGACAAACGGGGTCCGGTACGGCCGACCGCCGTCAAGATCGTCATACCGTTCAAGGTAGGTGCATTCCGGCAGGACGACGTCCGCATAGCCGGTTACCTCCATCGGCAGGGTATCGACCGCGACCAGGAAATCAACCTTATTGATTGCTTCCAGCGTTGCTGTCCTTCCGAGGGTGATCGTTTCTGGCACATTGACACCATAAACAAACCAGGCTTTGATCTCGTCATTCAGGGTCTGCTGCATGACTTCATGCGAGGCCATGGTGTTCGATGGCTTGATATCGGTAAAGAGCGGGTACTGGCTCCAGATCTCTTTTTCAAACGCGGGATAGTGGTGATGCGGAGCTTTCGGAAGTTTGTATTTCTCATATTTCACCACGCCACCCGGCATTTTGTAGTTGCCTACCAGCGCGTTGAGGATCGCGATGCAGCGCACTCGCTGAGTACCGTCGGCATACCACTGCGTCCTGCGGCCCGGATGGACTGCCGCAGAGGGAGCGTAACTGGCAAATCGGCGGGCAACTTCACGGATGTCTTCAGCCGGAATGTCGGTAATCTCAGCTGCTTTTTCCGGAGTCATTTCACGCACTTCAGCCCAGAGCTCATCGAAACCGACAGTGTTTTCCTCGACGAACTCCTTGTCGTAGAGATTTTCTGTGATGAGGACATTCATCATGGCCTGCATCATGGCGATATCTGTACCGGCCTTGATTGGCAGCCATTTTTCAGCCTTGCCGGCGAGGGTGGAAAAGCGCGGGTCGAATACCACGATTTTCAGCCCTCTGCGAATACCTTCGGAGATCTCCTGCACGGCGGTATTGTGCATATTTTCACCGTAATGGGTACCGAAGAAGATCACATACTTGCTGTTCTCGATATCGATACCTTCCGGAGTGCCTGCCGAGTGACCATAGGTAAGAATGTAACCCTGGTGGCGCGGACCGCAGCAGAAGTCAAATGATGGTTTGGCGAACTTGTTGACACCGAAGGATTTGAACATCTCCTTGAAGAAGGTGTAGCCGTAACCGTGATGGAGCATCGCGATGGCCTGTGGCCCGTATTTCTCCTTGATCTGATAAAGCTTTTCAGCAGTCAGGGTGATCGCCTCATCCCATGTGGCTTTGCGGTACGTCGATTTTCCACCTTTTCTTTCCCTGATGAGCGGGTGGGCAAGTCTGTCGGGGTCATAGATTTGTCCGATGCCTCCCGTACCTCTTGGACAGAGTTTCCCGTTGCTGAGCGGGTGATGTTCAGAGCCGGTGATCTTGTAGATTTTTCCATCCCTGACGTGGGCAGCGATACCGCAGCGCCAGAAACAGTGCTCGCAGAATGAATAGACAACTCTTTCATCGCCGGCGTTACCGGCAAACGCTGTCCCTCCGCCTGTCAGTGTCTGTCCGATCTGTGATGACATGGCTGCGGAGCCAGCTAAAAACAGGGAGGATATCTTGATAAAATCCCTGCGGTTCAGGTCCTGGCCGTGGCTCATATTCATGATCTCCTACTGATGTTTTGGTGTTCTCTGTACTAATGTGCTCCTTTGCCAGAAAGGGGACAGCCATCTTGTCAATGGCAGTACAGACGTAAAATATCCAGCCTTATGCACCGCATAAAGGAAGAATAGCCGACAAAGCTGTGATAGATTATGGTCTACAGGCAAGTGTGAACTTCAAGCGCAGTAGTTTATTCTCCCGGCTTAAGAAATAGCAGCATATTACAGCATTTCTATTCTGTAGCCCGGAAGCTTACATTTTTTGCAAGAAGATTAACAACCATCCTTGAATTTAAAGCATCTCTAATTATTTCCAAAAATAAAAAAAGGCAGGGGATTTGCCCTCGAGGACTAGAGCAAAGAAGTCAGTGATGACCCCAAGCAAATGATTTAAAATTTTCATACCTGGAGGGGTGAGACCGGATGCTTCCGGCGCATCGCTCCTCGTGATGGTACGGGGTAATGATCAGGGGAGTTAGCTTTTTAGAGGCGCCCTTGAATCGGGATTGCCTCATGCAGATGTTGCCAAAATGCAGCGTTTTTTGGGGCAGGTGTGAGCCAGATATCGGGTCGATAATCAAAGGATGAATTGAGGAGCAAGTGATTTATATTGTTTTGTTTTCATTCTCGCTTACGCCTGTCTTACTTCTGAATATTATTAACCACTGAAAGAATATCATGAGACGACAAATGACTACTCGGAGCCTGATTTCGGTGTTCACCCTGCTGCTCGTCATGCTCATGCGAAGCGTGACAGCAATGGCCGCCGATTTTCTCGATCCTGAGCAGGCATTCAAAATCAGCGCGGAGCTGACCGGCAACAACACCATTTCGCTGCGTTGGAACATCGCCGAGTCGTACAAGCTATATAAAAATCAGGTGAGCGTAGAGGTGACGAACGGACAGGCCGGTTTAGGCGATCCTGTGTTTCCCGAGGGCATCCTCTTCACCGATCCTACGACTGGCGAAACGGAGGTTATCTATCATGATGAGCTGAAGGTCGAGATACCGATCAAGCAGGCATCGGAGCCGTTCACCGTGACAGTCAGCTACCAGGGGTGTTCGGAGGATGGCCTGTGCTATCCGCCGGTCACGACAGACTTTCGGGTCAATCCGTCGAAACCGGGCGCTTTGTCGGTGGTGGCCGGGCAGGATGATGGGGGCTCTGCCGGATTATTCCCAGTAACGGCACCAGCCCAACCGCAAGAGGCCTCTCCAATGCCTGCCACACCGGCAGAATCGGACGGACAGAACGATCTGTCGCTGGCCAAATCCACGCTTGAAGGCGGAAGCTGGTGGAAGATTTCTGCCGCATTCCTGCTCTTCGGCTTGCTGCTCTCCTTCACCCCCTGCGTTTTGCCGATGGTGCCGATTCTCTCCTCGATCATCATCGGAGAAGGGGAGAGCACCAAAATGAAGAGCTTCCTCCTGGCGCTCGCTTACTGCCTCGGCATGGCGCTTGTCTATACCACGCTCGGCGTGGCGGCGGGCCTAGCCGGTGAAGGGCTTGCCGGCGCGCTCCAGAAGCCTTGGGTGCTGGTGACATTCAGCCTGCTGCTGATTGGCCTGTCGCTCTCGATGTTCGACCTCTACGAACTTCAGATTCCAACTTCATTGCAGGCCAGTCTGAACAAAACCAGCGGTCGGCTCAAGGGAGGCAAATTCGCCGGAGTGTTCCTGATGGGAGCTATTTCCGCCTTGATCATTGGCCCCTGCGTTGCCGCGCCGCTGGCCGGAACACTGGTCTATATCAGCCAGACACGGGACGTGTTCATCGGTGGCCTGGCGCTTTTTTCGATGGCGATGGGCATGAGCGTGCCGCTGCTGCTGATCGGCCTGTCCGCTGGAAGCCTGTTGCCGAAAGCCGGATCCTGGATGATCGGTGTCAAATACGTGTTTGGCCTGCTGCTGATCGCCGTAGCCATCTGGATGGTAACGCCCGTGCTGCCTCCACAGGCCCTGATGCTCGCTTGGGGTACGCTTGGCATTCTCTGCGCGGTGTTTGCAGGAGTTTTTGGCCCACCCGCCGAAAAGCTCACCATTGGCGGCAAGTTCAAAAAAACGCTCGGCCTCGTGCTCCTCATCATCGGCGTCATGGAGCTGGTCGGTGCAGCGGCAGGTGGTACCGATGTGCTGAAACCGCTTGCTGGACTTCGAGCCAGCTCTGGCACTATTTCCGCGGAAACAGAGCATCTGACGTTCAAACGAATTCATTCCATTGATGAACTTGAGCGCGAGCTGCAAGCATCGGCAGGAAAATCGGTCATGCTTGATTTTTACGCTGATTGGTGCGTCTCATGCAAAGAGCTGGAAAAGTTCACCTTCAGTGATCCGAATGTGCAGCAGACTCTTGCAAACGTCACGCTGCTTCAGGTCGATGTGACGGCAAACACCGAAGACGACAAGGCTCTGATGAAGCGCTTCGAGCTTTTTGGCCCTCCAGGAATCATCTTTTTCGACAAATCAGGAAACGAGCAACCGGACAAACGGATCATTGGTTTTGTTGAGGCTGAGGAATTTTTGAATCATCTGAATCGTACTCTTTGATGATCTATTGATCAAGCAGATCATTCCGAGAAAGTTTTCCGAATTTAAAGCCAGCATCAAAACGGACCAGATAAGGCATTTGATTTGACTCCAAAAGCTCAGAATCCAGCCGAGGGAATTCATCCTGAGTTTCGCCAACACGATTCCTGAGGGCGCTCGCTTGATTTTGGAATTCAGTAGCACAGTTATGCTTTGATTCATTGTTGTTGTATAATATAAATTATGTAAACCTCCTTTTATTCAAGCAGCGCAAAGTGCTCTGGCTCAGCCAAGTATTAAAAAGGATAAGAGACTCCCCTAACAAATTGCACCCAGCGGACCACCGGAAATCCAGAACGCTTTGCTTCGCGTACATTGGGCGCTGGTCCGCGAGTACCTCTTCGTCTCGCTCTTCCACGCCTGCACTGAATTCCTCGCCGCCGAAAACGCCAGCAGACTCTCGGCCATGCAGCGGGCCGAAATAATCATCGACAACATGATCGAAGAGCTCGGCCAGCTCTATAACGCCGCTGCCAGGCAGAAATCGACGGAGATCTGTTGGACTTTGGTTCCAGATTCCAGTCACTCGACAAAAATTCTGAGTAAAAGAAGCAGCTCAACCAGCGAAGGCGATGATCTTGCAGATCCAACAAAATTAATACACTCCCTTCTCTCTTTTTCTCAAACTTTCCGTAGCTTTTTTACAGTGTATTTCGAGCAGTCCACCAACCCGAACATCTCACAGGTATGAACACCAAAATCCTCCGTCTGCTGATCTTTATCGCGCTCTTTACGGTTGGCAAGATCAACATTCCAGCGATGACGCCGATTGCTGCCCAAGAGGCTCGCGCTGATGAATTCAGCATGATGTACTCAGAAGAGTCTTCTGATTCTGACAATTCCGAGAATGATTCCACAGAAGAAAATCAGGAAAATTCTAGCGAAGAAGAGTACAATCCTTATGAAGGTCTTGAGGCAGACTATTCCGAGCCAAGCGATTCTGAGGATGCCTCTAAAGGAGGAAAGGAGGAAGAATCCCGCGAGCCATACAATCCTTACGAAGGACTCGATGCGGACTATTCCGATTCTGGCAATTCCGATCAAGGAAATTCATATGACGGGCTTGAGGTTGAAATTCCTGACGATTCCGTTGAATCGGATGAAGGAGAGTATTCGGAAGAAGAGTTAGATCAGGAATATTTCGACGAGGAAGCAGAGCCTGAAAACCCTGGCGCTGCCACTAAAACCGGTGAGCCATGCGGCTGCTCTTTAGCCAAGCCCGCATCACACTCCAACTCGGTAATAACCTTGGGATGATTGATGGATCTGAAGATAGAGGATGAGAACAAGTTTTTCTTTTTTTCATCCTCTTTCCTGCCCCCCTCCATTACTTATCATCCTTTTTTCCCAACAAACTCCACCTCCCTCCTAATCGACAGAGAGCTGCTCGCCGGCCGAGCACAGCAATGCGTTAGCGGTCATTGCGCAAACACACTGCCCGATCTGAAAATATCCGGCACGTTTTAGCGATAAACATGCTAAATTCAGCCTTTTGCACACCGCCGTACAACGTGCTGGGTACCAAACACTTCGGAACGCCTGCCATTAAGCAGCCATCCAACCACGGCAGTACGTGCTGATACCATGACTTTTTCATCCATACCGTCCACTATGCAGTTCTCCGCACTCGGCCTTATCGACCCGCTTCTCAAAGCTCTTGATGAAGAGGGGTACAGCTCCCCCACCTCCATTCAGGCCGAAGCGATTCCCGTGCTGCTCGAAGGTCACGACCTGCTCGGCTGCGCCCAGACCGGCACCGGCAAAACCGCCGCATTCGCGCTGCCCATTTTGCAACTGCTGCTGCAGGATCAGGAGCACGGGCGCAAGCGCAAAATCCGCTGCCTGGTGCTGACGCCGACACGGGAGCTTGCCCTGCAGATCGGCGAGAGTTTTGAGGCGTACGGTCGCCACACCGGCCTGACAAGCACCGTGATCTTCGGCGGCGTGAACCAGAACCCGCAGACCAGAACGCTTGCAAATGGTGTGGACATTTTAGTTGCGACGCCGGGACGCCTGCTCGACCTGATGGGACAGGGGCATCTGCATCTGCGCGACATCGAGTACTTTGTGCTCGACGAAGCCGACAGGATGCTCGACATGGGTTTCATCCACGATGTCAAAAAGGTGCTGGCCGCCCTGCCGAAGAAAAAGCAGTCGCTTTTCTTCTCGGCGACGATGCCACCCGTCATTGTGAAACTGGCCGCCTCGATTCTGCACCAGCCGAAAAAGGTGACCGTCACGCCGGTTTCATCGACCGCCGAAATCATCAACCAGCACATCCTGTTCGTTGACCGCGAGAACAAAAACAGCCTTCTCGCGCATCTGCTGGAAAACAAAGACATCTCCTCGGTTCTGGCTTTCACCCGCACTAAATACGGAGCTGACAAGGTAGCCCGGTTCCTGACGCGCAAGAACATCAAAGCCGAAGCGATTCACGGCAACAAATCGCAGAACGCCCGCCAGCGAGCGCTCGGCAACTTCAAAAGCGGCGAAACCCGCGTGCTTGTCGCCACGGACATTGCGGCCAGAGGCATCGATGTCGATGACCTCGAATACGTTGTCAACATCGACCTGCCCAACGTAGCCGAAACCTACGTCCACCGCATTGGCCGCACAGGCCGAGCGGGCAATCGCGGCACCGCATACTCCTTCTGCAACGCCGAAGAGAAAGAGTACCTGCGCGACATCGAAAAACTGATCGACAAATCGATTACAGTTATCGACAACCATCCGTATCCGATGATGAACTTTGAAGTGGAAGCGCCGAAGCCTACGGTGTCGAAGAAAGGAAATGGAGGTCAACAAAAGCCGAAGGAAACGCCGAAACAGGAGCAAAAGTCAGGCGCGAAAAGCTCAGGGCGCAAAAGGAGATATTTCGGAAAGCGAAGCTGAGGATCGATTGTGGCGAAAAGATAATGGATACGAAAAACTGAGAGTTTGTTGTAATTGTAGACTCCCAACTGTGGGGTGTGCTTAACGGGAAATGCGCTGTGCTCCCATGTATTTGTTGAGCGTCACGCTTGCAGCCCCTGAATTTTCTGGATAGTGTATTGACCGGCGAATTCTGTTGCTACGTATTCACCATCTGACTTCAGGAATCGCTGACGCAATGGGTTTATAGCCTTGGGGTTATGAACAACATATTTTGGCTCACTTCCACCAAAAACTGAATGGCCGTTGATATCAAGTGCCCAAATTGCACTGATCTGATCGAAACGTTCGTCCCAGAATGTATTCGTTGATATAACAGCGTCATTTTGATTTCTAACCGATGGTCGATACGAATAATCTGCGCCTTTTGTCTCTAAGCTCTTTCGATCAATATGTATTTGATATGGCCCAAAGCCGAAAACAACTTCAGCAGCTACGGGGTGCTGACTGATTCCCATTATTGAGGAGAAAGGACCATTTCTCAACCGACAACCATTTACTGCGATAACGAAAACATCTTCTAGCGATACCACATTGCTCGATAAATAGGACTCAAGCTTATCTGCTTTTGCTTTGATGGCGCTTGTCCAGCGCAACAAAATTTCTTGCTGCGGAAAAGACCAGTTTTTTCCGAGATCGCAATTTAACCAGTCCTCAGGAAGGCCTGAGGGCTCGGGGCAAACAACTTCAATCCAAACCCGCTTTTCTCCATCTGTTACCAAAAAATCTGGCCCTGAACCCAAATTCAGCCTTGACGGAAAATCCTTTTCCTTCAGCAAGGAATACACCAAAGCCTCGGATATGCATGACCAGGTTTTCCCTTTTTCCATACACATCATTTCAGCCAAAAATTTAGGATCACATAATCCACTGGAGGCAAATGATTCGCATGTAGCAGTCATCTCTTTTCGTCATGCTTCAGCATTCTCGTTATCGTAGGGGATTAGGTGCCGTAACGATGCTTCGATCATTATACGTGTGTAATTATATGCTTTCCGTTTAAAACACCTACAAATCCTCTAAATAACAAGCAATTTCATTGTATCACAAAATCACCAGATCAACAATCCAACCACCAAACAAAAAAAACCGGGAGCCTGCTTTGCAGCAAACTCCCGGCTGGAAGAATTCTTCGGATATGTGGATGTAGCTCTTATCCCACCTCTTTACCGGCCATAACGAGGGTCGGCGGTGCACCGAGGTGCTTACCTGCAAGCAGAACGTTCCAGTAAAGCGCCTCGAAGCCGAGTTTGCCGTACCAGTTCATCTTGGTCTCCTTGAGGAGGGTGAATGGGCCGAGCTTCGGCATCGGGAATTTACCCGGCAGCGGCTCGATTTTGTAGTTGAAGTCGATCAGCGACGAAGAGCCTTTTGAATAGACGATGAAGCAGGTCGAGTGGCCGTCGAAAATCTCTTCCGGCTTCGCGCCGTAAATTTCAGCCATGATGTTGAACACCACGACGTCCGCCTCATAGTGCGCAACCGAACCGGCTTTGGAGGTCGGCACGTTGGTGGCATCGCCAATCACATACACACCATCGTGCTTCAGCGCCTTCAGCGTATTGTGGTGCGTCGGCACAAAGCCAAGGCCGTCGTCCATTTTCGAGTTGGTGATAACCGGATCGCCGCTGGTTGTCGGTACGGTAACAAGCAGATCGTAATTGATCTTGTCGCCCTGCACTGACTCAATAAACTTCTCCTTTCCATCCACACGGTTCAGTTCAAAACCGGGAGTGATCTTGATATTCTTCTGTTTGGCTGCCTCAGTAAATACAGCCGTAGCTTTCGGTTTGGTAAACGCACCCGGCAGAGGCGTCACCAGCTCGATTTCGGTCTTGTTGCGAATGCCTTTGCTCTTGGCGTACCAGTCAGCAAGGAAGACAAACTCGATGGGAGCCACCGGGCATTTGATCGGCATTTCGGCGATATTCATCACAATCTTGCCGCCCTGGAACTCACTGAGCTTCTGGCGAAGCATGTCGGCCATTTCGATGTAGTAGAACGTAAACGCGTTTTTGCCCCACGCATCCATGAGGCCGTCGTTCTCTTCGGGGTCGATCCGGCAACCGGTGCTGACCACCAGAAAGTCGTAGCTGAACTGGTGATTTCTGGTCTTGACCTCTTTCTTGTCGGGATCGATATGGGTGATCTCGTCGATCACGAAATTGATGCCGGGAGTGATGTACTTTCTCCTCGACTTGGTCAAAGTGCTGGATTTCTGAATACCGAACGGGACGAACAACAGTCCGGGCTGATAAATGTGGTTGTCATCGCGATCGATAACGGTAATTTCCCAATCTGCCGGCAGATGGCGCCTCAGATTGTTCGACACGATCGTACCGGCGGTACCCGCCCCCAAAACGACGATTTTTTTTGACATACTCCAGCCTCCAGCGCTGTTCAGTTTTGTTGAAATAGAGAATTCAATGAAGCGACACTCTAAACAATTGTTACAACCCAAGCACGCAAAGAAACGCATCTCTGCGACGTTCGCCGTGTCGCGAAACCCAACTATATAACCATATCGTTGATTAATTAGATAAATATATTAAACCGTAAGCGTAATTACAAACAACGAATCAGCTATAAAGCCTTGTAAAGCAAGATTTTTTCAGGAAAAGTCAGAAAAGTTCCATCAGAATCGCATTTCTCTTCATTTTCCGAGCAGCACTCCCCTGCCTTGATCCGCTTTTCAGCGGTTTGAAACTCCGGGAGAGCTTGAATGAAAAACCGGAAATACGTGGGAGAAAAGGTGCTGGAAGCTGAAACTGGAGGATGGAAAGGCGAATGTTTTAAAAGCAGTTACGACTCATGCCGCATCACTGATCCGGAGCGCAAATAGTGACGCTCTGGACAAACGGCTGAAAACAAACAAGCCACTAGGAGTCTGAACGACCTCTGGTGGCTTGTTGATCAGGAATTTGGCGGGAAATCCCGCAGATCGGCTTACTTTGCGGGCTTCGTGCCAATCGCCTTGAGAATCAGAGATTCAAAATCCGCCTTGGTCAAGCCGCCGGTGACTGCTTTCAGCAACCGACCGTCACGCCCCACGACGAAGGAGACCGGTATGGCTCTGACTTTGCCGTCCGTAAGGTACTGGCCGAAAGCGGCTTCGAGCTCCGGAGTGGTCAGACCGACAGGATACTCAACCCCCATTTCCCAGAGAAAATCGGGCAGCGTCGATGCGCGATCCCTGAAGGCAACGCCGATAAAGGTGAAGCCCTGCTTGGCATACTTTTTCTGCAGCTCGACCATGCCCGGCAACTCACGCCTGCATGGCGGACACCACGAGGCGAAGAAGTTGACGATGTAGGGCTTGCCAGCAAGTTGCTCGCTGGTCACTTCGCCTCCGTCGAGCGTCTTCATTTTGAATGACGGAGCGTGCTCTGCTATTTCGGGAAAGGTATCCTGAAAAGCCGCCGCGACGGCTGGAACGGATGTCGCCATGCCGCTGATGCCAAAAGCCAGAAACAGTGCGGCGAAAAGTTTTCGTACGGAGTTCATAAAACTCGAATTGGTTGAACAGTTTGTGAAATCAAAGATACAAAGAAAGGGCGCCGTAATCACACGAACGCCCCCTCTACTGTTTCTCCGAAACCGATGGTTTGACGGTGTCAGACTACATCGATTCCCGGATTGCTGCCGATGTTTTTCAGCTCCGGCGTGTGGAGCTTGTTGATCTCCACCATCTTCTTGTCTCTCAGATACGCGGCCACGGTATCCCAGACTGGCTCGCCCGGCGATTTGGAGCCGACGGTCGCCCAACCGGCAACGCGGTACTTTTTGTTCGCGTCGATAGGCTCGCCGTTCTGAAGCCGCATGTTGTCGATGCGCTTGCCCATTGTTGCCTTCGGCTCGATCCGGTAGTTCAGGCCTCCGGTGCGCACCATGTCGCCGCCCTGCTGGTAGAAGGGATCGAGATTGAAGAGATTGTCGGCAACATCTTCGAGGATGTCCTTGATCTGCTGGCCAGTCATATCGCGAGCATAGGTTTCGGGATAGGTCATGCAGGTCTGGTCGAGCACATGCTCCATCGTGATGGTCTGCCCCGGCAGCACCGTGGTTCCCCAGCGGAAACCGGGCGAGAGCGAAATCTGGGCTTCGTTGCGCTCGAGAAGCGCGTCGCAGATAATCTGATCGAAGGGACCGTCGAAATTGCCCCGGCGATAGAGTAGCGATCCGGCCGTGGCCAGGGGCTCCTGAAGTTTGTCGAGGTACGGCGCTCTGATCTTGTCAACCAGCGCCTGCATCCCCTGATGCGCCGGCAGCTCGTTGGAAAAGACAGGAAGCAAACGGTACTTGAACTCCTTGACGCCACCATCGCCGAGCTTGAGGTCGATGACGCCGAGGAACTTGCCATTCGATCCGGCATTGGTCACCAGCGTGCGGCCTTTGGCGTTTTTCACCACGAAAGGCTGCGCTACACCGTCGTGCGTGTGGCCGCCAAAGATCACGTCGATGCCGCTGACCACCTCGGCGAGCTTGACATCCACATCCATGCCATTGTGCGAAATGAGCACCACCGCATCTGGCTTCTCTTTGGCCCGAATGTCGTCGATCAGCGCCTGCATATCGCTCGAATTGATGCCGAACGTCCAGTCCGGTATGAAGCGCGAGGGATTGGCAATCGGCGTGTAGGGGAACGCCTGACCGACAACGGCAACGCGATGTTTGCCCAGCGTTTTCATCACGTAGGGGCGGAAGGTGTGGCCGGTGTTTTCGTCATAGGCCTGAGCGCCATCGAACATGGCGATCTCTTTGGTCTTGATATTCTGCGCCACGAAATCGCCTTTGAACGCGGCCAGGTTTTTGCGCACCTCCTCTTCGAGGTAGGTGAACTCCCAGTGGCCAGTCATCACATCCACGCCAAGCAAATTGCAGGCCTCGACCATATCCATGCCGCGGTTCCAGTACGCCGTTCCCGAACCCTGCCAGGTGTCGCCGCCATCGAGCAGGAGCGTCTTGTTGGCTCCGTATCCCGAACGCATCTTGTCCACGAGCGTTTTGAGATGCGCAAAACCACCGACCTTTCCGAACCGCTCTGCAGCCTCGGTGTAGTTGATCGCCGTGTAGGCATGGGCCAGCGGCGAACCGGGCGCGATGCCATAATATTTCAGAAACGCCTCGGTCACCAGATGGGGAGGGCGCCCGAAGGCCGATCCGAGCCCGAGGTTCATACTCGGCTCACGGTAATAAATCGGCATGAGCTGGGCATGAGTATCCGTCATGTGCATCAGGCGGATGTCGCCGAAATTGCCGAAATCATACAGGTCTGAAGAGCCGGATTGAGCCATGGACATGCCAGGCAGAAGAAGACCGGCGGCCCCGGCAAATCCGAGAATGCGGAGAAACTCGCGACGTGAAAGGTTCATGAATCAATGGCGGTTTAGTTGCCGTAAACAGATAAAAATCAACAGGTTGACGCAGGCCTTAAACCAGCGCCGCAACAATGGTCAGTTTTTGGGAATCATCATCTCCCAGTTCTTGTCCATGAACTTGGCCTGTTCAACAGCGCGTTGCCCTTGCAGAAGCGCCAGTGAAGCAAGTTTGTCGGACTCCTTTTGGTCTCCCTTTTCACAAGCCACTTTGGCTGACTTGATCAGTTTTGCCGTATCACGCCACTCGTACCCGAGAGACGCCGCCTCCTTTCTGGTCGCCTCGGCCTGGTCGATCAGCGGCGACGAACATGCACTACCGGCGGCCAACAGCATCGAACCGGAAGGCATGAGCACCAGCAGGCTCAAAAGCGATAACACTTTTTTCATTATTCCTCCTTCTTATTTTCGTGATGCCGGGCCGTTGTACTCAAGGCCGTTGGACATGACCGTCTGGAAAAACTCCAGATTACGATACTCTTCGCTCTGCGCCGGGAAAGGCTTGGCGCCAATGTTCTTGTTGCAACCGGCGTAGCGTTTGTGCAGGGTTCCCGTTTCACCCCATTTGGAACGGAACACCGGGAAATGGGTCGTATGGCCAAGCGCCGGGCTGACAATCTCTGCCCTCAAATTCCGTCCGGTGTACTCCATGTGGCAGCCCGAGCACGACATGTTGAGCATCCCGCGTTTGGCATAGAAAAACTTCTTTCCCTTCATGTAGGCATCGTAGGCTGCCTTGCTCTTGACCTTCACATCGACCTTCTGACCCCGGCTGATGTAAGCCATGTAGGCCGAAACTTTTGCCAGATCGCCCTTTTTCCACGGCCAGGCTTTTTCGCCGTTCTCAACACGGCACTCATTGATGGCCATTTCCAGCGTCACCACCTCGCCGCGCTTCTCGTCGAAATAGGGATACTTGCCGCGCACGGCTCCCCCGTCAGGAAAGCAGCTTGCCAGCGATTTACCGTTGGCGAAGGGTTTGTTGAACAGCGCTTTACCCGCCTCAACATCCAGCTCGTAAGGCGGAAACTCCTCCATCTCCTTCCACTGGTTGCGGGCATCCTCGTTGAGCGCATAGACGCCATCGGCGAAATCAGCCAGCTTCACATCCGGAAACTCTTTGTGAAAGTAGGCCTGAAACTCCTGAACATCGGCATCGACCAGCTTCTGATAATTTTCCGCCTGGGCGGGCCCGGAGATCATAACCCCCGACACCATGAGCGCAGCCGGAATAAGCCGCCTCAAGATCTTGCTTTTCATCATAAATAGGTTCTCCTGTGTTTGGGAATTACATGGCGGCAATGGCTGCCTCGCCATTTCCCGATCCTCCGGTGCTGTCAACCCAGGAGACCTTCAGCACATCGCCCGCCTTGGCGCCATCGAACTGGAACGACAAATAGGGGTTTTTCGACACGCCTGGTCCGAGTTCTGCGTGGAACACGGTATCGCCGCCGGAGGTAGCCGTTACCTCGGTGATGAACTTGGCTGGAACAATTGCGCCACCCTGATCTTTCCTGCGACCGGTCTCCATCGGATGCGGAATCAGCATTTTGACCGACGCTACATTATTCTGAACGGATGCTTTGATTTTCATGATTTCACTCCGAAAATTGGTTTGAAGAGTTTGCGATTAACCGCCACAGCCGCCGATGGTCACCTTGACTTCACGAACGGTGCGATAGAGCTTGCCGCCAGCCTGAGCGATGACAACCACATTGGCCGTCTTGGCCATCCTCATGCGGAATGAAACGTCGGGTTTCATGCGCGGCAGCACGTCGAACGAAGCCACGAGCGGGCTGAAGTTTGCGGGAGTGAAAATGCTGATATTGGTGACGCCGGGAATGGTCGTCGAAATCGTAACAGGTACAAACGCACCGTTTTCGGCGATTTCAGGAGCTTTGATCTCGATTGCGGATGAATCTTCGATCGGCAGGGAGCCATACTTGGCTGCGATGGCTGCATCGAGCTCGTTGGCCGTGAACGCCTTGTCGCTCCATTTTGCCATAAGATCGCCAGGCATCATTGCCAGCACAGCAACCGATGCCGCCGAACCGGCAACCGTTCTACAAAAATCTCGGCGGGAAATACCCATGTTTGCCTCCTCTGAAAAAGGGTTTTATTGGTTTGGCTCCGCGTGCGAAGCTTTGTTTTAAAAATCAGATTCCAATCCGAACACTGCGAAAAACTGTCATGAGCGACTCGAGAGCAATCGAAGAACGCGATAAATTTTTCAAGGTGTTCAAAGCGTGTAGAGATAATCGACAATCTGGTTGACCTCTTTTTCGGTCAGAACGCCGTTCTTGCCAAAAGGAGGCATCATGCTTTTCGGATTCTTGGCCGACGCATCCCAGAGCTGTTCGTACAGTGCTGCGCGCTCGGGATAACGCTCCTTCATCTGGAACATCGGCGGGCCGAAGTTGCCGGGGAATTCACCGTCGCCAACCATGTGGCAGGCAAGGCAATTGCCTTTGTTGCTGTCGTAGGCCAGCTCCTTGCCCTTTTCAATATCTGCCTTGCTGGCAGCCTGCCCCAGCGAAGGGAACAGAAGGAGCACCGCCGCCGCGATCATGCCTGAAAACTTCATATGTCTCTCTTTTTTGGATTGAACATTCTTTTCAACAATGAAAACCTGGCGCTCAATGCCAGATATCGTGCGTAATCGCGTGATACCACTGATCCGATTGCACAGCCTCCTCGGCCAGCTGTTGCGATGTCGCCTCCATTGAAGTGAGACGTACCGCATCTGGCTTTTCGCCGATTCCTTTTTCATTTCGGGAGTACGATCCAGCCACTGAAACTGCATATCCCGGCCCGATCAAGCTGTAGCAGAGGCTTGCCAGTTCTGGAGCTTCGACGCTCTTGCCGCCGAACGATTCGATCAGCCACGAAGCCAGCACCTTGGCCTGAGTGTTGGCCGAAACGCCCGACCTGGGCATGGGGCCGACTACAGCCGCATCGCCGATGACGTGAATTCCCGGCTGCTTGAGCGACTCGAAGCTCACCTCATCGACAGGGCACCAGCCGGTTTCATCCACAAGACCGGCGGCGAAGGCGATATGCCCCGCTTTCTGCGGCGGGATGACGTTGATGACGCCCCCCTTTTCGTCGCCGAATTCGGTTGCAACCGTCATCGCTGCCGGATCGAGGCTCTCGATGTGGCCACCGAACGAACCAGAGCGCCACTCGATCATTCCCGGATACAGTCGATCCCATCCAAGCATGAACAGATCCTGCTTGGTGAAGACCTCTTTATCGTCGAGAATGATGATTTTCGACTTCGGTTTGTGCTGTTTCAGATAGTTACCAATGAGGCTCGCCCGCTCATACGGCGCGGCCGGACAACGGAAAGGATTTTTCGGGGCAACGATAATGACGTTCTCCCCATCTTTCATCGCCAACAACTGCCTGCGGAGCAGTTCGGTCTGAGGGCCGGCTTCGTAAGCGTGTGGAATGGTGGTCTCAGCAGCCTTTTCGCTGTAACCTTCGATGGAGTCCCAGATGAAATCTACGCCGGGCGAAACCACGAGACGGTCGTAACCGAGGGATTTACCGCCTTTGAGTTTGACCGTTTTCTTCGCCGGATCGACCGAAATGGCGTAATCGTGCACCACATCTACGCCGTAGCGATTGCGCAGAGCATCGTAACTCTGGGCGACGAAGCTCATCGACTGCAAGCCACCGATCACTGAATTGCTCATCGGGCAGGTGTGAAACACCGTTTTCGGCTCGATAAGGGTCACGGCAAGCGATGGATCGCCCATTTTGAGATACTTGGCGACGGTCGCCCCACCAAATCCCCCGCCGATAACGACAACTCTTGCTTTTGCGCCGGACGCCATGACCGGCAAGCCGGATATCATCATCGATGATCCTGCGGCCAGGCCCGAAAGCAACAAGCGATTGAATGTTCTGCGAGAAATCGTCTTTCCCATAGCGTATCGTGATGTTCAGTCATTCATGAACTTGAGCATCGACGGACCTGTCCCTGACCAATATGCTCAACCACATGACAGCCGTTTTTGCACAAGACAATGCCACACAAAGAAAAATCTATATGATTATGCAGTTATATAACGAATCGCTTGCAAATTCACAAGAAACAATTCCACATAAATCACAATTGTTTACTCTTGAGCGTTTTTTGGAAACACTAAAAAATGATCGGCCATAACCAACGATGGCGTCATGAGTAAAAAAAAAGAGGATCGTTATATTTCTGTGAAGCAAGAACCTTGCAGGTACGGTTCTCCCCAAACCTTATCAGACAGCGTCTGTCAAAGGAGAAGAGTAATGACCTCAACCACCCAGCAGCAATCGAGCAGCAATCTTTCGAGAAGCGCCTTGATCGAGGCGGGCATCCGCTGCGCCCTATCTCAGATGATGGACGAGGACGACCTCTGGAGCCGCTACAGCAACGACAAAACCGACATCGGCGAGCATCTGGCGCGGGTCATCAGAACGCTGTCGGCAGCTGTGCCGCTGAACCGGAAACTCAGAGCTCTGTCCATCGGGTCGAGCAGCGAACCGCAATTCCGGATTCTTGAAACGGCGTTCCGCGGAGGCTTGTACCTGTTGGACATCGATCCGAACGCGCTTGAGACGGTCAGGGATCGGGTGACGCGACAGAATATCGGGCACGTCAGCATGATTACGGCCGACTACAACAAACAGCTTCATGAGGAGCAACACGCAAAGCTGTTCCGCGAACAATCGCTCAACAACCGGCCACTCGACCTCATAACCCTCCACCATTCGCTCTACTATTGTGAAATGGATCAGTGGGTACCGCTGTTCAGAAACATCCACAAGCACCTCCTTGCGCGAACCGGAGCAATTCATGCTGTGCTCATGGCTCCAACCAGTCGGAATCCACTGACCACCACCTCGCTCTACAACCGTTTTGCGGGCAACTATTTCGGTATCCGGAACGATCAGAGTTTGCCAGAACTAAAACGCCGCCTCGAACGCCTTCCGGAATTCCGGAACACGCAGCTTCACATCCGGACGAGCAAGGTCAGGTTCTTCGTCGATGATTTCGTTAAGCTGATGCAAGTAGTCTGGATGATCCTGCTCTATCCGGACGTGCACAACTATAGCGAGAGCCAGAAAGAAGAGATCGTATCGTATGTGTACGACACCTTTCACGCCGGACGACAGCCGCTGTATCAGGAGCAGCACCACCTGGTGCTCTACCGCGGTATCGGGTTCCGGGGTCTCGGGTAATCACGCATTGTTGGGGCTACGGCTGAAAAGCAGGATCGTCCTCAAAAAGGTCATGATCGGTCGGGCAACCGGCCGTTCCAGCAGCGCAGCGGCTCTTGCTCGATCATGATCGCGCAATAATTGCACATGGTGCATTTTGAGATCGCCTGCCGTCCCTCACGGAACTTTCGCACAATAGCTGGCTCGGTTATGAATGGCCGTGACATCGAAACAAAATCGGCCCGATTGCCAGACAGCGCCACAGTGGCATCTTCGAGTGTGTGGATGCCACCGACCACGATCACGGGTATCGAAACGTGCGACTTGATCTCTTGAGAGGCCTGTACGTTATAACACCGGTACGGTTTGGGGCTTGCCGGCAGAAACGGCGGCAGCACGCGCTTCAGAACTGGTTGCAGCAGTTGCGGGGTCGATGCGAATTTGAAATTGGCTTCAAACAAAGGGTCGAGCGGCGTTTTTGGCCCCCTCATCACCGCCAGTCCCTCCGAGATAACCCCCGAAGAAACCTCAACAGCAGCACAACCGGCCTGCTCGAGCATCATGGCAATCTGAACCGCATCATCCAGCCTCATGCCACCCTTCATGCCATCATAAGCATTGATTTTGGCCAGCACAGGAAAATCCCCAAGCTTCAGGCGAATGCTTTGCATAATCTCCGAGACAATACGGAAGCGGTTTTCAACTGAGCCACCCCATCGATCAGTTCGCCGGTTGCTGAGCGGCGACAGGAACTGGGCGAGCAAGTAACCGTGCGCGCAATGCAACTGCACGCCATCAAAACCGGAAACTCTTGCCCGAACAGCAGCCCCGGAGAACGCCTCGATAATCTCCCGGATATCGCTGTCCGAAAGCTCGTGCGGCACCTCTTCGGTGAAAAAAGGATCCTTCTGCGCCGATGGAGCAACAGTTCTCTTGCCGGTTACCGCTGAACGGGTCTGGCGACCGCAGTGAGCGAGCTGCACGATAACCGGCGCACCGGCCCGATGCACCACTTCGACCAGTTGCCGATAGGCAGGCACCAGCCCGTCATCGTGCATCATCAACATCCCGGGAAAGCTGCTCCTACCCTGCTGAAGCACACCGGCATATCCGGTGATCAGCGCACCTGCCTCGCCTTTGGCCAGCCGGACATAGAGCTCCTCAAGCGACTCGGTCGGAGCGCCATCCGCATCGGCCATTCCTTCGTGAGTCGCAGAACGAAGAAAGCGATTGCGAAGCCTGATCGTGCCGATTTGGGCCGGCTCGAACATTCGATGATTTTCAGACATTCAGGAAAAAGATTAAAAGACACCGCCACGATCATCCCAACAATGCACTGCGACAAGAGCGTAGAAAGCTGCTAATTCCACCACACCTTCTGATCAGAATCGCGTAACATTCATAGAGAAAATGCAAAAAAGTGTGACAAATCGCCATCCTCCCGGTTAAAGTCCAAAAAAAAATACGTCACTCACAAAAACACGACAAAGCGTAATCAGGGGACTTCAAATGACAAGACTGCTCAACTTGGTGTTGATTTAATCAGCGAAGCGTGATGCGACTCCCTGCTCAGATAGAAATCCACCAAAGGCAAAACACTCGGGAACAAACCGTTCACAGTAACATCCATAAAAAAATCAACCTCTTGAACTGAACAGAGATCGGCTATGCGCTTCTAAAATAAACGCCCCTGACTTCGAATGTCGCTGCGCCTTATTTGATTCATTCATAACACGAAAACAGATATACGATTGTTAACTATTTATAATTACTAAACTTATCCGTATCATTAGGCTTAAATCAGTTCCTCTATCAGCAACCTAAACCTCAGTATCTTATGAAGCTCTCGCTGATAGGCCGGTTCGTTCCGGCAATGATTTCCTCCTTGCTTTTCTGCTCCCCGCTTTCGGCTGTGGAGTACCATCAACATCTCGATTCGCTCTCGGTTTCCACGGCAGATCACTCCAAATTCAAGCAACTGCAGAAGGATTTCAAAAGCGGCCCCGAAGTGACCAAGGCCTGCCTTGAGTGCCACACCGAGGCCTCCAAGCAGGTGCATCGCACCAAGCACTGGACGTGGGAGGTGCCGATGAAGGACGGCAAGATGCTCGGCAAGCGTCATGTAGTCAACAACTTCTGCATTTCGGTCGAGGGCAACGAACCTCGCTGCACCTCCTGTCACGTAGGATACGACTGGAAAGACAACAGCTTCGACTTCGCCAGCCAGGAGAATGTCGATTGCCTTGTCTGCCACGACGGTACCGGCACCTACAAAAAACTGCCGCCCGGCGCTGGCCACCCGGCTTACAAGGATACGAAGTTCGGTGGCAAAACCTGGCCAAAGGTCGATCTGGCTTACGTGGCGCAAAATATCCAGAACCCCGACCGCCACAACTGCGGCCAGTGCCACTTCGAGGGTGGCGGCGCAGATGCGGTGAAGCACGGCGATCTGGACAACTCGATGGTACACCCATCCGAGTCGCTCGACGTGCACATGGCGTCTGGCGAGGGCCAGCTCAACATGACCTGCATCGACTGCCACAAAACCACCGGCCATATGGTGCCCGGCAGCCGCTATACGCCACACGCAAGCGATGCGCACGGCTTCGACTATCCCCTGCCGGACGACTTCCCCGCTACGTGCAGCTCATGCCATGGCCTGGAACCGCATAAAAAGAACAAGAAGCTCAACGATCACATCGCACGCATCGCCTGCCAGACCTGTCACATTCCGACCATCGCCAAGGAGCGTGCAACCAAAATGTGGTGGGACTGGTCCAAAGCTGGCCAGAAAGACAAGGATGGCAAGCAGATCACCAAAAAGGACTCGACGGGAATGCCGGTCTATATCACCAAAAAAGGTGAGTTCACATGGGCCAAGAACATCGCTCCCGAGTACCGCTGGTTCAATGGAAACATGAACCAGATCACCTTCATGACATCGATCGACGACGAAAAAGTTGTGCAAATCAACCATCCTGATGGCGGATGTGACGACAGCACGTCGAGAATCTGGCCGTTCAAGGTGCATCGCGGCAAACAGCCCTACGACAGCGAGCTGAAGCGGTTCGTCAAACCGAAGCTTTTCGGCAAAAAAGGCTCCGGAGCCTACTGGGCTGACTTCGACTGGGACAAGTCCATCAAGACCGGCATGGAAAAAGCCGGGCTGGAATACAGCGGCAACTACGATTTCGTGGAAACCGAAATGTACTGGCCGATCAACCACATGGTAGCCCCGAGAGAGGATGCGCTCGCCTGTTCGGAATGCCACTCCCGCAACGGACGCCTCGAACAGCTCTGCGGAATCTACATGCCGGGCCGCGATGCGAATCCCGTCGTGGAAATCATCGGCCTGCTGGTTGTTGTTGGCTCGATTGCCGGAGTTTCGGTACACAGTGTCATGAGGTTCATAAGCAACAGAAATAACGGAAATGGAGGCCACGCATGAGGAGAGTCTATCTTTACGCACGATTCCAGCGCTTCTGGCACTGGATGCAGGCTATCATTATCCTCGGCCTTCTGATAACCGGTCTTGAGGTGCATGGCTTGTTTCTCGGAATCGATTACGAACTGGCCTGCAATCTGCATAACGCCCTGGCATTTGGCCTGCTCGGCTTCATTTTGCTGGCGTTCTTCTGGTACATCACCACCGGCGACTTCCGCCAGTACCTGACCGAAGGCAATCTGCTGGAAAAGATCATGCTTCAGGTGCGTTACTACATGATCGGCATCTTCAAGAACGAACCGCATCCGTTTAAGAAGAACGAGATTTCACGCCTCAACCCGTTGCAGCGCATCACTTATCTCTTGCTGACGCTCATCGGTCTGCCCATGCAGATCATCGTCGGGTTTGTCTACTACTACTTTAATGAACTGGTCGCCATGGGTATGCCCGCGAACTGGCTCGGCCCCATTGCCTGGCTGCACACGCTTCTGGCTTACCTGCTCATCGGCTTTGTGGTGATGCACGTTTACATGACCACTACCGGGCACACGCTCACCTCCAACATCAAGGCCATGGTCACCGGCTGGGAAGAGGTTGAAGAGTAATTGAGAATTGATAGTTGATAGCTAAAAGCCAGTCCCGGTTTAGCTTCCGGGACTGGCTTTTTTCGTTCTTGGACTCTTCCCTAGCAAGCCAAAATGAACACAAAAAAAGAGGCCGTTCTAACCTGTCGGGACGGCCTCTTTTTTTGTCAATTATCCTTTCCCATTTTCTGGATCTTCGAGGCGCTTGCGGATCTGGAGCAGCTCCTTACGCCTTTCAGGGCTTGTTTCAGGATATTTGAGTTTCAGACTTTCAAGGGTATCGAGCACAATACGAGAGACAATCAGGCGCGTATTTTTTTTATCGTCCGCCGGAATGATGTGCCATGGCGCATCTTTGGTGCTGGTGCCTTCAATGCACGCCTCGTAAGCATCCATGTACTGATCCCAGAACTTTCGCTCTTCAAGATCAGCCACGCTGAATTTCCAGTTTTTCTCTGGTTCGTCGATCCGGTCCAGGAAGCGCTTTCTCTGCTCTTCCTTCGACAAGTGCAAATAAAATTTGAGGATACGGGTCCCGTTGTAATGCAAATGCCGCTCCTGATCGACAATTGAACGGTAACGATGCTCCCAAACCTTGCCGTGATCGGTCAGTTCATCAGGAATATTCTGGCTTTCGAGAATTTCAGGATGCACCCGAACGATCAGCACCTCTTCGTAATAGGAGCGGTTAAAAATCCCGATGCGCCCACGCTCGGGAAGTCCGCAATTGGTGCGCCAGAGAAAATCGTGCTCAAGCTCCTTGGCTGAAGGGTGCTTGAAACTGTACACCTGACACCCCTGAGGATTAACACCCGACATCACATGCTTGATGACGCTGTCTTTACCGGCGGCGTCCATTGCCTGAAAGATCAGCAACAGCGCATAACGATTGTCGGCGTAAAGAATGTTCTGGATGGCGCTTAACTGATCGACATGATCGGCAAGCATCTCCTTGTACTCGCTTTTCGAATCATAGACGGGCTTGATGCACGTCGGGCGTTTGTCGAGTCGAAGTTTCCCGCTTCCGTCATATCTGAACTGCTTGAGATCGAACTTCATTTGCAACACTCCTGTCATCCGTTGACGAAAAATGCAAAACCGGCCTGTAAAGCTTGTTATGCAAACAGTTAGCTTTCATTCAAGTTCGCAAAAAACGGAATTGAATCATATCTTTTTATAAGAGGCAAATAAAAATTGCCTGTCCATTAAAAAGCCCGGTCAGGAACAGTTTAAGTGCTTGATTGGGTTGCTTTTAATGAGAGAAGATCAGGAATTACGGTAACCATGATGCCCGAGCAAAATGCCGCCCAGGCATCGAAACATAAAAACAACCATTATGCATTACGTCATTACCGGTTCATTGGGTCACATTGGCAAACCACTGGTCGAGCAGCTCTGCAAAGAAGGTCATTCGATAACCGTTATCACCAGCCATGCCGAAACAGCAAAACAAATTGAAGCGCTTGGTGCCAAGCCAGCTGTCGGGACCGTCGAAGACGTCAAGTTCCTGACCGACACGTTCCGTGGAGCAGATGCTGTGTTCACCATGATTCCTCCGCAGTATGAAGGCAACGACTGGAAAGCCTGGATCGTCTCAATCGGCAACAATTACATCAGCGCAATTAAAAACTCTGGCGTGAAACAGGTCGTCAACCTCAGCAGCATCGGCGCGCACATCGTTGAGCAATGTGGCCCGGTCAGCGGACTAGCGAAGGTTGAACTCGCCATGGACGATATGCAGGGGGTAAACGTCATGCACCTCCGTCCGGGTTACTTCTACACCAATTTCCTTGACAGCGCTCAGGAAATCAAGCAAAAAGGAACCATGAGCGGCAATTACGGCCCTGACACCAAGATTGTGCTGGTTCATCCGTCCGATATCGCCGAGCATGCCGCCAAAGCGCTGAAAGATAAATACCACATCGGCAGAGGCTTCAGCTACATCGCCAGTGACGAAAAAACTCCGGCTGAAATTGTCGAAATGATCGGCAAGGCAATGAACAAACCTGATCTCGCTTGGGTCGAGCGCACCGACAGTGAAGAGCTTGAAGAGATGCTGGCGGTTGGCATTCCCGAAGAGACGGCAAAGAACTACGTCGAAATGGGTGCGGCCCTCCGCCTCGGAGACATGAACGCCGACTATTTCCGCAATCGACCGGTTATGGCCGGGTGGAGAACCTTGGACTCATTTCTTCCCGAGCTTGTAGCCGCCATCAATTCGTGATAACTCCACTTCCGAAGGGCTGTACCGAAAGGCACGGCCCTTTTGCTATCTCGCTGTTCAGTAATCAAGCCTGAAATATCGGCATCGCCTCACCTCCGTCGCCTGTTGATTCACTCCCCTCGGAACACATCTTACAAACGCCTTCATCCGATCCATCAAAAAACGACGAGACACTCAAAAAAACTCGATATTTCTGCGGATAAGCCTGCAATGAGAAAACCCGGCAAACGCCGGGTTTTCATAAAGTTTTGATCGTGCGGAAAAAGCGATCGATAAACCTCCCTTTCAGCTCAATCGTTGGAAGAAAATGGATCGCTCAACTGATCTTCCAGACTGACATGTTCGGCATCCATGCCAGACTGTGGCACAGCGGCAGAACGCTCCTTCATCATGGTATTGGCAAAAAACATACCAGCCCCGGCAACAAGCAGTCCCGACACTCCACAGGAAACAACGGCAACTCCAAGTGGAGGAAACATGAGCGCACCTCCGGTAACAGCAGCAGCTTCTTTTAGCATAGTAACTCCCGTTTGTTCTGGATAACTATCTTCGGATATGATTATTTTTTAATATACAATCATTCCGCAATTATGCAGAATTCATCCTTTGGGGAAGGTTTTGCTGAACCGAAAAACCGCTTCAACCTCTTTCCCTCCAACGCTTTGGCTTCCTCATAAAAAAACGGATCCTCAAATACAGCCCACAGCCAGTTGCACTGATGAACCGATCCAAGCAAATCATCGTAAACCTGTATTTTGCATTATGCGCATTGCAAGAATGTTCTGACAATGATTGGGAGGCGTTCAACCAATGAAAAAAATCAAACCCAAAGCATCTCGGCGGATTGTCTTCTTTACCGGCGCGGGCATGTCTGCCGAAAGCGGCGTCCCCACCTATCGAGGAAAAGGAGGCGTCTGGAGCCAATACGATTACGAGGAGTATGCCTGCCAGGAGGCCTTCGATCGCCAGCCCGAAAAGGTGCTACGCTTTCACGATCTGCGGCGTCAGGCGGTGCTCGATTGCCAGCCGCACGCCGGACATCGGGTGATCGCCGGAATGCCGGATGCTTTCGTGATTACACAAAATATCGACGGAATGCACCAGCGCGCGGGCTCGAAAAAGGTCGTTGAGCTGCACGGAAGCCTGTGGCGATTGCGATGCGAGGAGTGCGGAGCAGCAAAAGAGGATTACGGGCGAGAATACGAAACGTTGCGATGCGATTGTGGCTGCTGGCTCCGACCCGCAATCACATGGTTCGGCGATATGCTCGATGAAGCCGTCATGCAGCAAGCCTCGGAACTCATCGAATCGTGCGATCTGTTCATCAGCATCGGCACCTCGGGCACCGTGTGGCCTGCCGCTGGATTTCCCGATCTTGCGAGGCAATCCGGAGCCTACTGCATTGAAATCAACCCCGAGCCATCGGGAGCGACCAGCTACCACCAAACCATTCAAGACAAAGCCGGAAGCGTGCTGCCAGAACTTTTTTCGTCCAAACAATAAAAAAGGCGCCTCCTCTGAGCGACTGATAAGCCGCATCGAGAAAGCGCCCTGAAAACTAATAGCTGGAAGGATTAGTAGGTCAGCAGCTTGATGTTCTCTTCAGCCATCGCAGCGGCAACAACCGGCGGCTTGGCGACGGTAACACCAGCGATAAGATCCGAAGCCTGCTTGCCGGTGTTAGGAAGGAACAGCGGGCAAACCTCGACCTTGACGCCTTTGGCCATCAGACCCTTGAGCAGCATCTGAGGCGACTTGTTGACCGGCTTGAACAATGTTTGCTTGCTTCCTTTCAGTGCAAGATTACCAGCCTCGCCGCAAAGCAATACGCGAACAGAACGTCCCTGATTGAGGGTCTGGGTTGACAGAGCCATCGCCATCATCTGCGCCATGGAATCTTCTGAGGTGATGATCACGAACAACCCTTTGTTGCTGCTCTTCGAAGCCACCTGCGGTTCAGCGGATACTGTATTGAAAGTCGCACCAAACGAAAAAAGAACGGTGAGGGATAACGCGAGAGCGGTCATCGATTTTCTGAACATTGACATAAAAAATGCTCCTCTATTTTCAGATTAACAGGAAATTAACGGTCTTAATATAACAATTAACGCCATGAATAGCGCAATTTTTCGCGAATCTTTTTCAAAATGTTTTTCTTTGAGCTGCGCATTTTGGTAAAGGATCACCTGTTTCATATCAAGAAGCGGGTGTCGTATATTTTTCCTGACCGATAACCCGTTCAGTCAGAAAAATCCATTCAGGCCGAAACACGAAACAACGCCTCGACATGACATCCGAAAAGAACCTGCGTCAGCGACTGCACCATCTTATTTTCGATTACGACACCATCCCAGCCAAGGCCTTCGATCTGGTGCTGATTGCGGCAATCCTGCTCAGCGTGACCATCGTCATGCTCGACACGGTGAGCGGAATTCATACCCCGTATGGTGATTTACTCTACGGCATCGAATGGTTTTTTACAGCACTGTTTACCGTTGAATACCTCATCAGGATTTACGCTTCGGATTCGAGACCCCGCTACATTTTCAGCTTTTATGGCATCATCGATTTGCTCTCGATTCTGCCGACCTACTTCAGCATTTTCTTCCCCGGTACGCAATACCTTCTGGTCATACGCTTTTTTCGGGTACTCAGAATCTTCCGACTGCTCAAGCTGGTAAAGTTCGTCAAGGAAGCCGAGTTCGTGAAAGCCTCGCTGATCGCCTCAAGCCGCAAGATCGTCTTTTTCCTGTTTTTCGTGCTGGTGACGGTCAGCATCATCGGCTCGCTGATGTACCTCATCGAGGGTGAAGAGAGCGGATTCACAAGCATCCCCAAGGGGGTGTACTGGGCGATTGTGACCATCACAACCGTCGGGTATGGCGACATCTATCCGCACACCGTGCTCGGGCGCACGCTCGCCTCCCTGCTCATGATCGTCGGTTACAGCATCATTGCCGTCCCGACCGGCATCGTCAGTGCTGAAATGGCCGCGATGAACGAAAAGATCGAATCGGAACTCACAGCCTCCTGCGATTCCTGCTGCTCCACCACCGAGCACGACAAGGATGCCAGTTTCTGCAAAATTTGCGGTAAACCTATAACCTGACCAGCCAGTCCCCCCCTCATACACATGCTGAACAAAGCCTTTTTTCCGGGAAAATACATTCAGGGCGCGGGCGCTCTCGACGAGTTGCCGGAGCTGATCCGCTCATTCGGCAAGCGCGGCCTGCTGCTCGGCTCGCCGACGGTGCTGGGAGAGCTTCTGCCGAAAAGCGGCCTGAACGTTCACGACAACCTGTTGAGCACCGAACAATTTGGGGGTGAGTGCTGCGAAACCGAACTAACACGGCTTGCAGGAGTGATCACTGAACGGCAGTGTGATGTGCTGATTGGCATGGGTGGCGGCAAAACGATCGATGCGGCTAAAATCGCCGCCGACCGTGCGGGGCTGCCGGTCATCATCGTGCCAACCATCGCCTCGACCGACGCTCCGTGTAGCGGATGCGCGGTGATTTATTCCGATGACGGGATTTTTGAGTCGGGATGCTTGCAGAAATCGAACCCGGCGGCGGTGCTGGTGGACATGAACATCATCTCGAAAGCACCCGTCCGGTTCCTCGTGGCGGGCATGGGCGATGCGCTCGCCACCTGGTTCGAGGCCCGTTCGTGCAGCGCAACCAAATCTCCGAACTCGTGCGGCGGACTGAGCACGCTGACCGGCCTCAGCATCGCTCGGCTCTGTTACGACACGTTGCTCAAGTACGGAAAAGATGCCAGAATCGCCGCCGAGCAGCAGCTCATCACGCCCGCGCTCGAACACGTCGTCGAGGCGAACATCCTGCTCAGTGGGGTGGGATTTGAGAGCGGAGGGCTGGCCAGCGCACACTCGATTCACAACGGGCTAACGGAGCTGCCAGAGACGCACCGCTATTATCATGGCGAAAAAGTGGCGTTCGGCACGCTTGCCGGGCTATACCTCACCGCCGCCGAGCCTGACGAAATCGCTGCCGTGTATGGCTTTTGCGAACAGGTCGGCCTGCCAACCACGCTTGCCGAAATCGGCCTCGAAAGCGCTAGTGCCGACGAACTGATGCGCGCGGCAGAGAAGGCCTGTGCTCCGACCCAGCCAATCCATAACGAAGCCGGAACCATCACGCCACACAAGGTGCTGGACGCCATGCTTGCCGCCGACGCCTGCGGACGGCAGCGAAAGCGACAAACCTAACAACTCTAAATTAAGAGTGTATCGATTCATGTTTTCTCTGAACCAGAAAAGGAGATAGATATGCCTGCTGTAACATCATACACGGTTCTGTTCTATGGAGGACAGGACGGTTACCAGACCAACCGTGCTCAGATCCAATTGAACGACGCCAGCGGAAAAACAGTGGCCTGGGTCAGATTCAACGATCCTGGAATGAAGTTTGAAAACGACTACCTGGCAGGAGGCGTCATAAGAATGCACATGCCATCATCCATGTTCCAGAGTGTTCTCGATGTTCTCAGAAATGAAAATCCGATCAACGTCTATTTTGCCCAGAACCGCGGATTCCTTGGTACAGGTCCCGAGCCGGTCGGCGAAGGGGAATAGATTTGAGGTCCGTAAAATACAAGAAGCCGTGACAGCTCTTCACTGATAAGGCTTCTTGTATGGAAAAAATAATGCGCGCAATACTTTTATAAGTCATTTTAGTATTATCTTTTAACCTTATAGGTAAATGTGTTTTTTATAGTGAATGGATAAATTCAAACAAAGATATAGCTCTCTGATCAGGTGGTTTTTAAAGCTTTTTTACTTTATATGCGTAATAAAGGCGGACATAAAAATATTCTATGATTTATTTTTTTTATCTCAGATATAAAATTAGATTGTGAGCACGGATCAAACGTTGGTCCGTACGCTTTCAAGTAATTTGTGCTTTTTTTTATTTGTCGGCCCATTTCATTGATTAAAAAGCACGATTACGGTATCACACTTATGAATATTTACATTGGCAATCTTGACTACGAGATAACTGACGCTGATCTTCACGACGCTTTTGGTGAATTTGGAAGTGTCAGCAAGGCAAGTGTTATTATGGATAAATTTTCTGGACGCTCCAAAGGTTTTGGTTTTGTTGAAATGTCAAATGAAGAAGAAGCGAATGAGGCTATTTCGTCTTTGAATGAGAGCAAGCTGGGCTCCAGAAACATCAAGGTCAACGAGGCAAAACCTCGCGAAGAACGTTCTTCGTCAAGGTACTGAACCCATTGCGGTTTCAACGGATTACCGTTGAGTTATCCTTATGACTGATCTATCGACGGTGATGATACAATCATTTGTTCATCACCGTCGATTTTTATTTCCCCCTGATCAAAATATTTCCTTTTGCATAGTTGTATGAACAATCACAAGCGTTCAAGGGAAGATTTTTTTTATTCTCGCTTAGTGATGCATGGATATGCTCCCTTCTGGTTTTCAACCAATAACTTTGCATCATCAATTTAAGTCCCTATCCCCTTCTTCTTTCAATGATTGCGACACTTTCTGCTTGTCGGGCGATGAGAGCTTCGGTAAAGGTCTTTGCAGTTCCGCGACTTTGGCTTTGTGCTCACTCACTTCATGTTCAAGCGCATTAATGCGTTTCCGCTGACTTGAAGTCTTAATGGTCTTTTTGAGCGCCGAAGGAGTAAGCACGAGCAATCCAATCAGTACGCCGATAGCGAGGGTGGCCAACAAAACCAGCGAGAGTGATCCGGAAATCTCCCAGCTTAAAAAAGAGATGGTGATAAGCATCGAGTTTTGCAACGCAAAAAGCACTGCAAGAACCGCAATGCCAAGTGCGACGATCAAATAAAATGTTGCCATTTTCTACAGGAATTGGTGTTTAGATTACCTCAGCAGGCTTAAAACCTGTTACCGCTTACTCATCTCTGCACGAACCAACGAGGCAGATGCTCACGTGAAGCTTACCCTGAAAGCTAAAAAAGTCAAGAGATTTCATTCATCACCATCGATAATAATTATAACTAAACCAACCTCTTCCTCAACTCGCTTCTTCGCTCCGTCCGTCGCTTCACCGCAGCCGAAAAAACAGCCGCATCGCTCCAGATCGTAACCGATTGCTTCGCTCGCGTAATCCCCGTATAAATCAACTCCCTTGTCAGCAAAACCGTATCCTCTGGCGGCAAAACCATCAAAATCCTGTCAAACTCCGAGCCTTGGCTTTTGTGGACGGTCATGGCGAAAGCGGTTTCGTGCTTGGGCAGAAACTCAGGGGGAATGGCTCGGATGGTGCCGTCAGGGGCAGCGAAGAAGGCTCGGAGGTTGCCGGTTTCCGGGTCGGGCAGGATGATGCCGGTGTCGCCGTTGAAAAGTTTGTGGGTGTAGTCGTTTTCGGTGACGAGCACGGGGCGACCCCGGTAGAACGGCGTGTCGCGGCGGATGAGTCCGGCTTCGTGGAGCAGCGTTTCGGCGGCGTGGTTCATGCCGGCGGCTCCCCACGGGCCTTCGCGCAGGGCGGTGAGGATGCGGAAGCGGTCGAAGAGGCGCAGCGCTTCGGCGGGAGTTTCAGCTTCGAGATACGCGCGGAAACCTTCGAGCACCGGGGCGGCGAGGCGCTTTTTGATCGTTTCGCGCGTCGGCGTCGCTTCGAGAGCAATGCCGCTGCTGGAGTTGGCGAGCAGGCGGAGCGCTTCGCGGTCGTCGCCAGCGTTGACGGCGCGGCTGAGGGCGGCGATGCCGGAGCCGTCGCCGAAGCGGTAGTTGCGGTCGAGCACGGTGACGCATCCGGCGATGGACGAGCCGGACGATTCGGCGGCGCGGCAGATGTCGCCGAGCACCGCTCCAGCTTCGACCGAGGCGAGCTGGTCGCGGTCACCGATGAGAATGAGCCGGGCGTGCGCCGGAAATGCCGTGACGAGCGCGGTCATGAGCGGCAGATCAACCATCGAGGCTTCATCGACGATCACCGCGTCGCACGGCAGCGGGTTGCGCTCGTTGTGGCGGAAGCCGGTCGAGCCGGGCAAGGTACCGAGCAGTCGGTGAATCGTGGTGACTTGGCTCGGTACGGCGCGTTTCACCTCGTCGGCACATGGCAGCGCGTCACGAAGCGAGGCGATTGACGAGGCGAGGCGCGCAGCGGCTTTGCCGGTTGGCGCGGCCATTGCAATGCGCAGGCGCTCACTTCCGGGCTGTTCGAGCAACAGGCCGAGGATGCGCACGACGGTGGTGGTCTTGCCGGTGCCAGGGCCACCGGAGATGACCGAAAATCGCCTCCGGAGCGCCGTCAACGCGGCCTGTCGCTGGCGATCCCCGCCCGCCGACTCGTCTGATCCAAAATAGCGGTCGAGATGCGCGACAAGCGCGGCTTCGTCGATCTCGGCGTTCTCCAAAGCGGCGCGAACGCCGATGGCGTCGGCAAGCAGCGCCTCGTAGCGGAAGTAGCGATAAAGGTAAAGTCTTCCCGCATCGTCAAGAATCAGCGGGCGATTCTCCCCCGACCTGCCGAGCGTCGGCAGCGAGCGCAGCGCGGCGATGAGGCTGGCGGCTTCGGGCAGGCGCAACGGCTCGTCCTGTCCGGGAATCCGCGCGAGTTGACCGGCAACCTCTTCGAGGTCGAGGCAGACATGCCCCTGCCCCACCGCCTGACTAAGCAGCGAAACGAGCGTGCGCAGCAGTTCCGCATTCTCCGTCACGCCACGGCAGAGAAAGGCCGCCGCCTGCCGGTCGATGGGTCGTTCGATGAAGTCGATCATGAGCACTTTAAACTGCTATTGACTTTTACTTTGGGGTCCCTGGGAGCGCCGATCTCCAGATCGGCATTGGAGCCGAAGGCTCCACATCATTGATGATTTATGGTGTTTTCGTAATGCTAACTGGCAACCTAATAATAAAATGGCTTAACAGCCATGAAGATACCAAGCTGGAGCATGGCGCTCCCAGCATTTAAGACAGACATTTCTCGCGACACCTTTAAGCCATCTCACCCGTTCCCCTCCCCTGTTCCGGTTTCGATCAACAACTCGTTCAGCTCGCGAATCGACTCCACAGACGGCAGGTCGCGATAAAATCCGAACTCTTCGCGGCGCTCGGCGCTAACGCCTCGCAGAAAGACGTAGATCGCTCCGCCGAAGTGCGTTTCGTAGCGGTAGCCCGGCACGCGCAGCGCGAGGAAGCGGTCGAGCGCGACCGTGTAGAGCAGGTATTGCAAGTGGTAGAGGTTGTCCTGCATCGCCCGGTCGAGCCGCTCGCAGCGGTACTCTTCGACCGAATTGCCGAGGTGGTTCGACTTCCAGTCGAGCAGATAGTACCGCCCCTGCGCCTCAAACACCATGTCCATAAAGCCCATGAGCATCCCCTTGACCGGTGCGAAGTCGAGCACCTGCAATGCGGAGGAGGGATCGGCTCCCGGCGGGATGACGCCGTGCTTGGCCAGCACTTCGGCGAGACGCGGCGCGGTGATGTGCTTGAGCGGAAAGAAGAACTCAAGCTCGGTGAACCACGATTGCTTCTTGAGATTGCCGAGGGTGAACGGACCGATCGGCGAAGAAAGCGGCGTCGAGAGCACCTGGCGCACCATGTCGGCAAGCGCCGGTTGCCACTCCTCGTCGAAGCCGTACCGGTCGAGCGCCGTCGCGCAGGCCTTGTCGATGTCGGCATCGGAGGCCGAGGCGAAGTCGAGCGTCTCGAAGATCGAGTGCATCAGAATGCCCGCTCCAGCTCCTTTCGGGAAGGCGAAGATGGGGCGATCCGTCTCTGGCAGCACGAGCGGCGCGGCGGGTTCCGCCAGAGCGCTTTCGTCGCGGTCGGGCAGCTCGAAGGCCATGTGCTTGTGGCGGCTGAGCGTGGTGAAACTCGCAATCCGCCAGTCGGTTTCGAGGATTTTTTTGAACTCTCGGAGCACGAGTTCAGGCCGCTCCGTCGTTCCGGCAGGCGGAACGCTCACACGGAAATCGTCGCCCAGCGTCAGCCGTTTGACCTGCATTGCGCCATCCGATTCGTCGGCCATTCCCTCCAATCGACCCGCCATCTCATCCACCCCGATTGCCGAAAGCTCACCCGTCGCGTCTGCGACTGGATCGGAGCTTTTTCTGGCATCGTCCGAGGCGTAGAGTAAATAAGAGGCAGGCGTGAGTTGCGGTGGCTTGCCGCTTTTGCGGCCATCGACGATCCGCGCGGTGAAGAAGATGCATCGCTGTTCGGCCCTCGTCAGGGCGACGTAGAAGAGGCGCAGGTTCTCGGCAAGCGTCTCCCGCGCGGCAAGCATCCGGTGACGGTTGAGCGACGCAGAGCCGAAATCGCGCACCATCCGGCCAGCGTCGTCGTGGCAGAGAACCACGTCCTCCTTATCGCCTCCTCTGACGAACTGGAAGGGGCAGAAAACGACCGGGTACTGCAACCCTTTGCTGACGTGCGCGGTGATGATCTTGACCGCCGGTTCGTCGCTTTCGAGGCGAATCTGGTACTCCTCGCCAGACTCGCGCGTCGCCACGCGCTCGCTGAACCACGCCACGAGGCTCTCCATGCCGAGGCCGCGCGCGTGCGCCTCGCGGTGCAGCAACTCGAAGCAGTGCAGCACGTTGGTCAGCGAGCGTTCGCCGGACGTGCCCGCCGTGGCCAGCAGCCGCTCGCGAACCCCTTCGCGGCGCATCAACTCGCGGGCCATCACCATGAAGCCGCGCTCGCGCCAGAGCCGGTGGTAGTCGCGGAACTCCTGCAACCGCGCGGCCAGAGCGTTTTCGTCGTCGTTAAGGCGGGCGATGTCACTGCCGTTCAGCCCGAAAAGCGGCGTGACGAGCGCGGCGCGTACAAGCATTTCGCGCCCCGGATCGGCGAGCGCCGTCACGAGAATCCGCACCTCCTCGGCTTCGATAGAGGCGAACACGCTCTCTTCGCTGCGCATGACCGACACGATGCCCGCCTTACGCAGCGTTGCCTGCATCAGCCGGGCCTGCCGGTGTGTGCGCACGATTACCGCGATGCCGCTCGCCTCCGTGCCGCCGCTGATCGTTTCGGCCACCATCGACACGCACGCCTCCGCTGCAAACTGCGTGGCGTCCCCGCTTTTGAGACTGCCGTCCCCCTCGCCGCCATCGAGCAGGCAGAGTTCGAGCGGCGGCTTACCGGTCAGCTCCGATTCAGGGATGACGCGGCCCGCCACGAGTGGCGGCGACGGAATGCCGTCGAAAACGAAGGGTTGGCGGGCGTGGTCGAACAGGCGATTGAAGCCGTCGAGCAGCTTTGGCGTCGAGCGCCAGTTGGTGTTGAGCGTGAAGCGCTGCTCCTCGCCAACGTCGCTGGCAGCCTGGAAATAGGCGAAAATGTCGGCTCCCCGGAAGCTGTAGATCGCCTGTTTGGGATCGCCGATGAGGAAGAGCGGCACGTCCGAACCGGCGTAGATGCGCCGGAAGATGTCGTACTGCACCGGGTCGGTGTCCTGAAACTCGTCGATCAGTGCCGCCTGGTAGCGGGTTCGCAGCGCTTCGGCGAGGGCGGAAGCCTCCGGGCCGTCGGCGAGAGCGTGATAAAGATCGGTGAGCAGATCGTCGAAAAAGCGGATGTTCCCCTCTTTCTTGCGCTCCGGCAAACGCTTGCGGTAGAAGACCACAAGCTCCGACTTCATCGCCAGCAACCGCTCATCCGCCGCCGACTGCAACTGCTCGCAAGCATTGAAGAACGGATGCGCGGGCGACGTGCCGGACTTTTTTGTACCTGCAGTGATGCCGGAGGTGGTCAGCTTTTCAAAGCCGTCGAAGAGTCCGAAAGGATTTCGGTTCTCGATAAACTCATCGAGCGCTGGAAGCAATGGCTCGACTTTATCATCGCGATAATATTTCTCGGAGCGACTGAGGCTTTTGTCGCTGCGCAGAATCGTCGAAATTGCTTCGCGCTCCTCCTGCCAGATGCGGCACAGCTCCTCGTAGGCCGCCTGAGCCTCCTCCTCGATCCATGCGATCTCCGTTTCGCCGTAAACTGGCAGTACCACGTCGCGCTCCGAGAGCTGCAACGATTGCAGGAACGCCATGAGGCTGTCGGGCGTCCACTTTTTCAGCAGCGCGTAGGCGAGCAACCGGTTGGCATTTCCGAAAAATCGCTCCCGCCAGAAGTCGTCGATCACCTGCCCGGCAAGCGCGGACTGGTCGTCCATCAGCTCGGTGTCGTAAAGCGCCCCGCTCTCGAAGGCGTGATCCTGCAACGCTCGCAGGCAGAAACCGTGGATCGTGAAGATCGAGGCCATGTCGAACTCCGCGAGCGCCGCTTCGAGCAGTACTGCAGCGTGGTCGGTCGAGCCGGTTACGTCAGCGCGGTCGCGTAGTTTGACGAGGAAATCGTCCTCCGTCGGCTCGCCGCGCATCACGTCGAGCGCCTCGCGGATTCGGCGGCGGATGCGTGCGCGAAGTTCCTGCGTGGCAGCCTCGGTGAAGGTGACAACGAGAATCTGTTCGGGCCGCAGCTCCTTTTCGACGAGCAGCCGCAGGTAGAGCGAGGCAATCGCGTAGGTTTTGCCTGTGCCCGCGCTCGCCTCGATGAGGTTCATGCCGGAGAGCGGTACGGCGGCGTGATCGAGGATGCGGATGGTCATGGGCAGCGCGTTGCGTTTTGGTCGAAGTGTCGAGGCACACCAGGGCGCGATGCCTCAGGAAAAGATGTCAAGCTGGAGCTTGGCGCTTCCAGGGGAAGAAAAGATAATGTCATCATGCCTTCCCTCCGTGCTCGATCATTGGCTGGAGCAGCTCGTCCGCGATCTGTGCGAATCGCTCGTCAAAAGGCGGCTCATAGCCAAAGCAGCGGCGGATGGCGGGGTCGCTCCCCTCACCTTCGATTCCGCCGAAGCCGTCGAGCCACTGGCCGAGTGCGGCTTTGCGCCGGTCGGCTGCGGGCTTGTCGGCTTTCTCCGCCCAGGCGAGCGAGGTGCGCGGGAAAAAGGGAATCGGCTCGGCAAGCCCTTCGCGGTAGAGGTCGAGCAGCGCTTCGAGGCGTTCGGTCGCTCCGGCGACGGGGCGATAGCGGATCGAGCGGTCGAGCGTGACGATGCGCGTTTCGTGCGATTCACCGTGCCCGGCAGCGAGTCGCGCGAGGTGCAGAAGCCACGAGCGGAGGCGATCCTGCGCGCGCATTCTCGCGCAGCGGTAGAGGAGCTGGCCAGTCGGCAAGAGGTGGTCGAGTTTTCCGGTGAGGCGGAATCCACCGATGTCGAGATCGAAGTCGAGCTGGCTGAACGCGCCGCCGCCCTTCAAATCCATCACCTTCGCGGCGAACTCCTCTACCTCGGTGAGAATCTTTCGGAACAGCAGCTCGCCGTGCGTGGCCGGTGGAAGCAATCCGCGCGAGCGGAAGAGCGGCAGCATCGCCTGCCCGTCACCGCGTTCGAGCACCGCTTCGAGCAGCTCTTGGCGCATTGCGTAGCGTTCGAGTCCCGTCGCCTCGAACGGTTCGCGCTCGCCGAGCGGTTCCGCTGCCGCCGACGGTTTCAGCCCGAGACGCCGTTCGAGGAAGTACGCTGCCGGGTTGGCGAAAAAGCGGGCGAGATCGTCAAGCGTCACCGTCCGCTCTTCATCGGTTAGACCGTCGAGCGGCTCTTCGATGAATGGTCTGGCGTCAAGCAAATTGCGTCCCGCAAGCGCGCGGAAGTTGTCCGCCGAGTAGCTGAAAAGTGACGATCCTTTCGTGAAGTAGACCGGGCTGAAGCCCTGAAGGCGGTGTTGTACGACAAGGCGTGACGCGGCATCGTCGCCGTCCGGGAACTCGAAGCCGCGCTCGACGGCGTCGAGCAACTCGCTCACCAGTACAGACGGCGGTAGTGGACTGTTGTCGCGTACGCTCTGGCCAACGTAGCTAAGGTAAAGCACGTCGCGGGCAGAGAGGATCGATTCGAGAAAGAGGTAGCGGTCGTCGCCGCGCACGGAGCGGTCGCCCTGGCGCGGCTCGCGGGCGAGCAGGTCGAAGCCCGGCGGTCGCTGCTGGCGCGGGAATGCGCCGTCGTTCATACCGATCATCGCCACGACGCGGAACGGAATGCTGCGCATCGGCAACATCGCGCAGAAGGTGATGCCGCCGGTCATGAAGCCGAGGCCCATCTCGAACTGTTCGAGCCGCCCTCGCAGCCAGGCGATCATCACCTGCGCCGAAATTTCGCCTGCAAAACCGGAGTGTTCGGCCAGCGCGGTGAGCTTGTCGATCTCCGCTTTGACGTGCGCCAGTTCGCGCTCCGAATCGGCGTCGGCTTCGATGAAAGTTTCGAGCATCCAGAGAAAGTGCTCCCGCCACTCGCCGAGGGGGCGCGGGCGGCTGAAGCGCTTCGAGAGCTGATCGACGGCATCGATGAAGTCCGCCAGCTTGCCGAGCGTTTCGGCGTCGCCTGCGACTTCGAACGGCAGCACGCCATCGAAAAGCCGCCCCTCGTCAGGCATCGCGTAGCCGAGCAGCATCCGCTCTAGCCCCGCTCGCCACGAGTTCTCGCGGAACGGTGGCAGGCCGAGCTTGCTGCGCGAACGCTCGTCCGTCCCCCAGCGGATACGCGTTTCTTCGATCCAGCGCCGCACCGTGTCGAGTTCCTCCTCGCCGAGCCGGAACCGGCGGCTGACCGGCGGCGACGAGACGAGGTCGAAGAGCGCGGGCGCGGTGTGGCGGCTGCCGTAGAGTTCGAGCAATTTGAGCATCGCCGGGGCGACGCCGCCTTCGTCGAGCATCCGGCGGTCGGCGATGGAGTGTGGCAGGCGCGGCTCCCCCGCTGCGCTCGCGCCGAACACCGTGGCAATGTACGGAGCGTAGGTCTCGATGTCGGGGGTCATCACCACGATGTCGCGCGGTTCGAGACCGGGCACGCGGTCGAGCAGGTCGAGCAGATTGTCGTGGAGAACCTCGACCTCGCGCAGCGGATTGTGGCACGAGTGCACCTGCACCGAGCGGTCATCCCCGGCAGGCGCTGGATGCCGCTCCTCCGTGCCGTCGCCGCGCAGATTGAGCATGTCCGACTGCAAAGCGCGAAGCAGCGTCGCAGCGCCGGGGTCATCATATAAGTCATACTCGTCCTCGACGTTGCCGACGTCGAGCAGCAGTTCGGCGAACTCGCGACCGCTCTTGCCAAGCGAGGCGAGCAGCGGATTACCCTCCATGCTCAACGCCCTTTCGCTCTCGCTCATGCGGAAGAACCGCCGCCGCGAAACGATGTCCGTCCAGAACTCTCGGGTCGGACTCAACAGGAACAGGTTGACCGGAATCCGCGCGGCAAGCGCCTGAAGCATCTCGACGTGAAACGGCGGCAGGTACGAAACGCCGAAGAGCGAAATGCGTTTCGGAAAGTCGTCGGGCAGCGTGGCGTTTTTCAGCTTCCGGCTGAACTCCGCCTTGAGCTGGCCGCGATGTTTTCCGGCGCTTTCCGCGACCAGCGCCCGCCACAGCTCCGGCTGCCAGTCGCGAGCCGCGTCATCGCCACCCGCCTCCCACGCGGCGAGCAGGTCAGGGCGGAACAGCGTGTACTGGTCGAAGGTGTCGCCGATCCGACCGCAAAGCTGGAAGAGCTTCAGGCCGTCGCGGTCGCCATCGAGGTAAGCTTGCAGCGGCGCAAACGAGTCGCGTTCGAGCAGACCGGGCAGAATGCGCATGAGGCTCCAGCAGATCGACTCCTTCGAGAATCGCTCGGTGTCAGCCTGCTTGGATAGCTCCAGCCACTCGAAAAGCCGCTGCACCAGCGCGTTTGGAAACGGATACTCCGCCCCAGCCCAGACGCCAAACTGCGCGGCGAGCCGCATCGACAGCCACCGCTGCATTCCACGGCTCTGCACGACGATCCACTCCTTCTCGAACGGCGACGCGAGCGGAGTGGCCGCAGCCATGTTGCCGAACGCCGAAACGAGCGTTTCAAGCCGGTTACCCGTGTAAATCTCAAGCACGGCGGGTGGCTCCAGAGGTTATGATAAGGTGTGTCGAACGGGGCATCTGGGTTTCGCTTGGTTTTCAGCACTGCTTAAACTATAAGTACTGAATTGCCCGTGTATTATCAAGAACAGACAACATGGACGAAGCATCTAACAGAGTGATTTGTTGCAAAATCGGCCATCATTATTCATCATCAATTCTCAATTATCAATGGGCCGAATTCATTACATTGAAGGCATAATTTTATTTCCCACAATTTTATACGAAATCATCTCATGGACGCGAAAACCACCGTTCTCGAAGTGCTGAAAAAAGAGGGCGAACCGATGAGCGCCGGTCAGATCGCCGAAAAAAGTGGCCTCGACCGCAAAGAGGTTGACAAAGCGATGAAGCAGCTCAAAGCCGAAGAGGCCATCGTCTCCCCCAAGCGCTGCTACTGGTCGCCCAAAGACTGACGACAACCTGGCGGATATCTCTCCTCTGTTGCGGCAGAGTTCAAAATACCAACAACCACCATCATCGAACATCATGATCCAATCCGATTCCTCCCTGCTCCCTCTATCACAGGAAGAGCTGAACGAGCTTGAAGGCTTCCTCGTCTCTGATAAAACGTCGGAGGAGTGCATGTCGTCGCTCGAAATGATAGACGGCTACATGACTGCGCTCGTGGTCGGGCCAGAAATGGTGCCGCAGGAGCGCTGGATTCAGTACATGATCGATCCCGACAACAAGCAGGAGATGCTGTTCGAATCGCCCGAAGCGGAGGCGGAAATCAGCGGCTTGCTGCTCCGACACGCCAGCGCCATCGCGGCTCAGTTCGAAAGCAATCCCGAGGAGTTTCTGCCGCTTTACGAAATGTTCGGTTACGGTGAATCGGAGGAGCGTGAAATTGCCATCGAGGAGTGGGCGCTCGGATTCATTCTCGGCATGGAGTTGTCGCACAAGGCGTGGCAGCCGCTCTTCAATCAGGAAAATGCCGCCATGCTTGCTGGACCCCTTTTTATTTTGGGTCGGGTCAGCGATGATTATGAAACCATGTCGCAGGAGGAGCGGGATGAAATTACCGCTATGCTTGATGAATCGATCATCGGCATTCACGCTTTCTGGCAAGAGGAAAAAGAGGATGAAGAATAAGGGATTCGCACGGAATCAGCACAAAAAAAACCGGACCATAACCAGTCCGGTTTTTTTGTTCGTAATCGTGATGTTCTTATCGACGATGCATTGGCCAATCGTCACGTCTATCGAAACGACGATCATCTCTTCTGTCACGCCGGTCATCTCGGCGATCATCCCGCCTTTCAAAGCGACGGTAACGATGCTCGTAACGATCACGCCAGCGATTGTTCTCCACAGCCCTGAATTTACGAATCTGGTCGATACGGTAGCGCCTGATTCTGTAAGGAAGTTTCCGGTGATGAATCTTTTTCCACGGCCCGTTGTAGCGATGCGAACGGTACCAGTGGCCATGATTATAAAGGTAATAGAAGTTGCCTGAGAGGATGATGTCGTAAGGGCTGCTTCCGATAGCGATCGAGAAGCCCGGAGTGGCCAGACGCACAAATCTTGGTGGGCGGTCGATCACAAATGCCGAGCGGTGGTGACCGCCTGTGCCGATTCTGACGCTGACATCAGCTAATGCATCAGTGGAAGGACTTGCGATTAGTATGCCAGCGACACCCGCCAGCATCAACAGTTTGCTTTTCATAAGAGTCTCCTGTTTATTTCATCTGTATCAAAACAGGCGACCGGTTGTTTATGAAGCCGTTTCCGACAATTCGAAGTCACCCGCTTCCATATTTTCTGACGACAGTTAACGTCTGATTCCAGCGCTCCAGAAGCTGTAGCGCCTTGCAACTCTCGAATATCATTTCCATGAATACAGCCAAAAGCGAAGAGCTCCAGCAACTCGAAGCCCTTTTTCAGCCAGTCGTCGAAGAGATCGTGGAGCGCTGGGCTGAGGGCAAACCGCCGAACCCATCACCGGCCGCAACTGCCGATAAGCCGAGCGGATACTTTCGATTGACGAACTACCTGCTCGATTATCTGTTCAGCTACCGCAAATTTCCGAAAGGAGTGCACCGAATGCCCGAAGGCCGCGACCGGTTCGGGACCTTAGAGCCGGGCTTTGTTGTCAATTTTGATACGATTATCGGTGATTCGGTTCTGCCGAAAGCGTGAATGCTCAGAGTGTTTCTGATTCGATAGCGCTGTTGAGAAATGAAACTATCGGCATGACAGCACGACAGCATATACCAAGTTTCTCGACAAAATCGCCGCTCAACACTTCGGTGTCGCTGAAAAAGCGTTGCGTGAAGTAGCCTTTGTAGCGGAGCCATTCGATGGCGGGGTTGGACTCGTCGTATCCCTTCGGTGCTCGTTTGAGGGCACCAGATGGCTGGACGCCCTTCGGAAAAGCGGCGAGCAGCTCGGGGGCGGTCACGATGGACTGCCATTCGTCGAGCCGGGCTTCGATGGCCTCGCGGGTTTTGGCGAGCACTGACGGTTCGGGCATATACAGTCCCCCGCCGACGAACGAGTTGCCGGATTCGAGATGCAGGTAATATCCCGCGAGCGGCCCTTTCCGTCCACCTTTGCTTACATAGGCAAAAAAGCCGGTTTTGTAGGGCGTTTTGTCCTTTGAGAAACGCACGTCACGGTAGATGCGCATGATGCACGATTTCGGATCAGGCTGCACCTCGGAAATACCGGAATCAAAGCTGGCAAGCGTCTGGATGAATTGCGCGACTGTATCGAAAAAATCGGCTGAAGCCTGCTGATATCGAGGCCGGTTCGCTTCGAACCAGTCTCGGTTGTTGTTGGCTTTGAGTTCCGCGAGAAAGTCGAGTGTAGATTGCGTGACCATGTCATTTCTCCCTCAGAACATGGAGTGCGCTCCGAGCTCCTGCCCCGCAAGCCCCTCTTTGAGCGCGCGCTTGTAGAAATCACGCAACGTGTCGGTACCGTACGAGGGCGTGGCATCGGCGTCGTACTGCTTGTTGACCGGATCCCAAACCAGCATTGACTCAGAACAGTAGTACTTGCCGATTCGGGCAAACTCCGCTTTTTCTGCGAATGACGGAAGCACCTTCGAGAGCAGGGTCAGCACTGGAATGATAACGTCAAAAATCTGGATCGGCACCTTTTTGAGCTTCGGCTCGCGGCCCAATAACTCGAACAACATCAGCGCCTGATCGAGATTTGTCAGCGCCTCTCCCGGCCCACCGATAGGCATGATCTTGTTTTGCTTCTCCGGGTCTTCAAGGCAATCGGCCATGAAGCGGGCAAGGTCGGCTTCGCTGATCGGCTTGCACGCCGTGAGCCTCCCGTCGCCAAACATGACGTACGGTTTGCCGTTCTTGACCTTCTCGATTTGACCAGCGATCGATTTGAAAAACGCCGTCGGACGAACAATCGAGTACGTCACCCCAGACTCCCGTAACTCCTTCTCGAACTTCAGCTTTGCCCTCTGAAACTCCAGCATCGGCTTCTGCACACAGATGGCCGACAGCAACACGAACTGGCTGATTCCCGCCGACATACCAGCGTCAAGAGCATTGCGGGTGGCCTGATAATCGATGTTCCATGAATCCTTGATCCCCCCGTTACGCGAGGTCAGGCACGAAACCACCACATCGAAATGTTCTCCCCTGATGCCGTCGCGCATCAGGGAATCCATATCGGATACGTCACCAAACCGCACCTCCGAACCCTTCAACTCCCGGCGGGTCTGTTCAGCTGTAGTCGAAGCGTTTACACCGGAGCGCGGTCGAGCGAAACTGACTACTTCGTAGCCTCTTGTGACCAGTTCACGAACGACAAACTTGCCGATATATCCGGTTGCACCAACGACGAAGACACGCTTCTTGTGCTGCTTTTCACTCTTTTCAGCCGGAACAGATGAGGTCATTAATAGTCGATAATTTTGAACATTGCCGAAATCCGATATACAGAACGATTATAAGGCTAAAATGATGATTTTGAAACTCCTGGATGAGATTCACCGACTTCCAGAATAAGCATTGAAATCTCACACTCAGTATAAGATCAGCGCGTTAATAATGCTCTTTGATATGTTCAATCTATTTTTTTGACTGTCTCCTGTCGCGTCTGAAACGCTCGTTCGATCTTGATCAATTTGGTAGTTTGTCAGGAGAGTTGCTGAAACCATTCAGCTCGCACCGCACAGGATCGAGGACAGCGCTGCTGAAAAAATGAGGAAGAGCATAAACCTGGACGATCAAAAGGGCTTTGCTCCTTCCATTCATGAAGCAACTTTTCATTATAATTATTCAGGCAGAATTCAGCCATACGTTTATTCTTCATGAGCTGTCAGCTTCATTTGTATGAATTATTTTGAATTGTCATTGATCGTCGGAGCGGGATCGCTTCTGGCGGGTTTGCTCGGATCACTGACCGGGCTCGGCGGAGGCGTCGTTATCGTGCCACTTCTCACCCTCGGGCTTGGTATCGACCTGCGTTACGCCGTAGGGGCGCGTCGCTTATCGCAGTGATTGCTACATCTTCAGGAGCGGCAGCGGCGTACGTCAAAGAGGGCTATTCGAACATCCGCATCGGCATGTTCCTCGAAGTGGCAACAACCATCGGTGCACTTTTTGGTGCTTTTCTTGCCGGCATTCTTTCGACCAACATTATTGCCATCGTTTTCGGCGTCGTGCTGCTTTACTCAGCCTGGCTTTCGAGTCGACCCAAAGAGGATCACTCAGATCAAAAAGAGTCCGATGCGCTGGCTATCCGCCTCAAGCTCAACAGCACCTATCCAACCGAAAACGGCATCAAACACTACAACGCGCACAACGTCGGCGCTGGCTTTAGCATCATGGGACTGGCAGGGGTGCTGTCTGGATTGCTCGGCATCGGTTCGGGAGCCGTGAAAGTGCTGGCAATGGATCACGCCATGTGTCTTCCCTTCAAGGTCTCCACTACGACCAGCAATTTTATGATCGGGGTCACCGCTGCGGCCAGCGCCGGCGTTTATCTGAGCCGTGGCTACATCGATCCAGGTCTCTCCATGCCGGTCATGCTTGGTATTCTGGCTGGCTCGTTTATCGGTGCACGACTGCTGATGGTTGCAAAAACCAAGTGGCTGCGTCTGGTGTTCGGGGCGGTGATTTTTGTGCTCGGCATCGAAATGATTTATAACGGCATTGCCGGAAGGATCTGAAAATGAGCCACCACACGAAACCGGACTGGAATGATCAGCACATTGAAATCATCATCGGCACGCTGCTGAAATGGGGCGTCATGCTTGCCGCGGCAACCGTTTTTACCGGAGGACTGCTTTTTCTGCTCAACCATGGCGGTGAGCACCTGAACTACCACATCTTTCATGGCGCGCAATCACCGTTGCGCAGCTTCAAGGGAATTGTGTCGGGTGTGATGCGCTTTGAGCTCAAAGCCATCATTCAGCTTGGTCTGGTTATGCTTATTTTTACCCCCATCGCTCGCGTTGCCCTCTCTATTTTTGCCTTCTTTAAGGAGCATGATCGCCTCTATGTCGTGATTTCATCAATTGTGCTCATCTTTCTTCTTGTTAGCCTTGCCAGCGGAGTTGTCTGATCAGCAAGCACACAATGCTTTATATTGGGAATAAATTAACAATTGTCATCTTTCTAATAATGAGCAGTTGAACAACGCTGCCAAAACTCAAAACCGAACAGTCACCATGCGACAAAAGATTTCGCCCCGACGATATTTCTTCATGGGCCTCGCTGCCATGTTGTGCCTGCTGACCTTCACTCCGCTCAGCTCATGGGCCGTATCCGGCAATAATGGTGGGGTTGCATCAGAATCGCAATCTGCTGAAGCAGAATTAAATGACATTTCGGTTCACACCACTGACCTTGACGATGGCATTACCGGTGTCACCGGCTCGGTCTATATCGCAGCCTCGCCGAAGCAGGTCTGGGCTGCCATCACCGATTACAATCATCACAAATATTTTGTTCCCAAGCTGATCGACAGCGGCCTGATTTCAGACAATGGACGCGAGCAGGTGATGTTTGAGCGGGGCAAAACCGGCATTCTGCTGTTCAGAAAAACGGTCTATATCAAGCTGAGCCTTCAGGGAGAGTATCCGAAAAGGCTTGATTTTCAACAGCTTGAAGGCGATTTCAAGGTCTACAACGGGCAATGGCTGATCGACGCTGCCCCTGACGGGAAAGGTTCGATACTGACCTTCACGGCCAGAATCAAGCCGGACTTTTTCGCACCGCCGATGTTCGTGCGCAAGGTTCAGCAGCACGATCTTCCGATGGTGCTTGCCGCCATGAAAAAGCGTGCCGAGTCAAACTTTTGCGACCTGCATGTTGCTGGCGTCTCTGACGTGAATCATTCGCCCAAATTGCCCGAGCTTGACGCTGTATCGAATTGAGCTACACACCCCTATTTGCTGGCCGCCTCATCGCACACCACCCTTATCTTTGACGCATTCGCGATAGCTTGTTGCTTGACAAGGTCGACGTCGCTGTCGGACTCGCCAGACATGAGCGCTACGCCCATACGCCGGTAGGGGCGCGTAGTGGGTTTGCCGAAAATCCGGATGTCGCTGCCGGGTTGTTCAAGCGCTTCGCTCACCCCATCGAACGACGGATTTGTGCCCGCTTTGTCGGCAAGAATCACCGCGCTTGCGCCGACGAGCAAGAGTTCGATGCCGGGAATCGGCAGGCCGAGCACTGCGCGGGCGTGCAGCTCGAACTCCGAAAGATTCTGCGTTCCGGCGAGCGTCACCATGCCGGTATCGTGTGGACGCGGCGAGAGCTCCGAAAAATAGAGTCCGTCGTCAGCCAGGAAAAACTCCACGCCCCAGATGCCTGCGCCGCTGAGTGCTTCGGTTACTTTGCCGGCGATCTGTTGCGCCTGTGCTAGATGCTCCGGGCTGATGCGGCAGGGCTGCCAGCTCTCCTGGTAGTCGCCGCGCTCCTGCCGGTGGCCGATGGGTGGGCAAAAGAGCGTCGGCCCGTTTTGCTGTGTCACGGTCAGCAGCGTAATTTCGGTATGGAACGCCACGAACGCCTCGACGATCACTTCGGCGATGTCGCCCCGCTTGCCACTCTGCGAATAGCTCCACGCCTTTTCGATATCCGCCTCGCTCCGCACGGTGCTCTGACCTTTGCCCGACGAACTCATCAGTGGTTTGACCACGCAGGGGAGGCCGACCTCGTCGACCGCCGTCCGCAGCTCGTCAAGCGAGGCGGCATAACGATAGTTGGCCGTGCGCAGCCCGAGATCGCTGGCTGCGAGGTCACGAATCGCCTTGCGGTTCATCGTGAAATTGGCTGCACGGGCGGAGGGAACAACCTGAATCCCCTGCTTCTCATAATCGTAGAATCGTTCGGTCCGAATTGCCTCGATCTCCGGCACAATGATGTCCGGCTTGTGCCTGGCAACAATCGCGTCAAGCGCGTTGCCGTCGAGCATATCGATCACTTCTCGCGCGTCGGCCACCTGTTGTGCGGGAGCATCGTCATAGCTGTCCACGGCGATAACCCGCTGACCAAGACGTTTGACGGCAATCACGAACTCTTTCCCCAACTCCCCGCTGCCTAGCAGCATGATTGTTTTCGACATAACCTTGTACTACTTGTTGTATTTGTAAAACCCTTTCGCCTTGATCTGCGCGAACCATTCGCGAGCCTTCTCTTTTGCATCGCGGTCTGGCGGCCAGTGGACGAAGGTGGCCACATCCCGCAAGCCGACGGTGCCGAGCGAAGGGATTTCGACACTTCTAGATTCTCCGAGTTTCCAGGCCGCAGGTTGACGGACGCGCCCCTGCTCGGGATGCTCGAACTCCAGCGGTGGAAACAGCTCCTCAAACGATCGCCCCCGCCACTCCTCTTCCGGGAACGTGATGCAAGCGGCCATATCACCTTCGGGTTTCATCTTCGCGCTTGCCGCAGCGAGCAGGAGCGGACGGCCGAACACCGAGCCGGTGAACTCTTTCGGCGTACCCGCAAATCCGGCTGCGACTCGCCCGCTGGCGATTCCCATGTCGGGCTTGAAAAGAAGCTCATCGTTTTCACCCATCCATCGCGCGGCACGGATGGCGTCGAAAAATGGTTCCTCCGAGCCGAACTTTTTTGAAAACAGCAGCACAATGGAGCTGTCCAGAAAGCGCTCGACCACGCAGAACGGCTCGCGCGAAAGCGAGTCCCGCATCCAGATCAGGAACATGTTCAGATAAATCAGAATCTCCGTCGGGGAGAGATCGAGGGTCAGGCGGGCAAAATTGTGCATCCCGACGTGCAGTACCGTGGCGTCGAACTCGATGCACTTCAGCGGAAAGCAACCCGCCTTTTCATCATCGACCTCAACATCGACCGTCAGCGGCTGCGATAGCAGGAAATCCGTGATGGTATTGTAGCTGTAGGGAGTTTTCACGAGCACGAATCGGGTTTGGATCGAAAATTAAGATAGCAATCCCATGCGGTTATCCCGCGTGATGGCATGGGACCAAGATCAACGAAGGGCTCACTTTGTCGGAATTCCTGCCAGCACATCCACCAGAAAATCCCAGAATTTTCGCACCGAGGCGCATTCGACCTTTTCATCAGGAGAATGCGGAAAACGGATCGTTGGGCCAAACGAGATCATATCAAGCCTTGGGTAAGTGCCGCCGATGATGCCGCACTCCAGCCCGGCGTGAATCACTCTGACTTCGGGATTTTTCCCGAAGCGCTGACGATAGACGCCCTGCATAAGCTTGAGGATAGGTGAGTCCGGATGCGGCTGCCAACCGGGATAACCACCGCTGAAGGAACAGGTTGCGCCGACGCGATCGGCGACGTTACGGATTGCGGAGGAAAGTGCATCGAGCGATGAATCGACGGAACTTCGGAGCAGGCACTCAACCGTGATCTGTCCGCCGTCCGAACTTACCCTCGCCAGATTGTTCGAGGTTTCGACCACGCCTGGCATCTGTTCGCTCATGCGCATGACACCATTCGGGCAGTCGGCAACAGCTTGTAGCAGGCGCTCGAAAGTTGGGTCATCGATGACCGTGTTCGGTACATTGACAGGCACGATTTCGATGCGCAGCTTTGGGTCTGCCGCTGCCAGTTCTTCAGCGATTGTTGCGGTAAGATGCTTGAGCGTTTCGACAAAAAGCTGAGCGCGATCGGACGGAACTGCGACAAGCGCCATCGATTCACGCGGAATGGCGTTGCGCAGGCTTCCGCCATCAATCGAGGCCAACCGCAAGCCGCAGCAGTCGCGACCAGCCTGCAAAAGCCGGTTCATGATCTTGTTTGCGTTGCCCCGTCCAAGATGGATGTCCAGCCCGCTGTGCCCCCCTTTCAGTCCCGAAACCATGATCTCAAAACCGGCATGGTCAGGTGGGTGCGATTCTTCGCAGTACCTGAAGGTCATCGTGCCATCAAGCCCGCCTGCGCACCCGATGAACAGCTCACCCTCATCCTCGGAGTCGAGGTTCAGGAGAATGTCGCCCTCGAGAATCTCCGGCTTCAACCCCATTGCACCGGTCATACCAGCCTCTTCGTTGGCCGTGAACAGCGCTTCGAGCGGCCCGTGCGGTAACGAGTCCGATTCCAGCACCGCCAGCGCTGCCGCCACGCCGATGCCGTTGTCGGCCCCAAGCGTCGTGCCGCGCGCATGAGCCCAACCGTCTTCGATGTACACGTCAAGCGGATCGTGGAGAAAATCGTGACCGCAGTCCGCACTTTTCTGCGGTACCATGTCGAGATGAGCCTGCAAAATGACGCCCTTGCAATGCTCCATGCCTTTCGTTGCAGGCTTTCGGATGATGACGTTGCCCGCCTCGTCAATCAGCGTTTCAAGCCCGAGCTGCCTGCCGAATGCAGCAACGTGTTTCCTGATTTGCTCTTCATGCCCGGAAGGGTGCGGAATTCGTGTCAGACGGTAAAAATGCTCCCAAAGTTTCCGGGGCTCAAGTTCAGAAATGGCTGTGGTCATGCTCTTTTGTCTTCGAATGGGTTTGCACTGTTCGGCTTTGAAATGATTAACGCTTTTATCATCAACGCTCATTTCGCTCGCTAACGGTTTTACAAAAAGAGTTATTCATAGCATCTTAAAATCATTGACCCATAAAAATCTTTTCACCTCAAACCATGCTTTACCAAAATAGACTATTAAAACTATGACAAAAAAAGCATTACTGAGTGTGCTTTCAATCATGCTTGTGACGGCAGGTTGTTCATCAAAACAACAGCCAGAAAAAGTCGCCGAAGAAAAAAGCGTTCAGACTCAGCCCAGAACTGGCGAACCGGTGTCGGTCATTCAGCCTGCGGTGATCGAAGACGAGGCTCTTGTCGAACTGGGCAAAAAACTCTATTTCGATCCGAGGCTTTCGAAATCGGGATTCATCTCCTGCAACTCGTGTCACAACCTTAGCATGGGCGGCAGCGACAACCTCAAAACCTCCATTGGTCACAAATGGCATCACGGACCGATCAACGCTCCTACAGTACTGAATTCAAGCTTGAACCTGGCACAGTTCTGGGATGGCCGGGCCAAAGATTTGCAGGAACAGGCCGGTGGCCCAATTGCCAATCCAGGTGAAATGGGTTTTACGCACGAGCTGGCTGTTGCTCAGCTGCAATCTATTCCCGGTTATGTAAAGGAGTTTAAAACGGTGTTTGGCACTGATAACATTAATATCGACCAGGTTACCAAAGCAATTGCAGCGTTCGAGGAGACCCTGGTCACGCCGAACTCGCGTTTCGACAAGTGGCTGGAAGGTGACGACAATGCGATTACAAAGGAAGAGCTTGAAGGCTACGAGCTGTTCAAGTCGAGCGGCTGTACTGCTTGCCACAACGGACCGGCGCTTGGCGGCAATTCGTATCAGAAGATGGGCGTGGTTGAACCCTACCAGACCGATAACCCTGCAGAAGGTCGTGAGGCGGTGACTGGTAAAGATGCCGATCGCTTTAACTTCAAGGTTCCGACCCTGAGAAACGTCGCGTTGACCTATCCCTACTTCCATGATGGAGAGGCTCAGACGCTGGCCGAAGCCGTCGATACAATGGGCAAAATCCAGCTTGGCAAGAAATACTCCCCTGAAGATAATGCCAAGATCGTCGCATTCCTGAAAACCCTGACCGGAGATCAGCCAGAGATGGCGCTTCCGATTCTTCCGCCATCGGTTGAGGATACGCCGACCCCAATGCCTTTTAGTGATTGAACTGCAAGTTTACCACTCCGGCTATCGCACACAAAAGCAGCCTCGATTGTTGAGGCTGCTTTTTTTTCGTCACTTTGCTGCGCCATACATTCTAACGTTCTATGCTGCAAATCATGAAGGGGAACGGGATCGATCAACGCCTTGGGCTGAACAACTCCCGGTTTGGCGCAACACGATATGGCGATTATTGCCAGCCGAACACCAGTGACAAGCCGAGCACGTTTGCATCGAACTTTCTTTTAAATGCATCGATATAGCCTCCTGTTACCATGAAGGCGACATCCTCACTGATCTGGTATCCGAGGCTGGCATTGGTTTGCCAGACCAGGCCCGAGCCAACGTCAAGCCCGCCACCACCGGCAGCTCCGACAAGCCCTTCCAGCTCGGCGAACAGTGGCCCGGAAATCTCCTGATGCACACCGGCGCCCAGCAGGCCTGTCATATAGGCTCCGGCGTCACCGCTGAAAGCCGCGAGTGCCTGGCCGGTCAGATAGGCTCCTGGAAGCACGAAATAGTCGAGCTGAACGCCGAGATTGTCCACATCCTTGTCGGCATGATGGGCGCGCCAGTCATCGGAGCCTTTGAAGTAGTGCTGACTGACAACCCTGAATCTGATCGGCAACGCCTCAGCTTCTCTGGGGGACTCTTGGCCAAACATCGCGCCCACGCTTACCGATGGGCTGAATCCTTTCAGGCTTCCGTTGGGCGCAGTCAGCCACGACAGCCCAGCACCGGCAAAAAAGTCGTCATTCAGCGCATACTGAACACCGCCGGAAACATCGACCAGAAATCCGCCACCGGAATCGACATCTCCACCACCGCCGCCGCCAACCGACAACGATGCGTCGAGCGACAGCCTTTCGGAGATCGGTAACCGGGCACCACCGCCAAGCAGAATCTGCATGAAACCGGTGCTGTTGCCTCCGGCGGCTCCCTCCATTTCAGCGCGAACAAACCAGGTCTCGTCGATATATCCTTTCCACACAACGCCAAGCAGGGTAAAGTCATCCTGCGACACTCCGGAACCCTTGCGAACTCCGGAACTGACGTTCATGAATCTCGAAACCACGGCGAGTGAGCTCTCCTCGAAGTTCAGACCGGCGATGTCGGGATTGTCGAAACTGAACGGCAGGGAGTAGAAAACCACTGGTTGCACGGAGTCGATGGCGCCTCCGTTCGGAAAATCGACATAGCTTATGCCGCCTCCCAGCCTTCCCCAGGCGCCAAAATCATTGGCCAAGCCGACGTAGCCGCGCAACATCAGTCCGCCACCGCTCAACTCATAACCACCCCGACCTCCGCCAGCGCCAACAAATGCACCGGCCTCAAGCTCGATCGAACCGCTGAGCGGTACATGTCCACTGCCCTGAAGGCCGATGGTAATGAAGCCGCCACGCTCACCTCGCATGGCCATCCATGTGCCCGCGCCCACGCTGAAATAGTCGTTCAGCGTGCGCTCCACGCCAAGGCCCAGGATGCCCATCGTTTCCGAACCGGGCAACGAGAGTGATTCGTAAGCCGCTTTCAGCTGGTACTCGGCAGGTTCGGCCTTAGCCTGCGCGGTGGCTATGGAGCCGAGTATAGACAATAACGCGGCGCCTCTCATGATTCGATGCGATAGCTTCATGTCCATTCCTCCTTCATGTTTGCTTGAGGTAATGGTCTGGTCCAGGCGTCTGCATTTAGTGCTCTTACCCTGGAGATAACAGATTGTGAAGATCGGTTTGTTTGATTTAAATGTAATGATTTTTTCAGAAGCGTTCGTCACCTGAGAGCAATAAACTCTGCTATAAAAAGACGGAGCGCAAAAGCGATCTTAGGGAAATGATTACTTTTCGGAATAGACAAGCAACGAAAAATCAATCGCTCAAGCGGATAGTTTCATGATCGATTTCAGGCTCAAGGTTTTCGATACGGTCGCGCGAAGGCTGAGCTTCACCAAAGCAGCCGAGGAGCTGTGCATCAGCCAGCCGGCGGTGACCAAGCATATCAAGGAGCTGGAGCGCCAGATGAATTTGCGGCTGTTCGAGCGCCGGGGCAACCGGGTGGCGCTGACCGAAGGGGGCCGGATTCTCCTGAAGCACACCGAGGCGATCCGCGACATTTCACGCCAGCTCGAAGATGAGCTGAACATGCTCAACGAAGTGCAGCGCGGCTCGCTCAGCATCGGTGCGAGTACCACCATCGCCCAATACGTGCTGCCGCCGCTACTGGCGATGTTTCACCGGCTGTACGGAGAGGTGCGGCTCTCGATGCTCACAGCCAACACCGAGCAGATCGAAAACGCGCTCTTGAAGCACGAAATCATGCTTGGCATCATCGAAGGCGAGTCCAAGCGGCGCGACATCACCTACACTCCGTTCGCCAGGGACGAAATCATCCTGATCTGCAATCCCGCCCATCCGCTCGCCCGCAAGGAGGATATCCGTCTAGACGAGCTGGCCGCCACTCCCCTGCTGCTGCGCGAGCCGGGTTCGGGCACCCTCGAAGTGATCGCCAGCGGGCTGAAGCAGGCGGGATTACGCTTGTCGGACATGAAGGTCGAGATGCACCTCGGCAGTTCGGAATCGATCAAATCCTACCTGATGTACTCGCAGGAGTGCATGGCCTTCATATCAAAAGACGCTGTCAAGAAGGAGCTTGATGAGGGGCTGCTCAAAACGCTGCGGGTCAAAAAACTCTCCATGCACCGGCAGTTTTACTTCATCACGCTGCACGGCCAGAGCGGCGGTCTTGTCGAACTCTTCATGCGCTTCAGCGTTCAGCACCACACAGGTCGGTAAGATTAGTTGCCTGCTGGATTCACCGGGAAACACGCCTCTCGCAGAAGTATGCTGTCCCTCCTACTTAATGAGCCCTTTCTCTTTGGCTTGATGAACCAGCACGGCGAGCGCGCAGGAGAGCAGCCGGGTGCGGAGGTTGTCCGCGCGGCTGGTCAGGATCACAGGCACCCGTGCGCCCATAACCAAACCCGCCGCGTCGGCGTGGCTGATGAAGGTGAGCTGCTTGGCGAGAATGTTGCCCGCCTCGATATCCGGCGCGAGCAGGATGTCCGCATCGCCCGCTACCTCGGAGACGATGTGTTTGTCCTCAGCGGCTTCGCGGCTGATAGCGTTATCGAAGGCGAGCGGGCCATCGATGATGCAGCCGGTGATCTGCTTGCGGTCAGCCATTTTGCACAGTGCGGCGGCATCGAGGGTAGCCTGCATGGAGGGATTCACCACCTCGACGGCGGCCAGCACGGCGATTTTCGGCAGCCGCTCCTCGCCGGTCATCGCCACCCATGCATCGACCGCGTTGCGGCAGATATCCGCCTTGGCGCACAGATCGGGCGAAATGTTCACCACCGCATCGGTCACGATGAGCCACTTGTGGTAGCCCGCGGTGTCCATCACGTAGGAGTGCGACAACCGCCGCTCGGTGCGCAGCCCCGAATCGCGAGCCACGATCGGCCCGAGCAGCTCGTCGGTGTGAAGCGAGCCCTTCATGATCGCCTGAACCCGTCCCGCCGCCGCCAGCTTGACGGCGTGCTCGGCGGCTTGGTGGCTGTGCTCCGTATCCACGATCTCCCAGTCGCCGAGGTCAATTTCCGCCTTCGAGGCCGCCTCGCGAATGCGGTCGGCAGGCCCCACAAGCACCGGTACGATAAGATGCTCCCTGACCGCATCAGCGACAAACTGAAGATCGAGTGCTGCAACCGGATGCACCACCGCCGTCACGAGCGGCGGCAGCGAAGAGCAGCGCTTGATGACTGCGTGGTAACAGTCGTGGGCATGAACCTGAATTTCCGGCGGCTCGTCGGTGGCAAATGCGTGAGTTCGTTGGGTCATGGAGAGGCGAGGTTTTGGCTTGATCGAAAGTGCATTTCCCTTCCATTAATATACTGCCTGCAAGCATTTCGCCTCACCTTCGTTGCCTGAGCGTTACGTAGCTTGTTCAAACTCGCTTGACAGCACTGCTTTTCGGTGACGAACGGCAAGGAGGCAGACTTCGAGATGAGCTTCTTCTCCCCTGATGGATTAGCCTACAAAAAGATGGAACAGAAAGCGCTTGAAGGCTTGGGCATCGGTGACGGCGCAAGCTTCGTCTACCGAACCGGCCACTTGCTGAAAAAGTTGTAGGGTATTTGTTACAAGCTATCCAAGATGAAATATATTCCGAGGATTCCGCGAATGTGATTTTGGGGGATGGAATGGAAATGCGGTCGATGCCACGCATGGCGATATCGACCGGGATGAGAGAGGTATGATAAAAGAAAAATGACGGAGATTCGTCATCGTGCGTCCCGAAAGCTCAGGATGTGGCGATCCATCTTTTCTGAATTAAACTATCTATTGGGTAAATTGCTCATCAATGTCCCGCGATGCATGAAGAACTCTCACAACTTCTATGCCGTCCAGAATGATGAGGTAAAAAATGAGATAGCGGCCAACCGGAAAACTGCATAGCCCCGGCAGGAGTTCGTTGCGGGATCGACCAATATGGGGTGCCTGGGCAAGCTCATGGAATTTCCCGTCAATGGAGTCGATAAACGTGTCTGCACGGTTCGGGCTGTCTTCAGCGATATAACTCCATATTTCTGCAAGATCGTCAAAAACAAGCGGTCGAATCCTGATGTGTGGCATATTATCTCCCCGCTTGCTTCTGACTCCTTGCTCGTCCCGCCTTCTTTATCTCGTTGGGATTCCAGTCCATAGCTGCTCCGCTCTCCAGTCCTGCATGAATGTCCTGTCGCAAGAGATCAAGCCTGGTCTTCCTGATCGAATCTTGTTCGTCCATGAGCCGCAATGCTTCGCGGATGACTTCGCTTGCCGAGGTATACAAACCTGAACTGACTTTATCACGTACCATTTTTTCGAGGTACGGCGTCAGATTGACATTCATTGGCATAGTATTCTCCTTGATGTTCATGAGCAGAATTGTTGTCAATTTATGACAATAATTGCCAATAAGAAAGCGCTTTTGCCCTTGTATCTTCATAATCCAGCATCAGGCTGGAGGTTTACATCTGCTCCCCCCACCTTCAAATCCCCTATAAACAGAAAAAGCAGGCTTGTGGCCTGCTTTTTTACTGTCGAAATGTTACGCGGGATCACCACGTCACATCCTTTGATGATATTCAACCTTACTGCTTTTCGGGAACCTCTTCTTCAGGTTTCACTGCGTAGTTGATCAGGTAGTCGTAGAGTCTTATCAGACGCGAGTTCTGGTTGTTCTGGTCGATCCAGTGACCGATCATACCGATAGTGCGGGCCAGAACGAAGAAGCCGTTCAGGGAGTGCACCGGGTAGTCAAGGTCCATCAGAATGCAGCCGATGGTGCCGTCCACGTTCAGGATCAGGTTGCCCTTCTTGGCGGTGGTGACCTTCTCGACTTCGAGCGCGTAATCGAGGCACGGGGTGTGCAGCGAAGTGTGGTTCTTGACATAATCAACCAGGTACTTCACGCGCTGGTCGGGGTTCTTGACGCTCTTGACCCTGTGGCCAATGCCCGGAACCGGGCCGACGTTTTTCTTCATCCAGGCCAGGAAGCCCTGGATGTCGTTCGGGTAGTCCTTGACCGCCATCTTGAAGTACTTACCGGCGTTGGTGACTGCACCGCCGAAACGAGGGCCGATCATAGTCATACCAGCTGAAACGGCCTGCGGCATGTCGATACCGGCACAAGCGGCGATAATCGAACCGAACGCACCCGACACAGCCGGACCGTGGTCGGCGGAGATCATGATGATGCGCTTGATGATTTCAGACTCTTCGCGGGTCGGAAGCTTTTTGTTCCAGAGCAGGCTGATGACATCCTCGATGCCGTAGCCTTTCGAGCAGAGCTCCGAAGCGGCGTAACCGGCGTAGCGAGGCTCTTCGCCACGGTCGTCGGAGATGGTGGCGCGGATGAGCGGTTCGACAACCACATCGCCCTGCTTCATCACCTCCTGAACCTTCGGCGGAAGCTCCGGCAGCACGGCCTCGTCGATCTCCTCGACAATCTCACCGGCAGCAACCAGCTCGTCGTACACCTTCTTGATCTCCTTGCTGAGACCGCCGAAGGTATCGGGCACGTATGCGCCTGCGTCGCGCAGAGCGTTCATCTTAGAGCGGGCCGAGCCTGCACCTTTCTTGCCCTCTTTTGCACCGGCGTGGCCAAACTTCATGCCCTGAGGGAGCACCTCCTGGCAGGTACCGCCGATAGCGGCGATCAGCTTGATGCGGCGCGGTTCGGCGCCAAGCCACTCGGCAGCTTCCTCTTCGAGGCTACCACCAACCTCACCGATCAACACGACAGCCTTGGTGGCCGGATCGTCCTCGAACATCTGGAGGTAGGTGACGAAGTCGGTGCCCGGATAGGCGTCACCGCCGATGGCGACAGCTGAGGTAATACCGTTACCGTTCTGGGCGCAAAGCCACATTGCCTCGTTGGACAGACCGCCGGATTTGGTCAGCACGCCGAACGAGCCGGGACGATACAGGTTGCAGAGTTTCAGGTTTTTGAACTCGCCACCGATCACGCCGAGGCGGCACTCACCTGCCGACATGATGCCGATGGAGGACGGGCCGTTGAACATCTTGCCATTCTTCTCGGCAAGCTTTCTGAGGCGCTTGGCGTCCTTTTCCGGAACACCTTCGGTGATCATGGTGACCAGCTTGATGTTCGGGGCTTCGAGCGCTTCGACAGCGGCCTGGGTGGCCCTCGATGCGCCGAGGTAGATCAGAGCGGTGTTGATCTCGGGATTTTCGGCAAGAGCGGGAGTCAGCGAATTGTAAACGGTGACGTTGTTGAGTTCGCCGCCGCGGAAGATCTCCTTCTGCTGGCCGGCTTCGGGAGGATACACGAACGCCTGGACGGTCAGCGGACGGTTGACCAGGAAGTCAAACTGCGCCATGCGTCGTGCCGCATTGACGCCGGCCGCACCGCCGATGATGACTGCCCGGGTATCTTTATTTGCAATAATGCTCACGGTTCAATCAAATTTTATGAGTTTCTATATGCTTTCATTTCAATGTCTTGCAACGACAAGGCTCAGGATTTCATCGCCAGATCGACAATGTCGGTCATCGGCATGGTACGGTCGTACACATGAATGTCGAACCCTTCGTTCTGGAGCTCCTTGATGGCTGCAAGGCCTTGGGCTTCGTTCGGGCCGCCCCTGCGCACCCAGATCTTCACGCCTTCGAGGTAGCCTTTGTCCTTGCTCTCGCGGAAGCCGTTGATAATGCCGCTGAAGGTGGTTTTGACGTCGGTGAAGTTGGCGATTGCGCCGCCGACGATGATGTGCTTGATGTTGGGCAGAGCGCAAAGCGTTTCGGTCAGCGCCTCAACAGCCCAGTCGGCTGGTGCGCCCGAATACTCAGCATAGTTGGCGATGGTGCCGCCACGAGCCACGACTGCATCGGCGTAGAAGACAGAAGCGCCGCCGCCTGCGGTCAAGAGAGCAACTTCGCCTCCTGGCACTTCGACGAACTTGACAGAGCCCTTGATCCTGGAGTCGATCTCCATGATCTGCTGCTCGGCCTCGGTGAACGGACGACCGATTTCGGAAACCGGCTTGAAGTCCCAGTCAGCATGGCGGAAACGGGCATCGTAGTCGATGTTCATCACAGCGTCGAGCGCAGCGAAACGCATGTCACTTTTGCGGATGACCAGCGGGTTGATTTCGATGGACTGAGCGTCCTCGTTGTCGAAACAGAGAATCAGACGCGAGCAGATTTTGCCGACGCGCTCGGCGATTTCGCCTTCGAAACCTGCATCCTTGGCCAGCTCGGTGAGAGCCTCGATGGTCGGAGCTTCATCGAGGGGAACCTGGATGCGCTTGACGCTATCCCAGTTGTCCTCAATATCGACGCCGCCATGTTTGGAAATCAGAAGTTCAGCGCCGTCCTTGTTGCCGATGATCGAAGCGTAGTACTCTTCGTCATGTTCGAGCATTTCAGCAATGATGACCTGGCGGATTTCAGCCGTGCCGACTTTGGTGCCGAGCATCTCTTTGGAGGCTTCGATCGCCTCTTCGAGGTTCAGGCCGATTTTAACGAGACCGAGTTTGAATCGGCCACCAATAGCTTCGTGGGCCTTGACGACCAGTTTCGATTCACGCAGCCATTTATTAGCTTCACCAAGCTGTTCAAGACGTTCAGGGTCCATGATGACAACGTAGTTAGGCACTGGAATGCCCCACTTGTTGAACAACTTCATGGCCGGCCCTTCAAGAATTTTAGCCATGCTCTATCTGTTTACGTTTTCGGGAATTATGTGATAAGAAAAGTGCAAAGTTTAAATATAACTATATTCTGTCTTGTTACCAAGACGTTAAGACTCGTTAACCTTTCACAACAGACAAAAAAGTAACAATGCACGATTTCACGTCATGGTGGCAGCACCTTCCTTACGAGACGAACCCCGTCATTTTCTCTGTTGGCGGATTTGCCATCCGCTGGTACGGAACCATGTACATCATCGCGTTTGCGATCGTTTATCTGCTTTCCCGATACAGAATTGCGACTGAAAAACTCCCATTCGACAAGGAGTTTCCCGGTGACGCCCTCACTTGGGCAATGGGCGGCGTGCTGATCGGCGGACGTCTCGGTTACATATTATTCTATGGCTTCGACCAGTTCCTGCGCGACCCAGTCGGCATACTGATTCCAATCAACTTCAGCGGAACCTGCGCCTTTGCAGGCATTACCGGCATGTCGTTCCACGGCGGATTGATCGGCGTCGCTCTGGCCCTGTGGCTTTTCAGCAGGAAGCACAAGGTGGATTTTCTCCGAACCGTTGACCTCTTCATTCCCGCCCTTCCGCTCGGCTACACCTTCGGGCGCCTTGGTAACTTCATCAATGGCGAACTCTACGGTCGCGTAACCACCTCGGCCATCGGCATGTATTTCCCCAACGCCCCGACCTTCGCGCTGCGCCACCCCTCCCAGCTCTACGAAGCGTTCTTCGAAGGTATCGTGCTCTTCGTCATCCTCTGGACAATCCGCAAAAAAGCCCCCTGGACCGGCTACCTCTCCGGCTTGTACCTCATCGGCTACGGCACGGTGCGCTTCTTCATCGAATTCTACCGCGAACCCGATGCGCATCTCGGCTTTGTGCTGATGGGACTCTCGATGGGGCAGGTGCTGTGCTTTTTGATGATTGCTGTGGGAATCGGAATTTTGGCGTGGTCGAAAAAGAGCACAGCGAAAGCGTTGACGGGCGGAAAAAAGCAAAAAGCAAGCTGACCGGACAGCGATCCTCCATTCGATCCCTAAGGCGCTGAATGAAAGTGATCAATCGGATGCAGACCATGTTTTTGCATCCGATTGACTTCGATTTTCTAGCCTTTTGAGCCTATGTTTCGATAAGCCGGGCTGATTCCTCCCCCTGGAATGCCGTACCAGAAAAAGCACCTACTTCTTCAGCCGTTCAGAGGCGATTCTTGCCCAGCATCAGCAGCAGTTCATTGCCGTCATCCATTATAAGAAAAAGGCTATCGCTGCCGCGAACCGTCACCTCTTTCACACCCGGTAGTTCTCGCAGGTATGCAGCGGTTTTGTTCGTTGCAGCTACACGATCGCCATCATTGCTAGCCAGGAATTCAACATACTTTGCGTCAGCCTGTTTGACCAGCTCCTCGGGCGCAAGCTGTTCATTCGAGCGTGATTCAATACCTGTCCCTGATTCAGTGACACATGCTGTTCCCATAAAGAGAAACAGTCCAAGCCAGATTGGAAAAAGTCTTTTCATCTGAAACCTCCTTTAAATAAGAAGCGGCGGAAACGCTTGTTGTTCGCCTCCGCCGCTATCTCCAGTTTAAAACCCCAGACGGAGTGTCACTTCTTCAAGGTAACGCTACCGCTGTTGGGAAGGCGATCCTTGCCAGTCATATCGTAGAGCCAAATTTTGGCGGTACTGGCACTGCCTAAAGAGGTGTTCCACGGAATATCGAAAGAATAATCGTTGCCGCTCTTGGTTGCAGTGCCCGTATAGACCTTGTTGTTAAACAAGCCTGGCTGGGTCTGCTTGTAAACCTCGACATTGTTTCCGTGACATTTCACCAGCACTTCGGCTGCTGCATTTCCACTGGTATCCACGTAGAAGAAGAACTCATTGAATGCCGGTGCGCCGTAGAATGAGACTGTGGCATAAAGCCGGCCCATGCCCGATACCAGCCTGAGCAGCTTGAAGTCGCGCGAGTTGGCCACTGCGGATTCATTGCCATCGAATTTCCATACGGCTAACTGGCAAGCTCCTTTGTTGTTCGGGAAAGCAACCAGTTCGGGAGGACGGCACCCGGTGGCATAGACAGCGTTAACCGCTTCGCTCACAGTTTTCTGCTCGGTTGCGATCTTCTGGAAAAAGAGGTCCGTGCCGTTGTCGCCGCAATTGAAGGAGACCGACTCGTTCCAGCCAACCCATACCGAAGCGCCATGATTGGTCGTCCAGGTAGGCATACCCGGCAGTGCACCAGGGTCAGCGCCGTGGCAGCTTTCCAGGAAAAAAATCGTGGAAGGAAATGCCTTGTCAGCCCAGTAGGTGGAGCTGAACGTTCCGGTAATGACATAACCAAACTGTGTGGCACTGGCTGCATGATTGTACGCGCTGGCGCGAATGGTTCCAGTATAGCCACTGTTGGCCGGCGGGTAACTGGTGTACCATGGGCGGACCAGGAAGCCGAAATCGCCACCCAAATCACCACCGTGACCGCGCATCATCACAACGCCGTACTCGCCATTATCAATCTGTGCGGCATTGGCCAGATTTGCGGAGTTGTTCAGCCTTGTCGTGACGCTGTAGCCAAGCGATTGCAAGTCTGACTTGACCTGTTGCCAGATTTTTGGAGACACCACATTGGCATCGTCTTCAAGGCAATCGAAAATCAAGGCTTTGTTGCTCTTCGGAGCGCACGGCACAAGCTTGAAAAGCGGACGCCTGAGCTGTGTTACGGGAACGAGTTGCTTCTTTGCCGGAGTCAACTGCTGGGCTGATTGCAAAACCTTTTTCTGTACCGGAGCAATCTGATCGGCGGAACCGAGACGATCTTCGCCAAGTAACATCAGCAACTCGTTACCATCCTTGAAGCGCACCATAAGGTTGTTGCCCTTCAGTTTCTTGACCTCCTGAATATCCGGTTGGGCCAACAAAAACGCCTTTTGCTGACTAACCGCAATGGGCAGCTGAACCTTTCGAATCTTGACATCTTGAATCAAATCGGAGTGCACCTTGCTGGCGAGCTGGGTAATCCTCGCCGCATCGGCTCCCCACACCGTGCTTGCTGACATAAGCAGCAGGCAAATGATTAATCCGCACTTCCTGGCAAACTTCATAATAGACCTCCTTTGTTTTAGATAGGCGAATCTGTTAACTGCCGACCCAACGCACGAATCATACACAAATGACCATGCGCCTCAATTCCCTTAAAAGGACTGCTGGAAATGATTGACTAACGAAGTTTGAGATTGAGGAATCAGAAAACCCCCTTAAAATTCAAGCTGGATATTTTTTTGCGATGAAGCCAACAAGGCTTTCTTAGAGTCAGAGTGTTCCGTAATCTTGAGGAAAGAGTTACATAACCTCTTATAGAACAGATGGTTGATTCTGTGAACAGAAGAATGGAGGCTGATTACTCATCCATTCCGCAGCAAAAGAGTGAGGGTGAAAAAAAATAATTTCCTCATTTATGAAGTTATCAAATCGAGAGCATTAAAAAACCGGTATCGATGAACTAATCGCGGGTTTCCACCAAACCGATCTTAAGCCGGGCTTAGTGTTTTTGGATTTTTTGAAGGAATAAGTTCGGTTTTTTATGATCGTGGAAGTCGAGGAGGCAGGCGGAGATTGCTGTTGTCACCAGCGAAGGAGAAATGGCACAAGTACTTTTTCCTTCTTACAGAAATGGAAATCCAGGCACTGTATTTTGCCCAAAGGACGAAATCTCCTCTCGAAGAGATTTCTGGTTATAACTCATTTAGCTAACTATGGAAAGAAGCAGTTCAATCAGGTCTTTAAACGGATCGAGAAAGCCATCAACCATTAAAATTCCTATCATGGTCAACGATAAGCCACCAATCATAAATCCATATTTGGCCGCCCTTGCAACACCGTCCAAATATGGATGACCGTATTTAGCATGGGGCGGATTAATCTTTAATAGTATCGCACTGATGAGAGCAAAGATAACCGATAGTGAAAAAATTGAGCCAAGTAAAAGTGACGTCGTTTGCAAACGCATCTGAAAATCAGCAGAACCCCATACCGCATCGGAGAATCTAAAGCACACAACGAAAACAGCAATGATGAAAAGCTTATTCCAGAACCCGCCAAACACTGATTTAATTACGCTAGAATATGAAAAGTAATAATCTTTCATTTTCGATCTCCAAAAAAATCATGGCTAAAAAAGGAGGCCTAAAGTCTTCCTAAGATTGCTTTTTACAGATAATTAACCAATATATTAATACTCAATAATTTCAGAAAAGCAATTCAGGCCTTTGACAGGATCATTTTCTAAAACAGGCCCAACTTGGCATGCTTTTTTGTCAATACCGGTCAGAAAAAACACGATCGAGCCGTCCCAAGTACTCCTTAATGCATCCAACACTCGAAACGTCTTCAATTTCAATAGCTTCTCAATTTTATTGGCAGTTGCTAAAACCAAGCCAACCATGTCCGAAGACATGATACAGTGCATTATCTCATGCAAGATATATCACATATATCTCACACCAAAGCGACTATATAAAAAGCTGAATCTTTGGACCCAAATTACTTGCTGTAAGCTTCCAACACCAGCAATTCGCTCCCCTTTGACTCACTCCGCCGACACCACCAACTCTTCGCTCTTGCCAAAGCAGCGGCGGCGAATGATAAGCGTCACGATGATCGTGCTCATTGCAGTGGATCCAACGAGCATGAACATGACGACGATCTGGTAGCGGATGGCGATGAGCGGGTCAGCTCCGGCGAGAATCTGGCCGGACATCATGCCGGGAATAAACACAAGACCGACGCCCATCATGGCGTTGATCGAGGGGATCATACCCGCTTTGATTGCGCCTTTGAAAATGTCGCGGCTCGCCTCCTTGTAGTTCGCTCCGAGGCAGAGTTTCGTTTCGACCAGATCGCGCTGCTGGCGCATTTGCGAGAAAAGTCGCTCGATGGAGATGGCCAGCGCAGACATCGAGTTGCCGATCACCATGCCAGCCGTCGGAATGAAATAACGCGGCTCCCACCACGGTTCGACGCCGATCACCAGCCACGAGACGAAGAGCGCCGTCAGAAAGTAGCTCGACAGCATCGTCAAGAACGTCGGTACTTCGTAGGCAATCTGCTTCTCCTTCACCCTCCCCCGCACGATGAAAATCGCCGAGAACACCATGACGATAAAAATGCCGACCGTCAGCCAAGGGTTGTTGGCGCCAAAGATGAAGGTCAGGGCGTAGCCCATCAAGAAGAGCTGGGCGACTGTGCGGATCGTTCCGATGGTGATGTCCTTGTTCAGCCCGAGCTTCTGGACGAACGAGGTAGTCTGCGCAACGAGGATAAAGAGCAGCGCCAGCAGAAGCTGCGGAATGGAGATTTCGATGATGGGGCTCATGAGCATTCGAGGTTTCCGTTGCGGAAGGTGCAGCTTCGTGCCTGCGGAACGTCTGGCTGGTAGTCGCTGTGCGTAACGATGAGCACCGTCTTGCCCTCCTCGGTGTTGAGGCGCTCGATGATCGAGAACACCATCGCGGCGCTTTCGGCATCGAGCGCCGAGGTCGGTTCGTCGAGCAGCAGCACATCGGGCTCGGTGAGAATCGCGCGCATGATCGACAGGCGCTGCTTCTGGCCGACCGAGAGCTTGTTTGCGGACTGGCCGAGCGTGACATCGTTCAGATAGAAAGCGTCGAGCATTTGCTCCAACGCCGAGTCATCCGGCACGCTTTTCCCCTGTCCCTGCGCAAAGCTGAACGGAAGTTGCAGGTTATCGCGAATCGAGCCGTCGATCATCTGCGGAATCTGCGGCACGTAGGTCACTTTCGAGCGCAGCTCGGAGGGCGTGATCTCCGATACATCGCGTTCCTTGAAGATAATCGAACCAGAGCGTGGAGTATTCAAACGGCAGATAAGACGCAACAGGGTTGACTTGCCACTTCCCGAAGGCCCTTTGATGACGAGGAACTCCCCTTTTCTGACATCGAGCGAGAAATGCTCGAAAACCGGTGGTGCTCCCTTGTCGTAACTGAACGAGAGGTCTCTGAGTTCAAGAAGTTTCGTCATCGAGCTGTTGTTCAATCTTTATGCTATTTCTGAAGCCTGGGAGCGCGTGCGAATGTTGAAAAGATCGGAACATATTTCGTTATTTACTAATGCAATGGATGCAGAGAGAACATCATACCTTCCCGAACCATGAAAGCTCCCGAAGAACGTCTCGGCTCATTTTACCTCGGCGCGGAATACGACCTCCAGGCGGGTACGCGTCTTGAGCAACCGGTGCATTACGATGCGCGCGACCTCACCACCCACGCGGTCTGCGTCGGCATGACCGGCAGCGGCAAAACCGGCCTCTGCATCGACCTGCTCGAAGAGGCGGCGCTTGACAAGGTTCCGGTGATCCTGATCGACCCGAAGGGCGACATGACCAACCTGCTCTTGCAGTTCCCCGACCTGTTGCCTGAAAATTTTCTACCATGGATCGACCGTGATGCGGCACGTCGCAAGGAAAAAAGCCCGGAGGAGCTTGCCGCGGACACCGCCTCGATGTGGAAAAACGGGCTGGCAGATTGGGGAATCACTCCTGATCGCATCCGCCAACTCAAGGATTCGGCGGAGCTTACCATCTACACCCCCGGCTCCGATGCGGGAATTCCGGTGAACATTCTCGGCAGTCTTGCCGCTCCCAAACTTGATTTCGATACGGAGGCTGAAACCATCCGTGAACGCATTGCCGGAACGGTCAGCGCCCTGCTCGGCCTTGTCGGCATCGATGCCGATCCGGTCAAAAGCCGCGAATCGATTCTCCTCGCCGGTATCTTCGAGCACTTCTGGCGGGTAGGCACCGACCTCGACCTGGCCACGCTGATCGGCTCCATCCAGAACCCGCCCATGCGGCAGGTCGGTGTGTTTGACGTCAACACATTCTATCCTGAAAAAGAGCGCTTCGAACTCGCCATGTCGTTCAACGCGCTGCTTGCCTCGCCGTCATTCCAGAGCTGGCTTGACGGCGAACCGCTCGATATCGGCACCATGCTGTACACCGCCGACGCCAAGCCTCGCCTCGGAATCTTCTCGCTGGCGCATCTTTCGGAAAACGAGCGGATGTTCTTCGTCACGCTGCTGCTCGAAAACGTCCTGACCTGGACGCGCGCGCAGCAGGGCACATCGAGCCTGAGGGCGCTGATCTATTTCGATGAGGTGTTCGGCTACCTGCCGCCGGTCTCGGAACCGCCATCGAAACGGCCGCTCATGACGATGCTCAAGCAAGCCCGTGCATTCGGCGTCGGTTGTGTGCTGGTGACACAGAACCCGGTCGACCTTGACTACAAGGCGCTGACCAACACCGGCACCTGGTTCATCGGCAAATTGCAGGCCGAGCGCGACAAGGCCCGCGTACTCGAAGGGCTGAAAAGCGCCATCAGCGAGGCGGGCGGGTCAGATGCTGGATTCGATTTCGACACGGTCATCAGCCAGCTCGGCAAGCGCGTTTTCCTGATGCACAACGTGCACGAGGATCGCCCGGTGATCTTCCAGACTCGCTGGGCGATGAGCTTTCTCGCCGGCCCCCTGACCCGTCCGCAAATCAAAACCCTCATGGCCGGGCGCAAAAATGGCTTGGCAGAGCAATCCGCAACGGCACAGCCTGCTGCGAAGAGCACATCAGAAGCGCCTTCGCCGCAGAAAACGGAACCCGAGTTGCCATCCGGCTACACAGCCGTTCCGCCGGGGTTAGACCCTTCGATACGGCAACTGTTCGTGCCGGTCACCATCAACCCGGTGGCCGCTCTCGCCCGACGCTCCGGAGCCGGCGCTTCGCAGCCGTTACCTGCATCGGCGGAGCTGCTGTACGAACCCACGCTCATCGGCTGCGCTTCGGTCGATTTCGTGGATAAAAAACTGGACATCAGCCGAAACCGGCAACTGGTTCTCGCCTGCACGGAGTTCGATGTCGCGGGCAACCCCGACTGGGACAAAAGTCAACCGCTCAGCATCGCCCAAGACGAACTTTCAGAACAAGCCGATCCGAAAGCAGCCGGATTCTCCGCACTGCCCGAAGCACTCACCAGCGCCCGAAAATTATCGTCGTGCAGCCGTTCGTTCTCCGACTGGCTTTACCGGAATGAACGCTCTCCCGTTGCCATCCATGAAGGCACCGGCCTGTTCCGGCTTGAAGACGAAAGCGAACGAGATTTCGCTATCCGGCTGCAACAGGCCGCACGGGAACAGCGTGATCAGGAGGTCGATGCGCTTGAAAAAAAGTTTGAAAAGCAGTTGGAACGCATTGCTGACAAGATCAGAAAAGAGGAGCGCGAACTGGCAGAGGACGAAGCCGAGCATCAGAACCGCAAAGCCAGTGAACTGGTCGGGATTGGCGAAACCGTTCTGGGCTTCTTTCTCGGAAGGAAAAGCACCCGGGGCATCAGCAGCGCCATCAACCGCCGCCGCATGACGGCCAACGCCAAAGCGGATATCGAGGAGTCAGTCGAGACCATCGAGGAGCTGAAAAAAGAGCAGGGGGAGATAGAGGCGGAATTGAAGGAGCAGGCCGTCGAAATCACCGCGCGGTGGGAACATCCCGAATCTTCGCTGACCACCGAAGAGCTCTCGCCCCGGCGGAGCGATGTGGTGATTCAGATCGTCACAACCGGCTGGCTCCCCTTCTGGCAGGTCACGCTCGACCCGGCAGAGGGTGGCGGAACGCTTTTCCTGCCGGCATACGAAACTGCGGAAGCTTCGTAAATCCGCTTATCGCTCAGGCTTCGTTGCCGCGCTGCTTCCAGATCAGATCACGGAAAAAGAAGAGCGCGGCAACAACCAGCGCGAGTAGTGCGATCACCCAGATCGTCAGGGAGAGCATGACGCCGCCGAGGTACATCCAGTAGGCCCCGAACAGGAAAAAGACAACCGCTGCTCCCTTGGTCACCACCTTTTCCGGCAGGTTCCTGCCCATCATCCTGCCGACCATGACCGCCAGGCCATCCGACACCACCATGCCCAGGGTTGAGCCTATCCAGACCGGAATAAATGGATTCGTGGTGGCGAGGCTGATTGTGGAGAGCATGGTCTTGTCGCCAAGTTCAGCCATGAAAAAGGTCGAGAAGACCAGCCAGAAAGGATTGACGCCGGTTTTGCACTCCCCCGCTTCGTCATCATCATCGAGGCTGTCGCCGCGTAGCGTCCAGAAGCCGAAGATGACAAACGACACTCCAGCAGCAAAAGTGATAAGGTCGGTCGGCAGCAAATCTCCCATCAGCCAGCCGATGCCTGCTGAAAAAACATGCACGGCAAGCGTCGACCAGAAAATCCCCCAAAGCACGGTGCGCGGACTGTAGCAGGTCGCCAAGGCAAGGGCCAAGAGTTGGCTCTTGTCGCCAAGCTCGGCCAGAAAAATCATCGCGAAAGAGAGCCAGAATGCCTGCATCGGGGAAAATCGGGATTACTGATTGCTTTGCCGCAAAATATGCCCGAATTTCCCCTTTGTTCCAAACACAACCACTCAGGAGCAGTCAATAAGGAAGCCTTATCCCTGCGCGGTCTTCACCATCTGGGTAGTATCGATTCCCTTCAGGCGCAACTGCTCGAGCAGCTCTGCGTAGGTGGCGTCATCCATGTACGGCGTTCTAGACAGCACCCAGCAGCGCGTTCTGGAAGGATTCGACACCAGCGCCCATGAGTAGTCGTCGGCCAGCCCGATGACCCAGTAATCAGCTTTGATCCATCTGAAAAAGGTGACGATCAGCTTGGCGTTGCCGCTACCGTCTACGGGCACGGCGGTCGCACGGATGGATTTTTCCCGGCCGTTCCGCTTGCACGAGTTGCGTACCAGCACCATGCCTTTGGCGGCGTCGAGCGTGTACTCGGCTTTCGTGCTGGCGCAGCCGCGCTGCTGCTTGCTCGGTATCGAGGCGATTTCATACCACGTGCCGCAGTATTTCATGACATCGACTTCCGGAACCGTGGCTGGCCCGCCGCGATGCAACCGTTTGCGTAAAAGATTTCCGAACATGATAGAATGAAGTTTTACCGTTTTCTGATGACATACTTTTATAAACGAAAAGCGGTAACGCCAAAGTTTCACCATAATCGTAACACTGCGAAACAATTGCTATTGTCGCTCTTTTTCAATAGCATTCAAGCTTGAAACTCTCTTCACCTTTGCGTTGTTAATCATGCCGACTATTCGTATCGCCGAACCGCGCGACATCGACGCCTGCGTCCGGTTGCTGCACCTGCTCTTCAGCCAAGAACACGAATTCGTGCCCGATTCGTCGAAGCAGGTGGCCGGACTGGAAATGATCATCGGCAACCCATCGACGGGCACAGTGTTCGTCTGCGAAGCCGAGGGACGCATTGTCGGCATGGTGGCGTTGCTGAGCCTGGTCAGTACGGCGCTCGGCAAGAAGGTTGCGATGCTTGAGGATATGATTGTCGAGACCGACTTCCGGGGCCAGGGCATCGGTTCCCAGCTCCTCGATTATGCCTGCAACTGGGCGAATGAAAACGGATACGGGAGGATCACCCTCCTGACCGACGGCGACAACGAGGCCGCCCACCATTTTTACGAAACGCACGGCTTTTCGCGCTCGTCGATGGTGGCGCTCAGGAAACTTCTGGAAAATGACTCAACCGGAGGAACAGTTATGAACCAAACCGAAAGCAAACAGGACAAGCCGGAGATGCAGGCATGGATGTGTGAGGAGTGTGGCTACATTTACGATCCGGCGGAGGGCGATCTCGAAACCAACATCCCGGCCGGAGTGCCGTTCGAGCAGCTTCCGGATGACTGGTGCTGCCCGGTCTGCAACGCCCCGAAAGAGCAGTTCAAACCATTCGATTCACAACTCTGACCAAACAAAATCTCAAAAACCAATACCACCATTATGGAACAGTGGAAATGCGTGATCTGCGGATACATTTACAACCCTGAAAAGGGCGATCCCGAAGGCAACATCCCGGCAGGCACGTCGTTTGAAGATCTGCCTGATAACTGGATCTGCCCGGTCTGCGGCGCTGGAAAGGAGGAGTTCACGAAGGAGTGAGCGAGACAGAACAACCCGGAAGATTTTCCTGATTTTAAGGGCGTCTCGAAATGAAACCGGGACGCCTTTTTGCATTACCAATCGGCGTGAATGGTAACTCGATACTCTCGATTTCGATGGTTGATGAATTTGCTGAATCAGTTCGTCACTCGCTCTTGTCTTCCAGCGAGCGGCTCGTGGCAATCGCGGCAGCTTTGCCGGCAGGATAGAGGCTGACCAGCAGCGTGAACACCATCGCAGCAGCTCCGACGGCCACGAAATCCCATGCCTGCATACTCACCGGGTAGGCGGAGATGATGAAGGCGCTTCGCGAAGGGAGTTGCACGAAGCCGTACAGCTCCTGCGCTTTGAGGACAATCCACGCAATCAGCGAGCCGAGCGCCGTACCGGCAAGGCCGGTCAGTCCGCCCTCGACGATGAAAATGGTCATGAACTGCGGGCGCTCCATGCCAAGGCAGCGCAGGTAGAACAGTTCGTGCTTTTTATCGATCACCGTCATGGCGAGCGACCCGGCAAGGCTCAGCAGCGCAACCATAATCACCAGCATCAGCACCGCGAAGCTCGCCCACTTTTCGAGCCGCATCACAGCGAACAGCTCCCGATGCTTCTCTTCGAGCGTCATCACCGTCCACTTCCCGCCAAGCCCGTTCGCCGCCATCCACTGGCGAAGCTCCCGCTCAAGCGTGTCAGCCGATACGCCACTCTCCGGTCGCACATCGAGGCCGGAATAACGCTCCTTGCCGTAGAGCAGAATCGTCCGGCCAACCGATAGAGGCGCGAGCACGTAGCGGTCATCGAAAATCTGCTGCAAGACAAACGCTGACTCGACCCTCGCCTCGCCGATCGAAAGCGCCGGCAACAGCTCCGGCTGCGAGAGCGCCTGCAAGCCCGCCGAAATCAACTCCGGGCTGAAGAGCCGCACCCGCTGGCCAGCGTAGAGCTCCATGCGCTCGGCCAGCAGGCTGCCGACGGAAAGCCCCTCGCCGGAAAAGAACGGCGGACGAACCCCGGTACCCGTTTGCATCCGGCGTTGCGCATCCGGCGTCACCCCCTTGACCATGAGCAGCTCGCTCTTGCCCGGCGTGGAAAGAATCGCCTGCCCTTCGACGAACGGATCGACCGTCTGCACTCCTTTGATTTTACCGATAGCCGCGAGCAGCGAGTCGGAGACCACCATCGAACGCCCCTCCGCAGGCACGAGCTGCACCGGGCTTTCAACGGTCACGAACAGGTCGCGCGCGAGCTGCTGGAAGCCGTTCAGCACGCTCATCACAATCAGCAGCGTCGAAACGCCGACCACGATGCCCGCGAGGCTGATGCCGGAGATGATGTTGATCACCCGAAACCGCTTCCGCGCGAAGCTGTAGCGACTCGCTATCCAGAACCCTGCGTTCATCGTTCGCGCCTCCTCATACGGTCAATGCGGTGCTGGGCCGCAGCGAGGCGGCCACACGTGATGGAATGAAAGCGAACAGCAGCGTCAGCAGCGCCACGGCAGCGGAGACGAGCAGATAGTTCAGCGGATCGATCTGGATCGGCACCTGGCTGACGAAGTAGCTCTCCTCGGGCAGCTTGATGAGGTGGAAGTGCAGCTCGAACAGCGATAGCCCGAGAGCGAGCAGATTGCCCGTGCCGATGCCCACCAGCGCAATCATCAGCGCCTGCCCCATGAACACGCGGCTGATGCCCCCCGGTTCGAGCCCCAGCGCCGAAAGCATCCCGATCTCCTTCGTCTTTTCGATGATGAGCACCAGCAACGTCGAAACGATGTTGAACACCGCCACCACCGTGATGGTCACGATCAGGAGCGGCGTGATGTTCTTCTGGAGCTTCAGCCACTCGAACAGGTTTGAGTAGCGCTGATAGACCGTGTAAGAATAAAAGGGATAGCCGAGCGCTTCGGTCACTTGCGCCGAAATGGCGTCGAGGTTGCGCAAGTCGGTGACGTTAGCCTCGTAGCCAGAAATCATGCCGGGATGGTAGAGCGCCTGGAGCCGCCCGAGATCGGCGAACACCACCAGATCGTCGAACCCCTCGGTCAGGCCGGTGTTGTAGATGCCCGCAACTCTGGCCACCTGCAGATCAAGGCCAGACAAAAGCTCAACCACGCTTTGCGCTCCGGAAAGAGCCGAGCCATTTGCACCACCATCGACCCCCACGATCATCAGCCGGTCGCCGGTCTTGATGCCGAGCTGCTCGGCCAGCGCCTTGCCGCACAGCACCGGCAGCGCTCCATTTGCCTCTGCATCCGTGCCACCGAGCGCCTGCCACAAACCGCTCTCTGCACCGTCGAGAAATTTCCGAGCCTCCTCCGGCGTGATCCCCCGAATCTGCGCGGGCGCAATGTCACCGCCGTCACCGGGCGACTGGCTCCGGCTCTTGAGCATCACATTCAGTTCGAGAAACGGGTAAGTTTCAGCAATGCCCGAAACACCGTTCAACGTCTGGCGATCTCGGCGAGTCTCGTAAAAAAGACGCCCATCCGCTTGCCGCACCTGAAGATGCGACGTAAACCGGATGAGCTTGCCTTCGATGACAGAAGAGAACCCGTTGACGATGGACAACGTCAGAATCAGCGCCGCCGTCCCAACCGCAATGCCTAGCGCCGAAGCGAACACGATAAAGGTCGGCTTCGAATGCGACCGCGGCTTGAACGCAAATCGACGGGCAATGTAAAACTCGGCTTTCACTGGGTAGATAAGGGCGTGTGGTGGCTTTCTGGGATAGGGTCTTTGAAGATTAATGACGGGAAAGATAAGAATTTCCGGGTTGCTGGGAAGGTGAGAGAATTTGAGTTTCGGGATTGAATTTCATCACTTAATTCTTTTATAAAATGTGTTTTTTATGCCTCACCCCGTGCAACCCCCGACTCAGCTTTCTCCTTCTCCCCATCTTCTTCCTTCGGAGTTTCTTCCAGCGCCTTCAAGCGCTCCTGCAGTTGCTTGATTGCCTCCTGCGTTGACTTTTTTTCTTCCTCGCTGGTCGCCTCTTTTAACGAAGCTTCCTGCTTTTCGATCTCTTGCCTTATTTGCTTCTTTTCTTTCTCCAGTTTTTCGGCCTTTTCTGCCTTGTCGAAGGCAATATCTTCAGCTGATGGTTTAGGTTTTTCGACTTTTGGCTTGGCTGTAGTTGGTGGTATAATTTTCGCTTTATCGCTCATTTGCCTCTGGTTCATGAAGCTTGGCGACATGATTTCTACCCCCTTGCTGTGCAGAGTGTCCAGCACTGAGGCATAGAGCTTTGAGCGGGCTGAAATGAGGCGCTTCGGATCCTCAAGAAAACCCGATACGCGGTAGGTAACTGAAAAATTTCCCAACTCAAGAATATGGACGAATGGCTCTGCCAGACCACTCGCTTTAGCTGCTTCAACAAGCAAAGACTCGACTTGCCGGTGATCGAGGTCGTAACCCAGTGATAACGATGAGGATATAATGGTTCCTGAACTGCGAGTTGTCGTTACTGGATTGGTGATGCAGTAAGAATTCGGTAAAGAGATCAATTCACGTGTTTCAGTCTGGATCTCAGTATCAAATAATCCACGCTCGGATACCCGTCCGAAATGGTCGCCGATGCGAATGAAATCTCCAACTCTGAAAGGCTTGGTGATACGCAGCAGCACGCCTCCCATGAGATTTGCAATGACCGTCGAAGAGGAGAAAGCAAAAAGCCCCGAGAGTATAAGTCCAATCAATGTAAGCAATTGATTGCGGGAACTATCGCTCATCGGCAAGACCAGAACGGAAACAAGAATTCCAATAATAGTCAACCCGAGCATAATGAGCTGACGCGAAAACTTGCGCTCACTGCCGAAATCAGGATGTCGTTTGATGAGCAGCCAATGCACTCCCCACAAAAGTCCGCCAATGACGGTAACAGTACCGATAAAGGGTGCAAATGATATGAGTTTTTCAAGCATAGCGTCCAAACTATTCAAGCGTTGAGTTTGCCAAGACTTTCTATTCCCCGATTTTAGGGCACGTTTAAATCAACACTCTCTGCTTGGTGGTTGTTCCATTGAGAACTCCCTGATAAATGCTAGTACTTTGTTACGTCCAGTTGACTTTGCTTTGTAAAGAGCTTTGTCCGCATTATTAATAAGGGAGTACCAGTCGGCGGCATCGTCGGGCAGAGCGGCTACGCCGATGCTTACGGTCAACTGTCCACCGGGCTGGGTGCTTTCGTGCTCGAACGGCTCGGCGCTGATGATACTTTGCAACCGTTTGGCAATCTCTAACGCTGTCTGGCGGTCTGTTTTCGGAAACAGCAGCGCAAACTCTTCCCCGCCGAACCGTGACGGAATGTCGGTCGCTCGACACTCCTGGTGGATGATTTCGGCGATCCTTACAAGCACTTTGTCGCCTTCGATGTGACCGTGCAGATCGTTGTAAATCTTGAAGTGGTCGATGTCGATCATGGCCAGCGCGATGCTGGCACCGAAGCGCTTGGCACGCTCCACGTCGATGATGAGGTGCTCCTTGAAGTGGCGGTAGTTGTACAAGCCGGTCTTTTCATCGCGGATATAGATTTCGTCGAGCTGCTTTTTCTTGGCCTCGATGTCGTGGCAAAGCGAAGCTACCGAGCTGGTGACGGAGCGCATTTCGGCGGAGGGGTTGGGGCCGCTCAGCATGTCCTCGGCGGCTTCAGCGGTGTCGTGCAGGCTTTCGGGAAGATCGCGGTTCAACTGGGTCAGGCGTCGCGCGAGGTGGTGCAGCGGAATGATCGAGTGGCGGTAGTTCGAGGCGATCAGCCGCCCACCCGCCAGCAAAATCAGGAGCAGCAGCACGGTGATGAAGACGAGGTAGTAGTTAAGACTGAGGCCAAGCCGGTCGTTCTCCTCGGCGATCTGGCTGGTCATGGCCACGATCATCTCATCCAGATCGACCACGATGAGCTGAAGAGTTTCGCGGTTGACGATGCCGATGATCGGCTTCTTGTTCATCAGCCACCGCCCGAGCTCGCTTTCGGGCCGGATGCCTGAATTCCGCCCGATCTCCGCAAAACGTGCGCACTCGATGCGCAGCCGCGACTGAATATCTTCACGATCCACTTTCGTGAAAGTGCCATTGCCGAACTGCTGCTCGATCGAAGCAACCGTCGTCCGGCACTCGACCAGTTTCATGCGAAGATCCTGCTTGAGAGAGATCAAGCGGATGTGCTCCGTCTGGTAAGCCCCGAACCATGCCGTACCGCCGATCGCCAGCAGCAGCGCCGCGATGCCTATGATGATGGGCAGCCGGAGCAGCCTTTTTCCCTCTTTTTCGTATTCCTGCTTCATCCGTTCATTTGATAATAATAGTGCGCACTAACTGCTGGTACGGAGCCATGTCGCCGCGCTCGAAAAGCTTCTGCCCCTCTTTGGCGAGCCATGCGCCGAACCCGGTGGCGAGCGGCTCGTAGGGGTCGTAGAGATAGAGGACAACTGTCGAAAGCGGATATTCGCCTCGATAGACCGTGGCCGGAGAGGCCTCGACCGGCGCTCCCCCATCGTCGCCGACGAGCGGCACCGCCCTGATGCGGTCGCCGTACCCACCGCTACGCAACGCCTTCGCCCACGCAAGCATGGTGACGACCGCCACGGCGTTGCGGTCACTGGCCACGCGCTCCAGCAGGTCATCGAGACTCGGCTGAGCTGAGGCTTGAAGCGAATCCTGGTGACCGAAAAGCAGAGAGGAAAGCACCAGCCGTGACCGCAAATCGCTGCCGTTCAGGCAGGCGACCACTGAACCGGATTCGCCGCCGAGGGATTTCCAGTCGGTTGCATGCGATGAAAAAATCTTCCGAAGATCATCAAGCAAAAACGAACGGACAGGATTGGCGCGGTTCACCAACAGCACCAGCGCATTGCGGGCCACCGGCTGCTGCTTGACCGGTCGCTGCATCGAGGTCATCACCGAATCCTCCGCGGCGGATAGTGCCCCCTCGATCAGCGCCGCTCCGGCCTCTTGACGCAGCAGTTGCAGCACGGGCCGCATGGCATCGTCGTCGAGGGTGATCGACGCCTTGCCATAGCGATCTGAAAAGGTTTGGGACTGGATGGTTGCCACCGGCATGAGGGAGCGATCGACGGCCACGGTGAGAGTGCCGCTGATTGGAGTCGGGCCGGACACGACCGAGCGCAGCTCATTTTCGGAAGCGGGAGGACGCATCCATAGCCACAACGGCACCACGATGCCTGCGGCCAGGATAAGGATGATCACAACGTTACGGAACCGGTGATTCATAGCTATAGTTGAATTCCCTGAATGTAGGGAAAAAATGGACGGAAGGGAAACGATAGAATGGTGCGCGAATCAAGACGTGAGTTTACGGAATGACTATTTCCATTGAAAAACGAGTTGAATTGTTTAATATATCCGCTTTCCTGAATATTTATTCATTCTACTGCGCACTGTCGATGAATCAACAGCAGAAAATCTGGACGGCCTCGGTGATTGGAGCTTCCGGATACTCGGGAGGCGAGCTTGTCAAACTGCTCATGCGCCATCCCGGAATCGAAATCGAAGCGCTGTACGCCCACACCCAGGCGGGCAAGCATTTTTCGGAGCTTTATCCTGCGATTCCCTGCAACAAGGTTTTCCAGACCTACGAAGGCCAGACTGGCAGCGATATTTATTTCCTCGCCCTGCCGCACGGCCAGGCACTGGAGTTCGTACCGGGTCTGCTGGCCGCGGGCAAACGGGTCATCGACCTGTCGGGTGATCATCGACTCAAAAGCATCGACGAGCACAAGCGTTTCTACAAGGGCGACAAGTCTCCTGACGCTGTCTTGCAGTACGGAATGCCGGAACTGTTCCGCGACGAAATCGCCGGAGCGACGGCCATCAGCAATCCGGGCTGCTACGCCACGAGCATCATCCTCGGCCTGGCTCCCCTGTTCCGTGGCAACGCGGATGGTCTCGAAGTGGAATCGGTCAACGTAACGGCGATTTCGGGCATCTCGGGCGCGGGCAGAAGTGCGAAGACCGAGCTCTCGTTCTCCGAGATGAGCGGCAACATGCGAGCCTACAAGGTTGGCCAGCACCAGCACACGCCGGAGATCATGCAGGCGCTCGGCACCTCGGCCACGGAGCCGGCGTTCCGCTTCCTCATGACGCCGATGATTGCCCCTTACGTGCGCGGCATCTACTCGGTGCTGAACGTGCGCCTCGGCTCGACGGTGGCGCTGGAGTCGATCCGTGAGCTGTACGCCCGATTCTACGCCGACGCTCCGTTCGTCCGTCTGCGTGACGGCGTAACCGAGGTGAGCCACGTGGTGAATACAAACTTCTGCGACGTCAGCCTCGCTTTCGAGAACGACGGCTCGCTCGTCATCATCACGGCCATCGACAACCTGGTCAAAGGCGCAGCCGGTCAGGCAGTACACAACATGAACCTTATGCTGGGTCTGGACGAAACAACCGCATTATTATAAGAGACCATGAAAAAGCTATTCCGCGATCCGATTGCTTCGTTGGGAGGTGCTCAAAATCCTCATGTACTACATGTACACTCCGGTTTCTGCGCTCCTTCCGCCTTGCACTCGAATCGCTCATGACACTTTTTCAAGGCCTCTTTTTAAGACAAAATTATTATCGACTTACTAAACGTGGAACCATTCGATACATCGATTGCCGCCGTCAAGCGCCTTGCCGCCAGAACCGTCTGGCCGCAGAACGTAACGCCGGTCATTGCCGATCCGGCGTCGGGCGATCAATTCTGGCCTGAAGGATTTTTGCTTTCGGGCATCAACTGCGGCGTGAAACCGAAGCGCAAGGATCTGATGCTGCTCTCTTGCGGCGAACCGGTCAGCACAGCGTCTGTCTTCACGACCAACCTCTGCTGCGCGGCTCCGGTGGAGCTGTCCAGAAATGCGCTGTCAAGCTCGAAAGGTCGGATGCGCGCCGTCGTCTGCAACAGCGGCAACGCCAATGCCGCCACGGGCGCGGAGGGGATGAAAAACGCCCTGAGCATGGCTGAAACTTTGGCTGCCGCTATCGGTTGCGATTCGGGCGAGGTGCTTGTCGCCTCGACCGGCGTGATCGGCCAGCAGTTGCCTATCGCCAAAATTACCGGCTCCGTGCCGACACTGAAAGCCGCATCCGGCCCGGCCAACTGGGCTGACGCCGCCGAAGCGATCATGACCACCGACACCTTCCCGAAAGCGTTCGCGGTGGACGTGAAGCTCTCGGGTGGCACGACGCGAATCGCAGGCATTGCCAAAGGCTCGGGCATGATTTGTCCAAACATGGCCACCATGCTCGCTTTCCTCGGCACCGACGCCGCCATCGATCCGGCGCTTTTGCAGGAACTCCTCTCGGCGGCAAACGCGGTGAGCTTCAACGCCATCACGGTCGATGGGGACACCAGCACCAACGACATGGCGGCGATCATGGCGAGCGGCAAGGGACCGGAAGTGCTTCGCGGCTCGGATGATGCGCGGCTCTTCGACGAGGCGCTGCGTTCGGTGATGACCATGCTCGCCCAGCTCATCATCGTCGATGGCGAGGGGGCGACCAAGTTTGTCGAGCTGCGCGTCACCGGTGCAAAGAACAACGCCGAGGCTCGCATGGCGGCCATGACCGTGGCCAACTCCCCGCTCGTCAAAACAGCCATCCACGGCGAGGACGCCAACTGGGGTCGCATTATCGGAGCGGCTGGACGCTCCGGCGCAACCTTTGTGCAGGAGGAGCTTGCCGTCAGCTTCGACGACGAGCCGATCCTCAAACCGGGCCTCGACGCCAACTTCTCCGAGGAGCGCGCCAAAGTAGTGATGCAGCAGAAAGAGTTCACCATCACGATCTCGCTCGGCAACGGGCCGGGCACGGCCACCGTCTGGACCTGCGATTTGAGTCACGGCTATATCGAAATCAACGGCAGCTATCGCAGTTGACCGCTTTTTCCCATTATCGACCAGAGATTTGACATGGAAAAAATGTGCAGTGAATTCCGCCCCGAAGGCAAGCGTCCGCAGCCGGTGATCGGCCATGTGCTTGTCGAGGCGCTGCCCTATATCAGAGAGTTCGAGGGCAAGACCTTCGTTATCAAGTACGGGGGCTCGGCCATGAAAGATGACACGCTCAAGGACATCTTCGCCGGAAACGTCACCCTGTTGCGCAAGGTCGGAATAAAGGTGGTGATTGTGCACGGCGGTGGCAACGCCATCACCAGCACCTCCGACAAGCTCGGCCTTGAAACCACCTTCGTGCACGGCAAGCGCGTTACCAATCGCGACACGATCGACGTCGTTCAGATGACGCTGGCCGGAAAGGTGAACCAGGATATCGTGCAGCTCATCAACGAGGACGGCGGCAACGCGGTCGGCGTCAGCGGCCTCGATGCCGACACCATCCGCGCCGTGCCCGCCCCGAACGCAGACAAACTCGGGCTGGTGGGCCAGGTGGCCGAAATCAACACCCACTACATCGACCTGCTCTGCGATGCGGGGCTGATTCCGGTGATTGCTCCCATCGGCTACGACATGGAGAGCAACGTCTACAACATCAACGCCGACGACGCAGCCGCAGCCATCGCCGTAGCGCTCAAGGCTGAAAAACTGATCTACCTCAGCGACGTCGAAGGCGTGCGCGTTGGCGACCGCATACTCAAGACCATCTGCAAGGCCGACGCCGCGGAGTTCATCGAGCGCGGCGTCATCACCGGCGGCATGATTCCGAAGGTCGTATCCGCCTACCACACCCTCGACGGAGGCGTCGGCAAAGTGCACCTGATCGACGGCCAGATCACCCATTCGCTGCTGCTCGAAGTCTTTACCAACGAAGGCGTCGGCACGCAATTCGTCATCGAAACCGAAAAAGAAACCAACTCATGAGCCAGCAACAGACCGGAACGAAAAAACGCGATTTCCTCGGATTCACGGGACTCGATGCCGAAAAAATCATCGAACTGTTCGACTACTCACTCCACATCAAGCAGCAGCGCGAAGCCAACCGGCAGAGCGACGAGTTCCGCCCGATCCGCCACAAGACCGTGGCCATGATCTTCAACAAGCCCTCGCTGCGCACGCGGGTATCGTTCGAGCTGGGCGTCTATGAACTCGGCGGCCATGCCATCAGCCTCGAAGGCAAATCCATCGGCGTCGGCGAGCGCGAGTCGGTCGAAGATATCGCCCGGCTTCTGTCGCGCTACAACGATGCCATCGTCGCCCGGTTGCACGAGCACGAGATCATCGAAACGCTGGCCGCGCACGCAACCATTCCGGTCATCAACGCGCTCACCGATCTGTCGCACCCGTGCCAGATTCTGGCCGACGCCTTCACGCTTTACGAAAAAGGGCTGTGGCGCGACGACATCAAGGTGGTCTTCGTTGGCGACGGCAACAATGTGGCGAACTCGTGGATCGAGCTTGCCGGAATCCTCCCATTCCACTTCGTGCTCACCTGCCCCGAAGGCTACCTGCCTGACGAAACGTTGCTCAAACAGGCGCGCGCAAATGCCAAGAGCGTCATCGAAATCGTGCACGACCCGATGGAAGCCGCCAAAGACGCCGACGTGCTCTACACCGACGTCTGGACCAGCATGGGCCAGGAGGATGAGATGGCCGAGCGTTTGAAGACTTTCGAGCCCTACCAGATCAACTCGAAGATGATGGCTGAAGCCAAATCGTCTGCTGTGGTGATGCACTGTATGCCAGCCCATCGCGGCCAGGAGATCAGCGCCGAAGTGATGGACGGCCCGCAGTCGATCATCATCGACGAGGCCGAAAACCGCCTGCACGTGCAGAAAGCGCTCATGGTGAAACTGATGAACCACGACGTCTATCGCAAGTTCCACCTGACGCACCGCCTGAACCGCGCGGCCAGCCAGCTGAAAGCCTGAAGTCGATAGTGATGTATCAAGTTTGCAATAACGGAGAGTCGTCATCGCGAGTCCCGACTTATCGGGACGTGGCGATCCATCTTTTCTGCCTTCGCCAACTCTGCATGGATTGCCACGTCGCTACGCTCCTCGCAATGACAGGAGATGCAGGACAGTTTTCCATTGACAAGACAGTAAGATGAACAAGGCGCTCAGGCAGAAAAAGATCAGAGAACTGGTCGAAAACAACGACGTATCCGGCCAGCAGGAGCTGCTCGGAATGCTCGAAAAGGAGGGCTTCCCCGTCGCCCAGGCTACCCTGTCGCGCGACTTCGCCGATCTCGGCATCGTCCGCAACCGCACCGCCGACGGTGGCTACCGGCTCTCGGCGCCCGAAGAGACGCAGGAGGATATCCTCCGCGGGCTGGTCGGCATGGAGGTGCTCTCGGTCACGGCCAACGAAACCTCGATCATCATCAACACCCTGCCCGGACGCGCGCACGGCGTCGGCTCGTTCCTCGACCGCATCAACAGCCCCGAAATCCTCGGCACCATCGCCGGAGACGACACGGTGCTCGTAATTCCTGCATCGATCAGGAAAATTTTGTCCGTCAAATCCTATATTCAGAAAATTCTCTCACAACCATAACAGGTACCTACGCATGAGCAAGGAAAAAATAGCGGTCGCCTACTCCGGTGGCCTCGACACATCAGTCATGATCAAATGGCTGAAGGATAAATATGAAGGCGCGGAAATCGTTGCCGTCACGGGCAACCTCGGCCAGCAGATGGAGATCGATAACCTCGAAGAGAAAGCGATTGCCACCGGCGCGGCGTCGTTCCACTTCGTCGATCTGCGCAAGACTTTCGTCGAAGACTGTATCTGGAAAGCGCTGAAAGCTGGTGCGCTCTACGAGGATGTGTACCCGCTCGCCACGGCGCTCGGACGCCCGATCCTCGCCAAGGCGCTGGTCGATATCGCCCTCGAAGAGAACTGCACCATCCTCACCCACGGCTGCACCGGCAAGGGCAACGACCAGGTACGCTTCGAGGTCACCTTCGCCTCGCTCGCCCCGCACATGAAGGTGGTCGCACCGCTGCGTGAGTGGGAGTTCACCTCGCGCGAGCAGGAGATCGCCTACGCGCTGGAGCACAACATCCCCGTGTCCGCGACGAAGAAAAATCCGTATTCGATTGACGAGAACATCTGGGGCATCAGCATCGAGTGCGGCGTGCTCGAAGACCCGATGGTTCCACCGCCCGCAGACGCCTACCAGATTACCACGTCGCCCGAAGAGGCTCCGGACAAACCGACCGTGGTTGACATCGACTTCGTCGAAGGTATCCCGGTGGCGCTCGACGGCCAGCAGATGGAGGGCCTCGACCTTATCGTCAAGCTCAACGAACTCGGCGCGATGAACGGCGTCGGCAGGCTCGACATGATCGAAAACCGCGTGGTCGGCATCAAGTCGCGCGAGATTTACGAAGCCCCGGCAGCCACCATCCTGCACTTCGCCCACCGCGAACTCGAAAGGCTCACGCTTGAAAAGAGCGTCTTCCAGTACAAGCGGAACATCGGTCAGGACTACGCCAACATCATCTACAACGGCACCTGGTTCTCCCCGATGCGCGAAGCTCTCGACGCCTTCGTTGATGTCACGCAGAAACCGGTCACCGGCATGGTCAGGCTCAAGCTCTACAAGGGCAACGTCACGCTGCTCGGCCGCACCTCGCCGAACTCGCTCTACAACGAAGAGCTGGCCACCTACACCGAAGCCGATACCTTCAACCACAAAGCAGCCGAAGGCTTCATTCAGCTCTACGGTTTGGGACTGAAGACTTACAGTGAGGTGAATCTTGGTAAGTGACAATTGATAATTATCGATTGAACGGCATTTCGTAGGGACAGTCCCTTGCGGCTGCCCTTACCCCGGCAAAACAAAAAAGCAGGCTACGGAAATCCGGGCCTGCTTTTTTTATGCGCACTCAATAGAGTCTACACCGCCCACATAACCATCCTCCGTACGGGCGCATGGCGTACGCCCTCTTTACACCGCCCGCTCGCTCGTCTCCTGATTGCTTTTATCGATATTGAATTAGCATTAGCATACCTCTAAACGTTACTCTCAGGCAAAAACTTATAAGAGAGAAGCTCTTCAGCCAATTTCTTAAACAGGTTGAATAATGCCTCTGGTATTGAAACGCCAAAACCCAGATCAATGGAAATACTCACGACGCAGGTCACAAAAAGTCGACGCCAGTCATATTTTGTCACAGACGAACTCTGTCTCGCCAAAGTATCCAAATGCTCCTCGACCTTTTCCATGACTTCTGGAGAAGCTTCAAACTCATCAATTATTCGATCTCGAACCTTGAAGAGCAATTGATTGATAAAATCGATTTCTTGCGTATTGAAATACTCATCATGTTCTTTAAACTGATTACGCAGAAACCTATCCAGCTCATTAGAAAGATCCTGAATTTTTATGCTACCAATCCCAGCATAATCGAATTTTGTATCAAGAGCCGGCCCGCCGTCAACAGCAATAGAAACCATCATTCCCTTGGCAAGGCTTTCAACGATATTGTCTCTGATGCTTTCTCGCTTAAACAGGTAGTGCACGTTTACCACATCTCCGCTGATCAGCTTTATAGTAAGGTCAACCCAATAGCGGTCATCATATCCATCTCCGGTTTTGAATGACAGTATCTGCCCTGTTAACCTATCTTTATTTTCTTTAGTCATTTTCGATTTCCTTTTTCAGTTATTCATTATCCATTATCAATTCTATTTCACCTCCCCCTTAGACCCAACCGGCGCTTCGACGGCATCGCCTACCGGGTGACAATTTTCCTTGCATCGAAGCCATCCCGGTTCGGGATAAATTCGCGCAGCGTCCCGCCGATTACCTGCAACACCTCGTCGGTCACAAGCTTCTCCTTGCTCGCATAAATCTTCGAAAGCTCCGCCGAAAGGCGCAGAAGTTCCGTGTTGGCAAGCAGTTTCGCCCCGCCGGGCTTCAGGCAAATCGGGGGTACCGGGTTCATCGTCAGCGTGGTGCGGGTAAACAAATCGAACTGTTCAATATAGGTATTACGCTGTTTTTTGGCAGGTGTTGATCCACAGTTTTTTCCTGAATGAAGTCATACTTTTTTTTGTAAAGTTTTTTACGCTGTGCTCAAAAGACAGTAAGCGTTATGGACGAAAAGGAGAGCGTGGCGGCTCTGCGAGAAAACCATTTCGTGCAACCGGTTACCTCCTCACTTTTTCACCGGATTGTTTATCTTCCCAGCAAACCGTTTTCATTAGGCGTTCAGCCCTCTCAATCTCATAGCGTTACGTGACCATGTCCGACCAGTCAAAACAGAAGGAACTCTTGTGGCAAAGCCGTTTTTCGGAACCGTTTGACCGGGAGGCGTTGCAGTTTTCGTCGTCGGTGCATGTGGATGTGTTGCTGTACCGAGAGGACATTCGAGGGTCGATCGCCCATGCGACGATGCTTGGCGAGGAGGGAATCATCTCCGCTGAAGAATCGAAGCAGATTGTCGAAGGTCTGAAGGCGGTCGAGAAGGAGATCGAGTCGGGCGAGCTGGTGCCGGTGTGGGAGGACGAGGATATTCATACCGTGATCGAGAACCGGCTGAAGGAGCTGATCGGCCCGGCGGCGGGCAAGCTGCACTCCGGACGCAGCCGCAACGACCAGGTAGCGACTGACACGAGGCTCTACCTGCGCCGGAACATCGACCGGCTGACGGACCAGCTCGAAGCGATGCAGGCCACGCTGCTCGACAAGGCGGAGCGCTACAAGAGCACCATCATGTTCGGCTACACCCACCTGCAACGCGCCCAACCGATGTCTGCCGGGCACTACTACATGGCGTGGCATTCCATGTTCGGGCGCGACGCCGAGCGGCTTGCCGACCTGCGCGAGCGGGCGAACATCTCGCCACTCGGCGCGGCGGCGTTCGCAGGCAGCACCCTGCCGCTGAATCCTGAGCGCTCGGCGGAGTTGCTGGAGTTCGACGGCGTGTTCACCAACAGCATCGACGCGGTGAGCGACCGCGATCTGGTGATCGAGTTCGTCTCGGCCTGCTCGATGATTATGATGCACCTGTCGCGCTTTTCGGAGGATGTGATTCTCTGGAGCTCGGCGGAGTTCAACTACCTCCAGCTCAGCGACGCCTTCGCGACCGGCTCGTCGATCATGCCGCAGAAGAAAAACGCCGACATCGCCGAGCTGGTACGCGGCAAGACGGGGCGCGTGTACGGCAACCTGATGAATCTGCTCACAATCATGAAAGGCTTACCGCTCTCCTACAACCGCGACATGCAGGAGGACAAACCGCCGCTCTTCGATACCGCCGAAACCACCGCATCGAGCCTGTCGGTGTTCCGCCGGATGCTCGAAAAGACCTGGCTGAACGAGGAGCGTCTCGCCAAACTCACCGCCGAGGATTTGAGCCTCGCCACCGAGATCGCCGAGTACCTGGTCAAAAAGCAGATTCCCTTCCGCGACGCCCACCGAATCACCGGCAAGATCGTGGCCTACGCCATCGAGCAGGACAAGACTTTGCCGACGATTTCGCTCGACGAGTACCGCACCTTCTCCGAAGCCTTCGACGAGGGCATCTACGCCGACCTCAAACCCGACGCCAGCGTGAACTCGAAAAAGACCGCTGGAAGCTGCTCGTTCAAATCGGTCGAAGAGCAGATCGCACGGGCGAAGAAAAACGGTTAACGATGAATTGTTGACAATTAAAGCTCCCCATTAAATGCAAAAAGCAGACTCATCGTTGGGTCTGCTTTTTTTTATTCTCGCTGTCAAAGATGCTTTGTTCTGTAAAGAACTTTATCACAAAATATCGGCAGAGCAAGTAACGCTTTTAGCCGTTTTATTGGTAACAAGATGAAGCCCTGAGATGGGGGGCAAAATCAAAGGCGAGCAAATCAAGCCCGCCCTGCAACGCTTATAACTAGCGATTTTCAAACATTCAATTCAGCTCTACGAACCTGGAGTTGTTGAGCTAAGCTGCCTGTTTCTGAAGCACCGGCGCTTCTTCCTCTTGAGCTTTGAGCTCAATCAGGTCACCCAAAATATCGGCAGTTTCCTGAATGATAAAGTCAGTTTTCTTTTTCTTGCCGGTTTCGGGATTTTCGTCCCCCCAGCGCTCCTGAATCTGCTTCAGGGTTTTGCTCTCCGTCTCAAAGTTCTTTTCCTGAAGCGAAACGCTCTTCTTGTTTCTGATACTGTTCAGAGTTTGAAGATCGCCAAGGTAGGCCTTGTATTGGCTGTCCTTTGCGGCCCGTGCTTTAAATTCGCTCTTCAACATCGAAATATCTGCGTGGCTGACCGAACCGACTGGAGCATATTCTGCCCTTGAAATGGTCGTCCAGGGAAGGCTGCTCGTGTAGGTATCTTCACCGACCACCTCGGGATCAATCATCGAGGGCAACACGATGTCAGGCAAGACGCCGATATGCTGGGTACTGCCTCCAGAGATACGGTAGAACTTTGCTACGGTCAGTTTGAGCTGGCCAAGATCGGGCTGGTTCATAAACATGCTGAAGGGGCGCTTGATCGATACGATGCTCTGCACTGTGCCCTTTCCGAACGTGCGATCGCCGACAATAACGCCGCGCCCGTAGTCCTGAATGGCTGCAGCAAAAATTTCCGAAGCCGAAGCACTGTAACGGTTCACCAACACAATAAGCGGACCATCGTAAACCATCGGGTACTCCTCGTCCTTAAGCACCATCTTGCCGCCAAGAGCGTTGCTCACCTGCACGACAGGCCCCAGTCCGACGAACAATCCGGTAGTATTAACCGCCTCTTCGAGAGAGCCTCCGCCATTATTACGCAGATCGATGATGATTCCGTCAACCTGCTCAGCTTGCAGCTCTTTGAGAATCTTAAGAACATCCCGCGTTGTGCTGGCATAATCCTTTTTGTTCTGCCTCTCTCCCTCAAAATCGAGGTAGAATGAGGGCAGCTCAATGACGCCGATTTTTTTACCGTTCTCGACGATGATCTTCTTCTGCGCAGCCTGCTCCTGCAAATCGACCTTGTCGCGGACGATTCTGATGATGCGGGCTGGCCCCTTGTTGGCCTGGCTTGCAGGAAGCACTTTCAGCCTCACCACCGTGCCTTTGGGTCCCCTGATCTTTTTGACCACATCGTTGATGCGCCATCCAACCACATCGATAATCTCGCCCTTATCGCCCTGCCCAACACCGATAATCCGATCGCCCTTCTTGAGCTGATTACCCTTGAAAGCTGGGCCGCCGGGAATGATCTCATTGACCACCGTGTATTCATTCTCCACCTGCAACTTCGCGCCGATACCTTCGAGCGAACGACTCATATCGATCTGAAAATTCTCGTACATATCGGGAGAAAAGTAGTCCGTATGAGGATCGAAAGAGGTTGTCACGGCATTTATATAGGCCACAAAGGCGTCTTCGGGCTTCTGTTGGTTGAAGAGGTTCAGGCGGTTCTTGAAGCTCTTTTCAAGCGTGCTTTTGATGCTTTTGCCCTTTTCACCTGTGAACTTCATGTTCAGGTACTGATACTTCAACTCTTTACGCCACTGATCCTGAAGCGCAGCAAGGTCAGCCGGCCATGGCGCGGTTTTGCTTCGTTCAAGCTCAAGCATTTCAGGCTGGGTAAAATCGAATTTTGATGTTTTGAGCGTCTTCATCATGAACGCCATCTTCTGACGAGCCCGGCTCAGGAACTGGTTGTAGATGGCGAATCCCCCCGCCGGATTGCCGGTGATAAAGTCGTCATCAAGACGATTACCAACCTCCTGGCGAAGCTTCTCTACATCTGAAGCCATGAAGTAACTCCGATTGTTATCGATATTGTCCAGGAAGCGGTTAAAGATCTGCTGGGAAAGTGAATCATTCAGCGGAACCTTGCGATAATGGTTCTGGATCAGATACTGGGCCAGATGGCGCGAGGCCTCCATCTGCTCAGGAGTCGGCTCAAGCAATGCTGGCGCAGAGTCAGCTTTTGCTGCAATAGCCTGCGATTGATCCCATGACAACGTCAGGATCGAAAAAAACAAGAGGACGGAAAATAGTGCCGGGCGTAACGATTTCATGCTGGTATAACGTATTTGTAAATTCATTCGATAACGGGACAAAGAGCCTCTGAAGTAATGAGAGCCTCAAATCTTGCTTCAATATATTATATTCGTTAAACATAGTATCTACCTAACAGGTTTCATGCGGATGTGTTAAATCACATCGTACATCATCCCTATAGACGCCAATAACCAAATAAATCCAAACGGAGAGCTTTTTATGTCGAAAACCACCAGTTACAAAGAGCTGGGTCTCGTTAACAGTCGTGATCTTTTTGCCAAGGCTGTCAGCGGCGGATACGCCATTCCTGCCTACAATTTTAACAACCTCGAACAGCTTCAGGCTATCGTGATGGCTTGCGCGGAGACGAAGTCTCCGGTTATCCTCCAGGTTTCGAAGGGTGCACGTAACTATGCAAATCAGACACTTTTACGCCATCTGGCCGCCGGAGCGGTTGAATATGCTGCCGAACTCGGCTGTGAAATTCCGATTGTACTGCACCTCGACCACGGCGACAGCTTCGAGCTGTGCAAGGATTGCATCGAGACCGGCTTCTCGTCGGTGATGATCGATGGTTCGCACCTGAGCTACGACGAAAACGTGGAGCTGACCAGCAAAGTGGTGGAATATGCTCACAAGTATGACGTCACCGTCGAGGGCGAACTCGGCGTGCTGGCCGGTATCGAGGACGAGGTGGAGGCAGCCGAGCACACCTACACCGAGCCTGATCAGGTAGAAGATTTCGTCGGCAAGACCGGCGTGGACAGCCTTGCCATCGCCATCGGCACCTCGCACGGCGCGTTCAAGTTCAAACCGGGCGAAGACCATAAAATAAGGCTCGACATCCTCGCCGAAATCGAAAAGCGCATCCCCGGCTTCCCGATCGTGCTGCATGGCGCTTCGTCCGTTCCTCAGGACTTGGTACAGATGATCAACGCCCACGGCGGCAAACTGAAGGACGCTGTCGGCATCGGAGAAGACCAGCTCCGCGAAGCTGCCCGCTCCGCGGTCTGCAAAATCAACATCGACTCCGATGGCCGCCTCGCCATGACAGCCGCCGTGCGCAAGGTGCTCGACGAAAAGCCCGAAGAGTTCGACCCGCGCAAATACCTCGGCCCCGCCCGCGAAGCGCTCAAGGAGCTTTACAAGCAAAAAATCGTCAACGTCCTCGGCTCCAACGGCAAAGCCTGAGACGATACTTCGACGACAAATCAAAAAAGGCTGGTACGCAACACTGCGACCAGCCTTTTTTCTTTTCCTTTTCTTACTCTTCCGTCCACAAAGTCCACTCAGTCCACCTCGTCCACCATTCCCCTCACCGCAAATAGCGCAGCGCCAGATAGCTCATCATACCGACACCGGTTTCGAGCGATTGCTCATCGGGGTTGAAGGTCGGTGAGTGAAGCAAGTTATCCGGGCCGTCATCGTCGAGGCCGGTGCCGAGCTGCCAGAAGCTGCCGGGGCATTCGCGCAGGAAGTAGGCGAAATCTTCGGCGGTCATGAGCGGTGCGGAGTTGTGCACCTTGTCCTCACCGAGATACTCCTTTGCAACATCCCAGGCCAGATCGGTCATTGCCGGATCGTTGTTCAGCACCGGGTAGCCGGTTCGTATCTCAACCTCCGCCCTGACCTCGAACGCTTCGGCCACTTGGTGAACGGTGGCTTCGAACCGCTCGTGCAGCCGCGAGCGTAGCTCCTCGTTCATGGTTCGCATGGTGCCCTGCATGGTCACCTTGCCGGGAATGATGTTGGTCGCGTGGCCGCCGTTGATCGAGGCGATCGAGACCACCGCCGGTTCATGCGGCGGCGAGAGACGGCTCACCAGATGCTGGAGCGCCGTGATGATATGCGCCGACGCGAGGATCGGGTCGCGTGTCTTGTGCGGCGCTGAAGCGTGGCCTCCCTGCCCGTGCACGGTGATGTACAGCTCATCGGCAGCGGCCATGAAGCCGCCTTTGCACATCGCGACCGAGCCGCTGCGCACGCTCGAAAAGCAGTGCTGCGCGAAGATCGCCGAAGGGTTGTAGCGCTTCAGCAATCCGGCCTCGATCATCGGCTTTGCACCGCCCGGAGCTTTCTCTTCGGCGGGCTGGAAAATCAGCAGCACGTCGCCGTTCAGTTCATCCTTCATATCGCTGAGCACCGAAGCCGCGCCGAGCAGCATCGCCGTGTGCATATCGTGACCGCAGGCATGCATGCACCCCGCTTCGGTCGAGCAGAAGTCGTGCGAGTTCTCCTCCTGAAGCGGCAAGGCGTCGATGTCCGCCCGCAGCGCCACCGTCTTGCGCTCGCCAGACTTCGGCGCACCCTCACCACGCAGCAAAGCCACTACGCCCGTTTCGAGAAGCTGCGGCTCTGGCTCAATGCCAATTTTGGCGAGCTGCTCCTTGATGTAGGCGGTCGTTTCAAACTCCTGGTACGAAAGCTCCGGATGCATGTGCAGATGCCGCCGCACAGCAGCTACCTCGGGATACAACCGTTGTGCCTCTTCTCTAACCCTCTGTGCAAGGGCGCTCATTTCATCATTGTGCATAAACCGTATCGTTCAGGGTGACTTCGTGGATGCAAAGGCACACGGGTTGTTCGTTCTGCGCTGGATTCGGATCGTCTCGAGAAAACTTGCGTAACACTGCTACAAATCCATGTAGCGGATGAACTCCAGCGCTTTTTCGCGAAGCTCGTCGGTACCGGAGTCGGGAAACGCGGAGTGGTATCGGATCAGGTAGCCGTAGTTTTCCATGTTCCGGATGAGCCGGAAAAAGTCGTGCGTGGCGAGCCGGAAAAAGAAAATCTTGCCTTCGTGAACCGCGCCGGTCGGCCACGAGGTGAAGCTCAGCACCGAAGCGTCGTTTTTTTCAATCGTGTCGATGATTTCCGACAGCTTCGCACCCGACGGCGGCACCTCGATTTCGAGGGTGTAGCCGCCCTCGCCGGAGTGCATCCGGTCGGCCAGAAACTTCAGGATGCGGCTTCTCGAAACCACCCCCTCAAGTCCACCATCCTCATCGACGACGGGCACGATGCCTCCCCGAGCTTCAGCGACGGCAGAGAGATTGTCGAACAGTTGCTCGTCCGATCCGAACGCCCGCACCTCTTCGATCATCTCCGCATCGAGCTTTGCGCTGGCATCGGGCGCACCTGCCCGCTTACCGAGAAGACCGGACAGGAATACCATGCCCGCGTACCGGCCATCATCGAGCACCGGAGCGCACTCAAGCCGTTTGGCGGCAAGCATTGCGACCACGTCAGTCACCAGCTCGCCGATGGTGAAGACCGGCCAGAGCGCATCGGCGAAATATGAGAAGGTGACGCTCACGTCAGTTTGCGGGTTCGAGTTTACCAACACGGCGCTCGTGACGACCACCCTCGAACTCCGAGGCAAACCAGCTTTCGAGAATCTTCTCGGCGGTTGGCACGTCGTTGAAGCGGGCCGCAAAACAGAGCACATTGGCGTTGTTGTGTTGGCGGGCAAGCGCCGCGAATTCAGGGCCGCACGCGAGACCAGCACGGATGCCCGGCACCTTGTTGGCCGCGATGGACATACCGATGCCGGTACCGCACATCAGGATGCCCTGGTCAGCCTTGCCTTCGAGAACAGCGTTACACACCTTGTGTGCGAAATCGGGATAATCGACCGACTCTTCGGAATACGGCCCCATATCCTCGGCTGTGTGGCCGTTCTTTTCGAGCCAAGCGATAACACTTTTTTTCATCTCCACGCCTGCATGGTCGGTTGCAACTGCAATTTTCATAATCCGTTAACTTTGGTTTTGTGAGTTTTCTTTCTCCGTGCGGAGCGCTGCATCAACAGCCGCTGACTGTCAGTCGCGCGGCGCTCCTCCTTTCTCTTTTTGCTGTAGGTTCCATCGGAACTCATCTCCCACGACTTGCGGTTGTCCCGCAGCATCAGATCGAGATCGGCCATGACCGATGCGACGAGCTTCTGGTCGAGCACCGGGAAGATGGCCTCGACGCGGCGGTCGAGATTACGCGGCATGAAGTCGGCGCTGCCCATGAACAGCTCGCCGGAGCCGGCGTTGCCGAAGTAAAAAACGCGGCTGTGCTCCAGGAAGCGCCCGATGATGCTCACCACACGAATGTTCTCGCTCACCCCAGGCACGCCCGGTTTCAGGCAGCAGATGCCGCGGATGATGAGGTCGATCTTCACCCCGGCCATTGATGCCCGGTAGAGCGCGCGGATGATCTCCTCATCGACCAGCGAGTTCATTTTCAGGATGATCCTGCCATCGCCCGTTTTCCGCTGGCAATCGATTTCACGCTGGATCATCTCCAGCGCCCATTTCCGAGTGTGCAGCGGTGAAACGATCAGCGAGCGGTAGTTGCGATGCTTCGAGTAGCCGGTCAGCGAATTGAACAGCTCCGACACATCGTCGGCAAGCGCTTTGCTGGTGGTCAGATAGCTGTAATCGGTGTAGATTTTCGCCGTCGTCGCATTGTAGTTTCCTGTGCCAAGGTGAAGGTAGTGGCAAAGCCTCCCCTGTTCACGCCGCACGATCAGCGTCAGCTTGGCGTGAGTCTTCAGGTTCGGCAGCCCGTACACCACGTGCGCACCAACATCTTCGAGCGCCCTGGCCCAGAGGATGTTGTTCTCCTCGTCGAACCGCGCCTTCAGCTCCACCAGCACCGCTACCTGCTTGTGCTGCTCGGCGGCGAACAGGAGCGCCTTGATGATCGGCGAATTGCTACCCGTCCGGTAGAGCGTCTGCTTGATCGAAAGCACATCGGGATCACGCGCCGCCTGCCAGATCAGATCGGCCACCGGCTTGAACGAATCATACGGATGGTAGAGCAGCATGTCGCCCGCACGAAGCCGCTCGAACATGTCAGGAAAACGCTTGTCGTCAAGCGGATTGTCCGGCACGAACGCCTTGTCCTTCAGGTCGGGCCGGTCGATGGAAAGCAGCTCCATCAGGGCGCTCATGCCGAGAAATCCGCTAATTTCATAGACGTTGCGCTCGTAGATTTCGAGATTCTTGACGAGCAAGCTTCGGATCGAGTGCGGCATCTCCGGAGTGACCTCCAACCGCACCACCTTGCCGTACCGGCGTGAACGAACCCCCTGCTCGATGCTTTCGAGCAAATCGCCCGCCTCGTCCTCCTCGATCTCGATATCTGCGTCACGAATGATCCTGAAGGGGTGGCACTGGAGGACGCGCATCTTCGGAAAGAGCTGCCACAGATTGTGCTCCACCAGATCTTCGAGCCGCAGCAGACGGATGCGTTCGTCGTTGAAATCGAGTCCCTCAATCTGGTCGAGCCTGATGAAGCGCGGCAGAATTCCCGGCACCTTGACCCTGGCGAACTTGATCGAGCCGCTCTCTTCGTCTTCGAGTTCGACGGCAAGGCTCAGCGACAGGTTGGACATGAAGGGAAACGGATGGCCCGTATCGAACGCCAGGGGCGTCAGCACAGGAAATATCTCCTCACGGAAAAACTCCTGGAGCACTTTCTGCTGATGCGGTGTAAGCGATGAGGTAGTGACGAACTCGATGCCTTTTTTTCTCAGCGCCGGGTAGAGCACACCGAAGAAACACTCTTGGCGCTGACGAAGCTGGTCGATGACGCGCTCGCGGATCTTCTCGACCATCTCCATCGGCGTCAAGCCATCGACCGAACGCTCGGTGATCCCCGCAGCGCACTGGTCGTCGAGACCAGCCACGCGGATCATGAAAAACTCGTCAAGGTTCGAGCTGAAAATCGAGATGAACTTGATGCGTTCGAGCAGCGGATGCGCCAACGGATCGATCGCCTCCTCCAGCACGCGCTGGTTGAAGTCGATCCAGCTCAGCTCCCGGTTCACGTAGAGCGACAGATCGCGCAGGTCCATTTCCGGAGCTGCAACCAGGGTTCCGTTCTGCGTGTTCTTCATGACCTGCTGTTCAAACACTTGATGATTCCGGTTTCAGTTACCACATAATCGAGCCGCTGGTCCCAGGGATCGGACGGGACTGACGCCACCTCCTGACAGTCAAACGCCAGGCCTATTCTGACCGGGTGGATGCCTTTGGCGGACAGCGCATCGAAAAAGCGGTCGTACCACCCTTTTCCGAAACCGATGCGTCCCCCCCGTCGGTCGAACCCGGCAAGCGGCACGATCACCACGTCGAAACGCTCTTCGCCAGTGAGTTCGAGCGGCACGGGAACTGGCGGACCGACCCTCGCAGCCTCGAAACGCTGACCGAGCAGATACCGAACGACCAGCATCCAGCCACGCTCAATATAAGGCATGAACACCGCTTTCCGTTCGCCCGCAAGCCATTCGAGCAACTCGAAGGTTCCGGCTTCGCGATCACGCTCCATCGACACATAGCAGTGCACCCGCTCGGCGTCGAGCAGCTCCGGCATCGTAATGAGCTGCCGGAAGATCTGCTCACTCTTTTCGAGCCACGTCTCCCGACTAAGTGCCCTGCGCCTAGCAAGCAGCTCCCTGCGCATCTGTGCCTTGGTGTTCATCATCGGCGACAAAAAAGCGGGTCTCGACGACCGTTCACTCTGTTCAGCCTGTTCCGGTCAACAACCGAAAAAAAGCTTTTGGGACTAAAATGCTAAGATAATAAAACAGAAGCCGATAACGCAGAAAAGAACTCAGAGAAACACCTAGGACAACATGCTTGACTCTAACTAGGCAACCTGAAGCTCATGATGCCGGGGGGCTTAAGCCTTTCGGTTATGTGAAATAAGTGCGAATTGTATTACATTTGCTTATACAGGCCCGGCTTATGAACACTCCACAGCCGGAGCGTAAACAGATTTTTTTACCTTTTCACCAAACCATAAATCCGATACCATCATGGCAAACGAATCAGGAAACGGCGTATTCAGCGATCTTTTCACGGCTGTTGGCGATCTGGCCCAGGGAGCAACTGACATTGCTACCAGCGCCGTAAAAACCACAACCGACACCGTACAGCCTATCGGCAACGCTGCTGTGGAGCTTTGCACCACCACCATCAACTCGGCAACCCAGCTCGTCGAAGGCGTCACCAAAGCCATCACCACGGCAATCGCCCCGAAACAGTAAGATTGCGCGTCACCTGCCCTTCTGGACAGAAAAACGGCGCAACCAAACCGAAAGCCCTTTACGTCATCGCAACGCAAAGGGCTTTCGGCATTTCTGGCCTGGCTGAGCGTCACCAGCGAACGTCGATGGGCGACTTGTCACAGAAATGCCACCTCGTGAGAAGGGTTGGACGAGCGAAGCTGGTGGCGTACATTGTGAAGGCAACAATCACCTCCGAAGCAGCCGTTATGCACTACATCACACCACCAGCAGTGCCTCGTTCGATCTTCTGCGTCGGCAAAAACTATCCCGATCACGCCCGCGAAATGGCAACTTGGGAAGCTTGGGAGACGGCGACCGAGGAGACGCACGAAAGCGAACCGATCATTTTCATGAAGCCCGGCTCAGCGCTCTCCGCCGGTGGCACGACTTCGATCCCCAGCTTCGACGACAAACCAATCAGCTCGAACCTCCATTATGAGGGCGAGCTGGTGCTGCTCATCGGCAAAGATACCAACGAAGTCTCGCTCGACGAGGCCACGGCCTGCATCACTGGTTACGGAGCCGGACTCGACATGACCCTGCGTGACGTGCAGCTCGAAGCCAAAAACGCCGGTTATCCCTGGCTGAAAAGCAAGGGGTTCCGCAACAGCGCGCTGGTCTCGGAGTTCATTTCACCCGACGATGCCGGAGCGTGGCGCGAACTGTCAGTCACGCTCCGGCTGAACGGCGAGGTCAGGCAGCACTCCCTTGTATCGGCGATGACCTTTTCGCCGGGCTATCTGGTTCACTATTTATCGTATATTTATGGACTGTGCGCCGGAGACCTCATCTTCACCGGCACACCGGCGGGCGTCGGAAGCGTTCGACCCGGTGACCAACTCGAGGTCTCGCTCGAAACCGGCGGCGCAAGTGCTGAACCCGAGCGGTTTGTCCGGCTCGAAGCACAAGTATCCTGAACTTTTCACATCCCGATCATGAGCACGATATTCCTGAACGCACGACTGCTGAATCCATCCGAAAAACTCGATACCACCGGCTCGATAAAAATCGACGAGGAGGGCGTCATCGAAATGGTGACAACAGGCGACGAAACCTTGCTGGTTGCCGACAATGACCGCGTCATCAACCTCGAAGGCAAAGTGCTTGCACCCGGTCTGTTCGACATGCACTGCCACTTCCGCGATCCAGGCCAGGATTACAAGGAGACACTGGAAACCGGTTCGGCGGCAGCAGTCGCAGGCGGCTTCACTGGCGTGGCGCTCATGCCAAACACCAAGCCAGTGATCGACAGTCCACTCGGCGTTGCTTACATCCGCCACCACAGCGCCGAACTGCCGATCGACATCGAAGTGATCGGCGCCATGACCGTTGGCAGCCTCGGCGAATCGCTCTCACCTTACGGAAAGTACAGCGCCTACGGCGTCAAAGCCATTTCGGATGACGGCACAGCAATCCAGAACACGCAAATCATGCGACTCGCCGTCGAATATGCGGCTAATTTCGACCTGCTGCTCATCCAGCACGCCGAAGACAAATACCTCACCGCGGGTGGCATCATGAACGACGGCGCAGCATCGGCCATGCTTGGCCTGAAAGGTATCCCCGAAGTGGCCGAACCAATCATGATTGGCCGTGACCTGCAACTGATCACCTGGCTGAAAAAGCACAAACTCAGCGGCGCCCTGCCGGAACCGCGCTACCATGTGGCACATATCAGCACGGCAGCCTCGGTCGATCTGGTGCGCAAGGCCAAGGCCGCTGGTCTGAAGGCTTCGTGCGAAGTGACGCCACACCATTTCACCCTGACCGAAAACGATCTGGTAGCCGCCAAGGAGAAAGGCAACTACATCATGAAACCGCCGCTTCCCTCCGAAGAGAATCGCGACGCTTTGATCGAAGGATTGAAGGACGGAACAATCGAGGCCATCGCCACCGACCACGCTCCGCACGCCCGCCACGAGAAAGAGTGCCCGCCCGACCAGGCGGCCTTCGGCATCATCGGCCTCGAAACCTCGCTCGGCCTGACCATTACCGAACTGGTAGACAAGGGCGTCATCACCCTGCCACGCGCCATCGAACTGCTTTCGACCAATCCGCGACGCCTCATGGGGCTGGAGGAGATTCTCTTCAAACCCGGCGAGAAAGCCAACCTCGTCATCATCGACCCCGACCTGGAGTGGACGGTCAGCGAAGAGGACTTCGGCTCAAAATCGAGAAACACCCCCTTCATGGGCCGCACGCTCAAAGGCAAGGCGCTCGGCATTTACAATCGGGGAAAACTCATCATGAGATAAAACTGTTTTCGAGTTACATTCTTTTATCTTTTTTCTTTACACGATTTTTCTTACTTTCGGTATCTTTTTATTGGAAGGTACGTATTAGAGTCAACTTCAAGCATTTCCTGTAACGACCTATGGCCAAGAAACAAACGTTCGGTGACAAGCAGAAAAAAGGCTCGTCTGATTTCAAAATGGCAAAGCTGGTCTATTCGGTGAAGTCCGAAAAAACCAACGCCTGGAAATTTGTCGAAAAGAACGTCCGCATTCCCAGTGGGGAAAATGATGTGGAAGTTCTGAAAAAAGCCATGACCGCCCAGGGCAAGTAATTCCCTCCCGGCTCAGGCTATTCATCTCTCCTTTTTCGCATGAGCGATCACCAGACACATTCCCGGGACAATGAAACCCGGGAATGGTTCGAAGAGTGGTTCGACAATCCTCTCTACCTCGAAGTTTACCAGCACCGCGACCAGCAGGAAGCGGCTCGTTGCGTACAGACTATCCTGTCTCTGACCGGCCTTGAGGCCACAAATCCCCCCGCTTCGATGCTCGACATCGCCTGCGGCGCAGGACGCCACGCAGTTGAATTCGCGCGTTCGGGGCTATCGGTAACCGCCAACGATCTTTCGGCATTTCTCCTCGAACAGGCGCGCGACCTCGCCCGAAAAGAGAAACTCCAAGTCACCTTCAGCCGACAAGACATGCGAACGGTCAGCTTCGACCATCAGTTCGGCCTCGTCACGCAATTGTTCTCCAGCTTTGGCTATTTCGAGACCGATCAGGAAGATCGCACCATTTTGGCCAATGTCTTTTCGCTGCTCAACCCCGGCGGCTGGTACGTGCTCGATCTGCTCAACCCCGAACATCTGAAGCGCAACTTCGTGCCCCGAACCGAACGCCACTCTGGCGCCCTTCAGATTACCGAAGAGCGTACCCTGAGCGAACGAAACGTCACGAAACGCCTCACCCTCACCGAAGAGAACGGCAAGAGCCACGCATTCACTGAATCTGTCAGATTTTTTACACCTGATGAAGCCACTGGCCTGCTCAAGTCAGAAGGATTTATCGTGGAACGGATGATCGGCGACTATGAAGGCAGAGCGTTCGATGCCGCCACCTCACCGCGAATGATCCTCTTTGCCCGCAAGCCGGTTGCCGCATCCTGAGCGCCGGAAGCTTCGATTGCGTAATCGAACCATTCTCGAAATCATCGTCCCCACCCACCATATCTCTCCCTTTTACGCGGAGATATTCGCCAAGAATTGACCAAAAAGCACAAGGCCATCGAAATCGATGTCGATACCGATGCTTAAGTGGAATTGTAGCAGGTTTTTAGCGACGCCCTATTTCAACAGCAGTTTCCCGAGCGTATCGATCCCGGCTTTCCGGCCCAGTGCAAGCAGGTGCTGAAAGAGCTGGGCGGTGAGGTAGGCATCGCCGGGCGCGGTGTGGCGGTCGTAGAGACGGATGCCGTAGCGCTCGCAGAGGTTGTCGAGGCGATACTCGCCGCCTTTGTGCGCGAGATTATAGTAGGGGCCTTTTTCAAGCCGTTTGGCGAAGCTTGCCGTATCGAGCGCCTCGTTGAACAAGCGGGTCCCAAACCGCCGTGCAAGCACCTGATTAATCATGCCGATATCGAAATCGGCGTGGTGAGCGACGATCACAGCATTGCCGAGATAGTCCAGAAAGCGGCAGACCGCATCGGTCTCTTCCATCCCTGTGTCGATATCTCGCCGCAACAGCCCGTGCACCGTAACCGCTTCCCGCTCACTACTGACCTCCTGCTGAAGCAATACCTCGAACGAACCTGCAACGTCGATTACCGTCCCCTCCATGCCGACCGCTCCGATCGAGATGATCCGATCGCTTTTGACATCGAATCCCGTGGTCTCGGTATCGAAAACAACAAAACGCACCTCTTCAATCGGCGTCTTTCCACGAAAAGGATCGTCGAACCGGTGAAGATAGCGGCAGACACTCTCCGGCAGCTCTCCATTCCGGCATTTACGCAACGCCAGTTTTTTCTGAATCAGTTCAATCACGGAGGTAGTCGAGCTGGAACCGGAGGTTAAGCATACTCTGCACCTTGCCGATGGTTGAAAAAACATTTCGGAGCGTCTGGCGCTCGATCTTGTTGAGTCCTTCCGGATCGATGTAACGACCAGAAGAATCGGTGGCCAAGCCATGCTTGGTTTTCAGAAGGATCAGGAATTCATACGCTTCGATTGCTTCTGAGGCCAGCGCCTCAAAGCCGGAAATCAGCGAACTGAGACGCTTGAAGCGCTCGGTGGTGCTCAGAAACTCGCCGATCTTCTGCTCGTACACCAGCACCCGCGCCGCATCGGAGAGCGGCATCATGGCCCGCGCCTTGATGTCGAACTCGTGGGCGTGCTCGCGGCTTTTCTCGACCAGGAAGTTGCGGAAAAACCCGAGCGGCGGTGGATTCTGCATTGCGTTTTTTGCGAAGAACTGGAGGAATCCACGCCCTTTTTCAACCTCTTTCAGAATCTGGCGCTTCATCTCGACTGCCAGCGAGGTGCTGCCGTAAACCGGTCGAAAATCGAAGAAGATCGTCGAATTCATCAGAGCCTTCGGCTCGGGCGTCTGGATCCATTTCCGGAAATAGCTCATCCACCCGCCTAGCGGCTGACACCACTCCGGATTGCTCGCCATGATGTCGGCGGGGCACTTCGAGAACCCACACAAAAGCAGCGTATCGCACACCCGTTTACCGAGCTCGAGGAAATAGCGCTGCGCCGACTCGCGACTCTCCAGAGGCGGATCAGCGTAAAGAATCGCGTTGTCCTGATCGGTGCGGAGCAACTGCTCCTTGCGCCCCTCGCTGCCCAACGAGAGCCAGCAGAACTCGACATCAGGCTTCTTAAAACCCTCGGCACTCATATCAGCAAGAGCGAAGTCGAGCGCCTTGACAATCACCGCATCGTTCAGCTCGGCGAAGATGTTCAGCACGAAGTGGATCGAAACCTCCTGCGCGATGTACATCTGGAGGAGCTTTTCAGCCTTGTCGCGCTCGACGCTCAACTGCTCGACGCTCTCGGACTGCATGATCGACTTCATCAGCACCGCGGGGTTCACCCCCTCGGAAGTCACGATGTCGTGCTCCGAAATGATACCGGTAATCGGACTGTTTGGCGTGCCATCCTTGGTGATGCAAAAGTGTCGAAGCTTGGTTCTGACCATGAGCATTGTCATGTCGGCCACCGTCTTACCGGCCGTGATCGTGTAGACCGGGCTGCTCATGATTTCGCTCACCGGACGCTCGCTGACCTGGCCCGGCACGGCCACAACCTTTTTGCGAAGGTCGGTATCGGTGATGATGCCCAGCGGATGGCGCTCTTCGGAGACGACGATAATCGAGCCGATATTGTTGTCGGACATGATCTTTGCCGCCTCGCGGATGACGATATCGGGCGAGCAGGTGATGACATCGCGAACCTGATCGACCACGAGTGGCTCGTTATCGAGCAGGCATCGGAGAGTGAGTTCGGAGGGTTCCACAGAACCCCTGCGCAAATCGAAGGCTTCGGAGAGCGAGTGCTCGATATTCTGCACGCTTTTGGCAATCGCTCCGGTAAAGAAGGCTGCAACCGATGGCTCGGACTGGGAAAGCTCGCGGATCGTCTCGACCGGAATGGCAAACAGCAGGCTCTCTTCAACCACCTGCGCCGAAAGCAGATAGGCACTTGATCCGAAAATAGCCCGCACACCAAACAGATCGCCCTCGTCGCACAGATCGACCAGAACCTCCTTGCCGTCGATGGTATCGAACAGGCGCACGGCCCCCTTCATCACCATGTAGGAAACCTTGCCAAGCTCGTCGCCTTTCCGGAAAAGAATTTCGCCCTCCTCATGGTACTCGACAAACAAAGATTCGGCAATCTGGCGAATCCGCTCTTCAGCGAGATGGTCAAAGGGGGGATATTTGCCGAGATCGGCAGCGACCCTCTCGACGATGGTATTGGACGGAGTAGCGTTGTTCATGCCTGAAACTCCCGATGATTGGCGTGTTCATCCTCTTTTGGTAGCCGCAATTGAACAGCGGCAGGAACGAAACGGAAAGTCAGATCAACATACGATGCTCACGATACCACTCGAACGTGCGCTTGATGCTCTGTTCGTAGGGTTCGTAGCGCATTCCCAGTTCACGCTCCGCTTTTGAAGAGTCGAAATAGAGAAATTTCGAGGCTACGGTGAACATGCTCATGTTGAACAGCTTGGATATCCTGTTCCTCTCCTTACTGAATTTAAGAAGATACGTGATGAAATGCGCAGCCCATATTGGAAGAGGAAGTGAAAGCTGCTGCACGCCGGTCACCTTCATGATGGTCTGGGCCAGCTCCTTGAAGGAGACGTTGTCGCCGCCGACAATGTACCGCTCGCCTTTACGGCCCTGCTTCATAGCAGCAATCAGGCTCTCGGCCACAATCTCCACATCGACCACGCAGATGCCACCGAGGGGATAAAACGGCATTTTGCGATTGTAGACATCCTTGATAATACGACCGGCATTGAAGTTGATGTCGCCGGCGCCGAACACAAACGCCGGTACAACGATCACGCAATCGAGCCCCTTGCGAACCTCTTCGGCCACGATCTGCTCGGCAACATATTTGGTGCGAGCGTATTCGAGATCGATCGTATCGAAATTCCAGGGACTCTCCTCGTCGAATTTCCGGTTCGGGCCGCTGATGCCAACCGCAGTGATCGAGCTGACATGCACCACTCGTGCCACACCTGCCGACCGGGCCGCTTCAAGCACGTTGCGCGTTCCGTCAACATTGATCTTTTGAAGCAACGGATTCTTTTTCCCACCCATGTAGGTGAGGCCAGCGCAATGATAGACTTCATCGACGCCGTCGAAAACCCCTTTGAGAGAAGCCGCATTGGTAACATCTCCATACACCAGGTTGACCTTGTCGAGGCACCCATTGAGCGAAGTAAGGTCGGAGCTGGTACGAACAAGTGCATGAACCTCGTATCCTTTTTCAGCGAGTTTGTGCACAAGACGGGAACCGATAAAGCCGGTGCCTCCGGTAACGACGATTTTTTTCCCCACGGGTGGTGTCAAGAACTGTTGGTAATAGGTGCGCGCCTGGCCTTTTTGCTGCGCTAAAAGCCGACGCTAATCCTTAATGGAAATGCTGCCATCGAGAATTTCTTGGCGAATCTTTTCGATGCGCTCGTGAACAGACGGATCGATCAGCTTTTCGGTGTCACTGCTCCAGAAGTAATCGGTATAGCGTCCGTCAAGACCAAACACCCGCTGACGTCCGCCCTGGAATTGGCCATTCATCGCATCGTCAATCGTGGTCAGAACGGCCTTGTCGATCGCCTTGTTGATGCTGGTCAACATGTGCTCCGGCGCGGGCCACTCCAGTGCCATATCGGTGCAGATCACCAGCTTGCCGGTCTCCCGGGCCGCCTCGATCACGCCGAGACCGCTTGCTCCCGCCGCCTGATAGATGATGTCAGCCCCACGGCTGTACTGACCGAGCGCCAGCTCTTTGCCTTTGGCCGGATCGTTGAAAGCACTGCCGGTCATGCCGACGAAGTTTGAAATGATCCTGATGTCCGGTTTGACATAGCGCGCGCCTTCGACAAAACCGCTCTCGAACTTGCGGATGATGTTCGAATCCATGCCGCCGATAAAACCGATCGTACCGGTTTCGGATTCAAGCGCCGCAAGCGCCCCGGCCAGGAACGAACCCTTTTTCTCCTCGAACACGATACCCGAAAGGTTCGATGGAATCTCTGTTCCGGGCTGCGGATTGTAATCGATGCAGGCGAACTTCTTGTCGGGAAAGTCCTTGGCGATTGCCGCAATGTCTTCGGTGAAAAGCAAACCGACGCCAATGACAAGCTGGACGTCAGGATCGGCCGCCATCTGGCGCAATGCAGCCTCACGGTCGGCCCCCTCTCCAGGAGGTTCAATATAGTCGAAATTGATGCCGAGCTGCTCTTTGGCAAGTTCGAGGCCGTTGTATGCGGAATCGTTGAAGGACTTGTCGCCTCGTCCGCCGACATCGAACACCAACCCAACCTTATACGCATCCGGATTTGTGTCGGCAGCATTTTGCTTGCCTGAACAACCGGCAAGAAGCAGCACGAAAACAAGCAGGAAAGACGAAAGCCTGAGGAGCGATGGTGAGAAAAACCGGTACGCCATGTCCATTAAAAAAGGTTGATTCGCCGAAAATATTGAACGGAATGTAACAAAATCGCTCCGTTTTTGGAAACTGCCACGCATGAATTCATCCCCGCTCCACCTGCAATTTCATGCCAGTCAGTCGATTTTTATAGCAATTTTCATTCGCAGGAATCTCAGCAAGAACATAAGAATGAAAAACAGAAACCCCGTCACGACTGAGCTATCGGGACGGGGTCATGTGAGGAGGAAAAAGCCGAATCCGTTACGGTTTCAACTGGTTTTCGCGTTGTGCGAACAAGCTGCGGATTCCCGAAAGCATCGAAATGGCGGATTGATCGTCTCCACTCCTGACCACTTGGGCAAGTTCCTCAAGGGCGCGGCCGATATGCTGGTCGACGACGGTATCGACCGAACCGGATTCGGTCAGAAAACGGGTCTCACCTGCAAGCCGCAAAACTCTGGTTTTCATCTCCTGACGTGCACATTGGTGGCCAATTGCCTCAAGACGCTCAGCCCACTCTTTCGGACCAGCATTCAGCGCCGGAGCAGGCTCAGCCTTGCGCTGCATCGCCGCGCCATCCATGCCCGTGGCCACAAGCAAAAAAGCGAAACCGATCACCGTCACCAGACCGGCAATCATCGCTCCCGTATGCAAGCCATTCAACACCATCGCTACGCCACTGGCAGAAACCAGGAGGATCAGCGCCGCAATCACCGTACCGACAAGCGCTGGAAGGCTCCACCCCTGCACAAAGCCTCTAACGGGCGAATAAACTGCCGAGGCCGCGGCAAGCGCCATCAGAGTGACCGAACCAAACAGCATGCCGCTGTCAAAAAACAGGCCCGGAAAAAGTGCAAAAAAGAATCCGAAAACCGCCAGAAGAACGGTCAATGGCAACAGTGCCCACAGCCAGGTTTGTTTCATGCCTCAAAATTTTTTCATCACAGTATTGTGCAAAGCTTTCCGACGACAAACAGATGGAAAATCACTCTGCTCAACCAATAGCTTAACAGCCAATGCTGAAAAGCTGCGTCATCAGAATGCCAAAGATAAAAAAATCCGGAGCAAAGGCATTGCAAATCCTCCACCTCTTTGCATGCCTGCATCAAACCAAAACATGAACAATCCTCAGACGCAGGAATTGCTGGCGCGAAAATGAAAGTCGCTGATGCGATGATAGTTCATGCAACCATTCACACCCCTCTGGCATCGTGGAACTGCTTTCGCTGATCGGCGATAGATTCGCATTCACTCTGTCAATTCACCGTTTCCGATGAGAACTTGCGCAGGAGCAGTTTTTCGAGTTCCACAAGGAACAGAACGCTTGAGCTGACGATGATAATGAGCAGCCATTCGGCGGCCTGCAACCCGGCAGTTCCGAAAATATTCTGCATAAACGGAGCATAGGTGAAGAGCGCCTGAAGCACGACAAGGATTCCGGCAGCATACAGCACATAGCGATTCCCGAAAAATCCCTCCTTTGAAAAGATACTCCGCACGAAATAGCGTGAACTGAACAGGTAGAAAATTTCGAAAAACACCAGCGTGTTGACGGCCATCGTCCTTGCGATTTCATGGGAATAGCCGTTCTGTTCATACCATAAAAACAGCCCGAATGTGCCTGCAAGCAGAATCAGCGAGACATAGACAATTCTCCAGACGATAAAGCGCGACAGCAGCGGCTCATCCGATTTTCGCGGCTTTCGGGCCATCACGTCGCTTTCGGGTTTTTCGAAGGCAAGGGTCAGAGCGAGCGTCACCGCCGTCACCATATTGACCCATAAAATCTGCACCGCCGTGATCGGAAGCGTGTAGCCGAGTGCGACGGCGAACAGAATGCTGAGAGCCTCGCCGCCATTGGTCGGCAGCACGAAGAGAATGGACTTCTTGATGTTGTCATAGACATTCCGTCCCTGCTCGACGGCATTGGCGATGGTGGCGAAATTGTCGTCGGTCAGCACCATTTCGGCAGCCTCTTTCGACACCTCGGTGCCCTTCTGACCCATGGCAATGCCGACGTCGGCCCGCTTCAGCGCGGGCGCGTCGTTGACGCCGTCGCCAGTCATCGCCACCACATCTCCCCTGGCCTGAAGCGCTTTGACCAGCCTGAGCTTGTGTTCGGGGCTGCTGCGTGCGAAAATATCGACCCCGGCGACGCGCTCGATAAGTTCTTTCTCACTCATCGATTCGATATCCTGACCGGTAAGCGCTTTCAATCCGTCTCCGATGCCGGTCATTTTTCCGATCGCTTTGGCCGTATCGACGTGGTCTCCGGTAATCATCTTAACCCTGATGCCCGCCGCCTGGCACCGCTTTACAGCCTCGACCGCCTCCTCGCGCGGAGGATCGATCATGCCGGTCACGCCGAGCAAGGTCATGTCGGTCTCGACGTCATCGAAGCGCAGAACCGTCGTCTCCGTGGTGACCTTTTTGCAGGCGATTGCGAGCAGCCGCTCTCCTCTGGAGGCCATCTCCTGCATCCGTTGTTCCCAGAATTCCCGGTCGAGAGGCTCATCCTCTTCGCCGTTGCGTTGCAGCGTGCATCGTTCAAGCACGACCTCGGGCGCACCCTTCAGGTAGATAAAGGCTCGTTCAGTGTGGTTGTGGTGCAGCGTAGCCATGAAGCGGTGTTCGGACTCGAACGGAATCAAATCGATTCTCGGCCACTCCTTCTGCTCCGTGTCGGGATCGAATCCCGCCTTCATGCCGAGAGCCGTGAGCGCACCCTCCGTCGGGTCGCCCGAAAGAATCCACTGGCCATCCTTCTGCTCCAGCGATGCGTCGTTGCAGAGGAGTGAAATATGGGACAGCGCCCGCACCTGCGGATGGTCATCGAGATCGGTCTCCTGGTCGTTCAGCACAAAAGAGCCGTGAGGAGCGTACCCGGCCCCGGTGAGCGAGAACTCTTTTTCAGGCAGCGCCACCGAGCGCACGGTCATTTCGTTTTGAGTGAGGGTGCCAGTTTTGTCGGAGCAGATGACCGATACCGATCCGAGCGTTTCGACTGCCGGCAGCCTGCGGATAATCGAACGGCGACGGGCCATCGCCTGAACTCCGATAGCGAGCGTGATTGTCAGGATGGCCGGAAGCCCTTCCGGTATCGCGGCGACCGCAAGCCCCACGGCGGCGTTAAACATCTCCGTGGGGGTGAAGCCGCGGAAAAAGACGCCAAAAGCAAACAGCAGCACCGACAGGGAGACGATGACAATCGTCAGCGTCCGGGCAAACTCTTCGACCCGTCTCAGCAGAGGGGTCTGAAGGGTTTCGACCTTGCCGAGCAGCGAGCTGATGCGGCCAATTTCGGTCCGGTCGCCCGTCGCGACCACAACGCCGTCGGCTTTGCCGTAGGTGACAAGCGTTCCCGAAAAAGCCATGCAGTGACGATCGCCGAGCGGCGTCTCCGGTTCGACCGGCGGCGTACTCTTTTCCGACGGAACCGACTCCCCTGTCAGCAGCGATTCGTCGATTCTGAGATCCTTGGTCGCGAGCAGCCTGAGATCGGCTGGGACTTTGTCACCCGACTGCAAGACAACGATGTCGCCGGGCACCAGCCCTTCGGCATCGATCTGCACCGTTCTGCCGTTACGGCGAACCATCGCCTGGGGCGACAGCAGGCCTTTGAGCGCTTCCATCGCTTTTTCAGCTTTACCCTCCTGGATAAAGCCAATCAGCGCGTTGATAAGCACAACGCCGAAAATCACCCATGCGTCGATCCAGTGGTTCAGCAACGCCGTGACGACGCAGGCCACAAGCAGCACATAGATGAGAATATTATTGAACTGGCCCAGAAACCTCACGAACGGGTTCTGCCGACCGGGAGGTGTCAGCCTGTTCGGCCCATGTTCGTCCGTTCGTTTTGCGGCCTCTTTTTCACCAAGGCCATCGGAACGCGAAACATCGAACGTTTTCAGCGTCTCTTCTGCCGATTTACTGTACCAGTTGTTGCTCATGGGGTGTCTGATTTACTTGCCGACTCTCTTTTCAAGCTTGCGCTTTTTGGATGTTTAGCAAGTAGTAACGCACGAGCCGGTCGGTTCGGTTCCGGGGTTTGGCGATGTTTTGGTGACACGGTGGGCGCACGCCATGCGCCCCTAAAGTTTCGAATAATCCATTTGGATTTCACACCAGCCCATTGTCGCGGAGTTTGTCGATCTGGGCGCGGAATTGCTTTTGCAGGTCTTCGATGGATTTGTATTCGGTGTGGTAATGACCGAGGTCGCTGAGCTTTTTCTTGAAACTCGTCAGAGAGACCAGATCGTCAATATTGAGTGAGCTGGTTGAAACGTGAGCGTCTTTGAACCAGGTGTAGATCAGCGGCTTACCGGTGTTTTTGAATGTCTGGTGAGCGACGTTGAACTCTTCTTCGGTGTATTTGCCGGTTTTGGTTTTGAAGAGGCTGACGAAGAGATCGCATTTGCGGATTGTTTCGTTGTATTCGCTCTGCATCCGGGTGCTGGACATCGCGTCGAGGAAGTTCTCCCAGCGGACAATTTCCAGATAAAGTCCCACTTTTCGCAACCGGTCGTTCTGTTGCCGGAAATAGAGGTCGAAGGCGTCGCGATCTTCGCGTAGTTCGGATGATGAGGCGAGGAATATTCGGACGGTTTTTGGTTCAGCGCCAACGTTCGTTTTGGAATCGTTTGACTTCCCTTTCGTTTCATCAGCTTCGATTTCCGGCAATAAATCCTTCCGAGCCTTCTCCAGCCACAGTTTCAAATCCATCCCTTCCAGCAGCTCGATGACGCTGACGTCGTAGTATTCGGGCGGTTTGGGACATTCGATGGTTAGCTTACCGCGATTTTTACGGTCGATCAGCTCTTTTTGCTCAAACATGGCAGGCTCTTTCAGCTTTTTGCACGTCTTGCAGATGCAGGGTACGAGTTTGCTGACTTTGTCTTTTAGGCCACGAAAGCTGTCGTTGAGGGCGTCGAGGTCGCTGGCGATGACGCTCAGGAGGGCTTTCTGTTCCGGGCCTCGGCTGCGGAGCGCGATTTCGTTACCTCGTGCGCCGGTTTCCACAAGTAGCTGCGTGTCGCCGTGCTCGAAGAGCGCTCCGTGCGACCAGCAGAGGTCGGGCTGTTTGACGAAGCGATGCATACGCACCATGAGTCGGCTGACGAGGCCTCGGGGCAGGAATTCGTAGCGGTAGGTCAGCACCAGATCGCCGGTTTTCGCCCAGTCGCCGAGTTCCGGCGGTTTGGATGGCGACAGGTGTTGCGGAACCAGCCAGGTCTCCTCGTGCATGTCGGGCAACCGGTAGGCCAGCTCGAAGCGCTCCATCAGGGCACGCAGCTCCACGTCCTTGCTCGCATAACCCTCGTCGGCCCACAGCCGGTCGCAATCGCTCACCGTGAACCGGCCCCGATTGGCTTTGACCCCTTCATCATCAAGGATACGGAACACAGCATCCGTCACCCATTTGTTTTGCAGGAACACAGTTCGCCGAAGTTCCGGATATGATTGGAAGTGCAGGAAAACGCCAAGGTCGTGAAAGTACTGGCTCAGGTGCAGCGCTTTATCGCGATCAAGTTCGAGATGTTTTGTATAAACAGCAAAGTACTCGTCCAGTGAGATGTGTGGACGAGCCTGAGCCAACTCTTCCAACTCCTCGCGAATGACGACCCATTTAGCCGGAACATCTTCACCGATATGCGGCAACTGCTGTGCAAAATGCTCTACAGCATTTCTCAAGCCATCCGCCGATCTCGGATGCTCCAGATTGCCCCGGTAAAATTCCTTGACGTTGTCGAATCGACCTCTGATACCTGCTTTGTCGATCTGTTTGCTGCGCCCTCCCTTCTCGTTCTGAAAGATCAGTAGCGGACTCCCCTCACTCAATGTTTCTACCACTTCCAACCAGAACTTGAATGCTTCATCATGAATCGACTTGGCGTCAGTGCGCGTGTCATCGACCAGCACGTACAACGAACGCTTCGTCAGAAAGAATTGATGCGTGGCATGGTAAATCTGTTGCCCGCCGAAATCCCAAGCATTGAGCCGGAAAGTCCGATTACCATCGATAGGAAACTCATGGCGGTAGATGTCTATGCCGTGAGTGGTTTCATCTTCGTCCGGCATTGGCATGGCTGGCAGGAACATGCGGCGGAGTAGACTAGTTTTTCCGGCTCCCCCCTTCCCTACAATCAAAAGTTTTGCCTCGAACAGTTGATCCGTTCCTTGAGAGTCTATTTCACGGAAATAGTTCAGTACCGCATCAGTGCCTTGTTTAACTATTTCTTCTGGCGGATGGGTCAGTCTACAATTTGCTACATAAATGCCTCGTTTTCCATCAAAATGAGTATTCCATTTGACCGGTAATCCAGAGAGGATCATCGATTTCAGGGGTGAAAGGTCTTTTACCCCTGTATTAGCAAGATTCAATGAAAAGAATGAAAAACTTACCAGCGGAGCAACATTCGTAATCTTTTCATTGTAGCTAATATCTAGTGATGTAAGCTGCATGAGATTTTTAGCGATCTCCTGAAGGCCAGCATCGCCAACCTGATTGTTCCCAAGATCGAGTGAATTGAGTTTGATGAGATTTTGTGCAATAGCTTTTACTCCAACGTTTCCTATTTCGTTTTGTCCTAATTGAAGTGATGAAAGCTGTATGAGATTTTTAGCGATCTCCTGAACGCCAGCATCACCAATCTGATTGTTCCCAAGATCGAGTGAATTGAGTCGTGTGAGGCGCTGAGCAATAGAGATTGAGCCTGCATCGCTAATTTTGTTACTACATAACACAAGCGAGATGAGCAGGCGGAGTTTGTTAGCAATAGCTTGAGCGCCTGTATCGGAAATTTGATTGCCACCAAGATTGAGGAATTCAAGCTGCTTTAGGCTCTGTGCGATAGCGATTGTGCTGCTATCACTTATTTGATTGTTATGTAGATCGAGTGATTTGAGTTGTGTGAGGCGCTGAGCGATGGCAGTGCATCCTGTATCTCTAATTTGATTGTCACTCAGTTGAAGGGATTCAAGTTGCTGGAGATTTTGAGCAATCGCGATAGCGCCATCAACACCTATTTTTTGGCTGTTTAGTTGAAGGGATTTAAGCCGCTTAAGATTTTGAGCAATTACGTTAGTGCCATAAACACCAATTTTATTGCCATTTAGATGGAGAGATTCAAGCTGCTTAAGATTTTGAGCAATCGCGATAGCGCCATCAACACCTATCTGGTTGTTGCTCAAATCAAGTGATTTGAGCTTTCTGAGGTGCTCAGCTATGGCTAATGCGCCAACGTCACCAATCTGGTTAGAGGCCAGATCAAGTGAAATGAGTTGGTCAAAATGCTTGGCAATGGCCCATACCCCTATGTCCCTTAGCCCTACTGACCACACTAAAAGTGATTGCAGTGTTTTTAGTTGAAAAAGTTCATAAGGAAACTCTTCAAATTCATTTGTAAGCTGAAGTACATAATAACTTTGAAGTTGTTGTGGCCAACTCTCCGGAGAATCAAAAAATTTAAAGCCAGGCCCTATAAGAGCTAACCGCTTTGGTTGTTTGCTGTTGAGTCGTTTGAGTATATGTGGCAAATCATAATTCATGATACGCTGATGTCGAATTTCTCTTGCCATAATGCTTTGTGTTTGTCGTTTTTTCCCACTACTCCGAAGTCTTCCGATACCGGTTCACCGCCAGCGCGAGCATCACCACTGCCTCCGCTCCGAGAATTCCGAATGGCTTTGCAATATCGCCAAGATTCGACCCTTTCAGCATTACCCTTCGCATGATGTCAACGAAGTGGCGGACGGGGTTGGCGAGGGTGAGGTTCTGGGCCCAGTGGGGCATGCTTTGAATCGGCGTAAAAAGGCCGCTCAACAGGACGAAAATCACGATGAAAAACCAGGCGATGAACATCGCTTGCTGCTGGCTTTCGGTAACGGTTGAAATCAACAGCCCCATACCGAGCACCACGAGCAGGTAGATCGCTGCGACGAGGTAGATAACGTAGTAGTGCCCAAGCATCGGCACATGAAAAAGTACTCGCGAAATGACGAGGCCGACGGTCAGTTCGCCGAGGCCGATGATCCAGAACGGCAGCAGCTTGCCGGTGATGAACTGCCAGCGCCTGATCGGCGTGACGTTGATCTGGTCGATGGTGCCGATCTCCTTTTCCCGCACGACGTTCATGCCCGACAGGAACAGCCCGATGAGCGTCACCAGCACCACCAGCACGCCCGGCACCATGTAGTCGATGTAGGCCAGCTCCGGATTGTACCAGCCTCTGGGCCTGATGTCGATCACCGGCTGCACGGTCTGGGTTCCGGCGAGTTGCGGCAGCAGCTCCGGCAGGTCGCGGTTGAAGGCGACCACGATGTCGTTGGCGTAGCCCTGAATCACGCCCGCCGTGAAGCCGTCCTCGGCGTCGATCAGAAGCTGAACCTGCGCGTGGCCGGTGGTCATCATCTCCCGCTCGAACTCCTTCGGAATCGTCAGCACCATGTCCGCCCGGTTACCGGTGAGCACGCCGATGGCGTTCCTCTGCCGGAACGACTCCCCTATTATTTTGAAATAACCCGTTGATGTAAAACGCTTTACGAGCTTATCCGACAAGGCGGTGCGGTCGAAATCCTGCAAGTGGAACGGCACTTCGGGCACGTCGAAGGTGGCCGCGTTGGAGAGGATAATGAGCTGGATGAAGGGCATGATGAACATGATCGGCAGCATCCCCTTGTTGCGGAAAATCTGCAAAAACTCCTTCTGCAGGAGATAGCCGACGACGGCGAGCGACGCCCGAATTTTTTGTATCCGCTCCCTCATTGCAACCTCTCACTGAATTTCCGAACGCTGGCCGCCATGAAAAGCACGGTCATGACTAACAGGATGAGGGTCTCTTTCCAGAGCACGGCGATGCCCGCCCCCTTGAGCATAATCCCCCGCACGATAACGAGATACCAGCGGGCGGGAATGATGTGGCTGATCGCCTGCAACGGCCACGGCATACTGTGGATCGGGAAGATGAAGCCCGAAAGCAGCACCGTCGGCAGGAGCAGACCGGCGAGCGAAATCATCATCGCCACCTGCTGCGAATTGGTGATGGTGGAGATCATGATGCCGAGCGACAGGGCGGTCATGATAAAGAGCAGCGACTCGACCAGCAGCAGCGCGATGTTGCCCCGGCACGGCACGCCGAAGACGAAGTAGGCCAGCGACACCACGGTGATGACGTTCACGAACGAAAGCAGCAGGTACGGCACCACCTTGCCGACGATGATCTGCACCGGGCGCAGTGAGGAGACCAGGAGCAGTTCCATCGTGCCGCTCTCCTTTTCGCGCGTGATGCTGATGGAGGTCATGAGCGCCGAAACGAGCATCAAGATCATCGCCATCAGCCCCGGCACGAAAAGATAGACGCTCTTGAGCGACGGGTTGAACATCATCAGCGGCACCGCCTCGACGCCCACCTGCCGGGCTGATCCGTCCGCCTGTTCGGCGAGGTAATCGCGCACCACAGCCTGGGTGTAGCCGGTCACGATGCGCGACACGTTGGGATCGGAACCGTCCGTGACGACCTGCATCTGCGCGACGCCATCCTTTAGCAGCCGCCCGGCGAACTCCGGCTCGAAGACCACCACCTCGTTCATCCGCCCCGCCGCGAAGGCTGGTGCTATCTCTTTCTCGCTCTGCAAGTTACCGGCAAAGATGAAGGTGCCCGACGAGAACAGCTTGTCGGTAATCGCCTCGGTCACGGTGTCGTGCGACATATCGAGGATGCCCGTGCGAACCTCCGAGACCTCGTTGCGAATCGCGTAGCCGAAGAGCAGCAACTGAAGAATCGGCATCCCGAACAAAATCGCCGCCGTCCGCCGGTCACGCACGATGTGGAAGAACTCCTTTCTGATGAATGCGATGAACCGTTTCATGCTCTGGTTACTGCATTTTCTGTCATTCAGATTTTCTTGTAGGGGTAGGTCTTGCACCTACCCTCTTCATCTTGGTCATTCAATTTTGACCTGCACCGTAGGAACGCATGGCCGTGCGCCCGTACAAAAAACCACCGAAACAGGGGCGAATGGAAATACATCAAAAATCAGATTTTCTCGTAGGGGTAGGCCCCTGTACCTACCCTCTTCATCCATTGTCGCCTCATCAAGGGCAGGCACGGGGGCCTGCCCCTACAACAACCCATCCAAATCCCGATCCCGATTCTTCAATTATCAATTATCAACTATCAATTATCACTTCTCTTCGCCGGTCTCGCCAGCCGGATGAATACCTCGTTCATCGTCTCGGCCTCGAAGCTCTTTTTCAACTCTTCCGGCGTGTCGAGTGCGGCGATTCGGCCATCGACCATGATGGAAACGCGGTCACAGTATTCGGCTTCGTCCATGTAGTGCGTGGTGACGAAGACCGTGACGCCGCGGTCGGCGGCCTGGTAGATCATGTCCCAGAAGCGACGCCGCGTGACCGGATCGACGCCGCCGGTTGGTTCGTCGAGAAAGATGAGCTTCGGCTCGTGCAGGAGCGCCACCGAAAAGGCGAGCTTCTGCTTCCAGCCGAGCGGCAGCGCGACGAGGCGCGTGTCGGCGGCCTCTTTCAGGTCGAGCGATTCGAGCAGCCGCTCCCCTTTTTCGCGCAGTTCCGACGAGCCGAGTCCGTAGATGCCGCCGAAAAAGCGGATATTTTCACGCGGGGTCAAATCATCATACAGCGAAAAGCGCTGGCTCATGTAGCCGATGCTGCGGCGGATCGATTCGGTCTGTTTGTACACGTCAAAGCCCGCCACGGTCGCCTCACCAGAAGTTGGGGCGAGCAGGCCGGTGAGCATTTTCATGGCGGTGGTCTTCCCTGCTCCGTTGGCTCCGAGGAAGCCAAAGATTTCGCCAGCAGCCACGCTGAACGAAAGTTCGTCAACCGCCGTAAAGCTGCCGAATTTGCGGGTCAGCGTCTCAGTTTGAATGACTGGCTCAGCCATTGCCACCCTTCCCTGCTTCCGATTGCGCCAGATGCTCTTCCATCAGCGCCATGAAGGTGTCCTCGATGCCTGGCTCGATCCGCTCGACGGTCGCGTCGTCGAACCCCCTTGACCGGAGCCACGCGGCCAGCTCGGACGGATCGGCGTCATTTCGCGCGTCCGTAAAGTGCACCGAGCTGCCGAAGGCGTAGGCCGACCGAGCGTGCTCGAAGCCGCGCAACTCGGCGATGAGCTTGTGCTTGTCGCTCGCGCGTACTGCAAAGAGCGGGCGGTTAAAGAGCTTCGTGATGCCCTGCGGCGTGTCGATGGCGAGGATTCGCCCCTCCTGCATGAAGGCGACGCGGTCGCAGAGCAACGCTTCGTCCATGTAGGGCGTCGAGACGAGTACCGTAATTCCTTGTAATTTAAGGCGTTGAAGCATCTGCCAGAACTCCTGGCGCGACACGGCATCCACACCGGTGGTCGGCTCATCGAGCAGCAGCAGTTCCGGGCGGTGCACCAGCGCGCAGCAGAGGGCGAGCTTCTGCTTCATCCCGCCAGAGAGTTGCCCGGCGCGGCGCGTGCGGAACGGTTCGAGCTGCACGTAGATGTCGCGGATGAGGTCGTAGTTCTCCTCGACTGTTGCGCCGAACACGGTGGCGAAAAAGTTGAGATTCTCCTCGACGCTGAGATCCTGATAGAGCGAGAAACGCCCCGGCATGTAGCCGATGCGCGTCCGGATTTCGCGGTATCCAACCACCGTATCGAGGCCGAGCATCGTCGCCTTGCCGCTGTCTGGCACGAGCAGCGTGGCGAGGATGCGCAAGAGCGTGGTCTTGCCCGCCCCGTCAGCCCCGATCAACCCGAACAGCTCGGCTTCGGCTACCGACAGGCTCGCCTCGCGCAGCGCGTCGACGGTGCCGAATTTCTTGCCAAGCTGCTCTGTCTTGATCGCCGACTTCATTTCCCGTCTTTGGCGATGAAGCGGATTTCGCCCGGCATTCCGATCTTGAGCACGCCATCCGGATTTTCGACCAGTACCTTGACCGCATAGACCATGTTGACGCGGTCTTCGCGGGTCTGGATGATCTTTGGCGTGAACTCGGCTTTCGACGAAATCCAGGTAATCACGCCAGTCAGATGCCTGCTCGCGGCCTTCTCTTCGTCGATCAACACATCGACCTTCTGGCCGATCTTGACCTGCGAAAGCTGCGTTTCGGAGATCCACACGCGAAGATACATCGAGCCGGTATCGGCAATCCGGTAGAGCGGCTTTCCGTAGCTCACTACTTCACCCGGCTCGGCGTACTTTGCCAGCACGACGCCCTTTGCCGGGTTGCGCACGACAGCTTTCGTAATCTGGTCATCGACCTTGCCGATCTGATCCCGGAGAGCTTTTGCCTGTGAATTGATGGTCGGAATTTTTGAATCGACCGCGCTGATCTGCTGGTCAATCACGCGAGCCTGATCCTGAACATTTTCAAGCGTTTTCGCCGATACCGCCCCTTCGCTGTGCAGCTTGGTGTAGCGGTCGATATCGCGCTGAACGTTGCGCCGCTGCTGGCGATAGACGTTCGCTTCGGCGATGATGGACGGCTTCTGTTCGACCAGCGCTTTGAGCTGCGCCCGAAGCTGCCTACGGTCGAGCGCGAGCTGCGTGGTATCGACCACGGCGGCCACCTGCCCCTTTTCGAGCCGCACGCCATCATCGACGTCATAACGAATCAGCTTGCCGGAGGCTTCGGATGAGACGACAATCTCGGTCGCCTCGAAATTGCCGTAGCCATCGGAGCGTTTATTGTTGCCGCATCCCGCCAAGGCAAAAACACCAAGGCTCAGAATTGCGGTGAACACTCTTCCGTATCTGCTGGGCAAAAGATTCATGGCATACATTCGTTACTGGTTTCAATCGTTTTTGACGACGGGCTTCTGGCTATCTGCTTTGATGACATTCGGCACGCCCTCAAAACCAGTGTAGAACACCACGAGGCTCGCGGTTTCTTTTCCGGTGTTTGTGCCGTTGTGCATGAGGTTCAACACCTCGATAATCGGCATCCCTTTCACGAACTTTTTCTCGACACCATTCTCAGTCTGCACCGTCAGCTCACCTTCGAGCATGTAGGCATAGACCGGCACCGGATGCTTGTGCCAGCCTGTCGAGCTGCCCGGCGGCATGTGCACGACAAGCGCTGTTACCTCGGGTTTTCCCAATTGAGGATACGACAGCGGTTGCCCGGCGTAGTTAGTCGAGGTGACCTCGAGCTTTTCAACGGTTGCCTGTGCGTAGTCTTTGGCGAAGGCCAGAGTTGGAAAAACGGTAAAAATGATAAGCAGAATTATCGGCAAACGATAGCCAAACTGCGGATTATTTCGATGAGTGAGAGTCTTCATGAAGCAGGGGTTTGATGGCTTCGAGAGGTTTAAGTATATCACGGAGCTGGTTGAACGGGAGTTCGATTTCGATCTGCCCGGCCGCGTAGGGGGCTATTTCGTACTGGTTGTACAGGAAACGGACGCCAGAGCCGCTCACTGCAAAGTTGTCGTTATGGCGAATCTGGTTCTCGAAAAGCCCGCCTTTTGCGCCGTTGAGCGGATCAGTTTCCGACAAGCCCCGAATCTGCTGGAATCGGCGTTCGATCAGCTTGTCGAGCGTTGTCTCGAATCCCGGCACGAAAAAATCGTTCAATGCAAACTGCCTCCCGGTGACGGTATCGAAAACCAGATATTGCGTAACGCTCATCCCGTGAGCGCCACCGGTAAAAGCGTACGTGGAGATCGATATGGTAACGATACCCGGCTGGTTCAGCAGCACTTGGGCTTTCGTGTCCGACTCCCAGCTCCAGACGTGCTCCCTTTCGCCTCGCTGAATCTGCTCAGCCTCATCGATGAACTTCGCGGCTGCTTGTTCAATGGTTTTCACCGTCGGCTCTTTCTCGTCTGAAGGTGTGCTACTGACAAGGGCATTCAGGATTGCTGCATTGATAATGTCGCCAGCCGGAGATCGCTCGAAGACCGGATAGTCGCATTTCCAGTAGGTGTCAGCATTGAGCTGCGAGTGCTGTTCATAGCTGTGCATCCCAAAACCGAGCGGAGAACGATTTTTTGCACCAGCAGTCGCCGTCATCACGAACATGAGCAGCAGAAGCATCATGAGCCGCTGGATGGCTTCGCGTGTAGCAAACTTATTCATAGCATCATTTTGAAAGGGGTTAGGCTACTGAACAATGTACCGATTTTCTTCAATCTCCATTCACTTTAAGCCTTCAGCGCGGCGACAGATAGCGGGCATAAATCTCAGGATTGGCTATATTCGTGAAATTTTATTCACAGTTAAGCCGATTTGCTGCCGCATGAACTCCGGCCCCGGAAAAAAACCTGACTGGCTAAAAATCAAGCTCACCTCAGACTCATCGTTCGCTTCGACCAAAAAGCTGCTGAACCGGCACAGCCTGCACACGGTGTGCCGCTCGGCGATGTGCCCGAACCTGCACGAGTGCTGGTCGAAAGGCACGGCTACGTTCCTCCTGCTCGGCAACGTCTGCACCCGCACCTGCCGCTTCTGCGCGGTGGCGACCGAGCGCCGTCCGGCGATGCCCGATCCGGATGAGCCCTCGAAGATCGCCGAAGCCGTGAAAACGATGAAGCTCCGGCACGCCGTGCTGACCAGCGTCAATCGCGACGACATCGCCGACGGCGGCGCTTCGCACTGGGTCGAAACGATCCGGGCGATCCGCACCGTAAATCCCGGCGTGAGCATCGAGTGCCTCATCCCCGATTTTCAGGGCGACGAAAAAGCGCTCGATTCGGTGATGCAGGAGCGGCCCGAAGTGCTGAATCACAACATCGAAACCGTGCCGTCGCGCTACTCTTCCGTCCGCCCGCAAGCCTCGTACGAGCGCTCACTCGCAGTGATCGAACGGGCGAAGCGCCAGTTCCGGCTCGCCACAAAGTCCGGCATGATGGTCGGCATGGGCGAATCGGCGGAGGAGGTCGAAGCGTCGCTGCGCGACCTGCGGCGCCACGGCTGCGACATGGTGACTATCGGCCAGTACCTGCAACCGACCGCCGCGCATCTGCCGGTGAGCCGCTACGTCACGCCCGAAGAGTTCGAGCGCTACCGCGAAATCGCGCTCGACGCCGGATTCCGGCACGTGCAGTCCGGCCCGTTCGTACGCAGTTCGTATCACGCCGAAGCGTTTGAGGCAGTCGAAGAATTTTCCTGAACCAAAACACATAACGACCAATGGATACCATTCCAGCGCCTTTTCAGATTTATGCTTACTGGGCCATTGCCCTCATCATCGGGTTTATCTTCTTTCGCAAGGATGTTACCGCTCCCGAGCCACCATACGATGCTCGCCGCATCGGCCTCATCATCTTTTCAGTGGTGATTCTCGCCCTGAACGCCTACGTCTACTCCAACTCGACCACCGATGGCGGACGGACGCTCGATCCCTGGAGCGCGCTCATCTTCAGCATCGGGAACGGCATCGCCGAAACCTTCATGTTTTACGCCTTCTTCCGCCTCGGCGAATCGCTTATCGGCAAGGTGACAGACAACAAATGGGCAGGCTTCATCGTCGGCTTCCTCTTTTTCATGATCTACAGCGGCATCATCCACGGCCTTTTCTGGCTCAACATCCTGCCGGAGCACGTCGTGCAAACCAGCCCGTTCAAGCCATTCTTCATGCCGATTCAGCTCATGATCGCCCTGAGTTGGGCGCTCGCATTCTTCTGGTATCGCGATCTGCGCACCGTGTTCGTGCTGCACGCCATTGTTGACTTGACGATGATTATGAACGTGAAATTCTCGATGTTTCCGTGAACTGTAAATAGCTGATCTGATGAAACCACCATTTGAAGGAACTGTCCTCGTAGCCGGAGCAACCGGCAGAACCGGCCAGCTCGTCGTCCGGCGGCTCCAGGCACACGGCATCGATTTCCGGCTTTTTGTGCGCTCCGGCGAAAAAGCTATCGAACTGTTCGGCCCTGAAATCGTGGATCGGCTTGTCATCGGCTCAGTGCTCAGCGACGAGGAGGTCGAGGCCGCCGTCCGTAATATCGACGCCCTCATCTGCGCTATCGGCGGCAACGTGATGGACCCCGACGCTCCCCCGCCGTCAGCCATCGACCGCGACGGCGTAATCCGCCTCGCAACGGCGGCGAAATCGGCAGGCGTCAAAACCTTCGTGCTGATCAGCTCACTTGGCGTCACTCACCCGGAGCACCCGCTCAACAAATATGGCCGCGTGCTCGACATGAAGCTTGCGGGCGAAGACGCCGTCCGAAAGATCTACGGAGAAGCTGGATTCCGACACACTATCCTCCGTCCCGGCGGCCTGCTCGACGGCTCGGCTTTCCGGCACGAACTACGTTTCGACACCGGCGACAAAATCAGCGGCTCGATTTCTCGTGGAGATGTTGCTGAAGCTGCGGTAATTTCGTTATGGCACCCGAAGGCGGAGAACAAAACGTTCGAGCTGATTAAGGCTGGAGAGGAAGAGGTGCCGCAAACGTCGCTGGAGAGGTTTTTCGAGGGGTTGTGAGGGGAAGGAATTGTTCGAAGAACGCAAAGAATAATCCAGTCTAAGCATCTCAATACACGCAATACCGTCAACTCAGGTCGAGCTTCACAAACAGAACGCTGCATTCAGCGGCATGTCCGCTGTAATGCTTGGTTAGCTGCCGTTCTCATGTCCTGGCAACCTATTTCTTATGTAGTCGAATTGGATCAAATTGTCGCTCAGGCGCTGAATATTTTTCTCCGTTTCGTCAGCGTCCATTTTCTCACCATGATCGACTATGGTCTGTTTAATCTCCATCAGTTTTACCCGCCAATCCTGAAGCATATCAATTGACTGCGCATAAGTAAGACCTTGCATAAATTGCTCATCGTGAACACCATATCGGTCAGCGAATCTATTCAATTCGAGAATCAGCCTCTCCATTTCAATAACATTTCGACCATGAAGCTCCAATAGCTTGCTTTGCTTCTCCCGTGCTGTCCTTCGTTTGTTGTTGAGATAGGAGCTGATCGCTATACTGGTGCCAATAATCGTCAGTATGAGTATTGCTATCTCCATTCCAGTATCATGATTTAGGCAGCTAACAAGATCGAGGCTGTTTATTCGGTCATACAAACACGTTTTTGTAATGATCGTGAAGCCAGTCAACAAGCTTGCGATCTCGGGCAGCATCACCCAACAGGCCACCATAAGCAGCCAAGGCATCGTCAACAGACAAACTTATGGCATGATCAACACTCATCGCCAGGTCTGGCACTGTTCCATCAGGGAACTGCTTTACATAGCCCTCAACAAGCCCAACTCCTCTTGCGATACTTTCTGCTGTTGTAACATCAAGCAAAGTAATCTGCGGAGGAACTTTTGATTGCTCGTGCAAAGTCAAGTCCATCAACCGTGACACTTAGAACAGTCGAAGTAAAGTCTTTGTCTCCTCCATCCAGGTCTCCCCAAGTCTTTCGCCATCCACCTGCTGAAGGTGAACATACTTCAGAAGGTCGTGGACGGTGACAGCAGCATCCCAAGCCATTCTATAGTAATTCACAGTCTCATTTTTGACTTTCTCCTCGGTTGTCGTGGTCTTGCCCGAACCTGAAACGCTTGGTGTAAACGTTTTACCGGCATATTTACTTACGCCCCAATCCCGTCGGGGAAGCTCCTCATAATGCGCCGCATTGTTGATCTTTGTTTCCTCTTCAGCAGACTCGTAGCCAGAAGTGCCGTAATAGACGTAATCCTTGATGTCGGAGTTGGAAAGGTGAGCTGCCTCGTGGAGAAGTATAGTCTTCGAGTGAGGGGTCTCTGGATCAGAGACGACTGTGGACATGATGAACAACTCCTGATCATCATATGCGGCCCATCCACCGACAAAAGTTTCCTGTGAATCAAGATTGTAATCGGTAGAGATATTCGCATCAATATTTGTTGCCAGATAGTTAAGGCGACTCTAAATTGTCCTGTAGTTTTGCTGTGCAGTAGTGACGTATTTTTCGTTTGTAATGGAAAAACTCCACATCTTACCCGTGGTAAGAACAGGCCTCTTGCCATTACCAAAGACAGCTTCCAACCCGGTTTTATCGTTGGCTACCGTGCCCGCTGTGGCAGCTGCCGCCTGAAGCCCTTTTTTCAGCTTGGTATGGTCTTTGGCATCGGGCGTGGTGTAGGAATCGTCAATTGATTTATAGACCATCTTCCGGTCGGCAGGGTCGATGTAGCGCTCAAAGGCGGCTTGATCCAGATAGCCCGGTGATGGAAAAATAGCCGCCATTGCAGTATCGATATCGGTAGTCATATCGCTATCGACACTGGAGGTAAAAGAGTACAGCCGCCCTTCACGGTACATTCGCTCAAGCAGCTTGCGAACTCGCGAAAGGACTACAGCCTCATCAACGGCTCCAGAGCTCAGCATCCCCTGAAGGTCGGCTGATAAGGGGACACGCAACCGTGCATTCGATGGAGGTCGGGTGATATTTCGGAAATCAAGACGGCGCAAGCTTTTATCCGCACTTGCGCCCATAACTTCGGGCTGTTTCTGAAAGAATGGTGTGGCCTCGGGTCTTTGGTCAAAAAACGGTCGGCCAGCCTGCTTTGTCGATTGCGGCCGCGAAGTCTGCGAACCAGCTTTTGATTTCTTTGCGAATGCAGACATAAATACTACCCTGTCCGTTTTTTGATGCCAACCCCATTGACGCTATAGTAAAACGTACGAAAACTTCAGGCAAATCACTCTGGTAAAACGGCTTACGGTACGCGGTGAATCTCCGGGGAATGATGCTGCACCGTGCGGGCGTACCGGACTGCCGGTTTGCCGAAGAGCATGGCGTAGCCGAAGGCGTGGTCGTCCGGAATGGCGAGGCGCTGGCGCATTTCGGGCAGCATCTCCTCGATCGCCCAGGTCGCGATACCGTTCCAGAGCGTACCGACGCCGCATGCCTGCGCGTACAGCTCGAAGGTGGCGAGCGCGATTACGCAATCCTCCCTCGGAGTGGAGAGACTTTTCGGTGCCGTGGCGATTAGCAGATGGGGCGCGTCCCGGAAAACCAGATCGATCTTGTGCTTCTGCCATACCTTCACGAAGCGGGCGTAGTACGCCTTCGATTCTGGCAGGGCCTCCTCTTCGAGCAACTGCACGAGCCTGTCCATCACCTCGTCACGAAAATGGGCTGTCTTCTCGCGGTCATCGAGCACGGTGAAGCGTACTTTTCTCGCGTTGACGCCGGTCGGCGCGCAGGATGCGACCGTAATCAGCTTGTCGATCAGCTTCGGCGAGAGATTCTCCGAACGGTACCGGCGCACCGAACGACGACCTGCAATCAGGGTTTCGAGCTGGTCTGGTTCGGGAAGATGCCCCTTCAGCGGTGTACTCCCGTCCGGACGGAACCCGAGGATGGAGATGGCCGCCTCCGGACAGACAGCCAGGCAGTGCTCACACCGCAAACAGGCGGGCTCCTTCCCCGGAGCAATTACGGGATAATCCCCCTTTTCCATGACGATAATCCGGGACGGACAATCCGCCACACATTGCCCGCACCGTGTGCAACGCGCGCTGTCAACTTTAAAATCGATCATAACATTCAGCGTTCAGTGTTTTTACCGATGAGACTATAGTTAATAATACGGCCTTGAGACTTGTGATGCCAGCCTCCCAATTCAGGGCGACTAAAAAATGCGACCTGTTTTGGGAAAACGATTTTTTTCTTACCTTTAGCTTCACTTTGGTGAAGTGGCCGAGTGGCTAGGCAGAGGTCTGCAAAACCTCGTACAGCGGTTCGAATCCGCTCTTCACCTCCAATAAAAAAGCCTGCTTTTATGCAGGCTTTTTTCGTTTGTGACACACCCCTCCCTCATCCAATCTTCTCCGCACCGGAAATAATCGCCGCGACCAGCTTGTCGATGGTAGCGTCGTCCATCAGCACGGGGATGTTCAGGCAGATGCTGCTCTGGAGGAGCTGGCCGGTTCTGGGCCACAGCTCTTCGAGGTTCGCGTCGCGGTAGCGGTCGTAGGCCTTGAGCAGGTGGCCCCAGACGGCGGCGTAGTGCCAGTCGATCGCTTCGGGCAGAATCTTGGTGCCGAAGCCGTGCTCCATCAGGTGCGCCTCGAACTGCAACGCGGCCTCCGGGTCGCGAACCTTGAAGATAAGCGTATCGCCCTGCGCGCCCTCCTCGTCGGTGAAGGAGCGCATCGTGAGGTTGCTGAGGTGGCTGATGCGCTCCTTGATCTTGTACTTGTTCTCCCTTGCTTTGGAGAGGATGTAGTCGATTTTGGCGAGCTGGGCGATGCCGATGGCGGCGGTCACTTCGCTTAAGCGGTAGTTCAGCCCTTTGGCGCGGCGCGGGTCCTTGCCGCGCGGCAGGCCGGGGATGTGCATGTGGCCGTGGTCGCTGAACTCGGCGACGCGGTCATAGACCTCCTTATCATCGGTGATGACCATGCCGCCCTCGCCGACATGCAGGGTCTTGCCCGCGTCGAACGAGAAGGAGCCGACCTTGCCGATGGTACCGAGCTTGCGGCCTTTGTAGGTCGCGCCGAGCGACTGGGCAGCGTCCTCGATGAGCGTCACGCCGCGGCGCTCGCAGATTTCGGCGATTTCGTCCATTTTCGGTGCGGCCCACATCGGGATTGCTACGACGGCCTTGGTTTTCGGCGTGATCGCCTTTTCAACTTCCGTCGGATCGAGGTGGTAGGTCTCGTCGATCTCCACCGGCACCGGCACGGCGCCAAGCGCTGCCGTGGCTTCGACCGGAGCGATGAAGGTCCACGCGGTGGTAATCACCTCGTCGCCGACGCCGACACCCGCGCCCGCCAGCGCGCAGTGGATCGCCGCCGTGCCCGATGACACGGCATGGGCGTACTTCACCCCCATGTACGCGGCAAACGTCTCCTCCAGCTCACGCGCCTTGTAGTTCCCCGGTGCGTAGCGGTACAGCGTAGTCTTCTCCCCGCTGAACAACTCCTGTATCTGGGCCAGTTCCTCTTTTCCGATAAGTTCGGCTCCTGCCATAACTCTTTTCTTTAATTGTTTTTATTGTTCACTTCTTCACGTCAGCGCGGAAATAACCGTCTTTGCCGACTCTTCGTTGAACTCGACCGGGTTGCCACCGAACGATCCCGAAAGCGCCTGCGAGGCCTGGCTGGCAAATTCGGCGACATTGCCTTTGCCGTAGCCGTAGGGTACGAGGTTCGGAATGGAAAGTTGGCGATAGAGCGCATCCATCTGTTCGAGCAGTTCAAGCGCACACTCGCGAGCAGGCACCTCTTTGCGGACGGGGTTGAGCAACGCGTACTTGTCGTACCCCTGGCTGATGTTGTAGCGCATCACCTCTTTGAGGAAAATCGCGCCGGCCAGCCCGTGCGGCACCTGGTGCTTGACGCCGAGGTAATAGGCAAAGCCGTTGGTCGGACCGTCGCCAGAGTTCATCAGCGCCGTGGTGCCGCAGATGCTGCCAAGCGCCAGGTCGAGTCGCGCTTCGGCGCGGTCGAGCTGCCCCTGTTGCAAGGCGTAAAAGGTGCGCTGGAACCCTTCGATCGAAAAGATGCGGCTCAGCGCGGTGTGCTTTACCGAGCCGAAGCTGTCCACGCAGTGCACGAGGCTGTCCATCGCCGATGCGATGACGCTCTCCATCGGAGCACTCATCGAAAGCTTCGGGTCGATGACCGTGCGTTTCGGGAAGTTCTTACGGCTGTTGATGCCGAGCTTGCGCCCTTCGTCCTCATCGATAAAGACCGCGTTGAAGCTCACCTCCGCACCACTGCCAAGCAGCGAAGGCACGGTCACGAGCGGCACCGGATCGTTCACATCCGTCGGAAATCCTTTGAGCGACAGCGCAGGCACATTGTTGGTCAGCAGCAGCGCGATGCCCTTGCCGAGATCGATGGTGCTGCCACCGCCGATCACTACCAGCCCATCGGGCGACTCACGGCGGAAAAACTCGGCCACATGCTCCAGATGCTTGTAGGTCGGCTCACCCTTGAACTCGTTGCAATAGACGACGCAATTCGAGTAACCCGCATTGACGTTGCGCAGCACATCCTCGAAATAGAGATTGCCCGAAAGGCTCGCATCGTAGATGAGGCCCGGTTTCTTCATGCCGAGCGATTGCAGGTGTTCGTGCACGGAGAGGGCTTCGTTAACCCCGATGCACAGGTCGGTGGAGAGGAAAAAGTTCATATTGTCTGGATTCTGTAGGGTTCTTTGAAATTCAGGATCGGATGAACATGCGGTCGAGACCTTTGCTCTTCAGGTAAAATTCAACGAGATCGACCTCCTCGATGGTGTCGATCTCCCAGGTTTGCCAGAACTCCATCGGATAGACCGAAAGCTTCTGACCAATGCGGTTGCCAAACTTGCGCAGCACCGATGGCGTGAAAAGGTAGATCGAACCGTTCTCGATGAACTGCGACGGACGATCCTGCCGCATCCCGCGATTGCGGTAGTCGAAGTTCACGCTGTTCCAGTCGCCCTCGCGCTGCTCCCAGATGGTGAGGTCGTCGGCCCGCGTGACCGAAATAAGCGAATCGGCCTCTTCGCGCCGGAACAGCTCGATGGCACGATCGATGTCTTCTGGCTTGCGCAACGGCGAGGTGGCTTGCAGGAAGACGACTGTTTCCGGCTCCGCGCCGTGCCGTTCGGCGATCACTTCAAGCGCGTGAAGCAGCGCCGACTCGGAGGTCGCCTTGTCTCCACTGATATGCTCTGGCCGGTCGATCACCTCCGCGCCGTACTCACGGCCCACATCGAAAATGGCTTGGTCATCGGTGGTCACAAACACGCGATCGACGTGGTTAGACGCAAGGGCCTGCAAAACACTCCAGGCAAGCAGAGGCTTCCCGGCAACCGGATGGATATTCTTCTTTTCCAGCCCTTTGGAGCCGCCTCTGGCTGGAATGATGGCTACCGTTTGCATGTCACGTAGTATCGTCTTCAAAAATTGCCGGTCACGTTGAGCTCAGCCGATACAGCTTCGGCAGCATTCAATATATCTCACCGGACGATATTGCCCTACACTCTGTGTCTTGTACGGAAATTTTTCGTGCACCTCACCCGTCGATCACCTGTCGACAAATTTTGGCGATTCTGTTAGCCGCTGACCGGTTCTGCAACGGCGTCAGTCGCCGGAGCCAGTCGGGATCGAGACCGCAGTGCACCGGCTTTTTAAGCGCCGAACCGACAAAGATGGTCGAGGAGAACTGGGCGATCATCATCTGAGAGTTCGCAATCATCTCCTCGGTTTTTCCTTCGGCAAAGACGATACTGCCCGGCGCGTAACGCTCGATCTCTCGGGTTGCACGGCTAACGTTTTCGTTCGGATGCAGCTTGAAGAGCAACTGCCGCCCATCGGCCATCTCACGGTAGTTAAAGATGTTACGCTTGCGGTTTTCGTAGATGAAGGTCTCGCGGTTGTCGGAGGTGCAGACCAGCACGTAGCCGCGATGCTCGAAATCGTTGTCGAGAAAGCGTTCACAATCATCAAAGTTGGGAATGCTCGTCACCTCAATCTTTTCAGGCCTTACCCCCTTGCTGATGAAGAGATCGCGATAGCCCTCGCTGGCCACGCAGAACTTTTCGTAGGTGTCGGACAGACCGGTGGTCGCCGTACCTGCAATCCAGCGCGGCACCCAGCGGAAGTTGCGGGCAAGGTGAAAGAGGATCGTTTCCGGCTCGGTCATCCCCTCCTGCACCAGCACAATCTTGCTGCGCTTGAGGTGCTTCGGAACAATCAGATCGGTGCAGGTCACCACCAGATCGTACCGGTGCAGCGAACCTCCGATATCGAGCTGAAGATCGTTGGAAAGAATATAGTCTATCGCCTTTCCTGCCCGCTTTTTGCCCATGATTGTGAATTCGAGCATCCCCATATCGCTGGCCTTGCCCAGCAGGCCGTCGCTGAAAAACGGGGTGAACCACTGGTCGTACTCACCGAGATGCCGTGAAATCTGGTGCATCTGGGTGGTCTGGTTCATCGAACCGCACACAAACAGAATCTTCTTACTCATAGACTCTCTTCACTGACTTGTTGAGCATCCTGAAGGTGAATGCCTTCCATAAACATCACCCCATAGCCGATAGCATACCAGATTACCTCCTTCAAGCGGCGCAGCATCACGAAAGCTCCTCCGTAGGCGAGGTAGTCGGGAAAACCGAGCGCATGAAAAAATGCGAGGTAACCAAGATCCTGAATCCCCAAACCTGACGGAATGAAAAAAAAGATCGCCCGGAGAATGGTCAATGCCGTATCGAACGCGAGCACCTGCAAAAAGGTCACCTTCAGGCCCAAAAAATGCAATATAAGGTAACTTTCAACAGCCAGCGTCATCCAGGCCCCGACATAGAGCACCAGCACCGGCAAAAGAGCGCCTGTGCCATCTGACTTGAAATGCTGAAGCTTTCGGTCAGTCTCAGAAAATCCCTCCTGGCGTTTCAGCAGCCATGCCGTCACCTTTTTGAGCGGGATCTTCATCAGCAGTCCGTGCAGGCCTGACGCGGCCTTGCCGTTGGTCAACAGCAGCAAGAGCATGGAGATGACAACGGCCACGGCGACACCGGCAATGACCATGATAATTCCGAGTCCGTCGAAGCCGATCATCTGTGATGACACGGCCTGCAACATGCCGAAGCCCGCAATCGCACCAAGCAGCGTATAGATGCCCTGGGAGACTCCAAGCAGCAACTTGCGGACAGCAACGCTGGCAAAGCCGTCCGTCAACGGAATGCCGAGAAACTTCCGGCAGAGCCACGGCCGCAAAGGCTCGCCCACAGCCACTCCGGCAGGAAGAGTCATGGAGACCGTTTCGGAAACCAGCTGAATCCTGAAAAGAGCTCCAAAAGGTACCGGGCCGACATTCTTCGGAAAAAGCTTTTGCCAGGCCAGCGTTTCCAGAATATGCAAACAGAGATAGGGCACAAGAATCCAAACTGAAGAGATGCCAATCGAGCCAATCATCTTGACAGAAGCGGCAAAATCAACTTTGCTGAACAAATAGCCAATGAGCGCCACTCCTGCCACAAGCCCTGCATACCCTGGCCACTTTCTGGCTTTATTGTTTTGCTTTTGCATAGATCAGATGGCGATGAGAAAACATCCGGGAAACGAAGCCCGCTTTCCGTTCCGGAAATGAGGCGGAAATAACAAAGTTACAGGCACACCTGAAAGCTTACGCCAGTGCTTCATCACAAACTCAGCCACATCATTCTGGAAATCCCGTAACTTATTTACCATAATGAATATATCAAAAATCAAGCAGGAACATTAAGCCACTGCTCTTCTGCCGATACCTCTCACAAAAATAATGAAATCGACGGTGAAAAGATGTTGGAGAAGAGGTTGCTGATTAGTAAATAGGTAATGTGTATATGACGCTGACCCAGATGCTCCCGGTTTCGATGATGATCGCCTGATCAGGCCTGTTGCTTTTGACTTGCAAGCAGGGCTCTTCTCTGACCACATGCCTCAATCCTGACTTAAAGCGCTACGGCTTTCCGGAACAAAACCTTTTGTTTATGGGACTCATCAATCCTGATTTTCGAACTCTGCCTGAACTCTTCACTTCGGTTTTCAGCCATTTCAAAGGACAGGGCGACCAAGCGCCTATCGCAAGGAAAATCAACGGTTCCTATGTTCCGATAAGCTATGACTCCCTTGCAGAAGATTGCCGACACCTGTCAGCCTTTCTGAAAGAAAAAGGCATCGAAGCCGGTGACCGGGTAGCTATTTTATCGGAGAATCGACCGAGCTGGTATCTGGCCGATATGGCAATCCTTTCGCTCGGAGCAATTGATGTGCCGCTCTACCCATCGCTGCCGCCGAACCAGATCGAGTACATTCTGAACAATTGCGGAGCCAAGGGCATCATCGTCTCGAACATGCTTCAGCTCGGCAAAATCCTCTCTATCTGGCCCAAACTCAACGATCTGAACCTGGTGATCGTCATGAACAAGCTCGACGAACCGATCGAGGATGTCATCGAGCTGAGCCAGGCCAAAAGCGAGGGCAAAAAGATACTGGAAGCAGCCCCCTGGCAGCTTGACGGCATCAAAACCGGGCCTGACGACGTTGCCACCATCATCTACACGTCGGGCACAACCGGACTGCCGAAAGGGGTCATGCTCACCCACCGGAACCTCTGCGAGAACGTCAAATCGTGCTCCACAGTCATCCGGCTGGACGAAACCGACAGCAGCCTGTCGTTCCTACCGCTCTCCCACGCCTACGAGCGCACTGGCGGCTACTACCTGATGTTCGCTTGCGGAGCCAGAATCTATCTCGCTGAAAGCATCGAGACCATTTCGATGAATATCACGGAGGCCAAGCCGACCATCATTTTCACGGTACCGAGGCTGTTCGACCGAATGAAAGCCAACATGATCAAGGCGGTTGCCAAAGAGGGCGGACTCAAGGAGAAGATCTTTTACTGGGCGGTCAGCACGGGTGAAACCTACCACAAACAGCTTGCGGAAGGCAAAGTGTCGCCGATAGTCGACGTGCAGCACAAGCTGGCCGACAAGCTGGTCTATCATAAGCTCAGAGAGAAATTCGGCGGAAGGTTGCGCTACTTCGTATCAGGAGGCGCGGCGCTGCCGCAGAAAACCGGGGAGTTTTTCCAGTCAATCGGCATTACGATTCTCGAAGGATTTGGGCTGACCGAAACCTCTCCGGTCACCAACGTCAACCGGCCCGAAAATGTCAAATTCGGCACGGTCGGCCCGCCGGTCAAAAACGTCGAGGTGCGCATCGCCCAGGATGGTGAAATCCTGCTCAAGGGCCCAAACATCATGAAGGGATACTGGAAAGACGATGAGGCGACTGCTGAAGTGATTAAGGACGGCTGGTTCTACACCGGAGACATCGGCGAGATCGACGCAGACGGTTATCTGAAAATTACCGACCGCAAGAAGCATATCATCGTAACCTCCGGCGGCAAAAACATCGCTCCCCTGCCCATCGAGAATCTCATTCTCGAAAGCCCGTATGTCGATCAGACGATGGTTGTCGGTGAAAAACGCCCCTTCCTCATCGCCCTGATTGTGCCCGATTTCCAGAAGCTCAACGAGTTCGCGTCTGAACATCAGATAACGGCAGGCAGTAACAAAGAGCTGATCGAGGCCAAGGAGGTTATCAAAGTCTACGAACAACTGCTGCGAAGCGTCTCGCGCCAGCTCGCCACGCATGAAAAGGTGAGGAAGTTCCTGCTTGTCGATCAGGCCTTTTCAATTGAAAACAGCCTGATGACCCCAACCATGAAACTCAAGCGCAAGGATATTTCAAAAAAATACAGCGAACAGATCGACACGCTCTATAATACGCTGAACATGGTCTACAACACCGAGTGAGGTCAGCGACGCAGAACGTCGCTCACGAAAGTTTTGGCAGAATAATGACGAACCCGGATTTCTTCCCTCAGCTTTGTCAGTTCATCCACCCAAGAGGCACCTTCAGACTGCGTGAAGGTTGGAGGCGGTTGCTATTATTTTAGGTTCGCAAGCAGATGCCGGCAAAAGACACCATCCACATTACCCGCCATTCGATAGTACAAGCGAACAGCACATGACGCCTCCTCAATCTGGAAGGGACGTTGTCCTTTGTCTTTCAGCTTTTCGGCGAATAGACCAAAGCTCCGTTCGTCGAGGTGTCCATCCCCGTATTTATGGCAGAAATCCAGATAATAGCGCAACCATTTCCGATATTCACCATGACGGTTGTTATCAACCGCCTCACGTCCCAGCTAGTCGCTGAATTTGTCTACAAGCGCTTTCGGCAAGGTGATCATAGGTGATATCTCTATTCTCGTTTATCCTGATTTCAATATGATATCCATAAAAATGGAATTTAAAACTTTCTTGATTTTACTCAACTTTTATGGTATTTTTTTTTAAAGAGTTTGATGACAGAAGACTGTTGATGAGCGTCACATGAGACGAGATATGAAGAAACGAACTAATAACTTGTTATGCGTGGAGAAGAGAAACAACTATGATGAAGGACTTCATGGACAAACTGTCGTCGTACAACCTCTTCAACTACCTCCTCCCTGGCATTTTGTTTGCAGCTTTTGCCGAACGACTTACGTCCCATCACATTATCCAGGACGATATCGTCGTCACTCTCTTCTTGTGCTATTTCGTCGGCATGTGCGTCAGCAGAATCGGTTCGCTGATCATCGAGCCGATCCTGAAAGCGACCTCGTTCGTTCGCTTTGCTTCCTATTCGGAATTCGTCAAGGCTTCACAGACTGATGCGAAGCTCGAGATATTGTCGGAAGCGAACAATACATACAGAACTCTTTTCTCGCTGTTTGTTTCTCTTCTTTTGCTCACGCTGTTTGACGCAGGCATGCGAGTTCTTGACGCCTCTCAGCGTACTTCGACGATAATCCTGTGTGCATTGCTGGCGCTGCTGTTTGCGTGGTCATACAGGAAGCAAACAAGCTATATCACTAATCGCATTAAGACTATATTGAAGGGGTAACATGAGCATTATCAAATCTCTATCTGTTGGCGACGGCGACATGTTCTACATAAAGCATGGCTCTTCGAACTTTACCATCATTGATTGTTGTCTAACCAACGACAACAAGTCCACCATCGCTAGCGAGATCAAGACTGAGAGGAAAGAAAAGAGCATCACGAGATTCATCTCGACCCATCCCGATGAGGACCACATACAGCAACTCGACTATCTCGATGATGAGATAGGAATCCTCAACTTCTATTGCGTGAAGAACAAGGCGATCAAGGATAAGATTACTCCCGGATTCACGCGATACTCCAACCTTCGTGACTCGGACAAAGCATTCTTCCTGTCAAAAGGATGTAGTCGGAAGTGGATGAACCAGAGCGGAGCCGGAGACAACGGGGTAGATCACGGTTGTGCAGGCATCAACATTCTATGGCCAGATACTGATAATGAGCACTTCAAGGCGGAACTCCAAAAAGCCGCCGAGGGTACTGCCTTCAACAATATCTCATGCATCGTGAAATACAGTCTTGAGGGCGGCGTTACTGCCGTTTGGATGGGAGACCTTGAGACAGATTTCATGGATACCATCGTTGATGATGTTGTACTCTCTAAGACCCATATCCTATTTGCTCCCCATCATGGGAGGAAAAGCGGGCGGATTCCACAAAAGTGGATTACGGCAATGGACCCTGATATCATTGTCATGGGTGAAGCCAATGCAAATAACTCTGACTACGCAGCCTATCCAGGCCGCAACAAGATCAGGCAGAATTCAGCTTGGGATATCACGTTTGAGTGCGAAGGCGGAAAAGTGCACTGCTACTCTTCCAATCCTAATTACTCAGTGGATTTCCTCGATGATGAAGGTGCCAGCACTTTCGACAACTACATAGGCACACTGAATATTGGGAGCGCATAACAAGACAAATTCAGCGTACGCAGAATACCGCGCCGCTGATTTGCGACGTTAGCTGAGAAAAGAAATGAGCATGGATGAAATATTCAAAATATCTGGTGCAATCCTAGCTTCGGTTGGAGGAGCTGCTGCAATAATCTTCGCTCTGAGTTCTTGGCTAGGGAAAGTATGGGCTAACCGAATCCTAGAGAAGGAGAAGCTTGCATATTCGTCTGAATTAGAACGCATTAAAAATCAGTTGCATACTGACGCAGAAAAGCAACAGTTCGTTTTCTCGCTCTACTTTGAAGGGCAATTCAAAATATACAATGATTTATGGGTCTCTCTATCCGGACTTCAGAATGAAGTAGAGAGGCTATGGGAAGAGGCAAGCACAAGAAACCTAAAAGCATTTGTGTTGGCCCTTTCAAAGGCCAAGCAACAAATTAGAAATAGCGCCCTTCTTATCGACCAAAGCCACTATCAAGAAATCATGGAAGTTATCGAAAATCTTGAAAACTATCACGTAGGAAAAGAAAGGCTTATAAGCACAAGAAGAAATATTGAAAATGTGTCTCAATTGGATGTCCAAGAAATAATTGAACAAAATAGACACAACAGAGAAAAAATTAATAGGTTCGTTGAGCACATGCTTAGCGAAATGCGAGAGCAAATTAGTGGTAAGCGAAACATCAGCTAACAATGCCATAACCGGAGGCAAAAAGCTACGCTGCGCTCTGCTTTTTGCCTCCGGTTATGGCTGGCGTTATGCAAGGAAAGTATGAATGAGATATAGACCACACGATATAGTCATTCACATACGCTTAGCGTGCGATGGTGGAACGGAAAGCCTTGAGTTCCGTGATGCCTTCGATCTCATTGAAAACGTTCTGTACAACTCAGATCGTCGAGATATTGAATATGCTTCACAAGCATTGCGCATACATCCACTAATCGCAGATGCAGCAAAAGAAAGAATAAGAAGTCTTCGTCACGAAAGGCTGAGGGTAACCGAAGTATCCACAGGCTCAATCCTTCTGGAAGGTACAATAGCTGCTGCTGCATTGTATGTCTTAAAGAAAACCATCGGCGAACCAATGGGTGATGCTTATAAAAATTCAGTTGCTTATGGAGAGCTATCAAACTTTTTCCGGAATCTCATAGATGAGAAAACATTATTCATTACTGAAAAGTTGAGGCAAATCAGCCATAGGCGCGGATACATTCCAGATGTCAGGCATGAAATTAAATCACCCGAGGCCCCGAGGCATATATATCTTGATTTAAGGCGGGAAGATGCTCACAGGCGCCCAAGAATTCCATCCTTGGGTGAAGAATTAGACAAAGATAAAAATGCATAACAAGGCCATAAAATCGGACCCCAAAAAGCGCCGATCCTCGTTCCTCGTCGCTCTGCTTTTTGGGTCCGGTTATGGCCGGCGTTAGCGAGATGAGCAACGAGGGAAAGCGCATGAATCTGGAGAAAGGTCATATCGCACCATGTAATCGGCGGGGACCAAGGTGGTTGCTCGTATCGGTAGCTGCCACCTTGGTCGTCGCACTCCTGATTTGCCTTTACTGGATCTATCCGTTCCCTCCTCCGGTTGTCGTCCAGTACAAAGGGCGTGACTACCGCCTAGGTGAGTCGTGGGAGGAATTCCAGTCTCGGTTCCCCGGCAAGATCGAAGACCCAGCTGATCTGCAACGTGTGGCTGGAGGGAGCTTGCGGTTCAAGGCGATTCTCGACAGCCCCTCTCCTGCTATTGCTGTCCTGGACTCGACGTCCACGGTGATCTGTGTGCAAGCTCAGGACGGTAGCTATTGGGCCTACTCACTTGTCGGCGGACCGTAGTAAGAGGTGACTCCCTCGCTAACACGCCGGGGCAACTGACGACCCAGCGTCCGCCGCTGACCGGCGGAGCGTTAGCGGACATCCTGCCCAAGTAAACCAACGGGTGTCGAATCCAGGCAGCCTGAGTTGCCAGGCTGGAAAAAAAAGTTGAAGTCGGAATCGAAGCACAACGTGACCGTAATCGCTCCTTCGGGTAAAGGAGTTTTCATCATTTACCTCCGCCCCCACCAGACTCCCCTGCAATCCGCAACATCCGCTGCTCGCCGTACTCTTCGATCATCGCCTCCTCGACCATCGAATCCACAATCGAACCAATGCCGTGCGGACAATCCGCATAACGCTCCTCAACCGACTCGCGGGAAAGTTCGCCGCTCTTGAGCAGCTCGCGCAGCAACGCGCTGCGGTACCAACGTCGGGAACCTTTGAACGCTGACTGGCGGGCCAGCGGCGCGATGCCGGTCTTTTTGCTGGTCAGCTCCATCGCACCGTAATCCATGAGCGCATTGTGCCAGTCGCGGCTTCTCCCCTTCGGAAGCACCTCTTCGGCAACCGCCAGAAGCGCTTTCGGCGTAATCGATTCTGGAAGATTCAGTTCATGAATCAGCACTCGCCGGATGTTGGTATCAACAGCAGCAAGATCGAGATTGTCCGCGAAGACAGGAATCGAACGGCTCGTGTAGGCGCCAATGCCGGGCAGCTCGATGAGCCGGGCCGGATCAGATGGCACGCAACCGTCAAACTGTTCGACAACCATTGCCGCCGCGCGGTGCAAGCGCTGACCGCGGGAGTTGTAGCCGAGACCGCTCCAGGCTTCGAGCACCTCGCGAAGCGAAACGGAAGCGAGCGTCTGTACGTCAGGAAAGCGCTCCAGCCAGAGCGGGAATCTGCGTGCCACGCGGTCGGCCTGCGTCTGCTGAAGCATCACTTCGCTCACCATGATGGCGTAGCGGTCGGTGGTCATGCGCCAGGGAAAGCTGCGTCTGTTCTGCTGGTAGAAATCGAAAATTTTTGTCTGGAAAGACTCGACAAAAGTGACATTCATGGCTTCTGCAATGCTGGTTTACCGATAACCGAAAAGCAACATAAGCAAGAAGCTGGAAAAGCACCAAACAAGGAAGGAAAAGGGATTGGTCAGGTAAAAAACGGGCAAGTAATGCGCAGAACGCTGTCGGGATGGTTCACACTTCTCATTAACACTCATCCATCGAATCAGCCAAATTCCACAACATCCATTCTATTGATCTGTTTCCAGAACGCAAGAAAGCCGCGCCGTCGTTATTCAGGACAGCGCAGCTCTGCGTTCAATGCGGAAAAAAATGAGGTGCCTCAGGCCTTGGCTGCGACTTTGCGCTCTTTGACCTTGAGTGCAGCTTTGCCGGTACGCTTGCGGAGGTAGAAAAGCTTGGCCCTTCTAGCCTTACCGTTCCTCAGAACAGTGATGCTCTCGACGTTCGGCGAGTTGACCGGAATGATCCTCTCGACGCCAACGCCATGCGAAATCTTGCGCACGGTAATAGTTTTGGAAGCTCCTGCTCCCCTATCGCCAAGCACCACGCCCTCGAAAGCCTGGAGGCGCTCTTTTTCGCCCTCGATAACCCTGAGCTGAATCCTGACAGTATCGCCGGGATGAACTTCGGGAATATCGCTCCTGTTCTGGGTCGCTTCCACCAACTGAATTAACTGATCCATGATGACACGTTATCTTTATGGTTATTCTTCTTCATTCTCTCTGCGTAGCAGCTCCGGCCTGCGCCTGAGCGTGCGTTCATGCGCATTTTCCTGCCGCCAACGCTCGATTTTCTTGTGATGGCCTGAAAGCAGCACATCGGGCACTTTCATCCCGCGAAACTCCGCCGGACGGGTGTACCAAGCGCAATCCAGGAGGTCGCTCTGAAACGAATCGGTCAGCGCCGACTCGCCATCACCAAGCACTCCGGGAATAAGCCTGACGACCGCATCCATGACCATCAGCGCGGGAATCTCTCCTCCGGAGAGCACCACATCACCAACCGAAAGCTCCAGCGAAACCAAAGTTTGCCGGATCCGTTCGTCCATGGCTTTGTAGTGGCCGCACAGCACGATGAGGTTCTCCGCTTGCGAAAGCCGGTTGGTTCTCTTCTGCTCGAACTGCTCACCGTCGGGAGTCATGAAGATGACTTCGTCGTAGCTCCTTTCAGCCTGCAATTTCTCAATACATGCGAACACCGGCTCCGGACGGATCACCATCCCCGCACCACCTCCGAACGGCGCATCATCCACCTGCTGGTACTTGCCCAATCCGTAATCGTGCAGATTATGCACGTAGATCTCCGCAAGACCTTTACGCCTTGCGATGCCAAGCAGCCCTTTTTCAAGGGGTGATGCAAAAAAATCCGGAATGACGGAGATAATATCTATACGCATGGCGTCCACATCTGAGTCATTGCCTTTCAATCTTGTCAAGAACATATCGCCCCAAAACCTGAGGCATCGACACTACAGAAATTCGGAAAATCTCCGCAACGTCACGATCCCTTTTTCGAGATCGGTTTCCGTAACAAACTCTTCGACAGCCGGCACAAGCACTTTTTTATCGCCCGTGTCGATTTCATACACATCCTGCGCCGGCATCTGCAACACGTCGCTGATGATACCAACCTTGTCCTCCGATTCGTCAACCACCTCCATACCGATCAGGTCATGGAGATAGGCGCGATCATCAGGCATCAGCTCAAGCTTTTCGGCGGTAACGTACAGCCGGGAACCGGCAACGGCTTCAGCCTCCTCGCGGGATTCGATGCCGTCAAACATGAGCCAGGCAAATCCCTGACGAAGCTTGGCTGACCGGACCTTGCGGACAACCGCTTCTTCCTGACTTTTGCCCATATAGTATTCACGGCGCGTCAGAAAGCTGTCGGGAAAATCGGTCACCGGCTGAACCTTGAGTTCGCCTTTCAGCCCTTTGGGCTTGAGAACGATGCCTGTCAGAAACAGATCCACTCCTGTTCAGCCGGTTTTGGATTTCCGTTTGCTCAGCCTTCCTCGGAACCAGCAGCTTCCGCAGCCTTCTTGGCCTGGCGGCGGCGCGACTTGGCCGTGAGGCGCTTCTGACGGCGCTCGGCTTCACGCTGCTGCCACGCTTCCATCTCGGTGGCGATATCGCTCTCGCTGAAACCGCGGCGCTTCAGATTCATTTCATGAAGCAGACCGGTAGCGCGGATGAGGCTGTGAGCCGTTTCGGTCGGCTGCGCGCCAACGTTCAGCCAGTAGGCCACGCGATCTTTCTCGATGGTGACAGCGTGCGGCTTGGCGGTCGGGTTGTAGTGACCGATCACTTCGAGAAACTTGCCATCTCGCGGCGCACGCCCGTCGGCGGCAACGATCTGGTAGAACGGCATCTTTTTCCTTCCGGCTCTTTTCAATCTGATCTTAACCAAAGCGTAATGTATTTAATTTAAGAGAGATAGTGTTCATTTATCGTTTCAGAAACTTGTCCAGCGCAAGGTTCTCCGTGGTGATCTTCCTGCCGGACTTGGTCAGGCGGTTGACCGAGCGCATCATTTTTTTCATTTCGGTAAACTGCTTGAGCAGCATGTTGACCTCCTGAACCCTGGTGCCACTGCCGAGCGCAATGCGCTTGCGACGGCTGCCGTTGATGATTTCAGGCTGCTTGCGTTCATCTCTGGTCATCGAGGAGATCATCGCCTCGATAGGCTTGAAGTTGATATTTTCGAGATCCTGCTTGGGCACCATCTTGTTCAGGCCCGGCACCATTTCGACGAGTCCCTGGATCGAGCCCATCTTTTTGAGCTGCTGCAACTGATCGAAGAAGTCGTCGAGGTCGAACTCGTTTTTCATGAGCTTCGACTGCATCGCCATGGTCTTCTCCATGTCGAGAGTCTCCTGAGCCTTCTCGACGAAGCTGACAATGTCGCCCATACCGAGAATCCTCTGGGCCATGCGGTCAGGGTAGAAGACATCGAGGTCATCGACCTTTTCGCCCACGCTCATGAACTTGATCGGCTTCTCGACCACCTGGCGAATCGAGAGCGCCGCGCCACCGCGGGAGTCGCCATCGAGCTTGGTGAGCACCACGCCGTCGAAGTCGAGCCGTTCGTTGAAGGCTTTGGCGGTGTTGACCGCCTCCTGGCCCATCATCGAATCGACAACAAAGAGCAGTTCATCCGGGCTGAGCTTGTTCTTGAGCGCTTCGGCCTCGGCCATCATGGTTTCGTCGATCTGCAAGCGTCCGGCGGTATCGACAATCAGCACATCCTTCGCGGCGGTTTTAGCAGCTTCAAGACCACCGAGCGCAGCCTTCATCGCGTCCTGCTCTTCGACCGAATAGACCGGAACATCGATCTGCTCGCCAAGCGTCTTGAGCTGCTCGATAGCAGCCGGACGATAGACGTCGGCGGCAACCAGCATCGGATTCTTGCCGCTCTTTTTGAGCCTTGTGGCAAGCTTGGCGCAGAACGTGGTTTTACCGGAACCCTGCAAACCAGCCACCATGACGATAGCGGGCATCTTCTTAGGCGGAAGATTCAGCGGCTGATTCTCGCCGCCCATGATCTCGGTCAGCTCGTCGCTGACGATCTTGACGATCATCTGCGCCGGAGAGACGCTCTTGATGACCTCTTCTCCGAGGGACTTCTCCCGGATGTCTTCGATGAGCTTCTTGGCAACCTTGTAGTTGACGTCAGCACCCAGCAAAGCGCGCTTGATGTCGCGCATGGCGATACCGATGTTGACCTCGTTGATTGTCGCCTGTCCGGCGAGCTTCTTAAAGGTTAACTCAAGTTTGTCACTGAGATTATCGAACATGATGAATCGGTCACATAAATTCTAAAAATGGATAGCTTTAAATATAAAAAAATTATCCTAAAATAAAACCAGTCAGAGCAATGACCCTCAAGGTATTTTTCCTTTATATTTACATGAGTTCAATTTAACCTATCTCTCATGCCCGGCGAAATCATCGAACACATTTTTCAAACCTTCAAACACCGAAAGATTGCTGTTATCGGTGATCTGATGATCGACAAATATATCTTCGGTCATGTCTCGCGAATTTCGCCGGAATATCCGGTGCCGGTGGTCGATGTCTCCCGTGAAGACAGCCGGCTTGGCGGGGCGGCCAACGTGGCGATCAACACCCATGTACTCGGTGCCGAAACCCTCCTGATAGGCGTCACCGGCCAGGATGCGGAGCGCGACAACCTCCTCAAGCTGATGCAGGAGAAGGAGCTCGACACAAGCATGATCGTAGCCGACCCTTCGCGCCCAACCACCTGCAAAACCCGCATCCTGTCGCAGAACCACCACATCACCAGAGTTGACCATGAACGTCGGCATCCGCTGGATGCAACAATCGAAGCACAACTGCTCGATCGCTTCCACCAGGTTGCTCCGTCGCTCGACGCAGTGGTGCTCGAAGATTATAATAAAGGGGTGCTGACGACGTCGCTGATCGAAAAGGTGATCGCGACCTGCAACGAGCTGAAGGTACCGGTACTGGTCGATCCGAAACTGAAGGGATTTTTCTCCTATGGCGGCAGTACGGTCTTCAAGCCAAACCTGTCGGAGCTTGCCGCCTCGCTCGGCATCGCGGTGGCCAACGATGACCACGAGGTCGAAGAGGCCTGCCTTCAGCTTGTAGACAAACTCAAGGTATCAAACCTCGTGGTGACCCGAAGCGAAAAAGGGATGACAGTCTATGACGGCAAATTCACTCACATTCCAGCCGTCTCACTTGATGTAGCGGACGTGTCAGGCGCGGGCGACACGGTGATTGCGCTGCTGGCACTCGGCATGGCCTCGGACCTCGACCTGGTAACCAGCACCAGGATAGCCAACCTCGCGGCGCACACGGTCTGCCAGGAGGTCGGCGCGGTACCGGTCAGACCGGCAAAACTCTTCGATGCCTGCCTGGCCCATTTGAGAGACTCTTTGAAATAGCCATCACCCGGCCTAGCGAGGTCGAACGATCCCCCCAGACATTTTAGAAGAAATACAAACCCCGGCCAGTCTTCATTGCTACAGGACTAGCCGGGGTTTTTCAAAATGGACTCAACTGATGTGAATGTGATTGTCAACCACCGATGGCCAAGGCGGCGTGTAGGATGAATCCTGCGCCAGCGCACGCATTTTTTGCAACGAATAGAAAGGCACTTCGAACAGAGCCGCATTGCTGAGAGCGGGCGGAATGTCTCTGCCCGGATCAAGATGCATGACGAACGTTACATGCACCCTGCTCTCATTGACTGGCATCAGTATCCAGGCCCCCCACGCTTCACGCACCCGGTACATGTCGGGTTTTTCCGGCACGAAATCGTGAGCACTGCTCATCGTCAAAGCCAATGCCCCCTCCTCGGAAGCGTGCAACTCGGTACGCACAATCATCTCGCGCTTGGGAATCGGCCAGGGCGTGTTGAGTACCTGGCGAACGACGTAATCGAGATCATCGTCATGATGCAGCACCTGCATTTCGGAGAGCTGATGCACCCACCGCCCGTAGCTGTCAAAATCATGAAACAAACTGATCAGCTTCCTGAGCGGCACATCGAACTCGGCCTCACCTTTGAAACCAAGAACTTCAGAACCACTGACATTGGAGGAATAGACCTTGATAGCCTTGTGATCGACACGAAATTCCCAGTTACCCTGCAGGGCGGTAGCTACATCCATTGGCTTGCACTTCTGATGATGATACAAGAGAGACCCCAGATCTTTACTCCGAGATAAAATCGGTATAGTTTCTGATAATATCTTTTGGCGACTCATTGAACGCCGCATCGACAGGCTGGCGGTACTTTTCACGTTTGACAAAGTCGCGCATGTTATTCAACGTGTGATATGGCGTATCAATCACAGCGATATTAGCCAACCATGAAGGAATCTCACCCGCAGGTTCGATGTGCAGCCTGAACACCACGCGGCACTGCTCATCCGAAATCGGAAGGATATTCCACGCCCCTTCGAGCTTGCGAACCCTAACGTACCGGCTGTCCTCGGGAATGAAATCCGGAAGGCATTCAATCTTGATAAACGCCTCGCCAGTTTTGGGATCTTTGTAGGCAGTCGATCGGCTGATGATCTCCCGATCTGTAACAGGCCAGGGCGCAGTGACGTGCTGCAGAACTACACGGCCCTCATTGTCGTTGTCAAGTTCCTGAAGAATCCGCATTTCACTGGTTTTCCAAACCCAGTCAGGTGCCGTCTCGATATCGTACAAAAGGCTGAGCACGGAGTGCTGCGGAGCGTCGATAGTCGCAACGCCAACAAAGGAAAGAAAGTCGGATGAAGGCACCGGGCAGGTAAAAATCTTCAACCAGTCGTTGTTGAACCTGAGCGTACAGCTATTGCTGTTGATTTTTTCGAGGAGTGACATAGTCGATAATAATGAAGTGGTTGATTATCAGTGAAGCCTCTTCACAAGCAAAAACAGCGCCAGTGTCCCAAAACATTCAGAAAGAGCTTTAAAGCGTCCCTGAAACCCGACGCAAACAGATTGTACCTCAAGGCCTTCAGGAAGACTCTTGCTCAATAAAATGCCTTGCTACTTTCATGAAAGGATCACCTTCACGAATCAACACACGAACCTGTTCTTCAGTTCCGAACAACTGCCTTGCAATCCTGGCTTTTAACGCCAAGGCAATATCGCTACGGTCTCGATTGAATTCAACGATCGAAAACGGAATCTTTTGGGCTGCACACTCTTTTCTAATCAAAGCCTTTAAATCACTTGGCCCGTGATACTCCTTCAAATATTTTTCGGCCGATTCACGGTACTGCTGAACCTGGCTTTTCGGATCATCAATCAGCTTCAGCGCAAGATCCTCGATCACCCCTCTTGCATAAAGCTCCTGGAACAGGTTACTGTAAGACCTGCTGAAAACCAGGTAATCGGGCATGATCCCGCCAACCCGGGCAAGCACTGCCTTCAAGCTATCGCCGGGTGCATCATCCGTCATGCGAGAGGTACTGTACACCGAAATATCACCACCGTCACGGTAGATGAACCCGCCATACTTTTTCATGAAACTGTCTGGCAGCTCCCGGGTAAACCGCTCCTTGTAATAGTTCTCACGCCCCTCAGCCCCCTCGGCGTAACTGCGTTGAATCTGGCGTCCTGACGGGGTATAGTAACGGGAAACCGTTAGCCTCAGCGCTGAACCGTCCGAAAAAGCAAACTGACGCTGTACCAGCCCCTTGCCAAATGTCAGTTCTCCGATAACAATCGCCCTCTGGTTGTCCTGCAATGCGCCGGCAAGAATTTCAGCCGCCGAGGCACTTCCCCGATCCACCAGCAAGGCAAGCTGCCCGGTTTCAAAAAGGCCACCGGATTTGGAAGCGTACCTCATCTGATCTTCACCGCCATGCGGACTTTTAGTATAGACAATAAGCTCACCGTCAGGCAACAGCTCGTCAGCCACAGCCACAGCCTGCTCAAGAAAGCCGCCAGGATTACCCCTGACGTCAATAATAAGGCGCCTCATCCCCTGAACACGCAGCTTTTCCAACGCAACGCGAAACTCTTTTGAAGTAGTCGCCACGAACTGACTGATTCTTATGTATCCGGTTTCAGCATCATCAAGAAAAGCCGCGTCGATACTTGATGTCGAGATTTTGCCTCTCGTGACCGTAAAATCCAGAGTACGACTGGTCAAGGGCCGGTAAATCGTAAGGTTGACTTTAGACCCCCGTTCACCCCTGAGCCTTTTGAGCACTGCAGTAGGGGTAATGCCGATAGCGCGCTTCGAATTAATGGCAATAATCCTGTCACCAGGCATAATACCGACAGCATCGCTGGGCCCTCCGGCAAGGGGAGTGACAACGAGCAAAGTATCACGAACCACATCGAATTCAATTCCGATCCCATCGAAATTCCCTTTGAATTCGGCATTGCTATAAGCAGCCTTTTCGGGTTCGAGATACATCGTATGGGGATCAAGTGACTGAACCATGCCCTGAATAGCCGCACTTGCAAGACTATCAGCATTGACCGGATCGACATAACTCGAACTGATCAGCCTGTAGGCATCGACCATTTTGGACTGACTGCCCGAAAGCTCCCCCACGTTTTCACGATTCAGCCTCGACCCGATGAACATGCCAAACACCAGAACGAGAACCATCAGGAGTACGCTGACTATACGAGACATAGAAGAGGGCAGGGTTGAAACAATACAATGAAAATTCCTGGACAGAAGGTTGACCAGAGAAGCTGGCTTTAGCTTGAATGATAATGAAATCATAGCAAAATGCCTGCACTCTAAACTGAAAAAGGCAGGCTTAATGACAGGCGCATTTACGTACAGCGCTAGCTGAGCGATCACAAATACTGCAAGAACAAAAACGCTTAAAAGTCACAAACAACCAGAGGATTAAAGAAGAATCAGAAAGAGTTAACACTAACAAATCAAAACCTAAACACCCTCCGAATCTTCTCTTATAAAGAGAGCTAAACAGCATGATTACCTAGAATCAAATCAATAAGAAGACTTTTAAACAACGCTCAAAAACAAAAAGCAACTGAACACTTAAAAGAAAAACAAGAGAGCATTAATCAAATAATAACCAACAATAAGATAAAATTAATAAACAATTAATATCACTTACAAAAACAATTAAAAAGCCAAAAAAAGATAAAAACAAAATCTTTATAACAGCAAAAACACAATAAACAAAAAATTAACTTAAAACTCTTTAACCATTAAATTATAAGCATTTATTAATTTTTACAAAAAATTAAAATTAACACATTAATGGCACACCAAAACAAAAATTAAAAGTCAGCAAACACACAAAAAAAAGCACAAATAAGTCAACACAAAATTGATAAACTTGCGATCATATCAACCTCGACACTTGCACCTAATGGAAGTAACAATACACCTACAGCGCTGCGAACATGCTTCCCTTTTTCACCGAAAACTGCACCAATAATCTCCGATGCTCCGTTAGCAATTTTGTGCTGATTCGTAAATCCTTCGGCACTTGAAACATAGACAGTTAGCTTCACGATTCGCTCGATATTGTCGAGATTTCCAGCAACTGTACGAACTGCCGCAACGGCATTTAAAGCGGCAACCCTCGCTGCATTGATAGCATCTTGCTCACGTTCATTGGTCACGCAACCGCGTCCACCGGGATTCAATAATTCTCCGTTAACCAGTGGCAGCTGACCTGAAGTATAGACCATATCCCCTACCCGGATAGCTGGCTGATACAGCCCCGCAGGTGCGGGAATTTCTGGCAGAACGATGCCTGATTTAATGAGGCGTTCTTCGTTGGTAAGCATAGTCATGCTCCGTTTTTTATTTAAAAAACCGCCTATCCGTCACTCGTGTTGAGCGGCTCCCGGCAATTATGATTACTTTTGAAAAATAGTTATCGTGCCTGAAATTGCTCTCATGGTCAGAAAACAAACACCACTACCCCGCCTCATGATTGTCAGCAGCGGCGGGGAGCATCATTCGCTGCAAGGGCTTGCACTTCGCCAGGCCAAAACTCTCAGCCGTTCAGAGCCGGTAATCTATCAGCTGCGCGAAAAAGGGCTCGATGCCGGCGCGCTCGAAACTCTCTGCCGACAGCTCTCCCCCATCATTGAAGATTCAGGTTCAATCTTCGCTGTGAACGAACGATTTGATATCGCCTTGATCTCTAAAGCCACAGGCGTTCACCTTCCCGAAGCCTCATGCCCTCCAGACGCGGTCAAAAAAGCAGCGCCTTCACTGATTGCTGGTCAAAGCGTGCATTCGGCTGATGCTGCACAGGCCGCCACCAATGCGGGACTTGATTATCTTCTTTTCGGACCGGTCTTTTCGACTCCATCCAAAGAGCCTTTCGGGCCGCCACAAGGGATCGAACGGCTGCGTGAAGTCTGCCTTGCGACCTCTCTGCCGGTCTTCGCAGTGGGAGGCATTACGCCCGAGCGAGCTCCGTCTTGCATTGAATGCGGCGCTTGGGGGGTAGCTGCTATGAGGCCTTTTTTCGATCCAGAAACCATGCCAGAAACGATCAACCTTTTTCTTTCATACCTACCCACATGACCATTCCGCGACGATTGCTCTGCGTCATCACAGACCAGCACACCAACCCTGTCGAACTGGCCCGTATGGCTCTCGACGGAGGAGCGCGCATGGTGCAACTCCGGAGAAAATCGGCCTCGGGTCGCGACCTGTTTGAATGGGCGTTAAGAATCCAGGCTCTCTGCCGGGAACACGGTGCGCTGTTCATCGTCAACGACAGGGTAGATATCGCCCTTGCGGTCCACGCCGACGGCGTGCATCTGGGCCAGCAGGATATGCCTGTTGCTTCGGCAAGAGCGCTGCTTGGCCCGGAAACGCTCATCGGCGTCTCGGTCTCCACGCCCGCCGAAGCAGCTAGTGCCGCAAAAGAAGGGGCTGATTACCTTGGTGTGGGACACATCTTCCCCACCAGCTCTAAAGACAAACCGATGCCACCCATCGGTACGGCTGCAATCCGACCGATCATTGAGGCATCAGAACTACCGGTCATCGCCATCGGCGGCATCGAGGTGGATAACGCCGCCGAAGTCATCAAAGCCGGAGCATCAGGCGTAGCAGTCATTTCGGCGGTTTCGGGCAGCACCGATCCGGTTGCAGCAACCCGCGAATTAGTTAAACGCATCCGGCAATGAGCGAGCCGCGCAACTACACGACCGTGCTCACCATCGCCGGTTCGGATGGCAGCGGTGGCGCAGGCATCCAGGCCGACCTGAAGACCATCGCTGCGCACGGCTGTTACGGCTTGAGCGTCATCACCGCCGTGACCGCGCAGAGCACGATGGGCGTAGCCGACGTGCACCCGATCCCACCCGCCTTCATCTCCCGCCAGTTCGAGACGATCGAGTCAGACATCCGCATCGATGCAGTCAAAATCGGAATGCTCGGCCCTGCGGAAAATGCGGAAATGGTCGCGAAACTGATCGCCGGACTCGAAGACGTACCAGTCGTGCTCGACACCGTGTTGCGCTCGTCAAGCGGCGCGGCCCTCTTCTCAGCGGATGACACGGCGGCAATGAAGCGGCTGTTTCCGCTGGCAACGCTCATCACCCCGAACCTGCCCGAAGCTGCCGTGCTGACAGGCCGCAACGCCCTGCCATCAGGCAAAGAGGAGATCGAAGAGATCGCGCTGGAGTTACAAATGCAGGGAGCACCGTCGGTGCTGGTCAAAGGCGGGCACTGGGAAGGAGATGTTTGCCACGACTGCCTGCTGCACAACGGGCAATTCCACTGGTTCTCGAACCCGAAAATCGCCACAGCCAACACGCACGGCACCGGCTGCACGCTCTCTTCAGCGATTGCCTCGGAACTTGCCCAAAAAGTGGAGATGCCTGAGGCAGTGTCGAGAGGGATCGACTACACGAGGCGGGCATTGCAGGCTGGCGCAAACTGGAGGCTGGGTCACGGTACAGGCCCGCTACACCACTTCCCCGACAAGGCTTAAAAAACAGTTGAGTGACTGGAAGTCGCGTTCAGCTCACAACCATTTCACCCACTGTTCAACCCCCTCTCTGGTGCCATACCAGCGAGTATGCGGCGCGGGAACGTGTTCGCAATCGGGAATGGTAACGTTTTCAGCCCCTTCCAAAAAACAACTTTTTGCAGGCACCACGCCGTCACCGGTAAGATTGCCCTCGTTGTTCACGCCGCGGTAAAAGAGATAGCAGATTTTCTCGGTGAAACCACCTTCGAGCGCCCCCTTGTAGCGGTCACTGACGATGGAGACCACAGGGAATCTGCTGAAAAATTCGGGGTCGAGATGCTTGTAGATGAAGTCTGTCTTGAGCTTGGCGAAATGCTCCTGCGTGTGAAACGGCGTGCCGAGCGTCAGGAGTCTGCCGACCATGTCGTTGACTTCATACACATCGCCCTGAAAAGGGTGCTGGAGGAGGTAGATCATGGCCACCGTGCCACCGCCGCTGTGGGCGACGATGGTGACCGGCTCGCCCGGAAAGCGCGTGGCCATGGTTCGGACGGTGCGGTCGAGGGCCGCCATCACCCGGTTGGTTGAGCGCTCGGGTGATGGCGGAAAACCGATCCAGTCTGGCAGGCTGACCGGCGCAATGGCGATTTTTTCCTTTGGAATCCATGCCGCGAGCGCCTCCCTCATCGGCTCGTAAAGAGAGTCCCAGAAAAGCACGCCGGGCACAATCACCACGGGATTCTGTCTGATTTCCGCCACTGTTTACGCCGCCTCGGCCACCTAGTTTACGACAAGCCTTTCAGCAGCTCGACAAGAAGCCGGACGCCGAAACCGGTCGCGCCGGGTACCTTCGCCCCACCCTTGGCCGGGAAAGCCGGGCCGGCAATATCGACGTGCGCCCAGTGCTTGTGGCCATCGATGAACTTTTCGAGAAACTTGGCTGCCGTAATCGAGCCTGCACCGCGCCCGCCGGTGTTGTGCACGTCGGCTACGTCGGACTTGATCATCTCGGCGTACTCGTCCCAGAGCGGCAACTGCCACACCTTTTCACCCGAAGCCTGTCCCGATTTGTAGAGCTGTTCGGCCAGAGTGTCGTCGTTGCTGAACAGGCCTGCGACCGGATAACCGAGCGCCACGATGCAGGCGCCGGTGAGCGTTGCCAGATCGATCATCACGTCAGGATCGTACTCTTTTTTGGCGTAATGCAACGCATCGGCCAGAATCAGGCGCCCCTCGGCATCAGTGTTACCAACCTCGACCGTGATGCCCGACATGGTGGTGATGACGTCACCCGGCTTCTGCGCCGAGCCGCTCGGCATGTTGTCGGTAGCCGGCACCACGCCGATCACCCGCACCGGCAGCTCGAGCCTTGCTGCCGCCTCGACAGCCTCGATGACGCAAGCCGCGCCACCCATGTCTGACTTCATCTCCTCCATCCCTTGGGCGGGTTTCAGCGAGATGCCGCCGGAATCGAAGGTCACGCCTTTGCCGACAAGCGCGACGGTCTTTTCAGTCTTGCCTTTGGGCTGGTAGTCCATGATGGTGAAGGTCGGCGGGTCCTGGCTGCCCTTGTTGACCGCGAGCAGTCCACCCATCTCGAGCTCGGTAATCTTCGCCTTGTCGAACACCGTCACCTCGAAGTTGCCGCGCTTACCCGCCTCGACGGCGGCTTCGGCCAGCTCTTCGGCGGAGAGGTGGTTGCCCGGCAGGTTGACCAGGTCACGCGCTGCATTCTGGCACTCGCCAACAATCATGCCCGCATTCGCGCCGCTTTTGATTGCCGCAAGCTCATCGCCGCATCCGGCAAACGCCAGCTCGCGAATCTCTTTGGACTTGCTCTCACCCTTCTTCTTATCGAGCTTTCCGCTCTTGAGGCGCTCGAAACGGTACGCACCGTACTGCGCAGCCCCGGCCAGAATGGCCGCCAGCTCTTCGGCAGTGCTCTTCGACTGTTTGGCCCACTGTGCGGCGGCGGCACAATCGAATGCCAGAGTGCCGATTTTCAGATCGACCGCCTTGCTGGCCACCGCCAGGGCAGCCTTGCGGAACAGCTCGGGCTTGCTGCCATCGCCGATTCCGGCGAGGATCAACCTCGACGCGCTCTTGCCGGAAGCCTCCCGGTAAGCCATCGCGATGTCGCCTGCTGAAGCTTTGAAATCCTTCAGCGCGCCCTGGTCGGCGCCAAGACTTTTGAGGAGCTTTACAGCCTCTTTTTTCAACTCTTTCGTGGAGATAAACAGAACGAGGGCATCAGCCTTGATCGAGCCTCCCTCTTTTGCGGTAACGGTAAGTCGCATACTTAAGCTTGAATCTAAAGTGATGAAATTAAACGTTGACCTGTTCCCGGGTGAATTTGCGCACGTCTTCCATAACCACCTTCTGGGCTTTCTCGGCAGACATTTTCAGAAGGCACCCGGCAGCATTCATGTGTCCACCGCCGCCGTAATGGCCGGCCAGACGATTGACGTGGATTTTACCTCTCGACCTGAAGCTCACCTTGGCACGGCCATCCTGCATTTCAACCATCAGCACGGCAACCCTTACCGTCGGTACGCTCAACAGATAGCGGATAATCAGATCGGTATCGAACAGCTTGCTGCCGGTCTGTTCGAGCATCTCCTGACTGATAAAAAGCCATGAGATCAGCCCATCTTCGATGATGCGGATATTGGTAAGCGAAAGACCAAGCAGTTTGAGCGATTCAGGAGTCAGAGAGTTGTAGATGTGGTCGTAAACCATTTCCGGATTTGCACCCTTCTCGACCAGTTTTCCGGCGAGACGATAGGTGTACGGGGTCGTTTTGGGAAACCTGAACGAACCCGTATCGGTCATGAGAGCGGCATACAGCGCCGACGCAGCCTCGCTGGTACAGAGCTTATTATCGGTTTTCAGCTCAAGGGCCGCAATAAGATCGCAAACCAGCTCACCAGTCGAAGAGGCGTAGGTTTCGCAAATCGTCAAATCGGCGAAATCCTCTGGATCGAGATGGTGGTCGATACACAGAAGCCGAAGCTTTCCCATTTCACGCGAGAATTCGACGTGAGGCCAGAGCTTACCGATGCGATCGTGCAGGTTAGCGTCAAGGACAACTAGCAGATCTGCCAGGAAAATTTCCTGAATGTCTTCCTCATTGCGGTCGCGGAAAACCTTGATATCGTAAAAATCCTTGAGAAAAACGTAGTTCGGTGGAACAATCGTGGGATTGAGAATCGTGACCTCTTTGCCGAGAGCTTTGAAAACGATAGCAAGCGCGACCTGGCTGCCAAGTCCGTCACCATCAGAATTTTCGTGGGTAGAAAGAAGAATGTGCCTTGCGGCCAGCATCTCCTCAATGACCGGTTGCCACTCCTCAGGAGTCAATGTCCGGCCATATTCGGGTGTAATCATCAGATCGGGAAATAGGTGGCAAAAAACTCAACATTAATGCAACTGTAATGAAAGAAAAGCGATTCCCTCACCTGATACAATCCTGCCATATCAGAGCAGCCAAAACAGGAACAGCGACCCGGAAAACATAGCGGAAAGAGGCCAAAAAGCCTACTCTTCAAGCCATCTGCAACCCTGACGTACCACCACAGAACATCTCCATATTCCGGAAATGCCGTTCAAAAGCCTCACGACCCTTGTCGGTTACCCGAAAATTGGTCAACGGCTTCCGGCTCTCAAAGGTCTTGTTGCATTCAACATAGCCAGCCGACTCGAGTTTTCTAAGGTGGATACTCAGATTGCCATCCGTAGCCCTGATACTGTCACGGATTTCAACGAATGACGCTTCAGGTACACTCATCAGATAAGCCAGGGCCGCAAACCGGATGCGGGCGTAAATGACCTTGTCGAGCAACTGATGATTGTAATCTTTTTTATCTTTCGTTGGTTCCACTGACATACTATTTTCTCGGCTACTTATTACTACTATTACAAATCCGATAACAAGTATACAAAATAAAGTACTTTTTGTATCGGCTCATAAAAAGAGAAGCAAAAGTTTTATGCCGGAACCATCTTTTTCTGGTGCATCAACGTCCCATCATGACGCTTTGCCGAACATCAGGAAACTGAACCGGCAGCAGCTCATCAGCATGATGGCCGACCTCGGTCAACCGGCCTACCGCGCCCGACAGTTGCACCAGTGGCTCTACAGCCATCAGGCTCTCAGTTTCGAAGACATGACCTCGTTCGGCAAGAAACTGCGCAGCCAGCTTGCCGCCTCCTGGGCCATCCGTCCAGCATCGCTTGATGCCATTGAAACAGAACCGGCCCAGTGCGCTGCACCAGGCTCTATTCCGACCTCCAAATTTCTCATAAAACTGGATGACGGTGAGCTGATCGAAAGCGTCCTGATTCCTTCGGAAGAGCGCATGACGGCCTGCATCTCCTCGCAGGTGGGCTGCGCACTCCGCTGCACCTTCTGCGCCACCGGGCAGATGGGCTTCAAACGCGACCTCGTAGCCTCGGAAATCACCGACCAGGTGTTCCTGCTGGAGCGGGAAGCGCACCGCCTGTATGGCCGGGGAATTACCAACATCGTTTTCATGGGCATGGGTGAGCCGCTGCTGAACCTCGACAATGTTTTCGAGTCAATCGGCACTCTGACCAATCAGGAGTACCGCTTCAGCATCTCCGAACGGAAGATCACCATTTCCACCGTGGGTCTCGTACCTGAGATCGACAGAATAGCGACATCGGGGCTAAAGACCAAACTCGCCATCTCGCTACACAGCGCAAACCAGGCCACGCGGGAACGAATGATGCCGGTGGCTGCCGATTACCCGCTCGACGCTCTCTCCAAGGCAATTTCAGCCTACAACGCTAAAACGAGCCAGCCTGTCACGCTGGTTTATATGCTGCTTGAGGGCATCAACGACTCACCTGAAGATGCCCGAAAACTGGCCCGTTTCGCAAAGCGGGGCTTATGCAAAATTAATTTGATTGATTATAATGCAATCGTTAATTTAAAGTTTAGGTCAGGTTACAGCGACGCAAAAACCATGTTTATTGAGCGTTTGCTGAATACCGGCCTTCACGTCACCGTCAGAAAAAGTCAGGGGGCCACCATTAACGCCGCTTGCGGCCAGTTGGCTACCCGTTCGGGGAACGACGGTTAGAAGCCGCCGGATGTCTCTGTAACGTGTTATGATTCCGACTTTTCGGTAGAACAGGTTTTGGAAATGTCCCGCAGTAATCTCTAACACCGGCACATCTCAATCATGGATCCATTCAGCTTTTTGCCCTTCAGAGACGAAATGGTCAAGGTCTATCATGGCCTGACCAGCAACGCCACCCACACTTCAGATAAACCGGTCTTTGCCGAACTCAAGGTTCGCCACTACGCAGCCCCGTCAAACGAGGTCTCCGAGGTCATCGTCAACAAAATCGAGAGCTGGGTTGGCTGGAGTCTCAAGAGTGAGAAAACGGCTGTGGGCGGCATGAAGTCGATACGCGCCGAAGTCTCATCGTTTGCCCTGCTTGGCATGAAAATCGACGTCACCTTCGGGCTGATCGAAGAGACTGACGTCAACGGGCTGAAAATTACCACGGTCAACGCCAAGGCTCATACCAGAATCGATTCCAGGGGTGACCTCGGAGAGAGCCGCAGGATGTTGCGCATGATGCTGGCCTCGCTCGATTTCGAGTTCAGGCCGCAGATTCTCAGCGAAGACGACTATGTCCTGCGCTCCCTCGATCCGAAAAACTCTTCCAGCGCCTTCCAGCAGCTCTTCGACGAAACAAAGCTCGAGCATCGCTCAAGCAACCCGAAGCCTAAAACCATCGAACTGAAGAAGCCTGCCAAACAGTCCATCGAACTGAAGAAACCCTCCAAGCAGACCATCGAACTCAAAAAGCCTGCTGCCAAGCAGACCATCGAGTTCAAGTCATCCCGCAACGGTGGAGAGACGGCCAAAGCGCCCGAACCTATCTCCCCCATCCAGAACGGCACTCCCGCGGAAACTCCGGCATCAACTGGTCAGGAAGAGGCTAGAAAGCCTTCCCGTCCGAAAATCACCGTTGTCTCCCTGAAAAAAAATTCATAAAGGAAAGCGTTTCATGAGAGTAATCCTGTTGGGCGCACCAGGCGCAGGAAAAGGAACACAAGCACAATACATATCGGAAGCATTCGACATTCCCCAGATTTCAACCGGCGACATGCTGCGCGCCGCCGTCAAGGCCCAGACCGAGCTGGGCATGGCCGCCAAAAAGGTGATGGATGAAGGCGGTCTCGTGCCGGACGACATCATCATCGGCCTCGTCAAGGAGCGCATCGAAGAGGATGATTGCGCAAACGGATGCCTCTTCGACGGCTTCCCCCGCACCATCGCCCAGGCCGACACCCTCAGAACCGAAGGAATCCGAATCGATAACATCGTCGAGATCGACGTTCCCGACGAAGAGATCATCAAGCGCATGAGCGGCCGCCGGGTTCATCCCGCTTCAGGCCGCACCTACCATGTGGTGTTCAATCCTCCGGCTGTCGAAGGCAAGGATGACATCACCGGCGAAGACCTCGTGCAGCGCGAGGACGACACCGAAGAAACCGTACGCAAACGCCTCAAGGTCTACCACGACCAGACCAAGCCGCTGATCGGCTACTATCGCGACCTCGCCCTCAATGGTTCCGACGATGCGCCGAAGTATTGCAAAGTCAACGGTATCGGCCAGGTCGAACAGATCAAAAAGGATATTATCGACTCACTGAAACAGTGATCGACGAACAGAACTTCCTGAAAAAAAGCCAGCCCAAAACGCTGGCTTTTTTTATCATGAACACTTGTGGTCTAAGAATCTGACTCTTGAAAAACTTCGCTGATTGAATAAGCTTTCCGATGCGCGTACAGGTTTACGTTGAAAGAATTTACCGCGACGAACCGTTCCTGCTGTCGGTGCCCGATGGGCTGGCGGGACGCGTGCAGGCAGGATGCCAGGTGATGGTCAGGCTCGACCGCCACAGGGCATCGGCGTACATCGGCTACGTTGCGTCGCTGGAAGAACAGCCCGGCGAGGAAGAGACGGCGGGCGAAGTGCTCGACGTGCTCAACGACGGCAAACCAATGCTGACCGCGCAGATGCTGAAGCTCGCGCTCTGGATGTCAGACCACTACGTCGCACGCCCTATCGACTGTATCACCACCGCCCTGCCCGCACCGCTGCGGAGCACGGTCGATGAGGTAGTCGAGCTGTGCGATTTCCGTTTGGAAAGCCCCGAGTCCCGAGTCGTCAGTACCGGACTGCGCCGGAAGATTTTGCAGATGCTTAGCCGCAACAAGCGCCTGACCATACGCCAGCTCCGCAAGCGGCTCGGCAGAACCGGCCTCTACTTAACGCTCGGCGAACTCGAGCGCGGCGGGCTGGTGCAGATCAGTCGCCGCTTCACCGAAACGAAACCGCGCACCGTCACCGCATGGCGTCTCGGCCGTACGCTCCCCGACGAACCTGAAAAGCTCATTGCCCGCTCACCGAGAAAGCGCGAAGCGTTCGAGCTGCTCTGCGCCCAGCCGGACAAGCCGCTTCGGGCCGAAGAGACCGGCATTTCGAGAACCGTGTTGAACGGCTTGGTCGAACTCGGACTGGCCGAAAAAACCGAAATCGCCGCGCCTGTCAAAGAGAGCCTGCGCTTCGACGAGGCGCAGAAGGAGATCACCGCGCTCAGCCCGCACCAGCAGCAGGCGCTCGAAGCACTCACCACTGAGCTCGAACAGCAGCAGTTCCGCACCTTCCTGTTGCACGGCGTGACTGGCAGCGGCAAAACGCTGGTCTATATCGAGCTGCTCCGCCGCGTACTCGACAGCGGCAAAACGGCCATCGTGCTGGTGCCTGAAATCGCCCTCACCCCGCAGACCGCAGCCCGCTTCCGGCACTATTTTGGCGACGATATCCAGATCATGCACAGCGCGATGAGCGATCAGGAAAAGTACGAAGCGTGGCAGCGGCTGCGCTCGGGCAAGGCGCGCATCGCGCTCGGTGCTCGCTCGACCATCTTCGCGCCACTGGAGAACGTCGGAGCGATCATCGTTGACGAGGAGCACGATGCGGCCTACAAGCAGGATCGCATGCCCCGCTACCACGCGCGCGACACAGCGGTGATGCGCGCCAAGTTCGAGAACGCTATCTGCCTGCTCGGCTCGGCCACCCCATCGTTCGAGTCGTACCACAACGCCGCCGAAGGCAAATACACCTTGCTCGAACTGCCCGAGCGGATCGACCAGGCGCGGATGCCCACCGTCGAGCTGGTCTGGATGCCCGGCAGCCAGCGCGTCACGCCATCGATCTCCGGAGCGCTTTACGATGCGATACGCGAGCGGCTCAAACGCAACGAGCAGGTCATCCTTTTGCAGAACCGTCGCGGCTTTGCGGGCAGCCTGCTCTGCCTCGAATGCGGCCACACCCCGCAGTGCAGCCACTGCAACATCCCGCTGGTCTATCACTCGACCGACCGGACGCTCCGCTGCCACTACTGCGGCCACATCGAAGCATTCCGCGAAACCTGTCCCTCATGCAAATCAGGCAACCTCTTCTACAAAAGCAGCGGCACCGAGCGCATCGAGGAGGAGCTGGGTGAACTGTTTCCGGACGAGAAGATTTTGCGGATGGACATGGACACCACCTCGACCAAAGACGCCCACGCCACGATTCTGACCGCCTTCCGCAACAAAACCGCTCGGATTCTCCTCGGCACCCAGATGGTGGCCAAGGGACTGGACTTTCCGGATGTCACGCTGGTAGGCGTGCTCATGGCTGACATCGGCCTGAACCTGCCGGACTTCCGCGCCTCGGAGCGCATCTACTCTCTGCTGACGCAGGTGTCGGGACGAGCAGGACGAGCATTGAGGCCCGGCGAAGTGCTGCTTCAACTCTACAACCGCGATAACGAGCTTTTCAGCCACGTGCTGAAAAGCGACTACCGGCACTTCTTCGAAGCCGAGATGCTCACCCGCAAAGAGCTTGGCTACCCGCCCTTTTCGAGGCTCATCAAGTTCGAGTGTTCTTCGCCATCCGAACAGGCCGCCGAACACGGAGCGACGGCGCTCCGGGAAAAACTCGAACCTGTCGTGAACGAAAAGATTGGCACGATTCTCGGGCCCGCACCGGCAGGTATCATGAAAATGAAAGGGCGTTTCCGCTTTCAGCTCATCGTGAAACTCTTCGGCGTCCGTCTGCCAAGCTCGCTCCTGAAACAGGTACAATACGACATACTCGGACTTTTCCGGGGCGAAAACCTCGTCATCACTGTCGACGTCGATCCACAGCATCTTCTGTAAAACGCTTTTTTGTCGTAAATTTCTCCAAAACCGTTAACAACTCTTTAATAACCAAACCGAAGCCATGACAGAGTTCCAGTGGAACAGCCATTACCTGAAGACGCATTGGCTCAAAGCCACAGGCGTAATCGCCGCGCTACTTCTGCGTTATCTTTACACGCTGCTTTTCCTGTACGGATTTGTTCACAAGATCATTCACGAATGGATGTGGAGCGACATCCTTTCCAGCCACTTCACCGAGCGACTGGGCGAATTACGTATGGCTGCGGAAACCGCAGCTGCTGGTTCTTTCGAGGCTTCGGTCGCCACATTCCAAGCCTCCTATCTGGCGCAATTTGCTATTCCGATGGTGATGCCCATCGCCTGGATCGTCACCATCGGTGAGCTGATCATCGGCGTTGCGCTGCTACTCGGCATTACGACCCGCATCAACGCGGCGTTCGGACTTTTCATGCTGCTCAACTTCGCCGCGGGAGGCTACTACAACGAAACAATTCCGCCGTTGGTTATCATGTCAGTGCTGTTCATGGTTCTGCCTACCGGGCAGTGGTTGGGGCTGGACCGATCACTTCACCGGAAACATCCGAATTCAATGCTCTTCAAATGAATCACGACCTGAGAAAAGCTCAAAAGGAAAGCGACGCGATGCGGCCAATACGCTTCACGCTGCTGCTCCTGCTGGTTATGCTGCTGACACCACGCGGCGCAGGTCTGGCTCTAACTGATGAGCAGATCGCAACGCTCGATGAGGCCGACAATGCCTACATGTCGCTCAATTACCAAAAAGCCGACTCACTCTACCAAAGTCTTGTGCCGTTCGCCCCAGACTCTGCTGTTCTGTACTGGAAACTCACCCGCCTGAACATCAGCATGGCCGAGGCTATCGATCCGGATGAAAAGGAGCAGCGCATGCCATTTTACACCAAGGCGGTCGACTATGGACGGAGAGCGGTGCAAATCGACAGCACCAACGCCAGCGCTCATACCTGGCTGGCCGCCGCACTGGCCGTAAAATCCGACAAACTCGGATCGAAGGAAAAACTGGAGCGGGCCGCGGTGATCAAAAGCGAACTCGACAAAGCGCTCGCGCTGAACCCGAATGACGATGTAGCCTGGTCAATGCTCGGTTCATACAACTTCCAGGTTTCGAACATCGGATGGTTCAGCCGCTTCATGGGCGGCACTTTTGTAGGAAAAATGCCCGAAGGTAGCCGTGAAAAAGCGGAGCAGGATTTCAAGAAAGCGATCAGCCTCAACCCGAGAGTCATCCGTCACTACCACGAGCTGGCAAAGCTCTACCTCGAAGAGGATCGTGACAGGGACGCGCTGAACATTCTGCTTGCCGCCGAAAACAAACCGGTACTCATGAAAAGTGACATCCGACGACTTGAAGAGATTAAAAAGCTGATCAGAAAGCTGAAGAAAAAACTGGATGATTAATGTAAAAAGGCGGTTCATGAACCGCCTTTTTACATTAGCCTGGATTTCAGAGACTGAAATCCCCTCACTCCTTCTCAACCCGTTTCAGCAACTCCTGCACCCCAAGGTGATAACTGTCGGCGCCAAACCCGCCGATCACTCCGACGCAGACCTCTGAGATGACCGAGGTTCGGCGGAATTCTTCACGCTTGTGCACATTGGAGAGATGCACCTCAACCACGGGCATGGTCACAGCGCTGATTGCGTCACGCAGGGCAATCGAATAGTGCGTCAGTGCACCAGCGTTGAGCACCACGCCAGAGCAGCCCCCCCGGTCTTCAACCTCGAAAAGCTTTTCCAGCAGTGCACCTTCGTACTCGGACTGAAAGAACTCGAAGGCCACCTCTGGAAATGCGTCGGCAAGACCACAGTTGATATCCTCAAGCGTCAGGCTGCCGTAAATCTCCGGCTCGCGCTTGCCGAGACGGGAAAGATTCGGGCCGTTCATCACCAGAATGGAGACGGGTTTCATAGCTGCTCGGTGTTTCAATTAGAGAATGTACTGGCTGAGATCCCGGTCGGCAACCACCTTGCCAAGCTTCTCGCGGACCTGTTCGGCATCGATGACCACATGCTTGCCGATGCTGCCGTCCTTGACCATTTCAGGAATACCAAACATCAACTCTTCGAGCAGGTTGGTCAGAATGGTGTGCAGACGGCGAGCGCCGATATTCTCCACAGTCTCGTTCACCTTGGCGGCCGTTTTGGCAATTTCGCGGATCGCATCGTCGGTGAATTCGAGGTCAATCTCCTCAGTTAGCAACATGGCGCGGTACTGCTTGATCAGTGCGTTGCGCGGCTGGGTCAGAATCAGGAAGAAATCATCTTCGGTGAGGCTTTTCAGCTCAACCCTGATCGGAAAGCGGCCCTGCAGCTCGGGAATGAGGTCGGATGGCCGAGCCACGTGGAATGCGCCTGAGGCGATAAAGAGCACGTGATCGGTCTTGACGATGCCGTGCTTGGTGGAGACCGCCGAACCTTCGACAATCGGCAGCAGATCGCGCTGCACCCCTTCACGGCTCACATCGGGGCCTTTGCCACCCACACCGGTGGTCGGCGCAGCGATTTTGTCGATCTCGTCGATGAACACGATGCCCGACTCTTCGACCTTCCGGAGCGCCTCCTTGACGACCACGTCCATGTCGATGAGCTTCTGCACCTCCTCCTGTTCGAGCAGCTTGCGCGCTTCGGCGATGGTCAGGCGGCGTTTTTTCTTCTTCTTCGGCATGCCGCTCATCAGGTCCTGCATGATGCCGCCAAGATCTTCCATCTGGCCAAGCGGCCCGAAAATCTGCATCATGCCACCCTGCCCATCGCTGCTGATCTCGATTTCGATCTGGCGATCTTCCATCCGGCCGCTACGCAGGCGTTCGAGCATCTTTTCCCGGCTCTTCCGGTTGATTTCGCGTTCGAGGTTCCGCTCGTCACCGGTCGCCTCATCACCTGAAACAACCAGCCCCTCCTCATCGCTCTCCGACTCTTCGATGCCGCTGACAGGAGGCAGCAGAATGTCGAGCAAACGCTCCTCGACCAGCAACGCCGCCTTTTCGCGCACCTCTTCCGATTTTTCGCTGCGCACCATCGCCACCGACTGGTCGGCCAGGTCACGGATCATCGATTCGACATCCCGACCGACATAGCCGACCTCGGTGAACTTCGAGGCCTCGACCTTCACGAACGGCGCTTTGGCGAGCTTGGCCAGCCGACGGGCGATTTCGGTTTTGCCGACACCGGTCGGGCCGATCATGATGATGTTGTTCGGCATGATTTCGTCACGCAACTCTTCGCCGACATTCTGGCGACGCAACCGGTTGCGCAGGGCGATAGCTACCGACTTTTTGGCCTCTTTCTGGCCGATGATGTATTTATCGAGCTGTTCGACGATCTGGCTCGGTGTAAGTTGCTCTTCTCCGATCAGCTTTACTGAAGGGTTCTGAAGATCGCTGGATAATGACATTTCCTGAGAATCCTGATTCATTGAGTTCGTTCAAAAGTTCGTAAAGTGAACCCTTGCTGCCGCAAAACCGGTATCAGAGGGTTTCAATAGCAATGTGGTCGTTGGTGTAAATGCAGATTTCAGCGGCCGTTTGCAGGCTTTCGCGGACGATCTCTTCAGCGGAAAGCGTGGTGTGCTTCATGAGCGCCCGCGCGGCGGCCAGCGCGTACATGCTGCCGCTGCCGATGGCCACGATGCCGTCCTCCGGCTCGATCACATCGCCGGTGCCGGAAATAATGAGTGCCTTGTCGGAGCTGACCACCGCCAGCATCGCTTCAAGGCGGCGTAGGTATTTATCGGTGCGCCAATCTTTTGCAAGCTCCACGGCAGCGCGGTCGAGCCGTCCGCTGTAGGCTTCGAGCTTCGCTTCGAACCGTTCAAGCAGGGTTAGCGCGTCGGCAGTAGCACCGGCGAACCCGGTCACAAACTTGCCCTGGTAGAGGCTCCTGATCTTGCGGGTTGAGTGCTTCATCACGGTGTTACCAAGCGTCATCTGTCCATCGCTGCCGAGTGCGGCCTTGCCATCCCTGAGCACACCGAGGACTGTCGTAGATCGTATCTGCGGTTTTTGCTGACTCATAGAGCTGTCGTAGTAAAGAGATTAACCTATTTTTTTTCTTAATCTTGCAACTGGAATTTGCATTTGTTCCCGGTATTTTGCAACCGTTCGCCGGGCGATCTTCACCCCTTTTTCGCCAAGCAGTTCGGCCAGACGATCGTCGCTGAGCGGCTTTGCCGGATTCTCCGCTTCGATGAGTTCACGAAGCTGCTCCTTGATAATTCTCGACGAAAGCTCCTCGCCCTCATCGGTTGAAAGTGAACCGCTAAAGAAGTATTTAAGTTCAAAAACACCGAAGCGGGTCTGGACGTATTTGCCATTCACCGCGCGGCTGATGGTTGAGATGTCGTAACCGCTCTCTTCGGCCACAGTCTTCATCACCAATGGCTGTAAGTAGCGCGGGCCGTCGATGAAAAAACGGGCCTGGGCGATCAGCAGGGTCTCCATCACCTTCAGCAGCGTCTGCCGCCTGATCTGAAGCGCCGTGGCAAAATCGTTAGCGCGCTGGAGTTTCTGGCGCATGAACTTCCGATCCGCTGTCGGCACCTTTCGTTTGGCAAGCACCTCGCGATACTCGTCCGAAACCCGGACCGACAGGCTGCTCCGGTCGTTCAGCGCGGCCGTCAGCGCGCCGTTTTCGTAAGTGACGATGAAATCGGGTGAAATGTAATGCCCTCCCTCATCGACAAACACACCTGCGGGATGCGGATCGAGCGACGTAATCACGCCGATAGCCTCTTCGAGCTGGTGCTTTCCAGTATCAAGCTTTTTGAGTAGGCGGTCGAAGCGCTTGTTCATGAAATCGTCGAACGACTTTTCGAGAATCGTGCGAGCAAGCCTCACCACTTCCGGATCATGATCACCCTCGAACACCGAGAGCTGCACCAGAAGGCGCTGGCGGAGATCGGCAACCGCCACGCCGGGCGGATCGAGATACCAGATGCGCTTCTGGATCGCCCGGATTTCAGCTTCGTCGGTTTCGATATCCGCCTCCCGGAGCCCGTCGATGATCACCTCCGGCTTCTCGGTGAAGTAGCCGTCGCCATCGAGATTGCCGAGAATTTCAGCAGCAATGAGCACCTCACGCCGATCGATCCCCTCCTGAAGTGACAATTCGCGAAGCAACTGCTCGTGAAACGTATCGTGCTGCACGGCCTGGAAAAAACGATCTTGGTCGCCCCCCGATGACGAGCCGGACGATCGGGCAGGAGTGGCCGAAACCTTGTCGCTACTGCGTTCTTTGAGAGTAGCACGGTCGAAGCGCCCTTCCGAATCAAACATCTCCTGAGGATCGTCAGCCCCGGCCGCCGGAGCAGTTCCGCTCTGAAGATCGGACTGCCGAGGCTCCTCGACCAGTTCGAGCATCGGATTTTCTTGCAGTTCTTCGTAAATCCGCTGTTCAAGCTGGTTGAGCGGAAGCTGGAGCAACTGACTGGTCAGCACCTGCTGGGCAGTCAGTTGGAGGCTCTGGGTCTGCCTCTGCTGTAGCCTGATCTCGGCCATGAATTACTTCAGGAGGATAAATCGACAAATTCCTTCAGGCTCTGGTACCACTCGCGCCCGTAGCGTTCGATGAGGGGGGCGGCGACGTAATCAATAAGCCTGACCTGCTGTTCCGCACCCTGACGACGGGCCTCGCGGCACATGGCATGCTGTTCATAAACAAGATAATCCAATCCGAACTTTTTTCGCACCCTGATCGGGAACAGCCTGCACGACAGGGGCTTGGTGGCCGGTAGCTCGCCCCGTTTCCACGCCGCTTCGACAGCGCAGAGCGCGATACCGTTCTCGTGGATGACGAAGACGCATTCACGCTCGTCGATAGTGCGGGTGTAGAGGTTGCCCTGATAGATTTCCGTGCAGCCATGACGGCGGATGTACTTGAGCGCACGTTCCGGCAGCACAGGACGGAGCGGCTCGACGACGCTTTCGAGGTACTGCGCTTCGGCCTCGTCGATCGGAGCGCCAAGCTCGCCTTCAACGCAGCACTCCCCTTTGCACAGCTCGAGAGGGCAACTGAACTTTGCGTCGAGCACAGCGCGATCGACGAGCACTTCACCGATGGAAACAACGGACATCTTCAGTAATGGAGTACCGGAACCGGCGGCGTGGCTCGACAAAACCGGTCTGGATGGGTGGGAAAAACGGAATGGAAAATCTGCGTGCGAATTTGAAGGCTCTTCACTGTCTTGTGCTTTGAACATTCATCATGCCCCCCTCGTCCCTGATTCTCGGAAAGAAAAGCCAATAGAGTCGTTTCGAGAGGTATCGTCGGAATCACAATATCATCGTATCTTCAACGGAACATTACGCGCAGAAGTTGCATTCAAAACAGCAAGACCTCTGCATCAACGCACTCTATGTAATCAATAGAGTTGAAAGTTGCAAAGCTGCGGGCTTTGCGAAAAAATCGACAGAAAGCACCGTTTCATGGCTAAATCGACCGTTCGTTATACCTGCTCGGCCTGCGGGGCCGTTTCACTGAAATACCAGGGGCGCTGCTTCGAGTGCCAGAGCTGGGGCACGCTGGTTGAAACCCACGCCGAAGAGCCGGACGCCAAAACCCGCAAAAAACGCCCTGCCGGTTCACTTCCTGAAGTGCAGAACCTCGACGACGCACCGCCAGCAGGCTTCGAGCGCACCCTGACAGGCATCGGCGAGCTCGACCGCGTGCTTGGCGGCGGGTTGATGGAGGCTTCGGCGGTCCTCGTCGGCGGCGAGCCGGGCATCGGCAAATCGACGCTGATGATCCAGCTCGTGCCGCGCCTGGGCGACAAAAAGGTGCTCTATGTCGCGGGCGAGGAGTCGCCGAACCAGATTCGCGAACGCGCCAGGAGGCTCTCGATCAAGGCTCCGAACCTGCGGCTCGTTTCGGAAGTGGCGCTCGAACGCATCCTCGACGCCATCGCGAACGAACAGCCGGAAATGGTGATCGTCGATTCGATCCAGACCGTCTATTCGAGCGACTACCAGAGTTCGGCGGGTACCATCACGCAGATTCGCGAATGCGCCTCCTCGCTCATTCGCGCGGCCAAGGAGCAGAACTTCATCTTGCTCATCATCGGTCACATCACCAAGGAGGGCTCGCTGGCCGGACCGAAGGCGCTGGAGCACATGGTCGATACGGTCATCCAGTTCGAGGGCGAAAACTACCAGCGCTACCGCATCGTCCGCTCGGTCAAGAACCGCTTCGGCCCGACCAACGAAATCGGCGTGTTCAAAATGGAGGAAAACGGGCTGACAGAGGTCTCCAACCCGTCGGAGTTTTTTATTTCAGATCGGCGAACGGACGTGCCAGGTACGGCGGTGCTGGCCGGAATCGAGGGATCACGCGCGCTGATGGTTGAGGTGCAGGCGCTGGTGTCGCGCACCGGCTACTCGATGCCGCAACGCATCAGCACGGGGTTTGACCTCAAGCGCATCGCCATCATCCTCGCCGTGCTCGAAAAGCGGTTACAGTTCCAGACCGCCGGGCAGGATGTGTTCGTCAAGATCGCAGGCGGGCTGAAGCTGGTAGAACCGGCAGCGGACCTTGCCATCGCCGCTGCCGTCGCTTCCGGCTTGCAGGACAAGCCGTGCAACCCGACCGCCAGCTGCTGCGGCGAAATAGGCCTGTCGGGCGAGCTGCGCGCCATCAGCGACGGCGAGCGCCGCATCCGCGAGGCCGTGCATCTCGGTTTCAAATCGATCGTGCTGCCAGAATCGAACACGCGCGAGCTGAAAGCGTCGATCAAAAAGTTGCCGATCAGAATCCACGGCTGCCGAACGCTGCATGAAGCGCTCGAAGCGATGGAGCTTTGAGGACGGCGTTTTTACCCAAATGTCTTACATTAGTGCAGAGTACCGATTACTAAACGTTCAGGAGCGATTACCATGTTCAGATTATTGATCCATTGGCTCGTCAGCGCGACGGCCGTTTACGTGACCGCTAACATACTTTCGGGTATTACCGTCATGAGTTTCGGGGCTGCGATGATCGTGGCCGTGGTGCTCGGGCTAATCAACGTTTTCATCAAACCGCTGCTGGTGCTTCTCACGATTCCGACCGTGGTTCTCACACTCGGCCTCTTCATGCTGGTCATCAACGCTCTGATGCTGATGCTGGCCGCATGGCTGGTTGATGGCTTTGCGGTTTCGAGCTTCTGGTGGGCAGTACTCGGCTCGCTTATCATCAGCCTTGTTGCCTGGCTGATGAACTCCGTCCTGAACATCTAAAACCCATCGACAACTGACCGACCATGCAGGGAGAAGCACAGGCCATCGTCCTCCTCAAAGCCAACAAGCTCAAATTTCAGGCTGCCCGGTATAATGCTGACCAGCCTCGTGATATTCTGGTCAGAACCATCGCAAGCACGATCACTCCGGGCCTCGACCGCCTGCTGTTGACAAACAAGCCGGTCTCCCGCAAGGTGCTGAACTACCCGGTCATGCCGGGCAGCGAGTCCATCGGCCAAGTGCTCAAGACCGGACCCGGCGTGACAGGGGTCAAAGAGGGCGATTTCGTCTATACCTTTAAGGGCGACCGCTGGCTCGGCATCGACCCGTATTACGGATGCCACGCCGAGGTGATCCCCACCTCCGAACAGAACGTGCTGCCGCTTGGCCGTGAGCCGATTCACCGCGACCTCTTGATCGGGCTGGTGGCCTACGTGCTCAGCGCGATGGAGAAGATCGAGTTCAACCCCTCGATGCGTGTACTCATCCTCGGCCTCGGATCGGTAGGTCAGATGGTGTCCGAATACCTCCACTATCGCGGCATTAACCACGTCGATGCGCTTGAAGTCTTCCCGCTTCGCGGCCAGCTCTCCCACGCCGAAAACATCGCCATCGACATCGAGGATTTCACCTCGGACTTCAACGACAGCTACGATCTGGTGATCGAAACCACAGGCCGCATCCTGATGATCGAAAAGTCGATGCGCCTGATGAAACCCCGCGCCAAAACACTGCTCATGGGCAGCTACGAGGTGCTCGGCTACGACTACCGGCTCATCCAGCACAAGGAACCGGTCATCATCTGCTCCAGCGTCACCGAACGGCGGCACCTCGACGAAGCGCAGGCGCTGCTCGACCGGGAGGTGCTCGACTCCGAAAAGTTCTTCACCAACGTCTTTCCGGTCGAGCAGTACGAACTGGCCTACCGGATCGCCCTCGACAGCAAGGAGGCGATCAAGACGGTGCTGAGCTGGATTTAGGCGGAGGCTGCATGGCGACGGCGGTAAAACTCTCCGGCATCACCAAACAGTTCGGCCACCTCAAGGCCAACGACGGCGTCAGCCTCACCATCGAGGCGGGCACGATCCACGCGCTGGTCGGCGAGAACGGCGCGGGCAAAAGCACCCTGTCGAATATCATCTACGGTCTGCTCCACCCCGACTCGGGGACGATGGAGATCGGTGGCAAAGCGGTAAACTTCAGCTCGACGCGCCAAGCCATCGACGCAGGCATCGGCATGGTGCACCAGCACTTCATGCTCGTCCCGACGCTCTCAGTGACGGAGAACATCATTCTCGGAAAAGAGGAGAGCCGCTTCTTGCTGCCGGGCAAACGCCTTGGCACGGAGATCGGAAAGCTCGCCGGTCAGCACGGACTCGAGATCGATCCCGACGCGCTCGTATCATCACTCTCGGTTGGCCAGCAGCAGCGCGTCGAAATCCTCAAGCTGCTCTACCGGAAGTCGAACATCCTGATTCTCGACGAACCGACCGCCGTGCTCTCCCCTCCCGAAACCGAACGGCTCTTCGCCACGCTGCGCTCGCTGGTGGCCGAAGGGAAAACGATTTTGCTCATCACCCACAAGCTCGACGAAGTACTCGCTATCTCCGACGCAGTGAGCGTCATGCGCAAGGGCAGGCTGGTCGGCACTGTGCAAACCGTGGAGACAAACAAGGAGGAGCTGGCCCGGATGATGGTGGGCCGTGACGTTTTGCTGCGCACCGACAATCCGGAACAGGCGCCGGAAGCAACGGTGCTCTCCATCGACAAGCTGCGATACGTTTCGCCGCAAGGGATCGAAAAGCTACGGGGACTCAGCCTGACGGTGCGGGCGGGTGAAATCTACGGCATCGCGGGCGTGGAGGGCAACGGCCAGAGCGAACTGCTCTCACTGTTGTGGGGTACGTTCGACCGCGATGGTAGAACCGAAGGCTCGATCCAGATCAACGGCAAACCAGCGCTCGGCCTCAGTCCGGCGGAGATTGCCGGACTCGGCGTCTCGATGATTCCAGAAGACCGCCACAAATCGGCCATCGTGGCCGAGTACGGCATCGCGGAGAATCTGATTCTCGGGCGACACCGCGAGCCAGCGTTCCAACGCGGCATCGGCTTTGACCGTCAAGCCATCCGGCAGAATGCCGCCACGATGACCGAGCGCTACGACATCCGCAGCAGCGCTCCGAACGACAACCCGCCCATCGGCTCACTCTCCGGCGGCAACCAGCAGAAGGTGGTGGTGGCACGCGAAATGGAGCGCCCCGACCTGAAGCTGCTCGTACTCGCCCAGCCCACGCGTGGCGTCGATATCGGCGCGATCGAACAGATTCACAAGCGCATCATCGACGCCCGCCAGAAAGGCCTCGCCATTCTGCTCATCTCCTCCGAACTCGAAGAGCTGATCGCGCTTTCGACGCGCATCGGCTGCCTCTACAAAGGGGCGATCCGGCACGAATTCAGCGCTGACGAGGTGCGTCGGGGACGAGAGCACGAGTCGGGATTCGAGCAGGAGATCGGCCTGCACATCACCTGAAACCACGCCCGCCCATGTCGCCGAAACGCATCGAACCGTTCATCCCGCTTTTGTCGCTTCTGTTCGCCCTCGTGGCGGGCAGCCTCATCATCGCGGCCACGGGAAGCGATCCGCTCGCCGTCTGGCAGAAGATGGCGCGCTCGACCTTCTCCTCGGGCTACGGCAGCGGGCAGGTGCTCTTCCGCGCGACGACGCTCATCTTCACCGGCCTGGCCGTGGCGCTCCCCTTCAAGCTGCGGCTCTTCAACATCGGCGGCGAAGGGCAGCTGTTGATGGGGGCGTTCGCCGCCGCGCTCTCGGGCATCGCGCTCCCGGCGGGCACGCCTGCCCTCATCGCCGTGCCCGTGCTGATGCTCGCGGCGATGGCCGCTGGCGGCGCCTGGGGTCTGCTCGCGGGCTGGCTCAAGGTGAGCTACGGCGTCAACGAGGTAATCTCGACCATCATGCTCAACTTCATCGCCCTCGGCCTGGTCGGCTACCTGCTCACCAACCACTTCGCCATCCCCTCGACCGTGCACACCGCGGAGATCGCGAACGGCGGCATCCTGCCCGGTTTCGACCAGCTCTTCGGTCTCAACTGGCACTCCCCGGCCAACCTCTCGCTCTTCATCGCGCTCGGCGTCACGGCGGGTGCGGCGATCCTGCTCTACCGCTCGCGCTACGGCTACGCGATGATCGCCTCGGGACTGAATCCGGATGCAGCCCGCCACGCGGGAATAGCCACGAATCGGCACATCCTCGGAGCGATGGCGCTCGGCGGCGCGATGGCCGGACTCGCCGCCTCGAACCTCGTGCTCGGCTACAAGCACTGGTATGAAGCGGGACTCACCTCCGGCGTCGGATTCATCGGCATCGCCGTCGCCCTGCTCGCAGGCGCAAACCCGCTCTGGATCATCCTCTCCGCCCTCCTCTTCGCCTGGCTCGACTACGGAGGCCTCGCCGTGAATACGATGGTACCCAAAGACATCTTCATGATGGTACAAGCCATCGCCATTCTTTCGATTATCTCATTTCCAGCGATTTTCAGAACAGGATTGAAAAAGAGATGATAGTTTAGCGGCGTTTGCGCACACTTCTCAAACAGCCGTTCTGTATTCACCCTGTTGACGTTACAGTCCCCCTACCTCACCAATCATCTCATGTGAATTGCCAGAGGTTACACGTTGGTGAAAAAATGATAATTCAAGCTACTCACCTTTCGTGAATTCATTATCTTCTCTGCCGCCAGGGAGTTGTCCTTTTTTCTGATAGCACCCTGCACAGAACTATCACTCAACGAATCTCATCGAAGAAGACCTCAATACCATGGCAAAAAAATCAACCGCTGCTGAAACCACGGAAGCGCCGAAAAAGAAAACGGTAAAAAAAGCCACCTCGAGCACCGCAACCAAACCGAAAGCTGCGAAGAAATCGGAGAGCACGAAAGCCGCGAAACCGAAAACCACCAGAAAAACGACAACTGCGTCAAAGACCACCAAAGCGACCAAAGCCCGCAAAGTCGCGCCTAAAAAGCCTGAAACGAGCGTCGAGATCACTGAGGAGCAGATTCGCGTCGCAGCCTACTACCGCTGGGTTGAGCGCGGCATGGGCGACGGTGGTCACGAAGGAGACTGGATCGAAGCCGAGAAACAGATTAAGAGCTAATCACGTTCTTGTTGCTGACAATGAAAAAAGCCATTCAATTGAATGGCTTTTTTATATTCAGGTTTTCTCAGTACAAGGCGGGAAGCTCACCGATCCTTCCCGACCAATATTCAATGCCAACTCTCATGAAGTTCTTCAGCACCATCGCCGAAAGCATCCGCCTCCTTTTCGCCGGGCTCTGGCTCGTCGTCCGGATCGTCCTCGAATATTTCGGCATCATCAGCGACGGCAACGACCGCACTACCGGCATCAAAGACATGCGCGAAGAGTACAAAAATACCAACTACCGGTGAAGTTCATCTGCAAAGATTTGGAAATGAGCTGATAACGCATGTCCAGCAACTATCCGCTTTTCCGTCCCCCATACACCACGAATCGTGATCGGGAATATCCGCACCGCACCTCGCTGAATCCCGCCTCTTCGAGCCATCGCAACTGATCGGCAAGCGTGGCATTCCTGTCGGCACGCATTCTTTCCTTCGCGGCTTCAATCGCTTCGGTTGTTGCGCCGTTAGCAACGACATCGACGAGCCACTGGCGTTCGTAATCCGCCTCCTCTTCCGACGTTGGTCCGAGCGCCTGATCAGCGTTAATGAAGGCTCCGCCAGGTCGCAGAGCGCGAAAAATCTTTCCAAACAGTGCTTGCTTGGCTTCGTTTTCGAGATGATGGATCGACAGGGCGGATATCACCAGATCGAATGCGGATTCGTCGATGAGATCGAGATGCTCCTGTACGGCAACGCTGACCTGTGAATTTCCGGAAAACCGTTGACGTGCCACGCTGAGCATCGCTTCCGAAATATCCGTGAGGTGGAGCGCGGCATTCGGATACGCCGCTACCACCATCGCAGCGAAAAGGCCTGTGCCCGAGCCGAGGTCGAGTATGCGGAACGGTGCATCAGGCGGAAACGGAATCATCCGCATGGCTGCTCCGTAAAACTGGTCGAAACAGGGCACGAGTTTGGGACGGTCACGGTCGTATCCGGTAGCGCAACGGTCAAACAAGGCAGCAATGTTCATAAAGCGTTCTGGCTGAAATTGACACGATGTTCCGGTCAGTTCAACGCCGATTTCCGTCACCGACTTAAAAAGAAAAGCGTCATCACATACACGGAATACATCAGCACCAGCAACACCCCCTGCCTTCGGCGCACCAGCCTTGTATTGCGCTGCGGAAGGGCGATCAGCAACGACAGGACACCGAAAAAAAGCGCGGGAGCGACTTCCGGGAGAGGAACTTTGATCGGCTTGATAATTGCAGCTACGGGAACAATAAAAAGGCTGTTGAAGATGTTGCTGCCAAGAACCGTTCCAATGCCGATTTCGTCGTGTCCCTTGATTTTGGCCAGCACGGTTGAGGCGAGTTCGGGGACGGAGGTGCCGAACGCAACAAGCGTCGCACCGATGATAAAGTCATCGATACCGAAATCCCGGGCAATGCCGGTCGTGGAAAGAACAATCAGCCGCCCGGCGGCAACAAGCAGAATAACCCCACCAACACCCTGAAGCCAGGGAACAAACCTTTCGGTCCCCCTTCGCCTGCGGCCATCAGCCGGCGCTCGCTCTTTGAGAGCCTGCTTCAGCGTTGTAGCCATCCACGCCCCGAAAAAGATGAGCATGAACACTCCCTCAAGCCGGTCGATGATATTGTCAATGAGAAAAATTGCGGTCAGAAAAGGCACCAGAATAGCAACCGGAGCATCGCGTTTCAACACCTCTTTACCAACCGGGATTCCGGAAATGAGCAATGTAAAACCCAGAACCAGCGAGATGTTGACGATATTACTACCGAGAGCGTCGCCAAGAGAGAGTTGCGACTTCCCGGCCAGTCCCGAGTTGATCGCCACAGAAAGCTCTGGGCTGGACGTCGCAAAAGCCGCAATGGTAAGCGCAATTACGGATGGCGCGATACGCAGCACGGAAGCGATACCCACCGTGCCTCTGACAAACAGCTCTCCGCCAAATGCCGCACACGCAATACCGGTCAGGAGAAGAACATAATCATTCATCAAGCCTCCTCTACACCTCTAAAAAGTCATGACGGACCAAAGGACAAGCAACGTTAGCGCAGAAGCCGGAAGCACTTGCCAGAACAGGTAAAGAAGAAAACGCAATCCGGCAATCGTGACGAGAAACGGTTACTCATCTTCCAGCGCGATTACCAGCTGAACAGCTCACTCCTCGGAGGCAACCGTCAGATCAACGTTCTGACCGGTCTGAACCATCGCACTAGCCGAAGGCTTCTGGTTGATGACTGTATCTGGCACCAGAAGCATTGATTGCTCATAGCTGACTTTGCCGATGGACAGCCCGCTTCGGATCAGCACTCCTCGCGCCTGATCGACGGACATGCCGAGCACATCGGGCACGATCACGCGTATCATGCCTGTCGGCTCCTGTTCGAGTTTACCGACAATGAACGACACTTGACTGCCGGATTTGAGCACCACATCCGGTGGCACCGACTGGCTGAGCACGCGACCATCCTGGTCAGGCTCGGATATAGCCTGGGTCTGCACGTCGGAAATAACCATGCCAATGCGCCTCAGCGCCAGTCGCGCATCCTGCTCGGTACGACCGGTCAGCTCCGGCATCGGATAGCTTGGTTTGTCCTTGCGGTTCAGCACGAGATAGACACTACGACCAGGCTTGACCGCCGATGAAGGCGACGGCACCTGGTCGATCACCTGATCTGGCGGCACATTGGGCAGGTAGCGCACATTGTAGCTCTTCATGGCCTTCAGCCCAACTTTTTTCAAGGCTTTGGAGGCATTTTCATAGGTCATGTTCCGCACATCCGGAACGACGGTCTGCTGGCCGATTTCGGTATAGTAGGGCAGCAAGAGCTTGTCGATAGCGACAATCGCCGCGAAAAAGAGCAGGATGACTATCAGAACTTTCTTCATCTGTACGGGCTGGAGTGTTGGAACCTGACGAACGGGTAGAAATCAAAGACCTCTTAATGCTGGCGCTTCATGACAAAATCGACAAGCAGTTCAAGAGAGCGTCGAGCCGGGCTTTCAGGAAAACCGGAGATCGATTCGAGCGCCTTGTCAGCAAAGCCTTCAGCAACTGTCGCTGCGTATTCGAGCCCACCTTTACGGGTAACGAAATCGATCACCTCACCGCTACGGATCGAACGCTTCTTTGAGCTTTTCAGAATCGATTTGATTTTGTTCTGCTCAGCCTTGTCGGACTGGCGAAGCGCATAGATGAGCGGAAGGGTAATTTTGCGATCTTTGATGTCGATGCCGAGCTGCTTGCCGGTTTTTTTGGAGTCACCGGTGTAGTCGAGCAAGTCGTCCCTGATCTGGAATGCCAGGCCGAGAAACTCGCCATAGTGCTTCAGGCTGGCGATCTGCTCTTCCGAATCGGTGGCGCTGGCTGCACCGATAGCGCATGAAGTAGCAATCAACGAACCGGTTTTATCAGCGATGACGCTCAGGTAATCCTCTTCGGTGATGTCGAGGCTGCGGGTTTTCTGGATCTGGAGGATTTCGCCCTCGCTCATGCGCCGGACAGCCTCCGACACGAGATGCAGCGAGCGGTAATCGCTGTTTTCAAGCGAGTAGAGCAGCCCTTTGGAGAGCAGGTAGTCGCCGATCAAGACGGAAATTTTGTTCTTCCAGAGCGCGTTGATCGATGGAATCCCGCGCCGCATCTCGGCGCCATCCACCACATCGTCGTGAATCAGCGTGGCCGAATGGAGCAACTCGACCATGATAGCCCCGCGGTAGGTCACATCGTTCACTCCCCCGCACACCTTGGCGCCAAGAATCACCAGCGTTGGCCTGATCTGCTTGCCCTGCTGCCGAAGAACGTAGCGGGTAACCTTGTCAACCAGACTGTTGCTTGAGTGCAGAACGGTTTTGTACCGCTCCTGGAACAATTTCAGCTCTTCGGCAACCGAAGAGGTAACATCATTGATATTCACAGACGTTCCTGACTATGTGTGTGCGCTCGAATGCCCGGCGGAATTGCGCTCGGGTTAAAACCGGGTGAAGTTATCGATATTTCCATGATTGAACAAATCGCCAAGCGCAGCAACCAGTTCCCGGCGCTTCCGGCCTGAATGGCGGGCCTAAAAAACCATTTGCGCACAAAGGCTATCTTTCTTACTATAAACCGGATTACGGGCTTTTCCTACAAGCATTCTAAGAAAGCAGCCCCAAATCCCTCCCGATTTTTTCCTGAACAGTGGCTACCACATTCACGGCAACCCGCCTCCGTAATTCGAAATGAGTAACGACAACGATCCAACCATACCGCCGAACGACGGCAATGGAACCGCTGAGAACAGCGGGGACGAGCTGATGCCGCTCAAAAAGGATGAGCCTGTAGAGGAGAGCAAGGAGGCGACTGAAGAGGAGGACGCGCTTGCAACCTTCGAGGCCGCCGAAGCGTCGGAGCGGGCGCTTGCCGAAGAGGAATCGCAGCCCACGGATTCCGGAGCTGATACGGGCACTGAGAAGCCGGGCGGCATGGGATTCATCGATCACCTCGACGAGCTTCGCTGGCGGCTTATCCGAGCCGGTATCGCCTTGGTTATCGCAGCGATCGGCAGCGCATTTTTTTCCGACGTTCTGGTCAACGAGGTGCTCATCAAACCGCTCCAGCAAAGTGGGCCGGATATTCAACTGCAGAACCTCGTCCCTTACGGTCAGATATCACTGTATTTGCAGGTCATCTTTTTCACAGCCTTCGTACTGGCATTTCCTTTTCTTGTCTGGCAAATATGGCAGTTTGTCGAACCCGGCCTGCACGAAACCGAGAAAGCGGCCAGCCGTTTCATTATTTTGTTCATATCGGTCTGCTTTTTTACCGGCATTGCATTCGGCTACTTCATCTTCCTGCCAATCTCACTGAAATTCTTTGCAGGATTCGGGTCTGAACTGATCACCAACAACATCGCCGTCCAAGACTACGTCAGCTTCTTCATGGGCACCCTGTTGACGACCGGTCTTGTCTTCGAGCTGCCCTTCATCTCCTACGTGCTGTCGAAAATCGGTCTGCTGACGCCGGCATTCATGCGCTTCTACCGCCGCCATGCCGTGGTAACCATGCTTGTCGTTGCGGCCATCGTGACCCCCTCCACCGATATGGTAACTCAGGGAGTCATCGCCATCCCGATGATTCTGCTTTACGAACTGAGCATCTACATTTCAGGCGCCGTGCAAAAGAAGCGGAACAAACAGCAAATGCAGGAGAACCAGGCATGAACCATCCCGAAGCGAACAGACCAACTGTGGTGTTCGAGCCCATCGAGAGTTCCATGCTAAAAAGCAATCCGCTCGGCGACCCTTCTCTGCGCTACGTGCCAGTCTATCTGCCCCCATCGTACGACGGCGCGAAACGCTTTCCGGTGATCTACCTGCTTTCGGGATTCGCCTCGACCGGATTGAGCTTCATGAACTACGGGTTCGGAAGGCGAACTGTACCGGAGATGGTTGACAAGCTGATTCGGGAGGGTTCGATGCCCGAAACGATTGTGGTCATGCCGGACTGTATGACCCGTTACGGCGGTTCCCAATATGTCGATTCAGCAGCGACCGGAGCATACGAAACCTACCTGACCGGCGAACTGATCGACCAGATCGACCGCAAATTCAACACGCTTCCGGAAGCACGGCATCGCGCTGTTGTTGGGAAATCTTCTGGCGGATTTGGCGCACTGAGGCTTGGAATGAGGCATCCCGGCCGTTTTTCGGCCGTGGCCTGCCATAGTGGCGACATGGATTTCGAGCTCTGCTACCGCCCGAACTTTCCGAATGCCGCACGCCTGCTCGAACGCTACGATGGAAGTATTGAGGCTTTTTTTCAACGCTGGGAATCGCTCGACAAAAAACCGAAGGGTGAGTTTACTCTGCTCGACATCATGGCGATGGCAGCCTGCTACGATCCCGACCCGTCAAAGCCAGCACCGGCAAACATGCACCTACCGTTCGAGCCACATACCTGCCAGCTTATTCCGGAACGCTGGGAACGCTGGAAAAGCTTCGATCCACTTGCGATGCTTGAAGAGCCGCGCTATCAGGATGCCCTTGGTTCGCTCGGCTTACTCTACCTGGATTGCGGATCGCTGGACGAGTACAACCTCCAGTTCGGGCACCGGCGCTTCACCACGAGATCCTCGGAGTTGGGGGTTTCTCACCAGTACGAAGAGTTCCCCGACACTCATACGGACACCTCCTACCGCTACCGCATCTCTCTGCCACTACTGGCAGAGTCAATTTCAGGCTGACTCGATCAAGCTTTCGAGACTACGGTACACCTTTTCAACCTGAGCGCGCAGTTCGTCGAGAGTGCCGTCATTGAAAATCACGTAATGCGCACGCTTGATGAGCTGTTCCTGCGGCCACTGCGCTTTCATGCGCCGCCTGATCTCTTCACGACTGCCCATGCCTCGCGCCACAGCTCGCTCCAGACGCAGGCCGTCGTTGGCCGCCACCACAATGATGCGATCAAGCTCGTGATCCATTCCTGACTCGAACAGAATCGCCGCCTCCTTGCACAAAATCCCCTTCCCTTCACGGACGCAGCGTAAAATTTCGCGCTGAAAGGCTTCCCTGACTTTAGGATGAATCAGGCGATTGAGGGCATCGAGCTTCTGGCTGTCGGAAAAGACAATCGAGGCGATGGCTTTGCGATCAATCGAAAGCACACCCGAATCATCGCAGTGATAGACTTCACTGCCGAACAAAGCCTTGATACCGGCAATGACTTCAGCATCCTGAAGCTGAAGCTCTTTTGCGACCCGGTCGGCCTCGAACAGTTCACACCCCATCTCCACAAGCATGGCGCAAACCGTGCTTTTGCCGCTGCCGATACCGCCGGTAACTCCAACAAGCAATGGTAAACGCTCCATGCTGTGTTACTGTTTATGGTGAAGATCTTTCTGTACCCGTTCGAGCACTTTGCGCCAAAGGCGAGGGCTTTGCGAATAGGCTTGAAGCTTGGCATCGAAGGTCTTCTGATCAAGCTTATGCCTCGCGAATAGCGTATCGAGTTCCACTGGGGTCAGATCGGCATATGGTGCAGCCTTGCCTTTGGCAGTCACGCCGGAACGCGCAAGGTAATCGCCGTAAAATGCAGCGAAGCGCAGATCGTCGGCATCGAGCTTTTTATCTTGCTGCAAACCACAGCCACTGAGCGCGGCCGAGAACAACAGAAGAACCGGTAACGCCCGAAAGGCAGCCTTCAGCTTTCGGAGTTTTGAAAAAAAAGTTCTGTACAACAGAATTGATTTATTTTCCACCCGCTGAAACTAACAAGGTCAGTAGGCCAGTTATTGGTTTACTTCTTAACGTAGTCTGCTCAACCATAAAAATCAAATCCTCCCATGGCATATCAGCAACCACCACTCCCCTACGCCGACAATGCTCTCGAACCGCACATTTCGGCCAACACCATCGGTTTTCACTATGGCAAGCACCACGCAACCTACGTCACCAAGTATAACGGCATGGTTGAGGGTACGCCATTCGACGACATGAGCCTCGAAGAGGTGATCCTCAAAACGGCTGATGATGCCTCAAAGGTCGGTGTATTCAACAACGGCGCGCAGGCATGGAACCACAGTTTCTACTGGAACTGCCTCAGCCCGAACGGTGGCGGCGAACCGACCGGCGACGTAGCCGCGAAAATCGTCGAGGATTTCGGCAGCGTGGAAAAATTCAACGAGGAGCTGAAGAACGCCGCCGCGACCCAGTTCGGCAGCGGATGGGCTTGGCTGGTGCTCGACAACGGCACGCTCAAAGTGGTCAAAACCGCTAACGCCCAGAACCCCATGACCAGCGGCCAGACCCCGTTGCTTTGCATCGACGTCTGGGAGCACGCCTACTACCTTGACTACCAGAACCGTCGTCCCGATCACGTAGCTGCGATCATCGACAACCTCCTCAACTGGGAGTTCGTCAACGAAAACTACAAGGCTGCTAAATAAGCTAGTCCATACATTCAAATCACAAAAGGCCTCCGAAAAGGGGCCTTTTGTCGTTTATGTAGTGCTGAATACTGTTTCCCACCAGCGCTCACAACCACGGCAACTGCTCTACTTCATCCAGATTAACCATACGTGCTTTTGATGGCTTCTTGAACCGGATGGTAAAGTGCTCCGGGTTGATCACCCGTTCATCATACACCACTTTCAGGCTTCTCGACCCATCAGGTGCTGCATCAGAAAACAACGTCATATCGATCTCTCTGGGCACCATCAGCTCTGCCGAACCCTGCTGCTTCATCTGGTAATCGGCAAAACGGAACTCGGCAGTCTTGCGGCCGTAAAAATCGAAATAGGTAATCCCTTCAAGCTCTTTTGATAACGCATCGACAAACAGCTCCTTGGCGCCACTGCTTGAGCGAACCTTGTAGCACACCAGATCCCCCACCGCTCTGACCGATTCGATCGCACTGACCGGCTCGGTCATATCGGGAACCCCAAACAGCGTTTCGGTCAGCTTGCCGAAACTGCTTCTAAGACCGATAATCTTGCCAAGATTCTCCCCGCTGTTACGTCCGACCAGCATTCTGTTGTTCAGCATATCGTTGACGAAGAGCGAATCGGGACGAATCCAGAGGTCGGCAACAGGCCAGCCGAGAATGCCTGCGCTCACGATGAGACGTGCGTCCTGCGATTTGCGGAGCTGAACGTTACAGTATGCCTTGGCCTTGCGCTTCGGCGTCGTGAGGTAAAGATCGGCATAACCGTCAAGCGCCTCGACCTTGCTGGTATGGGATGCAACCTGGCGGTACAGGCGCTCAAGTTCAGGCGTCAACGTCAACGACTCACCGGGAGCCGATGGCAACCGGGAAACAGTGCGCATCTGGGAGCAACCAGCTGCAATCAGCAACACCATAAAAAACATCGCTCGAATAACTCTCTTCATCACCATCTCCCTTGCCTTTTCATCTCATTCTGACAGACCGCCCTGCCTGCCGGGAATGTTATTTCCCGCATGAGGTGGATTGTTATGAAATGTTATTTTAATCAAATCCTGTCTCTATCAAAACACGTCTTCCGGAGTTTTCGATCCATGCACGCACTTTACCTCAAACCGAAAGAGCATCGGCGGCTGCTTAGCGGCCACCTGTGGGTTTTCAGCAACGAACTCAAAGAGGTGCCGCGTGACATCGCCGCCGGAGAAACCGTGCAGCTCTTCACCCACGACGGGCGATTGCTCGGCACCGGTTTTTTCAATCCCCACTCGTTGATCGCGTTCCGCCTGCTGACCAGAGACGAAACCCAGCCTGACCGGGAATTTTTCCGCAACAAAATCAGTGAAGCGCTCAAACTGCGTGAAAAAATCTATCCGGAAAGAGAAACCAATGCCTGGCGACTGGTGCACGGCGAATCGGACGGCTTGCCGGGCTTGGTGATTGACCGGTTTGACAAAGCCTTCGTGCTGCAATCCTTCTCGGCCGGTATGGAAAACCACCTGCCGCTTATCACCGAAGTGCTGCGCGAGCTGTTCGACCCAAAAGCGATTGTACTGCGCAACGAATCGCCACTCAGGGAGCTCGAAGGCTTACCGCTCTACAAAGAGATGCTTTTGGGTGATGAAAACGATGCCTGGCAGGTCATCAATGATGCGGGTATCAGCTACCGGGTCAACATTCTCGAAGGACAGAAGACGGGCTTTTTCCTCGATCAGCGCGAAAACCGCCGCCACATCCGGAAATATGCGACCGATGCCGATGTACTGGACGTCTATACCAACGATGGAGGCTTTGCTCTCAATGCGATGCACGCTGGAGCACGTTCGACCACCATGGTCGACATATCGCAGGATGCGCTTCAACGCGCCGAGCAAAACGCCCGGATGAATGGCTTGGAGAAGTTCTCGATCGTGGCGGATGACGCTTTTGCAACGCTTGGCCGACTAAAGCATGAAAACCGCTCGTACGATCTGGTGATTCTCGACCCGCCGAGCTTCACGAAAAGCCGCAAAACCGTTCCGACCGCACTGAAAGCGTACACCAAGCTTAACCGCCTTGGACTTCAGCTCGTCAAAAATGAAGGATTCCTAGCCACAGCCTCCTGCTCACACCACGTTTCCGAAGAGGATTTTCTTGCTTCCGTCCAGCTCGGTGCACTACACGCAGGCAAACAGCTCAGGCTCATCTCTCGCAATGCGCAGCCGCCGGACCATCCGATACTGCTCGCAATGCCCGAAACCAGCTACCTCAAATTCGCCTGCTTTTACGTAACGAGCCTTTAATCCCGAAAACTTGAGTTGACTGTTCACGCTCGTCACCCGATATAGATAATCAGGTGACGAGGGGATCGAGGTCACGAAAAAAGGGAACATAATACGTCAAAAACAAGCAATAAGCCACAAAAGCGCCCGCTTATCGCCATAATACTACGGCATTACGCTCTGCAAATATGAAGAAATCGCAAACTTTTCAACAATTCTGTTTTGCGAATAATCTTTTCACACCTATATTGAAGACGAGTAAACTATATAATCGACGCCCGTTGATTAACATGGTTTACATGTGCAGCATGATGTATAGGGGTACGTCATGCTGCTTTTTTTTGTGCCTGTCGCTACAAGGCAAGGAAATTACACCACATACAATCGAGCCATCTCGTACACTTCCTGCCAGGATTCGGCTCGGGGCGCTTCAACATGACGGTTGGTGCTGTTGCCAAAGCAGATGGTATACAGCCCTTTTTCGCGAAGGTTCATGACGTTCTCGGGAGTGTCCTCCACATAAATATCCGCGCCGACTTGCGATTTCTCCTTCATAAAGCACAAATCCCAGTATGGAATACCGTGGCTGTCGAGCCAGTTGACCGTCTGCTGAACTGCGGTGGCATGGAAGTAATGAATGAACAACCGGTGCGTGATGATGCGGATTCGGTAGCCCTCGTCGGAGAGCATGCGTAGGTATTTGCGAGCACCGGGAATCATCTCCATGCTGCTGAACAGCTCTCGCTGTGTCACGGCGAAACGGTGCAGGCTATCATAGTCGCTCTTGTTCCTGATTCCCCATTCCGACAAGCCATACGAGACTTCGACAGGTAGCGCTCCGATTGGCCGCTCGAACCACTCGGCGGCAATCTGGCGCATGCGACCGTAAAAATCGGCGCACACACCGTCAAGATCAACACCAATAACAATATTTCGTTGCTCCGGCATAAGTTGACGTAATTCTGGTTATCGAAACATTTCTGCAGAGAAAACTGCTAGAACTTCAGATACAGAAAAGGCAACAGAGAAATGATGCAGGGTGCTTACTCCCGCCATCAGAGCGGTTCGTAAACCGCCCTGATCAATCAAACTCAGAACGCTCGGTCGAAGGTTCGGCGATACTTCATGGTGATATCGTGCTCTTCGCCAAGCAGGCGGAAAATAGCGATGCATGCCTTACGCGAACCGTCATCGTCGTAGTAACGATCATCCCTCAGCACGACGATAAAACGGTCAAGAGCGCTGTCAAGCTCTCCCGCTCTCAGGCTTTCGATGGCCGAACCGTAAGCATCTTTCGAGTCACCATCCGGAAGTTCTCCGGCCGGTCGGACCAGAAGTGTTCCAAGAGTTCGGATGGCTTCGCTGAGATCGGCATACTCCGGCTCTCCTTCGAGCGGCTCGGCAAGCCGAAGCGCTTCATCAGGGCGCGAGAACAGAATCAGGCGAATCAGCAGCGCGGCAGCCTTGCTATTGTCGGGTTCGTTGGCTACCACCTCTTCGAGCAAGGTCACAGCTTCGGCCTCGTTACCGTCGGCAATCTCGGCTTCAGCTCGCTGCACCTGCTCCGTCCAGGGGCTTGGCAGCGCTTTTGCAAGCCACTGCTCGATCTGCGATTCGGGAAGCGCACCGGTAAACTCGTCAATCACCTCGCCGTGCGAAAAGAGTTTCACATTCGGAATTCCCCTGACGCCGTACCGGGAAGCGATGTCAGGAAACTCCTCGGTATTGACCTTGACAAGTTTCCATTTATCTGCATGGCGCTCGGCCAGTCCCTCAAGCACCGGCGCGAGCGAGCGGCATGGGCCGCACCACTCGGCCCAGAAATCGACAAGCACCGGAATAACCGCACTCTGTTCAATGACATCGTTCTGAAAATCAAAAGGGACACTGCTTTGCATTGGTCAGTAGTTTATCGTTGAACATTCAGGAAAGACGTAAAAACGGCAAATAAAATAGAGAGTCACCTAAAGAAATAAAAATATCAGCTCTTTGAGCAAAACCGATGAGACAAAACAAGCCGCAAGCGTTCACTGGCTTAACTTTACTTTTGGCATTGCCCAGATTTTACCTTTAATTACGCCCGCATATATAGCCACCCCTTCATTAATGGTTATCAAAACATCAACGGGCATGCAAAAAAACTTTTTCAGCAAAACGCTTCTTTCGGCAATACTGGGCATCGGCTTGATCGCCCCAACTTCAGCAAAAGCAAAAAACATCGCGGTCGGACTCAGAGGTGGAAGTGCCGGTATAGGAGGCGAGGTGACGATCAGCCTGCTCTCCAAACTTAATTTCCGAAGCGGGATGAACTTCTTCAGCTACGATGGCTCCGGCATGGAGAGCGAAACAGAGTACGACTACACGGTCAAACTCAGGTTGGTCCCGCTATTACTCGACTATTATCCATTTGACAACGGGTTCAAGGTTACCTCCGGCGTCTTCATCAATAACAGCAAAGTAACCGGCGTCGCTCAGCCAGAAGGGCTAGTGCTAGACATCGGCGGAATAGAATACGAGATTCTGAGCATCGGTGATGTGAACGGTAAGATCGATTTCTGGAAAGCATCCCCATATCTGGGAATTGGCTGGGGAAACGCTCTCAGCAAGGGTAGCCCCGTAAAAGTCACCGTTGATCTCGGAGTTTTGTTCCAGGGGAAACCGAATGTCACCCTTGAACCAACGATAGACACGTCGCTCATTCCCGGATTCGATGATAGCCTTGAAAAAGAGACCGCTGATCTTAAAAAAGACCTCGAATACCTCCAGTGCTACCCGGTCATCTCCCTCGGCGTGGCGTACAGCTTCTGATCACCCCTTCCTTCAGCAGGGCTGGCGATGCACGTTCAGCCCTGCTGCCTGATCTCCTTCACTGCCTTTCTGAGATATTCCGAGGCATCATCGAGATGCTGCATCGCCTGACGGATTTCGTAATCGTCATCCGCATCGGCCCTTGCCCGTTCGAGGCGCTTGCGAACATCCTCGAGAGCATCGGCGGCAAGCTGAAGTGTGGATTCAACTGACATCACAACTCCTTTTTGTTCAAGTCGCGCACATTTGTCCATACTGTTTTTACAAAGTCTTGGTCAATAAGAGCTTTGCTGATGGAGAATTTAAGGACAATATCAAAGAAATTACCCACTGTGGCAAGGATGTAAGAAGCGGGCATATATGCTAAGTAGTATGCACCCAAAGCAAAACAGCCCGTAACGCCGTTAGCCCCCCCAGTGAGAGTGCATGACATGTACTCGGTGATTTTTGTTTTTGTTTCTTCTGCAAAAACGAGGCTGGTTTCAATCGCGATAAACAAAGAGTGTTCTTTTTGAGTAGAGAGACTATTCTTGGAGAGAGTGTGAGTATTTGACTGGGTGGTGATATGGAGGGGGGCAAGGAAAAGGAGTATTCCCATAAGGGACACCAGAAAAAGCCGGAGAGAGGAAGAGACCTTTGTTATGCGAGACATATGTACATATAGTATATCAAATACTGATACGCAAAGGTAGATTCTTGTGTATAAAGATAAAAAAAACAGGGTAATGATTACCCTGTTTACTTATATGCCCCGTAGTTTTTGAGGGTGTCCGGTGTCATGTAAGCACCTCTCATGACAACGGCATACTTGATATCCTCAAATGAGTATCCTAGCATGGCCGCGACGAGGACTTTTCCTCTGAGCTCTGGACCATCGGGATCTTCCCCAGCATAATGGGAATTGAGTTCCGCAAAAGCGGAGTCAAAATCACTGCTCCCGAGAGCACTTCCAGCCCGTTGGAACATCCTTTTCAGATATGGAAGAGACACTTCCTCCATGCGCTCACTTTCGTACGCAGAGAGTTTCCCGTCTCTTCCCTTGAGTCGGTCTTCATATTTAGGGCGGCTGACAGACCTTCCTATCCTAGTTGCTTCTTCGGCGTATCGGATAAAGTCCCCGATCTCCTTTTTTGTGAAAGAGGTTTGGTTCGCCAACACCCTTTCCACCTCAGGCGAAAGGGTATGTCCCATGACCACATCCTTTACGTCCGAGGGTGTGCTGCTTTCGACGCACCCGGTCAAAACGAAAGTGAGTATTAAAAAGAGAAGACTTATTTTTTTCATCTCTGTTCTCCGTTTGGGGTGGCGGCGTGAGCCGCCGCCTGGTTTATTTGTACAGGTACAAATTGATTTGTGCTACTTACAGACTAAACAGGGAAACATATTTTGTCAAGAGCCCCTCTTGTGGACAAGTGAATATGTATAGAAATATGGAGTAAAGAAAGTTTTGGGGTGCTTTTAAGACTCTTATTTTACAAGAGAAAGTCATGAAAACCTTTTCATGCTTCTCGTATACAAAGAATATACTGTCATTCCGGGCTTGACCCTAAACCGCAAGCGGTCGGGCAAAAGACCGGAATCCAGAATCAGCAAAATCCTGGATCCTGAATCAAGTTCAGGATGACAAGGGCTTGGGTTCAGGATAACAAGAGATGTTTTTAGATACCGATATAACTTTCTGGTATGTTAGCTCTTAACCACACTATGATACACCGATTTCAGCACCCGAAAAGTTTTTTTAAGCCAAAAATACAGTAGAGCATGTGCCTGAGCAGTTTTCAAAACAAAATCTTTTCTTGTCAATGTACAGAATGGTAACGTCCGCTCCTGAAGAATAAACTCCAGAGCCGGCGCGGCGGTTATACATCCAAAGACTTTCTCCTGAACACTACGTTACTGAACGATGAAAAAAATTGTATTGCTCCTGTTGCTGATTTTCGCCCTCTCGGCTCCCGCAGGCGCTGAACAGAATCCTGGCTCCGCAGGCACCATCGAGGTTTGCATCGACAATATCCGCAGTTCCGACGGCACGGTCGGCGTCGCGCTGTTCAACACCAAAAAGGGATTCCCCGATAAAAGCGAAAGGGCCATCAAGGGCAAAAGCGTCCCAGCCGGAAAGCAGTGCATCGTGCTTTTCAAGAACGTTCCTTACGGCACCTACGCGATCAGTGTACTGCACGATGAGAATGGCAACGGCAAAATGGACAAGGCGTTCCTCGGCATTCCGAAAGAGGGGTTTGGCACATCAAACAATCCGAAGCTGAAAATGGGCCCACCTTCGTTTTCGGACTCCCAGTTTGACCTTGCCCAGCAGAAGATGACCCTGAACATCAACATGAAGTACCTCCGCAACCCCGAAGAGAAAAAGTGAGGAGCTCGGCACCGGCCAAAAACATCGAAAATGTAGATTTTTCAAGCACACCTACAGAAATGTAGCCTTATCCATGAATTAAGATTATTGGAGGCGAACAGTAGAAAAATCGCCAAACGCCTACGCTTCAATAGTTTAGAACAAAAGCATTCTTCGCTGGCACAGTAATTGCAGAAACAATATAAGAAAGGCACATTTCCACGGCACAAAAAAGGACCAATTATGACCTCTTTCAACACCAAATATGGCGAGCTCAAAGGCGTCGAATTCAGAACACTCTATTCGAATGGCAAAACCGACGGCTGCCTTGTCCAGGAGGAGAATGTGCTCAGCACACCCTACGGAGAGCTGATTCCGCAGTACGAGGCAGAAGACATGGGGCGCCGCCAGCTTAAACCTTTTTATTTCTATAAAAACGGCGCCATCAAATCGGTGCCGCTACAGACCCAAACCCTTCTTCGCACGCCGGTCGGAGGCATTCCTGCCGAGCTGGTCACCTTTTACGAATCGGGCAGCGTCAAGCGGGTTTTCCCGCTCGATGGCAAGCTCAGTGGCTTCTGGACGGCCAAAAACGAGTTTGAACTGGCTGAAGAGATGACCGTCGAATCGCCGATCGCCAGCCTTCGCGCCAAGTTCATCGCCATCCAGTTTTACGAAAGCGGCGCTTTAAAGAGCCTGACCCTGTGGCCGGGCGAGTTTCTGACGCTGATGACGCCGGCAGGTCAGATCAGGGTTCGCACGGGTATTGCATTCTACGAGGACGGCGCGATCCGCTCGCTCGAACCGGCAGGCGTGGTACAGGTCGAAACTCCCATCGGCAAAATGACCGCTTACGACAACGATCCGCAGGGCGTGCATGGCGACCTTAACTCTCTCCAGTTCAGCCCGGAAGGCACCGTCATGGCTCTCAAAACCATCGCCGAGGAGATCACGGTGACTGACCAGCTTGGCAACGCACACCGCTTCGCCCCCACACTGAAGGACAACCCCTGCGGCGTCGAGCGCAAAATCGTGGTGCCGATGAAGGTGAAGTTCAACGAAGAGAGAATTGTGTTTGAAGACAAGCAGGAGTCGTTCAATCTCCAGCAGTGCAAGATCGAAGTTAGACCTTACGATCGCAAAGGCGATCCGGCTTACTCCTGCGCTGGCTAATCAGGTTCGGTTCCGAACAATGCCTGGGTGGCTTCCAGACCAGCCACCCAGCCTGTTGAAAATGCTGCTTGCAGGTTGAAACCACCCACCTCGCCCGCGTAGTCGAGCAGCTCGCCACAGCAGTAGAGGTGCGGATGCAGCTTCGAGCGCATGGTTTTGGGATCGATTTCGCCGAGCGCAACACCACCAGCCGAAACCTCAGCCTGTTCAAGCGGCACCTTGCGCACCGTGCCGAGCGGCAGGCGCTTCAGCAATAAGACGATACGCTGGCGCTGCTGTTTTCCGAGGACGCTCATCGTCACTTTCTCATCGATCTTTGCCAGCCTCAAAATCTCGCTGGCGAAAGCGTTGGGGATGGTCTGCACCTCCCCATTCTCGTTCTCCGTTTCACCCAGCTTTTCAGGAGCGACCGGCATCCGCTGGAGCACGGTGCGCAACAAGCGGCTGCCATGGCGAGCAGCCTGGTCGAGCAAAAACGAGGAGAGCGCCTGTTCGTTGTGACCGGGAAAGAGATCGATTGCAATCCTGACCTGAGCACCTGACGCCATCATGGAAGCCACGGAGCGCGACAGCGACAGGCATGCCGGGCCGGAAACGCCGCGGTGACTGACAAGCACATCGCCGCGGCGCACATCGTTCGCGCCGTCCGACTCGGCAACAAGCGCCACGTTACGCAGGGAAATACCGACAAGCTCACGGCGTGGCGGCATGTTGAACCAGAGCGGCGCGAGCGCGGGCAGCACTCGCGCCACCGAGTGCCCAGCAGAAGCGGCGAGCCTGACCCCGTCACCGATGGTGCCTGACGAACCCCACGACGAGCCACCCGCCGCCAGAATCACCGTATCGCCTTCGAAGCGCCGATCTCCAGCGCGGACAATGCAGGCGCGGTCGTCGCAGTCGAGCCAATCGATTCGTGCGCCGGTTACGATCTCCGCCGCGCTGTCGCGAAGCATTCGCTGCATCAGCTCCAGTACCTCGGCGGCACGACCCGATTCAGGAAACACCCGGCCATTCTCACGCGCCATCGTCTTGAGGCCGTATCTGCCGAACAGCTCCAGCAGATCGGCATTGGAAAAACGGTGCACCGCGTGACGCAGGAAACGCTGCTCCTTTTTGTCGAGAAAACCGGATTCAAGCAAATGCCGAACACCGCCAGCATGGGTAAGGTTGCAGTGTCCACCCCCCGAAATAGCAATTTTGTTGCCCGGTTTCGGATTGCGCTCAAACAGAATGATGCGAAACTGCTTGTCAGCGATACCAAGCGCTCGTGCCTGTTTCCGCGCCGAAATCGCCGCAAGCATCCCCGAAGCTCCAGCTCCGACGATGAGCAGCACACGCTCAATTCCGTTCTTCTGCACTACTAACTCGATTTTTTAAAGAATCCAACAGATCCGTCGGATGAAAAGCTGTTATCAAAAAGGGCAGCCGCAAGGGACTGTGCCCCTGACTACTCGCTGCTGGTTGTCACCCTCATGCCGTCCTGCAACTCGTTCGGCGGATGCATCACCACGCGCTCGCCGTCGCGGAGGCCATCGAGAACTTCGGCGTCATCGATGCCGCGCTGGCCGATGCTCACCTTGCGAGTCTTCGCCCGTCCACCATCGATGACGAACACTTCCCACTGCTGGCCGCTCCTGAAAAGCGCACTGACCGGCACCCTGAGCACCCGCTCGGCACTCCAGGTGACGATGCTGGCCTGAACGCGGAAATTGTCGCCGAGAAGCGGTTCCGGCTGGTCGAGCGTGGCAATGATGTTCACCCGCTTTTCCTCGATTCCGAGCGCGGAGGTCTTGGTGAACGCTGCCGGCTCGATGCGCGTCACGGAGGCTTTGAGCGTTCCCTTGCCGCCCCAGTCATCGACGGCGACCGGATCACCGGGCTTCACACTGACGGCATCCGACGAGAGCACGTCGATCACCACCTCAAGCTGCTCAGGATTACCGATTTCTACCAGCGGCGTACCGGCCGTCACGAAGCGTTCGCTCTTGTCGGGAATGCGCAACACCCGGCCCGTCACCGGGGAACGCACCTCGACAGCCTTTGTGGCGATCTTGCTGTCGATGCGCGCCTCGGCGGCGACAGCCTGCAAGCGCGCTGCACGCACCGCTTCTTGCGCTGCACGCGCCTCTTTCTCAAGCACCGAGGCCGCCTCACGAGCAAGTTCGTGGCTCTCTTTCGACACCGCCCCCTCCTGATAGAGCCGGTCGTAACGCTTCGCCTTCAGCCTTGCCTGGGCAAGCTGCACCGAAATCTGCCGCTGCCGCGCCTGCGCTTCAGCCACGGAGGCGGACGCCGAACCGGCCATTGCCGCTGCTTCACGGTATTCCCGGGTATTCTGGTCGGGCGGCAGAATCGAGGCCACCGTCATGCCGGACCGGACACTGTCGCCCTCCACCAGCCCGATCCGCAGCAGCTTGCCGGTCACCGGTGCGGCGATGGCAAAGCGGTCGATCACCCTGGTGTATCCCTCCTCTTCAAGCGTCACGTCGAGCGGCCCGTAGCTCACCGTTCCGGCATCGACCGGCAACGGTGCTGGCCGAAGCACCAGCGCGAGAAGGGCGATGACCACAATCGATGAAATGGCGACAATGCGCTGTGTTCTGCTCAATGGTTTCATCTCACTCCCTTGTTTTCAAAACGGCGATCAGGTCGAGCGTGTGGATTCTGCGACCCACAATCAGACCCGTAACGATAGCAACCGTAACCATAACGGCAAAGGCAAAAAGAAAGTTGACCGGCGTAAAAACAAGCGGCATCCGGTACAGTTCTGAACTTAACGCCTGCGCCAGCAGAACCGAAAGCACAACGCCAATCGCAAAGCCGAGTGGAATAGCCGCGATGCAGAAAACTGCCTGCTCGCCGAGGAGAATCACGGCGATCTCCCGCTTGGTCATGCCGAGCACGCGAAGGCTCGACAGCTCACGCACGCGCTCCGACAACGTAATGCGCGCGCCGTTGTAGATCATCGCAAACGCCAGCACGCAGGCAAACGCGGTCAGGATGAAGGTCGAGGTGTTCATGCTTTTGGCAATCATCTCGTCGAAGCTCTTTTTCATGGCCTGAAGCATCATGACACCGGCAATCCCCGGCGTCTGCTTGAAGCGCTCGTACAACGCGATGCGCTTCGAACCATCGAGCTTCAGCAATGCTGCGCTCAGCGCGCCGCCATCCCCGGCGAGACGATTCAGCTCATCGATGCGAAGATACGCTGAAAGACCGAGAAGTTCGTCGATGGTTCCTGCCACCGGCACCTCCACCGAACGGCGCTCCCCTTGCAAAAACTCGACCTGTAGCACATCGCCCGCCTTGACGTCGAGCAGGTCGGCCAGCGTGGTCGTCAAAAGCAGACCGTGGGCAGGAAGATTCTGCAGCCGGTCATTGCTGTCGGTCAAGCGCTGCAAACCATCGGTTTTCTGCAAGCCTTTCAGCGTTTGCCGCCGCGAATGGTGCCCGAACCGCAGCCGAACCGGCTCCTCGCGGTAGTACTCCGCATCGAGAACCCCCTTCATCGACGCAAAGCTGAACGCGGTCGAAGGAGGCATAGCCTCGTTGAAAATCACGGTCACATCCTCCCGATGGCGCGAGCCGAACTCCACCTCGCTCATGCGCTTGACCGAGTCGAAGGTATAGCGGCTCACCACCAGAATGGCGATGGAGAGCGCGATCATGGTCACCGACAGAAGCGATTTGAACGGATGGCGCTCGATATTGCGCACGATGATGCGCACCGGCATCGAGAACCGGCGGGCGATTTGCGGATTGTCGAAGATGCCCGGCTTGTAGATCGCTGGCGACTCGGGACGCATCGCCTCGGCTGGAGGGAGATTCACGGCCTTGCGAGCCGCATCGAGCGCTCCGCCAACCGCCGCGCCGAAGCTCAGCAGCACCGCGGCCAAGGCGTTCTCCATCCGGAAATCATAGATCAACCTGGGGAAATTATAGACGTCACCGTACAGTTGCAGCAACTGTGAACCCAGCCACGCACCGCCTCCCGTACCGAGAATCACGCCAGCAACCGTCGGCACGAGCGCAAACCCGAGCACGTGCAGGCCGATATCCTCGTTGCTGTACCCCATCGCCTTGAGCACAGCAATCTGCTCCCGCTGTGTACTCACCAGCCGCCGCAAAACGATGTTGAGAAGAAACACCGCGACGGCGAGAAAGATGGTCGGAAGGACGGTGATTTGAATGCCGAGAATGCGGATTTCATCGGCGATGAAACGGTCGGAAAGCTGCTGGTCGCGCCCGTACGCCCCGAGCGAACCGTAGCGGGCGAAGATCCTGTCGAGCTGACGGATCACCTCTTTTTCAGAAGCTCCGTGCGCCAGCGTCAGCGCCATGTCGTTGAACGCACCGCTCATGTCGAGCGCCGACTCCAGCGCCTTGCGGCTCATCCAGAACACCCCGAAGCGGCGGTTGTCCGGGAAAAACGCGCCCGGCTGCACCTCGTAAATGTACTCCGGCGAGAGGCCCACGCCCACGATCTGCAACCGCTTCCAGCGCCCGTTGATCACCACGCCGATGTGGTCACCCGGCTGGAGGCGGTTCGCCTTCATGAACGGCTTGCTCACCACCACCTCCTCCGGGCGCGAGGGATCGGGCATGCGCCCCGATGAAATGTACACGCCATTCAGCGACGGCTCGCCCCGGTCGGGAAGCGACACCAGGTGCGCGGTCGCCGGTTCATCCAGCCCCGGCACATCGACGGTCACATCGGTCTGGATGCGTGTGCTCACCGTCGCCACACCCGGAATGCGGCTCACCTTGCCGCGCAAAAACTCCGGCGCGCGCTTGCACTGCATGAACAGATCGGCGAACCGGTAGCGGCTGTAATAATCGGAGCGCGACACCTCCAGCGAGTACTTCACATTGGTCATCGACACAAACACCGCAATCCCGCACAGCACCACCGCCGTCACCGCCAGCATCTGCCCCTTCATGTGCAGAAGATCGCGCAGAAGTTTCCGGTTGAGCTCTTTCATGGACAATTGCGGGTGAAAATTCTTGTATCAGCGTACATCTACAAGGTATCAACACCGAACCACAAAAAACCGTTTTACCAACTATTACGTATCAGCATAGTGTTGTTGCAATAACAGTCCAGCATCACCGTCATTGCGAGGAGCAAAGCGACGCGGCAATCCATGCCGCAATCAGCGAAGGCAAAAATGGATCGCCACGCCCCGAGAGGTCGGGACTCGCGATGACGACTCTTCATCATTTTTATCTTGATATTGATGACAGACTCGGTGACTGGAATTGGAAAATCTTTACATTCAGGATTGAAAGGATGATTAAACAGGCAGGAAAACAATCAAAAAGAAGTGATTAAAACCGGAGGAACTCATGGCTGATGCACCCTGCAAAAACTGCAAACTGCGCGCCAAATACGACCAGAACCCAAGCTCACTCGTCGGCCGATTCTGGCGCTGGCACATCAACTTCTGCCCCGGCTGGAAAGCCTACTTTACTGGATTGCCGCAGGAGGAGAAAAAGAGGCTGGCAGCGCAATATGATTTCAGGAAATATCAGTAAGGTGGGATTGAAGAGAGAGGCAATGAAGCCAGTTAGCGCGAAGGCAACTTCTTCGGTTTGCAAAGGTTCTTCTTCCTTTTCGATACCCTCGCGCATTTCTGGCAAATGTACTTGGGTTTTGAAACTGCCTCTACGATAGCAGGCATATTTTCCTCGATCTCTTTCTTATCGAGCTTGCAGAGTTTATGATCTGGTTTCATGTTGGTTTAATACTCAGTTAACAGGACGCTTGGGAGTAGTGCCAAAGGTGACGCGGAAACGCCATTCCGTTCAATGCCTGACTAGCTATTTGTCACTTTCAGCGCTGACATAATAAAATCTTTTAATGAAAGACCACTGTTATCGAAATCAGTCAAATAAACGACCTTTCCCCCTTGGCGGTATGCATCTTGGAGCGGCCCCCGCTTCTTATCCAGTGTTAGAACAACCGATTGCAACGAGCGTGCTGCCAACGATATATCTGCCTCATTCTTGAATAATCTCGTTTTTCTTTTCTTATTTGCGCCTAACCTTGATTGTTGGGAATCAATGAATTTCATTTCTTCTTCGCTTGCCCAATAGCCAACATCCCAACCGCCAACCCGTTGATCTAATGAGCTATGTCGTTCGTCATAAAAACCAAAGTACGGACGAACATCAATATTACACTTTGCAATAGTCTGCTCAATGTATCGACGCTTATGATCTGGAGTAGGTGGGATTTCAAACTCAGCCTCACGAGTCAGGTGCAATGCGAATTCACTCGCGGCAAGCTCTTTCGTAAGATCAATCTGGCGATCAAACAGAAAGTCCCATACGTTATGGTCGATATAAATATCCATTAGCACGATACTAACCCTTTGCGAAAATTGACTATATGGTTTACCTATAACACGCCTGATTCTTGAGTTATGCCCTGATAATATACCTGAAAGAATCCCCTTCATCACCACGACAACTCCGAAGGCGAAATCTTCTCCTCATTCCGCCGATCCTCAATCACCTCCCCGCTTCGCAACGTAATAACCCGGTCGGCCATGCCCGCGATGGAAACGTTGTGCGTGATGACGAGCGTGGTAGTGCCGAGTTCGCGGTTGACTTTTTCGATCACTTCCAGCACGAGCTTGCCGGTAGTGTAGTCGAGCGCGCCGGTGGGTTCGTCGCAGAGCAGCAGTTCCGGGCGTTTAGCGACCGCACGGGCAATGGCGACGCGCTGCTGCTCGCCACCGGAAAGCTGGGATGGGAAATGGTTAATGCGGTCGCCGAGGCCGACGAGGCGCAACGCTTCGTCTGGCGGCATGGGATTTTCGACGAGCTCGGTCACGAGCTGCACGTTTTCGAGCGCCGAGAGGCTTGAGATGAGGTTGTAAAACTGGAAGACGAAGCCGATGGAGCGGCGGCGGTAGGCGGTCAAGCCCTCCTCGCCCGAAGCGTTGATGTCCTTGCCCCGGAAGGTGACCTTACCGGTATCGGGCACATCGAGGCCGCCGACGATGTTGAGCAGCGTCGATTTGCCGCTACCCGACGCGCCGAGCAGCACCACGAGCTGACCCGCTCCGAAATCGAGCGAAATGTCGTGCAGAGCCTTGACGGTCACCTCCCCCATCAGGTAACTTTTCGACACCCCATCGACGGTGAGAACGGATTGACGCGCTTGATCGATCATCGGCACAAACCTTCAGACATGGTTAAGAAAAACCTCTCCGAATCGAACCACTCCGCCGGAGAAAACATTCCTGAATGCTCCGGCATCCGCCCGATGGATTCAGCCGCGAGATTTGTATTTTCAGCTTTTCCATCGACAGCCGGAATCGCATGACACCACTTCTCTTTTTTATAGCGACCATTATCTTCGCCGCCGGAGCGGCTGCGGGTGCTCTTGCCGTCAACATGCTCCGCAAAAAGCAGGACGGAATCTGCCGCGGCAGCGTGCGCATCGGCCCATCGACGGTCGCCGGACGCGGCGCATTTGCGCTCAAAGCGATCAACGAAGGCGACATCATCGAACGCTGCCCGGCGCTTGAAGTGAACGAAAAAGACATCGGCGGCGAACTCTACAACTACGTCTTTTACGGCAGCGACGAAACCCGACGGCTCGTCGCGATGGGCTACGGCATGATGTTCAACCACTCATCGACGCCCAACGTCGCCTACTACCGCGAAGACGGCCCCACCGGCACCGAGCTGGTGCTCTACGCCCTGCGCAACATCAGCGAAGGCGAAGAGATGTACTACAACTACGGCGACGAATGGTGGAACTCAAGAGGCGAAAAGGCAGATTTTTGACAGTTGACAGTTGACAGTTGACAGTTGACAGTTGACAGTTGACAGTTGACAGTTGACAGTTGACTATGGAAAAATGAATTCCTGAGCACAACGAATCAAGGATGGCCGCAAAAACACCTTTCGGGGTTCGGACTTTGCTCTTCCCAAACTATCAACTATCCATTATCAACTAATCAAACCCTTGCCGCCAGAATCCGCCGCATCGCCGCCGCATCGAGCGGAGCAGCGTTGCTCTTGCTTCGCGTTGCGGCGATGATCTCCTCGAAATCTTCGTCGCTCATCCCAAACTCGCCGAGACGAGGAAACGCGAACTGCTCCTGCCACGCTTCAAGCTTTGCGACAAGGTGCTCGCACGCTTCGGCTTCGCTCGAAAATGATTTGCCGGTGATGATTCTGGCCGCGTTGGCAAATTTGGACAGGCCGACTGAAGGCTCCCCTTTTGCCTGAAGCTGGCGAATGTTCTCGCGGGTGGCTTCGGCGAGCAGCGTGGCGCAGAGCGTGCCGTGCGGAATGTCGAACAAGCCCCCGACCGACGAGGCGAAGCCATGCACGATGCCGAGTCCGGCATTGGCAAGCGCGATACCAGACATCAGCGCCGCGTAGGCCATGTCGACGCGCACGGCAACCGAAGCCGCGCCGTCGCCGCTGGCAGCCTCGAACGAGCGGGCGAAGTGCTCCAGGCCGCTGCAACAGATCGCATCGGTGTAGGCGCTGGCGAAAGGCGAGAGGTAGGCTTCGAGCAACTGTGTGAAGGCGTCCATGCCGGTCGAAACCGTCACCTCGCGCGGCAGGCTCACCATCAGCTCTGGATCAATGATCGCCACGTCCGGAACGAATGCCGGATGGCGCAGCGAGCGCTTGAAGCCACCCGGCCCGACGCGACTGATGACCGAGTTGTTCGTCACTTCGCTGCCGGTGCCCGAGGTGGTCGGCACAGCGATGAACGGCACTTTGCGCCCGTCGTGCGGCAACACGCCCGGACGCCCTTCTATAAAGCGCTCGACCGGATGGTGCTGGAGCAGCATGGCCGAGATCGCCTTGCCCGCATCGAGCACGCTGCCGCCACCAATGGCGGCAACCGCATCGAACGGACACTTGCGCCCAAGCTCCACGGCATGGTCGATCAGCTCTGGCGACGGCTCGCCCGCGGCCTCCAGAAGTTCGACCTCGATCCCAGAGCGATGCAACGCTTTGATCAATCCCGAAGCTGACGGCGACCGCCGAAGCGTGCTCCGGCCAGTCACCAGCAGCAGATGGCGACCGTACGCCGAGACAAATGACGCCAGCAGTGAAAGCTTGCCAGCGCCAAAATGGATACGCGGCAACGGCAGAAGAGAAAAATCGAGGTGCTGCTCACTCGACATGGCTGTACCTCCCCTGTCGGATCAGCAGTTTGCCGCACTTCGGGCAGCGCGCCGTCCGGCATGGAACACCCTTCACCCACGGCTGTTGGTGGCCGCAGTGCAAGCAGACGCACGTCGCCTCCCCCTCAGCGGCCTCGTTCTGACAGGGCTGGTCGATGTTGCCGCCTTCAATGCAGATGGTCTTGCCGCCGACAAGCGCGTCAGCCACCTTTTTCCGTGCGGACTTGAGGATGCGACCAAAGGTCTGGCGAGAGACCTTCATCTTTTCAGCCGCATCGGCGTGATACATGTCCTCGAGATCGGCAAGCCGCAGGGACTCCACCTCATCGAGCGTCAGCACCACATTCTGCTGGCGCTCCGGGCGCACCCCCTCCGGCAAAAAGCAGGTCACTTTTGGAACATCTTCGACGGAACGGCAGCTGACAGGTCTGCCCGCACGCTGGTTTTTCATGATTCAGCGGGTATTGTTTAAAGCGAGAAAGCTGCACCGATACAGGAACCGGACAGCCTCTCTTGTGGAATATCAATCGTGAAGCTCACACTCAAAAGAGCTTCACTTGCGAGGAGAAAGAAATCAGCCCTCGACGGTCTCGGTTTTTACATCGAACGCTGGAGGATCGATGATGTGCTTCTTGACCGCGCAGAGGTTGGCTGCGTTAATCACCGCATCCTTGTACTTCTCGGGGAAGCTCGGCGGCAACTCGATGGTGAGGGTGATTTTGCCGATGCCACGACCGGTTGCCTTCATCTCATGGCTCTGCACAACCCGGATGCCATCGGTCGGAATCTCGCGGCTCTGGCAGAACGAATAGACGTAAATGCCTGCACAGGTGCCGATGGAGGCCAGGAACAGTGCAAACGGCTCGGGAGCCGAACCTTCGCCACCGCCGCGAACCGACTGGTCGGTCTTGATGGTAAATCCTTTAAACTCGGCGTTAACCTTTTTACCGCCGCCAAACGTCACGATCAGATCGCTGCTCATAAGTGTTGATGTCTTGAAACTTGGAATGAAAATTCAGTGCCGAAGTATAAGGATATAACGATTGATAACCAACGCCTCCCATCGGAAATGGACCTCACACCAGCCCCCCAAACGCTCCCTTCACCCACAGCGCCGCCACCAACCACACGGCAGTTTCCACCAGCTCGCTGCTTGCGCCGAGCACGTCGCCGGTGATGCCGCCGATCTTGCGTTGACTCAGCCAGCCGACGAAGAGCAGCGCTGCAAACGCGCCAGAAAGCAGGATCCCCGATGGCACGAGCTGCCCGCCCAGCAACGTGAACAGCAGCGCGACGCCGGAGATCGAGGCAACAAGCAAGTGCGGCCAGCCGGCATCCTGAACAAACGCCGTAGCCGTGCCCCCCTCACTGCGTGCATAGGGCATCCGCACGGCAAGCAACACTTGGGTTGTACGCGACAGGACAACACCGGCAGCGATCATGCCATACGCTCCGGGACGGGCCAGTTCGAGCAGGCAGACGAATTTGAAAAGCATGATGCCGATGAGCGCAAGCGCGCCAAAGGAGCCGACGTTGGGATCTTTCATGATGCGCAGCGCCGCATCTCTGTTGCGGCCACCGAAAAAGCCGTCGGCGAGATCAGCCAAGCCGTCGGCGTGCAGGCCTCGGGTCAGGATGACGTCGCCCAAGAGCGCGAGAACGGCGGCCAGCTCCGGCCATCCGACGAGCATTCCGACGCGGGCGAGCAGCGCGACGACAGCACCGATGACGAGACCGACAGCCGGGAACCAGTAAAGCGACGAGCTGAACCGCTCGGCGTCACGCCCCGGCACCGGCAGTGCGGTCAGCGTCCGGAGCGCTGTCACGAGTCCGCCCAGCATCTCAGGCAAACTTGTCGATGAATTTCTTCACCCCGGCAGCGAACGCTGCTGGCTGCTCCTCTTGTGGCAGGTGGGCACTGTCGGGAACGACGAAAAGCTCCGCGCCCGGCAGCTCTTTGGCCAGCCGATAGGTCTCTTCGGTTTTGACCGTCAGGTCGTGCTCGCCGGTCACCACGAGCGACGGTACCTTCAGCGAAACAAGGCGCTCGTCGAGATGGAGATGGTGCGTTTCGAGGAACAGCTCCCAGAAACCGCGCGACCAGTCACCAACCATAAAATCGTTTCTGAACGCGGCGAGCGTCTCGTCCGACAGTCGCGACTTGACGTGCCAGAATCCCCTGGTGTTCTTGTCGTACAGCTTCGCGATGATTGTCTTCATCAGCCGCGAAAAGACCGGCCTCATCGCCTTCATGAAAGGCTTTACGAACGACGGCACCTCGCTGGTGGCGTAGCCGCTGTAGATCATCGGGCTGACGAGCACCAGCCCCTGCACGCGCTTCGGATGCAGCATGGCGGTCAAGAGCGCCAGCGTACCGCCGGTGGAGTTGCCCACCAGCACCGCCTTGTCGAAGCCGAGCTTGTCCATCAGCGCGACGACAAGATCGCACTGCGCTTCGGGGCTGTAACGCACCTCGTTATCACGCTTCGGCACCGGACGCGAGGTGAGGCCGAATGCCGGACGGTCGAAGATAAGCACAGTCGCCCCTTCGGAGAGCGGCTTCGTGACGTCGTACCACGAGCGCATGCTCAGAAAGCTGCCGTGCAGAAGCACGACGAAAGGCGGCTTGCCGCTGCCGTAAAGTTTGTAGTGCACGCGGAAACCGTTGCAATCGACGAACTTGCTGTCGCTGTCGGCGCGCTGCCGCTGTATGTCGAGAAAAGAGTCCATGTTACTCAGTCGTTTTTGCCGGAAACTCCTGCCGAACTGAAGGTAGCCATTTCGTTGTAGATTTTCAGCGCCGCCTCGATCACCTGCATCGCCATCGCCGCTCCGGTGCCCTCGCCGAGCCGCAGGTCGAGGTCGAGAATCGGCCTCGCGCCGAGCTTCTGCATCACCGCGCGGTGGCCCTGCTCATTCGAGAGGTGGCTGAAAAAGAGATAGTCGCTCACCTTGCACGAGAGCTTGATGGCGCACACGGCCGCCGAGCTGGAGATGAAACCATCGACGACCACCGGCATCCCGACCGACGCCGCTCCTAGAATCAGGCCGCAGATGCCTGCAATCTCGAAGCCGCCCAGCGCGGCGAGCACTTCGAGCGGCGTCGCGAGGTTGGCGCGATTGACCTCGATCGCCTTTTCGATCACCGCGACTTTGTGATGGAGCCGCTCGTCGTCGATGCCCGTGCCGCGCCCGGTGATCGCCTCTACCGGCAGACCGAGCAGCGTGGCGTAGAGCGCCGTTGCAGGCGTCGTGTTGGCAATGCCCATCTCACCGGTAGCGAGCAATTCGTACCCCTGGTTCCGCGCCTCGATGGCCAGTTCCGCGCCCGCCATGATCGCCTGCAAGGTTTCATCGATACTCATCGCCGGGCCTTCGGTCATGTTCGCCGAGCCATACTTGACCTTACAGCGGCGCAGCATCGGATGCTCCGCAAAGTCGTGATTCACGCCCATATCGACCACTTCAAGGTCGGCCCCGGCATGGCGCGACAGCACATTGATAGCCGCCCCACCGCCAAGCATGTTGTACACCATCTGCGGCGTCACCTCGGCAGGAAACGCCGACACGCCCTCGGCGGCCACGCCATGATCACCCGCGAAGCAGAACACCTTCTTCTTTGAAAGCGACGGAGTGGTCGTTCCGATCGCGATACAATATTTCATTGCGATCTCTTCGAGCCGCCCAAGGCTCCCCTGCGGTTTGGTCAGATCATCGAGATGCTCATTGACAGCGGAGGTCAGGTTCATATCGACAGGCTTGATGGAAGCGAGAAGCTGCTGAAAACGGTCGGTCATGTGTGGTACTGATGATTAATTTGGTGATGAAAATTCTTGACAGTTCAATGCTGTCTCGGAAGAACATTTATTGTTGATGATCCAAACCCTTTTGCCTGTCATTCTGAACGAAGTGAAGAATCCAGTTTTTCCAGAAGAGTCTAATAACTGACTAAATTAAAAAGCGTTATGACAAATCTCTGGATTCTTCGCCCGACTACGTCGAACTCAGAATGACAGTGGACGGAAACAAATCGACGCTACTTTTTCAAAACAAGCGGCAGGCCGCTGCACAACAGATACGCCTGCGTAGCGCGTTCAGCCACCTTGCGATTGAGCGTCCCGGCAAGATCGCGAAACTCGCGAGCCATCGCGTTTTCCGGCACAATGCCCATGCCGACCTCATTGGAGACGAAGATGATATCGCACGGCGGATCACTCAAAACGTCGAGCAGCGCATCGATCCGCTCGTTAATCGCGGCTTCGTCGCCGAGATAGTGCATCATGTTGCCCAGCCACACGGTCAGGCAATCGACCAGTACCACCTCCGTGCCATCGGGCAGATTGCGCAGCGCCCGGTCGAGATAGACCGGCTCCTCGACGGTGGTGAATCGCTCCTCGCGCTCCTCCTTGTGCTTGTCGATGCGCCGCTGCATCTCACCATCGAACGCCTCGGCAGTCGCCAGAAAAACCCGACGCTCATACGTCTCAGCCAGCTTTAGCGCATAGCTGCTCTTCCCGCTCCGGGCTCCACCGGTTACGTAGATCACTTCAGGCATGGGTTCGATTGAATTACGTTTGATGAATCAGCGATGGTTCGGATCATGATGAAAATCGTTCAAGCGTTTCAACTGACGACAGGAAATCGGCCTCCGAAAAAATCTCCAGCGTGAACACCTTCGGCTCGCCCTCTGCTTTTCGCAGCGCTTCGACCACCAGATCGAGCGCTTCCGGATTCATGTACGCCAGCGAATTGTGGTCGCGCCCCTCCTTCGTGCCGTGCATGTGCAACACCCGCGCTCGCGACAGGTAGCGGTCGAGGTAGTCGGTGGTCGGAAAGCCGAAATACTCCAGATGACCCACGTCAAGCGTGACCGAGAAGCCGAACTGTTCGACGACCGGCCAGACGATCTCGAAGGGGTAGTTCAGGTTTTCGGCGCAGAACATCGAGGCCGGTTCGCCGCAGCCGTCGAGCAGCATCTTCGCTGAATCGGCAAGGTTATCAGCGAAACGTGCGCGCTCTTCGTCGGAAAATTCGTTGATGTCCACCCCCTTGCCCGCCTCGAAGTGCATCACGAAAGCGGACTTTGGCAGCTCGCGCGTCAACTCGATAATCCGGCGGCACTTGCCGACCGAACGCTCGCGCTCGGCTGGATCGTCGTTACCGAGATAGACGTCGAGCGGCAGGTGCACCGAGTAGGTGAGGTCGTGCTCTGCGGCCAGCGCGACAAGCTCCGCGATCACTTCCGGCGTCGGGAGGTTGCTGAATTCGTCGGACTCGAACAGCACCAGTTCGATGTCCTGCACCTTGCCCGCAAGGTAGCGCACGTTGGGCAGAATGTCGTCCGGGATGATGTACGAGCTGGTGCCGAGTCTGAACGGGTACTTCTTCATTTATCGTTGCGATTCCGGCCACGCCCGATTGAGCAGAGCCGTCAGTTCCTGGATTCCTTTCCACTCCGTCGCTCCGGCGTTGCGGAGTTTTGCTGACATCTCAGCGGCCTCCTTGCCCGGCGTGTAGTCGCGCTTGTCGAGTCCGGAGGCGATCCAGACCGGCTTGCCCGCGGCGAGCGCTTCGGCGGCGAGCCGGAGGTTCACCAGATTGCCGGGGCCGATGGGCACCGGGCCGATCACCACGCCGTCGGCTTGCGACACCATCGCGGCGGCCTGCCGGAAGGCTTCGTCACCGACCGCCGAGAAGGGCTGTTCGAGCACGCACGGAATGTCGAGCGCACGGGCAGCTTCGGCGTCAGAGTCAAGCCGGTTGAGCACGCCGGATGTCACCTCGAACCCCTCGATGGAGAGCCGCCGGAACAGCTCGATGCCGGAGCCGCCGCCGCAGATGACGTGCAGCCGCTTGCGCACTGCCGGTCTGCGCAGCATTTCGTCGAGCGCGCCGCTCACCACCGGATTGCCACTGAAGGGGTCGCGTCGCACGCGCAGTTCACAGTCATAGACGCGGCTCAGCAAGTCCGACTGCATCACCTCCTCCGGCGATCCGTTCTTCACCAGCCGCCCTTGCTGCACCAACATCAGCCGCCCGGCAACCTGCGCGGCGAGGTTGAGATCGTGGCTCACCAGCAGCACCGTGATCCTCTCCTCGCGATTGATGTTCATCAGGATACGGAGCACCTCCTGACTGTGGTTGATGTCGAGGTGCGCAATCGATTCATCGAGCATGATGATACGCGGCTCCTGCGCCAGAGCCATCGCGAGCGCCGTGCGCTGCTGCTCTCCGGCGCTCAGCTCGTTGAAGCGACGCTCCTTCATGTCGAACACGTTGGTGTAGATCATCGCCTTCTCGACGCTGTCGTAGTCTCGCCCCTCCAGCCCCGTCCAGCGCCCGCGCAGATTCCGGCCCAGCATCACGATTTCGCCCACAGTAAAGGCCATCGGCGAGTCGAGCTTCTGCGGCACCACGCCGATGAGCGAGGCGCGCTCGCGTGGCTTGAGCGACGAGACCTCGCGTCCGAACACCTCCACGCTGCCCTCTGACGCCTTGAGCAAGCCGGTGGCGGTTTTGAGCAAGGTGCTCTTGCCGGAACCGTTCGGGCCGATCAGCGAGACGAACTCCCCCTCGGCGATCCCGAAATCGACGCCGTGCAGTACCGTGCGCCCCTTGTACCCGGCGGTGACGCCCCGGAACGCAAGCGCGGAAGCTCCCAGCTCAGTCATTCCAGGCATACTTCATCCTTTTTCTGAGCACGATGAGGAAAAACGGACCACCCGCCAACGCCGTCACCACTCCAACGGGAATTTCGATGGGAGCCATAACGATACGGGCCAAAGCGTCGCAGAGCACGAGAAACGCCCCGCCGCCGAAGGCCGAGGCAGGCACCAGCCAGCGGTGGTCGGGGCCGAAGATCGCCCGCATGACGTGCGGCACGATGAGGCCGACAAAGCCGATCATGCCGCCCATCGAAACCGCCGTGGCCGCCAGCAGCGTGGCGAGCAGCAAGCTTGAAACGGTGACCGTCCCGGCGTTCAGCCCCTGATAGTGGGCCATTTCGCGGCCCAGCGTCAGCACGTTCAGCGCCGGTGCGAGCAGCCACAGCGCCACCGACGCACTCGCGATGAAGAGCAGCGCGACGAACTGGTCGCCCCACGAGGAGGGCTGGAGGTTGCCAAGCATCCACCACATCACGGTGTGCATCCCCTCGACGTTGGCCGTCGAGACGAGAAACATGATGACGCTCGAACAGATCGCGCTGACGATCACGCCGCTCAGGATCAGGCTGTACACCGACGGCATACCGCCGCCCTGACCCGCGATGGCGTAGACCGCGAAAAGCGTGACGACGGCAAAAAAGAACGCCGTCACCGGCAGCCCCGCCGCGCCAAGGATTCCGCCGCCGACAAGGATGCTCAAGGCCGCGCCAAGCCCCGCGCCGCCGCTCACGCCGAGCACATACGGTTCGGCCAGCGGGTTGCGCAGAATCGCCTGAAACACCGTGCCGGAGGTCGAAAGTGCCGCGCCGATAAGCATCCCCATCACGAAGCGCCCGAGCCGCAAATCGATAATCGCCCGTCCGGAGATGGAGGACGTGTCGGGCAGGCCGACGCCGGACGGACCGAGCAGCAGCGACAGACCGAGCAGCGCCGGAATGGCCGCCGCCAGCAGCAGCGCCCGTCGGCGATTCACCGGCGAACCCTGGACGATCATCGGGCGGCAGCCGTCACCCCCTTTTCTGTTACGCGACGCGCCCAGACTCACTCCTCCACGCCAGCCTGCGACAGCAATCCCTGCTCGTAACCGTGCTTGACCATCTTCATCTCGGTCACGGTGTCAGCCACGTCGATCAGCTCCTGCGGCGCGTTGCGGCCCGTCAGCACGATAATCTTGTCATCGGCATCGATGATCGCCTTGATGAGTGGCTCCAGCGGGATGACCTCTTTCGAGGCCGCGTAGCAAACCTCGTCGAGCAGCACGAAGTCGAACTCGTCCGAAGCCAGCGCGTCGATGGCCTCTTCGAATCCAAACTCCGCTGCCTTGAGATGCTTCTCCATCATGGGGCTTTCAGGATCGGTCGGCAGAAATCCCTTGCCGTAATGATCCCACTCGACCTCCTCGAAGCGAGTAAAAAACAACACCTCGCCGACGCCTTCCTGCGCCTTGACGAACTGGATGACCCGCACTTTCATGCCGTGGCCGATTGCGCGAGCAAGCATACCGAACGCCGCCGTGCTCTTGCCCTTGCCGTTACCTGTAAAAAGAAGAACCCGTTTCTGTGACATAATTTGATTACGATAATAAGAGCTTATTGAGAACAAAAAGCAGACCCGAACCGACGACGAGGAAAAGCGCCGATGCAGCATACATCAGCCGCATGGCGCGGGTGATCGTGCCGGCATCCATAGCCCCGCCAGCGAGGCCGAGCGTGGGCACGGTTTTGGTGACGCCGCCGTAACAGCGCTCCCCACCGAGCCTGACGCCGAGCGCTCCGGCAAAGGCCGCTTCGGGATAGCCCGCGTTGGGACTTTCGTGCCGCCGCGCGCCCGCCTTGACCGAGCGAAACGCGCCCACCGGATCGAGCCGTAAAATAAATGCCGCAACCGCAACAGCCAAAACCGTCAGGCGCGACGGCAGGTAATTGAGCAGATCGTCGAATCGCGCCGAAGCCCAGCCGAACTCCCGGTAACGCTCGTTGCGGTAGCCGAACATCGAGTCGAGCGTGTTCGAAGCTTTGTAGAGCCAGGCGCCGGGCGGGCCGAAGAGCAAGCCGTAGAAGAGCGGAGCGGTCACGCCGTCCGAGCTGCTCTCGGCGACGCTCTCCACGGTGGCCCTCGCCACCCCCTCTTCGTCAAGCAAGTCGGTGTCGCGCCCCACAATCATGCCCACCCTTTTGCGGGCCAGCGCCAGATCGCCTGCACGAAGCGCATCCCGCACCGCCGCAGCGTGATCGTAGAGATCACGAGGAGCGATGGAAAAATAAAAGAGTAGCACCGAAACCACGACACCAGCCACCGGATGCAGCAAAAACGCCGCCACCATCAGCGCCAGCACCGTCACAACCGTGCTCGTGATGACCATCGCCGCAGTGAGCGCTCCGGCCAGCCGCAACGGCAAAAAGGTCATGGAACGAAACAGCGCCTCGGTGCTGGAGGCAAGCTTGCCGAGCAACCGGACAGGATGGGGAAACCACTGCGGATCACCGAGCAGAAGGTCGAGCAGAAAGGCCATCGGCAGAAGAAGAAAGGTCATCGCACCGCCTCCCGGACGGCAGATTTTGCGAATTCCGATGCTGCGGCGAAGTCGTTCAGCGCTGCAATGAGACGCCGGTTCTCGTCGCGCGTGCGAATACAGAAGCGAAAAAAGGTCGCTGGAATCGACTCGAAATTGGTGCAGTCGCGCACCAGAATACCGCGCTCGGCGAGAAAACCAAGCAGCTGGTCGAGCTTGATTCCGTCAGCAACGGATGCAAAAAAGAAGTTGGCCGCACCGCCGTAGAGTGTGATCGCCGGGTTATCCGCCAAGCCTTCGGAGAACTGGCGGCGTCCGTCAGCAACAATGCTGCGCACCCGCTCCTCGAACTCGCCGCAGTCGAGCAGAAGCGTGGCGGCTCGTTCGGCGATGGTGTTGACAGTCCAAGGCTCCTTGTGGCCGAACAGGCGACGGATCATCGAGGGATGACCGATCACCCCGCCGAGACGCAGCCCTGCGATAGCATAGAACTTGGTGAGCGAATGCACCACGGCGATATTCCGAAACGCGCGAATTTCAGACATCAGCGAATTGGTCGGGAACTCGTCAGTAAACTGGATAAAGGCCTCGTCGATGATGAAGCTCTTGTCGGGAAAACGGCAGGCGAGCGCCAGAATCAGCTCCTTCGGAATCAGCGTGCCAGTGGGATTGTTCGGGCTGCCAGCCATTAGCGCGTCACACCCTTCGAGCGCCGAGGTGACCGTGTCGATGTCGGGAAACGCGAAGCCAGTCGAGGGATCGAGGGGCAACGGCACCACATCCGCACCCGCCACGCGACAGGCCCGTCCGTAGTCGAAAAAGCTTGGTTGCGGCACCAGCACGCGCTTCAGACCGAGCGCGCGAGGAATCAGATAGAGGCCCTCGATTGCGCCATTCGTGGCCAACACGCACTGCCGTTCGATTCCGAAGCGCGACGCATAAAATTCGCGCACGCCGCGTCCGTCCATCGAGGGGTAGGGGGCGATATCGATGGTAGAGGCGAACAGCGATTCCGGATTTATCGGGGATTCAACTGGCGCGAGGTTAACGCTAAAATCGAGCGACACGGCGCTCGTAAGGCTCTCGCCCGAGCGGTCGCCGTGGCGATGCGCAAGCAGATGATCGTAGTTCATAACATGTTCTCCTCTTTGACGGAAAGACCGGCAAGCTCAAACAGCTTTTCGAGATTAAGATTTTCCGAAAAATGGGCCGCGAGCAGCTCGAACGGATCGTCTGTGGACGCACCGGCGGGCAGTTCATAATTCTCGTCGAGCATCCGCAGGAACCAGGTGCGGAGCTCCGGCTTGTCGAAAAAGCCGTGGAAGTAAGTGCCCATCACCCGCCCCTCCGCGTTCCGTGCTCCATCGAAATCCTCAGACGCGACGCCGTTGCGCTCCGACACCTCGATGAGCGGCGACGCGCCCGGCTCGATTTCCGTCCGACCCATGTGAATCTCGTAGCCGCCGACAGAACAGGACGAACCGGCGAGGGTGCCAACGCTGTTGCTCAGCACCTTCTCAAGTTCGAGCACCGTGTTGACCGGCAGCAATCCCAGCCCCGCGCTTTCGCCTGGCGCACCCTCAACGCCGTGCGGATCGGCGATGGAGCCGCCGAGCATCTGATAGCCGCCGCAGAGGCCGACGATGATGCCGCCGCGTTTGCGAAATTTCTCGATCTCGTCGCGCCACCCCATTGTTTCGAGCCAGGCCAGGTCACCGCGCACGTTCTTCGAGCCGGGCAAAATCAGCGCCTTGTATGCTCCGAGCGGCTTCGGGCGATGCAGGTAATGCAGCTCCACGGACGGGTCGCGCTCCAGCGGCGCGAGGTCGGTGAAGTTGGAGATATGCGGAAAGTAGATCGCCGCGATGCCGATTTTGTCCGCCGCCGGTTCGTGCTTCGGATCAACCACTGAAGAAAGCGGCACGGCGTCCTCGGCGTCGATGGCGAGCGCCTTGACCCACGGCAGCACGCCGAGCACCGGCACACCGGTCATCGATTCGAGCATTCGCACCCCCTCGTCGAACAGCGATTTATCGCCCCGGAAGCGGTTGATAATAACCCCCTTGACCAGCTCGCGATCCTCCGGCGGAATCACCGCCAGCGTCCCCGCCACCTGCGCGAACACGCCGCCGCGGTCGATGTCAGCAACGAGGATGACCGAAGCGCCTGCACGACGTGCGGTTTTGAAATTGACGAAATCGCGCTGGTAGAGATTCATCTCCGCGCACGATCCCGCCCCCTCGATGACGAGCAATTCGTGCCGCGCCTTCAGCCGGTCAAGGCTCTCGAAGGCCGCTTCCGCCCAGCGCCGCGTATCGCCGAAATATTCGCGCGCGCTCTTGTCGGCGCACACTTTCCCTTGCAGCACGACCTGCGCGCCAGTGTCGGTGTTGGGCTTGAGCAGCACCGGGTTCATATCGGCATGGGGCGCCACCCGCGCGGCGTTGGCCTGCACGATCTGCGCCCGTCCCATCTCGAAACCGTCCGGCGTCACGCCCGAATTGTTCGACATGTTCTGCGCCTTGTAGGGCGCAACGTCGAAGCCCGCGTTGCTGAAAATGCGGCACAGCGCCGTAGCCACGATGCTCTTGCCTACGTCGGAGGCAGTGCCGAGAATGGCGATGTTGGTCATGGGCGTTGCGTAATTGCTTCTGCCTTACTGATGGTCATTTCGTCCTCCCATGCTGTTTACCGAATTGTCGCTGCAACTCCTCGATGCCCGAAAGGAGTCTCGGGAAAGCTGAGGTAAAATTGGCCCCGTTCAACTGCACCACCTGGTAGTTGCCGGTGCCGATGTCGACAGGGCACGAATGGGCATCATCCTTGAGCACAAAAATGATCTCCGGCTTTGTTCGGCGCACCAGATCGGCAACCGTTGCCACCGGCGCCCCCGGCCTGAGGTGACGGATCGTCGGATAATCTTCGACGACACTGAAACCTGCCGTAGCGAAAAGATCATGAAGATAAGTCTTTACGCCGAAAGAAAAAGGCGTCCCTTTGCAACTCGAAAGAATCAGCACCCGACGCCCAAGCCCATTGACCTGAGCCGCAGCCTCGCGCCACCGCCGGTCGAATGCGGCAGCTTTCGCTTCGCCATTCTCGACGCCGAGCGTCTTACAAATGGTGCGGATGTTTTCGGTAACCTCATTCATGTTCTGGAAACCATGCAGCACGACACACTCGGCGCCTTTCGGTGTCACTTGTTTGAGCACCTCCTCGCTCGTCCAGTCCGACGCGAACAGATAATCGGGATGAAGCGCAGCAATTGCCTTCTTATCGGGATCCATGATGCCACCGGTTTTCGACCTGTCGAGATCGTCATACCGGCTCACGCCAACAATCCGGTCACCGAGGCCAAGATACATCAGCGTTTCGGTAATGTAAGGCGACTGGCTCACAATCCGCTCCACCGCCCCGGCTGCCCCCGCCGTAAGCAGAAGCAGCACGATGAGAATGAATGCTCTCATGATTGATGACGGAGTACCTGGTTCACAGCGTCACCTTCACACCTGCGTAAGCGGACCTGCCGGGCGTTGCGTAGCGCCAAGCCTCCTCATAGTACTCGTCGAAGAGGTTGTCAATACGTCCGTACAGTTCGACGTTATCGCTCACCTTGTATGATCCGGAAACGTTGACCAGGAAATAGCTTTCAAGCTTGTTGGTTACGACACAATCATCATTTTTGGCGCCAGAGTCCAAACGTGATCCAACCCACTGCAGATTTGTGTTCAGAGAAACTTTCTTTGACGCCTTCCATGTTGCCGCAAGCCCGCCTTTGTGGCGAGGACGACGTTTAAGGCTCTCACCGTCAGGCTCTTTCGTGTAGGTATAGGTGTAGTTCACGGATAAGAACAGCGCATCCGACGGACGCCACTCGGCAAAGCTCTCCAGACCGTACGTTTTGGTCTTGCCCTCGACCTGGGCGTATTTCCAGGTGGACATGTCAAAGGCAATACGGTCGTCATAGTCTGTCCTGAACCAGGTACTGCCAATCGTGAAGTTATCAGCAAGCTTCTGCTCGAACCCGGCATCCCACCCTTCGCTGGTTTCAGCGCTGAGCGTTTCATTGCCGTAGGGCGAGTAGAGCTCATAAAGCGAAGGAGCCCTGAAACCGGTGGCGTAGCTGCATTTTAGAGTGGTGCTCCCAAAGGTATAGGAAGGCGCGACACGCCAGGTCGTTTTGCTGCCGAACTTCTGGTTGTCCTCGTAGCGAATGCCCTGCACCAGGCGCAAACCGCCGATACGCCACTGATCCTCAACGAAAATGCCGGTCGTGCCCATGCTCTTGTCGAGGCTGGAAGCGTACATACCGAAGCTCTCGTTCTGCATGCTCTCTTCACGGGAATTGATTCCCACGCTGACCGTATTGTTGTCGGCAAGAGCGTAGTCGCCCTGCCAGCCGATCTCGTAGAGATAACCATCGTAGGTGCTGCTCAGCCCGTCAATAGTGAAATATCTCCTGTTCTGGTCGCTGACGTTGTAATAAAGAGTGCTCAAGAGCGGCTGATAATTCATTTTCAACGCAACCCGGCCACTGAACAACGACGACTCCTGCTTGTTTCCGATGACATCTGTACCGGGGCCGTCGTACTCATACTCCGCATCGGTATATCTGAGGGAGGTCTCGAGCGTCACATTTTTATTGAGTTTCAGACCGAAATTGCCGGACAGCGTAGAGTTCTCATATCCATCCTTCTCGAAGCTGTTGTCATCGGGGTTGATGCATTTGTTGCGCTCATCGGTTGTTGAAAAGCCGTCCGTTTTCGTCCGCGAAGCGCTGATCGAGTAATCGATCAGATCACTGCTACCGTTTGCGCCAACGTACGCATTCCAGGTCGAGTAGGAGCCGCCCTCAGCTCCGGCATACACTGATGGCTTTGCGCCACCTTTTTTCGTGATGATGTTGATGACACCGGCCGAAGCTCCCGAACCATACAACATGCTTGCGGGCCCTCGAACGATCTCAATGCGCTCGATATTGTCGGTGGTGATTTTCGAGATATCCGCCGCCATCGTGCCGTCCGACGGGTCGTTGATCGGCACGCCGTCGATCAGCACAAGCGTGTACTTTGCATCGGCTCCCCGGAGGAAGATGCTCGTGGTCGAACCTGGGCCACCATTGGATACGATATCGATACCGGGTTGGCCCTTGATGACCTCTTCTACACTGGTCTGCCCCGACTCTTCAATCTCTTTGGAGGTGATTACCGTCACCGAACTGCCACCAGCATCGGCAACAGAATTGAGCGTTTTGGTGGCCGAGACGACGACCTCCTGACCGACATAGTCGTTTGAAGCCACTTCAGCCCGAAGACCGGAGTTGCAGAGCATGGCAGCCATCAGAATGGCAAGCGAACGTTTGTTCATGGTGTTGTCCTGTGTTGAATTGAGTTACTGAAGCTTCAACAGACAGGGGTTGAGGAAAAGGACTGAACCGGTACCGGAAAACAGCAGGAATCGAACGGGTTGACGAAAGGGGCGCTCAGCGAGAGAGCATGGAGTCTGAAAACGATGCTGTTGGTTTTCGGATAAACCGGAAGTGCTTTGCCTGACTATAACCCGTAGTCTTGTTACCAAGCAAAGAGTAACTGGCAGGTCTCCTGACTTTGGCGGCTCAAGCGGTGCGGCCTTCCCGCCTGCTCCGTGGAGGAGCCTGGCAGTGACGCGCACCAGCTACAGCTTCAGAACATGGGGCCATGTCCGTCCGCGGCAGCTTGCCGTTGTACAGTTGCGGGTACAGTGTACGAATCTCACGTACTTCCCTATTCTCCGGCTTTAAAACCGGCACCAGCTATCATGCGAAAGAACATTAATCTTTGTGAGAGGAATTTAGCATTTTCCCCCTCAATTGCAAGCGGCTCACCCCTTGCCCTCGTCAGCCGTGCGAAGGATCGTGCGGGCCATCGACATCGCCTGATGGTGCAGCACCTCAAGCGCCCGGAGCAGCTCCATGTGCAGGTCGTGCGTTTTTCCCGACTCGGGGCGACTCTTGATGCGCCGCAGGTGGGTGAAACCGAGTTCGAGGAAGATCCGTTCGAACGACTTGCCCTCGTCCAGCACCGCCGATGCCCGCTGCGGACTCATCTCCGAAATGGCCAGATTCATAGCCGCAATCTCGCGGCACACCTGCGTATGCAGCCGCCCGATCTCCTCCTTACCCTCCTCGGTCAGCTCATTCCTGATGCCGCTGATCGGAAAGTCGGCCAGCAAAGTCTCGACCACATCGCCCGCCGATTCGAGGTCTTTGGCCAGCGCCATCAAAGCCGCGGCTTGCCGAAGGAGCGGCTCACCCGTCGCCTCCTGCATGATGCGGATCAGATAAGCAGTCACCTTGCGCTCCAGAAAATCGAGCTTCTCCTCGCGCATCATCAACCCCTCGCTCACCTGCAAGCGCTTGTAGATAATATCCCGACCATTCCCGGTGCCGAGGAACGGTTCGGGCAGCGCTCGCGACATGCGCCCGAGAATCTTGTTCATGCGGGCAATCTCCTGACGAGCCAGCCCGACCGCCACCTCCGGCGTGGCGAGCGCGGAGTCTTTCAGGTGCCATACGGCCGGAATGCGCCCGGTCTCCTCCGGATCGTCGGGCAGAAGCCTGGTGAGAAAACGCCCGTACAGCGGCAGGAACGGCAGAAACACGATCGCCATGAAGACGTTGGAAACGGTATGGGCATTGGCGATCTGGCGCGGCAGCCCCCCCGCTGCATCGGATGGAGAAATCGCACGGATCAGGTCGAGATAGGGCGACAGAAAGATGACGAAAACAACGACGTAAGCAACGTTGAAAATGAGCTGTGCAAGGAACACCCGCCGCGCCGCGCGCATGCTTCCGGCGCTGCCGATGGCCGCCGTGATGCAGGTGCCGACATTGGCCCCGAACATCAGCGGCACGGCGATTTCAAGGGTGATCGTCCCCTGCTGTGCCATGGTGATGACGATGGCGATGAACGCCCCGCTACTCTGGATGATGGCGGTCATGATCGCCCCGGCCAGCACGCAGAGGATGGGATTTTCAAGCGTGGTCAGAATCGAGAGGAACTGCTCGCTGGTGCGAAGCGGCGCGACCGCCATCCCCATCAGTTTGAGGCCGAAGAAGAGCAAGCCAAGCCCGGCCAGCACCTCGCCGAACAACGCTACGCCACGTTTCCGCCTGACAAGCGAGAGGAAAAAGCCGACCGCAAACATCGGCAAGCCCAGCTCGCCCGGCGAAAAAGCGATGAGCTGCGCCATCGTCGTGGTGCCGATCTCCGCGCCGAGCACCACGCCGAGCGACTGCGTAAAGGTGAGAATCTGCGACTGCACGAGCCCGATGAGCGTCAGCATCACCATGCTGCTCGACTGCACGGCAATCGTCGCCACCGCGCCCGAAAGCAGCGCAGAAAGCGAGTTCCCGGTAATCGAGGAGAGCCACCCTGCAATCTTGCCGCTCGACGCTTTCCGAAGCCCCGCATTGAGCGACTTCATGCCCAGCAGAAACACCGCCAGACCTCCCGCGAACAGGAGAAAATTGGAGAGTACGGATTGTGACTCCATCACTTCGGTTGTCTGATGTTACTCCTTTTCAGGAGGCATGGCCCCCAAAATCTCCGACACCTTGCGCCGCCGGAACTCGAACACCTCGTCGAGCCGCCGCCCCACGATCAGCGCCTCGACCACCTCACCGAAAAGATCGAGCGGCAGCGCATACTCCACGATGTCGGTCATCTCCGTCCCGCCCTCGATTTCGCGAAAAAGGTGGCGATGATACCAGTGCTCGTACGGCCCTGCAAGCTGCCGATCCGCAAAGAAATCGGGCTTCGAGACCGTCATAATCTCGGTCGTCCAACGCACGGGAATCATCATGAAGGGATAGAGCACGAAGTTCAGCTTCATGCCTTCATAGATTGCGGTTCCCGCATTGCCGCCCTCGGCCTTCAGCATCATTTCGGGCGGAGTGATTCGGGCAAGATTACCCGGTTGTGAGAAAAAGTCCCACGCTTGTTCTATCGGCACAGGCAACCGCTGTACCCAGGTCTTTGTATGCGTACTCATTCAGTTCGTTACATCTCAGTTTCGTTCACCGGCACTGACCGGCTCTTTTTTTGTAACGACATGAGAGGGTAAAAGTATCCCATCAGCGCATTTCCGGTCGATTTTTGATGTTGTCGATGATCGGGTGTTGCCGCAAATGCTTATGCGCGGCAGACGGGGGTTTTGTGATGGCGATGTGCAGGACTTTGCTTATGATTTACTTGTTGATTGCTGGAAAGTGACATAGGCGTAAGCCTGTAAAAAAGGATTACAGGCACCATGTATGAACAAGTTTAATCATATCACAAGGAGCCCCCCAATGGATCCAATATCTCTCGCAGGTGCATATCAAGGCCTGAAAGCAGCCAAGGATATTCTGACTACACTATTCGATGCCAAGGTTGATGCAGAGGCTAAACCCAAGATTCTTGAGGCACAGGGAAAGCTCGGCGAGGTACAAGATGCCCTATTTGTGTTGAGGGAACACCTATCAGAACTCCAACAGGAGCGAGACGACTTGAAGGCCAAGTTGGCGAATGCTGAGGCATGGCAGACACAGGCAGATCAATACGAACTCACGACTACGCCAGGAACGGCTGTTGTTTACAAGTTCAAGGGGCAACCAGATCACTACGCTTGTCCCAGTTGCTTCAACAAGCGTGAGGTCCATATACTCCAAGACAACAAAGTGATGGATGGAAGTTATCGCTGTACAGGGTGTGGAGCCAACTATCCAGTGAAACCGCCGACCCCATTCAAGCCACCAACAATTAGATGGTAATGGTGATGTTAAGCCCGCATTATTAAAGGTAGTCTTATCCGCCCTTTCCTAGTCCGCGCCACCACCCGCGAAAACCACTTGACCTAACAAACCCTCTGCACTATCTTGCGGGTGATTTTTCGTGAGTGCATCAAATCTTCAACACCCCTGCTCATGCCAAAAGCTACCGTCGGAGCCATCATCCACCCCTCGGAAAGCGAGCGCTCGACTATCCTGCTCACCAGGCGCAACGTCAATCCTTTCAAGGAGTTCTGGTGCCTCCCCGGTGGGCATATCGACGATTACGAACCCGTCGAACAGGCCATCATCCGCGAGGTGAAGGAGGAGACGAACCTCGACTTTGCACCGGAAACGTTCGTCGGCTGGTTCGAGGAGATATTCCCGGAGCACAACTTCCACGCCGTGGCGCTGGTGTTTGCCGGAACCGGATCGGGCACGTTGCAGCAGCAGCCCGACGAAGTGTCCGACATGGCGTGGTTTTCGCTCGACGAAGCGCTTTCGATGCAACTCGCTTTCACCCATAACCTTGTCCTGCAACAGTATGCCCGCTCGCTCACGCCGTAATCTGACTCCCCTTTTCATCCTCCTCGCGCTCTGTCTGCACACGCTGGCGGGATGCTCGAAACCGCAGGCCGCCGACAATGCGGAGAAAGCGGTGGCGGAAGTTCCGCAGCGCATCGTCAGCCTCGCGCCGAGCCTGACCGAGATGCTTTACGCTATCGGCGCGGGGCCGCAGCTCGTGGGCCGCACCAGCGCGTGCGACTGGCCCGCCGAAGCTGAAAAGGTGGCGGTGGTCGGTTCGTTCGGACGCCCGTCACTGGAGGTGCTCGCGTCGATGAATCCCGATCTGGTGCTCGATGTCGATCTCGACGACATACAGGTCGCTGAAAAAATGGCCGACATGAACATCCGCCGAGAGCATATCCGCTGCCAGGATCCCGAGGAGCTGCCCGCCGCGCTCCGCAAGCTTGGCGTACTCACCGGCCACGTCCGGCAGGCAGACAGCCTCGCGACGGTGATCGAGCAAGGGCTGGCGAAGTATCGCAAAGAGGCCGATGCGAAGCAGCACAAAACCCGCATCTACCTTGAAATCTGGAACGATCCGCTATGGACGGGCGGCCACGACAGCTTCGTGTCGCGCCTGATCGGCTACGCGGGCGGCCACAACATTGGCGACGAGGTGGAGAAGGAGTATTTTCAGGTTTCGCCGGAGTGGGTAATACGCCAGAACCCTGACGTAATCGCCTGCATGTACATGGCCAAGGAGGTTCCTGCCGCCGACAAGGTAAAAGGGCGACCGGGCTGGCAGGGCATCAGCGCCGCGCGTAACGACCGGGTGTACGACAAGTTCGACAACCGCCTCTACCTGCGCCCCGGCCCGCGCATCCTCGAAGGGATCGCCGGAATGAAAAAGCTGATCGAGAGCAATGAAAAGTAAAAGTGACGCTGAAACGGGCGCGCGCCTGAGCCGCGGATTCCTGATCGCCGCGCCGTCGAGCGGCTCCGGCAAAACCACCATCACCCTCGGCCTGCTGCGCCTCTTCGCGCGGCGCGGCATGGCCGTACAGCCCTTCAAGTGCGGGCCGGACTACCTCGACACCATGCTGCACGCAATGGCCGCTTCGACCGGCGAGGCGTCGCGACCGGGGCTGAACCTCGATACCTTCATGGCCTCGAAAGAGCACGTGCGTTCGCTCTTCGCCCGCCACGCGGCATCGGCAGACATCTCGGTGGTCGAGGGGGTGATGGGCCTCTTCGACGGAGCCGAGCGCGCGCAAGGCAGCAGCGCCGAGATCGCCGCATTGCTAGGGCTACCGGTCATCATGGTGATCGACGGCTCGAAGATGGCCTACTCCGCAGCGCCGATTCTATACGGCTTCAAGCACTTCGATCCGACAGTGAAGGTCGCGGGCGTGATCTTCAACCGCGTCGGAAGCCCGTCGCACTATAGCTACCTCGAAGCCGCCGCGAAGGACGTCGGCGTCGAGCCGCTCGGCTACCTGCCGCGCAACAGCGACATCACCATCAACGAACGCCACCTCGGCCTCAACACCTCGGCGGACTACGACCGCGAAACCCTCATCAACGCGATGGCCGACCACGTTGAACAAACGGTCAACATCGAACGGCTGCTCGACGTGGTGCGGATCGAACTGCCGGAAGTCGAGCCGATCCGTCCGGTGGCGAAAAAGTCGGGCAAGATGATCGCCGTGGCGCGGGACGAAGCGTTCAACTTCATCTACCACGCCAACATCGAGGCGCTCAAAAGGTACGGCCAGGTGCGCTTCTTCAGCCCGATCCACGACCGCGAACTTCCAGAAGCCGACCTCGTCTACCTCGCCGGAGGCTACCCGGAGCTGCACGCCGAAGCGCTTGCCGCGAACGCCGACATGCGCAACGCCATCGCTGAATGGTGCCGTAACGGAGGCGCAACCTACGCTGAATGCGGTGGTCTGATGTACCTCGGCCAGACGCTCACCCTCGCCAACGGGGCGACCCACCCGATGTGCGGCGTGCTCGACCTCGACACCACCATGCAGGAGGCTCGCCTCACCCTCGGCTATCGCAAGGTTTATCCGGCGGGCACGGACGGCGTCGAGCTGCGTGGCCACGAATTCCACTACTCCCGCATCTCGCGGCAGGGCGAAATCGACAGCGTCGCCGAAATCCGCAACGCCCGCGACCAAGAGGTTCCAACCAGCCTTTTCCGTGTCGGGAGCACCATCGCCTCCTACCTGCACCTCTACTGGGGCGAGCGCGACCATCTCGCCAACTGGTTCCCCGTGCTGAAGCAACAATGATCTTGACTGAAACAAAAACAACCCGCCGGTACATCATAACCGGCGGGCCGGGAAGTGGCAAAAGCACGCTTATCGAAGCGCTCGAACAGCGCGGTCACCGCTGCTATCCGGAGGTCTCGCGCGAGCTGATCCGTCGCGAAGCCCAACGCCCGAACGGCGTCCTGCCCTGGAACGACCTCGAAGCCTTCGCCCGCCTCGCCTTCGACGAAATGCTCCGCCAGCACGACCACGCGCACGAAGTCGGCAAAGTCTGCTTCTACGACCGCGCCCTCCCCGACATTTTCGGCTACCTCCAACGTAGTGGATTCGATATTCCTGAAGAGTATCTGACAATTCACAGCAGATGCCGCTACGAGCGCACGGTCTTTATCCTCCCTCCATGGCCCGAAATCTACATCAACGACGACGAACGCCCCCAAAGCCTCGCCGAAGCCAAAGCGCTTCACGACGCCATCCGCACAGCATACGGATCGCTGGGATACGAACTCATCGAAGTACCGAAAGTACCGGTCGATGAACGCTATGCGTTTGTGCTTGAGAATTTGTGAGGGGAAAAAACAGAAAAGGCGGGTTCGTCCGCTGTCAAAGGCTCACCTCATCACACTACCAGCTGCCTGACGCACCACCACCGCCTGACGATCCGCCACCCCCTGAAAAGCCTGAACCACCGGACGACCACGACGAACCGGAACCTCCAGAGCGAATCACCATGCCTCCGATTGAAGCCTGCCCTTTGGTACGCAGATCTTTCTGTGTCTTTTGATACCAGTCGCTGTTTTTTATGAACACTTTTGCTGCCGGAAAACCAATCAGATAGGTGACCAAACAATACAATGCGCCATCCGGGCCAAGCACGACCATGGGAAAAACCGCCCAGAACGGGATCAGGAAAAAGTATAAGAACCATCCGAAACCCGGCGTCAGGATACCTATCGCTGTGAACAGCCCGATGATTCCGAAAACAAACGCGCCAATAAGAATGCGCTCCGTTATCGAAAGATCTGGCCCCTCCATTTTGAAGAATTTCGACTTGCTCACCGAGCCGCTATTGGCCACCATCTCCGGTAAAGTGCCTCCCTCAAGTACCTCAATCACGGCCCTCGCACCATCGGCGATACCGCCGTCAAAGTCTCCGTTCCTGAATTTTGGAGCCATAACGTTCTGAATAATCCGACCCGCCGTTGCATCGGTGAGCGCTCCCTCAAGACCGTACCCCACTTCGATGCGCATCCGCCGGTCGTTTGGCACGACGACGATCAAAACGCCGTTATCCTTGCCTTTCTGGCCGAGTTTCCATGTTTCGAAAACCCTGACGGCGTAATCTTCAATGCTCTCCCCGTCAAGCGTAGGAATCGTCAGGACGGCAATCTGGTTGCCTGTGCGCTGTTCATGCGCTTTCAGGCTCTCCGACAATGACCTTTTCACCTCAGGGGAAAGAAGCTGCGCGTTGTCCGTAACCCTTCCGGTCAGGTACGGAACCTCAGCGCCAAAAAGTGCTGAGCTGACAAACAGCACGATCGGGAGTAACAGGAAAATCGCTCGTCGCATCATACTCCCACCTCCTCAATAATGTCGTTGGGCAATTCGTCCTTGTGGAGGTCAGGCGAAGTTGTGGTGAGTACGCGGGACAGATAGTCCAGACTGGCATCGAAGGCTGCGGCGATTTGTTTGCGTTTCAGCAACGGGGTCATTGCTGCGAGCATGTTGCTCACATCATCCTCCGTTAAACGCTCGCGGAGCCCCTTGTCCGGCAAAAAGACAACCCGATGCTCGAACAAGCTGACCAGCAGCAGAATGCCGGTTCTCTGCCGGGTGGCAAACAGCTCGCGCTCCAGGAACAGTGCTTTGGCATACTGCTGCACCTCCACTTCAGCGCGATAGTCGGGCAAGAACAATTTCGCAAATCGCGGCATCATGACTGTCAACAACGCCAACAGGGCGCCACAAGCCAGTATGCCCACCACCACGATCAGCGCGGATGCATCCGGATACCAGTCATGGAGCCTCCTGTGCAGCAGAAGCAGGATCAATCCGGCGACAGACGCACCCAAAGCGAAAGCTTTCCATAGCAGCTCTGCATACGCGTCGCTACGCTGGATAACGCTCAATACAATCTGGGTTCCGGTGCGCATTTCCGTTTCAGCTACGCGCAGATCAAGGCGACGGCGTTCATGCTCTGATAACGTTGGTTTCATTGAAAATCCTCGTGTCCAGAGGTTTTTCTATTTGATGACCGACAGCCGGCGCCGACACCATCCATCAGTTATACCTCCAGGCCGGAAAAGTGGTCAGCGTGTTCCCGGCAAAGGCAACGCTGTCGTTACCTGCGCAGCGCTGGCAGACGGCGCATGACGTGAGTTCAGAAAGGGCATCACTCCAGTCATCGTCCTGATGAAACGGCTGCGAAACCCCCTCTTGCTGAGCGGAGAAAAGCTCATAAGCGTTCGTGGGAAACGATACCGCCCGCATCGGCACAACGAACGGCAGCCGGAACGGATCGTGGAAAAAACCGGGGATGAAGCGGTTGAGAAGCGCCTGGAACAACCGATTGCGGACTGCCCTGAATGAGCTACGCAGCCAACCTGCCCAAGCAAATGGAACAAGGGGTTTTTTCATGATGGCATGATGCTTTGTTCCCGAAGCTTGTTAAAAAATGCGGCTGGTCTTCTGACTTTCCCGTGGTTTTACCCTCCGTCCCACCCCGAATTGTCAGGGCACTGGCCTTGTCGACAAACCCTATCGCCAGCCTTTCGTCCGATGCGGAATTACAGCAATGGGAACTGTTCCAGACTTGCACCAGATTCCCTTTTTCAGCCCGTCACGAGTCTATTCCGGGCATCACATGCTCGTGTAAAGTATATCAAAAAACAGCGCTTCAATCCAATGCCCCGTGCTGGAATTTTCGAGACGTTGAGGGCATCGTCACCGTTGCTCTGCTCATCCAGTCGCCAGACCAGTGAGGTAGCGGTGGGCATAGAGCTTGTCGATTTTCGAGAGTTCTGTGAGCTGGTCGAAGAAGATTTCCGGAACTCCGTATTGCTGGCGGATGCGCTCGATCATCGACAGCCATAAATGCGCCGTCATCTCGGCATCGGCCAGGGCGCGGTGAAACTGGCCAGTTTGCGGGACGCCCGCATGAGTGACCAGAGTTTTCAATTTGTGGTTCGGGGCATCCTGATAAATCCGCCGCGAAAGGAGCAGTGAGCAGCAGCACTCGCCATCGTAAGCTCGGCGTGCCCGTTTCAGCTCGAAGTCGAGGAACCGCCTGTCGAACGAGGCGTTATGCGCCACGATGTTGTGCCCAGCGATAAAGTCCGAAAACCCGGCCATCACCTCTTCGCAGGGCGGCTCGACTTTGAGCATTTCGTTGGTAATGCCGGTATAGCTCTCGATGAACGGGCTGATCCGAAAACCGGGATTCATCAGCCGCTGGAAGCAATCGACGATCACCCCATTTTCGAGAAGCACAGCGCCGATTTCGATGGCCCGGTCGCCATACTGCGGCGAAAGGCCTGTCGTTTCAAAATCGAGCACCACAACACTATTCGCCAACACACGCTGCATGAAAAAATAGCCGGTTATGGTTAGTCAAGCTGCCCGCCGCTCTCATGCAGGCACGACAGAAGGTGCTCGAACGAGTCGATGAGCCAGGTGGGATTCACCCCGCGCAGCTCCTCGGCAGAATGGTTCCCGTAGGTAACGGCGCAGGTATCGGCAGATGCCCGCTGGCCCATCTCGATGTCGAACACCGTGTCGCCCACGACGAGGCACCGTTCCGCCGGAACAGCGAGGCGCGCCAGCGAGAGCTGCACCATGTCGGGCGCTGGCTTGCCCCGCTGCACATCCTGCGCTCCGGCGATGGAAGCAAAGTGCTCGAAAATGCCGAGATGCTGCATCATAGACAGAAGCCCCTGCCTGCTTTTGCTGGAAGCGATAGCAAGCAGATGCTCCCGCTGTAACAGCTCCAGCGTCTCCTTGACCTCCGGGAACAGGCGCGTCGAGTCGAAGGCGATCTCTTTATAATATTTCCGGTAAAGCTCGACCGCTGCCGCGGCATCTTCAGCCTCAAGCCCGAGGCCAATCTCAATCGTACGCTGCAACGGCAGTCCGATCCCGCTCCGGACGGCTGAGCGGTCGATCTCCGGCAGCCCGAAATCACGCGCGACAATCCGCATGGCCTCCATGATGCTCTGTTCGCTGTCAGCCAGCGTGCCGTCGAAATCAAACACAATGAGACGATACTTCATGCCACCATCACCTCCACGATTCAATGGCGCTCCTCCTCATGACTGTTTGCGCGGCTCAAGATGCGTCACAACCTGCGAGTTCTGGATGACTTGATGCAGATGCGTTTCGATGCGCTCACACCAGTCGTGGCCGAGCTGCACGCTCCAGCTGGCCGGAACGAGCACATCGAGCGTGATGAACGCCACATTGCCGCCCAGCCGCGTTTTGAGATTTTTGTATGTCACTTCGTCCCCGCAGACCTGAAGCAAGGCTGCGTTAATTTCGGCAATCTGGTCGGGAGAGAGCGCGGCGTCCATCATGCCTGCCGCTGTGCGTTTCAGGAGACGCCAGCCGGTGAACAGAATATTGAACGCCACGACGAGCGCAATGAGCGGATCGAGCCAGGTCAGTCCGGTGAGCCACACCAGCGCAACGCCAGCAATCACCCCGACGGAAGTCCAGACGTCGGTCATCAGGTGATGCGCGTCAGCTTCAAGCGTAATCGAGTGCTCCCGCTCGCCAACCTTCAGCAGCGTGCGCGCGGTCAGAAGGTTCACCGCGCCGGCGCAAACGGAGACGACGAGAGCAGGCCCGACGTCATGCAGCGCCTGCGGATGGAAAAAGCGCTCGATCGCGCTGTAACCGATTCCTAGCGCGGCGACAAGGATCAGCAACCCCTCGAAGCCGCTCGAAAAGTACTCCGCCTTGCCGTGGCCAAAAGCGTGGGATTCGTCCGCCGGACGCTCGGCCAAGGTCAGCATCGCCAGCGCCATCATCGCCCCGACAAGATTGACGAAGGACTCAAGCGCATCGGAGAGCAACCCCACCGAGCCGGTCAGCTGCCACGCCGCCATTTTGAGCACAATGGTGACCAGAGCAGCTGTTATCGACAGCCACACAAAACGAGTAAGCGAATGGTTACGGGATTGAGCGGACATGGTTATTATTTGCCAGTTTCACAAACGCGCAGATTCTTGCCATACAACAAGATACAGTCTGGAATGCATAGGAACCAAGGCACCACTGCCAACAGAAAAATCATTACCGGAAGCCGTGTTCTCTCGGCATCAGCACGCGATCTGATTGCATCTCTTTGAGAAAGTCGGTAACATAGTAATGATGCCCTTAAGTTGCTCCTGCTTTTTCAGAAAATTCAACGTTCTTCACGATCACTGAAATAACACGATGAGCTGAACATCAAAACAAGGAGGAGATTATGGCAACCCATTTCGGGCAAATCGATGCCTATTTCATCAATATGCTTGACCCTAAAACACACGGTGGCAAGCGTTTAATTAATCTGTTCGGGAGTTTTGGAAGAGCCGTTGTGTGGTTCATTCCGGACGGGCATCCCCTGCCGGGCAACAAAATACGCTCAATAACACACTTCATTGACGTTCACTATCATATCCGTGACTGGGAAGCAATCGTTGATATACTCCGGCATGAAAAACCGGTGTATTTCAACTTCAATGAAGCAGACAATTCCGCACAAATCTACACAGGTAGCGAACCGGTAGGAGAGGACGAATAAAGACACCGAATGAACCATCCCCCCGGAGTTGATTGATCGAACAAACTCCGGGGAGATTTCCCGCCTGCTCTATTCCTCATTCACTTTCGAAAAATCACACCGCAAAACTTTCTCACGCTCTTTTTCCAACTCGGAATTCCAGTCATTCGGCAAGCCTGGTGACATGATGAAACCAACAAACACCCTGCGGACTTGCTCATCTGCCAGTTTTTTCCTGACGCCACACCAGTTCAAAGACGCTCCCCTTGCCCGGTGCACTTTTGACCGAGACGGTGATAGACTGGAGGTCGGCCAGTTTTTTGACGATTGACAGACCGAGGCCCGTGCCGCCGGTGCCTGTGCTCCGCGACTCGTCCACGCGGTAGAAGCGGTTGAAGATCGCCGCGAGCTGCTCCTCCGGAATGCCGACGCCATGATCCTCGATGGCGCAAATCACTGCGCCGTCGCGCTGCCCGATCTTGATTTCAACCGGCGAGCCTTCGGGCGAATAGTTGATCGCGTTGGAAAGAATATTGCCAAGCATGATCTCCAGCAGCGCGGGATCGGCGGCGACCGTGCCGGGACGGCTATCGTGCAGCATGATGGCGATGCCCTTTTGCGCGGCGATGGGTTGCAAGCGTTCTAAAACGGCGTTGACGGGCTGTGCTAGATCAACCTTGGTTATGGTGGGCTTGCCGCTCTGACTCTCGTAGCGAGCCAGCGTCAGGAGCTGGTCGATCAACCGCGCCATGCGGTTCAGCTCCACCAGGCAAATACGGACGCGGCTTTCGTAATGCTCGGCCTCGCGCGGCTTGCGCACCAGCACTTCGAGCGTTCCTTTGACCACCGAGAGCGGCGTTTTCAGCTCGTGCGCCGCATCGGAAGTGAACTGCTTTTCGCGCCGGAACGCCTGTTGCAGGCGATCGAGCAGCGCGTTTACCGTCACCGACATCCGGTACAGTTCGTCACGATTCGCGGGCAGGGCGATGCGCTGGTCGAGGTTCGACTGCGTGATCGTCTCCGCCGTGGCGATCACCTCATCAATCGGCCTGATGCTCTGTCCGGCAATCAACCGCGTCACGACGAAAAGCAGAATGATGATGACGGGAAACGAAATGAGCATCGTCGTGGACATGTCGCGCAGCACAAGAATCGCGCCACGCAGCGGGACGGCAACGACAAGGTAACCGTTGATTTTGCCGTCACTGCCCAGAAGCGGTAGCTGGAGCTGACGCACCGTCGAGCTGCCGACCGTGCTGTTTCGCAAGACAGGCTCGCGGTTGCCATTCTCGACGCTCAGCACGTTCTCGAACAGGCTTTCCGATTTCTGGACGATTCGTCCCTCGGCGTCCGAAAACTGCACGAACTCGACGTCGAGGTCTCTGCGGCGACCGCGTTGGTGATGCCGTTCGCGGTCGCCTTGCTGATCCACCTCTTCGTCGTCAACATGAATGCCGCCACGGACGAAACCCTCGAAATTATTGTTACAGATACGCCCCTCGCGAAGCGTCTCGGCAGCCTCATGGCGAAGCTCCTCATCGAGGTGACGATAGACCACGTTATCGACCGTGAAGATGATGGCGGCGAAGACGATGGCAATCAGCAAGGCGGTCGCGCCGGTGTAGTAGAGGGCGATCCGGCTGCGCAGGCTCATCGAGGAGAGGAACCGCCTGCGCTGGGAGCGGCCCGAAGCCGTGCCGGACGAGGTTGTCATTGCGCTTCCCCGCCCTCTTCGCGAATGATGTAGCCGACGCCGCGGATGGTCTGGATGAGGTCACGACAGCCAGCTGCGTCAAGCTTTTTGCGAAGGAAGTTGATGTAGACGTCGATCACCGAGGTGTCGGAATCGAAGTGCATGTCCCACACATGCTCAATGATGCGGCTCCGGGTGCAGACCCGCCCCTTGTTGCGCAAAAGAAATTCAAGCAGCGCAAACTCTTTTGGCGTCAGGGCGAGGTCGGTCGAGCCGCAGCGGGCCTGATGGGAAGCGGGATCGACCGTCAGCTCACCGGTACTCAGCTTGGAACTTTCGCTGCCCCGCCGCCGCAACTGCACACGGATACGGGCCAGCAGCTCCTCGAATTCAAAGGGCTTGCGGATATAGTCGTTCGCGCCCGCATCGAGACCGAACACCACATCCTCGATGGTGTCCTTTGCCGTCAGGAAAATGATCGGCACATCGTTGCCCTCCTTGCGCAGTCTCCGGCACACCTCGATACCGCTGATGCCGGGAATCATCCAGTCCACGAGCAAAAGATCGTACTCGTTGGTCATGGCAAGGTCGAGCCCCGTGCGGCCATCGCTGGCGACATCGACCGCAAAGTACTCCTCTTCAAGGCCCTCCTTCAGAAAGCCCGTGATTCCCGGTTCATCTTCGATAATCAGCAGTCTCATGCAGAGTTTGGATTAATGATCGTCATCATCGTCGCCATGCTCACCACCGCCCTGTTTGCCGATCAGCGCGCCGAGCAGTTCGGATGGGTTCTTGCCGTTGGCCGAAGCGATACCGGCAATCGTCTGCGATGGCGCATCGACGGCAAAACCGTTATTGCGGAGCTTCGCCATCAGCTCATCGGGCTGCTGCTTCACCACCAGCGCCACGGTTTCAAGCGACGACGACTCGAGCATCTTCGCCGATGCCCGGGCAACGCGCTTGCCGTTCTCGTGCTCCTTATCACCGAGGAATGGCATTGCCGAAACCACCGTCACGACCGAACACAAACCGATGATGGACATGGCCAGCTTTTTTGAAAAATAACCGGTAAAGGCTTTCCAGTTCGCGATCACGTGAAAAACAACGCCCGCGACGAGCAGCCAGCCAAGCCACTCGTGAACCGGCTTGACCAGCCCTTTTTCAAATTCAAAAAACAGAAGCACGCCGGTAACGGCGGAAATCAGAAGTGCCCCGGTCACAAGCGGCGTAGCCCAGGATCGAATATTAGCTTTCATGGTGTCTCAAGGTTTTTGCATGGTTGAATACGTTTACTCAAAGGCTGAAAAATCAGCTTGAGAAAACATACCCGCATCGACCTTAAAACAGGATAAACATCATCTTAAAAAACGCTTAAAAATCAGCGACCGCCAAAACCGGCATCTACGTAACGTTGCGAACACCGACGGCTCCACTGTCCACGAATTCTCCCGTCACCCCTTCCGCCCGAACCGCCGATAAATTGAGATGATCCAGGCCACGAAGAAAGTGAGGTAGATGGCAAAGCTGGTAACGATGTGCGTCAGTTTTGTCGCCTTTCCGAGGGAGACCTGAAATGACTGGTGCATAAGATCGAGCAGGAAAAGTAGAGTGCCAGAACCGAAGAGGAGCAGACCTGTTCTGAGCCAGGCGAGTGTTTCATCCTGACGCTCAGGGGCGAGCCAGTACTCCTTGTTGGGAATATTGAGCCACGAGGTATGACCCGGCGTAAGCGTCCGCTTCACCCAGGCCCAGGTGGCCACGAGGAGCAGGCCGATGATGCCGTACCAGATGAAAAACACACTTTTCGCCCCCCAGGCGTCCGGCTCTCCCCAAAGCCCGAAGTGAGTGGCAACCCGGTCGGGCAGAACGGTGTAGTGGTAAATGGCATGAGCAACAATGAGCGCGCTGAGCAATGAGAAAAGCGCAAGCGCTAATGGATGGTGATTTTTCTGGTCAGGCATGATCGGGTAGTTATTTTGAACAGCACCAAGCACGCTCAAAAGCAGCTCGAAAAAGTTATGACGACTCTCGATTGCCGCTTTGAGTAGTGCTCGAAATCCTCATGTAATTTTAGCTTGTGCGCGCCATCCGCATTACACTCTGAGGTCTCATCAAATGAGTTAGAGGTACTCTTACTTGAAATGTATTGTATAAAATCATTCAATAAAGAGGATGTCTCATCTCATAAAAGGTGTGGTAAAATTGGCAATTCTGGTACGCCTAACGAGAAGTTACTCATTCGCACATCAGAATAGCTTGAACTGGCTCGTAGCCTAGCTCATCGAAATGAGCAAAGCTAACGTGCGATTTACCATTGATTTGATCACAGGGGGATCAACAAGTTGCGAGACATCCGTGAACCTGTTTGCCCTTTGCCGAAGCAGGAATCAGGAAATCGGGCGCAACATGAGTCGATTCGATTACGTGACCTAAAGGATGAGATCAACAGGCTTGTTAAGAGGAGAGTCTTTGCGACTCACGATTCCCATGAGTCGCAAAGAAAAAAGGCGTCCTTAAGCAGCAACTGGAGCTGTTTCTGGAGCACCGAAGAGTCGATTGGTTAACTTCACATACCAGGCACCTGCCTGAACCTGAACGATATAGGCCATAGCAATCAGCAGTGCAGCATCGGCACCTTTCGCACCGAACACTCCAAGAGCGATGGCCAATGCAATAGACAGATTCCTCATCACCGTGCCATAGACCAGAGCGATTGCATCGTTTCGCTTGAAAAAGCTCCTGCCGACAATGGTGCTAATAATGAAATTGAACACATAGATAAGCGCCAGCGGCACCAGCAGTTTCGGCAAAAGCACAGGATTCGCCACGATCCCTTTTGCTTTGAGAGCCATCGATACGAATACGATGCCCAGCACCCCAAGAGTCGACATTGGCGGAAATTTCTGCTTGTAATGCTCATTGAATTCGCGTTGACCGACTCGCGAGACCAACCAGCGCTGGGTAAGAATTCCCAGAAACAAAGGAAGAAAGACGATCAGGGCTATCTGCACAAAGACCTGCAAAAGAGGAATTTCAACCACTGCCCCCAGCAGTGTTTTCAAGTAAAGCGGTGCAAGGAGTGAGCCGGCGATCAGACCGATCACCGTCATTTTCACCGCTGCAGGCACATTCCCTTTAGCGAAACCGGTCCAGGAAATCGTCATTCCGGAGGTCGGGAGCAAGGATGTCAACAAAAGCGCCAGACGAATCATGGGATAGTCGGCAAACAGCAGCAGACCCATGCCGTAACCGACGGCAGGCATCAGGAGAAAGTTTATGGCCAGCGTAATCCCCTGCAGTTTTCCACCACCGGGATTAAGAAGGTCACGAACATTCATGGTAACCATCATGGGATAGACCATGAGAAAAGTAAGTGGAAGGATTGCTGATCGCAGAAACGAGGGATCCGTTAGATTTCCTAACACTAACCCGGCAAGCATAAAAAGAGGAATACTCCAGACCAGGTTTTTCTGAAGCCATGAAAGCACTGTCCACATCATTCTCTTACTATTAAAACATTATCAAATAGGTGCGATCGTCCCGAATTTTCACAGCATCGATGAGCATTTGTTGCTGCATTGTGGGTTAGCCGAAAAACGACACTGTCACTGACGCACACCGAAACAGATACTAAGCTTACATCTTGCCTGAACGGCGAATTACGATCGGACTCTAAATGCGCGCACCACTTATGAGCATATGCCCATAATCTAAAAAATTAACACACTTAACCAAGCGTTTAAGCAATTATTTGATTGGAATTCACTGAATGCCCCCTTTGTTTGGTAGTCTCTCAAACTGAGCCAAACGACTTTCTTTAAATATTTTAGAAGGGCTCTTTAGGCCGTAATTCAAGGGGACTGCACCCGAAAATGGTTTTTCGAATTCACAGAAAATCTGACTTCTCGCCGTTCATTGCACAACTCGTGAATCATAGAGAACACAATCTTTCCGCGCCGTTTCAACATGGCGGGCGTTTTTTGTATTTTGGGCATTCTCAGTTTCACCTAATGGCTCGCCCTTCATGAAGAAATCTCCGCTGATCATTCTGTTCCTGACGGTTCTGCTCGACCTGATCGGCTTCGGCATCGTGCTTCCACTGCTGCCAACCTATGCAAAGGAGCTGGGCGCGTCGCCCTTCATGATTGGCCTGATCGCGGCGATCTACTCGACGATGCAGTTCATATTTTCACCGATCTGGGGCAGGATGAGCGACAAGATCGGGCGGCGTCCGGTGATGCTGTCGAGCATCTTTCTGGCGGCGGTTTCGTACGTCTTCTTCTCGCAGGCGGTGACCATTCCGCTGCTGATTCTGGCCCGCTCGCTGTCGGGCATCGGCTCGGCGAATATCGCGGCGGCGCAGGCGGCGATCACCGACGTGACCGACTCGAAGAGCCGCTCAGGCGCGATGGGAATGCTCGGCGCGGCGTTCGGCATCGGCTTCATCATCGGCCCGCTGATTGGCGGTGTGCTGATGACCAACTTCGGCATTTCGATGGTGGGTCTGTTCGCCGCCGGACTGAACTTCATCAACTTCACCTTGGCGCTCTTCCTGCTGAACGAAACAAACCCGCACGCCGAGGGCTTCCGGTCGCTCTTCAGAAAGAGCGGAGACGCGGCTCACGCCGACACTTCGCTGCTCGCATCGCTCGCCCGCAAGAGCAGCGCCTACATGGAAAAGGTCAGCGACGCCTTCAGCTCGCGTCCGGTGGCGCTCTTGATGATTATCAACTTCATCTACTCACTGGCCATCGTGAACATGCAGGTGGCCGCAATCCTGCTCTGGGGCGACAGGTTCCACACCACCGAACAGCAGGTGGGCTACCTGTTCGCCTACGTCGGCTTCATTTCGGTGATCGTGCAGGGCGGAATGCTGCCGAAGATGACCCGCAAGCTCGGCGAGCACAAGCTCATGGTTTTCGGCCACATTGCTTCGTTTATCGGTGTCTTTTTCATCCCGTTCATTCCGGTAAACGCACTCTTCACGATCGGCCTCGGAATTCTGCTCTTCTTCGCGATTGGCACGAGCCTGGTCAACCCGCTCAACATCTCGATGATCTCGCTCTACAGCTACAAGCAGAAGCAGGGGCAGATCATGGGCTTCGCGCAGTCGGTCAACGCGCTGGCCCGCATCCTCGGCCCCATCACCGGCAGCGTGCTTTACGGAATGGACTACCGGTTCCCCTACTACACGGCGGGAGCGCTGACCATCATCGGGACGATCATGTCGATGAGCCTGTTCAAGTACGACATCGAGGCGCTGGAGCCATCGGCAAGCGTAGCAGACTAACCAACCCGCCGCAAACGAAAAGGAGACTACCATGCGCATAGGCGTTGCAGGCGTCGGCAAGCTCGGCGAATTCCATACGAATCTTCTCACGCAAATCGCCGCCGAGAACCCGGATGTGGAGCTTTCCGGTGTGTTCGACCTGAGCCCCGAGCGGTTGCAGGAGATCGGCAAAAAGTACGACGTGCACTGCTTTGCTTCGCTGGAGGAGCTGGCCGACACCTGCGACGCGGCGGTGATAGCCACCACCACCAGCTCGCACTACGTCATTGCCAAACAGCTTCTCGAAGCGTGCCTGAGCCTCTTTATCGAGAAGCCGATCACGGCGACTCTGGACGAGGCTGACGAGCTGATCCGGCTCGAAAAGGAGAAGGGACTGACCATCCAGGTGGGCCACATCGAGCGCTTCAACCCGGCGCTGCTGGCGGTCGAGCCGTACATTGGCGAGCCGATGTACATCCAGGCCGAGCGGTTGAGCGGCTTTTCACGCCGCGTGACCGACGTCTCGGTGGTGCTCGACCTGATGATTCACGACATCGACCTGGTGCTCTCGCTCATCAAGTCGGACATCCGCAACATCGCCGCCTCGGGTGTGAAGGTCTTCTCCAACGAGCTGGACATGGCCACAGCCCGCATCGAGTTCGAGAACGGCGCCATCGCCAACGTCACGGCAAGCCGCCTGAGCCGCAGCAAGCTCCGCAAGCTGCGCTTCTTCAGCCGGAGGCCAAAAAGCTACGCTTCGCTGGACTTCAACAGCGGCAAGTCCGAGGTGTTCCGACTGGTCAAGCCTGAGGAGCGCTCCTCGAAAAACCCGATCAAGAACTTCGCCACGAAAAAAATTCTCGAACAGTTCGGCGAAATTCAGGAGTCGCTGAAGGATATGGCGCTCGACTACGTCAGCCCAGACGTCCCGAAAGTCAACGCGCTGAAAGTCGAACTGGAGCAGTTTATCGACTCCTTGCGCTCCGGCCGCACGGCGGTGGTCACATCCGAGGAGGGACGACGCGCCCTGATGGTGGCGGGACGAATCACCGATGAAATCCAGAAAAACACCGCCGACCTCGACTGAACCCGACACGACGAATACGATACCGACGACCGAATGCTGAAAGCAAAGCACGACGACATTCCTGAGATTTTGTACCGCATCGGAGATCTCGCTGACGAGCAAGGCCTTCCCTGCTACCTGGTGGGCGGTTACGTCCGCGACCTCATCATGCAGCGCCCCTGCACCGACATCGACATCATGGTGATCGGCGAACCGGTGCCCTTCGCCAAAGCGATGGTCGAACAGCTCGGCGGGCGGAACTTTGTACTCTTCGAGCGCTTCCGCACCGCGCAGCTTGAACTGGAGGATGGCGAGGCCGGAACGTTCAAGCTCGAAATCGTCGGCGCGCGCAAGGAGAGCTACAACCCCGAATCACGCAAACCGATCACAAGCATCGGTACGCTGGAGGATGACCTCTCGCGCCGCGACTTCACGATCAACGCCCTCGCCCTGCGCCTGAACCGGAAGCAACGCGGCGAGGTGGTCGATCTGTACGACGGTCAGCGCCATATCCGCGAAAAGCTGCTCAAGACGCCACTCGATCCGGAACAGACGTTCTCTGACGACCCGCTCCGCATGATGCGCGCCGCTCGTTTCGCCTGCCAGCTCGACTTCCGGCTCGACGAGGCAACGCTCGAGGCGATGAAGGCGATGAGCGGGCGGATCGGAATCGTGTCGCGCGAGCGCGTCAGCCACGAGTTCCTCAAGATCATGCAGGCCCCAAAGCCCTCGATTGGCCTGAAAATCCTGCACTCGACGGGCCTGCTCAAAGAGATCATCCCGGAGCTTGACGTCATGGCGGGTATCGAACAGGTGGACGGGTTGGGACACAAGGACACGCTCTTCCACACCTTTCAGGTGGTGGACAACCTCGCGGAGCATTCAGACAAGCTCTGGCTGCGCGTCAGCGCCCTGTTACACGACATAGCCAAACCGATCACCAAGCGCTTCAACCAGCGCTCCGGGTGGACCTTCCACGGCCACGAAGCGGTGGGAGTCAAGCTGGTGCGGCGAATCTTTCGCGCGATGAAGTGGCCAATGGAGCCGATGGAGTACGTGCAGAAGATGGTACGGCTGCACCACCGCCCGATCCCTCTCTCCAAAGGCGAAATCACCGATTCGGCAGTGCGCCGCCTGATGTTCGATGCCGGGCAGGACCTTGACGATCTGATGATACTCTGCCGCGCCGACGTCACAAGCAAGAACCCGCGCAAAGTGCAGCGCATCATGAAAAACTTCAACAACGTCGAGGCAAAGATCGCTGAAGTTGGCGAAAAGGACTTGCTCGCAAAGTGGCGACCACCAGTCAGCGGCACCGACATCATGGAGCTGCTCGACCTCCCGCAAGGGCGGACCGTCGGCATCATAAAGAGCCACATGGAAAACGCAATCATCGACGGCGACATCCCCTACGACCGCCAGGCTGCGCTGGATTTTGTGCAGCAGGTGTACCGGGAAATGCAGGAGAAGGGGGAAATTGATAATGGATAATTGACAATTGATAGTTGACTGAAATTGTAGGGGCAAGCAAAGACCAGGAAATGAAATTCTTTCCATTCTTTTCCCACAAGTCCCAGAGGACCCAATAGTCCCAACTCTTGAGAACAACACAACCGTTTACCCGCCACGAACTATATTATTTAATACCGAAGCTTAACACCTAAACCGAACCATTGTGATACCACGTTACTCGCCGAAAGATATTTCGGCAATCTGGAGCGATGAGGCCAAATTCGAGCGCTGGCTGCAACTTGAAATCGCTGCCGTCGAGGCGCGCATGGAGGCGGGCATCGTTCCTGCCGAGGCGCTTGCAACCATCAAGGAGAAAGCAAAGTTCAACGTCGAGGAGATTCTCACCATCGAGCGCGAGACCAAGCACGACGTCATCGCGTTCCTGACCAACGTCGCCGGTTATGTCGGCCCCGATTCACGTTACGTCCACGAAGGACTTACCTCCTCAGACGTGGTCGATACCTGCCTGGCCATGCAGATGCGCGACGCGGGCAAAATCATCATCGCAGATATCGAATCACTGATCGAGGTGATTGGCAAGAAAGCGGTCGAGCACAAATACACCCTGCAGATGGGCCGCACGCACGGCATCCACGCCGAGCCGACCACCTTCGGCCTGAAGCTTCTGCTCTGGCACGAGGAGATGAAGCGCAACCTCGAGCGCATGAAGCGCGCGCTTGAAACCGTATCGGTGGGCAAAATTTCCGGCGCGGTCGGCACCTACCAGCACCTTTCGCCCGACATCGAGGCTGCCGTCTGCCAGAAGCTCGGCCTGAAGCCCTCGTCGATCTCGACGCAGATTCTCCAGCGTGACCGCCACGCCGAGTACGCCACCACGCTCGCCATCGTCGCCTCATCCATCGAGAAGTTCTCGACCGAGCTGCGCCACCTGCAACGCACCGAGGTTCGCGAAACCGAGGAGTTTTTCAGCAAGGGGCAGAAGGGCAGCTCGGCCATGCCGCACAAGCGCAATCCGATCACCTTCGAGCGTTTGACCGGCCTGGCTCGCGTGGTGCGTTCCAACTCCATCGCCGCGATGGAGAACGTCGCTCTGTGGCACGAGCGGGACATTTCGCACTCGTCGGTCGAGCGCGTCATCATGCCCGACTCGACCATCGCGCTGGTTTACATGCTGCGCACTTTCCGCGATTCGATCGAGACTTTGCTCGTCTATCCGGAGCGCATGGAGCAGAACTTCGACACCTCCTACGGCCTCACCCTTTCGCAGACACTCCTGCTCGCCCTCACCGGCAAAGGCCTCACCCGCGAGGATGCCTACAAGCTCGTGCAGCGCAACGCCATGAAGAGCTGGCAGGAGAAGATTCAGCTCAAGGAGATGGTGCTTCAGGACAGCGAACTGCTCGAGCACATCACCGCTGAAGAGATCAACAAACTCTTCAGCCCCGAGACGATTCAGGGCAAGCTCAAAAACAGCGTCGACATTATCTTCAAGAGAAACGAACTCTGAAAGCGCTCTTCTGACTGAATGAAAAACGAAAGGGCGGCTGGTATTTCAACAATACCAGCCGCCCTTTTCTGATTCTGATCTTTGTCTCAGCACTCAGAACATTGAGAGCTGATCGCCTTCTGGCGCCTGTGACGTCTTCCGGAATTTCCGGTAACGGTTGACCAGCGCGTTGGTCGAGGCGTCGTGCCCTTCGATTGAATCCTCGGACTCAAACTCCGGCAAAATCGCCTTGGCAAGCTGTTTGCCAAGCTCGACGCCCCACTGATCAAAGGAATTGATGTTCCAGACCACCCCCTGCACGAAAACCTTGTGTTCATAAAGAGCGATCAAGCTACCTAGCGTAAAGGGATCGAGCTGGTCGAGCAGGATTGTATTGGTCGGCCGGTTGCCCGGAAAAACCTTGTGCGGCAAGAGCATTTTGAGATCGAGCCCTGATAAACCGCTCGCCTCCAGCTCCTTTCGCGCCTCGGCCTCGCTTTTGCCGCGCATGAGCGCTTCGGACTGGGCGAAGCAGTTGGCCACGAGCATGTCGTGATGCTCACCGATCGGTGCTTGGCTCCTGAGCGGCAGAATGAAATCAACCGGAATGATTTCCGACCCCTGATGTAACAGCTGGAAAAAGGCGTGCTGCGCGTTGGTGCCCGGCTCTCCCCAGATCACCGGCCCGGTGGCGTAATCAGTTTCAACTCCCGCACGGTCAACCCGCTTGCCGTTGCTCTCCATGTCGAGCTGCTGGAGAAAAGCCGGGAATCGGTGCAGATACTGGTCGTAAGGAATAATAGCCTGCGAGTGCGCTCCAAAAAAGTTGTTGTACCAGATGCCGAGCACGGCCAGAATAACCGGCATGTTCTGTTCCGGCGGAGCGCTCAGGAAGTGCTCGTCCATCGCATTTGCGCCGGCAAGCAGTTCGCCGAAACGGTCGAAGCCGAGATAGAGCGCGATGGACAGTCCGATCGCAGACCAGAGGGAGTAACGCCCGCCGACCCAGTCCCAGAAGCGGAACATGTTGGCCGAGTCGATGCCGAACTCCTCGACCTTTTCCTGATTGGTTGAGACCGCCACGAAATGCTTTGCCACGTGCGTTTTGTTGCCCGCCTTGAGCAGGAACCACGACCTGGCGCTGATAGCATTGGCAAGCGTCTCCTGCGTGGTGAAGGTTTTCGAAGCGATAATGAACAGCGTCGTTTCGGGATTCAGCTCCCGAACAGTTTCAGCCAGATGGGAGCCGTCGACATTCGAAACGAAATGCACCTTCAACTTGCCATGCGCGAACGGCTTCAAAGCTTCGGTGACCATGTAGGGACCGAGATCGGAGCCTCCGATACCAATATTGACCACATCGGTAATGCGTTTACCGGTGTATCCGACCCACTCCCCGGAAATCACCTTTCCACAGAACACTTTCATCTGATCAAGCACATCCGCAACCTCAGAAGCCACATCTTCGCCATCGACGCTGATCTCGTATCCCGGAGGACGGCGAAGCGCGGTGTGCAGCACGGCACGATTTTCGGTGAAATTGATGCGCTCCCCATCGAACATCTCGCGACGCTTTGTTTCAATACCCGACCGCTTCACCAGATCCATGAGCAGCTCCATGGTACGATCGGTGATTCTGTTTTTGGAATAGTCGAGATGAATACCGCTCAATGAGAGCGAAAAGCGTTCAGCGCGACCTGAATCAGCCTTGAAAAAATCAGTCATGGCATGATTGCCGATATCCTGAAAATGGGAAACAAGGGCACTCCATTCAGCACTGTGGGAAAGGTGCATAATGATCGGGCTTAGGTTAAAATTTGAAAATCGCTGGGGTTTAGTGAGGAATATAACGCATGAGCACGATACATCCGTCCGGCAGTTGCTCCACGCTGAGGCTTTCGGCGTAGTGGTTCATCAGCAGCAAGCCCCTGCCTCCAGCTCTCGACCGGGCATCCTCAGAGCTGGCAGCGGCAAGATGAGGTTCCGGCTCGAATCCAGAACCGAAATCGCGCACCCGAATATCAAGAAAACGTGCTCCCCCGTTCCGACCTGCACTGAACAGGATGACAACCGGAGGCTTTAATGGAGAACAGTTTCCATGCACCACCGCATTGACAAAGGCCTCATGCACGATCAGCTCCAGCTCCGAAACGGATCGCTCGCTATACCCCTCGATGTTGGCCAGAGTCGCAACCCAGCGCCTGAGTCGATCAGCCTGCTCAACATGCGGGGACAAGGCGAGTCGGTAATAATTCATGACGGCTGGCGTTGAGGGCTGAAAAAAACATCGTTAAAGTTAATCGAGCTGGCTGACGGAGGCAAATGGGCCTCCACAAAGGAGAAGCTTTATTTTTTTAGACAAAGAAGAATTTCAAACTTATTTTTCTTACCGATTTGTAATTTTTTATTAAAAATTTATATTATGCCTGTGTGATGAGCTAATAATTCTACGCAAAAGAGCACATTCGACTTTATTTTTTTCATAACCGTAACCTCAACAGAATCATGAAATCACTTCTGTCGAAATCCGGGGCAATTGCCGCCGGACTGCTTCTGGCAGCGGCGCCCTTCAGTCCGCCCCTTCTGGCAGCAGAAACCGTCGATGCAGTAGCGGCTAACGCCTATGCCATTGACAACTTCTTCCTGTTCATCTGCGCCGTCCTCGTCCTGTTCATGCAGGCGGGCTTCTCTTTGGTCGAATCGGGACTCAACTCGGCCAAGAACACAGTCAACATCATGTTCAAGAACCTGATGGACCTTTCGCTCGGCGTCATCCTGTTCTTCTTCATCGGCTACGGACTCATGTACCCCGGTGAAACCATGAATGGATGGTTTGGATTCGGTGGTTTTGGCATCAGCGCCACGGCACCTGAAGCCGTTGGCGGCAACCTGCATCCGGCGGTTGACTTCCTGTTCCAGGTAGCCTTCGCCGCAACCGCTGCAACCATCGTTTCAGGTGCTGTTGCAGGCCGTATGCAGTTCAAGGCTTATCTCATCTATTCGGCAGTCATTACCGCCATCATCTACCCGATCAGCGGTATGTGGAAATGGGGTGGTGGCTGGCTCGATCAGCTCGGCTTCTATGACTTTGCTGGTTCGCTCGTCGTGCACGCCCTCGGTGGTTTCGCTGGTCTTGCTGCAGCCATCGTGCTCGGCCCACGTCTCGGACGCTTCAATGAAGACGGCACCCCGAACGCCATGCCTGGTCATAACCTCGCACTCAGCACGCTTGGCGTCTTCATTCTGCTCATCGGCTGGTTCGGCTTCAACCCCGGCAGCCAGCTCGCCATCGCAGGCGCCGACAACACCAGCATCGTGATGATCATCGCAACCAACACCATGCTCGCCGCTGGCGCTGGCGCTGTGCTTGCCATGATCACCGCTTGGGCTCTGTTCAAGAAACCTGACCTCACCATGGCCCTGAACGGCCTGCTCGGCGGTCTGGTCGGTATCACCGCAAACTGCGACTCGGTCAACTACAACCAGGCGATCATCATCGGTGCGGTCGCCGGCGTCCTTGTCGTACTCGGCGTCATTCTGCTCGACAAGCTCAAAATCGACGACCCGGTCGGTGCATGGCCGGTGCATGGCCTGAACGGCATCTGGGGCGGTCTTGCCACCGGTATCTTCGGCGGCCACCCGATGATGGCTCAGGTTATCGGCTCCATCGCCATCCCGCTCTGGGGTTTCGCTACCATGCTCGTGCTCTTCCTCATCCTCAAGGCAATGGGTATCCTGCGCGTCAGCAAGGAGGAAGAAATGAAGGGCCTCGATATTTCAGAACATGAGGAAGAAGCTTATTATGGCTTCGATATTTACACAACCCAGTAACGCATTTAAACGGAGCCAAAGCAATGAAATACATTGTAGCAATGATCCAGCCCCACAAGCTATCGGACGTGAAAAAAAGTCTTGCCGACGCCGGGGTTCGTAAAATGACCGTTACCAATGCTCTCGGATGCGGCGCTCAGGGTGGTTTCACCGAGGTCTATCGTGGCGTCCCGAGTGAGGTCAATCTCCTGAAAAAACTCAAGCTTGAGATCGCTGTAAACGACGAATACGTCGATACTACAACAAAAGCAATCATAAAAGGTGCAAAAACAGGTGAGATTGGTGACGGAAAAATTTTTATATTTGACCTCCCGGAATGCATTCGGATCCGAACCGAAGAAACAGGCGGTAGCGCCATCGGTTAATCCAGCATTCTGATTCTTTGCGGGAGCTTTCATTTAAAGAGAGCTCCCGGCTTGTACACACAAACCATAACACCACAGTAAACGTAAGGAGTTATTGTAAATGAAAAAGACAGCAAAACTGATTGCACTCGCCGCAGTACTGTTCGCAGGTTTCGGCTCAAGCAACGCAATGGCTAGTGACGGTTCTGATGAAGGCTTCAGCCTTGGTGCAGACGTCGTCAGCAGCTATGTCTGGAGAGGTAGCTCACTGGATAATTCTGTAAACGTCCAGCCGAATCTTTCGTATACTCTCGAAAATGGTATCAGCCTCGGCCTTTGGGGTTCTTATGGCCTCAGTGCTGATGGCGGTGATCGCTATAAAGAAGTGGATGTTACCATCAGCGTACCTGTCGGTCCTGTCACCCTTGCTGTAACCGACTACAATGCAAATCCTGAAGCTGGGGACACCTTCGACTTTGCTGAAGATGGAAACAACACCGTTGAAGTCAGCGCTGCTTACAGCTACGAGAACATTGGCGTGATGGCCGGTGTGTTCGTTGCAGCCAACGACTACGACAACGCATGGTACTGCGAAACCACCTACCAGTTCTACGATAAGGATGGCTACACCGCCACCGCAGTCGCAGGTGTTGGTAACGAAGGCTACTATGGTGACGGCGAAGGCAAGAAACTTGCTCTGGTCAACACCGGTATTGCCGTTTCGAAAGACCGCTACACCGCTTCGGCTATCTACAACCCGGATACCGAAAATTCTTACCTGGTCTTCATGGCCTCGTTCTAAGTGTGGAAACGTTCTTTGTTAGGTTAACAAAAAAGGAGTCATTAGACTCCTTTTTTGTTTTGTGCTGAAAACGATTTTTACTCCGCCACACTGTCCACTTTGCCTGTCAAACCAAAGCGGAACTCCGACATTTTTCAGATCGACTTTTCGTAGATCAAATACTCCTTGTAAGGAATACCACCGATCACTTTGGCGAGCTTGCTCATGGCTTCGTTGGACTTGAGTACCCAGCTCATCTCACTGGCAAACAGGCCGTATTTGCCTCCATACTCAGAAATACGCGCATTCAGGATGCTGTCGATCCCCTTGTTGCGATACTCAGGCAGCACCCCCATCGTGATGGTGCGGAACATCGAAATGTTGCGCTTGTACCAGAGGAACTTGACCAACCCCCACGGTGTGAAGGGATTACCGTTGACATGCTTGAGCGCCTGATTGATGTCAGGCAACGAGAGCGAAAAGCCGATGGTTTTGCCATCTTTGTCTTCGACAAAATAGATGAAGTGCGGATCGGCGACCGACTTCATGCTCTTGGCCATGAAGTCGAACTCCTTGTCGGTCATCGGCACAAAACCCCAATTCTTCTCCCACGCCTTGTTGTAAATTTCCCTGATCTTCTCGACCTCGCTGTCGAAATTTTTCATATCCATATCGCGCACGCTCACCCCTTCACGCTTCTGCACGTGCTGGGCAATGCGGCTCAGGCGGCTGATGTCGATCATCTTCTGGTCGATATACCAGGCAAGCAGCTCCTGGCCGATTTGGTGGCCGCTGTTAAGGCAGAGGTCGTTGTAGTACGGAGGGTTGTAGAGCATCAGGAACACCGGCGGGCTGTCATAGCCTTTGGTGAGCATGCCACACTGATCGTTCATCGAAGGGCTTACCGGGCCACGCATCGTATCGAGCCCTTTGCTCTTGAGCCACATGGCGGCTGCTTCGAACAGGGCGGCGGCCACTTTCTGATCGTCAATGCATTCAAAAAAGCCCCAGAACCCCACCTTGTCTTCGTGAATCTCATTGTGACGGCGGTTCTGAATGGCAGCGATCGTTCCGACCATGATGCCATCTTTCCAGGCAGTGAACATCGCCAGATCGGCGTGTTCGTAGAGCGGATACTTTTCAGTATCGAGGGTCTTCATGTAATCCGACACGACCGGCGGCACCCAGTTGCGATTCAGCTCAGGATCGTTGCGGTAGATCTTCCACGCAAACTTGATGAACTGTTTCCGCTCACGCTTGGTATTGACGCGCCTGATTTCGATGCTCATTTCGATCGATCGGTTAAGAACGTTAACAGCGGAACAGGCAGCCCCCGCTGAAAGGGCTGCACCCGACCAGCCAGAAACTGACCGGATGCAAAAATCGGGAGGTTAATCGAAGGCCTTGCCTGACTCCACGCCGAGCGCCTTGAGAACTTTAGCGAGGGGGCAAAAGCCGGTAAATGCTGCCTGGAAAAGGTTCAGGCCGACAAATCCGGTGAACCAGAGCCAGTTCTGATTATGGTAGATGGAAAGCAGAACGCTGGCCAAAACGAAGAAGCCGGCGACGGCATAGACAAGCTTATCAATGTTCATTAGTAAAAATAGATTGAATGATTAAATAAATGTTCTTTAAACGTTTGAGCCGATACGCTTCATGAATGCGGCTCCGTCGCGAAGCATCTGCGCGGTATCATCCCAAGAAACGCACTCGTCAGTAATGGAAACACCGTACTTCAACTCTTCACGCTTATCCGGAATCGGCTGATTGCCGGAGCAGATATTACTTTCGATCATCACTCCGGCAATGCTTTTATTGCCGCTTTCCTTCTGGGCGAGAATATCGTTCCAGACCTTGACCTGGTTACCAAACTTCTTGCCGGAATTGGCATGGCTGCAATCGACCAGCAGGTAAGGAGCAAGCTCGGCTTTCTGAAGCTGCTTCTCAGCTTTGGCGACGCTTTCAGCGTCATAATTCGGTCCCTTCGAACCACCGCGCAAGACGAGATGACCGAACGGATTGCCCTTGGTGGTAATGACGCTGCTCTGACCGTTCTTGTCGATGCCAAGGAAGCTGTGCTGGTGCATGGCCGAATGGATGGCGTCGATGGCCACCTGAAGGCGCCCGTCGGTCGAGTTTTTGAAACCGACCGGCATCGACAGGCCACTGGCCATCTGGCGGTGAGTCTGCGACTCGATCGTGCGCGCGCCAATAGCCGCCCAGCTGATCAGATCAGCCACGTACTGCGGCGTGATGGGATCAAGAAATTCGGTGGAAGCCGGCAATCCCAGCTCGTTCAGCTCGATCAGCAGCTTTCGCGCATGAAAAAGACCGTGCTCGATATCGTAGGTATCGTTCAGATGCGGATCGTTGATAAATCCTTTCCAGCCAACCGTGGTTCGTGGCTTTTCGAAGTAGACACGCATCACGATACAAAACTCCTCCTGAAGCTCCTCGCGCAAAGCGACAAGCCTCGAGGCGTACTCCTTGGCCGCATCGATATCATGGATGGAACAAGGGCCGACAATGACCAGCATCCTCGAATCCTTGCCGGTAAGAATATCCTCTATCTCATGCCGCGCCTGACAGACCGTATCGGCAATATGATTCGTCACGGGCAACTTCTCCTTCAGTTCCCGCGGTGAAGAGAGGGTAATAATACTTGAAACTCGTAAATCCTGTAATTGCTGCATTCGTAGTACTCAGAAAAATCGTCAATTATACACAATATGTGAGGAAGATAACAAATCAACCAGAATAACCGGAGCTGTCAGCAGTAAAATCCCTTTCAGCTTAGTTCCGGCCCTAAACAGGAAAACCTGCCACACCGGCAGGTTCTCCTGTTCCTCCAATAGGGATATGAAAGAAAGGAGCCTGTTACTCCTTGGTAAACTCGATGTTGAGCCAACCGCTGTCGAACGATGCGCCAGTGGACTCCATGCCGGCCAGGAAAATCGGGAGCGCCACGATCTTTTGGTAGTCGCCGATACGGATGGTCAGGTCATCACCAAGCTTCATGATCTTCGGCTCAAGCCCCATGTTCTCCATGAACGGCAGCTTGACGCGGACCGTGTAGTGACCCTCGGAGTTCTTGATGACGTTGATCGGATCCTCCTTGAAGAAGATGTCAAGTGGATTGTCTTCACCATAGACCTTCTCGCCGACCTTGCGCAGCATTTCGAGACCGACCACCTCGGTGTTGAACAACGGCACTTCTGCAACCGGAATCGGGGCGAACGCATCGTTGATCTGGTCGATATACTTCTGCTGAATACCACGCCACTGCTGGAAGTACGGGTCAGGGCTCTGGTCCGGCATAACGCGGTTAACGGTGATTCTGTCAACCGTGATACCGTAAAGGTTCAGGTAAGTCAGAGCACGCATGGACTCCTTGATGACCATCTTCTCGGGGTTCATCACCAGGCGCATCGTGGTTTTGGAACCGTCGGCAAGCAAGTCGATGATACCCTCGGTCGAGGAGAACAGATTGTCAACCTTTTCGTACACCTCTTCAGGAGCGACGAAATCGTCGAGTTTTTTGACCTTCTTAGACAGCGGCCGAATCATCGGCTTGACCATGTATTTCTCAACATTACGGATAAACTTGATAAACCAGCCAAAGGTCTCGGGCAGCGAAAGCAGTCTGAGAGTCTCTCCGGTCGGTGCACAGTCAACCACCAGCAGATCAAAATCCTTCTGCTCCTCGTTGTAGCGTTTGATGTAAGAAAGCGAGAAAAGCTCCTCCATACCCGGAAGAACACCCATTTCCTCTGCATAAACGCCCTCAATACCACGCGAAGCCATGAGCTGGGCGAAATGCTCCCTGACCACATCCCAGTTCAGGTTGAGATCGCCAAAAACACTGACTTCCTGTCCCCAGAGGTTTTCCGCAACCTTGACGGGAGAAGGGCCAAGTTCTACATCGAGAGAGTCACCGAGGCTATGGGCCGGGTCGGTAGACATGATGAGGGTCTTGTAACCCATATCTGCTGCTTTCAGGGCTGTCGCTGCTGCAACTGAAGTTTTGCCGACGCCACCCTTGCCGGTGAAAATGATATTACGCATACGCTGTGTTAAGTACCCTTTGTTGGTGGTTGAAAAAACTGTCCTTATCCCAGAAAAAACCGGGCTTCCGGTGCGTGCGAAATTGGAAATGCTAAGATAAAAAAAAACTTGCAATGACAAGAAGAACAAGTGCCAAGGAATTAACTCCTTTGGCAATCAAAAGCACCGATAAAGCCAACGTCACCAAACACACGCACTTTTTCAGGCAAAATCAGCCTTACAGCAAGCTGAATTTTAGCTCGGGCTGCTTCGTCAACAAGATAATTTCCTCTTTGCCAGCAACAACCTCCTAAAAGACCACGAGCTTCTGCCCTGGCTTCAGCATAGAGCTTTTCAGATTGTTCCAGGAAATGAGCTGGCTGACAGAACATCCATACCGGCGAGCAATCCTTGTAAGTGACCCGCCTGGCCTGACCACATGCACTTTTCTGCGGCTTCGACGGCGCACCTCAGCCCGGCGCTCGACGTTGCGCTCCATCGCGAACTGACGCTGCTTTTCAGCAACCATTTCCGGACGATAGGCATAAATTTCCCGCTCTTTATCCCGGAACAACTGTGCATGCCGCCTGTTCAAACGAATCATATTCGGTGCTGATTCCGGGGCGGGAATCAGCCCGGCCTTGTACTGCGGATTCAAAAACGCAAGTTCCTCCATCGAAACTCCGATGGTTTCGTTAAGCTGCTCGAAGGTCAGGCCTGTCCTGACCGGAACCCGTTCAGTCTCCGAATAGAAGTATTCCGGCTGTACCGACTTGATATTATGATCGTGATGGAAGTTCATCACATAATTCACGGCAATGAAGGCCGGAACGTACCCCCTCGTTTCCTGAGGAAGGTACGGCCAGATCACCCAAAAATCACGAGCCCCACCAGCCTTCCTGATCGCGCGCCGAACATTGCCGGCACCGGCGTTGTAAGCGGCTAGCACCAAAAACCAGTCACCAAACATGTCGTAAAGGTCGTTAAGATGCTCGCACGCTGCCACCGTCGCCTTTGTGGGATCGTAGCGATCCTCGATGAACGACGAAGTTTTCAAACCATAAATCCTTCCGGTGCTACCCATGAACTGCCAAAGTCCACGCGCTCCGGCACGCGAAACAGCCGTAGAATTCAGCGCAGACTCCACAATAGGTAGATATTTCATCTCCGGAGGAATATTGTACTCTCTAAGCTTCTCTTCAAAAAGAGGAAAGTAAATATTGGTCAGACCCAAAACATTTGAAACAGACTTTCGCTTATCAACTGCATAAACGCGGATAAAGCCTTTGACATGTTTGTTATAGACCAGATTGAACTGGCTTTTCCTGGCAAGCCCGGCAATGCGGGAAACATAAACAGAGTCGGTGAACTGGGGAATAAACTCGTCGGGAAAAACATTCCCGCTGGGGGAGGATTTTTCCGAATAAAAACGGTCGGGCTGCACATAGGTAGTACGCACCAGGCTATCCAGCACGGCGGTAATCCGCGAAGCTCGCCTTTCCGGAACGCTGAAGTATTGCTCCCCAAGCGATTCGGAGTAAAAGCAAGCAATCTGCAAGATGACGCAGAAAAGAAACAATCCTGACTGCAAAAAGTTTTTCACGAGTTTGGCCGATTTAAGCAGATGAATAAAGTCGCAGAGATGGAAACCATGGCACAAACAACCTAAAATTTAACATAACCAGAGGGTTCGATTAATACAACAAAGGAAAGTATCAAAGCTCTCCCACCCCTTCAACAAAAAGCTCAGAGATAGCAGAGGAAATGCTGGGAAACAAACAAGGGTAAGGCGCTTCGCCGATTCAGATCACCTCACGAACGGCCACTGCAAGCCGCTCACCACTGAATATCAATACCTGACCCTCCACAGAAACAGCCCAGCGGCATCAGCTGGCACAAGCGATGGGGGCCGCTGACCGCCATCAAGCATCGAGGCAAATTCCTCTTCCGCGAGGCGTCTCATGCCCACCTCGATCATGCCCGCCACCAGAAAGCGCACCATGCTACGCAGGAAACGGTTCGCCTCGATGCGGAAGACGTGGAACCGACCGGAGCGGTACCAGTGAGCTTCCGTCACCGCGCAGAGGGTTCCGTGCTGATCGGCGCTCTCTTTCGAGAACGCCGCGAAGTCGTGCGTTCCGGCGAGCATCACCGCGAGCCGGTTCATCGCGGCAACGTCAGGCTTGCCGTACGAGCACCCGGCGAAGCGGCTGTCGATGGCTGACGGGCGTTCGAGCAGAAAGTAGCGATACTCGCGCGACGTGGCGCTGAAACGGGCGTGGAATGACTCCGGCGCTTGACGCATCGAAGTGAGGCGGATCGTTGTGGGCAACAGCGAATTAGCCGAGTGCATCAGCCGTCCAAGCTGCATTTCCGATGCGGTCGCAAAGCTAGCCACCTGCCCGCGAGCATGCACACCCCGATCGGTTCGGCCAGCACCGTCGATGCTCACCGGCTCCTGCGTAATGCGCGCGAGCACTTGCTCGATCTCGCCCTGCACGGTCAGCACCCCTCCCGGCTGGCGCTGCCAGCCCAAGTAATCGGTGCCGTCATACTCGATCTGCATTCTGATGGTTCTCATCGCTCCCAAATTCTGTAACTGACCTCGATGGTTCCGCTTATCTTTCCACGATAATAATTATCTTTAGCAAAATTTTCGCTTCATCGATCCAGAATATCTGACAGTTTGACGATCCAATCCCTCGACCTGCTTATCGCATCGCTCGAAAAAGCGAGACGCGGAAACGCTTCGCCCGCCTACGCCGTACCGAACCTCTGGCGCAACGGCACGACCGGCGTTTCGTTGGTCGATCCCTTTGACTATTTCAGCGACGCCCTCAGCTCGATCCGCAACGCGCCGCAAGCCGCGCTCGACGCCGGGCCTGCCGATGCCGACTGGAGCACCTCGGCGACGGTTTACAACCTCTTCGTGCGCTACGATGCGGCCTTCGACCACAACCGCGACGGACACATCGGCACGGATGCGCTGCCGGAGGGATTCCGCGAAACAGGCACCTTGCTCAAGGCGATCGCGATGCTGCCCTACATCCGCCGGATGGGCGTCAACACGCTCTACCTTTTGCCGCTTACCAGCATCGGCGCGGTCAACCGCAAGGGTTCGCTCGGCTCGCCCTACGCGATCAAGAACCCGTACCAGCTCGACGAAACCCTAGGCGAACCGGCACTCGATCTGCCGCTTGAAATGCAGCTCAAGGCGCTCGTCGAAGCGGCCCACCACCTCGGCATGAGGGTCGTCTTCGAGTTCGTCTTCCGCACAACCTCCATCGACAGCGACTGGATCGAACCGCATCCGGAGTGGTTCTACTGGATCAAATCCGGCGAGAACCTGCCGCCCTACGCCGCTCCGGCGTTCGGTGACGACCTGTTAACCCGCATTTACGAGCAGGTGGACAAGCACGATTTCCGCGAACTTCCCGAACCGGACGAAACCTACCGCAACCGCTTCGTCCCAGCTCCAGAGAAGCTCGCGCTCGGCCCGGATGGCTACACCGGCGCGACGACGGCGGATGGCGGCAAGTGCGTCATCGCGAGCGCCTTTTCGGACTGGCCGCCGGACGACCGCCAGCCGCCGTGGACGGACGTCACCTATCTGAAGCTGCACGATTCGCCGCGTTTCAACTACATCGCCTACAACACGATACGGATGTACGACGAGGCGCTTGAACGCCCGGAGTTCCGTGCGATGAAGCTCTGGCGGGAGATCACCGGCATCATTCCGCACTACCGAAAAGAGTTCGGCATCGACGGCGCGATGATCGACATGGGCCACGCCCTGCCGCCGGAGCTTAAGGCTTCGATTGTTGCCGAAGCGCACAAGGATGCGCCCGAGTTCGCCTTCTGGGATGAGAACTTCGACCCGTCACCAAAGCTGAAGGAGGAGGGGTTCAACGCCGTGTTCGGCTCACTACCCTTTGTGATTCACGACGTGCTCTTCATCAAGGGGCTGCTCAACTTCCTGAACCGCAACGGCGTGGCGATCCCGTTTTTTGCCACCGGCGAAAACCACAACACGCCGCGAGTCTGCCACAATCTTGCGGGCAAAGAGGCCGGACGGCGACGCGCGCTCTTCCTCTTCACGCTCGGCGCGGTGCTTCCGGCGATGCCGTTCATCCACTCCGGCATGGAAATTTGCGAGTGGCGCCCAGTCAACCTCGGACTGAACTTCACAGACGACGACCGGCAGCGATTCCCCGCCGAAACGCTGCCGCTCTTCGCCCCCGCTGCCTGCGACTGGGCTGAGTCGAACGGCCTTGCTCCGCTCTGCGACGACATCCGCAAGGTGCTCGACATCCGCGAGCGCTATTTCGACCTGATTCGATGCGGCGACAAAGGCTCGATCACGCAGCCCTACATCTCCGATCTGCAGTTGTTGACCGTCATGCGCAAATCGGGTGGTAGAAATCTTGTCTTCGTCGGCAACAGCAACTTCGAGGAGCCGGTTTCCGGCACGATGGAGTTCGGCCAAGAGGAGATGAAACTCGAAGAGCTGATCTCCGCTCAAACACTGACCGTTTCCGATCACAAGCTTGTAATCGATTTCGCTCCCGGCCAATGTGTGCTGTTCGAACTACCCAATACGGATGGAGAGTAATTCCGAAAAATTTTTCTAGTAAACCATTTAATTATTATCACATCATGTCACTTCTCGTCATTGGATCCCTCGCTTTCGACGACATCGAAACTCCTTTTGGCCGCTCCGATAACACCCTCGGCGGCTCTTCGACCTACATCGCGCTGTCGGCCAGCTACTTCACCGACGAGCCGATCAAAATGGTCGGCGTCGTCGGTTCCGATTTCGGTAAAGAGCACTTCGACCTGCTCCACGCCAAAAACATCGATACCAAAGGCATCCAGGTCGTCGAGGATGGCAAAACCTTCCGCTGGGCAGGCCGCTACCACTACGACATGAACACCCGCGACACACTCGACACGCAGCTCAACGTCTTCGCCGAGTTCGATCCGCACGTTCCGACGCAGTACCGCGACGCGAAGTATGTGTGCCTTGGCAACATCGACCCAGAGTTGCAGCTCAAGGTGCTCGACCAGATTTCCGACCCGGAGCTGGTCGTCTGCGACACGATGAACTTCTGGATCGAGGGCAAGCCCGAAGAACTGAAAAAAGTGCTCAAACGAGTGGATGTGTTCATCGTCAATGACAGCGAAGCACGCCTGCTCTCCGGCGAACCAAATCTGGTCAAGACCGCCCGCATCATCCGCGAGATGGGTCCGAAAACCCTCATCATCAAAAAGGGCGAGCACGGCGCGCTGCTCTTTACCGACAACGGAATTTTCGCCGCACCGGCCTTCCCGCTCGAATCGATCTACGACCCGACCGGCGCAGGCGATACCTTCGCAGGCGGCTTCATCGGGCATCTGGCCCGCTGCGGCAGCACGAGCGAAGCCGAGATGCGCAAAGCCGTGCTCTACGGCAGCGCCATGGCCAGCTTCTGCGTCGAGCAGTTTGGCCCGTACCGCTACAACGAACTCGATCTCCTCGAAGTTGACGACCGCTACCAGAGCTTCCTGGACCTGTCGAGAATCGGGGAGTAAAATCGCGCTGGGGCGGTGGGTTTTGCACCGCCCCGGGCATTTTCTTTTGTGGACTTGGTGGACGAAGTGGACGTTGTGGACTATTGACGAATTGTTTCCTCTTCGCTCTTTAGTCCCACGAGTCCCAATTGTCCCAGCAGTCCCAAAAGTCCCAAAGCCAAACTCACACAACCAACAACCAGCTAAACCATGCAGCAACTCACCCCTCTGGACATCTCATTCATTGCGGGGTACCTGCTGTTGACCCTGCTGGTCGGTCTGTTCTTTTCGCGACGGGCCTCTGAAAACGTTGGCGAGTTCTTCCTTTCGGGCCGCAAGCTGCCGTGGTGGATTGCAGGCACCGGCATGGTGGCAACCACCTTCGCCGCCGATACGCCGCTTGCCGTTGCTGGCTTCGTGGCCAAGAACGGCATCGCGGGCAACTGGGTGTGGTGGACCTTCGTGTCGGGCGGAATGCTCACGGTCTTCTTCTTCGCCCGACTCTGGCGGCGGGCCAACATTCTGACCGATCTCGAATTCATCGAGCTGCGTTACAGCGGCAAAGCCGCAAGCTTTCTGCGCGGCTTCAAGGCAGTGTACTTCGGCCTTTTCATCAACGCGGTGATCATCGGCTGGGTGAACCTGGCTATGTTCAAGATCATCACGATCATGATCCCCGAACTAGATCCGCAGTGGACGATCATCGGGCTGGTGGTGTTCACGACACTCTACTCTGGCATGTCAGGCCTCTGGGGCGTCTCGATCACCGACGCCGTGCAGTTCGTCATCGCAATGGTCGGCTGCGTCATCCTCGCCGTACTGGCGGTCAACTCGCCGCAAGTCACCGCTGCTGGAGGCCTGCAAGAGGCTCTGCCCGGCTGGATGTTCGACTTCTTCCCGTCCTTCTCATCAACCGCTGACGCATCGGCGACCGGAGCCTTCGCGCTCCCCTTTACCGCTTTCGCCGCAATGGCATTCGTGCAGTGGTGGTCGTCGTGGTATCCGGGCGCGGAGCCAGGCGGCGGCGGCTACATCGCCCAGCGCATGATGAGTGCGAAGGACGAAAAAAACTCGCTGCTCGCGACCCTCTGGTTCACCATTGCGCACTACGCCATCCGCCCATGGCCGTGGATCGTGGTCGGCCTGGCAAGCCTCGTGATGTTCCCGGACTTGCCCGCAGACCAGAAGGAGGACGGCTTCGTGCATGTCATGAACGCCGTGCTGCCCGCGGGACTGAAAGGGCTACTCATCGCGGCCTTCATGGCAGCCTACATGTCAACGCTTTCGACCCACCTGAACTGGGGCACGAGCTACCTCATCAACGACCTCTACAAGCGCTTCGTCAAGCCGGAGGCCGATCAAAAGCACTACGTGCATGTCTCGAAAATCGTGACCGCGATTACGGCAATCTTTGCTCTTTACATCACTTTTTACGTTCTCGAAAGCATCACCGGCGCGTGGACTTTCATCATCCAGTGCGGCGCGGGCACCGGGTTTGTCCTCATCATGCGCTGGTTCTGGTGGCGGCTCAACGCCTGGTCGGAGATCACCTCGATGGTCGCGCCGATCATCGCCTACACCTGGATCAGCCAGTTCACTGCGATCGAATTCCCCGAATCGATCTACATCATCGTGCTCTTCACCATCGCTTGCACACTCGCCGTCACCTGGCTCACCAAGCCGACCGACCGCGCCAAGCTGGAACACTTCTACCGCGTCACGCGCGTCGGTGGCACGCTCTGGAAACCGGTCGCCGACCGACTGCCCGACGTCAAGGGCGACACCGGTTTTGCTGCGCTCATGCTCGACTGGCTCTTCGGCATCGTGCTGGTCTATTCGGTGCTCTTCGGCACCGGCAAGCTGATCTTCGGCGAGCCGCTCGCTGCCACGCTCTATTATGCTGCTGGAGCTGTAGCTGGCGTGATGATCTACCGCGACCTTTCGAAACGCAACTGGAGCACCTTCGACTGATGACCGGACAACGACGGCTCATCCTCGCTTCGCAATCACCGCGCCGCAAGGAGCTGCTCGCCATGACGGGAATCCCGTTCGAGACCGCCTCGGTCGAGATCGACGAGACCTTCGATCCCGCGCTATCAGTCGAGGAAAATGTGATGGAAATCTCGAAGCAGAAGGCCGAAGCCGTCGTGCAAACGTTGCCGGAGGTGGAAGCCAAAGCGGTCGTGCTTGGATCGGACACCACGGTAGTGCTCGATGGCAAGCCGCTCGGCAAGCCCGGCGACTTCGACCACGCCTTCGAGATGCTTTCGGCGCTGCAAGGCCGCAGCCACGAAGTGCTCACCGGCTTCTGCATCCTGCACGATGGCGAGGCAATTGCCGACTACGCCCGCACTGTCGTCGAAATTGGCGCAATGACGCCCACCGAGATCACCCGCTACATCGAAGTGATGAAACCGTTCGACAAAGCCGGATCGTACGGTATCCAGGACCCGCTCCTCGCCTGCTTCGTCACACGCATCGACGGCTGCTACTACAACGTCGTCGGCCTGCCGGTCTCGAAAGTTTACGCCGCCCTCAAACCGCTCTTCCCATTGGACGCGGATCGATGAGCCAGAAACCTGTACTCGTCATCCTCGGCCCCACCGCCTCCGGCAAAACGGAGCTGGCCTTCCGCACTGCCCGCAAAACCGGCGGCGAGATCATCTCAGCGGACTCGCGCCAGATTTATCGCGGCATGGACATCGGCACCGCAAAACCACCGAAGTGGATGCTTGACGAAATCAGGCATCATTTCATTGACGAAAAAGAGATAGGCCAACCCTTCAGCGCCGGAGATTTCGCGGAACAGGCGGCAGAACGAATCCGCAAACTACGTCAGCGCAGCATTACACCAATCGTCGCGGGCGGCTCGACGCTCTACCTCGAAGGGCTGCTCAAAGGCTTTGCCGAGCTCCCGCAATCCGACCCGGAAATCCGGGCGCAACTGACCCGCGAACTTGAGCTGCAAGGCGCGGAAGCGCTCTACCAGCGGCTCGAAGCAATCGATCCCGAACAGGCCAAAACCCTCGATCCTACCAAAACTCAGCGCCTCATACGAAGCCTCGAAATCATCGAAATTTCCGGCACAACCGTCACCGCCTTGCAGAGCAAAACCTCCGGCCCACCGCCTGGCATCGAGTTCACCGTCATCGGCCTCGGCCTGCCCCGTCCACAGCTCTACGACCGCATAAACCGCCGCACAATCGAGATGATGCAAGCCGGACTCGAAGCTGAAGCCCGCCGCCTCTACGACCGCTTCCGCAGCCAGTGGCGCAGCAAAAACCTCAACGCTCTCGCCACCGTCGGCTATCGCGAACTATTCGAGCACTTCGAAGGATTGCACGATTTACAGACCGCTGAAACCCTCATAGCCCAGCACACAAGAAACTACGCCAAACGCCAGTTAACATTTTTCCGTAACCGACTCGATGTTGAGTGGATTCAGGGGACGCTTGATGACTCTGAAATCGACAATCTTGTCGAGTCGCTTTGTGAGAAAATTGTCTAATCTCTTGCCGCATTCACCTTCCTCAACGCAATAACGCTCTTAACGCCCCACCTCCCACATCAACCCTCACGGACATTTTACGTCATCGCAAAAAAATATGATTTGAATGAATGGAATTTTGTACGATAATAGAAATAGGGGTCGCTCCGCATCGATTGTATAACCATCCCTCACAGATTGTGGAGCGAAAAGGCTGTTCATATGCCTTAAAAAAATTAGTTACCGTTTTTCCGCTGGAGTTTTTTTATGAAACACTCCATATCGACCCGCAAGGAGTTGACCATCCTCAAGCTTGAAGAGCAGGTTTTTGATGTCCGGCATGCCGAATGGTTCAGGACAACAATCGATACGATGGTCAGTGATGAAGCAAGCAAAAACATCATCGTCGATTTTTCACAGGTCAAGGCGATCGATTCTTCTGGCATAGGTTCCATACTTCTTGCCCACCAGCGCGCGAACAGTTCCGACGGACTGGCCATTTTTGTCTCACTCTGTCAGCAGATCAAGGAGCTGCTCAAGCTCGCAAATCTTGACAAACAGCTCTTTATCTTCTCCTCGATCAACGAAGTCATGACTCTGATCGAACCGGCTCTGAAAGGCAAACGCTCCAGAAAAGCCCGTCAGCAACGCAATGAGAATGATAACGACGGTGACGATGAAATGAACGAAGAGATCGACATGCTGCCCGACGATGCGTACGACAACGAATCGTTTGACGACATGGATGACGAAACAGACGACAGCGACGAACGCGAAGAGGACGATGGCAAGTCCGCCAAGTCGGTTAAAAAACCGAAGAAACGTGGCCGCCCTAAGAAAAATTCTCAACCGCCGCCCAAAGCGGTCAAGAAAAAATCCAAGTCCCTGGATTGAGTCGTCATTCTGGCATTAGCATAACGTACGGAAATCATCCGCCAACCCTCCATTTGACATTTTTTAGCGTCAACACTATTTTTTGAACGGTGGTCAGTACCTTGCCGCCTTCTCTTGAAAAACGAACTGTTTTATCCAGAGAAAGGAGCCCCTGCCATGCTTGACGACCTTTTCAGGAATCAGCTAACACAACTTCTAGAAGCCGCGTGCATTACCATCGATGGCCCGAGTCCCTGGGACGTCAAGGTGCGCGATGCCCGTATGTTCAGAAAAACCGTACTCGAAGGCAACCTTGGATTCGGCGAATCCTACATGGATGGGTGGTGGGAGTGCGACGATCTCGACGAGCTGTTTTACAGGATTCTTTCCTCCGGCATCGACCGGCAGCTTGTCACGCTGACCAAAGCCGTCGAATCGATCCAGAGCACGGTTCGAAACCTGCAAAAACCTGCTCGTGCCTTTACGGTGGGCAAACGGCATTACGATGCGGGCAATGACCTTTTCCAGGCGATTGAGTCAGTAGTCTACAACAGTTTTTTCACACTTATTAATTCGGCGGATAAAGCTCGCAAATATAGTATATGGCGGGTATGGAAAAGATTGACATCAGAAAGCTCTCAGACAAAGAGCGCTCCTTATTGCGCAAACAGGTGATTGGCCTGCGAAAGCAAGGGATCGGAAACAACGAAATTGCCGAGCGATTAGGGCTATCGCGTGAAACAACCAGCCGATGGTGGAAAAGGTATCAAAGAGAAGGCAAGGCGATGTTGTCGGTGCCTCGACGAGGTCGAAAGCACGGTGAGAAAAGACGCTTGAGCCATGAGCAGGAAAAGCAGATCCAGAAGATGATCGTCGATCATTATCCAGAGCAATTGAAGTTGCCCTTTGCCCTCTGGAATCGCCAAGCCGTTACGCTGCTGATCCTGCAACAGTTTGGCATCAACCTGCCTGTTCGCACTGTCGGCGATTACTTGTCACGCTGGGGTTACACGCCACAACGGCCAATACGGAAGGCCTATGAACAGCGCCCAGCCGAAGTCGAACGGTGGATGCAGGAGTCCTATCCGGCCATCAGAGAGAAGGCAAAGGCTGAAAAAACCGAGATTTACTAGGGAGACGAGACCGGTATCTCGACCAATGGCAATCTGGTCAGAGGCTATGCGCCTGCCGGCAAGACTCCCGAATTACGAATCAATGCGCGCAAGGAGCACATCAGTATGATCTCGGCGATCAGCAACAAAGGCAAGCTCCGCTTCATGCTGTATGAGGATGCCATGAACAGCAAGCAGCAAGCGACTGATTGAGTTCATGAAACGTCTGGTCAAAGATGCCCGTCGGAAAGTGATCCTGATTCTGGACAATCTGAAAGTTCATCATAGCAAACCAGTCAAGGAGTGGCTTGGCAAGAACTCGAAAAAGATCGAGGTATTCTATCTACCTGCGTATTCACCGGAACTCAATCCTGACGAGTATTTGAACAATGATCTGAAGCAAGCAGTGCATGGAAATTATGGTGGTGTAGCCAAATCAAAAGCAGCGATTCATCAGAAAACGATTTCGCATATGAGGCATTTGCAGAAGAGCCCTCAGAAAGTTGAAAAACTCTTCGATCACCCTCATGTTCGCTATGCTAAAAATTGATGTCTTTAATCGCCAGAGTAATAACACACATTGATCCGCTATAAATAAATTACATTTTACCCTGGCCTTTATCGATCAAAACAAATAGGCCAAGCCAATCAAAAATACTTTAATAAAAACCCTACACAATTCTTCAATATAAACCGAAACATTATGTCCAATACTGTTACAAAAAAAACAAAAGAAAAGATCATTGAACACATCACGAAAGAAATAGAGGTTATCACCAATAACATCATATCATTCAGACTAAAAAACGCCTTCACCGTCTGGATTGGTCCCTTTATTCTATTAGGCTCCTTAATTTTATCTAAGAACATTCATGTTGACTACGACAAAATCCAAGATGTCATAGGTCTTATTGCGACGCTACCGTTACTATTTATTATTATGGGAGTTATGGGTGGCTTAATAGAACAGCAGTCTTGGGCACAATGTGAAAAATTGAGACGGGCAATCTCCGAAATCACAACAAGAGATGATATTAATAGCGAAGAATTGTATTCCCTCATCAGTTTCAATAATTTAAATCGTCACGCATTAATAGCTTACACAATTGTCTTTATACTATTACTAACAATTTTTGTTTTTATAACAATAATCACCTTTAACATAATATCATGGGAACCACAAAGCAATAGCATTCCATAATCATCCTCCATTCTCTTTTTAATTGCAAGTATAACTTTCAAGATAACCGCCAATATTGCAGTAAATAGTTTAAGCTGTGATCATGGATAGAGAAAACAACTGCGGTTCTTCTCGTTGAATTTGCGCACCTCTTTCTGTGCAGTATGGAGAATTTTGTCGACCGGTTTCTGCCTGACAACCATTTGGCGATAGCGATCGGTTCCGGTAAGCTTGTCGAAAAAGTCCTTGTTCAAACCGAACTGGTCGGGATACAGCTTCTGCAAAGCCAGCAGAATCACCGCTTGCGTCCTGAAAGGCTCAAACCTCGCACGATCGGTCACAGCAAGCCGGATACCGTAGCACGTCGATCCGGCAAATTTGCTGCTCGACGGGACAAACGATGCAGCCTCAAGAGAGAGCCCCGGCAAATCGTATTGCAGCAGTTCTGATAAAAGGACTTCGCTGTTGATAAACGGCGCGCCGAACAGTTTGAACGGAGCCTCGGTGCCGCGCCCCTCGCTCACTGCGGTAGCTTCGAGCATGACCGTAGCCGGGTAAAGCAGCAGCGTCTCGAAATCGCGGAGATTGGGCGATGGCGAGCGGAACCGGTAACCCGGCAGCTCGTCGGCAAACAAATCGTGACGATAGCCGCTCATGCGCACAACCTGCAAAAAGAGGTCCGGATAATTCCGCTGTTGCAGCCAGTTGGCGATCTCTCCAACGGTCATACCGTGAATAAACGGCAGCTCCGCAGCTCCAACAAACGACTCGTAGTCCGGATCGAGCACGAAGCCGGAAACTGGCATTGGCGCAATGGGATTCGGCCGATCGAGCACCATGAACGCGATACCAGCATCACGGCAAGCCTCCATCGCGAGCTTCATGGTGGAAATGTAGGTGTAGCAACGCACACCGGCGTCCTGCAAATCGAACACCAGCAGATCGATAGTTTTAAGAAGCTCGGAGTCTGGTCGCTTCGTCTTGCCGTAAAGAGAATAGACCGGAATGGCATCACCAATCGCGCTGTTGCCGACCTTTTCGCCAGCCTCATGCTCAAGCGTGAAACCATGCTCCGGCGCCATGAGGAACTTCAGCTCAACGCCATTGCGCAGCAACACCTGATAGCCCGGTTCGCCAAAGCCCGAAACCGACACCGCATTGGTAATCATGCCCACCCGTTTTCCCTGAAGCGACAAACACCTTTCGGCATCGAGCACATCAAGCCCGTAGCGAAAAGATTCGGCATAGGTTGCCGGAACGGGAAGCAACTGAAAAAGAAAAACAAGAAAGAAGAAAGGCAGAGCTATGCGCTTCATAAGAGGTGTCACCCAGAAGTTCATCCGAAGAAGCAAATCATCCAGACAGAACTGTCCGATCTGTCCTGGAAAAATAGTTCAGTAGCGGCAATATACCCCACCCTTCAGGAAAAGCGGCGTTCCGGGCAATAAAAAAAGCCGCACAACATGGCGCGGCCTTTGGATGGTGGTGGGGACAGGACTTGAACCTGCAACCTTCGGGTTATGAGCCCGACGAGCTACCAATTGCTCCACCCCACGATGTAAAGTCCTTTAATGTACGACTCTCTTGATAAATAACAAACAATTAACAAACAGAGTTCCCATTAATGCCTTCGCCCTGCGGTTCCAGCAGGAACAGACCGCCATCGGCCCCATCCACGGCGAGAATCATGCCCTGCGACAGCTCGCCCCGCATTTTCCGCTCGGCGAGGTTGGCCACCAGCACGACGTTCTTGCCAACCAGCTCCTCGGGCTTGTAATGCTGCGCGATGCCCGAAAGCACTTGGCGCTCTTCCGAGCCAACCTGAAGCTTCAGCTTGAGCAGCTTGTTGGCCTTTTTGACCGGCTCGCACTCAATCACTTTGGCCACGCGCAGATCGATCTTCTGGAAGTCGTCGAAGGTGATCTCCGGCTTGAAGCTCATCGGCGCAGGCTGTTCGGCAGCTTCGCGGCGCTCCGCTTCGGCAAGCAGCGCTTCGATCTTTTTCAGCTCGGGCTCGAGGTCTTTGTCTTCGATCTTCGAGAAGAGGATTTCCGACGAACCGAGCAGCTTGTGCCCCTTCTTCAACCCCGGTTCGAGCGCCTTGCGCCAAACAGGATTGCCGGGTTCGACGAGTTCGTCAATGCTGCCCTCGAAACCGAGCATCTTCCAGATGCGGTTGGCGGTTTCGGGAATGATCGGCCAGAAGAGCAGCGCAAGCGTGTGGCAGAGGTTCAGCGACACAGCCATCGTGCGGCCTGCCGCTTCAGGATCGACCTTGATCACTTTCCACGGCTCGCTTTCAGTGAGGAAGCGGTTGGCGAAGCGGGCGATCTCCATCGCCTGCGTCGCGGCTTCGCGGAAGTGGAAGCCATCGAAGGCCGCTTCGAGCTTGCCGAAGCTCGCCAACCAGTCGATGCCGAGGCTGTCCCACGCTTCGAGATCGATGTCGCACGGAACCTCGCCGCCAAAGCGCGAGTTGGTGAAGTCGATCGAGCGTTTGATGAAGTTGCCGAGCGTGTCGGCCAGCTCGCCGTTGGTGCGGTTCTGGAAGTCGCTCCAACTGAAGTCGGTATCCTTGTTCTCCGGGTAGTTCATCGCGATGCTGTAGCGCAGCGTGTCCGCCGGGAAGCGTTCGAGAAACTCGCCTAGATAGACCGCGTAGTTGCGCGATTTGGAGAACTTGCGCCCCTCGAAGTTCATGAACTCGGAGGCGGGCACGTTGTCGGCCAGCTCGTAGCGTCCTTCGCTGCGTCCCTCGTTCCAAGCCATCAGAATTGCCGGGAACATCAGCGTGTGGAACACCACATTGTCCTTGCCGATGAAGTTGATGATGCGCGTCTCCGGATCCTGCCAGTAGCGCTTCCACGCCTCCACGTCGCCCTGCTTTTCAGCCCACTCTTTCGTGAAGGAGATGTAACCGAGCACAGCATCGAACCAGACGTAGAGCACCTTCCCCTTCGCCTCTTCGGAGTCGAGCGGCAGCGAAATGCCCCACGCCAGATCGCGGGTGATGGCGCGGTCGGCGAGGCCCTGGTTGAGCCACGTGCGCGAATAATTCACGACGTTCGAGCGCCAGTCGCCGGTGTGCCGTTCGACGAATGCTTCAAGATCTTTCTGGTAGCGCCCGAGCGGGAAATACCAGTGCAGGGTTTCGCGCAGCTCCGGAGTAGCATCGGAGAGCTTGCTTTTCGGATCGATCAGCTCGGTCGGGCTGAGGTGCGTGCCGCACTGCTCGCACTGGTCGCCATTCGCGCCGGGCGCTTTGCAGACCGGGCAGGTGCCGGTGATGTAACGGTCGGAGAGAAAGCGGTTCGCCTTCGGATCGAAAAACTGTTTCTCGGTTTTCTTGACGAAAATGTTCTTTTTTTCGATCTCCGAGAAAAACTCGCGGGCGGTCTCGTGGTGCACAGGGCCACTGGTACGGCCGTAATAATCGAAGGAAATACCGCACTTTGCGAACGCATCAGCGTTCATCTTGTGATAGCGATCCACCACATCCTGGGGCGAAATGCCCTCCTTGTCGGCGGTGATGGTGATCGGTACACCGTGCTCGTCCGAGCCGCCGATGTGAATCACGTCGTGGCCGCAGAGCCGTTTGTAGCGCACATAAATATCGGCGGGGAGATAGACCCCGGCAAGATGGCCGAGATGCACCGGGCCGTTAGCGTAAGGAAGAGCGGTAGTGACAAGCGTCCTTTTGAACGTATGGCTCATATCAGGAAATATTTCAAAAATAAACAGGTGACCCCATCAAGAGGAAAAACGATAGTAACTGTGTCAAAACATGAAGTGCAACAGGCACACTTATTGGCGTTTGCCGCTCATCTTATTGTACTGGTCGAGCGAGAGGCGGCGCTTCTGACCGCTGCTCTCGTAGCGGATCCAGATGCATTTCCGCTGCGGATCGACCCCCTCGACAACGGCATTGCCATCCCGAACTGCAAAGGTGGTGCCCACCGTGGGCCAGCTATTGCTGCGGCATGAACCGTGTTTGCCTGCATTGCCTTTGGAAAACCCGAGGCAACATTTAGGGCGGTTGCACAAGCCGATGGTATTGAACGAGAGATTATCTCCGTTGGAGCCTTCAAACGTCTGAGGCTTTTCGGCAAACGGATTGGAGTGAATCTTCTGCATCCAGGTCGAGCAGCACAGTGAGCAGCCGCACGAGCCCTGGCTGTTGGTGCGCCGGGCCTCCTCGCGAGTAGTGATCTGCACCATCTGTATTCGGGCCTTGAACTCCCCGGCAAGGTCGCGCACCAGGCCGCGAAAATCGACGCGGTGGGTAGCCGTGTAATAGACCGACAGCTTCTGCTGGTCAAGACGGAGATCGATATCGACCAGCTTCATATCGAGCCGGTGACGCTCGATCCGCTCGTGACAGGCCGCTCTTATCTCCGGCTCGCGTTTGCGAAGCTCGGTAAACGCAGCCACATCTTCTTCGCTGGCATAGCGGATAACAGCAGGCAGCTCGTCTGTTTTCTCCATTAATCCCTTGAGCTTGAGCTTGTGCTGCGCAATGCGGCCCATCGAATAAACCATGCCTAAATCGAAACCGCCATCGGCTTCCAGAATCACCGGCAAGCCGATCGAAAGCTCCCCGCCAGTCTTGTTGACGTAAAACTCCCGACGGCATCCTTTCAGCTCAACCTCACAGACCGGAACGACCTCCTCTTCCAGCTCCCCGGCATAGAGATCGGCAGTCTGCTCATGTAATATCTTCGAAAGTTTCAACCTGATCCTGGCATTCTCGCCAAGCAGGCAACTGCATAAAACGGTACTCATACAACATTGTTCTGATCATCACTGCCACTCCCATCTTCGGTGAAACGACAGCATTATTTTTTACACCTCACTTTTCCGGCGAACCTCCTCTGGAGAAAAACTCACGAAAAGCTTCGACGCGCCGGTTGATCGATGCCGATCCCCGGATGACCGTATCGAAGCCGTCGAGACGGCGCTCGATCACCGCTTGCTTCACCTTGTCGAGATGAGATTCAGTCGTCTGTTGCATCAAGGCGGTCAGGGAGTCAAGCCCCTGCCACTCCGCACTATTCAGCACTTTTGGCGACCCGAAAGACAGGAAAAGTTCAGGTTTCTGGTCCTCAAGATATTCAATACGGCTGACAACTGAAACAAGATAGAGTGATTCGCTCTTTTTCAGAACACGATCGGCAATACCGGCCGTTCCCCTGAAAAACTGAATGGGACGTTTATCGACATGCTCGATTTTGCCTTGCGGAAAAATCCAGAGCGCGTTCTGCTTGTCACTCGGCGAAAGCAGGCGCTCGCTCGCGTAATCAAGCGTGGCGATGGCGCTACGCGCATTGGATCGATCGATGGAAAATGCTCCGAGCCGAGTGAAGAACTGGTGCTTCAGAAGCTGCGGATACTCAATGATGATGTAGAGGTTTTGCCGGAAGTACAACTCCGTGCAGAGCTGTGACCAGAAGCCGTCCCACCAGTAGGCGTGGTTGCCGTAAAAGATAACCGGAATCGAGGTGTCCATCTCCGGTAGGCCAGGCGGCATCTGCACTCTCAACGAGTTGAAATGCCGCCGGAACTGGCGCCGCGAATACCATCCGAACCATCGGGTGTAGGCCCAGCTCCGGCGAACTTTCAGCATGGAGAGCGGTTAGCTGAACGCTTTTCTTATGCGGTTGACCGCCTCGGTCAGCTCCTCGATGGAGGCCGCGTACGACAGGCGCAGGTTCTCCGGCGCACCGAACGCATCGCCCGGCACAGTAGCCACGTAGTGCTCAGCGAGCAGATACTCCGCAACGTCGGTCGAATTCTGCATCACCTTGCCGCCGAAGGTTTTGCCGAGCACCCCCTTGATCGACGGGAAGATGTAGAATGCGCCCTCCGGCAGCGTGCATTCGATGCCGGGAATGGTGTTCAGCTCGCGGAACATGAAGTCGCGGCGCTTCTCGAACTCCGCACGGCGCTCTTCGACGATAGTCTGGTCGCCATCCAGCGCGGCCGCGGCAGCCTTCTGCGCGATGGAGTTGGCGTTGGAGGTGGTCTGAGACTGAATCTTGCCGCAGGCGGCGATAATCCACTTCGGCGCGGCCAGGTAGCCGATCCGCCAGCCGGTCATCGAGTAGGTTTTCGAGGTGCCGTTGCTCACGATCACCCACGGCTTCATCTCCTCAATCCGCGCCGGGGAGAAGGGCTTCACGTCACCGTACACGATCCGGTCGTACATCTCGTCGGAGAGCACGAAAATCTCCCTGCCTTCGAGCACCTTCATCAAGGCCCGCACCTCGGCCTCGTTATAGACCGCGCCGGAGGGATTGGAGGGCGAGTTTAGCACGAGCACCTTGGTGTTCGGCGTGATGGCCGCTTCGAGCTGCTCCGGAGTCATCTTGTAGCCGGTCTCGATCGAGGTTTCGACAATCACCGGCGTAGCTCCGGCCAGGCGCGCCATCTCCGGGAAGCTCACCCAGAACGGCGCAGGTACGATCACCTCGTCGCCCTCGTCGCAGAGCGCCAGGAAGGTGTTGGCCAGCGTCTGCTTGCCACCGGTGCTGACGATGATTTCATCGTCGGCGAACTCCAGACCGTTCTCGCGCGACAGTTTTCCCCGGATCGCCTTTTTCAGCTCCGGAATTCCGGCATTGGCCGTGTAGCGGGTGAAGCCGGAACGAATCGCCTCGATGCCCGCTTCGCAGACGTTCTCTGGAGTCGGAAAGTCCGGCTCGCCCGCCGAAAGGCTCACTACATCCTTGCCTTCAGCCTTCATCTTCTTGGCAAGACCGGTGATCTTCATCGTCTGCGACTCCTGCATGCTCAGCACTCGCTTGCTCAGATATTGTTCGTAACTCTCTGCGCTCATGGTATGATATTATGGTTGAAGGTTGGATAATTGGATAGTTATGGCTGACCGGTACGTTCGGCCCGTTTTTTGTCAAGCCGTTCGAGCACGTAGGGGTGGACGAACTTGCTGACATCCCCACCCAGCATCGAGACCTCACGGATGATCGACGAGGCGATGTAGGTGTACTTGACGTTTGGCATGAGAAAAACCGTGGTCACCTCGGAATTGAGGTGACGGTTGAGCAGCGACATCTGGAACTCGTACTCGAAATCCTTGACTTGACGGACGCCACGAACGATGGCGCTGGCACCGGCAGAGCGGGCGTAATCGGCCAGAAGCCCGACATGCAGCACATCGACGTTCACATTCGGAAACTCACGAACCACTTCGCGAACCATCTCAAGGCGTTCATCGACTGAAAAAAGCGTCTGCTTCTGGCTGTTCTCGGCCAGAACCACTTCGACATGATCGAAGATGTTGAGCGCCCGCTCGAGCACGTCGAGATGCCCGTTGGTGAAAGGGTCGAAGGTTCCTGGATAGATCGCTTTTTTGCTCATGAAGTCACGGTTCGGGGGTAAAAAATGAGACTCGTGTCGTCCCGTAATCCTTGTGGAACAGATAGCCGCGTGATTGCGAAAAATCGTGGCTCGAATGGTGCTCGATCAGAAGCAGCCCGTCTGCGGCGAGCAGGCCAGTGTCGAGAATCGAGCGGATGAGTAACTCGTAATCTTCCCAGCGGTAGGGTGGATCGCAGAACACCAGATCGAACGGCCCCTTTTCACGTTTCAGAAACGCTGAAACGTCGGCCATGACGAACCGCGCAAGTGACTGCACACCGATGTCGGAGGCCGTCTGCTTCATCGTATCGAGCGCCTTGCGGTTCTGCTCAACGAAGCACACGCTTCGTGCGCCGCGGCTCAACGCCTCGAAACCGAGGTTGCCAAACCCGGCGAACAGATCAAGCACATCGATGCCGTCGAAATCAATCCGCGCCGCAAGGGTGTCGAAAAGCGACTTCTTGACCCGGCTGCTGCACGGCCGAATATCACGCGAAGGCAGATGCCTGATCTTTCGCCCCCGGTATCTGCCCGCCTGAACCTGCACTCCGAACGGACAGGCTTAAAAGTCGCCGAAAATGGTCACGCCGAGAATCTCTAGCGCTTTCGCTTCATCCTCTTTGGACGGGGGCTTGCCGTGCCAGTTGGACTTGTCAGGCATCGTGCCCTCAAAGAACGGCACGCCTTTACCCATGACCGTTTTGGCCAACACAACCACCGGTTTGGTGCGGCCAGTGTCCTTACGGAGATATTCGAGCGTGTCGATGAAATGCTCGATGTCATTGCCGTCGCAAGAGAGCACATCCCAGCCGAACGCGCGCCACTTGTCGGCGAACGGCTCGATCTCCATCACGTCGCACACCTCGCCGTCGATCTGCTGGTTGTTGTAATCGACGATGCCGATCAGGTTGCCGAGCTTGTAGTGGGCGGCGCTCATCGCGGCCTCCCATATCTGCCCCTCCTGGCACTCGCCATCGCCCATCAGGCAGAAGACCTCGCCCTTTTTGCCGTCCATGCGCAAGCCAAGCGCTGCGCCGACTGCTGCCGAGAGACCCTGGCCGAGCGATCCGGAGGCGATATTGATGCCCGGAAGCTGCGATTCGCAGGTCGGATGCCCCTGAAGATAGGAGTTGATCTCGCGCAGGTAGTTCAGCTCATCGAGCGAGAAGTAGCCCGAGCGGGCCAGCACACTGTACCAGACCGGTGCGATGTGGCCGTTGGAGAGGAACAGCATGTCGTGATCGTGCCCCTCGCCAAATTGATGCGGGTGGTGCTGCAAAATCCTGAAGTAAAGCGCAGTAAAAATATCGGCCATGCCGAGCGAACCGCCAGTATGGCCAGAACTGGCCTTGGCCAGCATGCGAACCACATCACGGCGCACCTGACGAGCCATGTCCTTGAGTTCATCGATGGTTGAAAGCTGCAAGTGCTTGCCTTTTTTCTCCGCAGGATAAGGCTTCAGATGTTGTGCCATGATGGAAACGATGAATGAATGATGGCTGAAAATTACTACGAAAACAGCGAGCAAAGCGGCGCGAAACCGCCTGCCGGAAAGCTGTAAAGTTAAACGCAGAGGCCTAATTTACCAAGTCACGAGCTGGCAGCATGCTCTTTTCTTTTTTTGAGATACTTCACGACCGCCCAGATGATCAGTCCCGCGAACAACACCGTGAACGGCGCGCTGTAGAGCATCCCGTAGTGGCCGATCTGATCCCAGTTGCTTCCGAGCACAAAACCGCTGTAGATTAAAAGGGAGTTCCAGAGCAGCGCACTCACCAGGGCAGCGGCAAAAACCCGCGCTATCTTCAGATGCAGCATCCCGGCCATGATGCAGATGACCGCCCTCGACCCGAAAAGGAAGCGGTTCACAAGGACGGACAGATAGGCGTGGCCCGAGAACTTCTGGCGCACGGCCTCCATTTCAGATGGCGGGAAAAGCTTGTGAACGCTTCGTGCAAACTTGTGACGCACCTCGCGCTCTCCTGCCGCATAAAGCTTGAGCCCGAGAAAACGACTGAGCAAAAACACGGTCATAAAGCCGGCCACGGAACCAAAGGTTGACCAGAACAATGCAGCCGTAAAGGTGATGGTCTTGAAGGTAAGCAGGTAGCCGGCAAGGGCTATGGGAACATCCCCCGGAACCGGGGGAATGACATTCTCGAAATAGGCCGAAAAAAACAGCGCAACATAGACCGATGCAGGATCGGCCTGTTGAAGGTAAGCGACAAAATTGTCAAACATGAAAATGGGTTCCCGGAATCAAGTGTTTACTATTCCAGTACCCGCTTTTTGACTTCTGAATAGGCGTCTTCAACACCACCGAGATCAAGCCTGAAGCGATCTTTGTCGAGTTTTTCACCCGACTCGGCGTCCCAGAAACGGCAGGTGTCAGGGCTGATTTCGTCACCAAGGAGGATTTCGCCCTTATGGCGGCCAAATTCGAGCTTGAAATCGACAAGCCGCAACTTGCGCTCGGCAAACCACGCAACGAGCAGGCTGTTGATCTTTTCGGCTAGCTCTTTGAGCAACGCAAGCTCCTCATGGGTGGCGAGTCCGAGTTCCACGGCGTGCGCCTCGTTCATCAGCGGATCGTCGAGATCGTCGTCCTTCAGATAGAGTTCGACAATCGGCTGCTTCAGCACCGTGCCCTCGGTGAAACCGTAACGCCTGACCAGCGAACCGGCGGCGACGTTGCGCGTGACCACCTCGACCATGATGATGTCAAGCTTTTTGCAGAGCATGTCGCGGTCGTTCAGCTTGCTGACAAAGTGGGTCGGAATGCCGTTCTCGGCCAGCATAGCGAACAGACGGCTCGCAATGGCATTGTTGGTCACGCCCTTGTCAGCGATGGAGCCTTTTTTCTTGTTGTTGAACGCGGTTGCGTCGTCCTTGAACTCCTGTATGATGAGGTCAGGGTCATCGGTCTGCCAGACCTTCTTGGCCTTACCCTCATGAAGCATGGTAACTTTATTCATGGATGTCGATTACTTCTTGAATTGGATTAGATATGGAAAAGTACCGGTTCGAACGAACCAGCCTCGATAACAGTCACTCTCCCTGCTGGCTACCGGTCGCCTGCTGCACTGCGCCGGTTAGCACGATATTGATCTGCTCTTCGGTCAAGCCCCGCTCCTTCAGAAACCACATGAATCTGAAAACGCCGAGATCCGAAAGAATCGCCTTGGGACGATCGACTTCATCAAGTCCTCGCGACTTGCTATGCTCATCGGCAGTGCGAAGCCAGTCCTCGATGAATTCGGCCGGCCGGCCATCGCGGGTAAAATAGTCGGTCACAATACGAGCGACATCAGCAAAAGAGGGCATGGGATTGCCAGCAAAAATCTGCTGCATCTCATCGGAAATCTTGCCGAGATAGACGACCGCTTCCATGTCGAGCGTCTCCTCGAGAATATCCCTGGCCTGCTCCTTAACATCGAACTTGTTGGTCATACTCCTGTAAACTGCCGGTTGTCCGGGTCAAGATGATCAAAAATTCCTGATTAAGTTACGTATCACACGCTAAAACGTAAAGAAAAAACTTTACGGAGCAAGACTTGCCCACCCCGTTAAGCCCTTATCTGCTCAGGCTAGAATCAAAATCCAGCTTGAAATCCACGACGGGTTAGCACCCGATATCTACAAGCATCAGAATCCTGAAAGAATCCCGATTACTCATGAGGTGATTCATGCACACTGCCACCATTCAAAACGCTGAGCTTTTGAGAAGCCTCTTCATTGCCTTTGGCTGCAGCTGAACGATACCATTTCATCGCTTCGTTAAGATCACGTTTCACGCCAAGACCATGGTGATATAGGTTGCCGATATTGAGTTCAGCTTCGCCATTGCCTTTGGCAGCTGAGATGCGATACCATTTCATCGCTTCGGCATAGTCCTGTTCGACGCCCTGAGCGCGCTCGTACAAAACTCCGATATTACTTTCACCAGCATAGTTCCCTTTGGCAGCCGACAACCTGAACCACTTCATCGCTTCAGCATAGTCGGTCGGCACGCCCCAACCGTGTTGGTAGAGGTAACCGATCTGGTTTTGAGCATTGTCGTTGCCTTTGGCAGCTGCAAGCCGGTACCATTTCATCGCCTCAACATAGTCCTGGTCTACCCCGACCCCCTTATCGTACATGTATCCAACGGCGTACTCCGCCTCGGCATTGCCTTGCTCAGCTGATCGCTTAAACCATTTCATGGCCTCGGCATAATCACGCTCTACCCCCTGTCCATGGTAGAACTTGATTGCCATGAGATACTCTCCATTGTCAGCATCAGCACCAAATCTGACAGCAGTCTCCTTTGACGCGTCGTCTGACTGAAGCTCCTCTCCACTCCCCGACATGGGCAGAACCATCATAAATACAGCAAGACTGCCGAGCACAAAACGCTTCATAAAATTGTTGATTTTTGGTTCGATAACACAGAGCCGCTTACACTATAAATCAAGAAACTTATTATTGTTACGCTTACAATAATAATCCTTACCCGTAATTCACAACCAATAAGCCCGAGATGCTGAAAAACCCCTCTGGCAAAATCACCTTTTCCTTACTACTGTTGGTTTGGCTAATTGCCCCGTCACGCAATGGAATAAGCAAAGAACCCCCAAAACCAGTCGTCATGATGTGGTGGAATGTGGAGAACCTTTTTGATACGAAGGACGACAAGCATGTCAATGACCGGGAGTTCACTCCTGGAGGCAGAAGGCACTGGACAAACAAAAAGCTGCTTCTGAAAAGACTGCGTATCGAACGGGTACTTCAAGCAATTGAACAGGATCGGGAGTATGGACACTATCCAGACATCATAGCGTTTGCTGAAACGGAGAACCGCCAGGTTTTTGAGGGAACCCTCAAGGCCATTGACCACGCCCGGCACAAGATCGATTATCACGAAAGCCCCGATCCGAGAGGCATCGACATAGGACTGGCGTGGAACCCGCACACAGTAACGTTCACAGGATCAAAGCCTTATCGAGTAAAGCTCGATAACGGTCGAGGAACCCGGTACGTCGTCACCGCAGGATTCCTGGCATCCGGCCATCCATTTACCGTCGTGCTGAACCACTGGCCATCACGCTCGTTCGATGCCAAGTGGAGCGAACCAAAACGCGTTGCCGCCGCCAGAGTCGCCCGTCACATCGTTGATAGTCTCAGGACCAGAAATCCAATGGCTGAAATTATCGTTATGGGTGACTTCAACGATCATCCCGAAGACCGTTCAATCAGAAAAGTCCTCGGCTCTTCGTTTGACCGGGAAGAGGTCCAGCGCGCCAGCAATCGGCTGTTGTACAACTGCTGGAACGACAGTCAATCACCGGGAACATACTATTATCGAAAGCGATGGGAACGAATCGACCAGATACTCGTCTCTTCAGCGCTACTCGATGACAAGGGGCTCCGAATCAACACGAACTCTTTCAGCACCTTCGCTATCCCGGAGATGTTCAGCCGTCCCGGCAAAACCCTCTACTCGACCTATCATCGGGGAAAATTCAAAGGGGGGTTCTCAGACCATCTGCCGTTGCTCCTGAAACTTGACATCGCACCGTAACGATTTCGACGCTCCGTTTTGCCTGTTTGCCAACTCTACATCTGCCATCCGAATACATACTTTCTGAGAGAATGAATTGAAAGTTGCTCGATTCCCAACCTTCACCAGAAAAAAACCTACTGATTCAGCTGCAATTTCATTCCTCAAGCCAGGGATCTGTCACGCTTTCGACTTTGACGGACTGACAATAAAGTGTACATTTTCAAGTCGCTACGGATTCATTATGATCAAGCAAGTCCCTCCATCGAAGCCTCCATCGCGAGCTTCCCCATCACCTCCCGCAGGCTTATCTCAAGCCTGATGTTCTTGTTTTGCGCCTTTTCATTTCCAGGTAACCAGCAATTCTAACAGCAGAGAACATGGACCAACAACTCATTTTGTATGCGATTCCAGTAAGTGGTGCTCTTGCCTTGTTGTACGCTTTTATCAAGGCCTCGTGGGTTTCCCGCCAGGATGTTGGCACCGAAACGATGTCCACCATCGCGGGGCACATCGCGGACGGAGCCCTGGCGTTCCTGAAGCGCGAGTACAAAGTGCTCATCATCTTCGTCATCTCCGTAGCTATCCTGCTCGGCTTTGCCAACAGTGGTCGCGAAGAGACCTCCCCCATCATCGCTCTCAGCTTTATCGTCGGCGCTTTCTGCTCGGGCCTTGCCGGGTTCTTCGGCATGAAGGTGGCCACCAAGGCCAACGTACGCACAACCAACGCGGCGCGTACCGGCTTGGCTGATGCACTCAACATCGCCTTCTCGGGAGGCTTGGTGATGGGCCTTTCGGTGGTCGGCCTCGGCGTGCTGGGTCTGTCGATCCTCTTTATCGTCTATTCGACCATGTACCCCGACGTCAATCAGGTCGGTGAGGTGATCAACCTGATTTCGGGCTTCTCGCTGGGCGCTTCCTCCATCGCGCTCTTCGCCCGCGTCGGCGGCGGTATCTACACCAAGGCGGCAGATGTCGGTGCTGACCTCGCCGGTAAGGTGTACGAGGGCATCCCGGAGGACGACCCGCGAAACCCGGCCACCATCGCCGATAACGTTGGTGACAACGTGGGTGACGTTGCCGGTATGGGCGCTGACCTCTTCGAAAGCTACGTTGGTTCGATCATCGGTACCATGGTGCTCGGTGCAGCGTTCGTGCCGGTCTTCAGCGGCATGGGAGCGGATCCCATTGCAGCGGTCATGCTGCCACTCATCATCGCCGCCGTCGGTATTATCGTCTCGATTGTCGGTTCGTTCTTCGTGAAGGTCAAGGAGGGCGGCAACCCCCAGCACGGCCTCAACATGGGCGAGTTCGGCGCTTCGTTCATCATGGCCGGACTCAGCTATGTGATTATCACCAACGTGCTCCCCGCAAGCTGGAGTGCCGGAGGAATCGACTACACCGCGATGAACGTCTTTTACGCGGTGCTCATCGGCCTCGCTTCCGGTGTTCTGATCGGCCTCATCACCGAGTACTACTGCTCGACCGATAACAAGCCGGTCGTTGACATCGCTCGCCAGAGCATCACCGGCGCAGCTACCAACATCATCGCCGGTCTCGGTACTGGCATGATGTCTACCGGCCTGCCGATTATCGTGCTCTCGATCGCTATCGTCTCTTCGTACTACTTCGCGGGTCTTTACGGCATCGCCATCGCCGCACTCGGTATGCTGTCGGTGACCGGCATCCAGCTCGCCGTTGACGCCTACGGTCCGATTTCGGACAACGCTGGCGGTATCGCCGAAATGGCGGAGCTTCCGCCAGAGGTTCGCGAACGCACGGACAAGCTCGACGCCGTTGGCAACACCACCGCCGCTATCGGCAAGGGCTTCGCCATCGGCAGCGCCGCCCTGACCGCGTTGGCTCTGTTCGCCGCGTTCCGGCAGCAGGCAGGCATCACCTCGCTCGACATCGCGAAGCCTATCATCATGGCCGGCCTTCTGATTGGCGCAATGCTGCCGTTTGTGTTCAGCGCACTCGCGATGGGCGCAGTCGGACGCGCAGCTGGCGACATGATCCGCGAGGTTGGTCGTCAGTTCAACGAAATCCCCGGCCTGCGCGAAGGTACCGCTCCAGCGGAGTTCAGCCACTGCGTCGATATTTCGACCAAGGCGGCCATCCGCGAGATGGTGCTCCCCGGCCTGCTCGGCGTGCTCGTACCGGTCGTGGTCGGCTTCACCTCGAAGGAGATGCTCGGCGGCCTGCTCGCTGGCGTAACCTCATCGGGCGTGTTGATGGCTATCTTCCAGTCCAACGCCGGTGGCGCCTGGGACAACGCCAAGAAGCGCATCGAGGGCAACATCGAGTTCGATGGCGTGGTCTATGGCAAGGGTTCCGATACTCACAAGGCGGCGGTTGTCGGCGACACAGTCGGCGACCCGCTCAAGGACACCAGCGGCCCGAGCCTCAACATTCTCATGAAGCTCATCGCCGTCGTGGCGCTCGTCATCGCCCCGCTGCTTTGATAAATCGCGACGGTTTCGTACCATACGGCGGTCTTTCTCTAAGGAAGGCCGCCGTTTTATTTTGCACGATTTTGCACGCTCGACACCATGAAACTGATTATCGGACTTGGCAACCCTGAACCCCGCTACGACGGAACCAGACACAACATCGGCTTCGAGGTCGTGGATCGGCTCGCGGCCTCTTTCCAAGCTCAGTTCAAGGCCGGAAAAGGCAAATACCACGAAGCCAAATGCAGCCACCGCGGTGAGTCGCTGCTGCTCATCAGGCCGACCACCTACATGAACCACTCCGGCCAGGCGGTCATGGCAGCCATGCAGTTCTACAAAGTCAAGCGCCAGGAGATGCTCGTCATCTGCGACGACCTCAACCTCCCGGTCGGCACCATTCGGCTGCGCGCGAAAGGATCGGACGGTGGCCAGAACGGGCTGAAGCACATCATCCAGCAGATGGGCACCAACGAATTCGCCCGCCTGCGGATCGGCATCCGCAAAGGCGACATGCCCCCCGGCTCGTTTTCATCGTTCGTGTTGGAAAAATTCGGTGAGGAGGAGAGAAAAGTCATCGACAACGTGGTGGAAACCAGTGCCGACGCAGTACTCGACTTCGCGCTCAACGGCATCGAACACGCGATGACCCGCTTTAACCGGACGGTCGCCTGAAACTCAGCAAGAACGATTCACCAGCACCCCACCGAATCGAAGCGGCAGGCAGTTCATCCCCACAAAGACTTAACAGACAGCCAGTTCCAGAGATGCGGTCGATGGTTCGGATTCAGGCGCAGACTTACAGCCATTCTTGCTGACACCTTTAAGAAACGCAATTGCGCGAGCGTTGAATTCAGCCGGTTGATCCACGTTGCAGACATGGCCTGAATCACCGATAACCTCAAGCGTTGAGTTGGTGTGACGACTCACAATAAAGCGCACTGCAGGTAGAAACATGTGATCTTCATCGCCCATGAGGTAGAGCGTGGGGATGGCTGTATCCTTCTCCTCAAAATATTTCAGAAGCGGGGTAAGTTCATAGGTCAACCGGTACCAGCGCATGAACTCTTTCTGCGCAACTTTCTTGGCCTCATTCACAAACAGTAGTCGCGATTGCTTGTGGCGCTCGCGCGGCATGATAATCCATGCAAAAAAGCGGTACAGCCACATGTAGGGAACAAAGCGCTTAAACATATTACCCACGGTAACCAGCACCTTGGCGCGAACATTGAGCCGAATGATTGCCCCACCCATCACCATGGAGCTGACCCGTTCAGGAGCCAGTTCGCTAATATTGCGGATCAGGATAGTGCCGAGCGAAATGCCGATAAAGTGAGCACACTCAATGTTGAGATCATCGAGCACATCGATCACATCACGCGTCACCACATCGAAATTGTAGTGCCGCTCCTCCTTCGACGAAGCCATCTGCTTGGAGCGGCCATGCCCACGGAGATCAACCAGAAGAACGTTGAAGTGCTTGACAAACTCCTTGATCTGCAGAAACCAGATCGAGGAACTTCCTCCGGCGCCATGCACGAACACTACCCAAGGGGCATCTTCGTCAATCAGATGTTTTTTGTAGTGAAGCATGCAATGTTACTGAATAAGAACTAAGGCAATGAAGGTAGGCAATGCTCCAGACCTGCTGTTCCGTTCGCCCTGCTTAAAGGCTGGTCAAACATGTCGGTGGCCTCTGAGAAAAAAACGCGAGCCAGAAAGAGCAACCTGAATATACAATTATTAACTATAAGAACGGGCTTCGGGTTTAAAAGTTCACAGCTCACGCCGGAAAAGCCGCACACACTCGAACAGAGCTACCCCGGAGGCAACCGCCACGTTGAGCGAGTGCTTCGTCCCGTACTGGGGAATTTCAAGCACACCATCGCACTGCGCAAGCAGCTCGTCGCCGATCCCGTCAACCTCGTTGCCCACAAGCAGCACGAGCGGATAATCGCTGGGTTGAAGTGAAGAGTAGGAACGGCTGTTCTCGGCGATTTCGAGCCCGAACACCTTGCGGCCCTCGGCTTTCAGCGCCGAAAGCGCTTCGAGAGGCTCTTGGAAGTGACGCCACGGCACGGTAAGCTGCGCGCCGAGCGCGGTTTTGTCGATCTCCTTGCGCGGCGGCGTGGCGGTGTAGCCGGTGAGAACAATCTCGTCAATACCCGCCGCGTCGGCAGTGCGGAACATCGAGCCGACGTTCCACATGCTTCGAATGTTGTGCAGCATCAGCGTCACCGGATGGCGCTCGGTGGCGGCGTACTCCTCCGGCGCCAACCGCCCCATCTCGTCGCTTTTGAGCTGCCTGAACTCAGCCATCTCAGCAGCTCTTCAGCAGTTCCAGCAGGCGATCGTTCTCTTCAATGAGACCGATATTGCAGCGCAAGCAGTTCTCCATGAGTGGATAACCCGAGACATTGCGCACCAGCACGCCGCCGTCACGCAGCTTCGTAAACACCTTTTTGGCGTTGCCGACGCGGATGATAAGGAAGTTGGTATCGCTCTCAAACACCTCGATACCGGCGATGCCGGCAAGCGCCGTCTCCATGCGCTGCCGCTCGTCGAGGATGTAACGCACCGCATCGGTCACCAGCGAGTAGTTTTCGAGCACATTGGCCAGCGTGATTTCGGCCAGGCGGCCCGACGAGAACGGAATCTTCGGCTTGGTAATTTCAGCCATCAGCCCGGGATTGGTGATGGCGAACCCGATGCGCATCCCGGCCAGCGCCAGTGCTTTCGACATGGTGCGCAGCACGATCAGGTTCGGGTAGCGGTCGATGAGATCGACCACCGACTCCTGCCGCGAAAACTCGATGTACGCCTCGTCGGCCAACACAATGGCGTCACAGGTGCTGACGATCCGCTCGATTTCGTCGTGCGACATCGACTTGCCCGCGGGATTGTTCGGCGTCGAAAGCACGATAAAATCGACCTCTTCCCGCGTGGCCGCCTCGATGATCCCATCGACGTCGAAACCGAGATCGCGCTGCAACGGTACGCTCACAATCTCGCCCTGCAAGAGCACAGCAAGCTTGTCATAGAGCGAAAACGACGGCTCGGGAATCAGCACCTTGCGCCCCACGCCGACGCACGCCATAAAAATAGTATAGAGCATCTCGTTGGAGCCGTTGCTCATGATAACCGACTCAGCGGGCACCCCGAGGAACGCGGCGTAGGTCGCCATGCCGCGATACGGCAGAATGTCGGGATAGCGGTTCCAGGGTTCACGGCGGAACTCGTCGAGAATGTTATCCTTGAGCCACATCGGCAGGTCGAACGGGCTTTCGTTCTGATTGAGCTTGACCTGGGCATCCTGGCCGCCCTCGACCTTGTAAGCCTCGATCCGCTCCAGGGCAGGGTTGAGCAAGGCCCTGAAATCTCTCTTCATGGTGCTGGAATTTCCGGTTTTCGACGTCAGATGTTAGAGGAGTCAACGCGGCGCATACCTCGTCAACAAAAACGTATCGACCGTTTTCGGGATCAAAAAACCTTACAAAGTTCCCCCATGCCAGCCAATAACCCCAGTAAGAAACGATTTTTTGCATTTTTCGGGAAAAAAAACTGGACAAGTCACTTTTTTTATCTACATTAAAACAGGACAAGAATTATCCTGATTCAAACGACCAAACAAGGAGCCATCATGATAGAGATCAAAAAGACCCCTCTGGACCTGATTGACGATATATACAGCATCGCCTACTGGATGACCGGCAGCGAAAAGGCCTCTTCCGACTTGGTGAGTTCCACCTACCTGAACACCGATCTTGACGTTCAGGAGACCGAAGTGCTCAAAACCTTCAGGAACTGCTATCTGGATACGTACGGCCAGCACACCGATCTGGAAATTTACGAAAGCGACCACGCGCCGAACAGCCTGATCGATTCGTTCAGAAAGTGGACGGCAGACATCAAGCTTTCTGTGCTGCTCTCCGAAATCACTGGCCTGAAGCACGCGCAGATTTCCGAAGTGATCGGCAAGCCGGTGGATACGGTCAGACTGTGGCTCTTCTGGGGCAGGAAGTTCTTCACCCACGACCATCTTCTACGAGCCTCCGCCTGATCGATTTTGACGCCTCCATAATCCCAGACAAAAGACCGGTTTCTCCAGCAAACCGGTCTTTTGCTTTTCAGTCGCACAGAGGTATATTTTTTCAAGGGGGATGAAATTCAAAAGCATCCAGATCCCGACTATTTTTGGGATAACCCTACCTGCAAACCTTTTTGAGACTGCTTCATGATTATCATTACCGGCGGCGCCGGGTTCATCGGAAGCGCCATGCTCTGGGAGCTGAACCGCAACGGCATCGATGATGTGCTAATTGTCGATGACCTCGGGCTGGCCTCCGAAGGCAAATGGCTCAACCTCCGTGGCCTGCGCTACGCCGACTTCGTCCACAAGGACGACCTCCCCGCCCTCCTGCAACACGACCAGCTTCCCGACATCGAGGCGATCATCCACATGGGAGCGATCAGCGCCACCACCGAGCAGGACGCCAGCCTGTTGATGCGCAACAATTTCGAGTACTCGAAACTGCTCGCATCATGGTGCGCCGACAAAAGCGTGCGCTTCATCTACGCCTCCAGCGCCGCCACTTTCGGCGACGGCTCGGCGGGCTACGCGGACGGCACCGAACCGCTCGGCAGGCTCAGGCCACTGAACATGTACGGCTACTCGAAGCACCTGTTCGACTGCTGGGCGCACCGCAACGGCATTCTCGAAAAGGCAGCGGGGCTGAAATTCTACAACGTGTACGGCCCCAACGAGTACCACAAAGAGGACATGACCAGCGTGGTCTTCAAGGCGTTCAACCAGATTCGCGAGCACGGCGAGGTCAAGCTGTTCCGGTCGCACCGGCCCGACTTCGCCGACGGTGAGCAGTTGCGCGACTTCGTCTATGTGAAGGACTGCACCCGCATCATGCGCTGGCTGCTCGAAACTCCCTCGGCTACAGGCCTCTTCAACGTCGGCACCGGCCAGGCACGCAGCTTCAAAGACCTCGTAACCGCGACCTTCGAGGCGATGGATCGCCCCGTCAGCATCGACTATATCGACATGCCCGAAACGATCCGCGAAAAGTACCAGTACTACACCTGCGCCGAGTGCGACAGGCTCCGGCAAGCCGGATTCACTGCGCCGATGACGCCGCTCGAAGAGGGCGTGCGCGACTACGTGCGCAACCATCTGAACACCACCTCGCCGCATCTTGAAACCGAAGAACTGAACTAACAACCAGGAAAAATCTTGACAGAAAAAACGATCGAATTTGAAGGAATCGAGCCGGTTATCATTTTCGGCCCGTACGACACCCACCTGAAGCAAGTCCGCGAAGCCTTCCCGGACACCCGCATCAACGCACGGGGCAACAGAATTTCGATCAGTGGCGACGAACCCGACGTAACGGCGATTGAAAAGATTTTCCGGGAGATGATCGCTCTCGCCAACCAGCACGGCGAGGTGCTGGACAACGATGTCAACACGCTGGTCAGCCTGGCCCTTTCTCCCGTCTCTCATCCCACGACGCCTCATGCAAGGGATGAAGATGTTATCGTTGAAACGAAAGACTACACCGTCAAGGCCAAGACCGGCGGACAGCGCCGGATGGTGGCCGAAGCGAAAGCCAACGACGTGGTCTTCGCCATCGGCCCGGCAGGCACCGGCAAAACCTACACGGCGGTAGCCATCGCCGTGGCCGCCTGGAAGGCGAAGAAGATCAAGCGCATCGTGCTGGCCCGTCCGGCGGTCGAAGCTGGCGAAAGCCTCGGTTTTCTGCCCGGCGACCTGGCGCAGAAAATCGATCCCTACCTTCGCCCGCTGTACGACGCCCTGCAGGACATGCTGACCGCTGAAAAGCTCAAGCTCCTCACCGAGCGCCGCGTGATCGAAATCGTGCCGCTCGCCTACATGCGAGGCCGAACGCTGAACAACGCCTTCATCATTCTGGACGAAGCCCAGAACGCATCAAGCAAGCAGATGAAGATGTGCCTCACCCGGCTCGGCGTCAACTCCAAAGCGATCATCACAGGTGACGTCACGCAGGTCGATCTACCAAAGGAGATGGAGTCCGGCCTGATGAACGCCCAGCACATCCTCAAGGGAATCAAAGGCATCAGCTTTGTCTTCCTCGACAAATCGGACGTGGTGCGCCACCGCCTTGTCAAGGACATCATCAACGCTTACGAGCACCATGAAGAGAGCGATCGATAAGCCACTCCGGAAGTGACGGAACTTTGCTCACCAAAGCTCTGTTTTATAAAGCGAAGAGCATCAAAAGCCAGTTGATTGCAACAACGACCAATTTTCGAGATCAGCCCTGCGCGGGTTTGTAAACCCGTTTTTCAAATCCAACCATCAAGAATCATGGCACACCGTATCAACGACGAATGCACCTATTGCGGAGCATGTGAACCCGAATGTCCCGTCAACGCTATTTCTCCTGGCGACAGCATCTACGTAATTGACGAAGATGTCTGCGTCGATTGCGTCGGCTACAATGACGAACCGGCCTGCGTTGCCATTTGTCCGGTAGATTGCATTGACAAGGTCTAGTCAGAATCGCACAAGCCTTTGCGCAACAATGATGCGGGTCCGGACACACCTATACCAAGGCTCACGAATTGAGATTGAAATCTTTAACTGAGGGTTGTTTTCAGAAACGAAAAAAGTTTATATTGAGAGAATTGTCCAAAACATGTTCTTTCTGTTTCTTACAACACTCAAAGCACGTCATCAATATGGCACTGTATATCACTGAAGAATGCACCTACTGCGGTGCTTGCGAGCCCGAATGCCCGGTTCAGGCGATCTCCGCAGGCAGCGAAATTTACGTTATCGATGCAGCCACCTGCACCGAGTGCGAAGGCTACGACGCTCCGCTTTGCGTTGCCGTCTGCCCTGCAGAGTGCATCGTTCAGGGCTGATTCAACCTCCCTGTTATAGCTATAAAAAAAGAGGCCACTTTTTGTGGCCTCTTTTTTTGTTCTTCAGCGCTGGTGACTGGCACCGGCACTGTCGGTACCCATCACACTTCCCCTCAGCAATCGTAATCAACCACACGACGTTCGCTTGACGCGCCTCCAATAAAAGGAATGAGCGCCTGATGCTCGGGATGGCACTGGTAGGCTTCGAGCGCAGCCTTATCGGTGAATTCAGACAGAAGCACTACGTCTGCCGAGCTATCGGTACGGCTGAAATCAAGCCCGACTTCAATTGCAAGCAACCCTGGAATCTGCCCGAAAAGCGCTTCGAGCTTTTCTTTAATAAGACGAGCATTGTGCTCGGCACTGTTGCCGTGCGCCTCCTGCTTGAGGCGCCACATCACAATATGTTTGACCATGAAAAAATAAACTCTGTTAAGAAAAACCAATCACTCGCCTCAAATGTTGGACACAAAGCCGGAATGCTTTAAAAGCGAGCCCTCTTTTTTTCTGATATCGAGCTTCTGCTGATTTCCTGCCTGGTCGTCCGATCGCTTTCCAGCCTCTTTTTTTGCCGCCTCGCGCTCGGCCGTCTGACGGGCAACCTTTTCCTTTAGCGCCTCAAGCGCCTTCGCCCTTCGAGCGTACACCACTTCAGCCGGAACATGGGCAGATTCTTTTGCAGAAGCAGTCTCGACGGAAACAGCGCCAGTTTTAGAACTCTTGGCACTCGAGGATCTTTTAGCTGAGTTCCCTTTCTTGATTTCAGCGGCGCGGATCTCCTCAATTTGCGTCTTCTTGACGCGTAAAGTTCTCGTTGAACTGGCACCGGGATTGAAGCCCTGCTCAAACATCGAGGAAGCAAGCTCCCAACGATTGGTTTTAGCATGAAGCATAATCACCAGCATATCCTTGCCTTCGCGCTTCGCCCTGGCAATAAGACAAGGACCAGCTTTTGAAGTATAACCGGTCTTGATACCGACGCTGTAAGGATACTGGGCAAGAAGCTTGTTATGAGAACGCAAGGAATAACGTTTGCCTGTTTTCAGCTCACGAAATGTCGCTCTGTCAAGCTTGGCGATATTGTTGAACTCGGAATACTTGATGGCATGCTCGGTTAACTTCATCAGATCCCGGGCTGTCGAGCGATTGCCGGCGTAAGAGCCGTGATCGTAGCCTGCAGGATTAGTGAACCTGGTATGCGTCATCCCAAGCGCACGTGCGCGAGCATTCATCTTGGAAACAAACCCCTTCAGACTGCCGCCAAGATGAACAGCGATGGCAAAGGCCGCATCGTTACTTGAATGAACCATCGCAGCCTTGACAAGATCACGCAATCTGACACGGTCTCCGGGTTTGAAGCCAGCTCTTGTAGGCTCAACCTGCGTTGCCACAAGGGGAATAGTCACAACATCATCAAGACGGCCACTCTCGATGGCTATTATAGAGGTCATAATTTTGGTAAGGCTGGCCGGAGAGATTCGCTTATCAATCCTTTTAGCCCTCAGAAACTTGGAACTGCCAGTGTTTTTAACCAGAAATGAGGTTACCGCATCTTCCCCCTGAGGAGCAACTTTCTGTTTACCAGCAGCTTCTCCATAAGGAAGTAAAAGGGCAAAAAAGACCAACGTCACCGTGGCCACGTAAAACAATATTTTCGACTGACTGTACGGCGAGCAAACTTCACCGAGCACTGCATGAGTCCCTCCTGCAAGGGAACGTCTTATCCTGCTTGACATAGCAATCACCCTCGTTTTAACTTCTACTGCCCGCTGTCACAACTTCCGACAACCAGGAAAAAACATAGCTTGCTTTGATATTCAAAACTACAAAGAGAAGTCACAAATTGTTGCCGAAAAGCTCTTTTTCTGTACGGGCACCGTATGCCGACGAACTTTCAGCGCAAAATATTCTTTTTGATTGTATCAGCATTCTGCAAGGCTTTTCTGAAACAGCACTACATCAAAATCGAGGCCATTTCGCTGACCGATGCCGATAAGCCGTCCCCGTTCGATAAATCCGCGAGCATGATGAAACTGCAAACTCTGCTCGTTATGCGATGAAAGCATGGAGATGATCGTGCTTACTCCGATTCCGACAGCTTTCGCCTCCAGCGCTTCGAGAAGTTTGCTGCCAATCCCCTGTCCGGTAAATCCCCGCCGCAGAAAGCAGGTCAGCTCAGCAGTCCGGTCGAATGCCGAAATCGAGCTGTACGGGCGCAGCAGCGCAAATCCCGCCATCACTCCATCTTCATCTCGCACAACAAAAGCCGGATAGCCTGGCGTAAAGCACATCAGCTCCTCGAACCGTTCGACGCTCACCGCCGTTTCGGTCCAGGTCGCCAAGCTGTGTTCGACGTAGTCGTTGAAAATGGTAGCCATCTCCTCCAGATCGTCGGAGCAGATCGGCAGCAATTCGACCTGCATCAGCGGTAGCGTTCGGAGCGCTGCCCTGCCGAGAGCTTGCCGCCGTGATGGCCCAGCAGCACCACCGTTGGCAGCATGACAAGCAGCGAAGCCACGTAGAGCCACGCAAGCGGTCCGCCCGTCTGCATCACCTCAGGGACGGCCAGCCGGATCGCGGCGGCAAGCACGCCAGCAACCAGCAGCACGATTGAAAGGCGGATCTTCTTCTGGAATGCGGGAGCTTTGGCACCCTTGTACTTGGTTTTCCAGTCGCGGATTCCGGAATAGAACGAAAGCGGTATTGCCATGAGTGCTACAAGCTCCAGATGAATGACCGTATGCTCAAAAAACGGGCTGCCATCGATGAGGGTCAGCAATAGGTAGAGCACAGCAACGGGAATCACTCCATTGCTGAAATGAGCCGCTATGGGATGCAGCGCGAAGCTCTGCTTCATCTCTTTGAGAAATTTGGCTAAAGGCATAGGGGTGATGTATTGTACAGGGTTTGGAAAGCATTGCTCGTAAAGTGTATAACAGGGTAAAGTAAGCTCCCGATCCTCGCCGAGCAAGTAAATGGGAGCGGAAAGCGTTGCGCATTTTTTCCGGCATTCGGTTTTATTCCTTGCGTTTACATGTTATTTTTGAGGCTTTGAGTTTTGACCAACCGAATACCTTACGGGTGACCAATAATTCTCCGGACAACACTCCTTTCGACAACGCGCAGGAACCAGCTTCCTCCGAAGTCAGACGCCGCAAGCCCTTCGTGCAGGGCCGCCGCACGCCCGAATCGGGCTCAAGCCTCGGCCTGTTCGTGCGCTTTCTCAAGCCGGTCACCTGGATCCCGGTTATCTGGAGCTTTATCTGTGGCGCGGTGGCGAGCGGCGCGTTCGGCTGGCAACAGATCGGCGAAATCAAGTTCTGGCTCGCCGTGCTCTTGACCGGCCCGCTGGCAACCGGCACCTGCCAGATGCTCAACGACTACTTCGACCGCGACCTCGACGAAATCAACGAACCCAACCGCCCGATTCCCGGCGGGGCGATTTCACTCAAAAGCGCTACGCTGCTCATCGCACTCTGGTCGGTGCTGTCGGTCATCGTCGGCTGGCTGGTGCATCCGCTCATTGCACTCTACGTCGTCGTCGGCATCATCAATGCGCACCTCTACAGCGCCAACCCGATCAAGCTCAAAAAGCGGCTCTGGGCGGGAAATATCATCGTCGCGGTCTCGTACCTCATCATTCCGTGGGTCGCTGGAGAAATCGCCTACCGGCCCGACTTTTCGCTGCACGCCATCACGCCGTCGCTCATCGTGGCCACGCTCTACACCATCGCGAGCACCGGCACCATGACCATCAACGATTTCAAGTCCATCGAGGGCGACCGGCAGGTCGGCATTCGTACCCTTCCAGCGGTGTTCGGCGAGCGCAAGGCGGCGCTGATCGCAGCGATCCTGATCGACCTCGGACAACTCATGGCAGCGGGCTACATGTTTTTGATCGGCGAGGCGACGTTTGGATGGGTAACGGCAGCACTCGTCATACCGCAGTTCCTGCTGCAATTCAGCCTCGTGCGCTCCCCTGCAACGATGGACGTGCGCTACAACGCCATCGCCCAAAACTTCCTCGTCGCTGGAATGCTGGTCTGCGCCTTCGCCATCAAAGCGATCAACCCATGACCTACAGCGACCGCATACAGCTCGAAACGCAGGGCTTTTCGGACATCGTCGATGTGACTCACGAGATCAACCGCATCATCGCCGACTCAGAGATGAAAAGCGGCATCGTCACAGTGTCGGCCATCGGCTCGACCGCTTCCGTGACAACCATCGAGTTCGAGCCAGCGCTCGTCAAGGACTTCCGCGAGAAGCTCCAGCAGCTCTTCCCAAGCACAGAACGCAGCCGCCACTCGGAGACCTGGGGTGACGACAACGGCTTCTCGCACATGCGCGCCTCGTTCATGGGCCCGGCGATGACCCTGCCGGTGAGCAACGGAAAAGCGGTGCTCGGCACGTGGCAGCAGATCGTCTTCATCGACCACGACAACCGCCCCCGCAGCCGCGAGCTTTTCGTGCAGCTTGTCGGCGAGGCCTGAAAAGCGAGGGATCAAGCGCATGAACACACCGCTCTTCGACATCCAGCCGGCCGTTTCGATCATCCTCCCCACCTTCGACCGCGCACCACACCTTACCGACGCCATCGACAGCGTGCTCGCGCAAAGCTTTACCGACTGGGAGCTGATCGTGGTGGACGACGGCAGTTCGGATGAAACTTTCGCCGTGGTAGACGCCTACCTCTGCCAGCACCCGAACATCCGTTACCTGAAACACCGCAACCGCAAAACCGCCCTCTCGCGCAATGCGGGCATCCAGGCCTCTTTCGGACGTTACGTCACCTTTCTCGACAGCGACGACCGTTACCTCGGTGGGCACCTCGAATCGCGTTTCCGGATGCTCGAATCGATGCCGGAAACCGGTCTGCTCTCGGGCGGATTTGTGTGCAAGGGCGACCCGTGGGTGCGCGACCGGCACGACGCCGAAAAGTTGGTACATGTCAACGACTGCATCCTCGCCGCAACCATGTTCGGGCGGCGAGAACTGTTCATCGAGATCGGAGGCTTCCGGGCGCTCGACTATGCCGAAGATCCGGATTTGTGGGATCGCGCCGCCCAACGCCATCGCGTCCTGAAGATCGACGAACCTGCGACCTACCTCTACCGGCGCTCGCCGGACAGCATCACCGGAACCTACAAACCAGCCAAATCATGATCCGTTCCGTCACCGTCTATTGCAGCTCCAGCAACCTCGCGCCCGAACCCTACTTCAGCCAGGCCGAAGCGCTTGGCCGCGGACTTGCCGAACGCAAGATCGATCTTGTCTTCGGCGGCGGACACGTCGGGCTGATGGGCCGCACGGCAGACGCGGCGCTGAAAGCTGGCGGCACGGTCAAGGGCATCATCCCGCGCTTCCTCGAAGAGCGCGAGGTGGCCCACGCCGGGCTAACCGAACTGCACGTCGTCGAAACGATGCACCAGCGCAAAATGCTGCTCACCGACTGGGCGGACGCCTTCGTGATTTTGCCGGGCGGACTCGGCACGCTCGACGAGCTGCTCGAAATCCTCACCTGGAAACACCTCGGCCAGCACGCCAAACCGATCATTTTGCTCAACACGGAGGGGTTCTGGAATCAGCTCCTGCAACTCTTCGAGCGGATCGCCGCCGACCGCATGGTCAAGCCCGGCTACGAAAACTACTACGACGTCCACAACTCCGCCAGCGATGTTCTCGCACTGATCGACAGGCAAAACGCCAGCGTCTGAAACGATTCGATGCGACAAAAAAAGAAAGGCCGGAACGTCAAATCCCGGCCTTTGCTGTTTCAAGTATTCCAACAGCCAGCACTAAACCGGCGGGACGTTGTCGATGTAACCACCACCATGCATCGGCATCAGGTTCAGATCGCAACAGGGGTTTGGCTGGTTGAGCCAAGTGATGAACTCGCTGCCAATCCAGTCGTTGAAACCGCCCTGGAATCCACCGCCATTCGGATAGAGATCGATAAACTTCCCAAGCATCTCGATCGTAAAGGCTGTCTCCGCGCCCATCGGCTTGTACACATCGACGCCGGGGCAGCGCTTGCACTGGCTCGGCAGGTCAGCCACGCTGCACAGCGGACTCTTGTCGGTCAGGTAGCCGCAGTGGCTACCACGCTCCACCTGCGAAGCTACGACCCAGGAACCGTCGCCAGTGAGCTGGCTGAACTCACTCTCGACGCCGGGAGTGTCTGACCAGGCGGGCGGCTGGGACATGTCGAGGCACGCGCAGTCGCACTGGCCGACAATCATCGTCATCGGCATCTGGCGGCTGGATAGTGCGGCGCGGTAGTCGCTCATGCCGGGCATGAAGATCGGCACTTTCTGGTCAACCGGCGAGAGCATAAGCAGCCCGACCGGATTGGCCCGATCCTCCTCCGACCAATCGGCCATCGGCCTGCTGAACGCCGGCAGAAGCTCCCGGTTGTAGATAACCGGATTGAAAGGACGGCACTGCTTGCGCCCGATCTGCCGGAGGGTATCGAACCCGCACGCCGCAGCCTGCGCGTGTGCGCCGCCAACCGAGTGCCCAGCGAAAATAACGTTGTTGGAAACCATGAACTGCGCGTCGCTGGCGAGCTTGGCATCAAAGCGCTTGCTGTTAGGCCCCTGGGCCTCGGCCAGCCAGAAAAACTCGGTCAAGCCGTACCGGATCAGGTACGACGCGGCGGCAAAGGTCTCCTGCCCCACCCTCGGATTGCCGCCGATATCGGTCCACGGCATCCAGTCAACCTGCGCATGACTGGCGCTGACAAACGCCATCGCCCAGTTCTTTTCGACGATCGCCTCGCTGTAGTTGTAGTAAGCGGACGGATTGATGCCAAAGAGCGGATTGTCGTCGAGCAGCATCCCGGCAATCTTTTTGGGATACCAGAGCAGGTCGTTGCCAATCAGAAAACCGTGATTGAACATCACCAGACCGTTGGCCTTACGGTTCGCCGGATAAAAGACTTCGATCACCATCTCGATAAACTCGGGCACGAAAGGGTCGTACTGCAACCAGAGATGGATACGGTCGAAACAGTAATCGTCAATGCGGATGGGCTTCATAACGATAGGGGATAAGAGGGTTTAGAACTATCGCGAACAGAAAACCGGGGCAGAGGAAAAGCATACCATAAACACAATGCACTACGGCATTTTCACAAAAATAAAGATTTCAAATTGATATTCGAAACGTGAGACCCAGCGAACACGCATCACCCTTTCAAATAATGCAGAGTAGACTCAAATTGCCGCCCGAATGGATCGTTTCACCCAGGACAGGCGTTACCCGAATAAGCACTTCAAAAAATAGCGAACAGCTGCATCAGCATACATCATGGCGACTTCACTGATTTTTATCTACAGCACCGACAGCGGAGGGGTCAGCACTCTGCTCGATACCGGGCACAAAACGCTCAGCCCGTCAACTTACAAGTGCAGCCTCTGCGAGTTGACGCAGGACACACTCGGCGAAAAAGAACGCTGGCGGGAGTTCCGCAAAAGTATCGGCCTGCCGATAGAGTTCTTTCACCATGATGAATTCGAAAAAAAGTATGATCTCAGATTCGACTATCCGGTCATCCTTCGCAAAAACGAAAACATCGAGGTGCTGCTGAGCAAAGAGCGGATTGACGCGATCAAAAATCTCGACGATCTCATTGAAACCGTCAGAAAAGAGGTTGCCAAAACCTCCTGATTACGGGATGAGCACCGCCGCGCCACTGGCCTTTCCGTGACGAATATCGAGCAACGCATGATTGGCCTCTTCGAGTGGATAGCACCGCACCTCAGGCTTCAGCCCCATCCGGGCGGCGATGTCGAGAAACGCCGACACATCGGCTCGCGTGATGTTGGCCACGCTTTTGATATCCTTTTCCATCCAGAGGTGGCGCTCATAGGAAATGCCCGCGAGCAGCTCATTATCACGCGACTCCTTGCGGATGGCGTTGATCACGAGTCGTCCGCCGGACCGCAGCCGTTCGAGTGCCGAGAGCACCAGCAACCAGGCGGGCGTCGTGTCGATAATGGAATCGCACGGTTCCGGCGGATCGGCGGTGGTTTTCCCAACCCAGTCAGCGCCGAGCGAGAGGGCGAACTCACGATCCTTTTCGCTACGAGCGAAAACAAAAACCGGAGATTTGGGAAAGAGGTAACGGGAAAGTTTAAGCACCTGATGGCCCGAAGCGCCAAAGCCGGTCAGGCCAAGAATCTGGCCATCGCGGAGATTTGCGAGCATCAGCGAGCGATAGCCGATCGCGCCACCACACAGCAGCGGCGCTGCTTCGGCATCGGTAAACACGTCGGGAATGGGATAAGTAAAATCCGCAGGCACGGTCATGTACTCGGCGTAGCCACCGTCAGCATCGCGCCCGGTTGCTCGAAACTCAGGGCAGAGATTTTCGTTACCCGCGAGGCAGAGGTCACAGTGACCGCAAGCGGAGAAAATCCACGCCACGCCGCGGCGGCTGCCAGTCTCAATGCCTGCGACGCCCCTCTATTTCGTCGAGCTCTGTGTGGCACACCCCGCAAGCACCGACTTTGAGCAGCAATTCTCCCGGCTTCGACTCAGGCATCGGAAGCTCCCGAAGCACCAGCGGCTCCGTCTCCTCGTGCAGATCGGCAGCCCGCTCAAGCAACATAGCCCGCATCATGCCTCCCCTTTTCCTTCAATCTCCCAAAAGAGAGACACAAAAGCAAAGGTGAACACTACGGACGAAATGGACTTGGTGGACGGGATAGACGAAGTAAAAAGAGAGCGGATAAAAAAGGACGACCAACCGGTCGCCCTCATTATCAATTATCAACTGTCAACTATCAGCTGCTCAGTGGCATCCGTGACCTTCGCACGCTTTCTGCGGGCCGACCTTCTGCAATCCGCCGTTTCCGAAGCGCTCGATGGCATCAGCGAGGCACTGAGCCTGCGCAGCCATGTAGATGTCGATGCCGAGGCTTTGCAGCCTTGCTGCCGCACGTGCTCCGATGCCGTTAACGATCACCGCGCCCGCGCCGGTTTCGGCGAAGGCATCGGCCGGCGTGCACTGACCGTGGTCGTGGTGCATGTTCGGATTGCCGGTGATTTCGACCTGGCCGGACTCACTCTCCACTACCCCGAAAAACGGGGCGCTGCCAAAATGTTCGCACACCTTCGAGCCAAGCCCGTTGTTCTCGTCAAGCGGAATAATGATTTTCATTCCTCACCTCCCTCTTCGCGATTGCGGTGCATCCGTCCTTGGCCATTGCCTTGGCCTTGACCTTGACCCTTACCTTTGCCCTGTCCTCGTCCTTCGCCATGTCCGTCGTGCTGTTGCAAACCGGTGCGGAACCCACGGCAACGACCGCCGCCTCGGCGACCACCACCGAATCCACCGCCGGGCGACATGCGATGAACGTTCTCGCTCGAACATGACGGGCAAGCCTCGGGGCGAGCCGTCCCAAACGGCACCGACCAGCGATGACCGCAGGCCGCGCAACCGAATTCTCTCTCTTCGTTTGAAACCATGATGTTTCCTCCTTTTACGTTTAATCGCCTGCCCAGCACCAGCATCTGGCCAAGCTTTCCTCTGGCCGATGCCAGAATGTTGCCAAAGGTCTGGCGAGACACCTGCATCCGCTTTGCGGCCTCCTCCTGATACAGCCCCTCTAAATCGGCTAGCCGGATCGCTTCGAACTCGTCGAAGGTCATCTCCAGCGGCTCGGCATCGGAGTGCCTGGCAGCAAAAGGTCCGAACGCCCGGTGCTCCGGATCCTCGGTGATAGCTCTGCATTTCATTGGTCTGGGCATAAAAAAAATCTCCATTCAAATTATTAGCATATGCCAATAACATACCATAAAAAAAGCGGGATGTCAAGCGCATCCCGCAAAAACCGTTCTTACACTCAGGAGGGTTTTAACCCTCTGGACATTCAGGATTCTTACATTCACATTGCCCCGGCTTTCAAGCCGGGGAACAGATTTCGAGTACCTCCATTCCTCCTTTAAAACCGCTTCTGATAAATGTGGCAATAGGGCTGGTGCCCCGTCTTTTCATAGTAGTCCTGATGGTACAGCTCTGCGGGCCAGAACTCTCCAGCTTTTTCGACTGTGGTCACCACGTCGTAGCCGCGGCTTTTGAGCTGTCCGATCAGCTTTTCGGTAATCTGTTTCTGCTCCTCATCCTGATAAAAGACAGCCGAACGGTACTGCGTGCCAATGTCCGGCCCCTGCCGGTTGACCTGCGTCGGGTCGTGAATTTCGAAGAAAAGTTTGGCCAGCGTTTCGTAGCTGACGACTGACGGATCGAACTCTACCTCGATCGCTTCGGCGTGGCCAGTGCGTCCGCTGCACACCTCTTCGTAGGTGGGATGATCGGTGCGTCCGCCACTGTAGCCAACCGTGGTCGAAATCACGCCCGGCGTCTTCTTGAAGTGATACTCGACTCCCCAGAAGCACCCGCCGGCAAAGACAGCCGTCTCTGTGGCTGCCGCAGGCTTGTCGGCGGGATCAAACGAAAGGGAGATCGAGTTGACGCAGTAGCGGGCGTTTTTCGACGTAAAGCCTTCGTTGAAAAAGACATGGCCGAGGTGACCACCGCAGTTGGCGCAGAGAATCTCGGTTCTGCGGCCATCGCGGTCGGTCTCCTGCCGAACCGCGCCCGGAATTGCGTCGTCGAAGCTTGGCCAGCCGGTTCCCGAATCGAACTTGGCGTCCGAGCGGAACAAGTCTGCGCCGCACTGACGACACTGATAGACGCCTTTTTCCTTGTTCAGATAATATTTGCCACTGAAGGGTTGTTCGGTTCCTTTATCGATGATGACGTGTTTCTCATCCGGCGTGAGCTTATTCCAGGTCATTGATGCCTCCTTGTGTGTGTTCGCTGCCGTGCCGGGCAAAGCGCGACTTTCCGGTGGATTACCGCAAGCCGCCAGCAGCACGGTCAGAAGTATGAAAAAAATTCTGTTCACGATGAGTGTCTCCTTGCAGACGGCCAGACCGTCACGAGTTTGTTCTTTAAACCGTCACCACGGGCAGAATGTTTCCGATGTGCGAACGCTCAGGCTCGCGACGCGCGTTGTACGAGTAACAATCATTAAAAAAGACGAACGATGGAAAAACGACCGAACCGGCTCATCAACGAAAAAAGTCCCTACCTCCTCCAGCACGCATGGAACCCCGTTGACTGGCATCCGTGGGGCGAGGAGGCGTTCGCAAAGGCACGTCAGGAGGAGCGCCCGATCTTTCTCTCGTCGGGCTACTCGACCTGCCACTGGTGCCACGTGATGGAGCGAGAGTCGTTCGAGAACGCTGACATCGCGGCGTTCCTCAACGCCCACTTCGTGCCGGTGAAGCTCGACCGCGAGGAGCATCCCGACATCGATCGGTTCTACATGCTCTTTGTGCAGGCGACCACCGGCAACGGGGGTTGGCCAATGTCGGTCTGGATGACGCCGGATCGCAAGCCCTTTTTCGGCGGCAGCTACTTCCCGCCCGCCGAGCGCTGGGGAATGCCGTCGTTCCGCTCCGTGCTCGAAACGCTGGCGCGGATGTGGGAGCACGAGCGTCCGAAGCTGCTCGCCTCGGCGGGTTCGATTATGGATCAGCTCTTCGACATCGCCAAACCGCAACCTGACGCAGGCACGGTTGGCGATGCCCATGCCGCGCGCTGCTTCGAGGCGCTTGTGCAACGCTTCGACGCCGAGTGGGGCAGCTTTGGTAACGCGCCGAAGTTCCCGCAGCCGTCGATCCTCAGCTTCCTGTTCACCCACGCCGCCTTCACCAGCGACCGCACGGCGACGGAGATGGCGCTCGTAACGCTGCGGAAAATGGCCGCTGGAGGCATCCACGACCATCTCGGCGTTGCGGGCCGTGGCGGCGGTGGCTTCGCCCGCTACTCGACCGATCGCTTCTGGCATGTGCCCCACTTCGAGAAGATGCTTTACGACAACGCCCAGCTCGCCATTTCATACCTCGAAGCGTACCAGCTGACTGGCGAGGCGCTCTTCGCCGACACCGCACGTGACATCTTCAACTACGTGCTCGGCGATATGACTGCGTCCGAAGGCGGCTTCTGGTCAGCCGAAGACGCCGACAGCATGGACCCGGACGGCAGCGGAGAAAAGCGGGAGGGCGCGTTCTATGTGTGGACTGAAGAGGAGCTTGCCGCTCTGCTTCAACCGGACGAAGCGGCACTGTTCATCGCAGCGTTCGGCATCAGACCGGAAGGCAACGCGCCGGTCGATCCGCACGGCGAATTCGCCGGCAGGAACATCCTCATGCGCTTTGCGTCGGATGAAGAGCTGGCCGAACGATTCGAGCTTGCGACGGACGAGGTGACTCGACGATTGGAAAAAGCGCGAGCGAAGCTGTTCGAGTCACGTTTTAAACGACCCCGACCGGGGCTGGACGACAAAATCCTCCTCGCCTGGAACGGCATGATGATCTCCGCGCTGGCCAAAGGCTCGCTGGTTTTGCGCGACAAAAAGCTTCTCGACGCCGCCGAACGCGCCGCCCGGTTCATCCTCGATACCCTCTACGATTCGGAGACGGGCAAGTTGCTCCGGCGATACCGCGACGGCGAGGCGTCGATTGACGGAAAGGCAAGCGACTACGCCTGCCTGATTCAGGGGCTGATTGACCTCTACCAGAACTCGATTGACCCGGAGTACCTCTCCGCAGCCATCGCACTCGCCGAAGCGCAGGTCGAGCGCTTTTTCGACCAGAAGCTGGGCGTTTTTTACAGCACCGCGTTCGACGACGAGAGCGTCCCCCTGCGCATGATCGAAGACAACGACACCGCCGAGCCTTCGCCCAACTCGGTGAGCACATTGAACTATCTGCGACTCGCCGCCATCACCGGGCGCGACGAGCTGCTCGAAGTCACCCGGCGCACCATCGACTTCTTCAGCAGCACGCTTGAGGCCAACCCCGTCGCCCTGCCACTGTTGCTCGCCGCCAGAGCGCTGGCCGACTCCGCCCCGGCGCAACTCACCCTCTCCGGCAAACAGGATGATCCAGCGATGCGACGGCTTCTCGAAAGGGCGTGCCGACACTACCGCCCAGAACTGACGATCATCCATGCCAATGCCGAGGTTAAGTGGATGCCAGTTGAAGCCATCGAAATCGCACGTAAGCACCAAGGCCCACCAGCCGCCCAGCTCTGCGCTGGAGGCCAGTGCTACCCGAAGCTCACCGATCCGGATGAGCTTGACGCTTTGCTGAAGAGCCTCGGATAAGAAACGGTCGATAAAAAATGAAAAGCCCCTCCCAAATCTGGTATTGGGAGGGGCTAAAATCTTTACGCCGGTTACTACCGGGCAACGTCCTGCGGTAGGCTGATCACATGAAAGGCGGCTTCTCTTCTGGAGGCTGTTGTGATTGGTTAAGCCCACCGGTAATCATCTCGCTGACTTTCTTTGCAGCCATGCCTGCAGCAAAGATGCCGGTGCCAACAGCGGCAAGTCCTAAAATTGGCAACCCTGCCGGAGATAACAACGCTCCCGCACCGGCTATGCCAGCTGCGGTTTTCAGCACATTTCCCTGAATCGGTTCCTGTTCCATAAGTCAGTGGGTTAGGTTGATATCTGAAAAAAACTCTATCTCTATCGGGATTTACGATATCCCTCACGCTGATGGAAAAAATTGGGAGACGATGCGAAAAAATTCTGAACCTTTTGCAAAAATCACCTCTAGAGCCTACATTACCTCTCCATTTTCGAGGACAATTAGCTCAGTTGGTTAGAGCGTTCGCTTCACACGCGAGAGGTCGTAGGTTCGAATCCTACATTGTCCACTCCTCTTTCCCCGATCTTTTCCCAAAACCTGGTAATCAAGAAAGGAAGCTGCGCTGCCTCACAGTGCATCGTATTCTTAACCGAGCTGATTCATTTCATATTTTTCAATATAGCGAAAAATAATACCAGCAAAGGGAAGAGCTTTTGCTGGCTTGTATTCTGTGTGGTTGCACCAGAATATCAACGAGCGTAGGCGCTTTACTTGACCATTCCCCTAGTTTCAGCCATATATGCAGCATTTCAAAGCAAACAATCTCAGCATTTCCAACTTGCTCATACAGCGGAATCCAGTACAAGCATTTTCTGCTTTCAATCTCGATTAAGGCATTATACACGTTGGATGAGTGTGACTCTTGCACAATTCCCACACTTTTCACTTTTCAAAAATCAAGTAAACCTGCGTTTTATTGCCGCTCCTGAACATGACAGGGCTAAGTGAAAATCGCGATTTTGCCCTCAGGCCACTGTTGAGAATCGCGTAAATATCGGCAAGCAAAAATCTTGAGCGAGCGAAGTAACGGCGACCCATTCAGACAGTATTGACGTCGGTACCATCGACCGTATCAATACCAGGAATAACAACAGGCTCCTTATCCCGGCAAAAGATCAAAAGATGATATGGAGATTCATCGAAAAACGAACAGAAATGCACCTGGCAGAAAAGCTCAAAAATCGTAGAAATGGATAAAAAAAGCAGGTCTCGCAAACCCCCAAGCTTACGAGATAATGAGAATAGCTCTTGCCAGGCACAACACGATGGGGCGTCCCCCCAACTGCATCCTGATAACAAAGCTATCGAAAATGATCAGCACGAATTATTCCTGCTCCCGTTCCTGATCACTCTGGGGTTGGATACGTTCTCGACGAAGCGTATCTCCGGCGCCCTTGACGTCATTGATAACTCCATTGACAACATGAAGTGTGGCGGTTCCGACGAGCAGCCCGGCAAGGCCGTGCGCCACAATCGGCATACCGAAGGGAGATAAGGCAAAGGCCGTACCAACAGCACTGGCGGTTTCTTTTAACATGTCCGTTCCGTTAAGTTTCGTTGCTCAGAATGTCGTGTGCATGTTTTCACTCAAGTTAGATATTACATAAAAAACAGCAACGGATGCAACTCTGAGGCGATTACTTCTGCTCGACACAGGCTTTCAATGCCCGGTTCATAGCGTCATAGCTTTGGCGAAACAGGCCTGCAAGCATAACGAAAACCGGGGTGGATAACACGCCATTGAAGGTTTCGCAATGCACGAACCTTGTTCTCTGACTGGAGTCGAGCGAATGCAGCTCGAACCAGTGGAATCCCTCCAGAAGCCCACCAAACAGTACCCCGCGCCAGCCGAGAGTTACGTTCTGGCTGAATCGCTCAATCCGCGCTTTGAAGCGGATTGGCGGAAGCCATCCGAACCTGATGGTGATGCGAAGAGTCTCGTCCGGCCCCGCCTTACCGCCGATGCGGCGGATGCACGGATTCCACTCGCGATAGCCGTCGAAGCTGGTCAGCGCTGCCCAGACCCGCTCCGGCGGCGCGTCGATGACGATCTCCGTGCGGATGCTTTTCATCGCTGAACGGTCGCTTCCCCGTCGCGCCAGCCTCCGCCGACCGCGCGGTAGAGGTCGGCGATGGCAGCCAGATGGCTGCGCTGCACGTCGGCCAGTTCAAGCTCCGCGGAGAGCAGCAAGCGTTGCGCGTCGATCACTTCGAGATACGTGGCCATACCGCTGTTGAAGAGCAGGCGGGCGTTGTTCGCGGCCTTGCCGAGCGTGACCACGCGGCGAGCGGCGAGCGCCTCCTCTTCGCCGGTTTTCTCGACCTGTGCGAGCGCGTTGGAGACCTCGCCGATCGCGACCAGCAAGGTTTTGCGGAAGATCAGCTCGGCCTGGTCGCGCGTGATTTTGGACTGCTCGTACTGCGCCCTGAGCTGGCCGTGGCGGAAGATCGGCTGCACGAGATTTCCCACAAGCGACTCGAAGAGCGAGCCGGGCGTCGAGAACCATTTGCTCGACTCGATGGCGTTCAGCCCGCCCTCCGCCGTGACGGTGAGCGACGGGTACATCATCGCCTTGTTGACGCCGGTGAGCGCGTGCGCTTGCATCAACGAGGCTTCGGCGGCGCGCACGTCGGGGCGGTTGCGAAGCAGCGCCAGCGGCACGCCAGCGCTGAGCGAGTCGGCCATCGCGACCGGTTTTGCGCCGACGCTTCGCTTCACGGGCGTGCCGGGCATCCGTCCGGCGAGAATCGAAAGCGCGTTCTCCTGCGCGGTGCGCGACGCTTCGAGCTTCGGCAGGACGAGCTTCGCCGTGAGCAACTGCGACTCCTGCTGATCGACGGCGAGGCTGGTGACGTTGCCCGCATCGTATTGCAGACGCATCATGGTGAGCGTTGTGTCAGCGAGCGCGATGTTGCGCCGGGCGATCCCGATCTGCCTGTCGAGCATCCGCAGGTTCCAGTACCCCTGCGCCACCGACGAGACGAGCGAGGTGCGCACGGCCCGCGCCGCCTCGGTGCTGCGGAGGTACTCGGCCAGCGCGGCCTTTTTGCTGTTGCGCAGCTTCGCCCAGATGTCCGCCTCCCACGACACACTCAGCGCCGCCGTATAGCTCCGGCTGGTGCGCTCCTGACCCGTCGAAGCCGCGTAGCTGTTGCGCGACGCCTTCGAGTAACTGCTCGTCGCCCCCAGATCGGCCTCGGGCAGGAACCAGAGTTTGGCCACGTTGAGCGACTTCGAGGCGTAATCGATATTCTTCATCGCGATCAGCAGATCGTGGTTGCTGGCAACCGCGCTGTCGATCAGCTCAAGCAGCGCCGGATCGGCGAAAAATTCGCGGTACGGGACCGTAGCCAGCTCCTTACCGGGCTTCTCCTGACCGGGATACGTTGCCGGAAGCTGCACGTCGGGACGCCGGTATGATTTGACAGGGCTGCACGCCGAAAGGCCGACGGTGGCAAGCAACGCCAGAGTGAACAGCGAAAACGCTCGTTTCATGCCTTGATGGTGATTTTTCATTCGTGCGCCCCCTCGTTTTTCAGATGCTCGGCAAGCAGGTCGCCCGCTTCGACAATCGGCGTCGCCGGGCCGGTGAAGCGCTCCTGCAAGCCCTGGAACGCCACGAAGAGCACCGGCACCACAAGGATGCCGAGCACCATGCCGATGAACATGCCACCAATGGCCGACGCGCCGATCGAGTGGTTACCCATCGCCGCCGGACCGGTCACGAAAAGCAGCGGAATCAGCCCCGCCACGAAGGCGAGCGAGGTCATCAGAATCGGACGCAGCCTCGCCTTCGCACCCGCCATCGCCGCCTCGACGAGCGGCATCCCGGCCACGCGCCGCTGAAGCGCGAACTCGACGATGAGAATCGCATTCTTGGCAAGCAGGCCGATCAGCATGATGATCGCCACCTGCACGTAAATATTGTTCTCGATCCCCGCCAGCTTGATGCCGACAAACACGCCGAGCAACCCGGTCGGAATCGAGAACATCACGGCCAGCGGCAAGAGGTAACTTTCGTAGAGCGCCGAAAGCAGGAAATAGACAAAAATCACCGAGAGGAAAAAGATGAAGAACAGGCCGCCGGAGGACTCGATCTCCTCGCGGCTCTGGCCCTTCCAGTCGTAGGTGAAGCCCACCGGAAGCGTGGCGCGCGACACCTCTTCGACCGCCTGGATCGCCTGTCCGGTGCTGTAACCGGGGGCGGGCATGGCGTTGATCGAGATGGCGTTGAACAGGTTGAAGTGATCGACCGCATCCGGGCCGTAAACCCGCTTGAGGGTGATGATTGCGCTGACTGGCACCATCTCGCCGCTGGCGTTTTTGACGAAGATACCGTTGAGCGAATCGGGCGTCCGGCGGTCGCTCGGCTCGGCCTGCAAAACGACGCGGAAGTACTTGCCGAAGCGGTTGAAATCCGAGGCCTGCTGGCTGCCGTAGTAGGCCTGGAGCACGGTCATCAGCTCCCGGACGTTCACGCCGAGATCAGCGGCGCGGACGTTATCGACCACGAGCTCGTACTGCGGATAGTTCGTGTTGAAGGTGGTGAATGCGACGGCGATTTCGGGCCGCTGCATGAGCGCGCCGATGAAGCCGCCAGCCACCTCCTCGAACTTGTGCAGATCACCGCCGCTGCGATCCTGCAACACCAGTTCGAGACCGCTCACCGTACCGAAACCGGGCACGGTCGGCATCGAGAGCGCAAAGAAATTGCCCTCCTTGATCGGCGCGAGTTTCTGGTTCACCTGCCCCAAAATCGCCTTCACGTCGCGCACCTCACCTCGCTCGTGCAGGTCGTGAAGCTGGATGAACATCAGGCCAGCGGAGGGCGATGAGCTTCGCGTGAGAATATTAATGCCGGTCACGGAGATCACTTTTTTGATCGACGGCATCGAGCGCAAAATCTCGTCCGCGCGATCCATCACCTCCTGCGTGCGAGCCATCGACGCGCCGGGCGGCGTCGAGACCGAGACGATCACGAAGCCGTTGTCTTCGTCCGGAATAAAGCCGGTCGGCGTGGTTCTGAACATCCAGAACGCCACCACGGTCACCGCCGCCAGCGCCCCGAACGCCACGATCCGGTGGCGCATGAAATAGTCGAGGATGCCGCTGTACCGGCGGCGCACGGCGTCGAAGCCGGCGTTGAACCCCTTGACGAATCGCCCGCCGATGCCGCCGAAACGGGAGTGCTTCTCTTCGGAGTGCAGGTCGGTCAGAAAAATCGCGCAGAGCGCCGGGCTGAGGGTCAGCGCGTTGACCGCTGAAATCAGGATCGCGATGGCCAGCGTGAAGGCGAACTGGCGGTAGAAAACGCCGGTCGAACCTTCGAGAAATCCCACCGGCAGGAACACCGACGCCATGACGAGCGTGATGGTCACGATGGCCGTGGTGATTTCGCGCATCGCCGACACGGTGGCGATTTTGGCCGGGTAGCCTTTCTCCTCGATCTTGGCGTGCACCGCCTCGACCACCACGATGGCGTCGTCAACCACGATGCCGATGGCCAGCACCAGGCCGAAGAGCGTCAGCACGTTGATCGAGAAGCCGAACAGGTTCATGAAAAAGAAGGTGCCGATGATAGCCACCGGCACGGCGATAGCCGGAATCAGCGTCGAACGGAAATCCTGCAAAAAGAGGAACACCACGAGGAACACCAGCAGAAACGCCTCGATGAGCGTGTGCAGCACCTGCTCGATCGACTCGTCCACCACCTTTTTGGAGCTGAACGGAATCGCATACTCAATGCCGGTCGGGAAGTTTTGCGACGCCTTTTCGAGCACCTTGCGCAGCTCGGTCTCGACCGCGTTGGCGTTGGAACCGGGCGCCTGATAAACCGCCATGACCGCGCTTGGCTCGCCGTTGGCCTTGGCGTTGACCGTGTAGCTGTACGCGGCAAACTCGACGCGCGCGATGTCCTTCAGCCGCAAGAGCGAGCCGTCGGGGTTGGCGCGGATCACGATATTCTCGTACTCCTCCGGGCGCTCGAACTTGCCACGATATTTCATGACGTACTGCATCGGCGCGTCGCTCATCTGCCCGAACTCGCCCGGCGCGGCTTCGAGGTTCTGGCTCTGGATCGCCGCCGACACCTCCTGCGGCGACAAGCCATACGCGGCCATCTGCGCGGGCCGCAGCCACACGCGCATCGCGTAATCCATCTTGCCATAGACCGCCACCTGACCAACCCCCGGCACGCGAGCCAAGTCATCGACGATATTGATCTTGGCGTAGTTCTGCAAAAAGGTCGCGTCGAACGCCTCGACACTGCTCGACAGATTGATGAGCATGATCTGGCTGTTCTGACGCTTGATGGTCGAAACGCCGATCTGGTTGACCTCGGCAGGCAAGCGGCTGGTAGCCTGCGCAACGCGGTTCTGCACGTTCACCGCCGCTTGGTCGGCGTTGGTGCCCTGCTTGAAAAAGACGTTGATCGAGAGCGAGCCATCGTTGCTCGACGTGGAGGTCATATAGGTCATGTTCTCGACGCCGTTGATCGCCTCTTCGAGCGGTGGAGCCACCGTGCGTCCGACGGTTTCGGCGTTCGCACCGGGATAGCTCGCCGTCACCGAAACGCTCGGCGGGGCGATGTCGGGAAAGCGCGTGATCGAAAGCTGGCTCATACTGACCAGGCCGAGAATCACGAGAATAACCGAAATGACGGTCGCCAGAACAGGGCGGGTGATAAAACGTTCAAACATAAGCCCTGCGCCTTAACGCTCGTTTTTTGAAGAATTGCTGGGCGCGGCTTTTTCAGACGGCTCCCTGCTCATCGGCTTGATGACCATGCCGTCCTGCAACCTGCCGATCCCGGCGGTCACGATCACATCGCCTGGTTCGATGCCGTCGCTGACGATGTAGTTCTGGCCGCTCGCGCCCTCGACCGTGATGACCCGCTTGACAACCTTGTTTCCCTCCGTCAGCACGGCAACCATCACCTTGTCCTGAAGCTCCACCGTCGCCGCCTGCGGCACGAGCATCACGCTGTGGTAGTCAGCCATGAGGCTCACCGTACCCGAATTACCGCTGCGCAAAAGACCTTCCTTGTTCGGGAACGACACACGCAGGCCGATCGAGCCGGTCGAGGCATCGAACCCGCCGCTGATCGATTCGAGCTTGCCGTCGTGCGGATAAACCGTGCCGTCCGACAGCGTCAGTCTGACCGGCGGCACGGCGTCGATCTTCGCCTGCAACGTCGCGCCGGGATAGCGCTGCTTGAATGTAGCGAACCCCGACTCGCTCATGCTGAAGACCGCGTACATGCGGTTCACGTCGGAGAGCATGGTCAACGCCTGCACCTGATTTTTGGTCACGAGGTTGCCCTGCCGGAACGGAATGCGCCCGACATACCCGGCCACCGGAGCCTTGATTTCGGTGTAGCCGAGATTGATCGCCGCCGTCTTCGCCGTCGCCGCAGCCTGCGCGGCCTGCGCTTTGGCGGCCTGCAACTGCGCCCTGGCCGTCGTGAGCTGCACCGGCGCAACCACCTTGTGCTCGACCAGCGGAATCAGCTTCTCGACATTCACCTTCGCCACAGCCGCCTGCGCCTCGGCGGCCTGCCGGGCGGCCAGCGCCGTTTTGTACTCTTCGCGATAGATTGCGTCGTCAATTTTGAAGAGCGGCTGCCCTTTTTTGACACGCTGCCCCTCGCGGACAAGAATAGCCTGCAACGTCCCGTCCACCTGCGGACGAATCTCCGCATCGGCCAGCCCTTCGAGCCGGACGGAGTAGTCGCTTAAAACCGCTGCGGATGATGGTTCGACTTTCATCACCGGCAACTCGGGCATCATTTGCTGCGGAGCCTCCGGCTTGCCGCCACATCCCGAAAAAAAGAGGCACGAAAGGAGCAAGGTTCCGGTAGCGAATCTGAAAAGATGGTGTCGGAATATGGGAATCGTAATCATGGACTTGACAGTAAAATCAAATGGTAGCGGATGAACGATGACGGATAAATCTATACAAAGAAAAGACAAAACAAGAACGAGCAATTGCGAAGTGCCGACAAACAATCAAAACGTTTCGAAATGTTACCGTTGCGACGTCAACGAACAGCAATTGCTGCGCTCAAAATCGAGAAGCCAGCGCTTCAGCTCCATCCCGGAAGAATAGCCACCGAGCCGTCCACCCGCGCCGACCACGCGATGGCACGGCACGATAATCGGCAACGGATTCTGCCCGCAAGCCGACCCAACCGCCCGAGCCGCTCCGGGCGAGCCAATCGCCACAGCTAGCTCGCCATACGAAACCGTCTCGCCATATGGAATGGCAAGCATCGCCTCGCGCACCCGCCGATCGAATGCAGATCGAGGCTCGACCAATGGCAATGCAAACTCCTGCAACCGTCCCGAAAACCATGCATCGAGCTGCTGAAAAGTCTCATCGATCAACCGCGAGCCTGGAGCGCTGACAGCCGTTGACGGCTCCAGGTGCATGAATAACAGATCAGTAACCCGTCCACCGTGCGCCCTGATTCCGATCAGACCCAAAGGCGTAAATCGACAGGAAAACGAGCTGTAATTTGTTAGTATGGACTCTTGCTGCATTTGTTGTTTCCGTTAATTGGCGTTGCATAAATTCTTTTCATCTTCATCCTTCCCCCTCAAAGCATCAGCAACCCACCGGAGACCGGGATGTAGCAGCCGGTCACGAAGCGGCTGTGATCTGAAGCAACCGCAAGTACCGCTCCGGCAACATCTTCCGGCTGTGCGACTCGCTTGAGCGGGGTCATGTCGGCCATCATCGCTTTCTGCTCATCGGGCATCCAGGCTGTGGCGTCAGTGAGCGTGAGGCCAGGAGCGACCACATTCACGCGGATGCCAAAGGGGGCGATCTCCTGAGCAAGCGAACGCACGAAGGCGTCGAGGCCCGACTTGGCCGTGCTGTGAGCAATGAATCCCGGCGATGAGTGGCGCGACAAAGTGCTTGAAATGGCGATGATATTGCCCGATTTTCGCTCAATCATGCCCGGCAACAAGGCCTGACAGCAGAAAAAGATCGACTTCAACTCACCGGTAAGTTTCGCCTCAAATTCATCCCAGGTAAATTCCGTGAAAGGCTTGACCGGGAAACCGATCGAGGCGTTGCCAACCAGCAGATCAACCGGCCCGAGATGTTGCTCCACCTCCGCAACCATCGCCTGCACCTGCGACTCGTCACGAACATCCGCCCGAATGCCCAGCGCTTTGCCTCCGGCTTGCGTAATTTCTTCGACAACAGCATGCGCCGCGCTTTCGCTCTGGAAATAGTTGACCGCAACCGCCGCCCCCTCGGCGGCAAGAAGCTTCGCTGTAGCCCTTCCAATACCACGGCTCGCGCCCGTAACCAATGCAACCTTACCTTTCATATCCATGAATTTTGAGATTGTTTAAGGATTCTACTGGCTTTTTCACTTTACACTCACACAACCGTCAAGAACCGACAGAATCGCCTCAGCATCATCCATCGAAACTTCGGAAAACCATATTTTCTGCGGATAAATCATCACATTAGGCCCCGTCGAACACAGCCCCCTGGCAGCCCGAAGTGGACACCCTCACCTTTCCCTTCCACCCCCTCTCTTCAACAGCTGCCTTCAAGGTATCTTTAACAAGCTGACTGTTGTTGTCCGCGCACGATTTCCGCTCTCCCTTGCGATCGTTAGTACAAACAAAAACATGGACGACGTACGGTGATTCGTTTTGAACTGCCATGATAGAATACCTCCAAAATGTCTCAGCCACCCCAAAAATCATGCATCGAGCCACATGAACAGCTCATCAATCAATGAAAAAATTCGGCGGGCATGAGTTGAGTGAGTGATGGTATATTGGTGAACTGCTTTGATCGAGTGAACATCTCAACCCCACGGATCGGTGAAGAGTTTCAGGAACCGACAACCCTCACGAACCGGGTGATAACCTCAACAGAAACAGATGAACAAAAAAGCAACAGAGCCCGTCTGCGACAAGGTTTTTGAGAAACAGGCGTTTGGCAATCTTGAAAAGGAGGGCGAGGTGTTTGAGGGATGCCGATTTGTGCAGTGCAATTTGGCACAAGCCGATCTTTCGGCCCTGATGTTCAGGGAATGCACGTTTGAGCAATGCGACATGAGCCTTGTAAAACTCGCCGATACCGGACTTCAGGAGGTGAAATTCGTCGACTGCAAGCTGCTAGGCGTGCAGTTCAGCGGCTGCCGGAAACTGCTGCTTGAGATGAGCTTTAAGCGGTGTATGATGAAGCTGTCGGTCTTTCTAAAGCTCGATTTGAAAAACACCCGCTTCACCGACTGCGATCTGCATGAAGCCGATTTCACCGAAGCAAACCTGACGGCCTCTCACTTCGAGAACTGCGACCTGATGCAAGCGCTTTTCTTCCACACCAATCTCGAAAAAGCTGATTTCCGCACGGCCTTCAACTTCTCCATCCCTCCCGAATCCAATCGTCTCAAAAAAGCGAAGTTCTCACTTCACGGCCTGCCCGGCCTGCTGGAACATTACGGTATCGAAATTGAGTGACCGACGATAATTTTTTTACGAATAAAGAACCCCGCCGCAATCAACGAGGTATTTAAGATGTGTGATTCACAGACATCGTTTCAACTCAACCTCATGCAAGACGGCCTCTTAAAGACTTTCATCTCAATGTCCGAAATTCTTACAATTGGCTTGATGACAAGCAAATACATAAGCCTGACTAAACGCAATGATATGGCAACTGCTTAATATTGAATCCCTAATTCTGGATTCCTAGCAGGGCGTAACAATGTCTGTGAATCACACAATTGAGCCTATGAAACCAGTCAGTGATAGTCATCTAACGCTTTAGAATAGAACACTATAAGGCTTTCTGCACTTTAAGAAGAGTACCCTCTGGCAAAACAGAAGAAAAACAAAAAACTCCCGCAAAACCTGGCGTCTTGCAGGAGTTTTTATTTTCAAGCGTCACTTCAGATCACCCAGTCGTCACTCCTCCTCTTCGGGCATCTCCACCTTGATGTGCAGCTCCTTGAGCTGCTGGGCGGTAACCTCCGACGGGGCGGCCATCATGAGGTCCTGTGCGGACTGGTTCATCGGGAAGGCAATGACTTCGCGAATGTTCTGCTCGTCGCGCAAAATCATGACGAGGCGATCCAGGCCAGGGGCGATGCCTCCGTGCGGCGGAGCGCCGTGCTTGAAGGCTTCGAGCATGTGGCCAAAGCGGGCTTCGACCTCCTCTTTCGGGTAGCCTGCGATCTCGAACGCTTTGTACATAATGTCGGGGCGGTGGTTCCTGATCGCGCCGCTCGAAAGCTCGATGCCGTTGCAGACGATGTCGTACTGGTAGGCCAGCACGTCGAGCGGCGAGTGCTGTTCGAGCGCCTCCATTTCACCCTGCGGCATCGAGAAGGGGTTGTGCGAGAAGTCGACCTTTTTGTCCTCCTCGTTGTACTCGAACATCGGAAAATCGACGATCCAGCAGAACGACAACTCGTCCCTGTCGAGCGTGAAGAAGTTGCCGAAGTAGGAGCGCATCCCACCCATGATCTTGCAGGTCTTCTCCCACTTGCCCGCGCCGAAGAACACCACGTCGCCGGTTTCGATGCCGAGCTGCTCCTTGAGGGCAGCCATTTCATCCTCCTTGAGGAACTTGACCACCGGCCCTTTCGGCCCGGCATCCTTGAACTGGATGTAGGCCAGACCAGCCGAACCAAGCTCACGGGCGTGCTTTTCAGCCTTGTCGTAGAAGAGGCGCGACTCGTTACCCATGCCTTTAACCACCATCGCCTTGACGCAGGAGCCCTCTTTGGTGTTCGAGGCGAAGACCTTGAAGCCGGAGTTGACAAAAAGCGAGGTGACATCCTCGATCTCGATCGGGATGCGCAGGTCGGGCTTGTCCGAACCGTAGCGGTTCATCACCTCTTTGTAGCTGATGCGCGGGAACGGGAACTGCGTGATGCGCTTCTGCGACATCGTTTCGACCAGGTGCTTGAACAGCCCTTCGAGGATCACGAACAGGTCGTTCTGCTCGGCAAAGGCCATCTCGATATCGACCTGGTAGAACTCGCCAGGGCTGCGGTCGGCGCGGGCGTCCTCGTCGCGGAAGCACGGAGCGATCTGGAAGTAGCGCGGGAACCCGGAGACCATCAGAAGCTGCTTGAACTGCTGCGGAGCCTGCGGCAGCGCGTAGAACTTGCCGGGGTGCAGGCGGCTCGGCACGAGGAAGTCACGCGCACCTTCAGGCGAGCTGGAGGTGAGGATCGGGGTCTGGATTTCGATGAAGTCGAGATCGGTGAGATATTTGCGGACGGCGGCGGTGAGCTGGCTGCGGAAGATGATGTTCTGGTGCAGCTTTTCGCGGCGCAGGTCGATGAAGCGGTACTTCAGGCGCAACTCCTCGGAGGTCGGCATGTCGTCGGCCACCGGGAACGGCAGCGGCTGGGCGGCGCTTTCAATCTTGATCGCCGAAACGACCACTTCGATTGCTCCCGAAGCGAGCTTTGGATTGACCGCTTCGTCCGAGCGAAGCACCACGTGCCCCTCAGCGGAGATCACCGATTCGGAGTGCAGCCCCTCGGCCACCTTGAAGATTTCGCCGTTTTCCGGCTGAATCACAAGCTGGCAGATGCCGGTGTGATCGCGAAGATCGATAAAGATGAGACCACCGTGATCACGGATGCGGTGCACCCAGCCACCAAGCTTCACCCCGGTCCCTTCCGAATCGCGGCTCAAAAGACCGCAGTAGTGAGTTCTGAATCTATTCTGCAAACCCGTCGCCGTTGTTGGCTCCTTACCCATAAAGCTATTACTGATCAAACGTTGTGAAAAACCCGAAACCACCTCTGGCAAGCGCTGAACCCTGATTTAGGCTGCGCAAAACCGTTGAAAGAGATGACCCTGAATATCATGAATTTTGACGGATTTGAAAAGCCTTCGAGCCAAAGGGACTCAAAAAGTCTCCAGACAGCGAATCATCGATCTCGATGTCGATCAATACACCAGCTCGCCTCCAAACTCTTTAATCAAATACCGGACAACCTCGTTGGATTCTGAAAGCTCCTGAAACATGGTGAACACGCTTTTTTCGCGGGTGCAGGCGTCGCGGGCGGCGTCGTAGCGGACGTTGACTCTCAGCGGTAGTTTATAGAAATCGGCCATCTCGCGGGCGAGCAGGTCGGCGTCGTGATGGAGCTCTTCGTAGGAGAATTTGCGGCAGCAGCCGAGTTCGACGAGGCCGTCGGGGCTGCACGCCATGAGGTCGGAGGCGTGGAGGTGGGAGACCATGACCTGCAACCCCTTGGCGGTAAGGTGCTCCAGAAAGCGCCCCCACTCCATGCGTAGCTGTTCAAGCACGGCTACCGGCACACCACCGGTTGATCCGGAAGAGGAGGTGACGGCAGAGGCACTGGGCTTGGTGGATACCCGCTGGTCTGCATTGCTGCCGAACTTCGAGAAGGCCTGCTTCCACGAGCCGAGATCGATGGTTCCGGCGGGTTTCGCTGCGAAACGTTCCGACGAAGCCGGTTTGGGCGTTGCAGCAGCGGGAGGCGCTGGTGGCGGAGGGACGGGAGGCACGGCAGAAGCTGCCGGCTGCGGTTCAGGCGCGGATTGTTGCGGTTTCCGCGTGGATTTTGACTTTGCCGGGGCAGCTGGAGCAGCGGGCGGAGCTACCGGCTCAGAAGCGCTCTTTTTTTTTTCGTCCGCCGTTGCGGTTCCCTCTCCCAGCGCGATGAGCTTGAGCAGCGCCAGCTCGAATCGGAACTGGTGCTCGGCGTAGAACTTCAGCTCGCGCTGCGTCTGCATCAAGAGATCGGTCATCGCCATGACCTCCTCTGGCGTCAGCTTCCGGGCGTCGTGCTCGTAGCGCTCCCTGACCTGGTCAGGACGCTCGATCAGCTTGCTCGACCGAAGGTTGTGGATGATAAGGAAGTTGCGGAAATGCTCGATCAGCTTTTCGAGAAAATCCTGCTCATCGTAGCCGTTGCGGTTCACCATGCCAGCCACTTCGAGCATCGCAGCGGCATCGGCGCTGGCGATGGCGTCGGTCACCATGAAGAAGTGGTCGTCGTCGATGTAGCTGAGCAGGTCGGAGACCTTGTCGTAGCGGATCGAGCGCTCCCCCTCGCTGTCGATGGCAAAGGCAATCACCTGATCGAGAATGCTCTGCGCGTCGCGCATCGATCCCTGAGCCTTGCGGGCAATGAGCTGCAAGGCATCATCGTCCGCGCCGATCCCTTCTGCATCGCAGATCTGCTGAAGCTGGCCCTGAATGCGGTCGAGCGGAATGCGCTTGAAGTTGAAGCGCTGGCAGCGCGAGGCGATGGTGGCCGGAATCTTGTGCAGCTCGGTTGTGGCGAAGATGAAGATCGCGTGCGGCGGAGGCTCTTCGAGCGTCTTGAGAAATGCGTTGAACGCCGCCGTCGAGAGCATGTGCACCTCGTCGATGATGTAAACGCGGTAGCGCCCTTTCTGCGGCCCATAGCGCACGTTCTCGCGAAGCATCCGGATGTCGTCCACGCTGTTGTTGGAAGCGGCATCAAACTCGGAGATGTTCAGGCTCGCCCCGGCCTCGAAGTCGCGGCAGCTTTCGCACTCGCCGCACGGTTCGGTCACCTCTTTCAGGTACTGCGGATCGTCGATCATCCGCTGGCAGTTCACCGCCTTGGCGAACACGCGCGCCGCCGTGGTCTTGCCCACGCCGCGAAGTCCTGAAAAGATATAGCCGTGGCCAACTCGCCCCATCCGGAGAGAGTTCTGAATCGTGCCGGTGATGTGCTCCTGCGCAGTTATATCGGCAAATCGTGAAGGTCGGTACTTTCGTGCTATGACCTGATAGCTCATGAATCTCGTTGCGTTATATCGTTAAGGCACTTGTTCAGTGTTGACCAGATCGATCAGAGGCGTCTGCATCGTGCTTTGAAGCGCTATCCGGACACTTGAGCGCATCTGATCGAATGTCTCGCCGCCAGCCAGCTCTCCGCTGCCCTGCTCTCCGCCGAAAAGCTCTCTCGGCATCTGCGAATAGAGCTCGTAGAGCGTCATTGAATGAAGATCGGCACTGACCGCAAGAGCGCCATCGACGGTGTGGTGCAAAATATGACTGCGCTCCAGAAACTCGACGATCAGACCTAATTTACTACGGTCTGCGATAATTTCCGATGTCAGAAGTTTTTTCCCGTCGAGAAAGCTACCCGAAGCCTGGGCAAACCAGACCATACGCAGCACAGCAACCACCTCCGGAATTCCCTGCAGAGGATCGAACTCCCGCTGCTCACCCGACTCCTTCGGGTTGAAATAGCCGAGTGAAAAGACAAATTCCGCTCCGGTCAGCACCACCACCCATTCCAGATAGATCCAGAAAAAGAGCATTGGTACCACCGACACCGCACCATAGATCGCCTCGAACGTGGCAAAATTCCCGACATAAAAAGCAAACCAGCGTTTGGCCAGCTCAAACAGCACTGCAGCAAGCACGCCACCAGCAAGCGCATGCCTGAAGCGTACTTTCCGATTCGGCACCACCATATAGAGCAGGAACAGAGCGATGGCTGTATTAAAAACAGGAAGGTACGACAGCAATTTCAACTTCTGCTCCAGAAGTTCGCCACCGGCAAACACCGAATACCAGACGTACGAACTGGCCACAACGCTGGTACCAATCAGGAGCGGGCCCAGCGTCAGCACCGTCCAGTAAAGGGTAAATCCCTGCATCACCTTGCGCGGCGCATGAACCTCCCATATACCGTTCAGCGTGTGATCGATGGTTGAAATCAGAAAAAGGGCGATCACGATAAGAAAAATACCGCCAAGCATGGAGAGCGATGAAGTCTTATCAATGAACTCCCACAGGTAGGATTTCATCAGTGCGCCCTGGGCGGGGGTGAAATTCTGGAACAAAAAGTCACCGATGTTCTGCTTGAGCGATGCAAAAACCGGAAATACCCGCAAAATAGACAGGCTCACCGCCACCAGCGGCACCAGAGAAAGAAGAGTCTGAAAAGCCAGCGAGCCTGCACTCATGAGGATTTTATCGTGCATGAAGTGCTTGGCCATGAATGACAGATACATCCCCGGCACACGCAGCCGTTCATGCTGAAACAGTGCTGAAATCGGGTTATTGTCCTTCGTTTCCGCCATGGAGTTCCGTTGGGATTGAAGAGTCGGCGAGATGGTGTTCCGGTCAGGCCGAAAAATTTCTGGCTATGTCTGTTAATTTACAGCGGAGAACGGAAGCCACAAAAAAAGCCCCCCGGTTTGAGGTCGGAGGGCTTTGCCATTTTCGGTGCGAGAGCAGCAATCAGGCGATCTGGATGTAGACCGATGCCTTGACGTTGCAGATCGGGCAATGCTCCGGAGGCGTACCGAGTTCAATGTGGCCGCAGACCGGGCAGAGCCAGATGTCGCTTTCGGTGATGTCGTTGCCGGCCTTGACCGCTTCGAGGGCCTTCTTGTAGAGCGCGGCGTGCACCTTCTCAGCTTCAACTGCGAAACCAAACATGCGCTTGGCTTTGTGTCCTTCGGCCACGGCCTGCTCGTACATCGGCGGGTACATTTCGTTGTGCTCGTAGGTCTCGCCGCCGATAGCGGTTTCGAGGTTGTCGGCAGTCGAACCGATGGCGTCATCCGCAGCAAGGTGACCCTGCGCGTGGATGCGCTCGGCCTGCGCGGTGGTTCTGAACAGTTTGGCGATGTTCTTGAAGCCGTCCTTCTCGGCCTTGTCGGCAAAGGTGATGTACTTCATGAATGCCTGGCTTTCACCGGCAAATGCGTTCTTGAGATTTTCGTGAGTCGTCGGCATAGTAGTAAATGGTGGTTTTTTGAGTGATGCAATGAGACTACTTTTTGAGGAAGACACCAAGGTCTTCGAGCAGCGACTGGAGGTCTTCCTCGTGCTCGACCTCGTCCTGCAGAATCTGTACGGCAAGGTTGTAGGTGACCGGATCTTTCATGCCGATCTCCTGGATGATGCTGTTGTAGGTGGTGATGGCGCACTGCTCGCCGGAGATGTTCTGTTCGAGAATCATCCTGACGAACTTGTCGGTCGGCTCGTCGTAGCCGCAGTTGGTTTCAGCGAACCACTGCTTCGGGTTGGTCAGCGGCGTGCCACCGAGCTGGATGATGCGCGTACAGACCATGTCGGCATGACGAAGCTCGTCAGCGGCGTGCTGCAACAGCTCGGCGATGACCGCGTCCTTCATCGGACCTTCGACTATTTTGGAGCCGACCCAGTATTGATAATAGGCCAGCCACTCGTCGGCGAAAGCCTTGTTCAGCAGCTCGAGTACGCGATCGATGGAATCGCCTACAATTTCACGTCCTTTGGTTCCCATAACGGTATCTTTTTTTATTTGAACGGTTTGTACGATTTTTTCGGAAAGCGGGCAAACGTCGATGCTGCGCCAGCTTTCCTGAACTCATTCTTTATACTCTTATTTTCTTGAATGAGTTCCAAACCTTTGTCGCGAATTCACAAAAACGGATGAAGAATCCCTATATTGCCCGGAAAACCGCTTTTCACTCCTGCGCCAACCAGACGCGGGATCGCGCCGTCAAAACCGATTTCGCATGGAATTCACCCACATCGACGACAGCGGCATGGTCAGCATGGTTGACGTGTCGGGCAAACCCCCGACGCGCCGACAGGCCAGCGCCTCCGGCTGGATCGTCATGCAACCCGAAACCATCGCCCTGCTCCGTGAACGCGAGATGCCGAAGGGCAACGTGCTCGCCGCAGCCAAGATCGCGGGCATCCAGGCCGCCAAGCAAGCCGCAAATCTGATTCCGCTCTGCCACCAGCTCAACCTGTCGTGGATCGACCTCGAATTCGAGATCGATGAAGATCGCATCGGCATCAAGGCGACGGTCATCACGCGAGAAGCGACCGGCGTAGAGATGGAGGCACTGACGGCGGTATCGGTCGCCGCGCTGACCATTTACGACATGTGCAAGGCGGTGGACAAGAATATGGAGATCACCAGCGTTCGGCTCGACCGCAAGAGTGGCGGCAAGCAGTCGCTCGCAACGGAGCACCGCCCGAAGAGCGCCGTGCTGGTGCTCTCGGACTCGATTGCGGCGGGCACGGCGACCGACCGTTCGGGACGAATTTTGCGGGAGGGACTTGAAAGTGCCAGATGCCCGGTCGAGGAGCTAGTGATCATTCCAGACGAACCGGCTGAACTCGTCACGACGGTCGAGGCATGGATCGAGCAGGGGATCGAGCTGATCGTGACTTCGGGCGGTACCGGCCTCGGACCGCGCGATGTGACCATCGACACTCTCGCGCCAAAGTTTACCCGCCGCCTGCCCGGCGTGGAGCAGGAGCTGCTCCGCTGGGGACAGGGCAAGACGCGCACCGCGATGCTCTCGCGCCTGGCCGCCGGAGTGATCGGCGACACGCTCGTCATCTGCCTGCCGGGCAGCGCAGGCGCGGCCAGTGACGCGCTCGAAGTGCTGCTACCCGCGATTTTCCACGCCTTTCCGATGCTCAAGGGGGAGGGCCACAAATGATAACTGTTCACGAAGCTCACGAGATCATCGCCGCTACGACCCGCCTGATCGAAAAGACCGAATCCGTTCCGCTACACCAGCTCCGTGGCCGCGTACTCGCCGAGGATATTCGCGCCGACTTCCCGATGCCGCGCTTCACCAACGCCGCAATGGACGGCTTCGCCGTGCGGTTCGATGAGATTGCAGGCTCATCGGACAGCTCCCCGATCACGTTGAAGGTCTCGCAGGAGCTTGCCGCCGGAGCGCTCTCTACCGAACCGCTCGAAGCCGGAACCTGCGCCCGCATCATGACCGGCGCACCTGTGCCCGACGGAGCTGACACGGTGGTGCCGTTCGAGCAGACGAGCGGTTTCGGCAGCGACACCGTGGAGTTTTACAAAGCGCCTAAATCGGGCGCAAACATCCGCCACGCGGGCGAAGAGGTCGAGATAGGCGAGCTGCTCGTGGCCGCTGGAACCCGCGTCACGCCCGCCGAGATCGGCCTGCTCACGACATTCGGAAGGGATGCGGCAGTCGTGCGGCAACAACCGCGAGTCTCGATCATCACGGTCGGCGACGAGCTGCGCCTGCCGGGCGAAGAGGCGGAGCCACTCGCGATCTACAACAGCAACCTCGCGTTGCTCTCGGCCTGCCTCGAAACTGCCGGAGCCGAAGTCGTCGAAACGCGCCAGTTGCGGGATGACCGGAACGCGATTCGCGAGGCGCTCGCCTCGGCCATCGACAACGCGGACATGGTCATCACGGCGGGCGGCATTTCGACCGGGCAGTACGACTTCATGCACGAAACGCTCGGCGAGCTTGGCGTGGAGCAGAAGTTCTGGAAGGTCGCGCAGAAGCCCGGCAAACCGTTCTACTTCGGCTCGACCGCTTCGGGCAAGCTTGTCTTCGCCCTGCCGGGCAATCCGGTTTCGGCACTAGTCTGCCTGCTCGAATACGCCCTTCCCGCACTCGCGCTGATGCAGGGCGCAACGCTAGCCCTGAAATTCACCGCTGTGCTCGACGAGCCGTTCCCCGCCGACCGCAAGCGCCACCGCTTTCTGTTCGGCGCGACGAAGATTGAAAATGGAGAAATTCGCTGCCGTGTTTCGCAGCAGACCGACTCGCACATGCTCACCGCGCTCACCGGAGCCGACTGCCTGATCGAAGCCGAAGCGTCGCCCGAACCGCTCCCCGCCGGATCGCTCGTCACCTGCTCGTGGCTTCCGTGGGCAAACGCATTCTGAGGCAAGCGAAAGATGTTTCATCCCTTTGAAATAGCCGTCAGCGGCCTCTCCGGCTCGGGCAAGACCACCCTCGTCGAAAAGCTGATCCATCAATTCTCGGAAGACGGATTCGAGGTCGCCGCGTTCAAGCACGGCTGCCACCGCTTCGAGATCGACCGCGAAGGCAAGGATTCCGAACGCTTCACCAAAGCCGGAGCCGTACCAGTGCTGATTGCCGACCGCGAGAAAGAGGCGCTTATCTCGCAGGGGACTGATCGGCTGGACATTGCCGGTTCAGTGCTGTCGGCTGACATCCTCTTCATCGAAGGACTGAAAGAGCTACAGGTGCCGAAACTCCTGATGGTGGATCGCGACCGCGCAGTACTGCCGATGCTTGAAAGCGACGCAATCCCGCAAGTACTCGCGCTGGTGCACGACGGGATTTCGGACGGACTCGAACAGTTCGACCTGCCGCTGTTCCACCGGGATGACTTGCCCGCGATCAGCATCTTCGTGGAGGAGTGGTTCCGCAAACGAGCCGAAGCGGTGCCGCTCCACGGCCTCGTGCTCGCGGGGGGGCAAAGCTCGCGCATGGGGCGCGACAAAGCGACGCTCAGCTACCATGGCCCGAACCAGCTCGAACGCACGGCAGCGCTGCTTGGCGACGTCTGCAATCAAGTGTTCATCTCTTGCCGGGCCGAACAGGTCGAAAACTATGCGGCAAGCGCAAATTTTCCGGCCATCGCCGACAGCTATCTCGACATGGGACCCCTCGGCGGGCTCCTCTCCGCACAGCGCCAACGTCCGCACGCTGGCTGGCTCGTGGCAGCGTGCGACTTTCCACTGCTCGACGAAACGCTGATTGCTGCGCTCACGGAAGCGCGAAATCCGTTCCGCTTCGCCACGGCGTTCGTCTCCGGCGACCGTGACCGGCCCGAGCCGCTGCTCACGATCTACGAGCCGAAATCGCGTCGCCGACTGCTCGAAGCGCATGCAATGGGCAACGACTCACTCCGTTCGTTTCTCCGCAGCAACCGGGTCACGCTTGTCGAGCCACGCGACCCGCTGGCGCTCTTCAATGCCAACGATCCCGAAGCGCTCGATAAAGCCCTGCGGATGATGGAAAACGGATACAAGCGATGACGCGAGATACCGGAAAAAGCCGTACGGTGTTGACCGACCGCTTCGGGCGCACAATCGACTACGTGCGCATCGCCGTCACCAGCGCCTGCAATCTGCGCTGCACCTATTGTTTGAAAAACGAGGAAGAGGCTGACCGGAAAATCGACCAGCTCGACGCAAAACAGACGACAGGAATCATAGGAGTTCTCGCGGAGATGGGCATCCGGAAAGTGCGCTTTACGGGCGGTGAGCCGCTGCTTCATCCGGAGATCGTCGAGCTGGTCAGGCGCGCCAAAGCGACACCTGGCATCGACACGGTCAAACTCACCACGAACGGGCTGCTGCTCGACCGGCATCTGGACGCGCTGATCGCGGCAGGACTTGACGGCGTCAACCTCAGCCTCGACACGCTCGACGCCGCAAAATACCGCGACATCACCCGGCGCGACCGCTTCGCCAGCGTCCGCAAGACGCTCGACCGGCTGCTCGACCTGCCGGAACTGACCGTCAAAATCAACACCCTCATGCTCCGTGGCATCAACAACAACGAAATTCCGGACTTCGTCGAACTCACCCGAGAGCACGACCTGACGGTGCGCTTCATGGAGCTGCAACCCTTCGACGACCAGCAGATCTGGCGCACCGGAAAGTTCATGGGAGCCGAAATGATCCGCGAGCAGCTTTTCGAACACTACCCGCAACTCGAAGCGCTGACCGGGAGCGACACCGAACACTACAGCTTCCGGCTGGCCGGTTATCAAGGTTCGATCGCCATCATCCCGGCCTTCTCGCGCAACTTCTGCAACAGTTGCTCGCGGCTCAGAATCACCTCCGACGCGCGGATCATCAGCTGCCTCTATCATCGGGAAAGCATAGACCTGAAGCCCGCACTGGATGGCGGACTCGATCAGGAAGAGCTAAGGAAACGAATTCTCGAATCGGTAGGAACCAAACCAAAAGACGGACTTCACAGCGGGCGCGACAACGCCGCCTCCAGCATGTCGAAAATCGGGGGGTAAAAAGCTGAAGAATCCAACAGATCCATCTGATCAGTCGGATCGGACTGATCTGTCTGAAACAACCTCCACTGAATTCCCCGGCTCCACCTTGCCACCAGCCAGCACTTTGCAGAAGATGCCCTCGCGTGGCATGATGCAGTCGCCGGTCGCCTGCTGAATCACACACCCACCGTTGTGGCACTCCTTGCCGATCTGCGTCACTTCGAGCAGCACCTTGTCTCCGACCTGCAAGCGGTCGCCGACCTGAAGCCGAGGAAGGTCGATGCCGCGAGTCACGAGGTTTTCACCGAACATGCCGAACTCGAGTTCCGGAAGCACCTCGCGCACCAGCTCGATGCTCTCGGCCGCCAGCAGCGAAATCTGCCGATGCCATTCACCCGCATGGGCGTCACCTTCGATCCCCCAGGCTTCGCGTAAAATAGCCGATGAAACAGGTTGCTTGACCGTCCCTTTTTCAGGACTGATGCAGATAGCTTCGAGATTCCCCATACTTGTAACTTTTAACGATTTGAATGCGCGGTGAGAGCTGAAAATAGGCATTCAAACCGTTTCAGCGCCATTTCTCAGAGATATTTAAGGTTGATGGTCAAATCCAGTTTATCCTCTTCAAGCATGAATGAAGCATCCTTGAACGAGGGCGGGCCGAAACTTGTGCGCGGATTGTTCGAGGTGCCAACCCCCTCTTTGGGCATCCCGAGAAAGTTTGTGTCGAGCTTGCCGTTGCCGTTCTCATCGTGCCGGACGGCGACAGCATACGCTCCCCACGGCACATTGTAGAAAACCACGACAGGTTCCGCTGACGCCGGAACGGTCAGAACTTCGAGCGCTTTGTCGAATTTACCGGGGAACCCCTTTTTCGCATTGAACAGGCCTACCGAAACAGAACCATCACTATTGCGCAAGCCGGATATTCTGATGGTAATCGCGCCAGCACCTGACGGAACTGCAAGCGTTTCAGACTCTGCCGCGAAGCCTGATGCCTGTGTCACAGGAAGAGCATTCGTGAGCGCGAACAGACCGAGAATCAGAAACCATATCTTCATCACAAGAATTTGAGAATTGTTTCAGGAAAACTTCCAGCCGGCAAAGCCAATCAAAGGGAATCGGTACGATGAGACTACCGATGAAAACAAACATAAACACAATGCCGATACTAGCAAATCCTGAGGTTCATCCCTCAAAAAAAGAGCCTGATCATTGACGACGGTGGCCAGAAGAGGCAAATCCTTTACGGTAACCATTATCGATAAAAAGAGCTCAGCCTGAACATCACCAAAACGGCAAGCAGAATAGGCACGGTCAAAACGCCGACAAGCAACGAATAGGCTTTTCTGGAGCACTGCCTGACAAAATCGAGTTGATAGACCCTGCTCAGCAAAACGCCAACGACTACCCCACCAGCAACACCTCCGAGCAACCCCCACAACGGAATTTTTGCCCATACCGCAACAACCTCCATTCCAAGGGCTCCCAAAACCAAAACAGCCATAACAAACAGATAGAACCGGTAACTCCACGGCACCCAGTTTGGAGGGGCAGCACAAGAATTCCCGATCTTGCCCCTGCTCGATTGAGGCCAGAGACGAGGCAGCCATAATTTGCTGTAAAACGTGCGCATCAGCGCAGTCAAAGCAAGAACCGCAAGAAGAAATGATCCCGACAACACCAAACCCATGGCCAGATCTTTATACCGCTTTCTTGTAACCCTGCTATGATCAGGAACTGGAAGTGCTTCAAACTGCTGATTATCATCCACTTGCGCTGCATACTCACCATAGTAGGTAATGGCTGCACCATCAACCAAATCCCCCATGGTTTTCGATAGCGCCCTGGCTTTATGCTGCGTCATGATCATTACTGTTGCAGCTTTTGTTGCAGACTCTCCCTCAAGAGGCACGGGAATAACATCATGCAACAGCAACAGGATGGACACCTTACTTTCAGTATTCACCACTTGGGGAAGATCCGGCTTGAGATTCTGCAAAACAGCCAGAAGAGGCGATGGAATTTTTTCTGAAGTCTGCGCCTTGACGGTTTTTTTGAACGGTATTTTTCGGACGTTCAGTTCATCGAGAAGCTGCTTTAGGGCGGCACCATTCTGAATCATAGCATCAAGAGATTCAAGAAGCGATACATCACCACTGGAAATCATCACCTTGTCGTAAACGAAGAGTTTGCGATCCGCAAATAAGTGCGCATTGCTCAGAACTACGGCTTCAGCTTCCTCAGCCGACACTGCCGATGCGCCCTCTTTGATAATCCTTTTTTCAGCAAAGCCTGCCAGCACTCGCTTCTGTGCAGCATAAAGGGCCATTGAGTAGTCCGGACTTTTATCGAGTTGCATCTCACGAGCTTTACCGGCAAGCAACTCAATCCGAACCAGATCTCTCAGGATCCGCCTCTTCAGGTTTAAGGAGTCGCGAGCGTTCATTCCTGGCACAGCAGCACGCCGATACAAATACTCTACCTGTCGATTGGTAATTTCAACACCATTAACAACCGCAGCAATACTACCATTTTCCACGCCCTCGCCAGAATCATGCATACATCCAGCAAGCAAAATGATCAACCCAACTACAAGGGGAAAAAGCTTTTTCACTTCTGAAGAAAGATGTTTATCCCCTTACCAATACGAACCAGAAAACCACAAAAATTGACGAGTAAGGCTCGCCACTTGCGGCTCAAAACGGCTTTATTGCAGGGATAAATGGATTACCGAAAAAACCGGGAAGTTGCCGCATCCGAAATCATGTAGGGGCTTGCAGAAATTACAGGGGTTTCTGCCGACTCGGATACTTCACGTTTACATTAATCAGAAACAGGCAATTGTCAAAATGACAAGACCTGTATTTTGATAATTTTTAGTAAGCCTCATTTTTTGAGTTGTCTCGCCTCAAAGATCACGCTTAGGATCCATCAGGCGTTTGTAGTAGGAACCTGAGGTGTAGAGCGCGGCAGCGGGATTGTGGCCGAGCACTCGATCTTTGACGATTAGCGTGGTGACGGGCGCGTCGGAGTGCTTCGTAAAGAGACTGTCGTGGCCGACGCAGAGGCCGATGATGACGTTCAGGTCGGTGCCGTGTTCATTCATGAGGCGGGCCTGAAACACCGGGTTGCAGAGCGATTCGTGCGCGCCCGGCTTCAGCTTGAGCTCCTCTTCGATGCCGATCTCGACCTTGTCCACTGCTCCGGCCTTGCAGAGCACCGCGAAAGGCTCCAGTCCGTTGACCCGCAAAACCTTCGAGAAAATCCTCGCCTCTTCGGCCAAGCCGACGCACATGGCAAGCCCGATCTTCTTCGCGCCAAGCCGGTTGGCAAACGCGACGATCTCCTCGGCACGGGTCAGCTTGCCGTAATACAGCCCCTCCACCTCGGCGGCGGCGCGGGCGATGCGGGCGTCGATACCCTCGCCGCGATACTGGTCGAGGCACTCCTCGACCTCGCGCTCTTCGAGCGATGCGCCGATGCACTCGTCCGGCAACCGTTTCTCTTTTCGGTAGCAGCTCATGGGTCGGCAATCCTTGCAACTCCGCTCTTCAGCGCCGCTGTTCGATACGTTGTCGTTCATAGTCCTCCTCCTCAAACGTTTATCATGACTCTCGATCCAGCTCGCCCAGCCTCCCCTTGCCGGGTTTCCGGCCATCTCGTCGCGCAGCCACCTCCGGATTCGCAGCGCTGGTGCTCACGCCGGTCAGGATCAGCAAGCCGATAGCAAAAAAGAGCAACAGCGAGGCCAGCGCAGCTTTCTGACTTCCGGCCTGCACCGACACGAAGCCGAACACCAGCGGTCCGATCACCGCCGAGGCTTTGCCGAAGCTGCCATCGTAAAAGCCGAAAAACTCGGTGCGATGCTCCTTCGGCGTCAACCGCGCCATCAGCGAACGTGAAGCCGCCTGAGAGGAGCCCATAGAAAGCCCCGCCAACAGGCCGATCACATAAAAGCTCTCGCGGCTGCTTGAGAATATCGCCAGCAAAATCACGAAAATCCAGATGAACAGCGTCAGCACGATGGTGCGCTTCGGGCCAATGCGGTCAGTCACGAAGCCGAAGACAATCGAGCCGAGAATGGCCGTCGTCTGCACAGTGATGAAGAATTTGATCAGTTCCGTCGCCGTGAAGCCAAGCGTGTTCTGCGCATAGATCGAGGCAAAGGCGATCACGGTCAGAATGGCGTCGTTGTAGAAAAAGAAGGCGAGCAGAAAGCGGGCCAGATCGGGATAGCTCATGATGTGACGAATGGTGTAACCCACCTCCCGAAGCGAATGGAGAAACGAGGCGTTCCTGCGGCGCATTCCGGTCTCGCCAGGCAACAGCCCCGCCTTGCCTTTCGTGTCGCGCAGGGTGAAAAACAGAGGCGCGGAAAAGACGGCGAAAAAGAGCGCGACGACCAGAAAGCTCCGTTGCAAGTTTGGGATGTTTGACATATCGATCCCCTTCATCAGGAGCGGCTGCAACAGCAGCAGAATCGCCAGCGCGCCAAGATAGCCCATCGCAAAGCCGTAACCCGACACCCTGCCGATACTTCGCCGCGACGTAATTTCCGGCAGGTAGGCGTCGTAAAACACCAAGCCGCCCTCGAAGCCGATGTTGGCAAGAATGAAGAGCATCGCGGCGATCAGCACATGGCCCGGCCCCGAAAAAGAGAGCAGCGCCGTGGCAATGACCGAGACGAGCGTGAAGACGAAAAGGAAGCGTTTGCGACGGCCCGAGTAGTCGGCCTGCGCTCCAAGCACCGGCGAGATCACCGCCACCAGCAGCATCGAAATACTGACGCTGTTGCCCCAGAGCTGGTCACCCTGGGGATCGCCCTGGCAGATGACGTTTTTGAAATAGAGGGGAAAGGCGAAGGTGACCATCATGACGCTGAACGACGTGTTGGCGAAGTCGAACAGCAGCCACGAAAAAATCTTTTTTTTGTCCGTCAGGTCGTTGCCCATCGGAAGGTGGATTCAGGAGCCGGCGAGATGACCGAACAGCGATTCGAACACCCGCCGCCCGTCACCGGAACCGAGCCGCTCTTCGCTGGCCCTCTCGGGATGCGGCATCAGGCCGAGCACGTTGCCCTGCTTGTTGGTGATACCGGCGATGTTATTCAGCGAACCGTTGAAATTGGCCTCCTCGGTAGCGTTGCCATCGGCATCGGTGTAGCGGAACGCCACCTGCCCGTTCGATTCGAGGCTGTCAATGGTCTCGGCGGAAGCGTAGTAGTTGCCCTCGCCATGCGCGACCGGAATGCGAAGCACCTCGCCCTTTTCGTACTTGTCGGTGAAGATTGTCGAGTTGTTGGCGACGCTGATGGTTGACTGGCGGCAGATGAACTTCCGGCCCGCATTGCGGATCAGCGCGCCTTCGAGCAGCCCGCTTTCGACCAGCACCTGGAAGCCGTTGCAGATGCCGAGCACCGGGCGTCCCTGGCCAGCGAAGTCGATCACTTCGCGCATGATCGGCGAGAAGCGGGCGATGGATCCGCAGCGAAGGTAGTCTCCGTAGGAAAAACCACCGGGAAGGATGATGGCGTCACAGCCTTTGAGGTCATGCTCGTTGTGCCAGAGCATGACTGGTTTGACGCCGGGAAACGAGGCAACGGCATATTCGGTATCGTGGTCGCAGTTCGAACCGGGGAACACCACGACGCCAACGTTGAGATCAGCCATAGCAAAAAGCGGGATTTAGTTGACGGGCTCCAGTTCAAACGTGAAATCTTCCATCACCGGATTCGACAGGAGCTTCTGACAGATTTCGGTAGCGACCCTTTCAGCTTCGTCACGAGACTCTTCGGCAATAATCACCTCCATGTACTTACCGATTCTGACCGATGAGACACTGGAATAGCCGAGATTTTCGAGAGCATGCTGCGAGGCCTTGCCCTGCACATCGAGAATGGAGGGACGCAAGGTCACCTTGATGTTCGCCTTGAATGCCATAACTGGTTACGTTGCATGTTTAGATGACGCCGGAAAAAGACGCTTCAGACCTGCCATTGCCTGACCGTAAGCGTCAGGGACCTGACAATTCCCAGCAGAATATACAATAACATGGAGACAAAAAAAGCCTTGGCCTGAAAGAAGAGCACGCAGACAATCGCGATTGCGTAAGCACTCATCTGCACGGGATGCTGGCGGAACGATTCGCGGGTAGGTTTGGGTAGCGCGTCGTAATTCACCTTGCTGACCATGAGCACGGCGAGCACTACGCTCAGCACGGCAAGCCCACGCTGCAGCTCGATGCCGGTCAAAAGCGGCTCAGCCATCATCCAGAGCACGAACGAGGCGACGGTCATCGCCTGCGCCGGGGTAGGAAGACCGGAGAAAGAGTCCTTGTTGTAGCCGATCAGACTAATGTTGAACCGCGCCAGTCGCAACCCGCTGCCCACCATCAAGAGCGAGCTGAGCAACAGCCCCCACGGCATACCGAAATGTTCGAGTCCGAATTTATAAACGAGATAGGCGGGCGCCGCGCCGAAGGAGACCAGATCCGAAAGCGAATCGAGCTCGACGCCGAACTCCGAAGAGCCGTTGGTAAGCCGAGCTACGAAGCCGTCGATAGTATCGAAAAACGCTGCCAGAAAGATCAGCCATCCGGCAATAATAAAGCTGCCTTCACCAGCCATGATGATGGACACGTAGCCGGAAACCATGTTCATCACCGTAAATGCAGAAGGGAAAAACGAGCGCGAAACGAACGGAAAACGGGCCTGAGGCCGTCCTGTTTCGTCTTGAAGAACCGGCGGATACTGCTTCCTGGCTGTTTTTCTATCCTCTTTACCCATACAAACTGTCATACATCGAGCGGCACCCCTAGTCAAACAAAGGCTGTCCACATGTGAATAGATAACCGGAGCATCTTCCGGATGGTTTGTAACATAATCGATTTATGACAACATGAAAAGCGAAGAGTTTCCGTTAACGGTCTCAGTAGCTTTCGTCCTTCGACGGAAAGCTGTTGGCCCGCACATCCTCGACGTAGTCACCGACAGCCTTTTCGATGACCGACGCCAGGTCGGCGTAGCGGCGCACGAACCTCGGGTGAAACTCGGTGTTCAGGCCGAGCATGTCGTTGATCACCAGCACCTGGCCATCGCACTCCGGACCGGCGCCGATGCCGATGGTCGGAATGGTCAGCGAGCGGCTCACCTCTCCGGCAAGCTTCGAGGGAATCTTTTCAAGCACGATGGCGAACGCTCCGGACTCTTCCAGAATTCGCGCATCCTCCATAAGCTGTTCGGCCTCGTCCTCCTCCTTGGCCCGGACTTTGTAGCTGCCATATTTATAGATCGACTGCGGCATGAGCCCGAGGTGGCCCATCACCGGAATACCGATGTCGGTGATGCGCTTGACCGCTTCGGCAATCACCTTGCCCCCCTCCATCTTGACCGCGTCACACTCGTGCTCTTTCATGATCTTGCCTGCGTTGCGCACCGCATCTTCGGCGGAGAGCTGATAGCTCATGAAGGGCATATCGACAATCACCATCGCGCGGCTCGTCTCAGCCTGCACCCCTTTGACCACCGCTTTTGCGTGGTAGATCATCTCGTCAACCGTGATCGGCAGCGTGGTGTTGTGGCCCGAAAAGACGTTGCTTGCCGAGTCACCAACGAGAATCGCATCAACACCCGAGCGGTCGAGGATGCGGGCCATCGTGTAGTCGTAGGCGGTCAGCATGGCGATCTTCTCACCGCGCTGCTTCATGCCAAGCATTCCGCGAGTGGTGACGTGAGGCAGCTTGCCAGAGGAAGAGTTGGGCATGATTAAAGAGCATTAAGTGATTGAAGCAGGATGAATTCCGAGCCGTTCGATATCGTCCGGCGTCAGCATCCTCACCTCCCGTCCGGCGGCTGAGGCGATCAGCGGCACCAAGTCGGCGTACCCGGCATCGGTGAACTCGTCGAGCGACGCGGTTTTGTGCGCCATTCCGGCATCGACCGCCTCGACAAGCTCACGGGAGGCACCTGCAAGATAACGAGAAATCTGCTGATGACGAGGGGTAAGTGGCAACGAACCGTGCTGGAGGATGACGCTCCCCTGCCGCCGCTGCGCCGAACCGACCAGCTTGCGCCCGCCGACCTGCAACTCGTAGCGAGCCGACGCCGTAAAACAGGAGACCGAATCGGCTTGAGCATACCGAGCCCGGAAGTCGGGCTGCGACCGGCAGAACTCGGCCTCGACCCCCACCCCTGCCAGCGCCTGCTGCAAGGTCTCGTGCACCATGCGGTAGATCGCCTCGTTCGGAAACTCCGTGGCCGCGAAGAACGAATAGGTCAGCTCGTCGGCATGAAACACCGCTCGCCCGCCGGTGGGACGAACGACCACATCGACCACATCGGCACGGCACCGGTCACGATCGATCTCTGCTGGATTCTGGTTCTTGCCGAGCGAAATAGCCGAGGGCGACCACGAGTAGAATCGCCAGAGGCAAGCGTTTGCACCGAACAACCGCTGGAACGATCCATCGGCCATCGCCTGCATGAGACGAAGATCTAGTGCCATGTTATACTGACCGGAACCGGCTCCGGTATCAATGCAGCAGACCGATGAAAAAAGAGGTGGCATTACATTGTTTAGATAGAAAAAAGTAGCTCAAGACGACAAGAAATCGCTTTTTACCAAAAGTCAACTGCTCTTAACTCATGCAAATATAATAAAGACAATCCATTCCATACGGAACGCTCGATACCCTGAATAACCAAGTTTGAATACCATGAGAGGCTTATAATAATTGCTTCATCTAACCAATCCGATAAAAAGAAAAAACCCCGTCTTCCAGTTAATCGGAAGGCGGGGTTAATGTCCACAAGACTAAACTTTACACAACCGCTACACCAATCAGGGAAACATCGATGATCTCCTGAGCAACTGCGGTCAGGGCCTGATCTGCTAACGCAGCGTCAAGTGTACTCTGGTCGTAAATATCGCTCAGCCATTCTTGAGCGATATCAGCTGCATCTTCGCCGCAGTAACCTAAAGGATCCATTTCCTCAATTTTATACGTAAGAGCAAGTGCGGCATCAACCTTACTGTTGACAGCACCCAAATCAGAACCACGAGCTCCATTGAGTACTTCGATTACGAGGCGATCTGTAGGAATTAAGTCCTGTGAAAGCTTTGAGCCCCAATAGTAAAGGCCCTCTTCCCCGATATCACGGTGGAATAAATTCTGATAGATTGAATTCAGAAACTCTGGAGCATTGAGCACTTCATGAGTCACCGGATCCAACTCAGAGGCACAGGTGCTGAGGCATTCATCAGAATTAAAGAACTCCTGATAAACGTTATTGATAACCTCATCAGGATCACCTGTTGAAAGCCACCAGTTAAAACCATCTGGATCAGCTGGACGGCCAAAATAGGCGACATAAGCTCGTTCCAAAACCGATTCAAGACTGGTGAGGCCAACGGTGGTGAAATCGTAACTCGTCGTACCAGCATAATAATGACCATCCAAATCCATTATGGCATTATTCTCGACATCCAGTGAATATGCGGTGCGATTATCAAAGTCATTGGTGGGATTGATAGTCAAAACATTTCCTTCAATCATCACACCTTCACTGGTGATATTGAAGGTTTCCACCAGCGCACCAGCACTTGCCTTCAGCAGGATATCACCTTCTCCCAATTGAATAGATTCACTGAACGTCATTACAATATTACTATTGACATCCACACGTATAGCATCATCAACCGGGTTACTTGCAACCAGTTTTGGCGCTGGATTTTCCACGGTCAGTTCGAAGCTCTGACTTACAGTTTCGCCGTCCTTGTCGGTTGCTGTCACCAAGATGTCGATAGTTCCAACATCTTCGTTATCTGGCGTACCGCTGAACGTCATGGCGACCGGGTACGGTGTCTCGCCGCCCTGCGCTGGGTCGTAGCCGATTGTCGGGTCGTAGTTAGCTGGGGCGTAATGGTCAACGCCGTTCAGGTCGGCGAAGTTGTTGTACGAGGTCACGTCCCAGGTGGTGGCATAACCCGTCCAGCCATCTTCCAGCGTGCCCCAGTCGTTCCAGGACAAACCAAAGTCTTCACCGTACAGGTACCGGCTGGCTGCGATTTCGTGCGAGATGTTCATGCCGTCGCCGATCATCAGCACGATGTGTTCAGCTCCGGCGTTCTCGGCCGCGTTCATCATCGCCGTGTAAATCTGCGTGTTGTCGATGATGTTTGTGTCAGCGTAGATTTGACCAGCAAGCTCGCCGAAGTAGGTCGCACCTGCACCACGTGCCGAGACCGTCACCAGCTCGTTGGTGTGACCCGTGCTGCTGTAGGTCACTTCGCCATCCGGATACTCGAAAGCGTAGGGCATGCCAACCTGCGCTGGAAGGTCGCCAATACCCAGCTCTTCCTGAATCTTCATGTAGTCATTCGAGTGATCGCTGGTCAGGATCACCAAGGTGTTTGACCAATCGATACCGTTTTCACCACTGGCCACGTAGTTCTCAACTTCGGTAACGGCAAGGTCAAGGTCATACACACCACCGACCATGTTCTCGAAGTCGTTGGCGTGGTTGTTCCAGTCGATGTCGCCCTGCTCGAACATCACGAAGAAGCCGTCGCTGTCCTGGTTCAGCACCGACAGAGAGGCGTGCGCCATTTCGGCCATCGTTGGGTCCTCATCGATGCCGCCTTCGCCGCGCGTGATCGTCACCGTGCCCGGTGTATCTTCGACTTCGTAGTAGTCGAAGTGACCGCCTTCGGCGCCGAACAGACCGAACAACCTTTCACCGTCGGCAAGACTTACACTGATCGCAGCTTCAGCCAATGCCAAACCACCGTCAACACCATCGGTGCGCTCGACGAACTCAACGTTCTCGGTGTAGCTGCTCACCGTGCCGTTGTGGAAGGCGTCGTACTCGTCGTTGTAACCGTTGTCATCCAGATCCTGATCGTTGCCAGCCGCATCGCTGATCGCTGTGGCGAAGTAGCTGTCAAAACCTGCACCGATGACCACTTCTGGTTGCGTTTCCGTTAGGATTTCATGAGCGATATCCCACTTGTTACCGCGATTCACGTCGTGGCTCACCACGCCGGCGGGCGTAGCGTGCGAGAACTCAACCGTGCTGGCCACGCCGATCGCGAAGCCGTACTCGGCTTTCAGCGTCTCGGCAATCGTCGTCAGCTCGCCACCTTCAGGATCGCCATACTCCCACGAAAGGTTGCCCGCGTCGGTCTTCTGTCCGGTCACCATCGCCGTGATTGCCGAAGCCGAGTCGGTCGCCCACTTCGCTGAGTTGTCTTCGTTCAGGAAGTACGCTTCCATCGTCTCGACCGAGTGGCTCGACGCATCGAAGTGCAGCCAGTCAGGTAACGGTGAACCATCCGCCAGCGTCGCCGTGTAGGTCAGCGTGTCGCCTTCTTCGCTGTCAGTAAAGGTGTTGGACAACACTCTGGCGAACAGCGTACTGTCTTCAGCGACCACCATGTCCGGAATCTCTTCGCCAACCTTGGGCGTATCAGGAAGTGCATAAATAGCCAGTCCAGTCGTCACCTCATTGGAGACGATCAGATAACCATCGGCAGTGACGACACCTTCCGGAGACACGAATCCGGTATCACCCTCGACGTCGATGAGTTCAAGGAACTCGACATCGTAGGGGTTGGAAACATCGAACACCGCGACGCTGTTGACCCTTTCGAGTGTGACATAAGCATACACATGGCCGTCAACCTCGGCAAGCGTGACGTTTTCCGGCTCGGTGCCTTTATCGTCTGAACGACCGTCATCATACACTCCGGCAGCAATAGCCGCTTGTTCGATCAGATCGCCGCTATCATACACGATGTTGCCCTTGCTGTCCATAATCGAAATCGAGCGGCCGCCAAACGCGATGACGGGATCACCTGCCGTCTCGGTGTTAACCACCTTAAGGCGACCAATTTCGTCGTCCTTTTCATAGCTGTCATCAAGCTTGTACAAACGCGTCTCGTCACTGTAGAACTCGTCATCCGACGCCCAGCCGTATTTCATGGTGAGAAAATATTCATCACCTTCCTCGACCTCATGGGCATCGGGCTCGGCTTCATCCGACACAATAATATAAATGTCATTGCCTGTCAGGGGATCGGTGACGGTATCAACCAGTTCTGCACCATAAGGAAGCGTTTCGAGCATCTTGAGGTATTTCCCATCATACTCGTCCCCCACCTCGAAATTCACATAATCCGGCCTGACGCGGCCATCACCCTCGTTGGCCATGACCACAAAGGTCTCACCCTCGTATTCGTAGCTGTCGATGCCATCAGGCATCCGCACGCCGTAAAAGTCACGATGTCCTGGATCGATGCCGCCATCCTTATCAGAGGTGTCAACTTGCAGATCACCAAAGCCCCAGTCCTTGAGACCAGCGGAGAATATGTCGGTGATCTGCTTGGTAACCAGATCGACCACGGCAATCGCGTTGTTTTCCTGAAGCGATACGTAAGCCTTGTCGCCAGAAATGGTTACGTACTCAGGCTCCATGTCCTGCGAAACGAGATTGCCATCAATACCATCGGCAGAGTCGTCGCCGGAGATGCGAACGCCTTTGTTGCGTAGCAGCTCGATCTTGTCGTTCCAGGCCTCGAAGCCAAGCGTGGTTACGACCGATGCAGCAGGATCGGCGGCATTGATCTCGATGACCGAAATGGAGCCTTCAGGATCCATCGAATCGTCGTCGGTTCCGTAGAACTGGTTCGGTTCGCCCTCGTTGGCCGTAACGAGCACCGTGCCGTCTTCGTTAAAGGCGAGAGAATCGGGCAGTGAGCCGACCGTGACCTCTCCGGCAGACACAACGCTGCCACCGTCCAGCGTGAAAAACTGAACCAGCCCATCAGCATGGTAGGTCGCCGTACAGCCATCGACGGTCGCCAGCTGATCAACGGCAACAGCAATCAAGCCATCTTCATTGATCGCAACACTCTGGGCATTACCGGCCAGCTGAATCGTCTCCAAAAGCACAGGATTGGCGGGATCGGCAAGGCTCACTACATACATTTCATCACTTCCGCCAATAACGAAAGCAGTATTTGATTCCGAATGATACGCGGTGATTTCTGAACCGGGCAATGCGATCGACCCGATGAGAACATGTTGACCAGTTGGCATAGGATCTCCCTGTAGGTTGTAAAGGTTGATTTGTTGGTAATGACGGGAGGGATCGGCCTTGTTACACATCCCGAAAACGCGTTCGGAACTCCCCTCGATGAATACGATTCAAAGTTACCGAGCGGCTATTACCGGCTCATTAAGGGAGTGTTACAAGAAGGAAAATCATGGTTACAAATCCGTGACGCCTACCGGGATTTGTTTAGTTGAGAGTGGTTGTACCGTATGGGAAAAAGTGGGATCGAAGAGATGATGAACAGGGCACAGATCTAGTGGAAAAATGAGGGGGACAGAACCAGGCCATCTTCCGATCAGGGAAAAAACCATTCACCCTTATTCCCACAAATTTCCCCCTGATCCGTTGTGAGTCTGGTGCCAGACCGGTATTTTCATCAGGAACAGAGGCTTTCCAGCGGGCTGAGTAAAACCTTTTCACCTGAGCGATGGACATCAAATCGATACTCACCAACTACCGGCACATCGCCATCGTCGGGCTTTCGGACAAACACGACCGACCGAGCCATGCGATTGCCAGGCATCTGATGCATGAGGGTTATACGATTTATCCGGTCAATCCGTCAATCAGCTCAGTGCTCGGACTCGAATGCTGGCCTTCCCTGTCGGCCATTCCGGCTGAAAAAAAAGAGCTGATCGAAATTGTCGTCATTTTCCGCAAGCCGCAGGATGTGCCGCCCATCGTCGATGAAGCCATCGCCATCGGTGCGAAAGTGGTCTGGATGCAGCTCGGCATCACCAACGAAGCCGCCGCCGAAAAGGCGCGCAATGCCGGACTCGATGTCGTCCAAAACCGCTGCATCAGCGTCGAACACCAACGCCTCGAACTCTGACCTGTTCAAACTCACCAAACACCGCCATGTCCAAGCAAACCGTCGCACTGTTCTTCGGAGGAAAATCGGTAGAACACATCATTTCGATTATCTCGGCAAGGGCTGTGGCCAGCCATATCGACCATAGCCGCTACGACATCTCGCCCCTGTATATCGACCGTGACGGCCACTGGCATGGCGGCGCGTGCGCCAAGCGAATCCTTGCACTCGACGTCGCAGTGCTGCTCAGAAATGGGGGGCAGGCTGAGGTCTTCGGGCGGCTTGATGAAATCATTTCGCTCGATGAAGGCAAGCGCTTCGACCTGACCGCCTTTTTCGACTCCATTGATGTGGCCTTCCTGACGCTGCATGGTTCGTTCGGAGAGGATGGAAAAATCCAGGGCTGCCTCGACACCTTCGACATCCCCTATGCCGGTTGCGGCCTCACCGCTTCGGCGCTGTCGATGGACAAGGCGCTGACCAAGCTGTGCGCAACAGACGCAGGCGTCGATGTCGCGGGGTTCCTAGCGATAACGAGCGCCGACTACGCAGCTGATCCCCAGGCTTTCTGCAACGCGGTGACGAAGCGCTTCGACTGGCCGGTGTTCGTCAAGCCTGCAAATCTCGGCTCGTCGGTCGGCATCTCGAAGGTGCATAACGCTTCCGAACTCCGCCCGGCGCTCGACAAGGCGTGCGCGCTGGACGCCAAGGTGCTGGTGGAAGAGACCATCACGGGCCATGAGGTTGAAATCGCCGTGCTTGGCAACGACCAGCCGATAGCCTCCGTGCCGGGCGAGATTATTGCCGGAAGCGACTTTTATGATTTCGAGGACAAGTATGTCAAAAGCGATGCGAAGCTTGTCATTCCAGCCAACCTGCCGGACGAAGTTTCAGCGTCAGTTCGCAACGCCGCCTTGACCGTGTTCAAGGCGCTCGGATGCAGCGGCATGGCGCGGGTCGATTTCTTCGTCGAGCATGGCACGAACCGCATCATCCTGAACGAAATCAACACCATCCCGGGATTCACCGACATCAGCATGTACCCGATGCTGATGGCAGCTTCAGGCGTCGAGTTCGACGAACTGGTCGAAAAACTGTTGCAGCTCGCTTTGGAAAAGCGGTCGATAAACCCTAAAATTTGAGCTCAGGAAAAAAGTCCCCCTTCACCTCCAGCCAACCCACTGGTTCCAAAACGCGGTATGATCAGCAGCGACCCGCATCTCATCTTTGCCGACGTTTCTCTGGACATCAGTCGCGGCGCATTCCAGTCGGCTCTCGACAAGCTGACCGAGATGGATGGGTGGTTTCCTGAATCGTACGTTCTCCATCTACTGTTCGCGCGCGCTTCCCGCGGACTGAAACGCTATGGCGAAGCAGCCGAACACCTTGGCCACTGCTGCCGCATCGCTCCGGCCAACCAGGTCGCCTGGAAGGAGCTGATCGAGGTCAAGACGCTCCAGTCGCAACACCCCGAGCCGGAAGCCGAACCGGTCATCGACACAATCACCGAGGAACTCGAACAGCTCTCGGCAGCCCTCTCCGCCTTCTCCGCTCCTGCCAATGCCGAATCCGCCGATCCAACCCCCATTGCGGAACAAAAGCAGCCGTTCGGCGATGACGTTTCGATTCCCGTACCGACTGAATCGCTGGCAAACCTCTTCATCCAGCAGGGTGCGTATAAAAAAGCGATCAAGGTTTACACCTCCCTCATCCAGCTCAATCCCGCCAACGCGGAACACTATCAGGAACAGATCGACAAGGTTCTGGAACGGTTGTGAGGAAGGATAAGGATCAACGAATGAAATGATAATCATGTAGGGGCAACCCTTGCGGTTGCCCTCTTTTGCGCTATTCTCCGACAATCCCGAAAGGGCAGCCGCAAGGCCTACCCCTACAATCCAATTAAATTCTCGCGATTCCGATTCCAGGGGAAAAAATCCATCGACCGCAATCGAATCCCTATTCTTGCCCATCGACGCACGCAGGCTTCCCGACAGGTCCCTCGTCATTCCCACGAAAGCGGGAATGACGAGGGACCTGCATTTTATTGATGCTTAAATACTCTGGAATTAAAATTACATCCCCCCAAATTCCGCGCATCCCACATGTTGAACTAACAGCATTGCCGAGTCGTTGCGTATATTCGTAAAAAGATTCAGCAACCACGACACTTCAGAGCACGGCTAAACCGGCACGCCAGCGATGGTTAACAAAAGCGTTTTTACTCTCCTCATCTTTCTCTTGCTGCCCTTGACAGCCATCCGCGCGAGCGAGCCGCCGCAAAAGAAACTGTCGCTTCCGGAGTGCATTTCGATTGCGCTTGAGAATGCCTCCTCAATCAAAAAAGCCGAAAACGCTCGCCATCTCAGCGGCGTCGACCTGTTGAGAAGCTACGGCAACTTTCTGCCCAAACTGACCTCGTCTGCCAACTGGACGCCGACCTCCGTGAGCCGCTCGTATACCGTTTCCTCTGACGATCCTTCTTTGGGGACCTACCGAACTCGCACCGAAACCTCGACGGTCGATTTCAGCCTAACCGCGTCGCTGAACCTGTTCAACGGCCTGAGCGATTACGCGGCACTGCAATCGACTCTTGACCGGAAAAAGGCCTCAGGCCTCAGCCTCCAGCGCGCAAAAGAAGCGGTCGCCTACGACGTGACGCAGAGCTACTACCAGGTGTTGCTCGACAAAGAACTGCTCGGCATCGCCAGCGAGAATCAAAAGTCGGCTAGCGACCTGTTGACCCTCACTGAGCGGCAATTCAACATCGGCCTGAAATCGATCACCGACCTCTACCAGCAGCAGGCCGACACCAGCAATAGCAAGCTGGAGGTGATCCGGGCCGGGAACCGCCTGCGCCGCAGCAAGCTCGAACTGCTCCGCCGCCTGCGCCTCGATCCGGAAACCCGGATCACGCTCGAACCGATCGAGACCTCGACGATTGCAAACCTCTCCCCCGACATCGATCCGGAGGCGCTGAAAACCACCGCACTCGCCAGCCGCGCCGATCTTGAAGCCGAAGCCCTCCAGACCGATGCCGCTCGCTGGGACGTGAAAAACAGCGCCGGAACCCGCCTGCCGAGGCTCGACCTCCTCTTCACCACAAGCACCAGCGCCATCGATTCGTACAAAATGACCTTGCAGGGCGTGCACTACGACTATCCCTACCCTTCGATCGGCAAACAGCTTGATAACGGCATCGATTACGCACTCTCGCTGAACCTTTCGTGGACGATCTTCGACGGCTTCCAGACGCGCTATGCAGTCCAGTCGGCCAAGGTCGCGCGGTTGAACCGCCAGCTCGATTACGAGGATTTGAAGGAGAACATCGAGATCGATCTCCAGCAGGTTACCGGAGATTACCGGGCGGCGTTCGACCAGATCGCTTCGGCACGCACGAGCCTGCAAGCCGCAGAGTCGGCCTACGCGGGGGTCAAGCGTAAATATGAACTTGGCGCATCGGGCTTCGTCGAACTCAGCGCGTCGAGGGCGGCACTCTTCAACGCCCGCTCCTCGGTGACGCAGGCCTTCTACAACCTCGCGCTGCAAAAAGCGCTGCTCGACTTCACGACCGGAACGACAACCATCGAATAGAACCGACAACGATTTATGGCTAAAAAGCAACGCTCCGGAAAGCTCCGGATTATCATCATCCTCGCCGTATCGATTATCGTCGCTGGCGGAGGCATCCTCTTCTGGCTGAGCACTCGCGAAAAGCCGGTCGAGGTCACGGTCGAAAAGGCGTTCCGCAAGGAGGTGGTGCATCTGGTGACCGCGACCGGCAAGATCGAGCCGGAGGTGGAGGTGGCCATGTCGCCCGACGTTTCGGGCGAGATCATCGAGCTACCGGTGATCGAGGGGCAGGAGGTGAAAACCGGCGACCTGCTCTTCCGCATCCAGCCCGACATTTATGTCAATCAGGTGAAGCAGAGCCGGGCGCAGCTCAATCTGGCCAGGGCGCAAAGCATGGAGGCCAAGGCGCGGATGCTCAAGGCGGAGGACGATTTCCGCAAGGCGGACATCCTCTATAAAGACAAGCTCATCTCGCAGACCGACTGGCTGTCGGCCAGAACCAACGCCGAAACAGCACGCGCGGGCTACAAGGCCTCGCAATACGCCATCGAGCAGAACCGCAGCCTGCTCGACCAGAACGAAGAGCGGTTGACCAAAACCGTGGTGCGCTCCCCCATCGACGGCACCATCATTTCGCTCAGCAGCAAGTCCGGCGAGCGCGTGGTCGGCACCGGACAGTTCCCCGGTACCGAGGTGCTCCGGATCGCCGATCTCGGCAACATGCTGCTCAAGGTCGAAGTGAACGAGAACGACATCGTCAATGTGCGCGTCGACAATCCGGTGTCGGTGACGGTCGATGCGTTCGGCGAGCGCACCTTCGAGGGGGTGGTGAGCGAAATCGCCAACTCGGCCACAACCGAGGCCGCGAACACCCAGGAGGAGGTGACCAACTTCGAAGTCAAAATCCGGATTCTCAACCACCAGCGGCTGCTCAAGCCCGGCATGAGCGGCACGGCGGACATCGAAACCCAGCGGGTTCCCGACGCGCTGGTGGTGCCGATCCAGAGCGTCACCATGCGGGCGGATGAAGGCAATCTGGCGGAGACGAAAGCGCCGGAAGAGAACGGCAAGGCGGTGCGCGTAACGCCGACCTCCCGCTACACGCGGCAGGAGTCGGAGGGGGTGTTCGTGCTCGATGGCGACCGTGTGCGCTTCCGCAAGGTCGAAACCGGCACCACCGACAACACGCACATCATCATTCTCTCCGGCGTGAAGGAGGGTGAGGAGGTGGTCTCTGGCAGCTACGGCGCGATCAGCCGTGAGTTGCAGGACGGCAGCGCTGTGAAACTTCAGGAGCAGCCGTGAGCGAGCAGCCCTACATCATCCGGATCAGCCAGCTCCACCGCCACTACACGATGGGTGACCAGACCGTCAAGGCGCTCGACGGCATCGACCTCGATTTCCGCAAAAATGATTACGCGGCGATCATGGGACCATCCGGCAGCGGCAAATCGACGCTGATGAACATCATCGGCTGCCTCGACACGCCAACCTCGGGGCGCTACGAGCTGAACGGCCAGAACGTGGCCGAAATGGATGACGACCAGCTGGCCCGCGTGCGCAACCGCGAGATCGGGTTTGTGTTCCAGACCTTCAACCTGCTCTCGCGGCTCGACTGCCTGCGCAACGTGGAACTGCCACTCATCTACGCGGGCGTCGCCCCCGAAGAGCGGCGCGAACGGGCACGGCAGGCGCTGGAGGATGTGGGCCTCGGCGACCGCATCGACCACAAGCCCGGCGAGCTGTCAGGCGGCCAGACCCAGCGGGTGGCCATCGCGCGGGCGCTGGTCAACAACCCGTCGATCATCCTCGCCGACGAGCCCACCGGCAACCTCGACACCGCCACCAGCCACGACATCATGGAAATTTTCAGCAAGCTCTCCGACGCGGGCAACACCATCATCCTCATCACCCACGAAGAGGACATCGCCCACTACACCCGCCGCATCATCCGCCTCCGCGACGGCAGAATCGAAAGCGACTCCGCGCCATGAGGGGACGCCTTCAGCAGTTCCGGTACGAGACGACCGAGAGCCTGAACATCGCCGTCTATCAGATCAGGGCGAACAAAATCCGCTCGTTCCTGACGGCGCTGGGCGTGATTATCGGTATCGTGGCGATCACCATGATGGGCACGGCGATCAGCGGGATCGACGTCGGCTTCGAGCGCAGCCTGGCGATGCTCGGCTACGACGTGGTCTATGTGCAGAAAGGCTCGTGGAGCACGATGGGCCAGTGGTGGCGCATCCGCAACCGCCCGGACATCGAGACACGCTACGCGGACGAAATCAACCGGGTGATCGCAAGCGATCCAAACTCCGAGCTTGTGGTAGCCGTACCGCAGATGTCAACTATCCAGGCCTCCGCAAGGTATCGCGACCGCGAGATTTTGCAGATTTTCGCGATGGGCACAAATCAGGACTACCCGCTCACGGCCTCCGGAGACCTGTCGGCGGGGCGCTTCTTCACGGCGCAGGAGGCTTCGGCGGGCGACATGGTCTGCGTGATCGGCGACGACATCGCTACGGGCCTTTTTCCGGAGGGCCGCGCGATCGGCAAGTGGATCCGGCTCAAAAACCGGAACGTGCGCGTGGTGGGGGTGTTCAAAAAGCAGGGCAAGTTCCTTGGCCTGTTCAGCTTCGACAACCAGCTCATCATGCCGCTTGGCGCGTTCACCAGAACCTTCGGCAAAACCTCGATGGTGACGATCCGCGTCAAGGTGAGGGACGAGGAGCGCATCCCCGAGGCGAAGGATGAACTGACCGGTCTGATGCGGCGCATCCGAAGGCTGCCGCCCGCGCGTGACAACGATTTCGGCATCAACGAGCAGCGGGCATTCAAAAGCCAGCTCGATCCGATCAGAAACGGCATCGCCGTGGCGGGCATCTTCATCACCGGCATGTCGCTGTTTGTGGGCGCGATCGGCATCATGAACATCACCTTCGTGAGCGTCAAGGAGCGCACCCGCGAGATCGGCCTGCGCAAGGCGCTCGGCGCTCGGCGCCGCACGATTCTGTTGCAGTTCCTGATCGAGTCGGTGATGATCTGCCTGATCGGCGGCTTCATCGGCCTCGCCACGGCGCTCTCGATCACGCTCGCGATCCAGAACCTGCTGCCGAGCTTTCCGGTGAGCTTTTCGCCGATGCTGGTGCTGGCGAGTCTGGTGATTTCTGTGGCCACAGGCATCATTTCGGGCCTCGCCCCGGCGGTGACCGCCTCGAAACTCGACCCGGCCGACTCACTCAGATACGAATAACCATGATGCTCTCGATCCGGGAAACCCTGATGCAGGCCGCAACATCACTCGCGGTCAACAAGATGCGCTCGGCGCTTACCACGCTCGGCGTGGCGGTGGGCGTCTTCTCGATCATCGCGGTGATGACGGCGCTCGACGCGGTTGACCGCTCGATTGCATCCGGACTGTCGAGCCTCGGGGCCAACACCTTCCAGATCCAGAAATCCCCTGCCACGGTCTTCGGAGGCGGCCACCGTCGCAACCTCTACGCCAACCGGCAGGACATCAACTGGCAGCAGGCCCAGCGCTTTAAAAAGTACATGGGGAACAGCGCACGCAACATCGGCTTCGTCGTGTCGCTTCAGGGCATTCAGGCCTCATACGCAAAAGAGGTCTCGAACCCCAACATCACCCTGACGGGAGGCGACGAGAACTTCGCTCCGGCAAACGGCTTCGATATTGTGGAGGGACGAAATCTGAACGAGAACGATATCCGAAACTCATCGACCAATATCGTGCTCGGAAGTGACGTGGCTGCTTATCTGTTCCGGGAGGGGCAGAACCCGCTTGGCAAAACGATCAAAATCAACGGCAAGGCGGGACGCGTAGTGGGCGTATTCAGCACAAAAGGGCCAGCGTTCGGCCAGAGCCAGGACAACTTTGTGCTCATCCCGATCACCCGCTACCTTGAAGAGGTGAACCAGGCCTCCAGCATCGCCATCAGCGTCGAAGCGACCTCGCAGAAAAGCTACCAGGCAACCATCGACCGGGCCATCGGCGCGATGCGTCTGGCGCGGGGACTGACGGTCAGAATGCCGAACGACTTCGAGATCAGAACCAACGAGTCACTGGTGGAGTCGTTTCGCGACATCCAGAACATCGTCGGCGTCGGGGCGTTCATCATCAGCTTCATGGCGCTCTTGACAGCGGGCGTGGGCATCATGAACATCATGCTGGTGAGCGTCACGGAGCGGACACGGGAGATCGGCATCCGCATGTCGGTCGGAGCGCCACGCCGCTCGATCTTGCAGCAGTTCCTGCTCGAAGCGCTGCTGCTCTCGCTCGGCGGCGGCGTGCTCGGCATCGCGACCGGTGCAGGGGCAGGCAACCTGGTGGCGGTCAAATTCAACCTGCCAGTCATGTTTCCGTGGCTCTGGGTCGTTGTGTCGCTGACGGTCTGCTCGGTCATCGGCGTCTCGTTCGGGATATTCCCCGCCTGGAAAGCCTCCCGCCTCGACCCGGTCACAGCGCTCCACGGCTCGCGGTGAGGGAACGGAGCACAATGCTGCTGAAACGCAGAAGCTGAACTTCTTCAGCGGGGTTTCAACCCCGCGGACATTCAACAACCTTACACTCATGTTGCCCCGGCTTTTAAGCCGGGGATTTATGGACAAATCAAAATAAATCAGGGCTAAACAGCTTATTATTAACACCTTAATCGCATACCCCGGACTAAAGTCCAAGGCAATTGTTCAAGAATATTAATGGACAGAGTAATAGCAATACCGACGCCAACCCCTGCACGATTCACTACTGACAGGCAGCCATTTTCTGCAGCTCGTTTCTGGTCGGGCACTGAGTGCTCATCTGTCGCTCTGCGGCCTGCCATGAAGGGATGACGCTTTGCTCGACCCACTGCCAGCGGTCGTCAGGATTGGCGACACTTTTCAGCCCGGCGAGCGTCTCGACGTAACCGTGAAACGAACTAAATGAGGTGCGATAACGGGAGTCTGAAAACATCGCGCCTGAAAAGTCGAGTTCGCTTCCGAACGACGCCGTGATGCGTCCGCCCGCGCTCAACGTGTCAAAGATCGGCTGAAGCACATCGACCTGTTCGTGACGAAGCAGGCAAATGTTGCCCTCCCAGATCAGCCGCTCGCCCTCCTGATTTTCGCAATCTTGACGCAGCAGTGCGCGGCCACGGTCGATCATGCCGAACCCTTGAACCAGCAAAGTGTCCTCAGGCTCGGAGGCGCACGCTTCCAGCTCGGCCATTCCGCCACCGACGTAGGCGGCGTGCGCCCAGGCGATGTCGCGGTAAATATTGTTGTTACCACGGCGAATCTGCTCAAAATCCGGACGCATGAGCCAGTCCGCGCCGAAACGGTGCAGCGCCAGTAACGGGTTGTCAGCTCCGTCTCGCTCCGGAGCGATCATCAGATCGGCAGCCATGATGGCCAGGCCGACCTGCCGGGAGGCGAAGGCCGCCATACCGGCCCACTTGAGGGTTCCGGGATTTTCGAGGTACCAGCCCGCATATCGAGCGGTAATCATCCGGTTACGGTCGGCGTACCGCTCTTCCGGCGGCAAAACCGACTCGGCGGTCTCCTGCCACTCATCTCTGCTTCGCAACATAGATTATCGTCTTGAAATCTTTTACAACGTCAACCTGCCTCTATCGTTTTTCACAAGAACTCCCGGAAATCCACACCAGCAATGGACTTGGGAAGTAACACAACAGAGGTGCCATACTGTACTGTCAACCCCGGATCACAACAAATAATTTTGAACTCGAATCTGGCGAGCCACTGACACAAAAAATCATTCATACGGGGATAACAGTATTTTTCATAAATTTGTCAAGAGCCGTGCCGGTCGCTCAACAGGCCTTGTGCGGTTGATCTCATCGCAGTATCACATGATTTTTTATTGAACCCCAAACCTTGACGACGATGAAAACGATCAAGAAATTCTCGAAACCGGCTGCCCTCCTCCTCCTTGTTTCAACAGCTACCGTCACCACTGGCTGTCAGTCCACGACAAACGCTGGTCGCGGAGCCGGAATCGGCGCAACAAGCGGTGCGGTCATCGGCGGCATCATCGGCAGCAGAAGCGGCAGTTGGGCCCAGGGCGCGCTGATCGGCGCAGCCATTGGCGGCGCAGGCGGCGCAATTATCGGCGATTACATGGACAAGCAGGCTGAGGAGATTCGCCAGGAAGTGGGCAACGCCGATGTAGAACGGGTCGGCGAAGGCATCAGGGTGGTTTTCGATACCGGACTCCTCTTTTCAACCAATTCGTCCACGCTGAACCCCAACAGCCGCTACAACATTGAAAATCTCGCCAGAGTCCTGAACCGCTACTCCGACACCAATGTGGTCGTTGAAGGACATACCGACAGCACTGGCTCAGAAGCAACCAACCAGATTCTCTCGGAACGTCGAGCCGAATCGGTCGTTTCTCTGTTGCGCGCCTATGGCGTTTACGGCAATCGACTCACAGCAATCGGGTATGGCGAAACCAGACCTGTAGCCACCAATGAAACCGAGATGGGGCGCCGTCAGAATCGCCGTGTCGAAGTTTTGATCTACGCCAATAACGAACTGAAACGTCAGGCCGAAACAGGCCAGCTCAGACTATGAGCTATTTTGTTCAAAAAAGCTTATTTTTTGCATGCACCGCCTTCACCTGAACGGAGGCGGTGCCGTTATGACAATCGCTCATCATAACCAAGCTTAGCCATGCAGTTCCAAAACGCCGAAGATGTACTCACGACATGGGTTTCCGGAGTCTGTGCCGGTCAAATTGACAACATCGTACAGCTCTATCACGACAACGCCATTCTGATCCCCACCTTCTCTCCCCATACTGTTTGCGCCAGCGAAGGCATTCGTCAGTACTTTGAACAACTCTCAACCCGAGAAAACCTGCAAGTCCGGCTGTATGAAAAGTCACTCAAAAAGCAGTTTCTCGGCGGAAACGCCTGGGTTTTGAGCGGCATGTACGCGTTCGAATTTGAAGTCGATCAACTGCTCCTCACCTTTCCGTCACGATTCACCTTCGGGCTCAATCTGGACCACGAAAAGCCGATCATTCATCACCACTCTTCGCAGGTGCCGAGGAACCTGTCTTGAATCCAGCCCAAACTTGCCGTAAATAAAGAGCATAAAGATTCTCTAAAAATGAGGTTAAGAGATTTTATGGCAAAGTGTTTCTGGAAAAATTGCCTTAAAATAACTATATAGAAAGAAGGGCTATCGCGTATAAAAAACGTTCAATCAATCATAGAGCCCTAATGTTCAAGAGGTATATCAAAATATCATACCCAAAGCAATGACTAAAAGTCCGGCAAAACACACGATCATCATCCATAAAACACGTCAAGCAAAAACTCTCCCAGAATAACCGGCAAGTGGGCAGCTGCCTCAATCAGAACACTCATGACTCCTGAAGAAAAAACACAACAACTCAATGTTGTACCCGAGTCTTCAGCGACAAACTTGAATGCGATAGGTAGAATCAACCCTGTGCGGACAAAAAAACATCTCCCCCCACTACAAAGTCAACCCTTCGCTCTATAGAATGGAAGAGAACGTCGAAATGGATTTCATAAAAAAAATTGTCCGTAAAAACGGGCCAGACTCATCTGAGCATCACGAACTCAAAGCCGAAATTGAGCGTATTGGCGAACTTCTTGAGAAGAACTCAACCTCGCATCTGCACGAGGAGTTGCTTGATATTATTTTACCAGTACTGACTATAGAAACCATGCAGGGGAATGCTTACCACAAACCTTACGGCTATGCAGGCGATTTTGAAATCATCGACAAAATATATACTTCATTTAAATCAGATGATGAAAAGTATCGCAGGTGGGACGAGTTCTTTCACGCGCAGGAAGCCCCCAGTGCGGTCAGAAACCGAAAAGCTTTTTTCCTTAGTATTCTCAACGACTTTAGTCAGGGCAAGAAATCAATACGGGTATTGAATGTCGGCAGCGGTCCAGGAAGAGACATCTTTGAGTTTTTCGAAAAAAAACCGCAATCAACTATTCATTTCGACTGCATTGAATACGACAAAAAAGCCATCGAGTATGCTTCAAACCTGTGTAAACCATACCTTGACCGCATATCGTTTATCAACGCCAACATTTTCAAATTCAGAACGACACAAAAATACGATCTCATCTGGTCAGCCGGTCTATTTGATTACATGAACGACAAGCGATTCATTTTTCTCCTCAAGCAACTCTATTCACATCTCAAGCCAGACGGCTTTCTCTATGTCGGCAACTTTTCCGATCAGAATCCTACGAGGAAATACATGGAGATTTTTGGCAACTGGCACCTTTTTCACCGCAATGAACAACAGCTTAGAGACCTAGCCTTACAAGCAGGAATCGACCCCTCAAACATCAACATTTCAAGTGAGCCCTTGGGGGTCAATCTTTTTGTTGAAATATTCAAGCCGGATTTGCTATTATCATCATAAACAGGCCAAAAATTGACGCGAGAAGCCCTTTATGACAAAAATCGTCAAATATCTTGAAGAAGCTTTTGTCCAGGGAACCAAACCTTCTCGCTTCAACCTCATCTATGCCTCTATCATTGGGGCCTTGGGTCATTTTTTACTTTACTTTGTTTACCATTACCTTTTCCAGATAAAATGGGAAAGCCTTCCTATTCGATCGGTTGGCGTAATTTTATGCATAGGTTCGCTCTATAAACTCAAGAAGCCGGATTTTCTCGGCAGGTATTTTGGTTTATACTGGCATTTGATGCTCATCTATGTCCTGCCTTTTATCATCACACTATTCTGCCTGAAAAACGATTTTGCTGAGCCCTGGTTGTATTGGGAAATATTCATGGTCTTTGTGCTGATCTCGTTCGTACCACACTGGCTGATATTTTCACTTGACCTGCTGATCGGCATTTCTGCCGCTATACTTCTCTATTTGCTTACCACACCAGAAGCAACACTTTTTCCTCCAGAATCAGTCAACGTCCCCCTTTACAGTATCGTTTTAGCATTTTCCATTGTTGCCGGCTACCTTTTTAACCAAAGCAACCTGCTAGGACTTCGTTACGAAGAGCAGCAAAAAGCCGCTGAAAAAACCATGGTGCTCAAAGCGATGGCTGGAAGCATCGCTCATGAAATGCGTAATCCGCTTTCACAGATTCGGTATAATCTCGAAGAGATCATGCTGGAACTGTCACAAAGCCGCAACGAGGTTATGACTAGACCAAGCGTTGATGCGATCACCAAACGTGTCTCCCAGGCACAAATGGCTGTCAACCGAGGACTTCATGTCATCACTATGACATTAGGAAATTTCAGGGAGACTGATGTACCGAAAAACGAGCTAACCTGTCTTTCGGCAGCAACCCTCACTCGAAAAGCAATAGAAGAGTATGGCTATGCTTCCGAAAGCGAACGAACGATGATCGTTTTCAACCCTGAAGATGATTTCATTTTTCTTGGAGAAGAGAACAACTACACCCTACTCCTTTATAACCTCCTGGTTAATGCACTGCAATTTCTACAATCGGAACCGGAAGGGCGCATCAATATTCAACTGAAAAAAGGTGAATCCTTCAACATGATTTTGGTCAGGGATAACGGCCCTGGAATTTCACCAGAGATACTCCCAAAAATTTTTGACCCATTTTTCACTGTTGGCAAAAAAGGCGGAACAGGTCTTGGACTTGCCTTCTGCAAGCAGGTAATGCAATCATTTAATGGAGAAATCACCTGTAAATCTGAAAAAGGAAAATACACCGAATTCACACTCAAGCTCCCCGCTGTCGAACCCGATGTAATCAGGAGCTATGAATCGAAGCTCTATGAGGAGTACTCAATATTCTTTTCGGGAAAAAATATCCTGATAGCCTGTACAAACCCTGAACACCAGGCGATACTGCGCAGCATGATCAGACCACTGGAAGTAGACATACATGAGGCTCGTAACGGAAGCGACGTCGTCAAAAAACTCTCTGACAAAAAAATTGACCTAGCACTTGTTGATAACAGCCTTCCAGACATGGATGCCCAGGCACTGATAAAAATACTGAAGGCACAGCAAATTGAGGTTCCTGTAGTCACCTGCCAGAGCAATACTCCGAGTGCAACTGAAGACAACAGACAGACGATGGATAACGCACTTTTCGTACCGCTCACTCTGAATGAAGTGCTCAACACACTGAAAATCGCCCTGGTAACAAACCGCTCAAACACTAAGGACTCCCTTAACGATAAAACCATCCTGATCGTCGATGATCTTGATTTCAACCGCAAGGTCATCAAATCGATGCTCAAAAAGCTTGGTGTCAGAATTCTTGAAGGCTCTAACGGACTCGAGGCCCTTAGGATTCTGGAAAAAGAGCACTGCGACCTGTTGATTATGGATATGAGAATGCCGGTGCTTGATGGCTTTGAGACCGCAAAACAGATCCGCTCAAAAGAAAGCGCTTTCCGCAACATTCCGATTCTGGGGCTGAGTGGAAATCTCGATAATGCAACTCTCAAAATGACCAGGGAATGCGGCATCGACGAAAGCCTCATGAAACCGGTCAAGCTCAAACCCTTCCTGCAAAAGGTAACGACGTTGCTCAACGTCGGCCAGCCAGCCTGACGAATGAGCGTTTCCTGAAGAATATTCCCCCCTTCCCGCCTTTGCGCAATCACAAATCCACGACTGAACCACATAGGGCGTTTTGAGGTTATTGCCTGAAACTCCATTTTGAACCTCTCCCGACACTATGTATCGGAATATTTCGGATTACGGATTGATCGGCAACATGCAAACAGCGGGCCTTGTCTCAGCCGACGGCTCGATCGATTATTACTCTTTGCCCTACTTCGACTCCCCTACCATATTCGCGTCACTGCTCGATGAGCGCAACGGTGGATTTTTCAGCCTCAAACCTTCCGAACCTTTCACGTCGAGCCGGGAATACCTTACCGGCACCTGCATCCTCTCCACCTCGTTCACGACAAAACACGGTAGAGCGACGCTTTATGATTTCATGCCCGTTGAAAACAGCAGCCTGAGCCAACGGCCACCGGGTATTCATCGATGTCTGCGCGTGGACTATGGGCGTATGGATTTCATTCTGACCCTTGCGCCCCGTCCGAATTTTGCGCGCGGCAAAAGCGTTATCCACCCTCATGACTCCAACTCCAGCTCCAGCTCCAGCTTCACCATCAGTCACACCAACCCGCCCATCACCCTGCTGCACTCCTTGCAGGATTTCGATGCTGACGGCACCGGAACCGACACGCTGACACTCTCGTTTTCTCTCGATCAGGGAGAATCCGCGCATTTCGATCTGGTGCACGGCCCGGTCTATCTCGAAGAAAAGCTCCCCTGTCCTTTTGAATCAACGAAAAGCTGGTGGAAGGAGTGGCTGCATTACTGCATCGGTGAGCGGTGCACCTGGCTCGGTGAATTCACCCCGCTGGTTCACCGCTCGATGCTAACGCTCAAGCTGCTCACCTTCCAGCCGACCGGGTCCATCATTGCCGCCGTCACGACCTCTTTGCCTGAAAGCATCGGTGGAGAACGCAACTGGGACTACCGTTTTACCTGGCTCCGGGACGCCTCGTTTACGCTCAAGTCTTTGTTCACGCTCGGCCACATCAACGAAGCGGACAGCTTCATCCGGTGGCTGCACGATACGTACCGAAAACACGGCAGCCGGGAGTTGATGATCATGTATTCGATCCACGGAGAACAGGCCCTTCGCGAACAGCATCTGACGCATCTTGACGGATACCGCCACTCAAAGCCGGTCAGAATCGGCAACGCCGCGCACAGCCAGCAGCAGTGGGACATCTACGGCGAAGTGATGGACGCCGCACTCCGGCTTTCCGATTATGCTGGCAAAATCGATGAAACGCTCTGGCCTTTTTTCCGGGATATTTGTGAAATGGCTATCGAAAACTGGCGCAAGCCCGATGACGGCATCTGGGAAGTACGCAACGGCCCCTACCACTTCGTCTATTCCAAGGTCATGTGCTGGGTGGCGCTCGACCGCGGCATCACCATCGCCAGGCGATTCGGATTCGATGCGCCACTCGATCGCTGGATTCGTGAACGAGAGGAGATAAGAAGCCAGGTGCTCTCACGGGGCTTCAGTAACAAGCTGAACTCGTTCGTCCAGCGTTTCGACACGGAGATTCTCGATGCAAGCCTGCTGATTTTGCCTCTGGTCAACTTTCTGCCTGTATCGGACCATCGCATTCAGGGCACCATCGAAGCCTGCCGGAAACATCTCATGAAAAACGGCTTCATCAGGCGCTACCTTGCCGATGACGGACTTCAGGGAGAGGAGGGTGGCTTTCTGCTCTGTAATTTCTGGATGATCGAGTGCCTTGCCCTGTCGGGAAACATCATCGAAGCCGAGGAGCTGCTTGGCGTTACCATGAACGCCGCCAACGATCTAGGACTTTTTGCAGAGGAGTACGATCCCCGCCGCAAGGAGATGCTCGGCAACTTTCCACAGGCGTTCAGCCACATCGGCTACATCAATGCCATCGCAGCGCTGCTCAGCGGCAAACTTCCACCGAAAACGCAGGATACCGAACTGTCTCTGATCCAGCGGATGCAGCGGCTGTTACCTCTCAGACGCACCCTCAACCAGCCTCAGGAGCCAGTGGACAGCACAACGGAAAAAATCGAGACCAGACTGGATGCCAGACTAAAAGTCATGCTCGGACAACTTCAGGGAGCATTTTTCGATTCCAGACACAGACGGGTCGATTACCCCGCCATGAAACGCTCCAGAAGTTTCGGGGAGTATCAGCGGCTTGCGCAGCATCTGCACGGATTCGATCCTGAAAGCCTGCAAACCGACATGGAGCGAAAAGCGTTCTGGATCAACATCTACAACATTCTCATTATCCACGGCGTCATCGGCCTCGATATTCAGCATTCCGTGCTTGAAATCGTCAACTTTTTCGGCCGGATCGGTTACGACATCGGCGACCGGTTCTACTCGCCCGATGACATCGAGCACGGAATCCTGAGAAAAAATCGTTCTCATCCAGCCTTTCCGATCAGGCAGTTCAGCAGCAATGATCCCCGGTTGCAACTTGCGGTCGAAACCTTCGATCCGAGAATTCATTTCGCGCTGGTCTGCGCATCGAGTTCCTGCCCTCCCATTGAATTCTACGATGCCGAAAAGATCGACCATCAGCTCGATATTGCCGCGCGCAGCTTCATCAACCGAAGCGGGCTTGAACTGGATGAAAAAAAGAGGGAGTTACGCCTGTCGAGGATATTTCAGTGGTATAGCCGAGATTTCGGAGACAATCGAAACCAGGTGCTCGATTATCTCCTGCAATTCTGCGATGACTCTCTCCGCGAGCGGATTGTTTCGATGAGAAAACAACTACGCATACGCTATCTGCCCTACAACTGGGACCTTAACCGCAGACTGGGTGAAACATAGGCTCCTTCATCAGTTCAACCGTTGAGCCTGGTCTTCAACTCACGCAATTGAGCTTCGAGCTCGTCGATTTTTGACTTCATCTCGCCGAGTGAACGAATCTGGGCCTCCTGGCGAAGCTGGTCGCGCATGGGCTGGGCGGGCACGCCGCGAATGGCTTGTCCGGACTGCTTGAACGATTTTGAGATTCCAGCCTTGGCTGCCACCGAAATCCTGTCGGCAAGTTCGAGGTGACCGGCAAATCCCGCCTGCCCGCCAATCAGGCAGTTGCGCCCGATCTTGACGCTGCCGGAAATGCCAGCCTGCGACGCAATGACCGTATCTCCGCCAATGCGGCAGTTGTGCGCGATCTGCACGAGATTGTCGATCTTGGCTCCCTTTTCGATCACCGTCTCACCCATCGTCGCGCGATCGATGGTGGTGTTGGCCCCAATTTCGACGTCGTCCTCGATGCGCACAATGCCCATCTGGGGAATCTTCACGTAGGAGCCATCTTTCTGTGGCGCAAACCCGAAACCGTCAGCGCCGATCACCGTGCCGCTGTGCACCGTCACCCGGTCGCCAATCACCGTGCCGTCATAAATCGTCACCTGCGGAAACAGCGTGCATCCGGAACCGACCGTCACCTCATCGAGCAGCACCGTGTTGGGGCCGATTACCGTATCGTCGCCGATCACGCAGCGCTCGCCGATCACCACATTCTCGCCGACTGACACGTTGCTGCCGAGCGAGGCCGACGGAGCGACCGAAGCCGATTCAGCCACACCGGGCTCCGCTATCCGGCGCTCTCCTGCAAAGTGCCGTAGGATGAACACAAATGCCGTGTAGGGGTCTTCGACTTTCAGAAAGCTCATTCCTTCAGGAGCATCATCAACCGGAGCTTTAGGATGGACGATCAGAAGCGAAGCGCCGCTTTGGGCGATATGACGGTAGTACTTTTCATTGGCCACGAAACTGACCTGACCAGCGGCGGCCTCCTCGATTTTCGCCGGACCGGTAATTTCGGTCTGGCCGGAACCGACAAGCTCGATGGAGCTGAAATAACGCCCGAGAAAGGCTTTGATGTCTGCAATGTTCATACTGTACCGGTTGGCTGGTGAAAGCCAGAAAATTTACTTAGTAATTCAATCCATTTTGCTATATTCAAAATCCTAAATCGCGCCGGATGCGACAGAGTGCGCCTGTATCCGATAAACGAAGGAACTGGCGTAATATAATTCGTTTCATCAGAAAAAGCAGTGAAGGATGGAAACACCTATTAAAATTTTCGCTGGACGCAGCAACCCGGAACTTGCAGAGAAGATTGCCGATTACCTCGGGATGCCGCTGTGTAACGCAAAAGTGGAGAACTTTTCCGACGGCGAAATTTCGGTCAACTACTTCGAGTCCATCAGAGGCTCGGATATGTTCATCATCCAGTCGACCAATCCTCCGGGAGACAACCTGCTGGAACTGCTTATCATGATCGACGCTGCAAAGCGCTCTTCGGCTGCAAGGATTACGGCGGTCATGCCCTATTACGGCTACGCCCGTCAGGACAGAAAAGACAAGCCGCGCGTGGCTATTACGGCCAAGCTGGTGGCCAACCTCCTGACCCAGGCAGGCGCCGACAGAATTCTTACCATGGACCTGCACGCCGCGCAGATTCAGGGCTTTTTCGATATCCCGTTCGACCATCTCTATTCCAGCGTTGTGCTGATCGACCATGTCAAGAACATGTCGATCGCCGACAACCTCGTCGTGGCCTCTCCTGACGTCGGTGGCGTCAAGCTGGCTCGCAAATTTGCATCCGAACTTGGCACCGAGCTGGTCATCGTTGACAAGCGACGTCCGAAAGCCAACGTAGCTGAGGTGATGAACATCATCGGCGACGTGAAAGGCAAAAACGTGCTGCTGGTCGACGACATGATCGACACCGCAGGCACCATCGTCAACGCTGCCAAAGCGATCCAGGAAGCAGGCGGCCTCAAAATTTACGCTGCGGCCACCCACCCGATTCTTTCCGGACCGGCCATCGAACGAATCAACAACTCGGTATTCGAGAAGGTAATTGTCACCGACTCGCTGGTCAGCGAGCACGACTACTGCCCGAAACTCGAGATCGTCACCATCAGCAACCTGTTCGGCGAAGCCATCAAGCGAATCTACGACGGCGAGTCGGTCAGCTACCTGTTCGACAGCAAGAACATATCACACAAGATCACCAATAATCATTAATCATAAGCTCTAACAGCGCTAAACGTTAAAGGAGATAGAGGAAGAAGATGGAAACAAGAGCATTGTCTGTCAACCTTCGCGAAGTGAAGAAAAACGAAGCAGCAAAACTGCGTCAGCAGGGACTGGTTCCAGCCATTGTGTATCATAAAGGAGAAGAGACCGTTGCAATCAGCGTCGATGAAATCGCTCTGGACAAGCTCGTTCACTCTTCTGAATCGCACATGATCGATCTGAAGTACCCTGACGGAAAATCCGTTCGTGCCTTTATCAAGGATGTGCAGTTCGACCCTGTCAGCGACCGCGTCATTCATGCCGACTTCAAACGCTTCACGGCGGACGAAGTGCTTGAAATGGAGGTTCCGATTCATGTGGAAGGCGAAGCCACCGGCGTGAAGCTTGGCGGCGGCAAGCTCCAGATCATCATGCACTCGCTGACTCTGAAAGGCAAGCCGGCCAACATGCCCGAGCACTTCACGATTGATGTCACCAACCTCGAACTCGGCCAGAGCCTTCACATCGGCGACCTTCAGGCCACCGTTCCGGAAGGTACCATCGAGATCATGGGCGAAGCTGATGCAGCAGTCGTTTCCGTTGCCGCGCCCAGAAAAGAGGCTGAAGTTGAGGAAGAAGCCGAAACTGAAGAGGAAACCACCGAAGAGGCCTGATTCAAAACCAGGTCAATTACAGGATAAGCTTAAGCTGCCTTTCTCCGGAAAGGCAGCTTTTTTTTCGCCGTGCCATTTGCAATCGAACGGCAAGTGTCGTTTTTTTGAGAAGTGTCCGGAAGGAACACCATTGCCTTCACTTAGCCCTATTCTCATTTTCCAATGGCTGCACAGCAACCGAATGATTCGCACGTACCTGTCTGGTATCGCATCGTGCCAGGTTTAGGCCTGTTGAGAGCCGGCAAAACCGCCCAGGGGCTCTTTTTTGCGCTGGCATTCACGGCATTCATCGTGTTGATGGTGCTCCGGTTCGATCTGCTGACGATCAGCCTGCGTTCGCTCGTGACTGGACTCAGCCTATTGGTGCTCTCACCGGTCAACTTCCGACAGATCTTCACCCAGGAAATTCTCGAATTCTGGATCGCGGCGATTTACCTGTTGCTCGTTCCGCTCCTGCTCGTCCACTTTTCATGGCGCTCGTACCGCAAGCATCTCGAACGGCAGCAGGCCGCTGGATCAGGAGAACTGAGCCTGTGGCAGCTCGGCATGATCTCCTTCAAACGCAACACCATTTCGGTGACCGCATCGGTGGTCATCTTCCTGCTCTATTCGGTAGCCTTTCTGGCGCCATTTCTTGCCCCCTTCAGCCCCTTCGATCAGCAAGATTTCCTCGTCACTGCCTACCAGCCTCCCCTGACCCGCATCGACGCCCTCGTGCTCGACAAACATCGCACCGTCGTCATTCCGCAAAGAAAAGGCAACGACGCGGTCTCGAGGCTGAGCAATGCCCTGATCACCGACAGCCAGAAACTCAGGTCGAGAAACAGGGATTACGGACTGAAATTTGTTGACGGCTACCGCGTCGAGGGCGACCGCGTTTTCTACAAACAGGGCATCCGCGAAAAAAGCATCCCACTCACGGAGCTTCGTTCGGTGCGTGACGGCGGCAGCAAGCCAGGCTTCATCGTCACGAAAACCTTTCTGCTCGGCACCGACCAGTACGGGCGCGACATCTTCAGCCGCGTGCTCTACGGCTCGCGCATTTCGCTCTCCATCGGCTTTCTGGTGGTACTCATTTCGGTGACACTCGGCACGGTCATCGGCGTCTCGTCAGGCTATTTCGGCGGCTGGGTGGACAGCATCCTGATGCGCATCGTCGATGTGCTGATCGCCTTTCCGGCGCTGTTTCTGATTCTGATAATTATCGCCACCTTCGGCAACTCGATCTACCTGATCGTCATCACGCTCTCGTTCACCGGCTGGATGGGCGTAGCGCGAATCGTTCGCGGGCAGGTGCTTTCGCTCAAAGAGCAGGAGTTCATCCTCGCTGCCAAATCGCTCGGTCTGTCGAGCGCACGCATCATCTTCCGCCACGTGATGCCCAACACCCTGACGCCGGTTATCGTGGCCGCCACGCTGCGCATCGGCAGCATCATCCTGACCGAAGCGGGCCTCTCCTTCCTCGGCCTCGGCGTGCAGCCACCAACCCCGAGCTGGGGCAACATCATCAACGAAGGGCGCGACAGCCTGCTCAATCACTGGTGGATTTCGACGTTCCCCGGCATCGCAATCCTCACCACGGTGGTTTCGTTCAACCTTATCGGCGACGGCATCCGAGACGCCCTCGACCCGAGAATGCGCTCATGAGCAAACAGTTACCGGACGACCCACAGCCGTGGCAGACCCTTGAGTCGGAGTACCTGCACCGCGAAACATGGCTGACCATCCGCCGAGACAAGGTGAAGCTCTCCAACGGCAGAACCATCGACGATTACTATGTTCAGGAGTTCCCCGACTGGATCAACGTCCTGGCCATCACGAAAAGCCGGAAGGCCGTCCTCATCCGGCAATACCGGCATGGGCTCGGTTCGGTCGATTATGAACTGCCGGCAGGCGTTTGCGAGCCCGACGAGTCGCCGCTTGAGGCCGCCCGGCGCGAGCTGCTCGAAGAGACCGGGTACAGCGGCGGAGCGTGGTCGCCCTTGATGACGTTGAGTCCGAACCCGGCACTCCAGAACAACCTCTCCTACTCGTTCCTGGCCGAAGGAGTGACGCGCTCGGCAACCCAGCAGCTCGACCCCACCGAAGAGATCACCGTCCACGAAGTAACGCTGGATGATCTGCGCAACCTGATTTTCGGGGGCGAGATGCTCCAGGCACTGCACTCCGCACCGGTACTCAAATACCTAATGCAACGGTCGATCCGCTAAGAAGCAGGGGGAAACAGGATGAAAAAACAGAAACAGCTCGAACTGCTTGAAGAAGCCATCAGCTCGACCGGCCACAAAATCCGATATGAGAAAGGTAGTTTCGTTGGCGGAGAATGCCGGGTGCGGGAGAACAAAATCGTCGTGGTCAACAAGTTTTTGCCTATCGAAGGCAAAATTGCCACCCTCGCCTCGGTGCTGCGCCAACTCAATCCGCCTGGCCTCTCGCCAAACGTTGTCAAAATCCTCGACGACCTGACGGCAAACGACCTGTTCAGCAGCCGGAACGGGTAGGAAAAGGGCAGCCGCAAGGGACTGCCCCTACAGATTTTCCGGGACATCTCCGTAGGGGCAGCCCTCGCGGCTGCCCTTTCAGGTCCATCTCAATACCTTCTCCTCCTCAATACCAAGCCGTCTGCCCGCTTTTCGAACGCACCTCAACCACCGGATTTTGCATCGCGAACCGCTCCAGCAACCCGCGCTGAACATACGGCATCGCAACACCCGGCACGATCAGCATCCGCTTCGGGCAGGCTGACGAGACCCACGATTCGAGCAGACTCCACTCCTTTTCAGTAAAGCGACCGATCCAGAGTACCACATCAGCACCATTCGCCGGAGTCTGTTCAAGTCGCTTCAGCCCTGACACAAGCAACCACGATCCATGCTTGCTGTCAATCCTGAGCACCCGCTCTGCTGGCCGCTGGACGATGAACTGCCGCGACGCTGAAATGAGACCACCATTGACAGGCCGGAGCTGCTCGTCCAAATCTACCGAAAACATTCCCACCGAAGCAGCCGGCTCCGCAAGCCCCCAGAGGCTCGACTGTCGCCTGATGCGATCCCGATCCATCGGACGTCGCCCGTCCTCAACCAGCAAGGTTTCGCTCCCTGACGAAAGCAGAAGCGCCATATCCCGTCCGGCATTGACCGTCACCATTCGAGGGGAATCGGGAGCCGGGCGAACCACTTCATGCCAGAGCAACATATTCAGCCCGATCAGAACAGAAACAGCCAGCCGTCCCCACGCCTTTGAAGCAATCGCAGACAATGCCAACGCAACACTCAGATAGAACACTGCCACCCCAAACAGATCTGGATGGAGCTCGACACTGGCAAACGGCAGGCGGCTGAACAGCTCTACAAACCAAAGCGCAGTCCTCGCGAACAGCCACGAACTGAATCCGGAAAGTTCAGCCAAACCACCGCTTACTCCGTGCAGCAACACCATCGGAAACGAGGCATACATCGCCATGCTTGAAAAGAGCACAACCGGTACGTTGGCAATAATGCCCGACGGCGAGTAAGTGCCGAAATACCAAGCAATCACCGGAGCGATGCCGATCATCGCCGACAGGCTCACGCTGAATGCGCTCCAGAAGAAATGTGCGACTTTGCGGAGCACGCCGTCCCCGTCCGGGATGAGGCTTGAAAGCCACGGATAAACGGTAAGGATACCCACTACCGCTGCGTTGGTCATCTGAAACCCAGGGCTCAGCAGTTCGAGAGGATTGAAAAGCAGAATAATGAGATCGGCTGCAGCCAGCGAGTTTAACGGATAGCTTTTGCGCCCGATCGTGCCACCGGCGATAATCACCGACGCCATGATCGCAGCCCGGCGGGTCGATGGTGCATTGCCGGTCACGACACAGTACAGCGCAATCACCGCCACCAGAATAAAAAGCGAGACCCATTTGCCCGCCGGCGTCACCCGCAGGCGTTGCAAAGCAAGGTTGACCGCATAGGCCAGCAGAGCCACGTGCAGTCCCGACACGACCAGCACATGCGCCGTGCCGGTTCGGCGGAACGCATCATACACCTCCTCCCGCACCAGCTCCCGCTCGCCGAGCATCATCCCCTTGATGAAGCCCTGTTCAGGCCCTTCCGGAAAGCGCTGATCGATCGCCGACTGAAGATAATTTCGCAGCGAATTGACGACCCGCTGAATCGGCAGGAAGCCTGTCGGCTGCCCCCCTTTGCGCACCATCCACGGGCCGATGCAAAAAAGCTGGCAATGCACCCCCTTCAGGTGGGAGTACCAACGCGGGTCGAACTCATCACGGTTCGAGGCTGGCGGAATAAGGGCGACCGAGCCCTTGACGTGGACAAAATCACCCTGCTGAATTCCGAACTCCTGATCGCCAGACATGCGGATAGCCACCTTCACCGGCTCATCGACCCGCACAGTTCGCCCCTCGTCGAACACCTCGCGAGCACTCAGGCGCAGGCGCGCCTTACCGTAGCTCACGACCGGGCGCCCATCCACGATGCCGGACACGATCACCTCCCGCCCAACCCACGAAAGCAACGAAGGTGACGGAACCAGCCTGAAGGTTGCGGATGCATAAAAAGCAAACCCGAAGAACACCATCAGCAGGTAACTCACAGCCAAAAATGCCGACAGCTTGCCTTCCGGATACTGTTTCCGATTAACAAACAGCAGAAGGCCTGTCACGATGCAGAACAGGAGGGCGGCAGCAAGCCAGGCAAAGAGCGAAAAAGGCAACGCAATAGCAGCCAGAATGCCAAAAATGGCACAGGCCAGCAAGCGCAACGCTGGATGAGCAGGAAGAAAATACCGCTTCATAATAGGGGTTATGGCGGTGATTTCAGGATTTAAGCAACAGGATAATTTAGTATATTCAGGTCATTTCCCGTTAACCAGCCAAACAAAACACCCGGATGCTTGTCAAAGAGATTCTCGACTCCAAAACCGAACCGGTCTTCAGCCTGGAATTTTTCCCTCCGAAAAAGCAGGATGACTGGGACAAACTCTTTGCAACCATCTCGAACCTCTCCCCTCTCGCACCATCTTACGTGAGCGTCACCTATGGCGCTGGCGGCTCGACGCGGGAACGCACGCACAATCTGGTCACCAAAATCCAGCAGGAAACCGGCCTGACGGTCGTTTCGCACCTAACCTGCATCGGCGCTGAAAAGAGCGAGATCGAAAGCGTCCTGCAAAACTACCGGGAGCATGGCATCACCAACGTGCTCGCGCTCAGAGGCGACAAACCCGCCAACATTCCCACACTCGAAGAAGCGACCAAGGATTTTCCGCACGCTATCGACCTGGTGAGATTCATCAAGAAGCACTTCCCCGAAATGGGCATCGGCGTGGCCGGCTTCCCCGAAGGGCACCCTGAAACCCCGAACCGGATGAAGGAGCTTGAATACCTCAAGGAAAAGGTTGACGCCGGAGCCGACTACATCGTCACCCAGCTCTTCTTCGACAATCACGACTACTTCGACTACGTCGAGCGCTGCGAACTGGCCGGCATCACCGTGCCGATCATCCCCGGTATCATGCCCATCATGAGCAAAAAAGGCATGGCCCGCATGTGCGAACTCGCCCTCGGCTCACGCATTCCATCCACCCTCCTGCGCAAAATCAACGAAGCCGCGGACGACAAAAAGGTGGCCGAAATCGGCGTAGAATGGGCCACCAACCAGGTGCAGGAATTGCTGGATCACAAAGTCAAAGGCGTCCACTTCTACACCCTCAACCTCTCCGAAGCCACACTGAAAATTTTCAGGAATCTGAAGCGGGGGTGAGTGAATAATAGTTTTTCCCGGAAAGCCTTTAAGATCAACTTATAAGGGAAGAAATCATATGTTAGATTCATAGACATCGTTTCAAAGTTTATTCTGTTTGAATAGACCCAGAGATCAGAAAAGGCTTGGGTTGGATTCAACGCTATGAACGCATTGGCAACACAGGAATCGTTTGCCTCAAACGTGGCATCTCATGCCCAACCTTGCGTAAGTGGCTGAATCGTTACGAGCACTAC